>Ga0326727_10000790_pt1 | contig 126522 bp, 105 predicted proteins | sample MB2enrmetagenome_FD_207643 | JGI IMG/M metagenome (GOLD analysis project Ga0326727, IMG submission 207643) | Lab enriched peat soil microbial communities from McLean, Ithaca, NY, United States - MB29MY | ecosystem: Environmental > Terrestrial > Soil > Wetlands > Peat | place: USA: New York...
TCAGATCGGAAACGAGCGCGAAGGCCGCGAGGTAGGTATCTGCCCAATCCTTGGGTGCAGGGCGCTGCAGGCGAGACAAGGCGCGAAATGCCTCTTCAAGCTCAGGCGGTTCGGCCAACAAAGATATTCGGTCGTCCTCTAACCAGCGGTCGTATGCCTCCCATGCGCCAGCCTGACTCATAACTTCGTCGCTTCCCATGACGGCCGCCGTCGTGAGCAGGCGCAAAAGACCAAGTTGCGTGATCCGGCAAAAGAAGAGCCGTGCCCCAGCCGGGATCGACTCGAACCACTTCTTCGCCGCGCCATGATGCACGTGCCCCTCATACGTCAGGGCCACCCAAACATTTACATCAGGGAAAAGGAATGATCTTGTATATGCTGGCATTGTCTAGGTTGACCAATCCCGGCTTCTTCGAGCGCACAATCGGCAGTTTAACTCTCCTGCTTCGCTTCGATTCACCCCCGCGGAGCTGGCCCTGAACGCCTCGCAGAATCAGTTCCTTGACCGAACGTCCTTCCGTCGCCGCCCGGGTCTTAAGCTGGCGGTAAAGCATGTCCGGGATATCCACCGTGGTTCTCATATTGCCATCTTGCCATATTTATGGTTAAAAAGCCAAAAACAAATTCCTGCCTGGGCGCCCCGGCGCACGGATCGAGACCGTCCCAGAACCCCATCCGCAGTGCGAATTAGAGCGCCAGCGCGCCCGCAAAGCTGGTGCCGGCAAAATTGACGGTGCCGTTGGCTCATTCGTAGCGCAGCGCCACCATCGGGTCGACCTTTGTCGCTTTGCGGCCGGGAATAATGCTCGCCACCAAAGCCACGCTGAGGAGCACGCCCACGACCGCCGCCAGTGTAAACGGATCAGCGGGGCGGATGCCGAAAAGCAGGCCACCGAGCAGTCGCGCTACGGCCAAAGCCGCCGCGAGGCCAATGACCATTCCCACCAGCACCAGCCGGAGACCCTGCCAGACCACCATGCGGAGCGCCTCCCCCGGCTGCGCGCCCAGCGCCAGGCGCACGCCGATCTCGCGGGTTCGCAGCAGCACACTGCGCGCCAGTAGGGCGTACAGCCCAAGGGCCGTGAGCAGCAGGGCGATCGCGGCAAAGCACACGGAGAGCGCCACCAGCATTCTCTCCTTTCGCAGGTGCTCCTTCACGAGGTCATGAAAGCTGAAGATGGTGGGCGGCACCGCCGTGGGCGTTACCCGGCGCACGGCGTCGCGGATGGCTACGGCCGCAATGCCGGCACGCCCGCTGCGCACGGCCAGACAAAACTCCGGGCCAATGTCATCTCGAAGGATCGGGCGGTAGAGCATGCGTGGGGGAGCCTCGCGCAGCGAGTGATACCGCGCGTCCTCCGCAACACCAATGACGCGGCACTGGTTTTTGGGGTCGACCTTGGTCTTACCGTCAAGGCTCGGATCCTCGCCCCCGGAGTATACGAATTTGCCCAGGGCGTCCTGCCCCGGGAAAAAATACGCGGCGGCGGAAGTACTCAGCACGCAGGCGGGATCGCCACTCGCATCCGAACGGGTGAATCCGCGGCCCTCTACTATGCGCGTGCCCATGGCCCGGAAGTATCCGGGAGAGATCGCCAGCGGCCAAGTCTGCATGTCGGAGTAAACTCCCCCGTGCTCCCCAAGGGAAAAGTAATGCCCCGCGCTCCAGGTATTACTGATCGGAGGATACGGAAGGATTGCGGCCGCCTCCACCCCGGGGGCGTTCTCAAGCGCCTCGACCATCCGTTGCGCGTGCTCGGTGGCAACGACGTTGGTCGGTTGATTGGCGCCCAAGTCGACGTTCGCAAGCACCAGACCGTCGGCCTGGAATCCCGAATTCTCCAGGAGGAGTTTCAGGAACGATCGGCCCAGCAGTGAGGCCGCGAACAACAGCGTTACGCTCACCGCCACTTGGGCGGGCACCATCCATCCGCCCAGACCCTTTGACGATGAGACCGGCCCACCCTGCTTCAAACTGGGGCCCGGCGCCACGCGTACGGCCCGCAGAGCCGGCCACAATCCCGCCACCAGCGCAGAAAGCAAGCTGATGGAGGCCGTGAAAGCAAGGATCGCTGCGCGCGGCGTCACGTCGAGAGGAGGTGGCTCGCCGATACCCGCCAGCATCGCCACGAGCGATCGCGCCGCAACCCACCCAAACCAAATTCCAGCGCCCAGGCCCCCGACCGCCACCAGTCCCACCTCCAGCAGCACTTGACGGAACAGCCGGGCGCGAGGAGCGCCCAAGGCGCTGCGCAGGGCAAACTCCCGGGTGCGGCTGCTGACGCGGGCCAGCACCAGCAGGGCGGTGTTGGCGCAACAGAGCAGCAAGAGCAGCCCCACCAGAACCTCCAGCGCTACCAGGGGTTCTTGAAAAACGACTTTCATAAAAGACCGCCCGGTTCGCCCGCTTTCCACGCCAAAGTGGAAGGGGGCAAAGAAGCCGCTGAGAAAATGATGGCTGGGGTCGGCTTCCTCGCGGACCGCCGCCTCGGTAGCGCGCAGGTTCGCCTGGGCCGCCTGGAGGAACTCACCCGGCTTAAGCCGCCCCATCACCGTGAGCCAGAAGCTTCCAGCGTGGTGGCGCATCGGCTGGGGCGCGTGGAGAACTTCTTCGAACGCCAGCGGCAGCACGAGGTCGGCGCGCATTCCCGCGATCACCCCGTCAAAACCCGGCGGCAATACGCCGATTACGGTCACCACGTGCCCGTTTACGGTGAGCGCCTGCCCCAGCACGGCCTGGCTCCCCTGAAAATGTCGTTTCCAATAGTCGTAGCCGAGCAGCGCTTGGTAGCCGCTGGGGCCACCGCTGGTGACATCATCCTGGTCTCCAAAGACGCGCCCGAGAAAAGGCCGCAGTTCCAGCACGCGGAACCCGCTGCCGGTGATCAGGGCCCCATTGACGCGCGTGACTCCCTCTCTCCCCTGAACCGCGAAATCGGCATCGCTCCAGGCGAGCAGGTCAGTGTTCACGGTCTCGTGCCGCCGGAGCGCTTCGTAGGCGGGACCTGACAAACCGATGTCCATCGTGCCTTGCTGAAACGTGTAGCGCACCAACTGGCCCGGATTGGGCACGGGCAGGCTCTTGAGGACCACCGCGTAGGTCAGGGTGAAAATAGCCGCGTTGGCGCCGATGCCGAGGGCGAGCGTGAGCACGGCCGCTGCCGTGAAGCCGGGATTCTTGCGTAACATGCGCAAGGCGTAACGTAGATCCTGGAACAGGGATTCCACCGCGGGCACGCCGAGCCGGTCGCGGTAGTTTTCCTTGGTTTGCTCGATGCCGCCCAGCTTAATCAGCGCCTGCCGCCGCGCCTCTCCCGGCGCCATGCCGGCGCGCAGGTTGTCGTCGATGTGCATTTGCAAATGGGACTCGAGCTCAGCGGCCAGCTCGCGGTTGCGTCTTTCTTTGCTGAACACGCCACAGAGGCGCAAGAACCAGGCGCGCAGGTCTCTCATGACGATTCCTCCCCGGGCGACAGGAACCGCGCCAGAATCGCCGTGGTCTGCTCCCATTCGCGGGCTTCCCGGGCCAACTGCCTGCGGCCGGCTCGCGTGAGCTTGTAATATTTGGCCCGGCGATTATTGTCGGATTGGCCCCACTCCGAGGCGATGTAACCTTCCTGCTCAAGCTTCAGAAGCGCCGGATAGAGCGTACCGTAATTCACCGACAACAGGTCGCGGCTGGTCTGCTCGATGCGGCGCGCGATTCCATAGCCGTGCAAAGGCCCCATGTTTTCGAGCGTCTTCAGCACCATCAGAGCAAGTGTTCCCTGCCGGACATCCGCTTTCTTGTCCATGCTTCTCCTATGGGAATGCCATAGAAAGGATGTCACACTTCCTATGGGAAGGCAATAGGAAAGATTCTTGGGGATGGAGCGGGGGGCAGCCCGAGCAGGATTCTTTTTCCCTTGCCCTCGGCGCCTTCCCATCGGCGCTAGATGCTCACGGTCCAGGGGTTGATGACCGGGACGCCGGCAGCCTGGAATGGCTCCTCGTCGCGCGTAGCCAAAGTAAACTGGTGCGATACGGCAATCGCCGCGATTTGGGCGTCCGCCACCGCAATGGGATGCCCATGCCGTCGGGCGCGAACGACGATTTCCGCGTAGATCTCTGCCGCGTTGAGATCGAAAGGAACGATCCGGTCGCCGAACAGGGCAATGACCTGCTGGTTAAGGGCTGCGGCGAGGGCTCTGCGGCGTTTGCCGGCAGGCAGGCTTACGATGCCGAGCAGCAACTCGGCGAAGCTCACGGTCGATAAATAGAGGCTCTCAGCGGCCTGGGCATCGAGCCAAGCAAGCACCTTTTGATCAGGCTGGGGCCGCATCGGCTCGGAAACCACGTTGGTGTCAAGCAGGATCACGCGAAGTCCGCCGGCGCGGCGGGTGTCTTGTCCCGCGTGATTTTGAGATTGACGCCGCCCAGGGGCCTCGCGAGCGCCGCGAGGGCCGACCCGAGCTTGACGCGCGTGGCCGGCCGAACGGCCCCATCGAGGATCGCTCGAACTTCCGCTTCCGTGCTCCGCCCATGTCGCCTCGCCCGGGAACGCAACGCCCGGTGGGTTTCGGCGGAAATGTTGCGCACGACAATCGCTGGCATTGTACTACTCCTGGAGTGCATGGGAATGATATCACATTTCAGAATATGATATCAATAGGCCGGACAAAGGACTGCCCGCGGGAAAACGCCGGGACCCTAAAACCCTATGTGCAGCGCGACGCAAAGCGCCAGGGCGCCGGCAAAGCTGGTGCCGGCAAAATTGACGATACCGTTGGTGATCAGGCCGCGCTGTTCGAGCGTGGCGCCCAGCGTACTGTCCAGCAAGTTCCCGGCCACCGCGGCGGCGAGGGCAATTATGGCTCCCCCTTTTCCACACAAACCTAGAGCGAAGGCGAGCGCCACGATCAGCGTGGAAGCCAGCGTGCCCGCCATGCTGCCTCCCACGCTGATGCCGCCGTCTACGCCCGCGGGCACCGGCTTGAACGTCGTAATTAGATAGGCGCGGTCGGAAATCCATTGGCCGATCTCACTGGAAACGGTGTCGCCTGTGGCTTCCGCAAACGCCGCGATCAACGCCATCAAAAATGCCTTTTCGTGGTGCGTGGTGATGACCAGGAGGGAAAAGAACGCCCCCGCCAGAGAGTTCGCCAAGGCCTCGCGCCAACTTCGGGCGCCCCCGCGTTTTTCGGCTACGCCGCGCGCGGCTTTGCGCGCGTAGCCAAGCCGGGTGGCGACGGATCCAATCGCGAAAAACGCAAACATCAGCAGAAAGCTTTTGTAGCCCCAGCCCAAATAGACCGCCACGCCCAGCAGAAACCCGCAAATCGCGCCCGAGCGGTTGACCATCTTGAGGCCAAGAGCCAACACCGCTAGCGCGAGGTTGACGACCGCGGCCAGCACGATGCGCCGGCCGAGGAAGGGCAGGTTGCTGTCCAGTGCGCTGCGCTCGATGAAGTACAGGCAATACATGAAGGCGCCTGCCACCAGGGGCACCGACGCGTTGTCATCCAAGCGGACGGGGACGGACTCCACGATCGCTCCCACGAGCGCGGTGGCCGCGCAGATCCATAGGGCGGTGTCGGGGGCGACCGCGGGGGCCACCCAGCGAGTCAAAACGTACGCGCCCGCCATGCCGGCGACGATGAATCCCAGAAAACCTGACCAAGTCTTTTCGCGATTCCAGAGGAGCGCCGGGCCACCGAGCGCGCCTCCAGTGACGCTCGCTGTGCCATCGCCCAAGGCCATGATGGCCCAAGTGGCGCCCACAATGTGCAGGTCGTGGCGGTAAAGAAGGATCAGCGCCAACACCGAGAGGGGGTAGATAACAATGCCGGTCCAGACGCCGGCGCCGGGCGCACCGGCGGGGCTCTTGCGCAGGTCCACCCCCAGGCGAGGCAGAACGACAACGTTGAAAAGCAGCGCCAGCAGCGCGCACCCTGCGGCTTGCCTCCAGGTAAGGTACGGCAAGAGGAACGCGAAGATCAGCATGGACATGTGCACGATCTTGCGCGTGGAGAAAAGCGGCGCGCGCGGCGCATCGACGGAAGTGGCGATTTCGGGCATGTTCAGCAGGACCAGACTATGGTCGTGTCCCAGAGCCTCAGCGCGAGGCGCCCCAGGTTTATCGCGGGATGACGGGCGGTATCCTCTCCTTGAGCGTTTTCAGCAGGCCCTCTTCCAAGGGAGACACCCAGAAGCCCAGGTCGCGAGTCGCTTTGGCGCTCGAGTAGACCCAATCGTGTTTGAAGATTTCTACGACGCCGGGAGTAAGCTGGGGAGAATGGCCGAAGGCGCGGGCGCGCACCAGTTCCATCGCGCCCACGAGCTTCCCCAGGGCAAAAGGAAGATGGCGCACCGGATGCCGGACGTGCGTGAAATCCGCCAGGATACGGAAGAAGTCGTTAAGCGAGCGATTATCTCCGCCCAGCACGTATTCCTCCCCTGGCTTTCCCTTCTCGAGGGCGGCCAAATGCGCGTTGACAACGTTGGCCATGAACGCAAAGCTCCATCGCTGTTCCCCCGAGCCCAGTAACCCCGGGAATTTTCCACCCAGGTACTGATCGATCATTCCCCCCATCAGATTGCCCTCGGTTTTAGGCCCAGGGCCGTAAATGACGCCGGGGAACAACACGATGACCGGGAAGCGTCGCAGCCCCTCGCCGCGCAGCCACTCGAGGGCGCGCGCCTTGGATTCCTCATAGGCGTCGGAAAACGGGCCGGCATGGCGCAGCCCCTCGTCAGCGTGCACATCCGCGGACGGTCCGAGCGCTATGAACGACGAGGTGTATACAACCCGCTGAACACCCGCCTGTTCAGCGGCTTGCAGCAAGTTCTGCAAGCCCTCCACATTGACACGCCAGAAATCGCAGCGGTCGCGCACCCACATCTTGACGAGGGCGGCGGTGTGAATCACCGCGTCCACGCCTTGGAGCGCGGAGCGCAACGCTGCGCGGTCGCGCAAGTCGCCGGTGGCCACCTCGCAATGGTTCGTTACGGGGTCGAATCCCAAGCGCTTGACGTCCCGCACCAGGACCCGGAAGGGTAGGCGCCGCGTGATGAGTTCGCGAGCGATTCCAGAGCCAAGATAACCGGTAGCGCCAGTCAGAAGAAGCATCGGATCATCGGGTCATTTAACCATCGAGCCATTTGGTTATTGATTCATTGAGTCAATGTCCTTTCAATGGTTCAATGACTCGATGACCCGATGACTCAATCTTACCAAATCCCTAACCCCGGCTAATGAATCAAGTATGCCCCAGCCAGGCCCAAATGGCCAACCATCATCATCCAATACATGTGGTGCCAGGAAGGATGGTTTTCGCCCTCCGTAACCAGCCGGCGCGGATCCTTATTAATCAAGTAGGCGACGTAGGCGCCCCAGATCACCATAACGACGCTCAACGCGAGGATGGCCACGGGATTGCCACTGAGCACGTGCAGCGCGAGGCCCAGCGGCAACATCAGCCACGGCAGGATGAACGATGGGGTGATGGCGCGCGCGCTCCAGGTGGCGCCGTATTTTACCGGCAAGGTGATGCATCCCGCCGCACGGTCGCCTTCGATATCGGCGAAATCCTTGGTGGTGGTCGCGCCCAGGAGAAAAACGAAGTAAATGGAGCCAATGTACCAAGGCTCAATCGAAGTTAGGACCGTCGCCACCGCCGCCCATCCTGCGACCTTCAGCAGCCAACCGCGAATGAGCGCGATGATCAGGTTTGAACCCACCGGGTGCCGCTTCAAGCGCACCGGGGGCGCGGAATACGCGACGGTGGCGAGCGCGGCAATCACGTAGATCGCGAAAGTTTCGCGATTCACCAGCGCCACCATCGCCAGCGCCAGAGCGTAGGCCGCCGCGGTGAAAATCCACGCCTGCCGCAGCGTGAGCTCGCCCGAAGGGAGCGGCCGGTGCGGCTTGTTGATGCGATCGTTGGTCAGGTCGCAGATCTGGTTCAGCCCGTTGGAAGCGGCGTTCAGCACTCCCGCGGCGAGGACCGCCAGCGTGACACGGACAGGATGGAAGGCGGCATGCGTGGCCCCATAGCCCAAAAGGGAACCGGAAAAAATCCCGGTCATGGGCGGAACCAGCGTGAAGGGCCGGGCAAACGTCCAGTAAGTGCGCAAGGAACTCATTCGCGCGTATTTTCAATCTTCCCTGAATGGCTGACAAGCGGAATGTGGATGGTAGGTGGTAGGTCGTATATGGGGAAGGCCCCACCTACCACCTACGACCTACCTTCTTAACTTAATGTCGCGTGCCTTGACATGCTCGTCAGGGCTGCGCCATGCTGGAAACTCCATGACCCTCACGCCGATTTCTGTGATCTGCCCGCAATGTGGTTCCGGGGACGTGCTTTATTCCTGCAAGCCGGAGTGCTGCTACAACCACGTTTGCAACCGTTGCTACACCACATTTGAATTGGAGACCACCAAGGTGGGGGAAGTCGCGGAGAATTTCGAAATCCCACCCGACCCCGATCCCAGCGCCCCCACGGCGCCCTGCGCGCGGTGCCACGAACCGAAAGTCTTCGCCATCAGCGGTGTCGGCCCACCGCCTCAATTCGTGTGTGCAGCCTGCAAAGCCCTGCTCACCCTCGGGTGCACGGAAATTGCTCCAGCGTAGCGGGACGCGGCGGCAGGCGGCAGCGGCTAGGATCTTTCGTCAAGCGCGGGCGCGCGGTGTGACTCTTTCCACGGTGGGCGCGTTGCTCGCGGCTCTGGCGCTCGAATTTGACGCAGCACTGTTTACCCTTGATCGAGACCTTCGGCGGCTGGCATTCACAGGCCTCCGGCTGCATTAGAACAGCCGGAAGCTGACTTCCACCTGCACTTGCACGGGCACCGCCACGCCCTGCCGCATGGCGGGTCTGAATTTCCACGTGCCCACGGTTTTGACCGCCTCCTCATCCAGGCCCATGCCCAAATGCTTGGCAATCTGAACATTTCGCACGATGCCCTGCGCGTCCACGACGATCCACAACAACACAATTCCCTGGAATTTGGCCTTGCGCGCTTCTTCGGAGTACGCAGGTTCGGGGGAGTAAATGGCAACAGGCGCACTGACTTCGCCGCCCACCATGAAGGTGTCTCCACCGTACCCGCCATCCCTGCCCGGACCGGCACCGGCACCGTCGCCCGGACCCACTCCCGGGCCATTGCCGTCGCCAATTCCGCCGCGTGTTCCGGGGCCCTGCGAAAGTGGTCCCTTTACGCCCCAGGGGTCGCCCCAGGGCATGTCCAGCTTCATGGCCGGGAGTTTCAATTCCGGCGGACCAATCAGGGTCGGCGCCATCGGCAAAACCGGTGCGGCGTTTGGGATCTTGACCATGGGTGGAGTGAATTGCGTGCGCGCGAAGGGCGGAAGGGCGCCACGCGAAGCGGGAAGTGGAGAACGGTCTCCGCCTCCTCCCCCGCCATGGGTTTCATCCGCTTTGCCGTGGAGGGGGGGAAGCGTGAGCACCAGCGGAGTGAGGTCGAATATTTTCTTGGGGAGAGGCACGGGGCTGATCGGGTAATGAATCGCGAAGGGGAGCAGCATCGCCGTGAGCGCCAAGAGGTGAATGAGCAGCGAATTCGCCCATGAATAAGGGTTGGGCAGGTAATCCTGCCAAATGTCCGGTACATCAGCAGCACGCACGTCGAATCTTGCAGGAGCAGCCTTCGGCGCCGCTAGCAAGGCTTGAATTTGCGCGGGCAGTTCGCGATACCACGGACGTTGGTCCGAAAGCGGCAGCCGCGCCTCCGTTTGCTGGCCGCGAGAGGGCGTTCGCCTTTCTCGAAGCAGCTCGCCGGCCTGCCGGAGCAGTGAGACCGGTAAGATGGGCAAGTCGAGCAGGGTTAATTCAAAAGGGCGCTGGGCATAAGACGCTGGATCGGGGATGGCGGCCGCCTGCGGACGCACCTCCGCTTTGGATTGTGACACAACAACCCCCTGCCTGCGGACCCGCCATTCATGCGGCCCGCGCGATGTTTTTCGGTAGCGTACCCCGCCTTGGATGTGAGAGTTGACTGCGAGGTTGTCTTAGTGAAATCCCCCCGTAATTTCGCTGCGCAACTGGAGTTGGCCGTCAGGAGCGGCGACGACGATCCAGGGCACGGTGGAGGAGACGATTCTCGCGCTGTATTCGGATGGGTGGTTCGTCGGGGTGACTTCGAGGTTCCAGGCGCGCAGGTCCACCTTTCGCCGGCTGCTGCTGGACGCGTGGATCAGCAGGGTCCCATCGCCGCGCCGCTCGGCGGCCAGCGAGATGTCGCTCGGGCGCGGGCGGGCGGAGAGAAACTCCAGATCGTTGACGATGGCCATCCAGCGGGAGACGGGATGCACCCAAACCTCCTTCCAATTGGGGTAGTTGGAAGCGGGCCAATAGGGGACGTCGCGGTCGCCGCGCGTCTCGATGCCCACGGGGAGGGCGCCGGCGATCTCGCCCGACATAGCGCTGTAAAGGGAGCAGTACAGGCGGCCTTCTCCGTACATCGTGCTTTGCACAAAAGGATTCCGGCCCACCACCCACTGTAATTGCTCTTCCGCCAGACCTGCCGCCGAGCGGTCGTCGCGCAAGAGTGCTGCCGTGGCCAGAGCGAGCGTCTGCGACAGCACGACTCCGTAATTGCCCCGGAAATCGAACCACACGGGGAAGTGACGCAGGTAATAACCGCCGCCCAGTGGGATGCCATTCTTGACCTGAGCGCGAAAGGACTCGCGCTGATTGTCGGGCGCGCGGTCGGCTTCCTTTTCGCGGTAGATGGACGCGGGTAAATAGCGATAGGGCTCAGCGTAGGAAGCGATTGCCTTCAGATACTCGGAGTGCAGCACCACGGTGGAGTACCAGTCCATCCAATGCGCGTTGTCGGGAAATTCCTCGCAGAGCCGGGCCAGCGCCACAATAGGAGCCTGTTCATGCCCGCGATGGAAGTAACGTAAGATTTGATCCTTCTTGGGGCTGGTATAGAAGAAGCCCGTCAAGGGGCGCTTCCAAGGCATCAAGCTCTTCTGCTGCGAATCAACGAGCGTAGGCGCCAGGGTGAGGGCCTCGTCGCGGTACTGGGGATCGCCGGTCAGCTTCCAAAGTTCGACGGAGGCAAGAATGCCTGCGGAAGCCATTACGATGTCGCTACTCTGGTCCGGTGCTTGCTGAAGCGACGCCACCGCGAAATGCCAGTCGGATTCGGCCATTTTGCGGCTATGCTCCGCGCGCTCGGGGTCGTGAGGAGCCAGGGTGCGGGAACCCATGGCCTCCGCCGCGGCCACAAGGAAGTTGTCATAAGGACTGTTGACCGCGTGCGAGACCATATCATCGTTGTTTCCCAGAATTCCGTCGGTCCACATCCCCATGGGGGAAAAGTCCGGGCGATAGCCGTCACCAAAGCTGGTCTTGAGCAACCAGTCGAGCCCCCACGTGCCTTCCTCGCGCAGACGCGCGGCCAGCTCGGGAGAAGCTGCCTGCGAGTCCAGGCGATTGGCCACCCTAAACATCGTGTAGGCGGCCTCGGAGGTGTTGACGGTACCCTGCGAGAGATCGCCGGCATCATGCCACCCGCCATTAATGAGGAGCCGCTGTCCCTCGTGCTCGCATTGCCAATCCCGATGGCATTCGCCGTGGATTCCGGGGATAGCCATCCCGCAACGCTCGCCGTAGAAAAAGTTGATGGCTTTCCAAAGACTCGGGCGCCAAATATCGTCGCCGATCCGGAATGGCGGGGTGGAGAGAGGGTCGGCGCGAATCCAATAACTGCCGGGAGTACGCACCTCGGTGAAATCCATGACCTCAAAATCGCCCAATGGGGTTTGGCGCTTCTCCACCGGCTTGCTCAGGACAGCCTCGCCGGTTTCCGTGCGCATCAAGCTGAATCTGGCGGCGCCGGAGCCCGACGCGATGGCGGTTTTGACCGAGTCCGTGCGGTAGCCGCTCTGGCTGTAGGCGATCTGGCCGGGAGCCACGTTCCAGCCTTCGTAATGATCTTCCTGGACGCGCTCCAGCATCAGGTTGTCCAAGTAGAAGGCAATCTGGTTCGAGGCTTCGGGCTCATTTCCCTGGCGCCGCAGTTCGAACGTCACACCCGTGACCTTGTCGCGGGGAATGCTCGGAATCTCCCAGACCACCCGGTTCCAAGCATGATTGCGCGGGATGATTACCGAATTGTAGCCATTATGGTCTACGGGATCAGGCGACTTCTCGCGGCCATTATTCAGCAGGATCATCCGCAGGTTAATCGTTTTCCATCCGGGCAGATCGGGCCACACCCAGACGCTCAGCCGATTGAAGCCGCTCCAGTCTTCATTGGCGAAGGCACGTGTGAACTGTACGAAGCCGAAAATGTGGGGACGGGTCGGCGTGGGTTCCTCGGAGGTGCGAGTCTTGACGCTGATCCTCAGGGAGTGGGCGCCGTGCGCGACGGGATCGGTGGCGAGCGCCATTTCGCCTTTGCCGGTCACCGTCCAGTTATGGATGTCCTCCATGTCGTCGAGCAGACGCTGGGCCTGGACGGGCTTGCGCAGCCACTGGTAATCGAGCGATTGCTCGAAGGGGACGTCGAGCGGCGCGCGTTGTGCCCCGCCCCAGGCGATAACCGCAATCCCAGTCACTGCCAATATCGTGCTGAAAAGCCCTCTCATGACGGAATACCTCCGTTGCCGACGATCGACCTTTGTACACCCAAACGGCGGCTGGCGGGTAGCACAATGACAAACTAAGGCCAACGGCTGGTGAGCGCCGAGAGACTCTGATACGATGGCCGAAATGCTGGCCTCCAACTCGCCGTCCGCAATTCAACAACGTATTCAAGCGGGCCGTATCGGTTGGGCAAGCCCCTTAGTCCTGACGGCAGCCCGAACCGGTCTGATCCTCTTGGTACAGGCACTGGTCGCGACCGCCTTTCTCATTCGAGGCGTTCCGTCGCCGTGGCGTGCTCAAGCGCCTTGGTGGACGGTCTATGCCACGCTCGTCGATGTCGGGTGTCTCTTGTTGCTGTCGCTGGAGGCGCGGCGGGAAGGGCTCCGCCTTGTCGACCTCTTCGGAATCGAGCGAGTTCGACTCGGGCGCGAGGCGCTTTGGGGTCTTTTGTACCTGGTCGTTCTATTCCCGATTTTCGTGGGCGGCGGCACGAAGCTTGCTGGTTGGCTCATCTACGGGACAACGCAGCTCAAACCCGCCATGTTGGCGCCGGGGCTCTTGTCAGACCGCCAACTTCCCACTGGGCGGCGATCTACAGCTTGTCGGTCTTTTGGCTGATTTGGTCGCCGACCGAACAAGTCATCTACCAAGCCTATTGTGCCGCCCGCCTCCAAGTCGTGACTGGCAGGACGTGGGCCACGATAGCGTGGGTAGGTTTCTGGTGGGCCTTCGAACATAGCGTGTTCCCGCTCGTGTTCGATGGGCGCCTGGTGGTCTTTCGTTTCCTACAGTTTCTGCCGCTCGTCGTGGTCTGGCAACTCATCTACCTGCGGACGCGCTGCCTCCCGCGGCTGATCATCATGCACTGGCCCATGGACCTGTTCGCAGCAGTCCTGACCCTCCGGGTCCGGCCGCTCGGATGAAGAGCTGAACCCGCCCATGCCACTCAGAAGCCACGGCTCCTAGCAACGAAGGGCGTTCGCCCGACATGACGCGCGGAATGTTTTCCCTAAAGCCGCCGCACTCCAAGGCCCCATGCCCTCCACCGCCAGCGTCGGCATCCACCACGTCGCCTCTGGGGGATACGGTGAGCGTGAGGCGGAGCTGGTTGAAACCAGGGAGCTTCCCCTTAAGCGGAATGGTGCGACGACGCGGCTTGGTCTCATGTGCGCGGGCAATACTATAGTCGCACGAGGGATATAAGGGTCGTTTCTCGCTTGACGCCCAGAGGGAAAGGCTCGGCAGCGAGCAGGTGAAAGCAACGATCGTGCGAATCATGTCGAGCATCATACATCGCCAACTTGCTGGGGCTTTGCTTTTCAAATTGAGTTCACCATGGCAGGTAGCGGCTCATGGTTGCTCCGATGCGCAGGTCAGGGACGGGGGGTTTATTCGAAGGGTATGTCCACTTCGGTATAACTACCGGGAGTTGCTGCATTCACAGCGGAGACGACCCTCTCAACGTAGCGGCGCAAAGCGGGCCACTGCTGATTGCCGATAACCACAAACGCGATTTTCCGGGCTTCCAGGTTTTGCTGGTAACGGATGTTTTTGTCAGTGGTCAGCAAAACGTCGAAACCTGCCGCCTCAGCAGCCGCTATCAGTTCACCGTTAAGAAACCGGTCCCATCCTCGCTCGATGGCTTCAACCACCACATGGCCCTTGAGCGCGTACCGGAGCGGGGCGGGAGTACCGTTATCAAAGAGTATGAGCATCGACCGTTGGGGCGGGCGGTTGTACCGGTAGCACGTCAAGGCTTCGTGCCGCAAATTCGATCACCGCGACCACCTGTTCGTGGGACAAATGAAACCACTCCATGATCTCGTTGATCGAGGCTCCTACTTCCAGATTGTCAAAGACAACTGAAACCGGCGTCCGCGTATCCCGGAATACCCATGCGCCGCTACGCTTGCCGGGGATGCTCTCGACGGCGGGGCATTGTGACCAATCGAGTGTTGCCATATTCCTACCCTCTCATCGTTGTTTTATACCACAGTTGCACGGCGGCGTCACGTGCGCGCAGGGATGACAGCGTAAGGCACCGGCTCACGAAGGGACCCATTGTCAAATACATGAAAGGCGTCCACTTGGACTGCCTTTCCGCAGATGGGATCAGTCCGACTCGATAGCCGCGGCGTCCTCCCGCGTTGGATTGAATCGGGGTGAATGATCGCATGCTTGGAAATAATCCCCGTGCGTGGCGACTCCTCCTCCAACGATGGCGGTCCCATGACCCTATGCGTAGCGCATTTGGAAACTTACCCGCTGCCGGGCGCAAGATTGATCCGGACAAAATGTCCCTTGACAACCATCCTCCCATAGGCTATAATTTAGGGCTGATGGATGGTGCCGGTTCCGCTAGCCTGATGACTGGTCCGGGCGCGCATCCTGGGCAGCGATGGGCACGACGCGAGGCACCGCAGGAAGTTGCCGAAGGGCGAATTCAAGCCCGCGCCTCCACGCACCGCCGGCGGAGCAAGAAAGGATTCTCATGATGAGACTTGCCAAGCCTTACGCCCGACAAAATGCAGGGCGGCAAAATGTCCGAGAGGTGCGCAAGGCCCCAAACCTGGGAACATATTGAAAACAAAGGGCAAGAAGACGTCATTTTTGCCCTCCCAAACCTGAGAACATACTGAAAAGAAAGCCAGTTACAAAAACCTATGAGAATTAGAAAATAGCATGACAAAGTGTCTGGCGGGGAATACAGTCCCGAATATTCTGTAAGCTTATATTAAGAGGCTACGTTTAAGCTGGCGAACACTTGACCTCAGGCTTTTGGCTGCGTGTGTGATCCCAGGCGTCAACTCGAAATTTCACAATTAATGCGCCCAGGCGCTTGTTGCCTTCTGCCTTCTGCCTTCTGCCTTTTGCCTTCTGCCTACTGCTTACTGCCTGCTGTTCTCTCCGGACAGCACGCGCCGCGCGGGATGGGCGAACCGTGGGGGCAGGTTTGGGGGTGGTGGAGGAAGGTACAGATTTTTTCGGTCACTTCCGGGCTGAGGGAGTGTTCAATTTTGGCGGCGTGTTCGTCCACCACATCCGCACCAATTCCGAAGGTCTCGAAGAACAGGCGTTCGGAAAGGCGATGCCGCCGCAGCACGTGGCGGGCGCGCGCCTCACCGCGCCGGGCGAAGGAAAGGGCCGAGCCCTCGAGCTGAATCAACCCTTCCTGTGCCATCAGCAAAAAAGTGGCGCGGTTCCGCGCGAATTCCGGCAGGGCGTCGGGCTCTAACACGTCGCGGCCGGTGTCCTCCTGCGCGTGCCAGACGGCCTTCAGCAGGTTATCAATCAACTCCTGTTCATTGGTGGGGAAAACGGAAACTTCCGTCAGGCGGCCGTGGTGCAGTTCGATGCGGCGCTCGGCCATGCGGCCGATCTCCGGGTCGTGCGTGACCAGCACAATGGTGTGGCCTTCGCGGTGCAGTTCCGTCAGCAGGCCCATCACCAAAGTTTCGTTCACCTCATCGAGATTGCCGGTGGGCTCATCGGCAAGGATCACGTTGGGCTGATTGATCAGCGCCCGCGCCACGCACACGCGCTGCTGTTCGCCCCCGGAAAGCTGCGACGGCAAATGCTCCAACCGGTCGCCCAGTCCAACGCGCCGCAGCGCCTCCGCGGCTTCGTGTTCATCCGAAAGGCTGTGGAAGTACTGCGCCAGCATCACGTTTTCAAGCGCCGTCAAATACGGAACCAGGTGGAATTGTTGAAAGACCAAGCCGATTTTTTCCGCGCGAAAGCGGGCCAGTTCGTTGCCGGAAAGCGCTGAGATTTCCTGCCCATCCAGCACCACGCGCCCGGAGGTCGCCGCATCGAGGCCCCCGAGGATGTTCAGCAGCGTACTTTTGCCGGAGCCGGACGGCCCCATCACGGCGATCCACTCGCCTTTTTCCACCGTGAAGGACACACGGTGGAGGGCATGGAGCGACGCACCGTAGGTTTTGGTCAAACCCTCTACTTCAATGAATGACAATTCTGTTCTCTTTTCGGTAATGGCCAATTGATGTAGCGGCGGCTTTATCCGTCAGCCGACGGACCATTTGGCGAGGTAAACTCGCCGCTACGGCTTTACTCACCTTTCAGAACCACCGTGGGTTGAATCGCGCGCACGATGCGCACCGGCACCTGCGCCGCGAACACGGCCAGCGCTACGGTCAAACCGCAAACCACGGGTAGCGTCCACCCGTTCAAGCTGAGCGTGACGCCGAAGAGCCGGGCAGCCAGGCCGCGCGCCACGAGAGCGCCCACGCCGTATCCCAATGCGCCTCCCAGCAAACCCAGGCTCGCGCCTTCCGTCATGAAAAGCCGCATCAGCAGCACGTCGGCCGCGCCCAGGGCTTTCATCACGCCAATGTCTTTCCGGCGCTCCAGCACGATGGCCGTCATCGTGGCCATGACACAAAGAGCGATAATTACCAGAATCAGGATGGTGAGGGAAAGCAACAGCCAGCGAACGGTTCCCAGGACTTTCCCTTCGGAGTAAACAATCTGCCGAATGGGGCGAACCTCCAGGCCGGGCAGGAGGCCGGCAAGCCGCTGGACGGCGCTTTCCACGTCACGAGTTTCGCCGGGAATGCTGAGCTCGACCAGGGTGACCTTGCCCCTCAAATTCAAAAAGGATTGCAGCGCGGCCAGCGAAAGAAAAACCTGATCATCTTCCGAAGCGCCGGTGGTGAGGACCGTCGCAATGCGATAGGCCGCGACCTGCGGCTCCTGCGTCTGCGCTTCTGCCATTTGTAGCGGCGGTCTCCGACCGCCGAAGCGTCGATCGGAGATCGACGCTACCGGTCGACGGTCGGAGACCGCCGCCACAGATGATACACGGCGCAGATCAAGGGAATCGCCCTGCCGCACATGCAGCCGGGCGGCCAAGTTGGAGCCCACGGCGCAATAGCCGGGCGGCAAGTCAGAAGAAACCGTTTCGCCCGCTTCCCGCCAGCCCGGATTCAAACGGCGCAGCGCGCCGAACTCTGCCCCCACCGCCACGCCGTTGGCGAATTCCGGCAAGCGGGGATCGGCGGGATGGGGCGAAACCCGAACCACGCCGTAGAGGACGGGCGCGAACGATGTTCCGGGCGTCTGTCGCGTGAACTGCGCAAGGGGTTGGAGGGCAGCTTCCTCCACCATCGTGCTGTCCTCAATGCCGACGGCAGTCCCCGCGGGAGCGGGGGCAATAACCACATTGGCTCCGTATGATCGGAAATCCTCCGTCATCTTCCGGCGCACATCTCCGTAAAGATTTAAAAGCATCGAAGTGATGGCGGCACCAACGGCCAGTGAGCCCAGCGCGAGCGCTGCCTGTGAGCGCTTAACCGAAACCGCGCGCCACCATAAACGCCAGAACATCGAGGATCTGGAGATCGGAAGATCGGGTGATCGGGTGATCGGGTGAGTTGATGATCGGTTCATATAAAACCTGTGCTTCCTTTGTAGCAGTAGTTCTTGGAACTTCGTTCTGCCTTGAGGATTTTTCTCTGTGTTCTCCGCGGCAGGAAGACATTTCACACAGAGTTCACTGAGCTCCGTGCCCTCTGTGCGAAATCTTTGGGGACGCAGAGGACACGGAGAGCCCGATTTGGTTTGCCGCCCACCCTATCAGGCCATCGGTTCATCGGGTCTTATGCGTTGAGGCATCGATCGCAAGCGAAAAGAAAGCGCGCCAGAGTTTGGGAACTCCAAACTCAATATGGGTTTTCAATGGCCCGATGAACCGATGGCCAGATGACCCGATTCATGATGGCCCGATCAACTCAGTCTCGCAGTGCTAACGAGGGTGAAATTTTCAGGGCGCGGCCGAGCGGCAGAGCGCTGCCCACCAGGGTTACCAACAGCGCTACCGCCAGGCAGACCGGCAGAATCACCCAATGAATGCCCACCGCCGATCCGAAGACGGCCAGAGCCAGACGCCACGCCAGCAGACTGCCGAAGAAATACCCGGCCACTCCTCCGAGCACGCCGATGGCGCAGGCTTCCAGGAGGAACACCGCCGCCACGCGGGCGTCGGTGGCGCCGAGCGCTTTAAAGAGACCGATCTCGGCGCGGCGCTCCAGGACCGTGGCCAGCATCATGGAAGCCACCGCTAATCCCGCGGCCACCAGCGCCGCGACCACGAGCAGCGCCATCAGGACGCCCACGCGGTTCAGGATCCGGCCTTCGGTCTCCGCCACGTGGTAAACCGGTTTAGCCTGCGCCTCGGGCATCGCCTGCTGGATTTGATAAGCAATGGAGCTCGCGTAAGGCGTGCAATACCAACGGTCGAATTCCTCCGGGGGGAGGCGCGAAACGTCGGAGCGCGCAAAATCGTCCTCAGGTTTGGTGAGCGCGCTGATTTCGATGCGCCGCACTTTACCCTCGAGTCCGGCCCAGCGCTGCACGGAAGCAAGCGGCGCGAGCACCTGGCTATCCTCCGGTCCGCCGGTTTCGAGGATTCCGCGAACCATGAATTCCGCCGGCGAGGCAGAAGCGGTTGGCGCGCCGCCCTCGCGAGCCGCGGCAAGCGTCAGCGCCTGCCCCGGATGCAGATTCAGCCGTTCGGCAAGACGGCAGCCCACCAGCGCCCCTCCAGCGTCATCGTCCGCAGGCCACTGGCCCGTGATTTTCCATGCCGGGTGCAGTTTCTCCAGCCCGGTGACGAACACTTCAGACTTGTCCACCGGCATCGTCTTTTCAAACCAAGTTCCAATCACCACCACCGGCTGGCCCTCGAGCGTCGCGGGCACATAGAGAAACGGCGCGAAGGCCACGATGTTGTTCCGCCAGAAAATCCTTTTCAGATTCCCCAGCGCCGATTCCGGCAGGAACGCCCCTGCCCCGGCAGGCCGGTAATCGATCCCCCCCACGGCCACAGGAAGGCCGTCAGCAGCCGGGGTCACTGACAGGTTCGCGCCGAAGGAGCGCAGTTCGCGGTTGACCTTGTCACCCACGTCGAGGCCCAAGGTGGCGACAGCCGCCGTGACCGCAATGCCGAGGGCAACGGCGAAAACGCTCAGCAGCTTGCGGAGTCGCCGGCGGGCGAGAGATTCCAGAACGATTCGAAGGATCATGCGTTGCTCAGTGAAAATGCTTGGCGGCCTCGGCCAGCGCCGTGGCGGCGACGCGTAGCGAGTCGCCTTCAACGCGGTAGTCAATGTGAATGGGATTGCATCCCCCCGCCTGGCCGATGGTGGGGACGTAGATCACCGCGCCACAGTTGCGGCAGATTACGTTTTTGCCGTCCTGGTAGTAGCCCTGGTGCCCGCAAATGGCGCAAGCGTCAAGCCCGGCGCGCACCGTGCCGGAGGAATCCAGGATGGCGATGATCCGAACTTCCGTGCCCCCTACGTCGATCACAAAATGGTGCAGGCCATGGTCTGTGAGCAGGCTGTTGGCAATCTGCGCCTCGCCGTTCTCGATGCTCACGCGCTCGGGCGGAGCCATGGCGTGGGCGGTGCGCGAATAGATGAATTGCGCGGAGATCAGCACGATCACCAGCAGGCTGGCGGCGGTCGCCGTGAGCTTCCAGAAGCGGTCGCGCTGCTGATCGGCCAGAAGCTTGCGGCGTTCGGGCGACGATAACCGGCTCGCCTCGACGGCAGTTGGATCCCCCGCCTGGATGCGCTGCGCGATGATCAGGAAGAGTGCAAGGGCCACGATGACCACAAAGAAAAAAGCGTCGTTGTTGACGATGGGGCCGATCAGGGCCATTTCGCGGGGGCCGGAAGGCAACACCTGGGCTTCCGAAAGTTCGTGTACGCCCGACACAAAGAGTTGCGCCGCGACCACAAACAGCACCATCGTTGTGACGGCGAAAAACTTCCGCAGGTCAACCTTCACGCTGCCCTTGAAGAAGGCCACTCCCAACGCCACAGCCAGCGTCAAGCCCAGCACTCCACCGATGAAGTTCAGTAGCTCGCTGGTGCGCAAGGAAACCGCGGCGAGGAACAGCACCGTCTCGGCGCCTTCCCGGAACACCATAAGAAAAACGAAAAGAAAAAGACCGGACGCGGCGCTGCGGCTGGGTGAGGCGGAAAGCTCCGAAAGCTTGGACTCGATGTCGTGCTTCAGGCGCTTGCCCGTTCGCCACATCCAGTAAACCATGGAGGCGACAAAGACCGCGCCCGCCAGCATGAGCCAGCCTTCGTAGGCGTCCTCGACGATCTCAAAACGATAAACCAGATAGGCGCCGCCGAGGCTTGCGGCGACGGCGGTGGCCAACCCCCACCAGACGTACGGACTCCACGCCTGGCGGCCGGTCTTGGCGAGGTAACCCAGGACAATGCCCAGGATGAGGGCCGCTTCCACACCTTCCCGGAGCGTAATGACCAGCGATTGGAACATGGCAAAGAGTAGAGCTGACCTCTTAGAAATAAGCAACTACTTACATCTTCGATGGTAGGGTCATCGCGTCGATATGTCAATTCTGGATTGAAATATAAAGAGTTAGAGATTTTTGGTTAGGCGTTAGCTGCAAATAGCTTGCAACTGGCCCCGATCCCCCGCCACGGCTTTGGAAGGGCGAGGCTTTAGCCCGGCAGCGCGCCTACAAAGAGTTAGCTTTTCAGCCATTCGAGCGCGCGGTGGTGCATGGGGTTGGTAACCGCGCCGTCGAGAATCGGGTCGCCTGTGCCCTTGAGGTGCTTGGCGAGCCGAGCTTGGAGATCTCCAAGCACGGGGGCGTAAGCCGGCAAGGTGGCAAGGTTCCTGGTCTCTCCGGGATCGTCGCGCAGGTCGTACAGCTCGAGCGGCGGGTGATAGGCAAGCGCATGATTCGGCGGGACCACGGTATCGGATCGGGGGCGCCACGATTGCGAAGGATCCATGAACGCCGGGGCGGAGGAGAAGTTCACGATCAGCTTGTGAGTCTCTGTCCGGAGGGAGCGCCGCGGGTCATAATAGTCGTGATAGGTCAATTCACCGAAGATAACCTCGCGCGGAGTGTAGGCCCGGCCGTCGAGCAGCGGGGCAAAGCTTCGCCCTTGCACGTTCGCCGGCGGGGCCAGACTCAGCGCATCCAGAATGGTGGGCACATAATCGACATTCGAAATCATCTCGCGCTTGCGAATGCCACCATGCCATCCTTGGCGCGAGGGCAGACGCCAAATGGATGCCACTTGCAGGCCCGGTTCGTAGACCGAGCACTTGGCCCGCGGCAGAGCGATGCCATGATCTGTGGTGAAAATGACGAGCGTGTGGGAGGCGAGTTTCAAATCATCGAGAGCGCTCAAGATGCGGCCCATGTGCTGGTCGGCATGTCGCACGGCGCCCTGGAGCTCGGCGATTTCCACGCGCGTGCCGGGCGTATCCCGAAGGTAGGAGGGCACGGTGACGCCGAGCGAATCGTCCGGGTTAACGTCCTGGTCGATGAAGCCCAGGTCCTCGGTGGGCTTCGCCGCAGGAAGCCGGTGCGGCTCGGTGAATCCTACCTGCATGTAGAAGGGCTGCTCCGGGGACCTGGCAAACCGCTCCAGGCGCAGGATGGCTTCCGCCGCCGCGGCTTGTGCCCGGGCCTTTGGGGAATAGTCGTCCAGGCCGATTCTGGCGGGGCCGGAGCGCGTCTCATGGATGACGCCCACTCCCGCGGTCGAGTAGCCGGCGGCCTTGAGAATCTGGCCGAGGTGCATCTCGTCCTGGTGCAAGTCCCATGCGAAGTCTGCGTGCGTCAGCCCCATCACGCCGTTGGAATGCGGATAGCGGCCGGTGAACATCGACGCGCGCGACGGGCTGCACTGGGGCGCAGCGCAAAAGCAGCGCTCCAGGAGCACGCCTTGCTCCGCCAACCGATCCAGGTTGGGAGTCTGCACGGTTTTGATGCCATAGCAGTGGAGGAACTGTCCCAGGTCATGGCAATGCAGGAGCAGCACGTTCGGCCGCGTTTGGGCGGCATGGCCCATCGCGATCGCCGGCGCGACTGCGACCGCGCGAAGGAAATCCCTGCGTGAGGTGTTCGTGCTCATGAGAACCTCCTGCCGAGCTGAAGGTGGGCTACGGGTTTCTCGGAGCGCATAGCGGGCGCGCTTTTACTTTACAAGTGCCTATAAGGTATTAATTATAACCCTGGATTGTGGATAGCCCATTGCCGCCCGCTAATCCCCCCTACTGAGCGGGTTGACAATATGCCCGAAAGAAGGGAACCACTACCCTTAACTCCGAGTAGGGAAAGGTTCAGGGCGCCGGGTTAGTGGTGGGAAGTGCGGAAGTGGGGGTGGAGGGAGTGAGAAAATGAAACGTCCTGATGACTTTATTGAAGATGGCCTCTTGAAACTGGAAAGTCTCCGCCGAAGTAAGTCCGATGATGCCGAACACCATGTTGCCGTGGATCAAGTGGACTGCCACGCCGTGCCACTCGGCGCCATCCAGCACGCCTGAAAAGGTCTGGCGGGTTGCGGTTTGGCCATCGCACTCCACGGACTCCTGGGAAATCCCGTTATATTCTTGATAAGTTTGGCGAAGGGTAGCTTCCACCTGATCGCTGGTCAGTTTAGGAGCGCCGCTCCACACCTGGCGGTCGACGATCAGCAGGGTCTGCTCATCCTCGGTGCCCATAGCCATTATTCCCGTGCCGGTTTCTTTAGGCACTCCTTCATAAATCTTCCAGTCGGGGGGCTTAAACATGGAGAATTGAAACGAATCGTTGAAATAGGTATTGCCGTCGACGTGTTCCTGAAGGTGGGCGGGCATAGGCACATCGAGCGGGTGACTGACGGGAGGGGGCGGTGGTGCGGGGGGCTGTTTGGGCGTGGCGGGCGCCATGGCGACGGGCGAAGGCGAATTGGTGATGGGTGATTGATTGCCGATTGCAGGGGCCGCGACGGGCGATACCATCGGAGCAACTTCCGACGCCGCCGCGCTGGACGGAGGTGCGGGAGGCTTTGCTTGAAGAACAGGTGTGGCGGACGGTTGGGCTTGCGAAACCACAGGCGTCGTGGCAGCGGGAGAATCCGATTTGGCGAGGGGTGATTGGCGATTGGCGATTGCGCCAGTCGCGGCGGGTGATGCCACCGGAGCAGCTTCCTGCGCCGGCGCGTTGGCCGGTTTGGCTCCGGCGCTCTCCGCGGATTCACGCTTGGGGGCGTCAAGGCTGGACTTGCCCGCGTCGGGCTTATTCATCTGGATGGAAGCGACCTTATCTTTGCGGACCAGCGCGATGCCGTACTCGGTCTCGACGCGGAACATATCCTTTTCGTAGCCGACGATGGTTCCGACAATCTTCTCCCCGTTTTTCAGGATGATCTCTTCGCCGCGGGCGGGGGCGGCAAGACACACGAGCGCTGCGATCAGAGGCAGGCCGGCAATTCGACGTGCAAGTTTCATCCTGCAATCCCCAAGACTCAGGATCGATCGAAACTGGCAATGCGGCATCCCGCGCGCGAAGGGCGAGTTTCGATTCCAGTTCCTGACTTCTGTCTCTCCGATTTCTGGAGTCCGATGGTCCGATTCGGATCGGACCTGAGATCGGACCTGCCGCCCGCCCTCAGCACTGCCGCCAACTGACTCCTGACTCCTGTCTCCTGACTCCTGCTCTTAATACTTTCGCAGCACGCCCACCACGCGTCCCTGGATCTTCACGTCGCGAGCGGGCACCAGGATGGGATCCATTTGGGAGTTGGCGGGTTGCAGCCGCACTTTGCCGCTGGGTTCGCGGAAGAAGCGCTTCAGGGTGGCGTCGGTGCCTTCGATGAGGGCCACCACGATGTCGCCGTTATCCGCCGTCTGCGCGCCCTCCACCAGGATATAGTCGCCGTTACAGATGTGGTCGTCAACCATGGAATCGCCCTTGACGCGCAGGACGAACAGATTCCCCCGGCCGCGCGCAAAGTCGCCGAAGGAAAAAGTCTCGGCATTGGGAATGGCTTCCACGGGCTGGCCCGCCGCAATGCGGCCGAGCAGCGGGAATTCCAGGTTGCCCAGCACCTGCGAGGGGATGAGCGCGGCCACAGGCGCCACCGTGGCGCTGCGGTCATCGCCGTCCGCCGCCGTCTTGCGCCTCCCAAACGGCCGCACCGCGGTCTTCGCGAAGGGCACGGAAGCGGGAATGGCCACCACTTCCACCGAGCGGCTTTGGTTGTATCCCCGCCGGATGAATCCCTTTTTCTCCAGCGTCTGCATGTGCTTATGCACGGTCGCGAGCGAAGAGAGCTCCAGCCCCGCGCCGATTTCCTCGAAGCTCGGCGAGTAGCCGTGACCATTGATGAAGTCAACCAGGAAATCGAAAACCTGCTTTTGCCGCCGCGTTAGTGCCATGGATTGATCTCCAGTTGTCGGTTGTCAGTTGTCGGTTGTCCTTTGTCCGTTGTCAGTTGTCCGTTGTCAGTTGTCCGTTATCACTTCTCAGTTTTCAGTCATCAGTTCTGAGATCTCAAAGCGCAACGCTGAAACCTCAGTCGCCAGTGGTTTCAATTACCCATTCCGTATGCGGCCTTCTGCCCAACTTCAGCACCAGCCACTAACCACGGACAACGGACCACGGACAACTGACAGCCCCACATTTTAGGCGAATAAAAGGCGAACAGGCAAGCGAAAAATTGCTAGTGGCTCAATCTGTTGGAGCGGCGGTCGGAGCCTGCCGCGCCAAGGCGGGGGACCGCCGGAATCTATTGAATCAAAAGCTGCTGCCTTTTGAGGGTTCTCTTCGTGGCCGTGAGTAGCATGACCTTCGTGATTTATCCCATCTGACTCCTACTTGCGATGCTTACACCACCTGCGATTTTGGAATTTGGCGACCGTATGCTGGAAAACTCCTTCACAATAGCGTATGCTCCGGCAGAATAAGAGGTGAGTCGATTTGCCAGGGAACCACAATGAAATCGAGAAGCGCCTTTGGAGCGCTGCGGACGAGCTGCGCGCCAATTCCAAACTGAAATCTTCGGAGTACTCGGTCCCGGTCCTTGGCCTGATCTTCCTTCGCTACGCCGACCACAAGTTCAGTCAAGCTGAAAAAGAGCTGGCCAACAAGGGCTCGCAGCGGCGCTTTGTGAACAAGACCGATTATCAGGCGCGCGGCGTGATGTACCTCCCACCCAACGCGCGCTTTGGGCACTTGCTGAACTTGCCCGAAGGTTACGATACCGGCAAGGCCATCAACGAAGCGATGAAAGCCATCGAGGCTGACAACGAGGACCTGAAAGACGTTCTACCGAAGACTTACAATCGCCTGGAAAACTCAACCCTGGTCGAGCTGCTAAAGACCATGAGCTCGATTCCCATGGATATTGAGGGTGACGCGTTCGGCAAGATATACGAGTACTTCCTGGGCAAATTCGCCATGAGCGAGGGCCAGAAGGGCGGCGAGTTTTTTACCCCCACCTCGCTCGTCAAGCTGATTGTGGAGGTCATTGAGCCTTACCACGGGCGCATTTATGACCCGGCTTGCGGCTCGGGCGGCATGTTTGTGCAAAGCGCGCGGTTTGTGGAGAACCACAAGAAGAACCCCAGCGCGGAAATCATGGCCTACGGGCAGGAGCGCGTGGCGGAAACCATCCGCCTCTGCAAGATGAACCTGGCCGTGCACGGCCTCTCCGGAGACATTCGCCAGGCCAACACCTACTACGAGGATATCCACCAGAGCGTGGGCAAGTTTGACTTCGTGATGGCCAATCCGCCCTTCAACGTGGACAAGGTGGATAAGGAAAAAATCAAGGATGATCCACGTTTTGCCCTCGGCATGCCCAAGGCGGATAACGCCAATTATCTCTGGATTGAGATTTTTTACAGCGCCTTGAGCGCCAAAGGCCGGGCGGGCTTCGTGATGGCGAATTCCGCCGCCGACGCGCGCGGCACGGAATTGGAGATTCGCCGGAAGCTGATTGAATCGGGCGCGGTGGATGTGATGATTTCTATCGGGTCGAATTTCTTCTACACCGTGACGCTGCCTTGCACGTTGTGGTTCTTGGATCGGGGCAAGGCAGCGCCGACCGTGGGCGTTGGGGGGGAGGGCAAGCCCACCCCCTACAACCGCGGGATGATGGCCGACACGGCCATGAGGGGCAGGGCAAGCCCAGCCCCTACGGTATTGTTTATTGACGCACGGCAGACGTTTACGCAGATTGATCGCGCCCACTGAGAATTTACGGAGGAACAAATCCAGTTCCTCGCCAATATCGTGAGGTTGTACCGCGAGGAGCCGCTGGCGGCGTTCATTGACGCGGAAACCAAGAAGCATTTCCCCAAGGGCAAGTACAAAGACGTGCCCGGCCTATGCAAGGTGGCAACCATCAAGGAAATCGAGGCGCAGGGTTGGAGCCTGAACCCCGGTCGTTATGTGGGCGTGACGGAGCGCGCGGCGGATGATTTTGATTTCAAGGAACGATTGGAAGAATTGAACGAGGAATTGGAAACCTTGAACGCCGAAGCGCGGGAATTGGAAGAGCGCATCGCCGAAAACGTGGCGCAATTATTGGAGTAGGGGGAGGGCTTGCCCTCCCCGGCCGCGGATCGTAGGGGTAGGGCTTGCCCTACCCTGGACGATGGTCGGGAGGGCCATGGGGGGTAGGGGCTGGGCTTGCCCTGCCCCGGATGATGGCCGGGACGGCCATGGGGGGAGGGCAAGCCCACCCCCTACGAAAGGCGGGACGATGGCCCGCTGAAGAGGAGACCAACAATTCAGTGCCGCATATTGTGAGCCGCACATTGGGTGATATTTGCGACGAAGTGCAGGGAACCATCCGCACGGGTCCCTTCGGCTCGCAGTTGCATGAATCGGACTATTGCCAAGAGGGCCACCCGGTTGTGATGCCAAAGAACATCTTGGACGGCAGGGTCTCCACCGACGAAATTGCCCACATTGGTGACGAAGATGCAGATCGCCTTAATCAACACCAATTGAAAAAGGGAGACATTGTATATGGCCGCAGGGGAGATATTGGCAGGCGTGCCCTCATAACGCAACGAGAAGCCGGTTGGCATTGCGGGACTGGTTGCCTTCGGATCAGCTTAGGGGATTCTATACTTGACCCACAGTTTCTTTACTATTTCTTGGGTCAACCGAATGTCACGGGCTGGATTTATAACCAAGCTGTGGGCGCAACAATGGCGAACCTCAACACCTCTATCATCCGAAGTGTTCGTGTTTCCTACCCGCCTCTTCCCACCCAGCGCAAAATCGCCGCCATCCTTTCCGCCTACGACGACCTGATTGAAAACAACACGCGGCGGATCAAGATTCTGGAAGAGATGGCGCAGGCGCTCTACCGCGAGTGGTTCGTCCACTTCCGCTTTCCGGGGCATGAACGCACTCGCATCGCCCACGGCACGCCCGAGGGGTGGAAAACGCTTCCACTCAAAGCCCTGTGTGTAAACGGGAACGGCATCCAGACCGGTCCATTCGGGAGCCAACTCCACCAATCAGATTACACTGAGGAAGGTGTTCCGGTGGTGATGCCCCAAGATCTTATCGGATTCCGAGTCCGCGTCGATCATATCGCGCGCATACCCGAAGGTGTCGCTGAGAAGTTACGACGACACAGAGTGCGACCCGGAGACATTCTCTATGGCCGACGTGGAGATATTGGAAGGCGTGCCTACGTGCTTAAGCGTCAGGACGGCTGGCTGTGCGGAACGGGCTGTCTCCGGATTCGGCCTGAACCGTCGATTATTCAGCCTGGGTACCTTTTTGACGCACTCGGACGAGAAGAGACGGCGGCAACAATTGCGGGAAGAGCAAAAGGCGCCACAATGCCGAACTTAAACACCCAAATTATGACCGACATTCCCATTCTTACCCCTCCGTCCGCGGTCCAGGAACAATACGTCGATTATGTGGAACCGACATTTGAGTTGGTTGAGTTGTTAGCAGAAGGAAACCGTAAGCTAAAAGCCACCCGCGACCTGCTGCTGCCCAAGCTGATCTCGGGTGAAATTGATGTGTCGAATCTCGACACCCGGACGTAGGGGTTGATGGTCGATACGACCATCCAATCGGACGTAGGGGTAGGGCTTGCCCTACCCTGGATGATGGTCGATACGACCATCCAATCGGACGTAGGGGTGGGGCTTGCCCTACCCTGGATGATGGTCGATACGACCACCCAATCGGACGTAGGGGTGGGGCTTGCCCTACCCTGGATGATGGTCGGGACGACGTTCATGAGACGGCAGGACGCGCGATAACGTGCGAAAAGGGGAGGGCCAGCCCTCCCCCTACGATCGGCAGCGGGCCGGTGGCCCGTCGAAATGAACGATGGCCGATACGGCCATGAGGCGTAGGGGCTGGGCTTGCCCTGCCCTGGACGATGGCCGGGACGGCCATGAGGGGAGGGCGAGCCCTCCCCCTACGAACGGCGGCGGGCCAATGGCCCGATGAAAAGGGGGCAGCAAGCCGTCCCCCTACATCGGGGATGCGCAACCAGGGAACGGGAAATATGACCTACGATCCGCGCATACATCATCGACGGTCCATTCGTCTGCGCGGATACGACTACGCCGGTGGTGGCGCGTATTTCGTTACCATCTGCACCAAGGGCGGGAATTTCCTTTTCGGGCAAATCGTTGAGGGTGAAATGAAATTGAGCGAGGAGGGGAGCATTGTTCAGAGAATCTGGGATACCTTGCCGCAGCGGTTCGGGTCGCTGGTCCTGGATGCGTTTCAAATGATGCCCAACCATCTGCACGCGATTTTTGTTTTGCCGGGTCCGGGATTGGAGCCGGCCTTGGCAGTGGCCACAGGCGCCCCCATTATTCAGCCGACCCCCGAAAATTTTGTGGGTCGCGTGCATGGGAATGATCCCCGTAGGGGTAGGGCTTGCCCTACCCTAGCGGGCCAATGGCCCGCGAAACAGGACGATGGTCGGGACGACCATGGGGGGAGGGCAAGCCCACCCCCTACGAGACGGGTAAGTATGGGCGATGTGGTGGGGGCGTTTAAATCCATCAGCACCATCGCCCTCAACAAATTTATGTTGTGTCCGGGGGCGCACCCTCTGCATGAGAATTTCTACGAGCACATTATCCGGGACGTCGGCGAGTTAGAGGCCATTCGGGATTACATCATCCACAACCCGCAACGATGGATGGAGGACCCGGAGAACCCGGAATGGCTAGGGGAAGGGACGTAGGGGTACGGCTTGCCCTACCCTGGCGGGCCGGTGGCCCGCGGAAAACGGGGCGGCGTGCCGCCCCAGTCCGGCCATGGTCGACGCGACCATAAGGGGGAGGGCAAGCCCACCCCCTACGACCGATGCGGGCCAGCCGCCCCGGTACTGGCAATGAAAACCGCGGATTATTCCGAAGACGCCCTCATCGAGCAGCCCGCCATTGAGCTGTTTGGCAAACTGCGGTGGGAGACCGCGAACTGTTTCCATGAGTTCGACCACGGCCCGAGCCCCCTGGGCCGGGATTCAAAAGGCGAGGTCGTCCTGGTTCCCCGCCTGCGGGCCGTGCTTAAGCTCCTCAATCCCAAGCTTCCAACGGAAGCGATCAATCTCGCCATCGAAGAGCTCACCCGTGGCCGCAGCACCATGAGCGCGGCGGCAGCCAACCGCGAAATCTACCGCCTGCTGAAAGACGGCGTGAAGGTAACGTACAAGACCGACGACGGCCAAGACGCCAGCGATACGGTAAGGGTTATCGACTGGAACTCTCCCCGGAACAATGACTTCTTTCTCGCCTCCCAGTTCTGGATCACGGGGGAGATGTACGAACGCCGGGCGGACCCCGTCGGGTTCGTCAACGGTTTGCCGCTGGTCTTCGTCGAACTCAAAGCCGCGCACAAAGCCATCGAGTCAGCCTATCAGAATAACCTGTGCGATTACCGCGACACGATACCGCATGTCTTCTGTTACAACGCCTTAACCATTCTCTCCAACGGGAGCGAAAGCCGCATCGGCAGCATGACGGCGGAATGGGAGCACTTTGCCGAGTGGAAGCGAATCAACAGCGAGGGCGAGCAGGGAGTCGTTTCGCTTGAAACCATGATCCGAGGTACGTGCGACAAGGATAAGCTGCTCGATTTAGTGGAGAACTTCACGCTGTTTGAGGAGGCAAACGGCCGCCTGGTGAAGAAAGTCGCGAAGAACCACCAATACTTGGGCGTAAACAACGCCATCCACGCCCTTATCGCCATCAACAGCAATCAAGGCAAGTTGGGAGTCTTCTGGCACACGCAGGGCAGCGGCAAAAGCATTTCCATGGTGTTCTTTGCCCAGAAAGTTCTGCGCAAGCTGCCGGGGAACTGGACGTTCGTGATTGTCACTGACCGCCAGGATCTTGACGACCAGATTTACAAGAACTTTGCCAACGTAGGCGCGGTAACGGAAAAGGAAGCCCACGCGGAGAGCGGGAAAGGGTTGCAGCGTTTGCTCCAGGAGGACCACCGCTACGTCTTTACCCTGATTCAGAAGTTTGGGACGGAAAAAGGGCAGAAGTACCCGAAGCTCTCCGACCGGCCGGACATTATTGTAATGACGGATGAGGCGCACCGTAGCCAGTACGATACCTTTGCCTTGAACATGCGGAATGCCCTCCCCCATGCGGCGTTTATCGGTTTTACGGGAACACCCCTGATGGTGGGCGAAGAAAAGACACGTCAAGTCTTCGGCGACTACGTGAGCATCTACAATTACCACCAATCGACCGAGGACAGGGCCACCGTTCCCCTTTTCTATGAAAACCGTATTCCCGAGCTTCAGCTTACCAATCAGGATTTGAACGACGATATCTATGAAGTGGTGGAAGGCGCGGAGCTCGACGAGGATCAGGAAAAGAAGCTGGAGCGGGAATTTGCCCGCCAATACCATCTGATCACGCGCGACGACCGCCTGGAGAAAATCGCCGCCGACCTCGTAGAGCACTTTATGGGCCGGGGTGAGATGGGCAAGGCCATGGTGGTTTCCATTGATAAGGCGACCGCCGTCAAAATGTACGACAAGGTGCAGAAGTATTGGAAGGTGCACCTCGCAAAGCTTCGCAGCGAATTGGCGAGGGCAAAGGAAAGCGAGCGGCCCCTGCTCGAAAAAAAGATCCACTACATGCAAGAAACGGATATGGCCGTGGTCGTGTCGCAGCCGCAAAACGAAATCAAAGAGATGAAGAAGAAGGGAGTGAATATCGAACCCCACCGCAAGCGCATGGTGAAGGAGGACCTGGACACGAAATTCAAGGCCTCGGATAGCCTGTTCCGGATCGTTTTCGTCTGCGCCATGTGGATGACGGGGTTTGACGTGCCCTCCTGCTCCACCATCTACCTCGACAAACCGATGCGGAATCACACCCTGATGCAAACCATCGCTCGGGCAAACCGCGTGTTTCGCGACAAGGTAAACGGCTTGATTGTGGATTACGTGGGAGTCTTTCGCGATTTGCAGAAGGCTCTCGCCATTTACGCGCCGAGCGGGGGCGGCGTTGACCGTCCAGTGAAGAGCAAAGCGGAACTGGTGGCGCTGCTCAAACAGACCATCGACGCGGCAACGGCGTTCTGCGCGGAACATGGGATCAATCCAGAAACCATTATTTCCGCCACGGGTTTCGCGCGCGTGAAGCTGCTGGACGACGCGGTGGCGGCCATCCTGGTGAATGATGAGACCAAACGGAAATACCGCCTGCTGGCGGAAGATGTGGCCAGAATGTTCAAGGCCGTCAAGCCGGACCCGGCAGTGAACGAGTTTCTTCCTGTTTGCATGCTGTTTGCCGTTATCGATGAAAAGATTCGATCCCTCGCGCCCGTGCCGGATATCTCGAGCGTTATGGCAGACGTTGAACAAGTCTTGGATAAGTCGATTGCCGCTGAGGGCTATGTGATCGAGGCGGAAATGCCGCTGGACCTGAGCAAGTTGGATGTGGACAAGCTAAAGGCCACGTTTGAGAAGGGCCGCAAGCGCATTGAGGCGGAGAGGCTCCGAAGCGCTGTGACCGGCAAGCTCGAACAAATGATCAGGTTCAATCGGACACGAATGGATTACCTGGCCAAGTTTCAGAAAATGATCGAGGAGTACAACGCCGGGAGCTTGAATATCGAGGAGTTTTTCAAGCGTCTGGTGAACTTTACCAAAGATTTGAACGAGGAAGACCGGAGAGGCATTACCGAGAATCTGAGCGAGGAAGAGCTGGCGGTGTTTGATTTGCTTACCAAGCCCGACATGAAACTGACCAAGAAAGATGAGCAGCAGGTAAAGAAGGTGGTCAAGGAGTTGCTCGAGAAGCTGCGAACAGAGAAATTGGTTTTGGATTGGCGCAAACGACAACAAACCACGGCGGCAGTGCGCGTCTGCATCGCAGAGACTCTCGATCAACTTCCCAGGGTCTATACCCCTGAATTCTTTCAACAGAAGTGTGATCTCACCTACCAGCATATCTACGACTCTTACTTCGGATTAGGAAGAAGCGTGTACGAAACCGGGGCATAGCAGACCGACCGATCTGCGAGAGGGTGGCCGCCTCAAACCTCGACTTCCGCGGCGTCAAGATTATTTCGGGCGCGTGGCGGCGGTCGTAGATTCGCAATGAGGTCTTTGCGCTTTAAATCCGCGTGTGGGCATCGGTGGGAAGTGGAACGCGGTCGATAAAAGCGCCTAGAGATCCGAGTTGCTGCGGATCAGCGCAGATGCAGGAGAGAGCGGGCGACCCCTCCCCCTGTGCCGATAGGCGATTTCTCCTTCTACTGGAGTTCGAAAACGGTGACTACGGCGGTCGGGAACAGGGGGATACCGTTACAGTAGCCTCCACCCCGCGAGATGACGAAGATTCTTGTGCCGTTGGTGATCGCCACATTTGTAGATTGGCACCCCTCTCCAATCGGAAATGTCCAACTGCCAACGCCGTTTGAACCCATGGATAGAGTGGCGCTCGCAGAGCCCGCTTCCAAACCGGCGTCCCCACTGTCGTACTCACTCCCACTAACGGTCCCTCCGGATGAAACGCTCAGTACGCCAATTTCGTTCGTGACCGTGCTATCGCCAGGGTCCTCCGTTCCATAGAGGTAGTTCCCGGCCATGCCACTGGTGCTGTACGTTGCACTTGGCTGGAATTCCATGAAACCGAAGTCGGCGTAAACGGTTGGCCCGAGGGAGAACGCGGAAATTGGCTCGGTCATTGCCGTGGGCGTGGCTATGTAAAAGACAGGTGCAACGCAGTCAGCACAGGAGATGGTTGTCCGCCCCGACGTGGCATCAACCGCATAAGTATCGCCACTAAACGGCGCTGGTATCATTACGGCTGGTGAGGGACTGTAGAAGTACATGGTTCCGCTGTAGGCGCCCGAGTTCGCGTTCACGAGCCAAAGGCGAACGGTGGTGCAGGGCACATCATATGTATCTCCTCCAGTTAAGACGGTGCAGGTGTTGAGGTTGTCTGCAGCGGTCGTGTGGATGATGTAGTTGCCAGACAGCGAAGACTGGCTGAAGGAACTGGCGGTCACAATGGCCCTGCCGCTATAAATTGGGACGCTGCTCAACGGGTCGGTCCCGACGATGAAAAACTCGTCCGCGTTGACCAGGTAAGCAGCTTGATTAGTGGTTTGCCCCCCAAGAGTCAGAGACATGGTTGCCCGGCCGCTGGCGGTGGAAATGGCGTCGATGGTCCCGGTACCGCCGGTGGTTTCGCTATTCCCGCTAATGTATTCACGCGTGTCGTCGAAGGCGTTGCTGATATTTCCGCTGGTGTTCACGCTGAATGAACCGGCACTCGCGTAGTGGTAACCGTAGGAATCGAAACCGTCCACTCCAAATGCGTAGTTTGGCTGAAGCTGGCTGAGTGAGAACGAAGTCGTGTCCTGGAGCCGGAGAACCCCTGAAGCGTGTTCTCCGAAGCCCGTAGCATCGTCGAACTCGATGATTCGGCCCTTGGAAAAAACCCCCGAGCTCAATCCGCCCAAGCTGAAGCGGAATACGGTGGTCGAGCCATTGGAGAGAGACAAAGCCACGCATCCGAGGTTGCCCGAACTCGTGGAATCCAGGCCCACGGCGTAAGAACTGGCATCGATCGTCGCATGGGTCGCAGTTCCATTGTTGATATCGAAGTCGCCACCGGTGACATTTCCGGCGCCATCGGCGTGGAAACTGGCCGCGATAGCGAACCAGGAACCTTGCACGAGGAAAGCGTACTGGCCGTCAAGCATGGATTCATTGCCGGTCGGCGCGCCGGAACATGTGGGTGGGAGTCCACTGATCGTGATGCTCAGCGACTGATTGGCGGTCTGGTGCGTCGGCGAAGTCGAATCGGTCACCGTCACCGTGAAGTTCGCCGTCCCGGTGCCCCCGGGCGTGCCGGTAATCGCCCCCGAGGAAGTGTTCAGGGTTGCCCAGCCCGGTAGGGCGCCGCCCGTGAGGCCCCAGGTGTAAGGCATCGTGCCGCCGGAAACCGCCACCGCGGCGCTGTAGGCCGGACCTAGCGTGCCGCGCGGTAACGCCGTCGTGGTGATGCGCAACGGCACGTTCGTGACAACAATGGTGAACTGCTGACTGGCGTACTGCGTGGGGGTGCTCGCATCGCTGGCCGTGACCGTGAAGGTATAGCTGCCCGAGGCCGTGGGGATTCCGGTAATCGTGCCCACGCCGTTGGGTGTGCATTGCAACCCCAGCCCCGGTGGCAGCGAGCCGCTGGTCACGCTCCACACGATCGGGAGTGTGCCACCGCTGGTCTGGATGTTCTGCACGTACGCGGCGCCCCCCGTGCTGCTCGGCAACGATGTGGTGGTGATGCTCAAAGGTTGAGTTCCAACTCCCGCCGTAATCGTTACGCTCAGCGAAGCTGACTTGGACACGTCCGCGTTGCTCGTGGCCGTAATGCTGAACGTCGCCGGGTTGGGTAGCCGAGGCGGCGCGGTGTAGGTGAACGTCGGATACGAACCGCTCATGGTCCCATAGCCCGAGCCGCTAGGGAGGCCGTTGAAGGTCCAGGTGACGCCGCTACTGGTAGTGCCCGCCACATTGACAATAATCCCAAAGAATCCGCCATTCGCCGCCACCGACTGTGCGGTCGCGGGGCTGGTAATGGTAACCGCCACCGTATCGGCGGTCGAAGGCCCGAACACCAAGAGCGTCGGGTAGGACGAGCTTGGGTTGTTAACCATCAAGAAATGAGTTGTGTCAACCCCGACGCCAATAACTTGCGACGTGCTATTTTGGGTTTCCGTAATGGTTCCATTGCTGCCGAGGGTCGCACCACTGATTGTTTCCAGGTCATCTGCCTGTTGATAGGTGGTCGAGGTTTCGTCAGAAACAGAAGTACCCGAGAGGGCGGTTCCAGAACCGGACAGGAGGGTGACCATGCCGCCTTCGGCCTGAGGGCTTGGGTTGACAATCTCCGAAGTGCCACCAAAGAAAGTGCCGGCTATCAAAGCGGGGGTGAAGCCGCTGTTCGGGACCGTCTGCGGCATCACATATCCGGCAAAGACCCCGGAGTCATTGTTGACGACGACTGCGGTGTTTGCAGCCGTCAAGTACATCAAGTACGTAGGCCAGCCGCATCCGCTCACTCTGCCGTTGCTGGCGACAGTATAGGTGCAAGTACCTGTGGTGCCATTCCAGGTCCAAGTGCCACCGTCATTCTCATAATACGCGTCAGTCGTAAATGTGCCGGCCCCATTCGCATGGTCCAAGGCGAACTGGATCTTCCCACTTGTGCTGGTGTACAACCCATTGGCAAAGGCGACGACGGGGCTATTCAATGAACCCAGTCCGTAGGGGCTGCCACTCTGCTGAAATGCCTGGCCTGCCATCACCGTTAAGTTGCTGCCGCCAATGCTGGTGGTAACCACCACCGCTCCGGTGGCGGCCGCGGACACCATATAAGCTGCGACCACATATGTACCTACTGTCTCGGTGAAGCGTCCATACTGGTCCGTGCTGGTATACGTCCCCACATTGCCCGAGTAGGGGCCCGTAGTGACGAAATTTCCCCCGTCGTTGCAGTCCTGTTCCGAATTACTGACGTAGGGGCTGCTATACGTATCAACACCAGCACATGCAATCCGGGTACTGTGGGAGGAATCCCAGCCCGTCAGCAGGTGTACGTAACCGCCATTGAGGGCGCTGAAGTTGGAAGCGCTTGGCGTGGTTGACGTGGTTTGTTGGAAAATCTGGCCGGTGGCAATAAACGCGCTGGAGTTTGCGGGGTCGAATTCGATGATCCGTCCTTGGGTCGCGGTACCGGAGGAAATCGCTCCCAGTTCAAAGCGCGTCGTGAAGGTGGCCCCGGAGGCGGTGGCAATCGTGGCGCAACCGCGGTTGTCCGCCCCCACGCTGTAATAACTGGCGGGGTAGGCGGAAATAGTACTGTTGGTCGCAGAGGAAGCTCCGGCACTGTTCATGTCGACTTCTCCGCCCGTGATGTGCCCGGCGCCATTAGCGGTCATCGAGCCGACAACGGTGTTGAAGCCGCCGCTATTGTACCCACTCAGGTTGAAGGCGTATTGCCCCTTAAGGACCGACTCATTCCCCGACTCGCAAACCGTGGGCAGTGCCGGATTGGTGTTTATGCTGAGTTCCCGCGTCGCGCTATTCGATGCCGAATCTGTCACCATCACGCTGAAGCTGAAAGCGCCCAGGCAGGTGTTCACAGGGGCGCCGCTAATGAACCCGGTCGTGGCGCTCAGTGACAGGCAGGGCGGGAACGTGCCGCCGCTGACGATGCTCCAGGTGTACACCCCCGTACCGCCGGTGGCATTCACCGCGGCACTGTAAGCTACGCCGACGGTCCCATCCGGCAACGCCGTGGTGGTGATGCTCAAGGCTTGAGGCGTCCAATTGGTCGTAAGGCTGAGCCCCTGCGTGGCGGTCAAGGCCGTCGGCATGGTGGAATCCGCCACCTGCACGGTGAAGCTCCACGTTCCTGCCGTTGTGGGTGTACCCGAAATGACCCCCGTCGAGGAGTTGAGTGACAAGCCTGCCGGCAGGGTACCCGTGTTGCTCCAGGTGAGTGGCGCGGTCCCGCCGACCGCGGTCAGCGTGGTGGTGTAAAACGTGTTCACCACCCCGCTGGGCAGCAACGTGGTGGTGATGCCCAACGGCAACGCTACCGCGATCGTTACGGTGTAACCCTGGGAGCCCGTTTGCGCTGGATTGCTGGAGTCCGTCACGAGAATCGTGAACGCGACGTTGCTTTGCTGAGTAGTGGGCTGGCCGCTGATCGTTGCCGTTGTGCCGCTCGTGGGCGTCAAAGGGCTAAGGGTCAAGCCCGCCGGCAGCGCGCCGCCGCTAACGCTAAACGTGAAGGGCGCATGGCCCCCGCTGACCGTGAGGGTCTGGTTATAGGATGTGCCCACGGTCCCGTTGGGAAGCGAAGCAGGGCTGATTGTCGGCGCCAGCGGAAGGTTAACGGTAAGGCTGAAACTCGCCGTGGCCGTTTGCACCGGGTTGCTCTGATCCGACACTTGCACGGTGAAGGTGGAAGGCCCGTTGGGCCCGGTGGGGGTCCCGGTGATGTATCCCGACGTGCTCAGGTTCAGACCCGCGGGTAATGTGCCCGTGCCGGGAGTCACGATCGTGAAGGTATAGGTGCCGTGCCCGCCGGTCGCCGCGATCGCCTGGCTATACCCAACGAATTCCGTGCCTGCCGGGAGCGCCGAGGTGGTGGTGATGGACGGCGCCGCGGGAAGGTTAATGGTAAGGCTGAAATTCGCCGTGGCCATTTGCACCGGGTTGCTCTGATCCGACACTTGCACGGTGAAGGTGGAAGGCCCGTTGGGCCCGGTGGGGGTCCCGGTGATGTATCCCGACGTGCTCAGGTTCAGACCCGCGGGTAATGTGCCTGTGCCGGGAGTCACGATCGTGAAGGTATAGGTGCCGTGCCCGCCGGTCGCCGTGATCGCCTGGCTATACCCAACGAATTCCGTGCCTGCTGGGAGCGGCGACGTGGTGATAACGGTTAACGGCGGCGCCGTCACGGTCAGCATGGTCGAGCCGCTAATAGGCGCCGGCGGCGGGCTGTTGATAATCGGAGTGCCCGGCGTCCCTCCCCTGGCCGGACCGAACGGGGTGACCGTCAAGAAGGTGGCGGTGATCGTCATGCTCCCCGCCGCGACGCTGCTCGCGAGGCCCGCCGCGTTGATCGTGGCCACGCCCGGCGCCGATGAATTCCAGAGGACCGAGGCCGTAAGATTTTGTCTGCTGCCATTTCTAAAATGACCCGTGGCCGTAAATTGCTGCATCTGTCCCAAGGCGATGGAAGGATTCGCCGGTGTTACAGTAATTGAACTCAGTCCATTGGCGTTGCCGGGGCCGCTCACGGGGATCACTCCGGGGCTGCCGGAGGCGCGAGAGGGAGGGGTGAGGGTGCCCGGCCGGCTAAGCTCGAAGTCTTCGCTGGGCGTCACGCCCGACGATGGGCCTGCGCCGTTTTGCTGGTTGGAGAGCGTGCCCGACTGCGTCCCACTGGTGTTGCCGACGGCCACGGCGCGGAAACTCTCACTACTGGGAGTCGGATCCACCGGCGCCAAACCAGTTCCCGTCAATGCAACGCTCAGCGGACTTGTGGCCACGTCCTCCTTAACCGTGAGCGTGGCCGTTCGAATACCCAGCGCCGAAGGGGTAAACGTCACGGTAATGTTGCAATTCTCTCCCGGGCCGAGGGTGCTCGGGCGGAGAGGACAGTTCCCGCCCGCCACGTAATCGCCCGGAGCGGTCCCGCCGCTGATGGCGATGCTGCTGATGCTCAGAGGCATGGCCTGGGTGTTCTTGAGCGTTGCGCTCATCGCAGCGCTCGATTGGCTCACGACTTGGTTTCCGAAGGATAGCGTCGAAGGAGTCAACCTGACCTGGGCAAACGCCGACGAACCGGAAACGAGGAGAAAGAGGAAGACGACCGTCCCGCCCAAGAATCGTCTGGCTCCATACTTCGCGGGCCTTGAACTGGAATTAGGGAAATAACTGGAAGGTAGAGAACAGGCAAGTGCGCTCATCTTGACGCCCTCCTCGCAAGTCCCTTCGGGCTTGACCTTAGGCTTTGGCCGATTGGCTCGCTTCAGAGAAACGAGCAATCAAATCGAGAATGCGGGTCAGTCGGCGGTAACGTAGTTACTACGTCTCTGCGACCAAAGAATGGAAACCTTTGAGGTGTAGCTAGCGGCACCCTGCGGGTCGGCGGGATGATACTCAAATGTGTTTGGGCTTGTCAAGTCAAGGATTATGAGAAAATCGATAAATTTTATGATAAACAGCAAGACCGCCATATTCCCAACAATCTGAAATTACGATGTGGAAAAGGCCAGGAAATCGAGTTTTGACAATGGCTCTTCAGCCCATCTGCGGAACGCGGTCGATACGCAGCCCGCAACGCCGTTCCTGCTCCTCCCGGGTGATCCCCGCGAACTCCCGCATGAATGAATCTTCCGGTTTCTTCACCAATCCCCGCCCTGTGGTTTGGGAGCATATACGCGGGTTGACTTTGAGCCGCTGCTGATTCAAGATACGTGAAAACGCCATGGAACTACGGGAGATTCAGAGCTTCGTCCTTCTTGCCAAGACTCACAGCATCCTGGAAGTGTCTCGCGAGCTAGGACGCACACCGGGGGCGGTGCACAAGCACCTGAAGACCCTGGAGGAAGAACTGGGTGTGCGGCTGTACGAAAAACATGATGGCGCCCTCCGCCTGACGGTTGCCGGAGAGGCGCTCATACCGCATTTTCAGGACGTGCTGGAACGCCGGGACGCCGTGATGAAGGCCATCGCCGATTGGAAGGAGCAAATCGGTGGTTTGGTGCGCGTCGGTGCAGGTCCCAACTTCAGTTCCTACATGCTCCCTCGGATCATTTCCAAATTTCGACACAAGTACCCGAAAGTCGAGATCTTTATTGAGACCGGCAACTCGAAGCTTCTCTCCGAGGCCCTGGAAAACGGGTCGTTGGATCTCATCTTTGAGGTTGCTTATCCGGAAGCGGAGCAGCACGAGTTCGTTCCTTTGGCTGTGTGGGAATCGCACGTGGGCATTGTCGCGGCAGGCGGGGAACTTCCTTCCCATTGCTCGATGGGCCGCTTGGCCAAAGTACCCTTTATTCTCTTCCAAAAGGGCTCGCGCATGCAGAACCTGATTGACGACCACTTTCAACGCATCGGGTTCCGGCCCAATGTGGTGATGCGGTCAGACAGCGCGGAAGCCATCAAAGCCATGGTGAAGAGCCGGCTGGGCGTGGCCATGCTCTTCCTCTATAACGCCAACACGGAGTTTCGCACCGGGTCGCTCCACATCATCCACACCGACGCTCCGCCGCTTTCGGCGCGCATGGTGCTCCTGAAAAAGAAAAGCAGCTATACCCCACGAGCCATTTCCGCGTTCGTCCAGGTGGCGCAAAGAACGAACTGGACCAACCTCCATCCGGTTGCCTTGGAACAGACCACTCCTTAGTACTCGGGCGAAATCAGCCGGTCGAGTTCGTCCAGGGGGTTGGCAAGCTTGCAGGCCGCCAGCATGGGCTTTTCGCTCAACTCGACGCGTTGCGCCGCCTGGGCGACCTCGCGCGCGATTTCATGCGGGATAACCACCGCGCCGTGCTTGTCGGCATGGATCAAGTCGCCGGGTAGCACGTCCATTCCGAAAACCTTCACGGGCTGGTTGAAATCCTCCAAGTGAGCGTAACCGTGAGACACCTGCACGCCGGACGCGAAGAAATGAAAGCCCAGGCGCTCGACCTCGTCGAGATCGCGCACCGTGCCATCCGTGATGACCCCCTGGCTCCCGAGTGCCTTGTGCAGGTTGGAGTTGACCTCGCCCCAATACGCGCCGCCCGGCTCCGCACTGAGATCCTGCACCACGCTGAGGCGCGGCCCGGGGAAGGACCGCACGTATTCCCAGTAGTCACGGCGCGAGACTTTGCGGGGATGGCCCGCAGGCTCGCTGGAGATGATGATGGCCGTACAGGCATAACCTACTACCGGTCCCAATCCCGGGAAGAGACAACGGAGGCGCGAATCCGTAACACCTTCCAGCCGCGGACGTACCTCAAAGGTCTCAATGGCATTGGCAATGGTCGGGGAGGAGTATCGAAGCAGGGCTTGCAATTCTTCCCAAGTCAGCAATTCAGCAGCCGTAGACTTCCGTATAAGAGTTTTCATAGGCACAAATCCGTATAAGATTTTCCACGGGCGCAGTCTAAGACTTCTCCCCTCCCAAAAACAATTCAATTCTATTCAAAGGTAATTCAAAATTGCGCATTTCCGGTTTTCGCCCGCCCGGGCCGGGGGCTAATTCCCTAAAATTGAATTCAGCATCACTAAAATTCAATTGACTCGAACGTTGCGGAAATCTACGTTAGGGGAGGCGAAAGGCGCCGCAGGCCGTTTTGCGGCCGGATGCTCAAATCGTGGGTGAGGGTGATCTGGTCCCTATGCGGAGCGGCGCTATTTTAAAGGAGGGTGCTGTACGGCGGATTCGTGCCCTCGGTGTGATGGGCTTGACCGGGGATGATGTTCCACGGATTCGGCTCCCCGCCGCAGTTGCCCTCCCATTACTGGAATACTTTAAATCGTACCTGCTCTTTTGCGTCGCGTCCGGGCCCGACTGCTACTTATATGAGGAGACAATCATATGAAAAGTCTGTTCAAGTTTAGTTTATGGGTTATTCCTCTCCTGATGCTTCTGACGGCCGCCCCGCTCTATCCGCAAGCCGGCGCGAACGGGGCCATCAGCGGCTTCGTCACGGACCCCTCGGGGGCGGCGGTTGCCGGGGTAACCGTCAAAGTCACAAACGTCAACACCGGCGTGACTTACAGCGCCGGAACTACTACGGATGGCTATTACAGCGTCAAGTTCCTGATTCCCGGCACCTACCGCGTGGAGGTAGCGCAGCCGGGCTTTAAAACTGAGGTGGTGAACAATGTTGTGGTGCAAACCGCCTCGAATCCCACTGTAGATATTAAGTTGTCCTTGGGGGCGGTAGCGCAAACCGTGACCGTCACCGACAAGACCTCCCTGGTGGAAATGCAGACGGCCGATGGCGGGGCGGTGATTGACACCAAGCGCGTTGACGACCTTCCCACCATGCAGCGCAACGCCTTCAGTTTTGCGTATATCGCTCCGAGCGTGATTCCCACCAGCACGGAGAAAACGATGACTCTGGAGGATGTCAGCAAGTCGAGCAGCCAAGCCATCAACGGCGGCCAAGTGGCCCTTACCGGCTTTACCGAATCCAACGACATTCTGATCGACGGCGTGGAAGATCGCATCAACTACTCCACTGGGGGCACATCGATTGTTGGCTATATTCCCAGCCAGGATGCCATGGGCGAGGTAAAGGTGGTCAACAATCCTTTCAGCGCCGAGTACGGGCGCACCAACGGGGGGACCTTCCTCTTTGCCACCAAGTCGGGCACCGATCGGTTCCATGGCGAGGCCTTCGAGTACAATCGCTCGCATGGATTGTCGGCGGCTCTCTTCGATAATAACAGAACGGTCCCGAACCCGGGGAAAAACCCCCTGCTTTTCAATACCCCCGGAGGGAATGTCGGTGGTCCGCTTTACAAGAAGAAGCTCTTCGGCTTCTTCTCCTATGAGTACATGGACGAACATGCTCCCACCTTGGAATACGGCACGGTTCCCACCGCCGCAATGCGGCAAGGAGACTTCTCGGGGGTGATGTACAGCAAAGGTGGCGTGGCGACGCCCATTACGCTCTACGACCCTTTCTCCTGCGCGTCACCGACCGAGCCGCCAACCGGCCCCTGGACCGCCACCTGCGCAGCACTCAACCCGATTGGGCCTACGGACCCTCTCACACCCGGGGCCACCGCTAACGTGATCCCCTCCAGCCTCATGGACCCGGGCCTCATCGCGAAAAACTTATGGAATTACATTCCCCTGCCCGATGCCACAGGAGTTCCCATCACCGGAGCCCAGAACTTCTACCCCGCCGGGGGAGTCACCCAGGTTCAGCACACGTATGAGATGGCGGCCCGCGTGGATTACAACATCAATGACGCCAACCGGATGACTTTCCGCGCCATCCGCGAGTATTGGGTGTCTACGGGCACGGATTTCTACGGGATCGACAATGACGTGGCGGAAGTCGCCGGGGGCAGCGGCCGCGCCAACCACAACGACCTGATTGATTACACCCACACCTTCTCTCCCACCAGCGTCCTCGACGTGCGATTGGGGATGGAGCGCTTCTACCAGCAGAGCCCTAATGATGTAAAAGGCTGCCAGGTGTCGCCCGCCAAACTGGGATTTAGCTCCACCTTCGCCTCGCAGGCGGCGCCCTGCATGCCGGTTTTCAGCTTCGCCAACTCCGCCGGCGGGGGAAGCTACCTGGGCGGGGGCAACACCTTTGCCGGCGCCGGCGAGTCCGGCAGCACCTTGAACCCCGATCAGATCAATACCTTGAGCGGTACTTTCTTTAAATCCCTGGGCCGGCACACCCTCAAGTTCGGCGGTTACGGCTTCATGGAGCGCGAGTACGATGAAGCGGAAGGCAACCACGCGGGTGCTTTCAGTTTCTCGTCTCAGTACGACCAGCTCAATCCGGCGGGATCGACCGTGAATGGGCAGGGCGATCCGGTGGCCGCCTTCGAGATGGGCGTAGGCGCGGTGTCCATCGCCGTTAACGCTTGGCAGGCCCGCCAGAACTTGTCGGGCGCCTTGTTCGTGCAAGACGATATCAAGGTCTCGCGCAAGCTGACCATCAACGCCGGCCTGCGCTGGGATTGGGACCAAGGAATCACCGACCGCTTCAACGCCATTACCGGGCCGTTCAACGAAACCGCGGCCAGTCCGATCGCTTCGGCAGTGTCCGCCAATGCCGCGGCGAGCGGCGTTACCTGTCCCGCCTGCGGCACCCTGGTGGGCGGCCTGACCTTTCCGGGAGTCAGTGGCCTCTCGCGTTCCCCTTATAACGCCACCTACAAAAACTTCGGGCCCCGCCTGGGCGCCGCCTACGCCTTCAGCCCCAACACCGTCATCCGCGCGGGCTGGGGGCTTTTCTACATCAACTACCCGTTTGATCCCGGCAACTCCGGGTTCAGCTCGACGTCGACTGCTAACACGATCACTTCAACTTACTACGTCGCGAACCTCATCGACAATCCCTTTCCCACGGGCCTTACTCCCCCCACCGGATCAAGTCTCGGGTTGGCTTCACTCATGGGCAGTGCCGTTACCTTCGTGGATCCGCAGGCGCGGGAGCCGCGCTCGCAGCAGTTTAACTTCAATGTGCAGCACCAGTTGCCGCGGGGGTTTTTGATTACCGCCGGCTACAATTACAATGGCGTGGCGCGCCTGCCGGTCAGCCTCAATCTGAACCACCTCACCTTGGCGCAAATCCAGCAAGGTTACACATACGTAAACGCCTCAGTGACCAATCCCTTCTACCAGGTGGCGTGTTCCACCACGACTTTGTGCACCACGGCTTTAGGCAAAAATAAGACGGTGTCGCAAACCCAGTTACTCTACCCTTATCCGGAGTTCACGAGTGTCACGGAGAACGACATCCCCATTGGCAACTCGGCCTACCATGCCTTCGGATTGCAGGTGAACAAGCGCTTCAGCGACGGGCTCAGCTTCTCGGCCGCCTATACCAACGCCCGCCACGAGGTGCGTGACTCCTACATGAACCCCTTCGATACGCAGCTCATGAAGGAGTACGATGGCAACGATCTGCCGCAATTTCTCAACTTTTATTGGGTCTATGAAATGCCCCTCGGCCGCGGCAAGGCTTTCGGCAGCCAGTTACCGGGTTGGGCCAACCAGATCCTCGGCGGCTGGCAAGTGAACGGGATCATCCGCTTCCAGTCCGGCGATCCCTGGAACTTTAACACCAACACGGCGCCCCTTCCCGGTGTGGATCCGTACTACTCACCTAAGACCCTGGATCAGTGGCTAAATCCCGCGGCATTTATAAACCAGACGGAGACCGCGTTTTGTTATCCCGCAGGTTCGCCCACGAGCCTGGCTAAAGGTAATTGCATCCAGGAATGGTCTACGATCGACGGGCATATCCGCGGGCCGGGCATCCACAACGTTGACCTTGGCATCTTCAAAACTTTCATGATCACCGAACGCATCAAGTTCGTATTCATGAACAACTGGGTCAACGCCTTCAACTCACCCCAGTTTTATGGGAACCCAAGCGCTTCCTGCGCCAACATCACCAGTTCCAGCTTCGGTAAGATCGCAGGGTGCACTCTGCAAACCAACCAACCCCGGCAGATTCAAATTGGCGGCAAAATCGTGTTCTGACGGGTCCGCGCACAACCATCCTCAACCACCTCCGGGGGGAAACCCCCGGAGGTGCTATACGATTGATTGCGAGCGCAAATGGCATCCTCCCGGAATGTGGCTGGCCGCAGCCACCCCAAGGGAGGATGTTGTTTTTTACGTTACGTTTAAGCCTCGATTTGAAACAACTTGGGGAACCTTTGGCGACGTTTCAAAAGGAGGAGGACCGTGAAGCGAAGGAATTTCTTGAGCCAGGTTGCCGCATCGCTCGCGTCAGTGCCCTTGGTTTCTCCCGCCAGAATCGCGGGGAGCATCCCAGGCTCCGCTGGACCCGGCGAGCCCATCCGAGTGAATTCCGCGCGGCAACTTTTTGTTGACAACTTGCTGATTGCCGAAGCACAGGGTGTGCGTCTGACCGTGAATCGTCCTGCACCCACCGGTGAACGTTGCCTGGTCGGCGCCCAGCCTTGGGAAAGCCTGATGGTTAACGGTTACAACTCCGTGATGGAGGATGAGGGCATTCTGAAGCTGTGGTACGACGCCATTGCCAGCGATGGGAGCCGCTGGACCTGCTACGCCACCTCTCAGGACGGCATCCATTGGGAGAAACCCCTCCTGGGCATTGTCCCCTTCGACGGCAACAACGACACCAACATTGTTTTTCCGCCGGAGCGCATGACCCACGAACCGAATTGCGTTTTCAAGGACACGAACCCTGCCTGCCGCCCTGAGGAAAGATACAAAATGGTGGCGAGCTTGCATCCCCCGGGGATGGCGAAGGGCACGTACGTGGCCGCTTCCTCCGATGGCCTGCATTGGAAGCTCATGAAGGATTCTCCCGCCTTCCGCGACAGCGACACGAATAATATCTGCTTTTTCGATAACCGCCTCGGGCGATACGTGAGTTACGTGCGCGTGTGGGCGCCCATGCGCATGGTGGGCCGGTGCGAGTTCGATGACATCACGGATTGGGGCAAGGCGGAGCCGGTTTTTTCCTATGACGCGCAGGATTTCCAGGGACTCGATCCGGAGATCTTTTCCACGACCGCTTTTGCGCCAGGTGGATCGAAAATGAAGTGGAAGCCTCCCATGGATTTCTACAATTCCTCCGCCTGGAAGTACCCGCGCGCTGAAGATGTTTATCTCATGTTTCCTTCGGCCTATTACCATTATCAGGCAGAATGGGCGCGACGCCGGGGAACCGACGATCCCGCCAATGACGGCCCGCTTGACATCCAGTTTGCCATCAGCCGCGATGGCAAGACGTGGAACCGCCCGGATCGGCAGCCTTTCATTCGTCTGGGGGTGGCGGCGGGATTCGCCAGCGCTACCGCATATATGGCGGCAGGGGCGATTTGCCGGCCTGATGAAATCTGGCTTTACCACTCCGCTTCGGATCATAGCCACGGAAACTATGACGCCGCGCGCGACAAATTCCTCGGAACCATCACCCGAGCCCGCCTGCGCCTGGATGGGTTTGTGTCCGTGGACTCTGAGTATACCGGCGGCGAGTTTACGACTCCGCCACTGCTCTTTTCCGGCGGCCAGCTTACTCTCAACGTGGACACCAGCGCCGGGGGCCATGTTCGGGTCGAGCTTCGCAAGGAATCCGGTTCCGCCCTCGCAGGATTTTCCGCCGAGGAGTGCGATCCCATCAACGGTAACTTCATCCAAAAAGTTGTCTCCTGGCGGGGCGGCAGCCCCCTGAGCGCCTGGGCAGGAAAGCCCATTCGCCTGCGCTTTGCGATGCGGGACACGAAACTTTACTCGTTCAAGTTTGACTGAGCCGATCGGGCGGGGCTTCTCCAAGGGTTCATTGACGTTGCTGGGGTCCTGCGATCGGTGACGCCACTTGGCCACGGGCGTACCTGAAAAGTCTCAATAGCGTTGGCAATGGTGGGCGACGAGAATCGAAGCAGGGCTTGCAGCTCTTCCAAAACGAGCAATTCGCAGGTCGTGGGCTTGCGCATTAAGATGTCCAGGGGCGCAGTACAAGGGGCTCTGGCCGCGAATTTAAATTCAATTCTGGTGATGGTGGATTCAATTTGGGTGATTTCACCGTATCTTCTGGCGCGGGTGCAGGCGATGTTCGCCTCCTTAATATTCACTAATTTTAAATATTGCTTCACTATAATTCAATTGACTTGAACCCTGCCGAAATCTACTTTAGGGGCAGCCGAAAGGTGCCGCATGCCGTCTTGCGGCCGGATCCTAAAAAAGTGGTTGAGGGCGCTGTGGTTTGTAAGCGAAGCGGTCCCATTGTGAAGGAGGGTGCTGTAGGACGGGTTTGTGCCCTCGGTGTAATCAGCAGAACTGAAGGATGATCTTCCGGTTTTCGCTTCTGTGGCATGGTTGCCCTCGTCTTACTGCAACAGTTCTTAACCGTACTTGCTCTTTTGCGTCGGGTCTGGGTCAAATTGCTACTTATATAAAAGGAGCCAATCATATGAAAAGTTTGTTCAGATTTAGTTACTTGGTTGTTCCTCTTTTTTTGATGTTTTGGGCGGCCCCTTCCCTGTTTGGGCAAGGCAGCGCCCTTTCGAGCGCGATCAGCGGCTACGTGACTGACCCCTCGGGCGCTCCTATGGCGGGGGTGACGGTCACCGTCACCAATGTTGGCACGGGGGTGCGCTTTCAGGCGGGCACCACCACCGACGGCTTCTACTCGGTGAAGTTCCTGATCGCTGGCACCTATCGGGTGGAGGTGTCGCCCCCGGGCTTCAAGACCCAGGTGGTGGAAAACGTCATCGTGCAGGCGGCGTCCAACCCCACCGTGGACTTGAAGTTGGAGATCGGCGCACTAGCGCAGAAGGTGACCGTTACGGACACCACCTCCCTGCTGGAGTTGCAGAGGGCGGACGGCGGGACGGTGGTCGAGCACAAGTTGGTGGACGACACACCGGAGTTTGCCCACGATGTCACCATGCTGTTCTACGATTCTCCCGGAGTCGTGGCGGTAAGGAGCAGCCGGGGCTACCAGCCGGGAGGACTTAATGCGGACACGGAGTTCAATGTCAATGGCAGCGGCGTATCCAATCCGTCCTGGGTGGGAGAGCCGAACAATGAACTCGTGGATGGCGTGAGTAGCCGCTATAACTTTAATGGGGCGTACCTCGCCGTCAATCCCAGCACGGATATGACCGACCAACTCGCCGTGATCACCAATCCTTACAGCTCCGAGTACGGGCACACGCTCGGTGGAGAGGTCATTGTGACCACCAAATCCGGCACGGACAAGTGGCACGGCACGCTTTCGGAAGCCAACCAGCCGGCCGGACTGCGCGCCAATCTTTGGTCACAGAACCGGCCGGTTTGCACGAACTCCGCAACCGGGCTGAAGTACAACTGCCCCACCCCCCGGCCCAATGGCAGTTGGAACCAGGAAACCGGCAACCTGGGCGGGGCGATCAAGAAAAGCAAGCTCTTTGTCTTCGGCGACTATGAACACTGGTACTGGACCAACAGCAATACCGCGTTTTTTGGCGCGGTTCCCACCGCCGCCCAGCGGCAAGGGGATTTCAGCTCGACTTATTACAACAGCGGCACCAGCGCCGCCCCGGTAGCAACGATGGTCCCCATCTACGACCCTTATTCTTGCGCCGACGCGGCGAAGGGCACAGCCAATTCCTGCGCGAACGCCAGCGCGCGGCTACAGGTGGGGCCGACGGACACGCGGCTGGGCACTACCGGCACCAACGTGATTCCTTACAGCGCGTTTTCACCGGTGGCCCAGTGGCTTTTTCCCGCAGGCAACACCCAGAAGTACATTCCCCTGCCCACGAATAATGGTGGGCTAATCACAGGGAACGACTACACGATCGCCAACAACTTTACTCCCGTGAGCTCCTCTTACGCACCGAATTGGGGGAAATATTACATTGGGCGCATGGACTACAACTTAAGCCAAAACACTCGGCTGATGCTACGATATATTCACACCTATGCCCCTTCCCACGACCCCTACTTCTATGGCACCAGCGACACCGAAATTGCGCTGCAACCGAATGATACGAACTTCCCCTACATCCGCCAAGGTGACAGCGGGGCCATCCAATACATCCACACCTTGTCCCCCACCAGTGTCCTGACTTTCACCCTGGGCTTTTACCGATATTCGAACTACGGGGCTGACGACTATCGCAACCTCATCACGCCGTCGCAGATGGGCTTCAGCTCGACTTTCGTCGCCCAGGCGCAACCCCCCGCCCTGCCGGGCCTTTTCTTCTCCGGTGGGGGCACCAAGGGGGGTACTTCCTTTACCGGCATCGGCACCTCGACGGCCAACTACAACCCTGACCAGACCGCCCAGCTTTACGGACTCTGGTCGAAGTCGCTCGGCCGACACACGATCAAGGTGGGCGCAGAAGCCATCAATGAGCGTGCTTACACGAGGCCCTCGAATTATCCCGCGGGGGAATTCAGTTTTACCGCTGAACCCACTTCGCCAACTTATAACCAAGGCACTTCGTCGGCGCAGGGCGATCCCATCGCGTCCTTCCTTTTCGGCGTCACCGGCACCGGCGGCCTGGAAGTTGACAGAGCCATCTCTCCGGCGCGCCAAGCCAATACGGCGGGGTGGTTTGTCCAAGACGATATCCGCGTTTCGCACCGCCTGACGATCAATGCCGGGTTGCGTTGGGATTGGACCGGCGCACTCACCGACCGCTATAACGCCATCAGCGGCGTCTTCAATAGCACGGTCGCCAGCCCCATCGCCTCGGCGGTGCAGGCTGCGGCGGGCGTCGCGAATTGTCCCGCATGCGTCAGCGGACTGGTCGGTGGTGAGACCTTTGTGGGTGTCAGTGGTGCGTCTCGCGCCCCCTATGACTCGTCGTTCACCTATTTCCAACCCCGCATCGGCTTCGCCTACCAAGTCACCTCCAAGACGATCGTCCGGGCGGGCTATGGGATATTTTCCGTCAATTACGAATTCGATCCCGGCTCCACCGGGTACAGCGTCAGCACCACTGGCGGCGCCTACGACGGCAATGGCTACCCCATATACCCCATCACCAATCCCTTCCCGGGGGGGCTGCTGCTGCCAACCGGATCGTCGCTGGGCTTGAGCACGGCGCTGGGCAGCTCGATTTCGTTTGTGGACCCCCACGCGCGCATGCCGCGGGGCCAATTGTTCAACTTGAACGTGCAGCGGCTCCTCTCCACCAACACCGTGCTGACCTTGGGCTTCGTGGGCAATCACATCACGAAGATGCCGGTCAGCCAGAATATCGACCACCTGACGGCGTCCTATTACCTCGGTTGCGCACTGGAAGCTTCGAACACCGGATGCAGTGCGTCCGTGACCAATCCTTTCTTTGGCATTCTCCCCGCCAGTTCCGGGAACAGTCTGGGCAAAGCCACCCTTCCCGCGTACCAATTGATGCTACCCTATCCGCAGTTTACGAGTGTCACGGAGGCGGATATACCGATTGGGCACTCCACCTATTACGCCTTCCAGGCCAATTTGACCCGCCATTTCAGCCACGGAATGAGCGTCAACGTCGGGTACACGAACTCGAGATGGATGGTTACCAATTTCTTCGTCAATTCGTTTGATACCCTGCCCCAGAAAGACATCGCGAACAACGATCAGCCCCAAGCGATCCACGTCAACGGAATTTGGGAGGTGCCCCTGGGGCGGAGCCACTATCTGGGCGGCAATTTGCCCAAGTGGGCGAATGGCATCCTGGGCGGCTGGCAATACAACGAGCTGTTCTATGTCTGGGAAGGTATGCCCGATCAGTTCCAAAACACTTACTCTATGCCCCTCGTGGGCGTACCGGAGTACAACAGCCCGCGGAGTTTCGACCAGTGGATGAACCCCGCCGCGTGGCAGAGCGCCAAAGGCATTCTTTGGAACGATTCAAACTTCGCATATGAAGCCTGGAGCGCCTTCAACTCCTCCGTGCGCAGCCCACGCTTTACGCAGATCGACCAGGGCCTGCAAAAGAACTTCAAAATCAAGGAACGCGTTACGGCCACGCTCAGGGTCAGTTTTTGGAACAGTTTGAATACCCCCCATTTCTATAATGGCAACATTGCGACGAACAAGAGTTCAAGCACCTTTGGCTCCTTCAGCGCGAGCGGATCAGCCCAGTCGGACTACCCGCGCGTCGGTCAGCTCGAGGGACGGGTTACTTTCTAGGCCGAGGCCCATGCTCGGAAATTGGATAACCACGCCAGTTCAACACTGGCCTAACGCACGTAACTCGAAGACGATAGAGGGTTCAAGAGTGTGACATCCTCCCGTAAGGCGGCTGGCGACAGCCCACCCCAAGGGAGGATGCCATTTCCCCCATTAAATCTGCAAAGGGCGGGCCATCCCGCCGATGTTCCAGTGCTCCTGTCGGCTTTAGATAGCCGGCCTGACTGGCTCCTGACCCACAACACAAAACACCTCAGCGAAATGGTGGCAAAACGCACGGGGCTTCGAACTTCCACGCCGAGCGGATTCTTCCGAACCTTCGCTGCCTTGCTTCGGTAAGAGAGCGTTCAACGCCTGTCTATTTTGTTTTCCCCGCCTGGCTCGTGTCGATGGGCTGAAAGCCGATTTTCGCGGCCGGTGAGCCGGGCTTTAACGTGAAATCGCCATGCTCCGGATCTACAAAGAGCGGGTCCGCCACCAGCGAGTGCACGTCCTGCCCGTGCTTCTGCCATTCCGCCAGCGATTCTTTACCGAATTGAATCGGCTGCCCGCCGGCCTGCCAGTATAGGTTGTAATCGAGGTGGAACTGGTCGTCGTCCCACGGACCCCGGAGAAGTTGACCTTCTTTCCAATACACGATGTTGTGCTCGAAGGTGAAGCTCAAGTGGGGCTGCTTGCGACTGCGCTGGAGCTGCGCCTCTCGACCCAAAGCGAAGATGTTGTTGCGCACAATGTTTTCGCGCCCATAGTGTTGATGAAAGCCGGCGTCCTGGGTGTGGTAGACGACGTTGTTCTCAATGGTGATTTGGCTGCTGCCTTCGTCGGTGTAGATTCCCCATCCGCCGTAAGCGTAGCGCGTCACATCGTGGCACAGGTTATTCCGCTCGACGGTGCCGGGTTGGATGCCCAGCGAGTAGATGCAGCCCATATCGCTCAACAGGCCGCGGCCGATGTTGTAAAGGTTGTTGAATTCGATGCGATTATCATGCGCGGCGCTGGGGCCGTAGCCCCACGTCCAGCCGAGCGAAATGGCGGTGTAGTAAGTGTCGGCGATTTCGTTGTGCGCAACCGTGTTGCCGTTGCTCTGGCCAATCCATACGCCCACTGCGGCGGGGTAAACGACGCCAATATCATGGATGTGATTTTCGGAAACAACAATCCCGCTCGTTGCGTTCTCTTCCCCCGGCGGGAGAAACGACCCGCCGACCTTCACGCCCCCCCCGCCGAGGTCCGTCATTTCGTTGCCGATCACCTCGTTGCCCTTAGAACCTTTCCAAATTTCCAGCGCGTATTGGCCCAGATGAACGAACGTGCACCGCTCGATGCGGCAATGGCGGGCGCGTCGGAGTTCCACGGCGGCAGGGATGTCGTAGGCGGCCTGTATATCCACGTACCCTTTCGGCGGCAGCGACCAATCGGTGTGCGCGAAAGTAAGGCCGCGGAGAATCAGGTCGTGGACGAACTCGCTGGTTCTCTCCTTACCTTCCAAGCGGATCAACTGCGGGAGAAAGGGAGCGACGAACTCGGCTCGGCTCACATCTTCCCCCGGCGGGGCGAGGTAGGAGAGCGTGCCGGTTCGCCGATCGAGGAACCATTCACCCGGCGCGTTGAGGGCGTCAGCGGCATTCTCGACCCAGTAGCGCGCATCCTTGTCGTCGCCGAATTCCTGGCGCTCGGTAGAGAGCGTGGCGGTATTGGTGGCCATATCTACGGCCTTGAGGGGCATGCGAAACTCCGCCCACTTTTCCAGACCCACCACTTCCACGTCGCCTTGCTCAACCCAGGCGGCGTGGATATCACCGGGGTGGAACTTGAAACGCGCAGGATTCCCCGCCAGGAACTGGCCATCGGCGTGGTAAAAGCCCGCACTCGGGGAGCGCACGCGCGGGCGGCGCTGCCCGTCCACAAAAAGTTGATGGAAGTACCACTCACCCTCTTTAACGCCCGGCACCTCCACCGTGTAGGGCCGAATGGCGTTCGGCCCAGGGCCAGCGCCGCCGGCCCCTACGTTTTTCCAGCCCGTGATTCTACGGCCCCCGCTCAGAACTACCTTCTCGCCCGGATAGGCGGCGTAAGTGATGGGGCACTTGGCGGTGCCGGAATCCTCCGGGAGAAAGACCAGGGGAGCGCTCAGAGTGTAAACCCCGCCGCGGACGTAAACAGTGACAGGTTTATTCAGCGGCTTGCCCGCTTGCATTGAGCGGATCGCGTCGCGGGCGCGAGCGAGCGTGGCAAACGGCCCGTCGGTCTTGGCAGAATTTGGTTCAGACAGCTTTCCAGACCAGGCGTCGTTGCCCGCCCCCGAAACGTAAAAAACCTTTCCCTTCGGGTGAGGTATTGGAAATGCGCCGCGCGGCTCCATCGCCATCCCTGGCGGCAGGGAAGGGACTTGCAAGGAGTCGACAAATAGAAGTGCGGTGACGACAAGGACGGGCAAAAGTAAAGTCCGCATCGTTGTTGGGATCTTCATGAATGAATCCTATGACCAGAAAGCAGATGAGCTGCATGATGCACTTGAGGACCTTTGAAATGCAAATAAGACTGGCAAATTGCATTCATGATCCTGCTTTTTCCTGCAAAATCCGTGCCGGTTAGACGTAAATGTCCGATACTTATACACAAATGTCCGATTTTTTGTCGGGCATTCTGTCAAGTTTTTGTTTGTTTTCATGCACATAACGGCTTCGAACGTATTTTTCTAACATCTTTTTTTCGTACCTCTTCCACCCAACCTTCGAAGATATAAGGAGTTAGTGTCCGATTCGGCAATTTTCCATGGCGCGAGAGCCTCTCGGTCCGGGGACGGGAGAAAAGCATGAAACTCGAAACTCGCCCCCGCTTGCCGAATTTCCAGTTTCGCGTCTGACGCCCGGCTCCTGACTCCCAACTTCCAGCCTCCAGTTCCTAACCGGGGGGCGAGCACCTAGCCCCCCGCCCCAGCATCGAGCTCCTACACAAGTATACACACAGTACTAGCCTTTGTCAAGGACAAAATTGAGGCTACATTGTAAAATCTTGTGACAATGTGTCCGAAAAGGCCATCTTCCGTCCGAGTGGGTTATCTTCTGCTAATAATAGGCGACGGGTTTTCCGTTGCGTCGCGCCCCAGCGGAAACGAAAGGGCCGCGCGCCTAGGATCGACGCCCAAGTTTCGTGTCAATGCACTGCGGGCTTGAGCTAATCCTTATCGCTGGGGTAACCTCTGTGCATCAGCGCCGGGGAACAGTGCGCCGCGCCTGTGCAGCCCACCGGCAGGGAGTTGGTCGAATGAAGTGTTGGCTGTGGATTATCCTGCTGCTGTCCATTTCGCCGCTGTTTGCCCAGAACAAAAAGCTCGAGGGATACGTGTTGGACGCTGCCGCCTTCGGTAAAATCCAATCCTACTGCGTTGACACGCATAACCTGCCGCCGGACCAGGCAAAGGTTATCGATGAATTCGTTTTGCAAGAAAGCAAACCCAAAGGTCTCCTCACCAAACTGCCCTGGCATCGGCGCGCGACTTGTGAGGATGCCGGCCTTGACGCCATCGTCCGGATGGAATTTCCCCATGACGCTTCCTCGAGTCCCGTCATGCGGAACGACGTCAAGGGTGTACTCCTCGTGTTCCGGCCAGGCTCGCCAAGCCCCATCTACGAAACGCCGGCGGTGACGATTCCGGGCGCGCCTCCACACAATAATGATGACGAATTCTCTGGGAAACTCATAGGGGATGTGCTGGAGTACAGCGCGCTCAGGTCCGTGGTTCGAATCCTCATTCACGATTGGCAGAAATTGTGAGGAACTCTTCGCGACGTGTCCCTCCATCCCGCCGGGTGGGGGGTCACTCTGCCAGCCAACAACCACTGAGTTGCGGCTCCGTCGCACTGTGCTGCCCGCTGCGCCGTGCAGTAAGCGTCTTGTCACACATGGAACCGTGTGGGATACTGCGCACATGATCACCAAGATGAAAATTGTAATGCTCAGTTTGGCGGTTCTTTTTTCCGCCGCTGCCTTGTGTCAATATGCGGCGCTGCCGGGTTCGCCTCCGGCTTATACCGGTGATGCTCAGCTCAAGTTTCCCGAACACTACCGGGAGTGGGTGTACCTAAGCACGGGGTTTGATATGAGTTATCGCCCGGCGATGCAGATGGACCATCACGTGTTCGATAATGTCTTTGTTAATCCGGAGGCATACAAGGCGTTCATGGCGACGGGGACCTGGCCCGATAAGACCATGCTTGTGCTCGAAGTTCGCGGTGCTGAGGGCAAGGGTTCGATTAACCAAAAAGGCAATTATCAGGGCGCTGAGGTGATGGGGGTAGAGGTGCATGTGAAAGACGAAGCGCGTTTTCCGGGCAAGTGGGCTTTCTTTTCCTTCGATAACGGCAGGAATGCCAAACTAATTCCGGCATCCGCCGACTGTTATACCTGCCACGCGGCACACGCGGCTGTGGATACCACATTTGTCCAATTCTATCCCACCCTGCTGCCCATCGCGCTGCACAAGGGCACCCTCTCCGCTTCTTACCAGAATGAGGTTGGAACCCCAGCACAGAAGTAGCCGCTTGAACTCCGGCAGGACTCGGAAATCGGGCATCCGCGCTGACCCCCGCGGCCTCTGAAGTGAGATCCATCGTCCTCACCCCCCGGAACCGCTTGACCAGGGGAGGAATCCCGGCTAGGTTTCTCTTCCCACAGACGGCTGGACCGGCATTTCCAGTTTTCGACAGGAAATGCTCAAGGAGCGTTTCATCATGTTCTCTTCTTTCTCAAAACGAGCCCATTGTTTAGCCCTGCTCGCAGTTCTTTTTCTCACAGCGATTCCCTGGTGCTCCGGGCAGTCGCCGGAGACGATGGCGACGGCCCACCGATGGACGGCCGCGAAGTTCCTCGGCGAGGTGACGCCGAATCCGCCGGAAAGCTATTTGCTGGTCTACAGCCGGTCCGGGCCGGTGACCAAGAACGGGGTTCAAGGCCATCATTTCCGCATCATGGATCAGGAATATTCGCGGGGCCTGCACTTTTCCTCCGACGGCACGGTGCGGGTGGTGCTTGCCGGTCCGGCCAGAAGTTTTGAGGCCATTGTGGGCGTGGACAGCAACGACATCGGTTATTACTCAAACGTCGGTCGGGGAGCGGTGGTGGCCTCCGTCAACGTCGGCGGCAAAACGCCTTTCCGCAGTCAGGTTCTGCATGAAGGTATGGCCGGCGTTCCCGTCAAAGTGGACCTCGGCAATGCCACGGAGTTTGACCTTAAAGTCGAGGACGGAGGCGGGGGAGTAGTCTTTGGCAATCATTTTGATCAGGCCGATTGGGCCGACGCGCGGGTGACCTTGGCGGATGGCGAGACCGTATGGCTGGGGGACCTTCCCACCGGACCGCTACGCGCTCCCTTTGCCGCCGAAGTGCCCTTCTCATTTCGTTACGGCGACCGGCCTTCCAGCTATTTGCTGAAAATGTGGGAATCTGGTCGCAGTTCACGCCCTCTTGACGACAATCGCACCGAGCATACGCTGACTTACACTGATCCGACGAACGGCCTGGTGGTGCGTTGCGTTGCCGTGGAGTACCGGGACTTCCCTATTGTGGAATGGACACTATTCCTCAAGAATACTGGCAACTCCCCGACGCCGATTCTGGAGAATATTCAAGCCCTCGACACGCGCTTCGAGCGCAGCGAGGACGGCGAATTCATCCTGCATCACAGCAAAGGCTCGCAGGCCTCCTCCACCGACTTTGAACCTTATGCCGACCGCCTGGAGCGCAAGGCGGAGAAGCGGATCAGCGCGGCAGGTGGCCGCCCCACCAACACCGATCTTTGCTATTTCAACATTGCCTTGCCGGGAGAAGGCGTGATTGTCGCCCTCGGCTGGCCGGGTCAATGGGCGGCGCAATTTACGCGCGACGAAGGGACGGGGCTCCAGGTGCGCGCGGGGCAGGAGTTGACCCACTTCAAACTGCTGCCCGGCGAGGAAGTGCGCAGCCCGCTCGTCGCCCTGGTGTTTTGGCATGGCGATTGGATTGATGGGCAGAACGTTTGGCGGCGCTGGATGATCGCCCACAACCTGCCGCGCCCCGGCGGCCAGTTGCCGGCGCCGCTGCTCTCCACGGGGACCAATGGCTACACCATCGAGATGCAGGGCGCCAACGAACAGAACGAGAAAGATTTCATGCAGCAGTACTTCGATCGGGGGTGGAAGTTCGACTACTGGTGGATGGACGCCGGCTGGTATCACTTCAAGGACGGTTGGTGGAACGTCGGGACGTGGGACCCCGACCCCGCGCGCTTCCCGCATGGCTTCCGCCCCATTGCGGATTTCGCCCACGCGCACGGCGCGAAGACCCTTGTGTGGTTTGAGCCGGAGCGTGTGACCCAAGGTTCATGGCTATGGCAGAATCATCCGGAGTGGCTACTGGGAAAGGAGGGGGGCAACAGGCTTCTGTATCTCGGCAACCCCGAGGCCCGCCAGTGGCTCACCGATCACGTCGACCAGTTGCTTACCGAGCAGGGAATTGATCTGTACCGGCAAGACTTTAACTTTGACCCGCTGGAAATCTGGCGAGCCAACGACGCGCCTGACCGTCAGGGCATTACGGAAATCCGCCACGTCACCGGCTACCTGGCTTACTGGGACGAATTGCGGCGCCGCCATCCGGACATGCTCATTGACACCTGCGCCAGCGGCGGCCGCCGTGACGATTTGGAAACCCTGCGCCGCGCCGTGCCCCTGTGGCGAAGCGACTATGGTATTGACGATCCGCCCGCCATGCAGGATCTCACTTACGGGTTGGCCTTGTGGGTTCCGTTCTTCGGAACCGGCATCCGGTCGTCAAACCCGTACTCCTTCCGCAGCACTATGGCGCTGGCGATGGGTGCGGGTCCCGATCCCCGCAGCAAGAACGTCGACTTCCCGGCGCTCGGCCGCCTCGCCTCACAGTGGCGGCAAGTTGCCCCATACTATTACGGTGACTACTATCCGTTGACCCCCTACACTACGGAAGACAGCGCCTGGGTGGCCTGGCAGTTCGACCGGCCCGCGACGGGCGACGGCGCGGTGCAGGCATTCCGGCGTTCGCAGAGTCCCATTGAGGAAGCGAGGTTCAAGCTTCGCGGGCTCGACGCGGCAGCGCAGTACGCCGTGAGCAATCTCGACGCGCCGGGCGAATCGCAGTACAGCGGGCGCGAGTTGAATGAACAAGGCCTGCCGGTGGTGATCCAAGATGAGCCGGGCGCGGTGATTATTGTTTATAAGAAGGTTAAGCGATTACACTAAAATCCATCCTGCGTTTTTGGGTAGTGTCCTAATTGTGTGTTGCTGGGATAAATCGGGCGGGTTCCGTTTAGGCTTTACAGGGCGAAAGGGGTAACGCCCGTTAGAAATACACATCCGGTTTTTCCATTATTGACTGTAAGACCGCCATCCGCGCATTCAATTCATGCGCCCAATCATTAGCCAGAGGGGGAACTCTCAAGCTGTAACGAGGTCCGAGAGCGTGACGGTTAAATACAACGAGGGCCTGTTTGGCATTTTTCTGAAGGAAAGATCGGACATCGAGCACCCATTTCTCAACCTTGTTAATCCAAATATTTACTTCATCATTGCTCGCGTTGCCACCCGGGATGACATCTTGCAAGCTTTCCCCAGCCGCGAGAAATGCAAGAATTGCTTTCGATTTTCGGCCCACTACTCGTTTGCGATAGATGGGAACTATTACTACTTCAAAAGCGATGAGTGCCAAAACCGACAGCTCTATAATTCTGTCGAACGGACCATATTCACCAGACATCAGGTGTCTGCAAATCACAGCAAGCATGATGGCATATAAGACCGCTCTCCTCTGGATCATCGTACACCTCTCCGCCCGATCCCGCCAGGTCATTGCAGCTACTTATGGACTTGGGTGTATACTTCGTGCCATCAACGGAGGAAATATGCGAATAGCCTTCGTCGTCATCGCTTTGCTCTTCCTCTGGAGTCCTGACCGATCCGGGGCTCAGGCACAGCAGATACCACAGTCGTCCCAGTCACTGAAGTCCTCAGCACCTGCCGCGGGTTGCCAGCTTCGCGAATCATTCAATCTCTTGACGATTGAGTCCGCTTTCGTCGGTCTGAGTGGCGGCGTCCACTTCTTGGAAAGTTCCCACGACCTAAAGTCCCCATTGCAGGCTACTGCCGATCTCAAGTCTTGGCTGGAGAAAAACAAAGGCGGCGGCGAAATATCTGGCGGACAGTGCTATGCCGATATTTCAAAATACGCACCAGCCCTGATAAGTCTGCTTGACCGTCTGCACCTGGAGGAAGGCGGCTTGCTCTATTCTGACAACGACATGCCTTTCAGGGTTTTTGCAAAGGAGAAGTCTGAGGGTGTACTCATTTCGACTGTCACTTCCAACCAGATTTATAACACGCTAAAGCTTAATGCCCGACAACGTGCAGCGAAGGAATTCGATTCGACCGCTATGCCCATTCTACGAGAAATGCGAAGGGCACTCTCGCAGACGCCTGCACAGTTTTATGGCGTAATGATCCTGTACGGCACAAGGGATTTCTCGGAGAGTGAGATAGGCGGCTTGGACGTGCGACCCGATATTTTGGCTGTTGTCACCGACGGTGAGAATTGTCGGAATCTCGAAGACGGCAAAATTACCGGGGACGAGTTTGCCGATAAATGTGACATCTACCTCTCATACGGGAATGACCCGGCTCTTGTCAAAACAAGGCTGAAGTTTGAATAGTAGTGACATGATTGGCAACGGTGGAGGAAACATGGCGGATAGAGAGCATAGGGAGATCATGGCAAAGCTTCAGGAAATTGAAGCGAAGATCAAGAAAGTTGAGGGTAAAATTGACCAAATTACTTACGACCTTCAACAGATCAAAACTCTTGTTATGTCTCAGTGATGGGAAAGTGGCCGCCTCTTAGCAGGAGCCACACAGCACTTGCGAGTTGATATCACCGGCTGATTCCAAGGCTAGAATCTGAACCTAAGAGTAATGCTGGAATCTGAGTAGCAGGAACGGTGTCAGGTCACTGAGGCAACATTCGGCCCACGCGGGCCGTATCGAAAGAAGAATTCGAATTGAACGTTCTACTGGGGAAATCATAGAGGTGGTCCCATGAATCCCCCATTCCCCAATATTTTCCCGCCACTTTTCTCAACGTCTGCCAGAACCTTCAGTTGATCTGTGGGGACGTGCCTGGGCCATGCAATCAGGAAGAGATCGACTCGATGAACTGTGATTGTCGAGAATTTATTGTCCGGGCTTAGTTTAATTTGTCTGGCTCTTGCCCAGAATCCAGAAGATGGAGCCATTTCTATGCGAAGAGAATCTCCACGAATCTCAAAGGTGGAGCTTTTTTCAAGTCTGCTATCGTGCATACTATCCGTCGTCGGGTCGGAAACCAAGCAAGTCATTATGAGGACATAGGGATTGCTTAAGCTGGAGAGCACTCGCGTGTTTACGGTTGCGAAGACCGTATTTTCTGAAATCCTTCCCCACTCTGCTACCGGGGACTCACTAATGGTAATCGCAGGAAGTTGGCGTTCTGCCATATAGCTATGCAAAGCAAGCAAACTAAGGACAAGGCTCAATATTCCGAGCACGTAAAAGGCAAGAATCTTTCTGGCTGTTAGAGTAACAGAACGTGAGTACCAGCTATTCTCAGTGCCTGTGTTCCTAATTTGTTTGCTGATCTCTTTTATGATGCCCATGAGGTCCCCCAAAGCCGATATCGCTGCAAAGAGCAAGAGCCATGCGGTGTCCGTCATGAGCGCACCCCCATCTTCCCGGTACAAGGCTGTGGGAAGTAAGGTTACGCCCGATTCTGACTTGTTTCAAACACATAGTTTTTAGATTGGAAGGCCGCTAAAATTCAAATTGAGTCACTACCCTTGAGCACGATGGCTTCTGCGTTTCACGCGAAGTATAATGCTGCCGAATCCTTGTAGTCTTTACGGGCATCTACCGGAGGCTGACATGAAACCTCGATGGATCATCAGACTCTTTTTGCTGGTTATCATCGCTGCTCTATCCGCGGCGGCGCAGACCCCCAGCGCGGCGCCTCAAAAGCCGCTAACTCGCGCGCAAATACTCGCCCTGCTGGCCGGAGATGTCCCCAGCGCTCGCGTGACCATGCTGGTGCAGGAGCGCGGTATCGATTTCGCGTCGAATGACGCGTTCCTCGACCAGGTCCGCAAGGGTGGAGGCGAGGACGATCTGGTTACGGCCTTGCAGTCGGCGCACGTGACGAGCGCCACGAGCGCTCCGTCTACGGCCCAAGCCACGCAAGCCCGGGCGGACGAGGCAACACAGGAAGAGGTGGCGCAGCACGCGGCGCGGGGAGCGGAGCTCATGAAGGGCAATCACTTTGACGATGCTGCGGCCGAGTATCGCGCCGCGATCAAGCTGGACCCGCAAAATTCCGCTTTGCACATTGCGCTCTCCCGCGCCCTGAATGCGGATAAGAAAACGGATGAAGGGATGCAGGAAGCTCGCCTGGCCATCCGCTTGAATCCGGAAAGCGACTTGGCGCACTTCAGCCTGGGCAATTCGCTGCGATTACAGAAGGACTGGGCCGGGGCAGCGGCTGAGTATCGAGAGGCTATACGGCTGAATCCATACTACGATATGACCCATAACAATTTGGGCGTTACGCTGCGGGACCAGGGCAACCTGGACGGGGCGATTGCGGAGTTTCGCAAGGCGCTGGAGCTGAATCCCCGCGAAGAATTGGCGATGGCGAACCTCGGAAACGCGCTCGAGAGCACGGGCGATCTGGATGGGGCCATTGCCCAGTTCCAGCAACTGTCGCGCCAGAGACCCCGGCAGCCAGGCCCGCACTTCCGGCTGGGGCAACTCCTGGAGAAAAACGGCGAGCTTCGCCGGGCGGTGAATCAATTCCGCATGGCGGCGGAGTTGGCTCCGGAGAATCGCCAGTACCAGGCGGCCTACGAACGCGCCAGGCGTAATCAGTAGAATCAGTCTAAATCCTAAAGTAATCGTTACGAATTGCTCAGATGGGGGCGGGGACTAGCCTGCTCGGGCTGAGCAGTCCGGCGCGGAGGGGCACGGCGCAATTCAGGGCTGTACTAAAAGAAAACATGCTTGCGTATAGTGACACTATATGCAGGTATAGTTGCATATGGTACAGAAACATTTTTGGCTTCAACGAATGGAAAAAGTTTGCCGGAAGCATCCTTGCTGAATCTCTAACGACACACGATTTGCTACTTCAGGCGGGTCCGTAACGGACGATGCTCACGGTGATGTCATCTGACTGGGGGGCCGTGCCCACAAATTCGCGAACGCTGGCCAGGATTTTCTTGACCACCTCATCCGCCTTTTGGCCGGCGCAAGTTTGCAGGAGGGAGAGCAGCCGGGCATCGCCGAACAGCCCGCCGAGGGCGTCGCGCGCCTCCTCGACGCCGTCGGAAGTGGTCACAATCAAGTCGCCGGGATTGAGCTGCGCGCGATTGGCCGAGAAATCGACGTGCGGGAAGAGCCCCACCGGGAAATTGGAGGACTCGAGGTGATCCACGCCGCCCTGGGCGCGGACAATCAGGGGTGGGATGTGCCCGGCGTTGACAAACTCAAATCCTCCTTGCCGGTCCAGCACGCCATAAAGGAGAGTGGCAAACATTTCCGGCGGCGTGCGTTCGCACAGGTAATCATTGACGCGCCGAAAAAGCTCGCCGAGGGCGGGCGCCCCGGCGGCGACGGCGCCGAAGGCCCCCTGGAGGCTTGCCGCCATCAGGGCGGCGGGCAGCCCTTTGCCGGAAACGTCGGCCAGGGCGAACCCGCAACGGTTGTCGGGAAGTGCCATCACGTCATAATAATCGCCTCCCACAGCTTCCGTAGGCGTCGTGACGCTGAAGACCTGGAAGAAGTCGCCTTGGGGCAGTTCCCGCGGCAGCAATCCTTGCTGGATGTTCCGCGCCAGGAACATTTCGTGCTGGATGCGCTCCTGGCTGCGCGCCAGGCCAAACAGGCGGGCGTTCTCAATCACCGTGGCGCCTTCCACCGCCAACGTTTGGAGCACTTGCCGGTCAAGTCCGGTGACGGCGGCGGCCTGCGAGCGGGTGTCAAGATAGAGCAAGCCGAGCAAATCCGGCGTCTTCCCTACAAAGGTCTCTCCCCCCGCATCCGCCATGTGCAGCTTTTGGAGGGGGACAGCCACAATGCCTCGCGCGCCGGTACGGATGATGCCGGTTTCCATCGCTGTGTGGCCGGAAATCTCGTCTTCCAGAATCACTTCCTCCTGACCGGAGGCCGCCACGCGCTTCACAACCTTGCGGGAGTAATCGCTCACCTCGGGGCTCAGGTAGATGCCCCCTTTGCCACGCGCCAGGCGGAGCTCCAGCTCACCTTGTCCTTCTTTCAGGAACAGCAGCCCGCGCTCAGCGTTAGTGAGCTGCAAGGCGGAGTCCAGAAGGGCCGTCAGCACTTCCTCCAGCGCCGGAGCGCGCAGCATCATCTGCGCCATCTGGAGGAGCAGGCCCAGGTGGTGGAGTTGTGGGGCGGAACTCTCCTCCGCGGCCTTCTCAAATTTTTCCAGGAGGCCGGGAAGCACCGCCTCCTCCACGCCGAAAGCCAGCGCGTAGGAATCCGACACCCCCAGGCTGATCTGGTCGCCCGATTTCAACCGGCAGGACGCCTCGAGTTTCGCGCCGTTCACAAACGTACCGTGGCGGCTGCCGACATCTTCCAGGAGGTAGCCTTCGCTGTCTCTTACGATGCGTGCGTGGCGGCGGGAAATGCGGGTGTCGAGCAGCACCAGGTCGTTATCGCCTTGCCGTCCCATCGTGAAGGGCGTGCGTGATATCTCAATTTCACGCTGGTTGCCAAAAGCGTCGCGGACCGTGATGTGCGGAAGAGTGCTGGGCATGAGAATCACTGAACCTAGAACGGCGCGCCTGACATTATAGCAAAGGCCGGGCTTGCCGCCATAATGCAAAAACGGAACTTTCTACTTTGCCTTGCCCCCCCTTCCAGGCTGCTGGCGATGGGCCATCCGGGCGGGCCGGGATGATCGGCCGGCTCATGAATTAGCCGGGGCTCTCGGGCTGACGAATCTTTCGTAGCATTGCATTCATAGGTTGTTAAGTGAAAACTTGCGGGCGGGAACGAGCCGATGGGGGTGATATACTGCTGTGGCTCGGGATGTCAAAATCGAAATCCTGGTTCATATGCGACGCCGCCCGCTTATCATCGCGCTGGTTCTGTTCGCGTTCACGGTTGCCCCCGGCCGCGCCCAGGACCCCAACAAGGAAGAAGCCGACCGTCTGGCCTTGGAGCTGAATTGGCAGCAAGGCAGCGTCGTGGCCGAAATCGGGGCTGGGAAGGGGGAGTTGACTCTCGCCGCCGCCCAGCGCGTGGGCGCAACAGGTCGGGTCTACACCACGGAACTCGATGGCAAAAAGTTGGCCCACCTGGAAGAGCTTGCGGCGAACAACAAAAGCATCACGGCCCTCCTAGCCGGCGAGACGCAGACGAATCTTCCGCCGGAGTCCTGTGATTCCATCTTCATGCGGCTCGTGTATCATCACCTCACCAGGCCGGCCGAAATCGACGCGAGCCTCTTTCGGTCGCTTAAAACCGGCGGACTGCTGGCGGTAATTGACGAAGAACCGCGACCCGGGACCAAGAGGGTGGAGGGTGTACCCGAAAACCGCGGCGGGCACGGCGTGCCGCAGAAGATCCTGATCGAGGAGCTTACCTCCGCGGGTTTTCAGGTCGTGAAGTCTTTCGACGACTGGCCCGATAACCACTACTGCGTGATCTTCCGCAAGCCCCGCCCCTGAAGAGCACAAGAGGCGAAGATTCCGACCTATTTCATTCTCAGCCCACGCAATCCTTGCATTTGGCGTAACCGGCGTTGTCCTGGGGAAAAAATCTATTTCGTCGCCCCGCGCAAATCCCGGAGGTCTCTGACCACTTGGGCCGGTTGCCAATCGTTCCCGCGGTAGAGATGGATCACTTTTCCGTCCGGGCCGATGAGGGCAGTTACCAGGGCGTGTACGATTTGGCCTCCCTCGATCCAGTATTTCAGGCCAAAGAACTCGGCGACTTTGCGAACCTGCTCCGGCGTGCCCGAGGCAAATTCCCAATGATCGAAGGGATGGCTATTACCCGCGCAGTCCAGGGCATAGGCCCGCAGGACGGCGGGCTTGTCGTACTCCGGGTCGATGCTAATGCTCAGCAGGTGGGTGGAAGGGGAAAGTATAGGGTCGCTGCGGACTTTCGCCAGGATTTGCGCAAAGTTCTTGCTCATCAAAGGGCAGTAGTCGGGGAGCGGGCAGCGCGTATAAATGAAGGTCAGCAGCAAAGCCTGACCGTGGTACTGATGAAGGTGAATCCGCTTCCCGTCCTGATTGATGAGGGGGAAGTCCGGCACTTCTTCCCCTAAAAGTGGGCGCGTAGATTCCGGGGGCGCGAGGGAGTTGCTCTCCGACTTGGCCTCTTCGGCCACGACAATACCTTCCAGCCAAGCGCGATCACTCGCGACCACCAAAGTTGCGCGGACGGTTTGGCCCGGTTTGAGAACGTCGAAGGCCCACTTATCCTTGAGCGGATAAGTCATGGTCATGGCGGCCATGTAACCCGGGATAGCTTCGTGCGCCAGCGTCACCGTGCCTGCGTTGCTGTCGACCGCCACCACTTTCCCGCGCAGATCAAAACGCTGCTGCGGCAAGGGCTTTTCTGTTTGACAAGCCGCCAAAGCAAAGACCATGCTCAGGCCGGCGAGCCAAAGCATCGACCGTTGCGTGCGCATTACCTGCCTCCCCAACCTGCTAGTAATGGAACCGGTACCGCACCTCAATATAAATCTGCCGCGGGTTCGCCTCGTGGGTTCCCCCAAAGGTGTTGCTGGTATCCAGCAGGTAGCGGTTGTTTAGCACATTGGTCCCATTCAGGGAGAAAGACCACCGTTCGCGGAAGTCTTTGCCCAATGCCAGATCCGCCGTGGTGTGTGGGGGCAAGTGCGCGGGACCGCCACCGTTGACGAAGCCGGAGCCGAAATTCACGCCGGGTGTGGCCCAGAAGCGGCGCGGCAGCTTGAGGGAAAGCACGGTGCTGAAGCCGTTGCGCTGGTCGTGATCGAGATAGAAGTAACTCGTGGGTGCGTATTCGATCAGACCTCCGGTAATCGGGCCAAGTCCCTTACCCACGGCGTTGGCATAAGCAATCCGCAATTGTACATGATTCCAGAGCTCCGGCGAGCGCAGGCTGATCTCCGTACCGCTGATGAGCGCCGCGACGTCCGTCAGCGGGACGAAGATGTTGGAATTGCCCAGCTCATCGTGATCCAGGAAATTGCGGGCGTTGGTGTGGTAGTTGTCCACATCCATTGTCCACCCGCGCAGAGGCACGGTGAGGCCGATGTCGTGCTGAATGTCGCGTTCGCCCGGCAGGGGTGTGAAGCTTGCGCCTTGCGTTATAAGGGCAAGGCTCAGAAGCGGGCCGCTCAAGCTGTCGAGGGGAGGCGGTTGGTAGTAGTAGGCGTAATAACCGTGCACCGTCCACCCGAGATGGGGGATGTGGATGCCCCCGCCCAGGCGAGGATCAACCGCATTTTCACTGAGCAGTCCGCCATAGTGAACCAGCCGGATTCCGCCATCCACAGTGAGCCAGGAGGTCGGCTGGTATTGATCCTCCGCAAACAGTGAATCGGTATTTGCCCAGTGCCTCTCCTGTTGTTGAAACACATTCGTGCCGGGGTTGGCGGTCAAGTTGAACAGCGTGTTGTTGCGTTGCCCCCAACTCTCGATCCCGATGCGCGCGTTATGGCGCTTCTTGAGGGCCTGGAGCATGGCCCGCACACCAAGGTAGTTTGACCGGCTGTTCTCGTCCAGGACGGTGGGTGTGTCTCCCGGTCCGCTGACGTAGTGGGTGTCGTTGAAGTGAAAGTAAGGTGAAACCGTAAGGATCAACCCTCCGGGTGCGGTATGAACCCACTGGAAGCCAACCAGGTCATCGCTTTCCAGGTCAAGATCACGAATTCCTGTAGCTTGGTCACCGGCGTCGTTGGGGATGGCGTAATGGTCGTTGCGCAGGGAGACGATCCAGCGCACCTGGTCGCGCGGCGACGCGTTATAGAGCAACGACAAGAAGCCGCCTACTCCGCTCTCCTGATCGTGGATCACGGCGGAGGTGGGGGTGGTCAGGCCCAGGTCAGAGCGGTTGGCATCCACGCTGCCGAAATAGGCGAAGCGTTCCGTGTGGCTCCCGAAGCTCAACTGGTCGTCGGTGGTGTGGAAATTGCCGTAGGAGGTTACCAACTCAGCCCGTTGGTTGCGTTCGAATCCCGAAGGCGAAACCACGTTGAAGACGCCGTACGTGCGGTCGCCGTATTCGCTGGAGTAGCCACCGCGCTCGACCTCCAGCGATTCCACGTTTTTGGGATTGATCAGGGGCGCCACGTTGACAGCGATGTTGGTATTGATCACCGGAATGCCGTCGAAAAACCAGTCGTCCTGGTGCCCATCACGCATGTGGAGCATGTCGTGAACCATGTATGCCCCGGGAGTGAAGTCGGTAATCATGGCCATGCTGTTGCTCTGGTCAGCGCCCGCAGTGCGGGCGATTTCCTGGGCTGAGACCAAGGTCTGCACCGTGGAGGACTGGGTTTTGAGCTTGCTTTCTCGTTCGGAGACCTCCATCACTTGGCGGGAAGTGGCAATCTCGAGGGGGAAATGGAGGACGGGCGACTTGCCTACGGCAACCGAAATGGATTGCTCTTGAAGGTTGAACCCCGGCGCCGTGACTTTGACGGTGTAGTCGCCGACCGGCACGGTGGCAAAGTGGAATTCTCCCTCGGAATCGGACTGCGTGGACGCGGACCAAGTAGAGCTTTGAGCGCGAAGGATCACCGTCGCGCCCGCAATGGGACGATGTTGAGGATCGTGAACAACACCTCGAACCGTTCCGACATCTGTGGCCAGCACTGCCGGAGACAATAGGAAGACCAACAGCGTGGTCAATAGAACTCTCTGCTTCATAGGCGCCTCGTGAATTGACGATTGCCGATTTTTGATTCATTCAATCGTCATTGATTATTGGTAATTTGGGCGAAGGGCCGCGGACTTCAGAACCAAAGGCTCGCGTTACGGAGCTCGGGAAGAGTGACGAGTGAGCCGCGCCTAGCGAAGCGTAACGGAGACCTTTTTCCTGGGTCCGAAGCGTTGGAATTGACGATTGACGACAGTCGATTAGTTTAATTGGCAATCATCAATCGAAAATCGGCAATCAGAGAGTGGCGCGCGGAGGTTGCTCAGGAATCTGCGCGTATGAGGGCGACAAGCTCAAATCTGAGGTGTGGTGACCAAAACTCCAAGGCGCGGGTGGGTTCGCCCAGTGGTGCTCGGTGGGCACATAAATCAAACTGCTGAGAAGCCAGCTCAAGTAGCTGTTGTGAGATTCCAACCCGCACTGGCCGCCGTTTGCCATGCTGCACATCCCGGCGTGTCCAAGGGCGTGATGATGGCCGGCACACATGCAGGCTCCCGGGGGGCATGCGCAAGCCTCCACGGGGGCGCGCAGGGAAGCCCACCGCACGCCGGGGGCGAGCAGCGCGGCAATGGTCAGAATGGCCAGGAATCGGATGGGTGTGCGCATGTTTTCCGTTTGAAAGCCCGCATAATCATTGTAACAGATTTTGGGCGGAGTGGAAGGGTGCCCGTGCTGGGATCGAAATTCGAAAATCGGAGCCGGCACCGCGAAAGGTATGGGCTGGGGAATTGCGATTAACAGATGGTTCTAAGGAGGGTGCCTTGGCGGCAAGGGCGTTCGTCGGGGCGAAGGGGTCTCCTAACTTGCCGCCAAGGGCTCAGCGCCGCATTTGGGCGGGTCAAATCGCAGCGCTGGAAGGTTCTAACGCTATTCCTCTCATCGGCCTTTGCGGAAAAAACTTGAGAGGTTTGTGACCCCCTCTCCTCAGAAATGGCCTGCTTGCCTCCAGAGGAAAAAGGGGAATCCCGTGGACGATCTCCGCCCCAATCGGCGTCGCCCAGACCCCTCAACCAACCTCTCGCCAGCGTCCGTGGAGTTCATTACCAGATTATTACCCCGTACTTTCGTACTCTACCAACGAATTGACGCCGGGACTAGGGGTAGCGTATTATCCCCCCCGGGAGCAGTGATAAGGCCGAATTGGGAGGGGGGAACCGTTCGACCGTCCTGGCACCATGAAAATTCCCTCTGCGTCCCTCGAGTTAGCGCCAGTCGGTTAAGTTAAATTTGGGGAGAGGTCCCCCAAGCGGGGTAGTGTAAGGCCCCCTCGCCTGGGGTGACTGCAATGGGGAACTATCTTAGCGGCCCGGGGTTTGTCCTGTTGCTTGTTAGCCTGGCGATAGTGCTGGTGCTGGCAGGGCTCGCTGCGCCTCATTTGCGCGGACGGAGTCAAAGGCTGCGCCGCAATACGGAAGTCTTCTGGTTTTCCAGCCTCCACTTTTTCAGCAAAGAACTTTCCGAGTGTCATGATCCCCAACAGATGGTGGACCAGTCGCTGCGTGGAGCTTTGGAGATGCTCGGCACGAAGGAGGGCTACCTCCTGGTGCATGAGTCGAGCGACGAGGGAAAGGTTCACTGTAGCATCCGGGGGATTTCTGCACAGGGGGCGGAGCGGCTGAGTGGGGACACCTTGCGCCGCTTTGTGCTTTCCAGCGGCGAGCGCTGGGGCGCCCTGATGGTTTTCCCTGACCTGCGGCGCTCGGAAGTGGTGGCGGCCTGGCAGCGCGACCCCGACTTCAACGAATTTCGCGATGTCCTGAGGAGCGAAGGGCTGCGCACGCTGATTGTGGTTGGGTTGCAGGTTCGGGAGAGATCTTATGGCGCGCTGATCCTGGGTTTCCGCAGCACCCGGAGCTTTGAACCGCAGGAGTTGCGCGTGGTGCTGGCGATCGGCAACCAGGTGAGCATGGCGATCGAGAACTGGTCGCTGAACCAGGCGGCGGAGCGGCGCGCGGAGGATCTGAAGATCCTTCACCGCGTCGGCGAAGCTCTGCGCGCCACTTTTGATATGAACGCCCAATTTGAAATCCTCCGCCGCGAGTTGAAAGGATTGATGGGCGGAACGAACTTCGGTTTGGCCTTGCAGGACACCGCGGAAGGGCCACTGGAAGTGGTAGTGCCCTTTGAGAGCGCAGGGCCGCAGGGCACCGTGCAAGGCGGGCCGGCGAGTTCGCTGGCGCAATATGTACAACGGACCCGCCAGCCGCTGTTGGTGGCCAGCGACGTTCAGGGCGCCGCGCGGCGCTGGGGGTTGGCGCCCATGAATCCACGCATCCAAACCTGGTGTGGGGTGCCCCTCCATTTTTCCGATGGATCAATGGGCGTGCTGGCGCTGGCCGATATGGAGCGCCAATACGCCGTCACCAAGGCCCAGTTTGAGCTGGTGCGAGTGCTGGCGCAGGAGGCTGCCGTCGCCGTGGAGAACGCTCGCCTTTTCAAGAAGGAACAGCGGCGTGCCAGCCACTTGGCTTTGCTCAACGAACTGGGACGCAAAGCCAGTTCGGTTTTAAACCCGCAGGAGTTGCTGCCTAGCATCTGCCGGCAAGTCCGCAATGCTTTCGGTTACGACTTGGCGCGAATCGAGATGCTGGACCCGGGGCGCGAGGAATTGGTGGTGGAGGCGCAAGCCGGTTACGGGCCGGAGTTGTTGGGCCGCCGCATTCGCCTGGGTGAAGGCCTGGCGGGTGTGGCGGCGGACTCAGGTGAGCCGGTCCTGGCCAACTCGGTGGTGAAAGAGCCGCGCTACATTGCCCTTCATCCCGGCATTCGGTCGGCGCTCAGCCTTCCCCTCAAGTACCGCGAGGAATTGCTGGGGGTTCTGAGCCTGGAGAGCCGGGAGGCCTACGCTTTCTCGCAGCAGGACGTGCTCACGCTGCGAACCCTGGCGGACCAGCTGGCGATTGCTCTCCACAATGCGCGCGCGTATCAAGTAGCCTTGGAGCAGGCCATCACCGACGGGCTGACGGGGTTAAAAACCCATCGTTTCTTTATGGAAGCCCTCGACCGCGAGTGGCGCCGCTCGACGCGCGCGGGCAACATGTTCTCCCTGATCATGATGGACTTGGACGGGTTCAAGCAGATCAACGACCGGCACGGCCATTTGGAAGGTGACAAGGTCCTGACGGCGGTGGCCAATTTGCTCAATGACCAGGTGCGGCAGTCGAATGTGGTGGCACGTTACGGGGGCGATGAGTTTGCCATTATGTTGCCGGAAACGCGGACCGAACAGGCGGAGATTCTGGCCGAGCGCCTGCGCGCGACCATTGAATCGGACCGCTATCTGGCCGCCCACGGCGTAACCGCGAGCTTCGGAATTTCGACCTTTCCCGTGCATGGCCCCACGCAGGAGGAAATCCTGCGCGTGGCGGATTCCGGCATGTATCTCGCCAAGCATCAGGAGGGCAATCGCGTGCAGGTGGCGTCCCTGACCCCCGTGTCGGGGCAGGGCGCCTTGGAGCGCCAGTTGTTGGAGGCCTATTTGGGCGTCACCATGAAGCGCATGTTCTCCACGGGCCCGGAGGCATTCGATCATTACCTGGAACGCTTCCAGAACGTCATGCTTAAGGGCGACGGGGAGGCTCCCTCGTTGCTGGATACCGTGACCGCGCTGGCTTTTGCCATCGATGCCAAGGACCATTATACGCAGGGCCATTCGCAGGCAGTGTCTCATCTCGCCGCGCAGATCGGGCGTCAGTTGGGCCTGCCCGAAACGGTGATCGAAGAAATTCGTCTGGGCGGCATCCTTCACGATATCGGCAAGATCGGCGTGCCCGAGGCGATTCTCAACAAGCCCACGCGTTTAACTCCGGAAGAGTACGAGGTGGTTAAGATCCACTCCGCGAGGGGCGCGGACATTCTCGAGCCCCTCAAGGTGAAGGCCATCGAACGGATTCGCGGGATGGTGCGGCATCATCATGAGATGGTCGATGGCAAGGGCTATCCCGACCGTCTGAGGGGTGAGAATATCCCGCTGGGGGCTCGAATTATCGCCGTGGCGGACTCCTTCGATAGCATGGTTTCCGAACGGGCCTACATGAGTGGGCGCAGCATGGAAGAGGCGGTGGAGGAGTTGCGCCGCTGCTCCGGGACGCAGTTCGATGCCAGCGTTGTGGAGGCCTTTATCCGCTCACTGGAAATCTCCGGCGATCCCCGCCCCCGCGCGAGCCTGGATGAACCGGTCATTAATTAGAAGGCATTAGGCAGAAAGCAGTAGGCAGAAGGCAGTAAGCAGTCGGCGGTAAGTAGCCCACCGATCATGCCCTTTAGTTGGAATCATCAATTCGTATGACTTCGATCACGACTCCGAAGCAACTCACATCACTGCCAGTCTGCTCGTTCAGCCACTCAAGTGCCTTCCGTTGTTCATCGCGGATTTCCGTTGCGATCCACAAGCGTCTGAATTGGGTAATAGATCATGGGCTTGTTGAAAACCTGCAGCAAATGCTTGTTGGTAACTTTGATCATGGGGAACAACCGACTACCCGTTCCTCCTGCCAGAACCACACCTTACAACGAACACTTCCAGGTATAGGTTGAAATTTATCGAGGGCGGCTCAACCGGGGGGAGTGAACGCGCGATCCACTAACTTTGCTTCTCGAGCCGTTCGCGGTCGGGGAGGTCTGAGGTTTTCTTGGAGCCCTCCTGCAAGATTGCGAAAATACCTGCGATCCTGCTGCGAAAAACATTGGCAGCATCGCTGACTACTTCCTCTTCCTTCTCCTTGAGCCTTTCGGTAATGAGCTCCAGCGTCTGCTCGGTCTGTTTACGCATCTGTGCGGCGGACGCTCCCAACAGATTATCGGAGGCCTTTTGAAGCTCCGAAAGGACCTCATTACCCGTCGAGCTCTGGAAGGATCGGACCGACTGTTGGAGCCTGAAAACCACTTCTTCGAGAAGAACTCCGGTCTCTTTCCGGAATTGGTCTAGGGCGGCATCGCTCGATTGCTCGATCTGCCGGTGATATTCTCTTATGGAGTTCTGGGCTTCTGCCTGGATTTTCTGGATTTGATTCTCGATGCCGGCACGCGCCTGTTCCCCCACGTCTGCGACCGTCCGGGTGCTCTTTCCCACTTGGCGGTCGAGCGCCTCGGCGGCCTTGGTGACGGTCTGCTCGGTAAGCGCTTTGATTTGGAGCCCGGCCAGCTCCCGGCTCTGCTCCGCCTGCTGTTGAAGCAAAGCGGAGAGGGCGGCGCGTTGTTTTTCCAGTGCACCCTGGAAATTGGTTTCGAGTTCCCGGAGGCCCTCCCCCTGCGACTCTTCCGGTGGCAAGCGCCCCCTCTGCGCTTACCCCAAACGGGGCTAGACTATCTGCTTAGCTTATAGCACCAAAGTTGCTCAATACAAGCAAAAAAAACGCAGCAAAAACACGGTGCTGTCCAAAAACGTAGCGCCGCCCTTGAGGGTGGCACATGCCGGGCTAAAGCCCGGCGCTACTTCTGGGATTAGGTCAGCAACCAAGAAACGTCGCCCCCCCAATTACCCGGCCCCGGAGATTTGAGGTTCATACCGTAAGCGGGCCGTCAGGGGGAGTGAATGAGCAACCCACCCGCTGTTTTTCCTCCGGGAGCGTGTGGGTATAAATGCGGTGTAAAGTCAGTTCACCCGCGGGCGCCAAGGGGACCTGGAGACGGGCGGGGAAACTCTTGGGCAATTCCACTTGGTCAACCAAAAGACAGACCCCGCCGCTGCTGATGTTCAACAACCTGACCGTACTGCTTTTCCCCCCAACTCTGACCACCCCCAGGGCAGGTGATCCTTCCAGCCGAATCCGTTCATCCCTTCGGCCGCTGGGGCCGCGATACGTGCTCTCGGATTCGCTTCCTGCTTCAATCGGACGGACAGCCGGAAACGTATCTTGTGCTGGGGGGCTGTCGTCGGTGTCCGCTGCGGTCCTGACCTCGGGTGCAGGTTCCTCGATGGGAGGGATGGTATCCTCGGGCAGGCGCGAATCACTCGCTGCTTGGCCGCGCCCCTTGTGTTTGTTCGCATAGAGAGTCTTGTCAGCCGATGCAAACAAGGTGGCGGCGTCATGCCCATCTTCAGGAAAGATGGCTATTCCGTAATCAATTGCCACCAAGGTGTCAGGGGCGATGGAATGAGCGTATTCCTTGAATTTCTGCGCGATTCTTTCCGCCAGCGCCTCAGCGTTGGAGCGTCCGGCCTGCGGAAGCAGGATTGCGAACTCGTCCCCGCCCGTCCGGCAGGTCATGTCCAACCCACGAATGACTTCCAGACATGCACGCGCCACACTTCTCAAGATCTCATCTCCCGTCGGGTGCCCATAAGTGTCATTGACGTTCTTGAATTTCTGGAGATCCAACACCATTAATGAGAATATCGATCCGTAACGGGTGGCGCGGTTCATCTCGCGATGCAACTGTTCCTCCAGGATGCGCCGATTGTTCAAGCCGGTAAGGGGATCGGTCATCGCGCTGTAACGCAATTTCCTGAGTTCGTCGTACTCCATTAGGATGGGGCTCCGCAAGATGCGCAATTCACCTAAGTAATCCACCGCGGCCGTCCGCAGCGTCACCGGGCGACCGAGTTTTTCAGCAAGTTGACTTTGGCGGGCTAATACGCCTGCCCAATGGCTGATACTTTCCTTCTCAGAAGCTTCCAGGCTCACCAGGCGCAGGAGAAACTCCTTAAGGAAAGCACCTTGCACCCCTTCGTCGAGCTGCTTCAAGGTGTCAACAACGAAGTCCAGCCAATCCTCTAAACCCTCGTCCGCGCCTATCGCCATTTTCCCACCTGGTCGCAGAATTGGATCACCCCGCTGCAAACTTCTTCAAAAGCGGGGCCCTGAAATAGCTTCGCTGACCTTCATCCCGTCGGCAACGGCTGGAGTCTGCCCCCCAAGCCATCGCAGCTTGTTTCGAAATCGGTCGGATTGCAAGGAACCGTCCCTTTCCCCGGTGAAAGCACCGGAGTAACCTACCAGTATGGTTCAGTATGCCACAACTGGTCTTGCGGCTGTACGAAAAGCTCATATCCAAATCAGGCGTTGCGACTCCACCTGACGGGACGGTCGGCCTCGTGGCGAAGCACAAGCGGTTCCCTCGTTTCTCCCTTTTCGGGTGCAACCTGGGGAATCCATCACGACCTGGCCTGTTCTTTGCTCCCAGCCGGCCATCCGTTCAATCAAACAACGGACCACCCTGCCGTACCCCCAGCTTAACGGATTAGAAAACTCTGACAATGGCCCCTTGGTGGAGTCGAAATGGGACAAACAGCCCATATCGGTGTAGCACCAAGATGCCATCCTTTTATGGTGTGTGGAAAAAGCCCAAGTATTGGAAAGGAACGAGTTGGTTGGTACGCCCTGGTGGACGATCTCAAAACTCTTGATCTTGGCAAGATTGCCTCTGGTAACTCATCTTTCTGCCTACTGCTTACTGCCGACTACCTTGAACCGCGTGGGGCGGTAAGCTTCAATCGGCCGGGAAGTTGAACCTTTCAGAATCAGATCCGCAATGATTTCCGCCGTCACCGGCGCCAGCAGAATGCCGTTGCGGAAGTGGCCGGTGGCGAAGACCAGGTTATCAATCTCTCCATAACCCAGAATCGGCAGGTGATCAGCCGTGTCGGGCCGTAGTCCAGCCCACGCGCGCAGAAAGCGGAGCTCGCTTAGCAGTGGCGCCAGGCGCACCGCGCCTTCGAGAAGGGAGAGCAGTCCTTTGGCCGTCACCGCCTTTTCGAAACCGGTGTATTCCGCCGTCGTCCCTACCAGCAGCCGCCGGTCCGGGCGCGGTACCAGATAGTGGATCCCGGCGCGCACCACGAACGGCAACTGGTGGGGAGCCTCAAACTCCATCATCTGCCCGCAGCAGGGAGTGATCGGCACGTGGATTCCCAACCCGTCGGCGACTTCGCCTGACCAGCATCCCGCCGCCAGGACATAGGTCTTGGCCGTCAAGCTGGCGTGGTTTCTGGCGGTGATGCCGGCGATATGGTCACCTTCCATTTGGAACTTGTGAACGGCACACCCCGCCTCTAACTGCACGCCCGCGCGCTGGCAAGTGATGAGCAACGCGCGCATCAGGCGTTCGTTGTCAACCCAATGATCATCGGGGACGAACAGGCCGGTGCGAACCTGCGGGGAAAGCCCGGCGCTACGGTCATGAACCTCTGCGGCATTCAGCCGGTGGAGGGTAAAGCCCTGCGCGGTCTGCGCGCGGTGAACCTCCGTGAGTTCTTCCTCCAGCTCTTCGTCGAGCGCCACCAGCAGCGAGCCGTCGCTGCGATAACCGACGTGATGGCCACTGGACTCTTCGATCCCGGCCGCAAAGCCCGGGTAAAGACTGCGGCTGGCGACGCATAGCTCCGAGAAGGCCCGGGGCTCGACCATCTCGCCCACGGGTGCGAGCATGCCTGCGGCGGCGGAGCTGGCCTCCGCGCCGGGCTCAGAGCGGTCGAGGACCGTGACCTTCATCCCCGCCTGCGCCAGGCGCCAGGCAATCGAGCAACCGATGATCCCGCCGCCGATGATGAGCACGTCGACAGCGTGCGAAGAGTTTTCCGCCATGAAGTAATGGGTCCCCGAGGTCCAGTGTTGGCCAAGGGGCGCGAGGGGTCAAGAGGATTCTGTAAATTTTCGATTTTGGATTTGCGATTACCGCTTGTTCCAGCGGTTTCGCATCCGGGCAGCAGTTTTATTTTGGAAGCCGGCGAATCCAGACCGAATACAGACCTCCACGCAGTAACGAAGTAGCCTGGTGACGCATCTGACGTAGGGATGGATCACCCGCGGTTACCGACTCTCAACATCGGCGGGTATACCCTCACTCTGGCCCTGGGAGCGGCACTCCTTTGCGCGAGCTTGGCGGCAGGTCAAAGCGCTGGAAACGTTGACCCCTCTCGAGGCCCAACGGGTGCGGAAAACTTCAAATTCACCGCGCACTCGAACCTCGTCTTCCTCCCCACGCGGGTTCAGAGCAGGAAGGGCGAGACCATTTATGGGCTCATGCCGGAGGAGTTTATCGTTGAAGACAATGGCGTTCGCCAATCCGTGCAGGTGGACGAGGACCCGGATTCCACCGGCGTGTCTTTGGTGGTGGTAGTGCAATGCGGCAGGTCTGCCCCCTCGGAATTCAAAAAGCTCAAAGGCCTCAACGCGATGATCGGCGGGATTGTCGGTGACGCCCCGCATGAAGTTGCCATCGTCGCTTATGGTGAGAAGCCTTACGTGCTCGACAACTTTTCCAGCCGCCCGGAAGCCATTCCCCTGGCCTTATCGAGGCTTAAGCCCTGCGGCGACTACCATGCCGTTACCATCGATGCTGTCTCCTCCGCCATCAAGATGCTCAAGCACCGCCAGAACGATTATCGCCGCGCCATCCTGCTGATTGGGGAAACGCGCGATTACGGCAGCCGCTCACAGCTCCAAGACGTTGTCGCTGAACTGGGGGTCAATGACATTGTGATTTACTCGGTGGCATTTTCCCCCGCCAAAGATGAGTTCTTGCGCAACCTCCACAACGACGATGATCAGCCGCAAGTGCCCATCTTCGCTCCGCCACCTACCGCCCCCAACCCATCGCCTGCGACAGAGGCAAATGCATCCCCGCCCACCGACCCGGAGCCCTTGTACACGGAGCATCCTCCGCTTCTTCTGCTGCCGCCGGAAATTCAACTCATCATCAATGCTCTCAAGGCAAACACAGCTTCCGAGCTCGCCTCGCTCTCCGGCGGAGAGTACGTCAACTTCACCACGCGAAAAGGCTTTGAGGACAGCCTTCAGCGCATTTCGAACCACATCCACGATTACTATCTCCTCAGCTTCAAGCCGTCATCCTCCCCGGTCTTGACCCTTCACACCCTGAGCGTCCGCGTCGCCGATTATCCGGACGCGGTAATACAAACTAGAAAAAGCTACTGGCCCGGAATCTTCGAGCCAGCAGCCGGAGACGCTCGATAGCAAGCGGGTGTAACCTGACGCTCGCTGCCTACTGCTTTCTGCCCACTGCCTACTATTTTGTTCCTACCGGTAGGAAATTCGCAAAAAAAGGGTATCAAGGATGGCCGCCAAATTGCTAGGCTACAACAGGTCGGAGGGCGTGGGGGGTGAATTCGCACACCCAGCCGCGGTCCCATGGAAGACTCCAGCCTACGCCAACTGTGGCGATTGGCAAAAATGTCTGGACGATCAAATGCGCACCCGGCGGGCCGGAAACTGATGAAAGCTGATGCCATGCAACTATGTTTATGAAAAAACAGTGAGTTAATAGAGAATTGGGGGAAACCCGATGGGAAGAGCCAAGAATCAAATTATTGAAAATAATGAAGTTAGCAAATACAAGTCAGAAGGGGAGTGCTGACGAGAAAAGATGTTAAAAATGAAGGATGAACCGACTATATGCATGAAAACACAGGCGACGCTGGAAAAACTGTACCACGGTCGACCCGTACTTTTGGACGAAAATGCACGAATAACGCGATGAATTGGGGCGCCACAAGGCAGCACCTGCTTGATCCCCGTCTAATGCCTAGCCCCCAGTCCCTAGCACCTGATACTTGGCGCCTGACACCTCGTAAGCCCGCTGCGGAAGTGTGGCATAATCTTGTTTAGGGAATCTGAGGAGAAAATCTTGACATGTCCGATTTGCAATAAACGTAAGGCCAAGCGGCTCTGTCCGGCGCGCGCCGAGAGCATCTGTTCCATCTGCTGCGGCACCGAGCGCGAAGTGACCATCGATTGCCCGAGCGATTGCATGTACCTCCTGGTGAGCCGCGAATACGACTTATCACGGCTGGAAATCGACTGGGCCAAGGTGCCCTTCGCGGATGTCAAATTCAACCGCAGTTTCGCGGAGACGCACGGGCCGTTGCTGGTTCATCTGGATTACTCGATCTGCCAGTTTGCCGCTGACCATCGCGAGGTGGTGGATACGGACGTCCTGGTAGCGCTCCAGACGTTGGCGGAGACTTACCGCACTCAGACAAGTGGAATTATCTACGAGAAGCCTCTGGATTACGCGCTGCAACGCGGTTTGTACGAGCATCTGAAGGCGTCCATTGCGGATTTCCGGAAAGAGGAGACGCAGCGTACGGGCATGACCACCCTGCGGGATAGCGATATGCGTGACGCGCTGATTTTCCTCACCCAGCTTTGCGCCGCGCACGCCAACGGCCGGCCCAAGGGGCGCGCCTATCTGGATTTGATCCGCGCGCAGTTCCCGAAGGAAGAATTCCAGAAATCCGGGTCGAATATCGTTCTGCTTTAGGTACCAAGTGCCTGGGAGAGAACGAAAGTCGAAAATCGAAATTCGAAACTCGCGAATTATCCACCGAATTTCGAGTTTCGAATTTCGGATTTCGGACCCGACACCTGATACCTGGCACCTGACACCTGCTCTTCCATGAGCCAAGTCGATCAAGTTCGTGCTGCGGCCGACATCGTCAAGATCGTGGGCGACTATGTGAAGCTGCGCAAATCGGGGGCGAATTACGTGGGGCTGTGCCCTTTCCATCAGGAGAAGACGCCCTCTTTCGCGGTGCATCCGGTCAAGCAGATCTTTCACTGTTTTGGCTGCGGCAAAGGGGGCGACGTCTTCAAGTTCGTGATGGAGATGGACAGCCTACCGTTTCCGGAGGCACTGCGGCGAGTCGCCGAGAAGGTCGGCGTGCGCCTGGAAGAGAGGGTGGGCGAGGGGACTTACGACGCCAACACCAAACTGCGGGCGGCGCTGATAAAGCTGCACGAAATCGCCGCCAAGTTTTTCGCCTCGCAGTTAGGGGCGACGGCGGAAGGGCGCATGGCGCGCGCCTACCTTGCCGACCGGGGCATGACGGATGAAGTGGTGGGCCGCTTCCGCATTGGCTATGCGCCGGGCGACGGGCAGAGTTTGGTGCGGCAATTCAGCGGTGGGGATTTTGAAAAGGAGGTTCTGGAGAAAAGCGGGCTGATCATCTATGATGCCGAGCGCGGGCGTCCCTACGATCGATTCCGGCGGCGCATCATCTATCCCATCGCCAACGACGCAGGGAAGGTTGTGGCGTTCGCGGGGCGGGCGCTGGGCGACGACCAGCCCAAGTATCTGAACTCACCGGAAACGGCGATTTATACCAAGAGCCGGTTGCTCTATCATCTAGACCGCGCCGCGCAGGCCATCCGCAAGCTTGATTACGCCATTTTGGTGGAAGGTTACATGGATTGTATCGCGGTGGCCGCAAGCGGCATCGAGAACGTGGTGGCTTCCTGTGGCACCAGCCTGACGGAGGGACAGATTCGGCTGCTCGGCCGCTACACACGGCGCGTGGTGGTAAATTACGACCCGGACTCAGCCGGGATGGCGGCGACGGAGCGCTCACTGGCACTGCTGCTGGAAGCGGGATTTGAAGCTAAGGTGCTGGCGCTGCCCGGCGGGCTCGACCCGGATGAATTCATTCGCAAACAGGGGAAGGACGCTTATGGTGAGCTGCTGAAAAGCGCGCCTTCCTATCTCGATTACTTGACAGAGCGCGCCACCAAGACGCACGATCTGCGCACCCCGGAAGGCAAGGTGGCAGCCGCCAACGCAGTCCTTCCGTATCTCATCAAAGTGCCCAATCCCATGCTGCGCGCCGAGTTGGCGGGGCGCCTGGCAGAGCGGTTGCGAGTGGATGAGCGTTTGTTGCGCGACGAACTGCGGCGGGCGGCGGGCGAGAAGCGCGGGGAAGTCCGCGTGCGGGAGGAGACGGCTTCCGCGCAGGCGAACCATGCCGTCAAGCAATTGCTGCGCTTCTGCCTAACCAGTGAGGAGATTGCGGAGGCAGTTCTACCCGAGTTAGTGGATGGCGGCGCAGCCCGGGGCCTTTTGGGGGAAGGTGTTTTCGCCCGCTTGTGGGAAGCTCGCCAGCGAGGCGAACCGTTGGACGTAACGAGCGCGGAAATCAACATCTCGGAGGCCGAGAGGAAACTGGCGTTGGAGGCCCTCTTTTGGCCTGGCGATCCACCGAAGCTGGAAGTGGCCCGGGCCTTGGTGCGGAAACTTCAGCTTGAGAAGGTCAGGTCCGGATTGGATGAGCTTACTCGCGATTACAACGCAGCCGTTGGCGCAAACGATTGGGAGAGGGCACGGGAAATCGATCGTACGAGGCGGAAACTTCAGTTTGAGAAAGTTCATGCCGAGATAGAAAAGCTCGTACGCGATTATAATGAGGCCGTCAGCGCAGGAGATGCGGGGAGGGCACGGGAGCTCGACCGTATAAAGGTCAATCTTGACAAGGAGTTACAGAGGTTAGGCCGCCCCTAGAAAAAATCCGCGCAGGGACAAACGAATTGAGGTATATTACATCTAATTTTGTGGAGCCGTAGGAAATTGACGGCTTATGTCGAAATTTGCTTCAGGGTTGCCCGAGGTGGCACCGCCGAGGCAGGGAGCGGCGTGTTGCCTATTTCCATTTCTCAGCATCACTAATCATTTGCCCGTGGGGAGGCTATTGCTTTGGCGTTTGACGAAAAATTCGACCAGGTGAATAAGCTGATCAGCCTGGGAAAAGAAAAGGGTTACCTTCTTTACGATGAGGTCAACGACCTCCTGCCTTCCGACGTCCATTCGGCGGAAGACCTCAGCGATCTCCTCTCCATGTTCGATAACGAGGGGATTGAGGTGGTTGATTCCCCGCGCGGCAAATCTGCGGAAAGCATTGCGCTGGATAAGACCGATGACATCAAGCCCGAGGAAGCGGGCGAGGATGTGGAGCTGGACCTGACCCCAGGAGCTCTGGATAAAACCAACGACCCGGTGCGAATGTACTTGCGGGAAATGGGCACGGTGCCGCTGCTGACCCGCGAAGGCGAAGTGGAGATCGCCAAACGCATCGAGCGCGGCCAAATGAAAGTTCTCAAGGCGCTCTCCCGTTCTCCCATCGTGATTCAGGCCCTCTTTGCAACAGGGCGGCAGCTCAAGGCGGGGGAGAAATCCATCAAAGAAGTGGTGGTTTTTGATGACGACGAGCTGACCGAAGACCGCGTGGCCCAGCGCTTGAATGACGTGGTGAGCACCATCGATGAGATGGAGCGTCTCTACAAGCGGCTCGGGCAGTTGCGGGCCAAACGCGATGCCATTCCGCGCAGCAAGCGGCCACGCGATTTCCGCCGCTATAGTTGGGCGGCGGCCGAGCATCGCATCCTGATTTCACAATTGCTGCGGTCGATCCAGTTCACCCACACGCAAAGCAAATTGCTGATGGGGGCGATCCGTCAAGCGGTGGATGAAATGCGCCCGCTCGAGCGCGAGGCCAATCGCCTGGAAAAGCGCGTGGATGCGACCCGCACCAACGGCAACAAAGACCTGCGCAAAGAGCTGCGTCAGGCCCGTGCGAACCTGGGCGATTTTGAGGGGCGCATTCAGGCCACCACCACGGAACTGCGCCGCAGCTACCAGAACATTGTGATGGGGGAGGAGCAGGCGGAATACGCCAAGCGCGAGCTGATTGAAGCCAACCTCCGGCTGGTGGTGTCGATCGCCAAGAAGTACACCAATCGCGGCCTCCAGTTCCTGGACCTGATTCAGGAAGGCAACATCGGTTTAATGAAAGCCGTGGACAAATTCGAGTATCGCCGCGGTTACAAATTTTCCACCTACGCCACATGGTGGATCCGGCAGGCCATTACCCGTGCCATTGCCGACCAGGCGCGGACCATCCGCATCCCCGTGCACATGATTGAGACTATCAATAAGCTCATCCGCACCTCGCGTCAGCTCGTGCAGGAGTATGGACGCGAGCCAACCTCGGAAGAAATCGCCAAGCGGATGGAAATCCCCGTCGTGAAGGTGCGTAAAGTCCTGAAGATCGCCCAGGAACCTATTTCCCTCGAAACCCCGATCGGGGAAGAGGAAGATTCGCATCTGGGCGACTTCATTGAAGACCGCGGGGTGATTTCACCCGCGGAAGCGGTCATCAATATCAATTTGAAAGAGCAGACGGAGTCGGTGCTGAAAACCCTGACGCCACGAGAGGAAAAAGTCATCAAGATGCGCTTTGGCCTCGACGACGGCAGCGAGCACACGCTGGAAGAGGTCGGACAAAGCTTTGCCGTCACACGCGAACGCATTCGCCAGATTGAAGCTAAGGCGTTGCGCAAGCTGCGTCACCCCTCGCGCAGCCGGAAATTGCGGGCGTTCCTTAATGCTACCGTGCGGGAGTAAAGTTCCCGCGCGGGGAAAAATCGTCCCGAGGCATCGGGGCGTGTACAAATTGAATCTATGCGTCTTGCGAGGGGTCCGCTTCCATGAAAACTTGCCCGTACTGTAGTTACGCCAATTATGACAATGCCACCGTCTGCCGCAAGTGTGAAAATTCCTTTGTGGCGCAGCGCGGCACTGTTTACCAAAGCAAGAGCTACTGGATGGGCCCCGAACGCGCCAAAGCCATCCGCCGCCGGGCGCTTTCCCTGATTGTTCTGGGGCTGCTCATCAAGGTTTATTGGGGAGGTTATGGGCCTTGGCCGACTGTTGATCTTCCCATCCTCGCAACCCTGCGCGTGTACTTGGAGCCCTTACTGATTGTCGGGGGGGCCGCGATTTACATCTTCGGCTGGGTTGTGAACTTCATTTGAACGGCCATCAACCGTTCCGAGTCCGCAACCACCAGTGAATTCATTTAAGGAGTGGACCATGGGCGAGACAACAATTGCACCTCCCGTGCCGGAAGAACAGCCGGGGGATTCTTTCCTAAGCCGTGCCCTCGGGGTTTTCATCTCGCCGGGCCGGGCCTTCGAATCGATCGCGCGCCGCCCGGATTTCCTTGCCCCCCTGATCATCGCTGTCGTGGCCGCCATCGCGGTGTCAGAAACCATGTTGGCCAAAATCGGAATGGAACAAATCGTTCGCAAGTCGATTGAAATGAGTTCCCGGGCCTCCCAGATGAGCGCGGACCAAATGCAGCAAGCCGTGCACCGGGGTGCCACCATTGGTGGCATTCTTGCGCGCGTCGGCGAGGTGGTGGGCGTACCGCTTTACTTGCTGATCATTGCGGCAGTGGGTTTGTTTATCGTCAACGTCATGTTTGGGGGCACAATAAAGCTCAAGGCCAGTTTCTCGGTGGTGTGTTACGCCAATCTGGTCGGACTGGTGGGCGGAGCGTTGGCGCTTGTCGTGATCCTTTTCGGTGACCCCGAGCAGTTCAATCCGCAGAATTTCATTCCTAGCAACATCGGGTTCTTTCTGAACCCGCATGAAACTTCCAAGTTTCTCTACAGCCTTGCCAGCTCCTTCGATGTTTTCACGACGTGGTTTCTGATTCTCACGGCCATGGGTTTGTCTGCCGCTTCGGGAAAGAAGGTCCGAACTGTCCCGATCTTCGCTACCTTCATTGGGTTTTGGCTGGTCTGGGCGCTCGCCAAGGCAGGCCTATCGATGCTGGGGGGGTAGGGCTTGGCCGGAAGGCCGGAATTCCCGCCTCTTCAAACCGTATGCCCATCAAGTTCGAAATTCTTGCAGAAGACAAGACCACTCGTGCCCGCGCGGGTTTATTGCATACTCCCCATGGCGTGATTGAGACCCCTGTATTCATGCCTGTCGGCACCGGCGGCACGGTGAAGGGCATGACGCAGAATGAGTTGGAAGCCTTGGGGGTGCAAATCCTACTGGGCAATACCTACCACCTTTACCTTCGTCCGGGCCACGAATTGATTCGCGAAGCGGGTGGGCTGCATCGCTTCATGTCGTGGCCGCGCCCGATCCTGACCGACAGCGGCGGTTTTCAGGTGATGAGCCTGAAGTCCCTGGGCCGCGTAACCGAGGACGGAGTGTGGTTCCGTTCGCACGTGGATGGCTCCTCGCATTTTCTCTCGCCTGAGCGCGCCGTGGAAATCCAATTGGCCTTGGGCGCGGACATCATGATGTGCCTCGATGAGTGCGTCGAGTACCCGGCCAGCCATGAAACGCTCCAACGCGCTGTAAGACTGACGACGCGCTGGGCAAAGCGGGCGAAGGTTTTCTATCAGGAGCAGGTTGAGGCCGCCGGCGATTCGAAGGTGTCAGGTGTCAGGTGTCAGGCGCCAGGGAAAGATGCAATGGGTTCCGAACCAAATGACGCGAGAGGCTTGAAGCCAAACGGCAACCTGCCGGAGAGCTCTGAAGGTCGGGACCTGACATCTGACACCTGGCACCTGACACCTGACACCTTCCCCGCGCTGTTCGGCATTGTGCAAGGAGGAACGGACAAGGAATTGCGCCGCCAGAGCGCCGAGGCGTTGCTGGACCTGGATTTTGAAGGCTACGCCGTGGGGGGACTCGCCGTGGGTGAGCCCAAGTCGGGAATGTATGACACAGCGCAGTTTACGGCGGAGCTTCTGCCGCGCGACCGCCCACGCTACCTGATGGGTGTGGGAACGCCGGAAGATTTGCTGGAGGGGGTAGCCCGGGGCATCGACATGTTTGACTGCGTCATGCCCACACGCAACGCTCGCAACGCCTGTGCCTTTACTTCGGAGGGCAAGGTCGTTCTCAAAAACGCCCGCTACGCGCGGGACGACAGGCCTCTTGACCCATCCTGCACCTGCGCCGTTTGCCGGCGCTATTCGCGCCGCTACCTTCGCCACCTTTTTGCGACCGGCGAAATGTTGGGGCCGATCCTGGCCACGCATCACAACCTCCACTTTTACCTTGACACTATGCGCAGAATCAGGCAGTCTCTCCTGTTTGGAGAGTTCGCGGAATTCCACTGTAGGGTGCGCGCGAGACCATAGTCGCTCTCATACCCGAAGCGAATCCGGAAAGCCCGAACCGAGAAAATCCCGTACCTTGTGGACGGGGTGCTCATCCTAATCCTTGAAACTACGGCTCGACCTTGATCGAGTGCCTCTTCGTAAATCCTGTTCTCCTGGCGGCGGACCCGGGCTTATCGGGTGCGCTGGGTCAGGTGCTGTTCATTTTTGCTCCCCTTTTCGCCATCTGGTATTTCCTGGTCATACGGCCGCAATCGCAGCAGCGACGCAAGCTCCAGGATATGCTCGCCAGTCTGAAAACGGGAGATCGTGTAGTAACCAGTGGGGGTATTTACGGTACGATCGTGGGCTTCCGGAATGGCACGGTGCAGTTGCAGATTGCCAACCAAGTAAAGGTTGACTTGGCACGTTCGGCCATTACTGGTGTTGTGACCGGGGAGGCGGAAGACTCAGGCAAGCAGGAGTCGGGGGCAAAAGGTAAAAAGTAACTCACATGGGAACTAAGATTCGAGGCCGGGCAATTTCCATTCTCATTGTTGTGGTGGCCTGCGTTGTGGGAATCATTGGCTTTCCCAAGAATATCCAGGAACTCAAAGACAATGTCCACAGTCGTATCCACTTGGGGTTGGACCTGAGCGGCGGAACCAACGAGATATTGCAGGTGCAGGTTGAGGATGCCGTGAATGTTACAGCCGGCGAGACGCTCGAGCGGTTGAAGGAAGGACTAAGGGCCAAAAACCTCCCTTACGCGGACATCCAAGCGGACGACGACAAGACCCAGAATCCCCCCCTTCACCGGATCCTGATCAAAGGTTTTCCCCCGGAAAAGGTACCAGACTTGCAAGCCATAGTGACCGATCAGTACTCCGACTGGGACTTGGTGCGGGTTCCCGGCGATGACAACGCCCGGATGCTGGTCCTGAAGGTCAGTTCGGCCGCGACCATGCGCAACCAGGCGCTGATGGAGGCAATGGACACCATTAACCGCCGCGTCAACGCCTTCGGGGTGGCGGAATCGACAATTTCCGAGTACGGCCAAGGCGATTTCGAACTCGTCTTGCAGTTACCGGGGGTAGACGACCCGTCACGCGTTGAAGACATAATCCAGAAGACCGCAATGCTGGAGTTTAAGCTCGTGCAGGACGGGCCTTATTCTTCCCGGGAGGCCGCTCTCGCTGCTCATGGCGGAGTCCTGCCGCCTGATGCCGAACTGGTGGAGGGTTCCTTCCTCGAAAACGGGAATGAGACCTGGTATGTGTTGAACCGTATCCCGGCGATCACGGGGCGTGATTTGACCGGGGCAGAACCCTCCCACGATAGCGCCGGGCGGCCCAATGTGGATTTCACGCTCACCCGCGAAGGCGCCCAGCGTTTCAGCGCCGTGACCGGCGCGAACATCAACAAATACCTGGCGGTGGTGCTGGACAATCGTGTTTACACCGCCCCGATCATCCACGGCCAGATTAGTGACAAAGGTGATATTGAGGGGGGGAATTTCACCCCCCAGTCGGCCCAGGACCTGGCGCTGGTGTTGCGGTCTGGCGCCCTGCCCGCATCGATCAAACCCCTCTCGGAGGAGGTCGTGGGTCCGTCCCTGGGAGCCGATTCCATCCGCCATGGGATAATTGCCTCGATTGTGGGCTTAGTCGCAATAATGGGTTTCATGCTGGTTTATTATCGTGGCGCGGGAATCAACGCGGACGTGGCATTGATCCTGAATCTGCTCATTCTTGTCGCTATGATGGGATATATTGGCGCGGTTCTTACGTTGCCTGGCATCGCAGGGGTCATTTTGACCGTCGGTATGGGTGTGGACTCGAACGTGCTTATCTTCGAGAGGATCCGTGAAGAATTGCGCTTGGGCAAGGCCGTCGGGGCGGCGGTCGCGGCGGGCTTTGAACAAGCTTTCCGGACGATTATTGACACCCACGTCACCACCATCGTTTCTGCCGCCATCCTCTTTGCCTTCGGGACGGGGCCGATTCGCGGTTTTGCCGTGACTTTGACGATCGGTTTGTTGGCCAACTTATTTACCTCGGTTTTTGTTTCGAGGGTGATTTTTGATTACGTTCTTACGCGGCGTGAAAAAGGCGCGGCGCTGAGTATCTAGCTGGTTGATATATTTGGGAACTTCGCGCGACGCTGCGGTGTCAATGTCAAGGGAGAGGTGTGAAGGGGTCCATGGAGCTTTTCCACGAACCAAAGATTGACTGGATGGAAATAAAGTGGTACTTCATCTCCCTTTCCTTGGCCTTGGCGCTGACGGGGATTATTTCTATGGTGGTTCATCGGGGACTGGTTTCCGGCATTGACTTCCGCGGTGGAACGGTGGTGAACGTAAAGTTCTCCCAAACTCCCAACGTCGATGCCATCCGCGGGGAGTTAGACCGCGCGGGTCTGCGCAACGCCACCATCCAGCAATACGGACCGGCGAGCGACCACGCGCTGATGATCGCGCTCGACCTGCAAACCACCACCTCCACGAACGCGCTGGACACTGGCAAGCAGGCGGTCGTCAACGGCCTCTCGAATCTTTTCGGGAAGGGTCCAGAGGGAAAGACGGACTTCAACAACGCCAGCCCGCAAACCGTGGCGGACCACCTGCTGGCAGACGATCCTCTGGGCGCCGGGGTAAAAGGGTTGGATACCGCCACGAAAACTTATCGCGATCTTGCTGAAGCCGTAGTCAGTTACCGGAATGCGCCCCCACGCAGCGGTTTGCTGTCGAATTTTGACAGCCTGCGCAGCGTGTCGGGCGTTACCCCGGCCGTGATCTCGGCGCTGGCCAAGGACTTCTACTTATCCAGCTACGCGGTTACCAACACCAAAATTGTGGGGCCGAAGGTGGGCGCGGACCTGCGCCGCCAGGCCGTCTACGTCACCCTGGCGGGACTGGGCGCCATGTTGATTTACATTTGGTTCCGTTTTGAGCTAATCTATGGCGTCGCAGCCGTGGTGGCTACTTTCCACGACGTGATTATTACGCTCGGATTCTTCTCCCTGCTGAATAAGGAAATTACCCTGACGGTCATCGCAGCCCTTCTGACCCTGGTGGGCTATTCCATGAATGACACGATCGTGGTTTTCGATCGAATCCGCGAGAACGTCCATGCGACCAAACGCGCGGACTTCTCGAAACTCGTCGATCATAGCATTAACCAGACTCTCAGCCGGACCATCCTGACCTCGGGCCTGACCTTTCTGGCGGTTCTCTCCCTTTTCCTGTTTGGGGGCGAAGTCATCCATGGTTTCGCTTTCGCCCTGGTGGTGGGAGTGATCATTGGCACTTATTCATCGATCTTTATTGCCAGCCCGATTGTGGTGTATTTTTACCAGCGTTTAACCAAGGGGGGAATGAGTCCGAGGGTCAAGGCAGCTTGAACGCGTGCCAGTTTCGTCCGCTCGGTGGGGCCCGGCCCTATCGCGCGGAGTTCTTGAGGAGGCGATAATCCATGTTTGAGGATAGTTTGCTGGAGTCCTCGACGAAGATGGCGCCGGTTTTGACCGGCAAACATTGGCTCATCTCGATCGCTGTCGGTGCCGCCACCTTCTTCGCTCTGTTCTTTCTATTGCCCACGGTCTCGGCCAACGAGACGAGTGTGATCGCGACCCAGTCGGCAATTCTGGGTGTGGTGTTTGCAGGTTTTACCTTAATCCTCTGCTATGTCTGGGTGGACGCTGGACGCTACGGCTTTAACCGCGCCGTCTGGTTTGTCATCAATCTGCTGCTCCCTCTGGTAGGCTTCATCATCTACCTGATTTATAGCGCGAGCAAAACGGGTGACTGGAAGCGCGCCACCCTTCCCATCGCTTATATGTTTGAGGCCCTCATTATCGGGGTGATGGTGCTGATCCCGTTGATTTACACCGAGGCCCTGCCCAAGGCACAGTTGATGACCTTCCTGGCGGCGCCTCCCCCTCCTCCTCCTCCCCCTCCGCCGCCGGCGGCGGCCGCGCCTGCTCCAAAAATCATCCATCGGGTCAGCGTGGAAGATATTATGCGCGCGCCCACGGTCATTCCCAAAACCATTGCCCAGGTTAAGGATGAGCCGGAGCCCCTCAGCACCGTGGGCGTGGTCGGGGGCGTTCCGGGCGGCGTTCCGGGAGGACAGATGGGCGGGGTACTGGGCGGGGTCATCGGCGGAGTGCTTTCCGCGGCTGCTCCTCCCCCTCCTCCCCCACCGAAACCGCAAACTCCCAAGCGTATCCGAGTGGGCGGCCAGGTGGAATCGGCGAGGTTGATTTTCGGGCCCAAGCCCGAGTATCCGCCCCTTGCCAAGATGGCGCGCATTCAGGGTGTGGTGAAACTGGATGCGATCATTAGTAAGGATGGCACGATTCAAGATTTGAAAATGATCAGCGGCCACCCGTTGCTGGTCAGCGCGGCGATGTCGGCCGTGCAGCGCTGGCGCTACCAGCCGACGTTGCTGAACGGCGAAGCGGTGGAGGTGGCTACCGAAATCGATGTGAACTTCACGTTGTCAGAATGACCGCTAGCTGTAGCGGCGGTCTCTGACCGCCGGTTTTTGATTCAAGGGATTCGGGCGGTCCGTGACTGCCGCTACAGCCGAATAACCAGAAGACTCTGGTAATTTTTGAGGAGGGAAAACAACACTATGTTAGCTGCAAACCTGATGAGTTTAGGTCTGTGGTTGTTTCAGGGAGAAGAGGCGGTGGGGTGGGACCCCATTTCCATGTGGCATTCGATGGGATGGCCGGCCCGCATCGTGGTGATCGTGCTGTTCATTATGTCGGCTTGGTCGATCGGCGTCATGATCGATCGTTGGATTGCTTTCAGCTCCGCGCGCAAGCAGTCGCGGGTTTTCGCTCCGGCTGTGGCGGGGGCGCTGAAGGATGGGAAAATTGATGAAGCGATTTCCATCGCGGAACAGAACAAGCGGAGCCACCTGGCGAAAGTGGTCACCGCCGGCCTCCAGGAATTCCAGGCACATCAAGTGTCGGCGGAAATCCCTGGCGAGACCATCGAAGCGTCCAAGCGGGCTCTGGAACGCGCGGCGGCCATCGTGCACGCGGAGCTGAAGCGCGGCGTTTCAACTCTCGCCACGGTCGGTTCCACCGCGCCCTTCGTCGGCCTGTTCGGCACCGTGCTGGGCATCATCCATGCGTTCCAAGGGATTTCCTCGGCGAAGTCCACGGGTTTGGCGGCGGTCGCGGGCGGCATTTCCGAAGCCCTCGTCACCACCGCCATCGGTCTGTTCGTCGCCATCCCAGCCGTGTGGATTTATAATTATTTCACCACCAAGATCGAATCGTTCGACGTCGAGATGGATAACTCCTCCTCGGAGTTGATCGACTATTTCATCAAGCGAGCGTCGCGGGGGAAGAAGTAAATGGCCAAGAAAACCACAACGCTTGGGGCAGTCTCCGATATAAACGTAACCCCCATGGTGGATGTGATGTTGGTGCTGCTGATCATCTTCATGGTGATTACGCCCATGTTGCAGAAAGGCGTCAGCGTGGATATGGCGAAAGCCACGAACACGCGCGACATGCAGGATGCCGATAAGGAAGACGCGGTCGTCCTGGCCGTCACCCGGGACGGTAAGATCTTTCTGGGATCCGATCCCATCGCTCCTGACCAAATCACCACGACGGTCAAGGACCGGCTTTCGAGCAGGCTGGATAAGACGGTCTACCTCAAGAGCGACCAAAACGCAAAGTATGGCGTGGTCGTCACCGTAGTGGACAATGTCCGGGCCGCGGGAGTGGACTCCCTGGGGCTCGAGACTGAGAAGCGGGTCACCCGCAATGTACCCCTGCCGTCTTCGACGCAATAGGCGCGGCGGCAGGGCGGTTGGTTCGGATCGCTGAACCCGAAGGAGGGTAGGACTATGGCTATGGCCGCGGGGGGTAGCAAGAAAGGTCCCCTGGTGGACATGAATGTTACCCCGCTGATTGACGTCTTGCTGGTGCTGCTTATCATTTTCATGGTGATCACACCTTTGACCCCCAAAGGACTCGACGCGCTGGTTCCTCAGCCGAGTAAGGACAAAACTCCGCCGTCAGAGGACATCCTCAACCGGACAATCGTGGTCAGTATCGACGCCCAGGGGCACCTCAAAATTAATCAGGACCCGATCTCGCTGACGGAACTCGGTCCCCGGCTGGAGGACATTTTCAAAACCCGCAATGAACGGGTGATGTTTGTGAAGGGTGACCCGGACATCAATTTCGGCGCCGTCGCGGAGGTCATTGACGTGGCGAAAGGCGCGGGGATCGACAAGATTGGGTTAATTACCCGGGCGATTGAAGAAGGGCAGTAAGGCTGCGATTTCCCAGGTTGGCTTCCCGCAGGCGAGTCAAAAACTCGTGTGCGGGCGGCCTCTTGGCTGGGCAGGAGGCTTCCGGTCAACGCATACTCGGTCCACGGGTCACGGCTCGCTGGACCCGTAAGGAGGGTAGAACTATGGCGATGACCTTGGGTGGTAGCAAGAACGGCCCCGTGGCCGATGTCAATGTTACCCCGCTGATCGATGTCCTATTGGTGCTGCTCATCATCTTTATGGTGATCACACCCCTCGTGCCCAGAGGCTTGGACGCGCTCGTTCCTCAGCCTAGACCTCCTTTGCATGAGAAAGGACCGGTTCCCTGCACCATCGTGGTCAGTCTGGATTCGCAACACCATATCAAGATCAATCAGGAATCGACCACGCTCAGCAAACTCGGTCCCCGGCTCGAAGATATTTTCAAAACGCGCAACGAGCGCGTGATGTTCGTGCAGGGGACTCCGGACGTGGATTTCGGTGATGTCGCCGCAGTAATCGACATTGCCAAAGGCGCCGGGGTCGACAAGATTGGATTAATTACGAAGGCGATTGAGGAAGGATCTTAGTTTCTTACTTGCTTCCGTCGAGGGAGGAACCTTGATGAAACTCTATAAACTCGCCCCCCTCTGTGGGGCGCTGCTGCTGGCGCTCGCTGCCTGCGGCTGCGACCGGCTGAAGGCGCGAGACCACCTTAATAAGGGAGTGCAGGATTACCGTAACGCGCAGTTCCAGGGCGCCATCATGCATTTTAAAGAGGCCGTACGTCTTGATCCCAACTTGCTCAACGCGCGCCTGTATCTGGCCACTGCGTATGCGCAGCAGTATGTTCCGGGCGGAGAATCCGAGGACAATCTAAAGATCGCGCAACAAGCCATCGACGCCTTCCAGGATGTCTTGAATCGGGATCCGAACAATATCACCGCCATCCAATACATTGCGCAGATCTATTACTCCGAGAAGAAATTCGACAAGGCGAAGGAATATAACGAGCGCCGGATCAAGCTGGAACCCAACAATCCCGAGCCCTACTACTGGATTGGCGTGCTGGACTGGGCGATCTGCTTCCCCCGCACACAACAGTTGCGGGTGGATCATAACCTCAACGTGGCCAAGGATCCCGCCCATCCGGATCAGTTGCCGGTGATTCCGGAAAAACTTCGCAAGGGACTCGCCGAAGACAATGGGCCGCTGGTTGACGAGGGGATCACTAATCTGAAAAAGGCCATTGACCTCAAACCGAACGACGGCGGTTCGATGGACTATCTGAGCTTGATGTACCGCCAGAAGGCGGAGATTGACCCGGATGAGGAGACCCGCAAAGGGGATTTGAATCTGGCGGAGGAATGGGTGAATAAGGCTCTGGCTGCCATGAAAGCGGGGGCCAGCGGTACGAGTGAAGCCGCCCCCTCGTCTGCCCAGTAGTCCGAAAACTTTTCCGCTAGAGCTTCCGGCCGGACTTGTCTCGACCCGCGAGGTTGACAACAAGTCCGGCCTTTGCTTTTTTCCCGTGCTATTCCAGGTTACTCACCGCAGAGGCGCGGAGACGCAGAGAAAAGGACTTTTTCTCTGCGCATCAGCACGCAGAGGGCAGGCGCCGAGCACCGCTGCCGCACTCCGAAGCTTCGCATCCGCATACCAGCCGTGCAGCGCTCCCCCGCCGGTGTTGGGCTTTTTGCACGCCGCCGGGCTTCCTGCCCTCCGCCCCACTGCCTACTGCCTTCTGCGCCTACACCGTTCTCCTCCGACCTGCTAAGATAAAGGTTGATAGCAAGTATGGTGCAATTCGAAGACATTCTCCGGCAAGTGCAGACCTACCGCGGGGGCGAGGATCTCTCTCTGCTCCGGCGCGCTTATGAATTCTCCGCCTCCCATCATGCCCAGCAGAAGCGCCTTTCCGGCGAGCCCTACATTTCCCATCCGCTGGAAGTGGTGCACATCCTCGCCGGCATGAAATTGGACCCCGTCTGCCTGGCGGCCGGCATGTTGCACGACGTGATCGAGGACACGCACACGACCACGGAATTGGTGCGGCAGGATTTCGGCGCGGAAGTGGCGCGCATCGTGGAGGGCGTCACCAAGATCAGCCGGATCAAGTTTCTGAGCCCGGAAGATCAGCAGGCCGAGAATTTCCGCAAAATGGTCCTGGCCATGGTGGATGACATTCGCGTCGTCCTGGTAAAGCTCGCCGACCGCCTGCACAACATGCGCACGCTCGAGTACCTTCCTCCCGACCGCCGCCAGCGCATCGCGCGCGAGACCGTGGAAATCTACGCCCCCATCGCCCACCGCCTGGGTATGGGAAAAATTCGCGGCGAACTGGAAGACCTGGCTTTCCGCCATCTGGAGCCCGAAGGTTTCGAAGACCTGAAACGCACCATCGAGAGCCGGCGCAAGGTGAGCGACGACTTCCTGGCGGAGGTGCGCGCTCAGGTCGAAGCCAAAATGAAAGAAGTGAACATCCCGGCGCGCGTGGATGGCCGTATCAAGCGCCTTTACAGCATCTGGCTGAAGCTGCGCCGCCAACAGATTCCCATTGAGCAGGTCTATGACCTGCTGGCCGTGCGCATCATCACCGACAACGTCAAGAACTGCTATGCCGCCCTGGGGATCATTCACAACACCTGGCGGCCCGTTCCCGGCCGCATCAAGGATTTCATCGCCATTCCGCGTCCCAACCTCTATCAGTCCCTGCATACTTCCGTCATTGGCCCGCACGGCCAGCCCTTTGAAGTGCAGATTCGCACGGAGGAAATGCACCGCATCGCCGAGGAGGGCATCGCCGCGCACTGGAAGTATAAGGACGGGCGCCCGCTCACGCAGCAGGACGAGGAGCGCTTCGCCTGGCTGCGCCACCTCGTCGAGTGGCAGCAGGAAATGCGCGACCCCGGCGAATTCCTCTCCACCTTGAAGATCGACCTCTACCCGGAAGAGGTTTACACCTTTACGCCCAAAGGAAAGGTCATTGTCCTGCCGCGCGACGCCACCGCCATCGACTTCGCTTACGCCATCCACACCGAGGTCGGTCATCATTGCGTGGGGGCCAAGGTGAACGGCCGCATCATGCCGCTCAAGTACCACTTGCGGAATGGCGACATCGTGGAGATCGTCACCCAGGCGAGCCACGCTCCCAGCCGCGACTGGCTGGGGCTGGTGAACACTTCGCGGGCGCGCAATAAAATCAAGCACTGGATTAATGTTGCGCAGCGTAAACAGGCATTGGACATTGGCAAGCGTCTGCTGGAAAAGGAAGCGCGCAAGTATGATGTCGCCCTGAAAAAGATTACCGGCGAGGATTACGGGCGCGTGGCGCGCGACTACGGCTGTACGGCGGCCGACGACCTTTACGCCGGCATCGGCTACGGAAAATTTGCGGCGCGGCAAGTGCTCGCCAAGCTTGCGCCTACGGCCAAGCTCGAACCGGTGCAAGCCTCGCGGCTGGCGAGTTCCGTCAAGCGCGCCTTGGGCGTGGCTTCCGACGCCGCCATCCAGGTGAATGGCCACGATGACCTGATGGTCTATCGCGCCAAATGTTGCAGTCCCGTGCGCGGCGAGGAAATCATCGGCTATATTACCCGCGGCAAGGGCATCGCCGTGCACGCAAAGCACTGCGCCAACGTCCAAAATTTGCTTTACGACGCGGACCGCCGCATTGACGTCGAGTGGATGGGCCCCAAATACGCGCTCTATCCCGTCAAGCTGGCCCTGCTGACGGAAGACCGCCAGGGCATGCTGGCGGACGTTACCGCCGCCATTGCCGGGGTACACTCGAATATTCAGAATATCGAGGCCCGCACCGGCGACAAGCGCGCCAACATCGATGTCACGGTCGACATTGTGGACGTTGAGCACATGGATAAAATCATTTCATCGCTGCGCAAAATTGAAGGCGTCTATCATGTCGAACGCGTGACGCAGCCTTAGCGCGGACTTCTCACCTCGCGGGCATGCGGTGCGAAGCTTTGGGAGGATCACTTGAGCAAACAAGCCATCTCCACCTCTTTGGCGCCGGCGGCCATCGGTCCTTACTCGCAAGCGGTTCGTTCCGGCAACCTGGTTTTCCTGTCCGGGCAAATCCCTCTTGACCCTGAAACCGGCCACGTGTTGGAAGGCGATGCCGCCGTGCAGACCGCCCGCGTGCTACAAAACCTTTCGGCCATCCTGGAGGCCGCCGGCTCAAGCCTGGCGCAGGTTTTGAAAGCCACGGTTTATCTGCGGGATATGGCGGACTTCGCCATGATGAATGAGGTCTATGCGCGCTTCTTCGGCGACTGCCCGCCCGCTCGCGCCACCGTGGAAGTGGCGCGCCTGCCGCGCAACGTGTCCGTGGAAATTGATCTCATCGCCGAAGTCGAGGGCTGAGGGAAAAAACCGTCAGTCATCAGTTTTCAGCAAGAGCGGCCCCTTCCTTAGGCTGTTACTGAGAAGTGATGACTGACGGCTGTTTGCGGGTTAGCTGACCTTGGTGACCTTCCCCGAACGAATGCACGCCGTGCAGGCGTAAATCCTCTTGTGCACGCCCTGCACGAGCGCGTGTACGCGCCGCAGGTTGGGGTTCCAACGGCGCTTCGTCACGTTGTGCGCGTGACTGATATGATTTCCATATTTGGGACCTTTTCCGCAAAGGTCGCAGGTACGAGCCATTGCTACACCTCTCCTGGATGCGATATTACCAACTCCCATTCTACCAGACAGCCGCAATTTTGCCCACGGCGAACGTGCCCTGGGGTTACAATGGTTTCATGGATAAATCTCATCGCTCACATTTTTTCATGACGGCGGCCGCCCTTGCGATTCTTGCGGGCCTTACCCTGCTGCCGGCTTGCAGCACTCGCAAGTCCGCGCCCGGGCAGGAGGTCTGGGCGGAAGTCGACGACCAGCCCATCTACCGCGAGCAGGTGGAGCGGCTCTACCGCGATCGCACGACCCAGGGTACGGACGCCATCTCCCCGGAAGAGGGCACGAGCTTCAAGCTCAGTATCCTGAACGAACTCATTAACAATCAAATCCTGGTCATGCACGCTTCCCACTCGCGCATCACGGCTTCGGAAGCGGAGATCGACGCCAAGGTGGGGGAACTAAAAAGCCCTTATTCCCCGGAAGAGTTTCAGAAGAAACTCCAGGCGCAGGGCTTGGATAACGACGCTTTGCGCAAGCAGATCCGTGAAAGCATTATCCTAACGAAGCTTATTAATAAAGATATCATATCGCATATTGACGTCACCGACGCGGAGATTGCCGCCTACTACGAGAAAAACAAAGCGAACTTCACGGTTGCCGAGACCACTTATCACATCGCCCAAATCCAGGTGACTCCCCGCCCCGATGCCGAGATCCGCAACTTGAAAAATGACGACGCCAAGACTCCCGCCGCCGCCGAGCACAAAATCCAGGCCCTTTACGAGGACCTCATGGGCGGCAAAGATTTCGCCACGGTCGCGCAGGAGTACTCCGAAGACCCCAGCACCGCGGCCGGCGGAGGCGACATGGGGTTCATCCCCGCCTCCGGGCTCAACGCGGCGCTGAAGCAGGTGGTCAACTCGCTCAAAGTGGGCCAGATTTCCCCCGTCATTCGATCCAATATCGGCTTCCACATCTTTAAGCTCCTGGGGGTGGAGGAGGCCGGCCAGCATACCCTCGCCGACCTGCGCGTGAAGAGCGCTATCCGGCAAACGGTACGCAACGAGAAGGAACAACTGCTCAAAGCGGCTTACATCGAAATGCTGCGCAACCGCTCCAAGGTGGTTAATTATCTGGCAGGAGAAATCGTGAACGCCGGCGGCGTACCACCCCACGCGCGGTAGGAAATTTTGGATTTTAGATTTTGGATTTTGGATTAAAGCTCAATGGGATGAAGGCCCTGAATCCTAAATCCTTCCCTGCCCCTCATACCAGACGTAGCAGGCGCGCGCCGCTTTCCACACCCAAGCCTTCCGCCATGTAGACGCGCTCGATGCGTCCGGCGCGGGGCGCCCGCAATTCATTCTGCATCTTCATGGCTTCGATTACCAGCAAGCCCTGGTCACGCATGACTTCCTGGCCTTCGGTCACCAGTACCTTCACAATCTTTCCGGGCATGGGCGCCACGATTTCCTGCGGGCCCTCCGCCTCGATGGAAGATCCCGTCCGGCGCCACCGGCGTGGGTCCCGCAATTCCACGAGGTATCGCCGGAGTCCGACCACGACGACATAGGGGCCGGCGAGGCCGGGGGCATCGCCCGGGCGCTTCGAGATGGAGGCTTCGTACGACCGCCCATCCATCAACAAGGAGTACACACCCGGAGTGATTTCTTCGCAGTGCGCCTCTACGGCCTGGCTGCCGATGCGGAAGCGCCGTGCGCCGTTGGTGGTTTCGTGCGCCACCAGTTCGACTTCGTGCTCCAAGGTCTTGGAACCGCGAAGCAGCCGCGCGTGGAATTTCATCAAGACCTCCCGCCCGCCCGCTGGGGGCGCCGGTGGAGTAAGGCCCGCCGGCCGGCCTGCTTCCATCCGTTGCTCGCCGTGGCGCGCGCCGGCGCCGCGTCGCCTTGGTGTTCCACATGCAGCAGTGCCGCCAGCAGGGCCACGCGCTCCTCTTCTTCCGACGGCAGCTCTTCCTCCATCAATCTCGCGCCCAGCACCCGATCGACAAATCCGGTGTCCAGCCGGCCCGCCACAAAATCCGGGTGCTCCAGCACACGGCGGAAAAAGGGAATATTCGTGCGGATGCCTTGAATCTCGTATTCACCCAGAGCTCGCCGCAGGCGCGCGAGGGCCTCGGCGCGGTCCCGAGCCCACACGGCGATTTTCGAAAGCAGCGGGTCGTATTCGAGCGGCACTTGCCAGCCTTCGTACACACCGCTGTCGCGGCGGATTCCCGGCCCTGCCGGCACCTGCAACCGCGTGATAAGCCCGGGCGAGGGGAAGAAATTGTTGGCCGGGTCTTCGGCGTAAATGCGGCACTCGATGGCCGCACCGCGCATCCGCACATCCTCTTGCCGCCACGTCAGGATTTCGCCGGCCGCAATGCGGACTTGTTCCTTGACCAGGTCAATGCCGGTTACCAACTCCGTGACCGGATGCTCCACCTGCAAACGGGTATTCATTTCCAGAAAATAGAAATTTCCTTGCAGGTCGAGAAGGAATTCCACCGTTCCGGCGTTCCAATAGCCCGCCAGCTTGCCGATGCGCACCGCGATTTCGCCCATGCGCCGGCGCAGATCGTCATTCACGGCGGGAGAAGGGCATTCCTCCACCACTTTCTGGTGGCGCCGTTGCAGCGAGCATTCGCGCTCGCCCAGGTGAATCAAGTGGCCGTGCCGGTCGCCGAGAATCTGCATTTCCACGTGGCGGGCGTGCTCGATGTACTTTTCCAGGTAGACTGCCGAATCATTGAAGGCGTTCTGCGCCTCCGAGCGAGCATTGCGGTAGGCGGATTCCAGTTCGGATTCCTCCCGCACCATGCGCAGCCCCTTGCCTCCACCGCCCGCCGAGGCTTTCAGCATCACGGGGTAACCGATCGCACCCGCCATGCGCTGAACTTCTTCGAAGCTTTCGAGATTGCGGTCGGCGCCGGGTACCACGGGTAATCCCGCCTGGAGAAGCGCGTGGCGGGAAGCGGTCTTCGAGCCCATCAACTCCATGGCGCTCACGGGAGGACCGATGAAAGTGATTCCCGCCTTTTCGCAGGCACGCGCGAAACCAGGGTCCTCCGCCAGAAACCCGTAACCGGGGTGAATCGCTTCCGCGCCGCTGCGGCGCGCCGCGTCGAGGATGCGGTCGATGCGCAGGTAGCTTTCCGTCGAGGGCGCAGGGCCGATGGGATAAGCCTCGTCGGCGTAGCGCACGTGCAGCGATTTGCGGTCGACATCCGAAAACACCGCCACGGTCCGGATGTTCATCTCGCGGCACGCGCGCATCACGCGTACCGCAATCTCTCCGCGATTGGCGATCAGAATTTTGCGGAACACCATTGCTCCTTGCCCGGGAAGTTTGTGCCTAGCCAGTCTTGGCTGTCGATTATAACCGCTTGCCGGCCCGGGGAGGGCGAACATCTATCCGGTCATGGGTATGGGGGAGGGGATATTGGGCTCGGCGCCGTGTCCCGAATCGCAGCGGAATATTTCCGTGCTTTTTCGGCGGCAGGCATCGCGTTTGGTTTCGAGCATGCGCAGGTTCAATTTGGAGGCGCAATCCGCAGATCGCGACAAATTTTCTTCGCCAGGAAATCGTCGATCTCTCGATGGCGAGGCACGGTGGAAGTGGTGTTCTCCTTGGGATTGTGAAAAACGGAGTGGCGTGATCCTTCACGGAGAGGCATACACCCTTGCTCGGCGAGGTGCCGAACGAGCTCGCGACGCTTCATATTTCAGCCTCAGACTTGCACTGTAATGGGTTCTCGTCGCGCGTCGCGAACGCTGGGTGCGGCCAGTTGACGGTTCGTCTCCAGAATGATTTGAAGCGCTTCGCGTAGGTTGCGCCGTGCTTCTCCGAGTGTGCGCCCTTGCGTGTTGACTCCCGGGATCTCCTCCACGTAGGCCACGTACCAGCGGCCTCGCTTCTGGATCACAGCGGTAAATTCTCGCTCCATTTTCTCCTCGAGTGCGAAGTATAGCACGGCGACTTACAACGTGTCTTGGATCACAGCGGAATATTTCCGTGCTTTTTCGGCGGCAGGGCATCGCGCTTGGTTTCGAGCATGCGCAGGGCGGCAATCAATTTGGGGCGGGTATCGCGGGGCTCGATGACAGCGTCCACCCAGCCGCGCTCGGCGGCGATATAGGGATTGGCGAAGCGCTCGCGAAACTCTTCCACTTTTTCACGCCGCAGCTTTTCGGGGTCTTCGGCCTTTTGCAGTTCGCGCCGGTAGACGATGTTCACCGCGCCTTCCGGCCCCATCACGGCGATTTCCGCTGTGGGGTAGGCCAGGTTTACATCCGTGCGCAGGTGCTTGGACGCCATCACGCAATAGGCGCCGCCGTAAGCTTTGCGGGTGATGACCGTGATTTTCGGCACGGTGGCTTCCGCGAAGGCGAACAGGAGCTTCGCACCATGGCGGATAATGCCGCCGTGTTCCTGCTGCGTGCCGGGCAGAAATCCCGGCACATCCTCGAAGGTGACAAGCGGGATGTTGAACGCGTCGCAAAAGCGCACGAAGCGCGCCCCCTTGACGGAGGCGTTGATATCGAGACAGCCGGCCAGGACGGCAGGCTGGTTGGCGACAATGCCCACGCTCTGCCCGCCCAGCCGCGCGAATCCCACCACCAGGTTCTTCGCGAAGTGCTCGTGGACTTCCACAAAGTAACCGTCGTCAACGACCCGCGTCACGACTTCTTTGATGTCGTAGGGTTTGTCGGGCTCCACGGGCACCAGCGAATCGAGCTGTTCGTCGCGCCGGTCGGCAGGGTCCCGGCTCTCGACGCGGGGTGGGTCCTCCTGGTTGTTCTGCGGCATGAAGCTGAGCAATTCCCGGATAAGCGCCAGGCCGTCGGCATCGTCGCGGGCGATGAAGTGCGCTACGCCGCTGGTGGCGTTGTGGGTCATGGGGCCGCCCAGATCTTCCTTGCTCACCTCCTCGTGCATGACGGTCTTAATGACGTCCGGACCGGTCACAAACATGTAACTGGAGTTTTGGACCATTACGGTGAAGTCCGTAATCGCCGGCGAATAGACCGCTCCGCCCGCGCACGGCCCCATGATGGCGGAGATTTGGGGGATGACGCCGGAAGCCAGGGTGTTGCGCAGGAAAATGTCCGCGTAGCCCGCCAGCGACGCCACACCTTCCTGGATGCGCGCGCCTCCGGAGTCGTTTAAGCCGATCACCGGCGCGCCAACTTTCATGGCCAAGTCCATCACCTTGCAGATTTTGGCGGCGTTGGCTTCACTCAGCGAGCCCCCAATCACGGTGAAGTCCTGCGCAAAGGCATAAGCCAAGCGACCGTTGATTCGTCCATAGCCGGTCACCACGCCATCGCCCGGAATGCGCTGCTCAGCCATGCCGAAGTCCTGGCAACGGTGCTCGACGAGCTTATCAATTTCCTCGAAGCTTCCTTCGTCAAAAAGCAGGATGATCCGCTCGCGCGCCGAAATTTTTCCCTCCGCATGTTCGCGGGCGCGCCGCTCCTTGCCACCGCCTGCTTCCGCTTCCGCGTGGCGTCGGCGGAGTTCTCCGACTTTTTGTTCACGTGTCATCCTGAACCTGAACCGCACTATAGTCGAGAATGGTTATAGCAGGCAAGGGCACGGCGCATCAATTTAGCTGGCGGCTATATGCGGGGGACGAAAGGCAGGGGGGCGAGGCCGAGGGGGCAGGGTGGGGGCCGCAAAGCCGCGCTGGAGTTTGCGACCCCCCCCACGCAAGTTTCAGAGCATGATATTCAGCGCCCGGAATCGATCATCCCAAGAAGCTCAACGCCCCAGCCATCGACTGCGAGGTAGCTCCCGAGCTCCAGCCAAGCCCCGCGAGATCCTGCGAGAGCGTCGAATAGGCCGTCTGTGCGGCCGACAGATTCCCGGATTGAAGGGCTGATCCTAAGCTGCTGAACAGTTGCGACAAAGTGCTGCCCGTGGAGGAGCTGGTCGTCCCGGAACTGTTCCCCACGTGGTGGTGACGATGATGGTGACCTTGGCCGACTTGCTGGACATCCTGTTGAAGTGCTGTGTAGGCTTGCTGCGCCGCCGACAGGTTTCCGGATTGCAGCGCCGATCCCAAGGCGCTGAAGGCTTGGGCCAGAGCGCTGTTACTTTGCAGGGGGCCCGAGATGTTCTGACTCAGCGTGCTGAAATCCGATTGGGCTTGGGTAAGTTTCCCCGCCTGTAGATCCTGCCCCAATTGTTGGAACTCACTTTGAATCTTCTGCGCCTTAACTTGCCAGCTTTGCACACTTAGACTCAGGGAGCTGCTTGACGAAATGCCAGATACGGACATTGTCCACCTCGAATTGATTCCCACTACCGCATTCCCCCGACTGCAACCGGCATTCCGTTCGTGCCTTCTCGGGTTCGGCTTGTAACTGCTTGGGAGTGAGAAAGTTGGCGATCCGCCTTGCTGGGCAGGGGAAGGTACGCCCCTGCGGATGGGCAATAACCGCGCCGCGCGTCGCACCAGACTGGGAAAGTTTTGCCTCCCCAGCGGGGCTCTGGTTATGAGGGTTTCTTAGCGGAGGGTTCGGCGGAGCTTCCGCCGTTTTCGGGCGATACGTTCCCGCGGGGTTCCAGGTCGGGAATGCCACACCAGGCTTCACAGGCGAGGATGGAATTGGTCGGCTGTTTCGGATCGTATTTCACGCTCGTCGTCTGGCCGGGAAGGAAGGGCGCGGCGGCAGCGATCTCCGGCAGCGCGCTCAGGTCCTGCGCCGCTTCGTAGGTGACCCCTGCCACCTCGTACTCATAGAGAAGAATCGGGCCGGCGGGGCCGCCCGCCACGAGCTCCGCCAGTTCCAAGATTCTTCCTGAGCTAATGCGCCCGCAAGCGTTCACTCCCAGTCGGCGCATGCGTTCAATCTCCTCAGGACTTTTGCGCCGCCACCGGCGCACCGTTCTCCACGCCCACACTCCCGCGAGTGCGACCGCAGCCGTCCCTGCCACAACGATTCCCAGGTCCTTCGAAAGTGTCACAGCTCTTATACTTCCTATATCATTATTAAATCTCAGAAGGTTAAAGTCTAAAGTATAAAGGACGACGACTGGTGTCCTTCCTCCTTTAACCTTCAGCCTTTACCCTTTAACCTCTTACTTCGTTTCCACTTCTTCTTTCTTTGACGGCTTGCTCTCGTTGCCGGATAGGTCAACAGCCGTTACATAGTAGATGAGAGTCTTTCCGGGCGCGGCGGACGTATCGCGGAAGACGGGCGAAGGCAATAGTTTTGTGTTCACCCGTTGGGCGGTTTGATTGTCCAGGCGATAGACGTTGTACCCCGCCAAATCGGCTTCGGTATTGGCTGTCCACACTAATTCCACCGCGCCCGCCGAGTACGTGCCTGACAAATCGACGGGCGGGGCCGGCGGGAAGATATCGACTGGCGTTTTCTTAATTGCCGGGGAGGCATCGCTCATGGCCAGATGGCCGGGCATACCAAAAACCGCGCGCACTTGGTAGAAATAGACATGGCCGAATTCAAACTGGCTATCCCGGTAGGGGGAGGTGGGCGTCTCTCCCAGCAGCTCGAAGGAGCCGGCTTGGCCCGTCGAACTGCGATAAATACGATATCCAGCGAGGTCATGGATGGGCTCGCCGCTCAGCGCTCGGGTGGGTGGAGAAAATTGAACTTCCACGGCCTTTTCGGTGACCACGCAATTGACGCCTCCCACGGGCTCCGAGACGTCGTAGATCGGCACGTCAACGAAGTTGGAGAGATCGCTTTCGAGGGGCCGGTGCCGAAATCCCCGCGTCAGCGTACGCACCGCCACCACCAGCGTCTGTCCGCGCCAGTCGTGAAATTCCCGCTCGGTCAGATGCGCGGAGTAGGCAACATTATTCTCCTGTGCGTACGGCGACCACTCGTCGCGGGTGAGCCGCATCCAGACCTCCGGCTCCAGCTTGGCAATGCCCGTGCCCTGCGGGGCGACAGCGCGAAGAATTTCCACCTCCAACGGCTTGCTCAAACGCTCGCCGTCCGTCGTTTGCTGGGGAAGGCTGAAGTGCATTTCCAGGCTTTGGCCGATTTGCACCGCGGAAAGGTTGGTGATTTTCGCGGGCTGCTCCAGACGGGGGGGATGGGGAGTCCCTTGCACGCCGCATCCGAACAGACACCCGGCGGCGGAAGCCAATATCAACGCCGGAAGAATCCGTTTTGGCAGGCTGGTGCGGCGGAAGGGGAAGTTGGGGGCGGGCGCTCGCCGCGCTCGAGGATAAGGTTTCACAGGATGTATCGGCTGAGGTCGTGATTCTTGACGATGTCCGCCAATTGCTTCTGCACGTAAGCTCCGTCCACGCGCACGACTTTCTTTTTCAAGTCCGGCCCCTCGAAAGAAATTTCATCCAGCAATTTCTCCATGATGGTGTGGAGCCGCCGCGCTCCGATGTTTTCCGTGGCTTCGTTCACGGCCGCCGCAAACTTGGCGATTTCCTGGAGCGCTTCGTCGCTGAAAGTCAGCTTAATTCCTTCCGTCTCGAGCAGGGCGGTATATTGCTTTACCAGCGCGCTCTTGGGCTCCTTCAGGATGCGGATGAAATCCTCCGTGGTGAGCGAATGCAGCTCCACGCGGATGGGAAAGCGGCCTTGCAATTCGGGAATCAGGTCGGAAGGCTTGGTGACATGGAAGGCGCCCGCGGCGATGAACAGGACGTGGTCGGTGCGGACCATGCCGTAGCGCGTATTGACGGTGGTCCCCTCGACGATGGGCAGGATATCGCGCTGCACGCCCTCGCGGCTCACGTCCGGTCCGGCCCCGCGCTCCCGGCCCGCAATTTTATCGATCTCATCCAGAAAGACAATACCCGACTGCTCGGCGCGCTCCACCGCCGTGCGCGTGACCTGGTCCATGTCAATCAGCCGGTTTTCCTCCTCCTGGATCAGATATTCCATGGCCTCGGTCACATGCATCCGCCGCTTCTTGGTGCGCTGCCCGAAGAGTCCGGGAAGAATATCTTTGATATTGATATCCATCTCTTCCACGCCCTGGGAAGAAATGATCTCGAAGGCGGGCGTGCTGCGGTCGCGGATCTCTACTTCCACTTCCCGGTCGTCCAGCTTCCCTTCGCGAAGCTGGGCGCGGAGTTTTTCGCGCGTGCGCTGAAACTGCTCGTGCGTCGCGGCGCGGCCATCGTCGTTATCTCCCGGAGCCTTTTCCGCCTTGCGCATTAAAGAGGGAGGGGGCAGGAGCAGATCGAGCACCCGCTCCTCGGCATTTTGTTCGGCTTTCTCCGCGACCTCGTCCACCTTTTCTTCCCGCACCATGTCGATGGACACTTCCACCAGGTCGCGGACCATCGATTCCACGTCGCGCCCGACGTAACCGACTTCTGTAAAGCGCGAAGCTTCCACCTTGAGGAAAGGGGAATTGGTCAGGCGCGCCAGGCGGCGGGCGATTTCCGTCTTGCCCACGCCGGTTGGCCCGATCATGATGATGTTCTTGGGGAGGATGTCTTCGGCGAGTTCCGGCGCCAGCTTTTGCCGGCGCATGCGATTGCGCAGCGCCACGGCCACGGAGCGCTTGGCGTTCCCCTGGCCCACGACATATTTGTCGAGCTCCGTCACAATCTGCCGCGGCGTCAAGTCATCGAGTGAGGCGGCAGTCTCGATATTTTCGGGTAGGTAGAAGACCATCGTCTGAAAACCCGTCGAAAGTCGAAAGTCAAAAGTTTAAAGTTAAACAATCCCTCTCTGCTTTGGACTTTCGACTTTCAACTTTCAACCTTTAACCATGAACTGACTTTCTGGGCGGACTTAGATCTCCTCAATGACGATCTGATCGTTCGTAAAAATGCAAATCTGTCCGGCCAGGAGCATGGCCTCCTGGACGATTTCTTTGACGGGCAGGGTCGTGTGTTTGGCAAGGGCGCGCGCGGCGGCCAGTGCAAAGGGTCCGCCCGAACCGATCGCTACAATCCCGTCGTCGGGCTCGATCACGTCGCCATTGCCGCTGACGAGATAGGTATTTTTTTCGTCCGCCACCAACAGCAACGCTTCCAAATGCCGCAAGGCGCGGTCGGTGCGCCAATCCTTGGCCAGTTCCACCACGGCGCGGCTCAGGTTTCCATGATATTCCTCGAGCTTTTGCTCGAAGCGGGAAAACAGGGAGAGCGCATCCGCAGTGCTGCCGGCAAAGCCCGCCACCACCTTTTCATTGTACAGGCGGCGGATTTTGCGCGCCTTGTGTTTCACCACACTTTCGCCGATGGTCACCTGGCCATCGCCCCCCATCGCCAATTTGCCGCCCCGGCGCACGCACAAGATCGTGGTGCTGCGAATTTTGGAGGATTTGTTCACGCGCGCTCCATCAATTCATTATAACAGATGCTCCCGCTTCACTCCGCGATGAAGTAGCTGGGGGGATAATCCTCGTTGTATTGAGCGGAGTTCCGGAAGGTTTCCCCGATTCGATCCCCATTCAGGTAGCGCGTAACGTGCATGGGGGTTTGAATCCCGTCAATGGTTTTGAAGTCCGCGTACGCGTCCGAATAGTCATCCCAAGCCTCTTCCTTGACGTTCCTTACGCGGTAGGTGATGCGGGAAGGGAGGAAGGATTGCCGGTGCAAATCCACGCGTACGCTGATTCCTCCCGGCGCAATGATTTCGATGCCCTGAGTGGGCACATTATCCACAAAGTCAACCTTGCCCATTTGGATGAGCACGCCGGGCTCGTTGATGCGCAAGCGGAACAGGTTCTCAATACTGTAGCGATTGGAGCGGTTCCAGCTTTCCAGTTCCCGATCGGGAAGCGCCATGATTCCCATACGATCGAGTTCCCACCCCTTGTCACCGTTATTGATCACGATCACCGGCTTGGTCTTTCCATAGGAGAAGCGGCGCTTGTCCGGATACAGCATGTAGCTCACGTAGGGTTCCAGCCCGGCGGTGGCTCCGTCCTGGAAAAAAAAGACGCGACCCTTCGTCGTCAGGGATTTGGCGTTCAAGAAAGCCTGGCCACCCAACGCCTGGATGGCGCGGTCCAGCATATGGCGCGCTTGGGGGTCGATGTGCCCGGGAAGTTGCGGGGCCGCGGCCTGTTGGGCCGGGAGCGTGCCGGGGACGAGGCAGATCACCATGGCGAATGCCCCCAGGCTGCGAAGAATCAGGGTGTGAAGCGATTTAACCACAGAGAACGTTTCCTCCATTGATGTTGACCACCTCTCCGGTCATGTACGTAGCGAGCGAAGAGGCGAGAAACAGGATCGGCATGGCCACCTCCTCCGGACGGCCGAACCGGCGGAGGGGGATAGCGGAGAGGGCTTGGCGGCGCAGGAGGCGGCTCTTCAGCACCGGCCGAGCCATGTCCGTCTGGATCCACCCCGGCGCCACACAGTTCACCAGGATATGATGCGGGGCAAGCTCCGTGGAGAGGCCTTTCACCAAACTAATTACTCCTCCTTTGGCCGCTCCGTAATGGGTGTGAAACGCCTCGCCGCGCTGGCCGGCGGTGGAGGATACCACAATGATGCGGCCACCCTTCTGGCGCATCATGTGCGGGACCGCGTGGTGGATCACCAAATAAACACCCTTGAGGTTGACCGCCACCATTTCGTCCCATTCCCGCTCCGTCATTTTTTCGATGGGCAGCGGCGCGTAATTCCAGATGCCCGCGTTCGCCACCAGGATATCCAGTCTTCCAAAATGGCGGATCGCCGTGGCCACCAATCGTTTGGTGTCCGCCATCTTCGCTACGTTCGCACACACGGCAACTACCCGGCCACTACCCCCGCACGCTCTTACCAAATCCTGCGCCTCACGCGCCGCGCGTCGATAACTGAACGCCACCCGCGCACCCGCCTCGGCGAATAGCTTTACCGTAGCCGCGCCGATGCCGCGCGAGCCGCCGGTGATGAGAGCGACTTGGTCTTCAAGAGTAATGTTCATTACGATTCTATTCAATTATCGGGAGATCGGGCGAGCAGGAAAACCTCTCGCCATGCTTCCCCGATCGCCAAATCCGAACCATCTCAATTGAATAACACGCCCGGATAGGGGTGCAAGTGAATTCTGCCTTCCTGTGTTTTCAAAAGGATAAAGGGAGGTGCAGCTCGGATCCGTTTCGGCCAACATGTCAGGCACAATTGGTGTATCATGAAAACGATATGAGCGTTGCCAGTCCAATCTACTTTGAGATTATTGACTTCATTGCCGCGGGCACCACGCCGCAGTCGGTGGCTGACTTTCGACCCTCGCAGGAAGCTCAACAGAGACTGGCCGACCTGATCGAACGCGAAAAGGCGGGCAGCCTCTCACCGGAAGAGAAAGCGGAAACTGAACATTTCATGGAACTCGAACACATTTTGAGAATGGCAAAGGCGCGAGCCCGCCAAATCGTCTCTCGTGGCGAGTGACATCAACGACGAACTCCGGGCGGAGATTGCCCAACGTGCTGGGTGGCGTTGTGAGTATTGCCTCATCCACCTTGAAGACTCCGGCTTCTCGCACCAGGTTGACCACATCGTCAGTCGCAAGCACGGCGGTTCCTCCACCTCCAACAACTTGGCGTATGCTTGTGTGATCTGCAATCGGTACAAGGGGAGCGACGTCGCTTCAATCGAGCCGGGCACGGGAGAGATTATTCGGCTCTTTGATCCCCGACGTGATCTCTGGGCAGATCATTTCCGGATTGACGGTGCGCGGATCGAACCGATTACGATTGTCGGTTTGGCAACGGTGCGCCTGCTTCGGCTCAACGCGCCGGAGCGAATTCTCGAGCGCCGACTGCTACAGAGCCTGGACCGCTACCCCCGGCAGTAGGCTTCCAAATTAGTGCGAAGGCCGGTGATGCAGGATTTCTGGTACGGCGACAAACTTGACCTGATTAAATGGGGTGTGCTGCTCCGGCTCGCGGAACGCTTTGACGCCGGGCGCATTTTGCAAATTGCATTCAACCCCCGTAGCATGAGGTTCGCTCGTCTTGTCATAGACGGCAAAGAGGACGACATCCCGCCGGAAGTGATTGCCCACTTCCGGAATTTGCGGGCAATCGGAAGCATCGGCTCGAAGGTCCCAGTGACAGTGTTCGACCCCATGTTTCAAGAAAGGGCATCGCACCTCAAGGCCGTGCTCGCTTTCCTCTCGGCCTTCCCCCAAGAGCGTTGTATCGTTTTCCTCGATCCAGACACGGGCCTCGAACCCCAGAGACAACCGCCAAAACTGGGGCACGTCCTGGCATCGGAGGCGCGGACGATTTGGGACACGATGAAAGTTGGTGACGTGTTCGCCTTATACCAGCACGAGACGAACAAAGCTGGTCAGGAGTGGATCGGGCCTAAGCAGAGCCAGTTGGCAAAAGCGCTTAGAGTCTTACCAGAAGCGGTCAAGATTGCGAAGTGTCCATTGATCTCCAAAGTTGTCGCCATTTTCTACACGCAAAGGCTGAACCCGGCAGTGCCTCACTACTGAGGCTCGTCGCTGGGGACATCCGAGCCAAAAGCGGCCGGGCATGTTCTTTGTTCACTCGATCATCGGATCGCCCGATTAATCCGCCGGCACGAAGCGCGAGGCGATAATTTCCCTCACCTTTTCCGAGAGTTGATCGACATCCTTGAGGGCCAGACCTTGGGTTTCGATGGCCGGGTGCACGATCATTTCCGTCTGTCCCGCGCGCACGTGATAGGTGTCAGGCTTGAGGACGCAGGATGTTCCGTTCACGGTGATGGGCACAATCGGCACTCCCGAGAGGATGGCGATGTAAAAGCTGCCCGCCTTGAAAGGCAGCAACTGGCCGTTGCGGCTGCGATGGCCCTCAGGGAAGAGGAGCACGGATTTTCCCTCGCGGATTTCCTGCGCCGCCTTTTTCATGCTTTTCATGGCTTCGTGCGGCCGGTCGCGGTCCACAGGGATGTGCCCGGAGCGCCGCAGATGCCAGCCCATGAAGGGCAGGTGAAACAACGAGCGCTTGGCCACGAAGCGAAACTGCACCGGCAGGCTCGCGTACAGGACGGGAATATCCATGGCGCTCTGGTGATTCACGCAATAAATCGTGGTCCGGCCGGGACTGACGTTCTCCAGCCCTTCCACGCGCACGCGGATTCCGCTGGTTTTCAGAATCAACCACGACCATGTTCGGGCGCAAGCATGTTGCCACCTGCCCTGAGAGTCGAAAAGGGAAGCGAGCAGCGATACCGTTCCGCAAACTGCCGTGTAGAAATAAATCAGGAGATTGGTAAACAGCAGGGAGCGCGCGTAGCTCAGCAGGTAGCGGACGCGCCCGCTCCTGCGGGGCGAGGGGGCGACAGTGGGCGGGGCGGTTTCCATGACAACATTAAACCGGCGGCGTGCTGGCCCCGCGGGAGGTCGGCAGGCGCAGCTTTCCTTCGCTCTGCGCTTTCTTGACGGCGCCTACCAGGAAGAGTGATCCGACCACCAGCACGACGTCCTCAGGAGAACTGGCGCTCAAGGCTTTCTCCAGCGCGCGAGCCGGCTCGGTTTCAATATGCAGCTTGGCAGGCGGGGAAGCAAGCGCCGTCAGAATCTCTTCCGGTGTCGCAGCGCGCGCGTGCTCAGGTTGCGTCAAATAAACTTCCTCGGCCAGCGGGAAAAGGCATTGGCAAATTTCCCGGATGGCCTTATCGCGCATGGAAGCGTACACCAAGCGCACCCGGCGTCCGCGAAGCTCTTCCGCGATGAAGGCGGCCAGTTCACGCGCCGCGCCGGGGTTGTGCGCGCCATCGAGCAGCACCAACGGCTTCGGGCAGATGGGCTCCAGGCGTCCCGGCCAGATGGCCGCGCGCAACCCTCGCGTAATGCTGCGGCGGGAAATCTCAAATCCTTCGTCTCCCAGGCGCCACGCTGCGGCCACCGCGGCCGTTGTGTTCTTCACCTGAAACTTTCCCAGCAGCGGACAGGTCAGACCCGCAAAGCGCTCCTGGCCGAGCGCCAGATCGAACGAGTAGCAGCCCTGCGCGTCGCGCAGCTTGGTGATTTTCGCCAGGTCCTTCAGTTCCAGCAACTCCGCTCCCATTTCCTCCGCGCGGCGCCGAATGGGGGCGGCGGCTTCCGCATCCTCCACTCCGGAAATTATCGGCCGATGGGGTTTAATGATGCCGGCCTTTTCCGCTGCGATGGCGGCCAGGGTGGAGCCCAGGAATTCCATATGATCGAAGTCGATGTTGGTAATTACGGCCACGCGCGGGTCGGTTACGTTGGTGGCGTCCAGCCGTCCGCCCATGCCGACTTCCAGCACGACAAGCTTCGTTCCCTTATGGGCAAAGTGCAGGAAGGCCGTAGCCGTCAAAAATTCAAAAAAGCTCGGGGGCTTCTTCAATTTTTTCAGGCTGACCAGGCGTTCGACGGCCGCGGCGACCTCGGTGAAGGCGGCCGCAAAATCCTCGTCAGAAACCTCCCGGCCGTTCACGCGTATCCGCTCATTGACGCGCACCAGATGGGGTGAGGTGAACAGTCCAGTGGGGTAACCCGCGTACTGAAGGATGCCGGCCAGCATGACGCAGGTGGAGCCCTTGCCATTCGTTCCCGCCACGATGGCGGTGTCGTAACGCTCGTGCGGGCGGCCCAATTCCACCAGGATCCGGGAGATGGGCTCCAGGCCAAACTTCACCCCGTGCAACTCCTGACCCAAGTCGGCAAGGTATTTCAGGCATTCAGAGTAGGTCATAGGTGTCAGGTGTCAGGTGTCAGGAGCCGGGTTCCAGGAATCAATCGCCCCTCTTGTGGCTTTTCCTGAAACCTGACACCTGGCACCTGATACCTATTAGTCCCAGGCGTGCATCAGGCGAAAGGCGCGCGCGATGTAACCCTTCATATCCTTGCGCGGGACGATGGCGTCGATCATGCCGTGTTCCATGAGGAACTCGGCGCGCTGGAACCCTTCGGGCAGCTTCTGGCGGATGGTTTGCTCGATGACGCGCGGGCCGGCAAAGCCGATCAGCGCACCGGGCTCCGCGATGTTCAGGTCGCCCAGCATGGCATAGCTGGCGGTGACGCCGCCGGTGGTGGGGTCCGTGAGCACGGAAATGTAAGGTTTGTGGGCTTCGTCCAGACGCGCCAGCGCCGAGCAGATCTTGGTCATCTGCATCAGGCTGATGGCGCCTTCCATCATGCGCGCCCCTCCCGAGCAGGAAACGATCACCAGAGGCAATTTCTTTTCGATGCAACGATCGATGGCGCGAGTCACCTTCTCGCCCACCACCGCGCCCATGCTGCCACCCACGAATTGAAACTCCATCGCGCAGATGATGGCGGGCTTGCCCTCGATCAGCCCTTCGCCGGTCAGCATCGCGTCCTTCATGCCGGTGACTTTCTCGGCCTGCTTCAGGCGATCGCGGTAGGGTTTGGTGTCTTTGAATTGCAGCGGGTCCGTGGAGGCCAGCCGCGCGTCATGCTCGGTATAAAGGCCTTCGTCAAACAGCATCTCCAGCCGCGCATGCGAGCCCAGCTTGAAATGATAGCCACACTTGGGGCAGCATTGCAGGTGGGTTTCCAGATCCTTTTTCCAAAGGATTTGTTTGCACTTGTCGCACTTCACCCAAAGACCCTCGGTTTGGACGCGCTTCTCCTTGGGTGTTTCCAGCGGCTGCTTTTCTTTGCGGAACCAAGTCATAGAGAAAATTGTTTCACTGCGTCCGTGAAACTGTGTGCCATTCTAGCATAATCAGCGAGCTGCTCAGGGAAGATCGGGGGATCAGGTGATCCGGTGATCGGGTGAACAAAAAAACTGCGCGCCGTCTCCCCCTGTCCATTTCCCGCGCGGTCTTCGCCACGGCGACGAAGGTATCCAGCCTGTTTTCCCGATCACCCGATTAGCGGATCACCGGGGATAGGGGTAGCCGCGCAGAATCGTGAAGCCGCGATAAATCTGCTCGAGCAAAAGAGTGCGCGCCCAATCGCGCGTCAGCGTCATGCGCGAAAGCGCCAGCAGGACATCGGCCTCTTTCCGAAACGCCGCGGAAAAGCCCTCCGGCCCACCAATCAGGAAGGCCAGCTCCCGCGAGCCCCGCAGAGCTTCCTGGCCCAGCCAATCGGCGAACTCTTGCGAGGTCCGCTCGCGCCCCCGTTCGTCCAGCAGGACTTTGGTTGCGCCCCGCAGTTTTTCCAGCAGGGCGCGCTCGGCGGAGGTCAATCCTGCTTTGCGGGCATGGCTGGCTCCCCGCAGGGCCGGGAGCCCTTCGAGACTCAAGGCGGTAAAATGCTCGATGCGGCCCGCCAGGTCCTCTTGAATCGCCCGCAGGTGCAAATTCTTGGCCTTGCCTTCCCAGAGAACTCGTATCCGCATCGTAGGAATCGGTTGATCGGGTGATCGGGTTATCGGGTGAACAACACAAGGACGAAAATCGAAATTCGAAAATCGAAGCTCGGAGCTAAGTTCGGCCGATTTTCGAGTTTCGATTTTCGAATTTCGCTTGCCGTTGTTGCGTACTCACCCGATCACCCGATCCTACACCTTGTCCCCGTCTCTGACCGTATGCTTGGGCGCGTTCTTCCAAAGGCGTTCCAGGTCATAGAACTCCCTGGCGCGCTCGACAAAAATGTGGACGATGAAATTCAGGTAGTCCACCAGAATCCACTCCGCCTGGGAGTACCCTTCCACGTGGGTGGGTGCGTACCCGGACTTCTTCAATCTTTCCAGGATGCCATCGCAAATCGCCTGAGTGTGGCGAGTGGAAGTCCCACTGCAAATCAGGAAGTGGCTGGTGAACGAACAGATTCCGTCCATATCCAAAACGCGCATGTCCAAAGCCTTGCGATCCTGGGCGGCCTGGATCGCTTCGCGGAGTTGGGGTGTCATCGTGGCAAACGTTTCACGCCGGCGCTGGGAGCGTACAACCCTTCCTTCAGAATGTATTCTTCCACAAGCTTGGGAACAAGGCCAGTGATGGGTTTCCGGGCCCGCACCGCCTGCCTGATGTCGCGGGAAGCGACGGGGGCGTCCACACCGTGCAAAAGGTGGATGGCGCCATGGCGCAAGCGCAGGGTCTCCGCCGGCTGAGGAAGGCGCCGCGCCGGCAGCAGGTCGGGCGGCGGAACTTGACGGAGCGCGTCCACGTCGAAGCCCGGCCGCGACACGACAATGAATTCCACGGAATCGAGCAAGCGCCGGAACTCTCTCCAGTGAGGAAGGTCGAGGAAGGCGTCGGCGCCGACCAGAAAGAACAGCCGATCGTGCTGGCGCAGTTTTCGCCGCACCGTCCGCACCGTGTTGATGGAGTAGCGCGGTGACCCATCCACGGTGGGCGCCTCGATCGTGGAGGGGATAAAGCGCGGCTCGCTGGCGCAGGCCAAGGCCACCATCGCATAGCGCTGAGCATAGTCGGTCAGGTGGTCGTGAGTTTTGTGGGGCGGATTGCCGGTGGGAATGAAAAGGACACGATCCAGGCGAAAGCGGCGCTGCGCCGCCCGCGCCGCCGCCAGGTGCCCGGCATGGATGGGATCAAACGTTCCGCCGAAAAGTGCGATGTTCATGATTCGATCATAGGATTTAGGATTCAGGATTCAGGATTTAGGGTCGCGAGGCTTGAATTCAAGTCTTGCGGGGCTAAATCCTAAATCCCAGATCTTAGATCCTAGGCAGATCACCCGATCTCCCGATCACCCGATTTCCCGATATCCCGAGGCAGTTGTTCCAACTTCGCCCAAATGGCCTCTTTCAATTCCTCCAACCCTTCCCCGGTCACGGAGGAAATCTCGTACAGGGGCAGTCCGCGTTCCGCGCAGAACTCCCGCAGGCGGACCAGGCGATCGCCTTCGCCCACGACGTCAATGCGCGAAGCCACCAGCAGCATGGGTTTGGCGGCCACCGCGGGGCTGAAGCTTTTTAGCTCCTTCAGAATGACCTCGTAATCCTCCAGCGGGTCGCGGCCGGAGTTCTCCGCCACATCGATCAGGTGGAGTAGCAAGCGCGTCCGCTCCACGTGCCGCAGGAAGCGAATGCCCAGGCCTTTGCCCTGGTGCGCCCCGGCGATGAGCCCCGGAATATCGGCCATGACGAACGACCGGTCCTGGTCGAGCCCCACCACTCCCAGGCAAGGTTCCAGGGTCGTAAAGGGGTAGTCGGCAATGCGCGGACGCGCCGCGCTGAGCCGCGAAATCAGCGTGGATTTTCCCACGTTCGGGAAGCCCACCAAGCCGACGTCGGCGAGCAACTTCAGCTCCAGACGCAAATCGCGCACTTCGCCCGGCGCGCCCGGTTCGGTTTTACGCGGAGCCTGGTGAGTGGAAGTGGCAAAGCGCGCGTTGCCGCGTCCGCCGCGTCCGCCCTTGGCGGCAATCACCCGCTGGCCCGGGGTATCAAAATCCCAAAGCTTTTCTCCCGTGGTCAAATCGTAAACCACCGTGCCCACGGGGAGAGTCACGATGTTATCTGCGCCGTCCTTGCCGTGCCGGTTGGAGCCTTCGCCATGGCCCCCGCGCGTGGCGCGGTACTCGGGATTATAACGAAACTTCAACAGGGTGTTCAGGTGGGGGTTGCTTTCCAGAATGATGTCGCCCCCGCGCCCGCCATCGCCCCCACTGGGCCCGCCGCGTGGCACGAATTTCTCGCGCCGGAACGCCATGCAGCCGTTTCCCCCTCCGCCGGCGGCCACGTGAATTTTGGCTTCGTCAATGAACATGCCAATGATCGGGAGATCGGGAGATCGGGTGATCGGGTGAGCAGATCAGGCGATCCGATGGTCGGGTGATCGGGTGAACAAGCGACAGCAAGCGAAACTCGAAAATCGAAACTCGATAATCGGAGGGGCTCGGCCCGAGTTTCGATTTTCGAATTTCGATTTTCGTCTTGGTGTTACTCACCCGATCACCGGATCATCCGATCACCCGATCTTCAGTTCGTTGATGGGACCAGGATGCTGACGTACCGGCCCAGGCGGCCTTTATCCTCAAAGCGCACGACCCCGGAAACTTTGGCGAAGAGCGTGTCATCTTTGCCGAGGCCGACGTTCTCCCCGGCCTTCAGGCGCGTGCCGCGCTGGCGAACCAGAATCGACCCGCCGGATACCGTCTGGCCGTCAAAGCGCTTCACACCCAGGCGCTGGGAGTTGGAGTCGCGACCGTTGCGGGATGTTCCTTGACCTTTCTTGTGTGCCATTGTGCAAATCCTTTAGAGGAGCTAGAAGTTAGAAGCTAGGAGCGAGAAGTTAGAAGTTAGGAGTCAGAAGTCAGAAGTAAGGAGCCGGAAGATAGAAGTCCTGGCGCCTAGCTTTTAGCTTCTGGCTTCCTAACTCCTAGAACCTAAATCCTAGCTTCTGGCCTCTAGCTTCTAGCTTCTAACTCCTAACTTCTTACTTCTGGCTTCTGACTCCTATGCCGTAACAATGTCCTTGATCAGGACCTGGCTGAATTGTTGGCGATGACCCAGCGTGCGCCGGTACTGCTTCTTGCGCTTGTATTTCAACACGCGCACCTTGGGGGTGCGGTCGTGGGCGAGAAGGGTTGCCGTGACCTTGGCGTTCTCCACCAGCGGGGCGCCCACGGTAAGCTTCTCCTTGCGCACCGCAAACACGTGGTTGAACTCGACCGTCGAGCCCGGGTCGCCGGTCACGCGCTCCACGCGAATGACGTCGCCGGGTGAGGCCTTGTACTGTTTCCCGCCGGTCCGAAAGATAGCGTACATAGATTTCTTTTCTCCTGTTTCCCCAAAACAACCATTATACGAATCGGCAGGAGAAACTGTCAATTAAATGACGGATCGGGCAGTGGTGTCATTTGCGAAACACGGGCGCTCCCATGTGCAGTCATTCCCGCGAAGGCGGGAATCCACTGCGCATGCCGTTGGAAATGCGCCGCCGACGGACTGGATTCCCGCCTTCGCGGGAATGACCAGTGTTTCGAGGGGGATCCCATTCCAAATGACACCACTACCACGGATCGTGGTGACTCATTTTGGTGTGCCACGGGCGCCCCGCCCGCGAATGGGCACGGCCAAGATGGCCGTGCTACGGTTGTCACACAGACCCTAGGGGCGATTTCCCGGGGTGTCGGTAATTTCCGTGTAATAGTCTTCCGACAATCTGCGGCCCTGGGCATTCAGCATGCGGAAATGTCCAAGCCCCCTTTTCTGGAGCCAGAACTTCAGCGTGACCACCAGCACTTGCAGCCCATACTTGGCGCTGCTGGCGAAATTAAGCGATGACGCCTCGGGAAAGTAGTGAGCCGGGCAGGAAATCTCTCCGATGCGATAGCCAAGGTAAATGGCTTGCGCCAAAATCTCCGCGTCGAAAATAAAGCCATCGGAATTCTCTTCCAAGGGCAGGGTGCTCAGCACCTCGCGGGAAAAAGCGCGGTAACCCGTGTGGTATTCTGAAATTTTGTAGTCGAACAAGAGGTTTTGATAGTAAGTCAAAAAGCGATTGGAAACGTACTTGTATAGCGGCATCCCTCCGCGCAGAGCTCCCGGGCCCAGAATCCGCGATCCCAGTACGAGGTCATATTCTCCAAAGGCGATCATGCTGGCGAGGGCAGTGACCAGCCGGGGAGAATACTGATAATCCGCATGCAGCATCACTACAATGTCGGCGCCCCGGCGCAAGGCTTCGCGATAACAAGTTTTCTGGTTGCGCCCGTACCCCAGGTTGCGATGGTGGACGAAGGTGGTCAGGTGCAACTCCCGCGCCAACTGCACCGTCGAGTCGGAACTGAAGTCGTCAACTACCAGGACTTCGTCCACAATCTCCCGCGGCAGCTCCGCGCAAGTCTGCCGCAAAGTGCGGGCAGCGTTGTACGCGGGCATGACCACAAAGACCTTCTTTCCATTCAGCACGGCACGCTCTCCCGACGTCTCGGCAAGCTCTCCCCACTTATTGTTAATCACCTTCGCAGATTCGTCCACTCCGTTAAAAACCTGGACCACGGACCCTTGTGCGGGGTGGCCGGCCTAACCCGGGTTTCTATCGCATCGCGGGCGGCGCATTTCCGTGACCGATGCCAACGGCAAGACCACCGCCTACCAATACGACGATGCCGACCGGCTGGTGGCGGTCACCGATGCCGCGCAAAACTCGACCGTCTATGGTTACGATACGGAAAACAATATGGTGGGCATCACGGACGCGGCGAGCCACCAAACGGCGTTTGCCTACGACGCCCTGGGAAGGGTTACGCAAGTCACCTTCCCCTCGACGCTCAGCGAGAGTTACACTTATGACGCTGTGAACAACCTGCTCACCAAGACGGACCGCAAGAACCAAACGATTCAGTACGGTTATGACGCCCTGTACCGGTTGACCAGTAAGACCTATCCGGACTCGACGGCGGTTAACTACACTTACGACCCGCTGAGCCGCTTGACGCAGGTCACCGACCCCACGGGGACCTACTCCTTCACCTACGACGACCTGGGACGCCTGCTGGGCACGGGCACGCAGTATGCGTTCCTGGGTACAGCACTGAACAACAGCTACAGCTACGACGCGGCCTCAAACCGCGTTTCCTTCACCAATTCGGAATCCGGGATCACTTATGGCTATGATTCATTGAACCGCGTAACCAGCCTGACCGACTCCCACACAGGACAATTCGGTTTTGGCTATGACGCGCTGGGGCGGCGGACTTCTTTGACCCGGCCCAATGGCGTCGGAACGTCATATAGCTATGACACGCTCTCGCGTCTTCTCAGCGTGCTGCACAACGGAGGAAGCCTGCCTGGGAGTACAGGCTACACTTACGACGCGGCGGGAAATCGCACCAGCAAGACGGCCGTCCAGGAAGCCTCCCGCAATCCCGTTTCGGTGACTTCTGCTTACAGCTATGACGCGATCTACGAGTTGACGCAGGCGGTGGTGAGCGGCACTTTGGCGGAGAGCTACAGCTACGACCCGGTGGGCAACCGGCTGACCTCGGTCGGACCCACGTCGTACAACTACAACGCGTCGAACCAGCTCACTTCCACCTCCGCCGCCACTTACGCGTACGACAACAACGGAAACACGACGAGCAAAACGGACTCGACCGGAACAACCTACTACTCTTGGGACTTCGAGAACCGCCTCGCCAGCGTAACCCTGCCGGGAACAGGCGGAACGGTGTATTTCACCTACGACCCCTTCGGAAGAAGGATTCGCAAGGCTTTCGGAAGCGCCGCCACGATTTACCTCTATGACAGCGTCAACGTGCTGGAAGAAGTGGATAACGGCGGGAATGTGCTGGCTCGGTATACCCAGGATCTCATCATTGACAACACCTTGGCTATGTTGCGATCAGGGGTTACCAGCTACTACCAAGCCGATGGCTTGGGTTCGGTCACATCACTCACCAACTCAACGGGTGCGCTGGCGAATACCTATACCTACGACTCGTTTGGCAAGTTGACTGCTTCTACAGGAACACTGAACAATCCCCTCCAGTACACCGGGCGTGAATTTGATCCCGAGACCGGAATCTATGAATACCGGGCGCGGTATTACGACCAGAATGTCGGGAGGTTCCTTAAGCGAGGATCCGAGCGGATTCTCTGAGGGGGTGAATTTTTACCGCTACGTTGACAACAGCCCGGTTAACTCGACGGATCCCTCGGGTTTGGCTACCGCCCAGTGCATCTGTGAACTGGCTGGGCCGATGCAGCCGATGCTGGGCGATGAATGCTTGTACAGCTGCGAGTGCAATGATGATTTTGTTCCTCGCACCGTTTTGTTCCGGATGGGTGGGTACTATGGGCTGAAGAATAGGTGCAACGCGAAATTGTCATGCCCGAAAACGGTCAAGGCGAGGAAGAGGAGCTTGTTTGGCATCACAGTCTACGTACCGGACAGCGGCACGTTCTAATCCCGGGCACGGACATGGAATACACATCATGAAATACACATCAATCTTCTTGCTCTGCACGTTGGCTGTGATTGTTGTCCTCGGTCTCATCCTTCCAGCCGCGGCAAATTTGCTTTTGGGAGTCGGCATCGAGTTGCCCCGGTACTGGGCACGTTTAGCAGGCGCGCGCCGTGTGTACTCCTACCCATTCGTTCTGCTGTTCATTGGGTTAGCCTTGCTCACGTCGATCTCTTACACCGTTTGGCGGATCGCTCACAGGTAGGGAATGGGCAGTACCACGAACTAAGCATATGATGGCGACAACATGATCGAGGAATTGGGCGGAGGCGGTAACCTCCTGGCCGACTACACCCAAGGTGCGGGCATTGACGAACCCCTGGCGACGACGGGCACAGGCGGGACGTACTTCTATCACGCTGACGGCTTGGGCTCGATCACGTCGTTGACAGACTCCACCGGCAACGTGGCCGCCAGCTACGTGTACGATTCCTTCGGCAAACTCACGGCCTCGACCGGTAGCATAACCAATCCCTTCCAGTACACCGCCCGCGAATTCGACTCCGAAACCGGACTCTACTACTACCGCGCCAGAAACTACGACCCCAACGCCGGGCGGTTCCTAAGCGAAGACCCGATCAGAATGGTGGGCGGCCTTGATTTCTATAGTTATGTGAAAAATAACCCCGTCGCGAGCAATGACCCAACGGGCTTAATCCATCAGGCCTGGACAGAGGAACCATATGACGGAAGACTGCACGATGATACAACCGGCCTGGAGGTTTTGTGCACGAATAAGAACACCATGGCTCGAGACATCGAGTGGCTGGAACTCTCGATTATGGTTAGAAGCGCAGAGATCACAAGGCTGGGGAAAAACGCGGGCCTCGGTCACATTTTAAGGCGAGATGCCGAGGAGAAAACCCTTCAGCGCTGCAAAGAGTGCCGGGATCGCGACAAAAAGCCGGAGCACGAACGCGAGCCTACCTGGAAGGATGTGAAGGATTCTGTCAGAAAAACAGTAAAGGCGATGGCAGATTACTGCTCCAAGCACCCTGTAGTGTGCGTGGGGATCGGACTTGCTCCGACTATTCAGCCGTTTCCACTTCCGCTCCCTGACTAGATAAGTAGGCCAGTATTCTGAACGATGCAGTCTTTCGATAGTGTGGCGATTCAAGGTTTCACCCGTTGAGGGGAGCGTGTCCGTTCCGAAATGGCTCGTTATCCGTACACGCTTTGAGGCTAAATCCGATGACTTCTTTCGAACGTGCCGTCGTTTTCAGACTCATAGACGATTATTCTAGGAATAAGCACCAATGCTTTGTTGCGGAATTCGATTTCGACGAAGCAGACAACGACTATCGTCTCTGTTTTCGTCCGACGGGCGGTACCAAGGACTCGCCTCGATATGCGTGTCGTTATCTGCACATTGGAATTCGATGCATCATGGAGGCTGCTGAAACAAAAGAATTGCCCGCCTCCATGACTGAGCAATTGGACAGAGAACTTCCGAGCCTAGGCCAACTGGTGTAACGCGGGAACGGTTGTCTGGCGCAGCGGCCTAAGTTATGGAAGAGATTTTTATGGCACAACCCAAGCTTGAAACAATCCGCGAGATCCAGACTGCTATAAAGGGATCCAACAAGATCCTTGCATCTCGGGTTAGGAGTTGGCTGCGACATCGTTCTTTAAAGGTTCTTGACGCAGTAACCAGTCTCATCATGGAGCAATCGTGGCGAGTGGACCCACCGCTGTCGATGGAGGAAACCTGTAGCGCCGTTCAGGAATATTACAGGCAGTGTCTGATCCAGAACCTTGACACCGAATATGCTCCAAATAGGTCAATCGCAGGGCTTGAGCTTGTTGGCTGGTTTCGCGCCCTTTGGCGCGACCCTGTTGTTCCCCGTCAATACCTGGTTCGGTTGAAGACAATGCTCTTTGACCTGTGCGTCCAAAACAAGGTCCCTCAGGACCAGATGGCCGGCGCAGTTCTTGAGCACCTTTTCGAAGTGCCGGAAATACAGGATTTTTTTGCCGAATGGAAATGCGATCCCAGACTGAGTGAGGCCTTCAGGCTTGCAAAGGAATGGGGCAATGACCATCTCGCAAAGTCACCGTGATTTGTAGAATGCACACGCTGGCTGGCGCAAAGATGGTAGTGGGTTCTTCCCCTGATGACGAAGGCATACACGGAGGAATTAGCTGTCAGTGGGCGGGGATTTGGGGTTAGGAATTAGGGGTTCGTGGGCAGTACGCGCGGCAGCAGTAGGTTCAAAAGCAGTCCAGAGGAGAAGGCCATGAAGGACACATACAATCTTTCTGAGTTTGGGAGCATTGCGAGAGCCCGGCAAATCGTGGGGGTGCTCACCCTGCTCCTCGCCCTCACCTTGGCAGGGCCCTCGGCATCGATGGCCGCTACCCCACAACTGATCAGTTTTGACCTGAGTAAGACGACCCTGGTGCGCAATGGGAATGACTCCATCACGGCAACGGTAACCATCAGTTGTCCCCCAGGATACGCAGAACAGGACTGGGGTCCCTACTTGACCAGCGCCAACGGCTTCGTTGTTATGCCCTCCCCGGGAGTCTACGTCGCTTGCGGTGATGCTCCAACCTCTACCAGCGCTCCCTTTAGCATTCAGCCGTATGTGTTCGGAGGAACATCGCCTGTCACCGACACGATTACCGCCACCATTCCGCAGGGTAATTCGATTTCGGAGACCATCACCATCAACCCCATTTACCCCACGCTAACACTCTCCCCGGGCACACTAACGGATGGTTCCGGACAAACAGTAACCGCTACGATCAGCACAGGAGTTCAGGTCTACAACGGGGCTGGCACTTACACCATCTCGATCAACTCAGGCGCCGTGTATGGCCCATCCCAAGTGACGATTCCAGGCGGCAACAGCTCTTTCCAGTTCCAGCTTACCCAGGGGACGGCTGTTTCCACGGCTACCCCTGTAATGGTCACCGCCACGCAGCTCTACCCGTTCTTCGGGGCCAATAGCGCCTCCGCGGCCATCCTGGTAAGGCCCGCGGGCGCTGGCGCGGTGAGCCCCGCCGACCCCGGCCACGCTACCTGCATAGCTACGTGCAGTTACCCGATCAATATCACCAACGGCAACGTGTGGATCGAGGAGCGTGACTTCTCCGTGCCCGGGCTGGGCGGCGGGCTGAATTTGACCCGCACCTGGAACAGCCTGTGGTTCCTTGCCAGTCCCCCCGCACTGGCAGGCATGTTCGGGCTGGGATGGCAATCTACTTACGAGGAGCAACTGACGCTTCAGGGCTCCCAATCGCTCATTTACTGGCGTGGGGACGGCAGCGGTTGGACGTTCACTTACAACAGCGCGCTCAATTCCTACTCGCTCACCTCCCCGCCTGACGTGCGCGCGCAACTGGTGTCAAATTTCCCCGGGGGATTCACCCTCACACTGCCGGACGGTACCCAGAAGGTTTTTAACAACCAGAACCTTCTTGCCGCCATCATCGACCGCAACCACAATCAAACCACCCTTGCCTACGACAGCTATAACCGCCTTACGTCGGTCACCAGCCCCGGCGGCAGCACGCTCACCTTTACCTACGGCGACCCCGACAACCCCATGCAGGTCACTACGGTGCAAGACAGCGTGGGAACGGTGGCCACGTATACCTACAATAGCTCGTCGCAGCTCACCTCGGTGAGCTACCCTGATGGCTCCGCCCTCAACTTCACCAATGATCCTAACTCCTTGATGATCCTCAGCGTCACCGACAGTCAGAGTAAGCTATTAGAGTCGCACACCTATGACGCCCAGGGTCGCGGCCTCACCTCAACGCGGGCTTATGGAGTCGACAGCGTCTCGCTCAGCTACTAAATAGAGCGACAAAAATGCCTGCCCATCCGCTGGAGCGGCGGTCTCCGACCGCCGCTCGGCCCTACACCACGCTGCTACCGAGGCTCCTAGGACGCTGGCGAGGATGCCCGCACTTCCGACCCAACCCCCCGCGTGACACACTCCCCCGCATCGGTTATCGACAGTTTCCGGTGAGAAGATGAACCAATCTGCTTACTTGCAGAACAGAAAGGCGAGAATCCAGACTCGAAACTGGAAACTCGAAACTGGAAACTGGAAGCTGGAAAATCGAAAATCGCCAATCGGAAATCGAAATTGGAAACTCGAAATTCGAAAATCGAAAATCACTCAATGACCCGATGGCTCGATGACCCGATGAACCGATGGCTCGATGGCCCGATGGCCCGCTGCGACTGCGAATCGCTGGTTGTCACACAGACTCCGGGGGGCGCGGCTCAACAAAATCTGATGCAGGAAGAAGGCGACGGGATATATCCTATCGGGGGCCGTCGTCGGAAGCCGGGATTCTTGGGCAATGACCGGTTCCCCAGAAGCACCTCCTGCGGAGATCATCACATGCAAATGCACGCGAACACTATTTTTATCACCGGCGGCACGTCGGGAATCGGCAAAGGCCTGGCCGAGACGTTCCAGAAGCTGGGGAATCAGGTCATCATCAGCGGCCGGCGGGAAGATCGCCTCCGGGACATCTGCGCGGCGAATCCCGGCATGCGCTACTTTGTGCTCGACGTGGGGGACCCCACGGCCATTCGCACCGTCGCGAGAAAAGCGGTGGCGGAATTCCCTTCCCTCAATTGGGTGTTCAACAATGCAGGCGTGCAACGGCGGCTGGAGCTTGCTCCGGGTACGCCCCTTGATGACGAGGGATTGCGCGACGAGATCAATATCAACCTGCTGGGAGTTATTCGCGTCGCCGCCGAGTTCATTCCGCATTTGATCCAACAACCGAATGCCGTGTTGGTAAACGTATCCTCCGGGCTGGCGTTTGTCCCCCTGGCGCGCTTTCCCGTCTATTGCGCCACCAAGGCCGCTGTCCATTCCTTCACCCTCTCCTTGCGGCACCAGTTGAAAGGCTCGGGAGTGAAGGTAATTGAGTTGATTCCACCGTACGTGGCCACGGAGCTGGGCGGGCCACGGAAGACCGTCGGGCCGGGTGGCCCCCAGCCGATGCCTCTCGAGGCCTTCATCGCGGAAACCCTGCGGGAGCTGGCCACCGGCGCCGACGAGGTTGCCATCGGGGATGCCAGGAATCTGGTCGCCGCCACCAATCCCGAGGCCCTCAAGACGATATTCACGAGAATGAACCGGTAGAAACTGATTGCCGGCCGCGGAATCGACAAACTGTCACCAAATCAGGGGCGGCGCGAGCCACTGGCCCATTCCTCAGAAACGGACAAGATGTCAGCTAACGCGTACCCGGCCGAACCCTGCTAACCTCCAATCCCACCTCCAACGGGCCCCACCCGAGCTATAACCAACACTAGGAGCCCGTCGGAGATAAGGCCCCACAATCTTACTTTTTGCCGACTCTCCATCTGCGCGAACCGGGTGTTGGGGGTTTGCCGCTGGCGCGACCGTGCAAGAGAGGAACGCGGACGGTTAGGCCA
>Ga0326727_10000791_pt1 | contig 126323 bp, 86 predicted proteins | sample MB2enrmetagenome_FD_207643 | JGI IMG/M metagenome (GOLD analysis project Ga0326727, IMG submission 207643) | Lab enriched peat soil microbial communities from McLean, Ithaca, NY, United States - MB29MY | ecosystem: Environmental > Terrestrial > Soil > Wetlands > Peat | place: USA: New York...
GCCGCGATCAAACCCGCATTCCGGCTCGACCAAATCATCCAACAATGGAACCAACTCCGATACGACCTGAGCGAACCGCACCGCAAGCGGAAGCTACAACTGCGCTTCTTAACTTAGCGCTTATGCCTCCGACCCCCTGGTCTCTAATTTGCAATGGCGATCTAAGTTGTTTAATATCAACAGCTAACAGCGATGCTCAGCCGTGACATTGTTGCTAAGTCCTTTAATTCTTGCACAGCCTTTTCAATCATCTTGTTATTGGCACCCCAAGTGGCGCCCCAAGCTATTTGATAATCTCCCTTATCGTTGACTACTGGGGCAGCAAGCTTCACAACAGGTTTCTGGGGCACTTGTCCGAACAGCCGACTATTCGCTCGAGTGGATTGCCGCAGATAAGCACGCCTAACGGCATTCCAGGAACCTGCGTCGTTGTCTCATTACTAAACTCTCCACGCACGCGTAGCCCGTTCCAGCTGTTGCCCACGCATTAGCTTTCAGCTGGCCGGTTGGCCGGGGAATACTCGGGGAATCCAAAGTCTATCCGGATCTTCACAGGTCGCGTTTCAACAGGGGTGTCGAAAATCGAACTGCCGCTATGGCCTTTTGAAACGGCTAATCTCCTTGAATATCCGCGATTCTCATTCGGAAAGGCCTCGCCAATCATGCGTTGCATCTCACTGAAAACGACCGTTCAATTTACATGAAAAGAGCTGTTCCAAAACCTTTAGGTTGTGGTACACGGGAAATGCCAGACACCACCCTCGGGCGCAAGTCGCAGTGGAGCGATTCGAACTCCCGACCCTTTGCTCCCAAAGCAGATAAGATCGTTTATTGAAACCTGTTGAAATCGAGTGAACATAAGTGCTTTTATTTAGTCGTTTACTGCGCACCTGCCGAATCCTGTTGATCTTTGTAGCTCTTGGGGGCTTTGAGTGCTACAGAATCGACTACAGCCGGCCCCTCAAGAAAAGCAGATGCGCTGTCAACGATACACATCCGTCTCTGCTCCGTTCTGGCCGAAGACTTACATTTACAATGGTTCAAAATACCCCGGGGCCGTTCAGGGGACGCTCCACCTCCTGCTCGACGGAATCGGACTGCGAGACCGAAGTCTAGAGAGAATATTGTCGAGTGCGGGCGGGCATCTGATTTGACCCTGCAAAACCAAAGCGCTGACTGAAGAGAGAAGCCTCTCTGTGAAACGGCATGAACTAGAAGAATACCGAGTCGCTTGCGGTGAAGACGAGTGCGTCGTCAACGCGCGGGGTCAGGGCTGGCCCGTGAATGTAGCTCAGGCCCAGGGTCAGGAAATGGCCTCGGCTCAGGTGCAGCGAGTAGCTTCCCGTAAGTGAGGCCGAGTTCCGCCAAACGGTCTTGCCGTCTGCGACAAGCCGGTCAGTGAAGTACTTGCTGTGCCCTGTGAACGTGGCGACAACTGATGCCAAATCAGCGGGCCGGGAGCGGAAGGGCGCAATCTGATAGAGCCGCGCCTCGTAGTAGCGGTTGTAGGGGTTGAACCGCGATGCATCGGTCATTGCCGAACCGCCGAGGTAGAGACCCTGGCTTGGATGGAGCGGGCCGCGTTGATTCAATTGATAGTCGACGAGAACAAATGCGTGGTCATTGCCGGACTCCTTCTTTCCGTCGCTCAGATCCGCGTAGAGCGTCGTGTTCCGCATGTAGCCGGCGCGGAACCAGGCGGAATGAGCCGTCGCGCTCGCGCTGCGGTTGTAGCCAACTTCGTCGATCAGGAGCAGCTTGTCGCCCTTCGGATCAAACCTGAATCCGCTGCGATTGCGGGCAACTGTCGCCGGACCGCCCGCAGCATCGATGCTCCTCTGTGCTCCTGCCTTGAGGTAAGTGTGGCTTGGCCCGTTAAGCCGCAGGTTAAAGGAAGGAGCCGTAAGCGGGAAGTAGGAGAGGCCGACCTCGTAGGGCAGGATCGCGTAAACACCCTGTGCGCCTAACGCGGTGGAGCCTCCAACGAGCAGACCGAGGAACTCGAGATTGTTGCTGATATAGCCCGCCTTCATCTCAACCCGATCGTTGCCAAACTTTTGATAGAAATAGAGGTCCACTACCTGAAAGGTCTTAGGACCGGCGGGATTCCAACTTACCCAATTCCAGACCCCGGTGCCAAAGAACTGTGCGTGTCGGAGGTGCAGCTGGTGCAGATCGGCACTGAACACCAGGTGCTCGCGTGCGCTTTCGAATGGATACTCCCCAATATAGGCCTGCCTATCGGCCGGGACGGGCGGCTGCAAGGTGTTCTCAGCAAACTGGACCGCTTGCACAAGCCGCAATGCCATGCCGCGGTCAAGAAGTGCGCGGCGATAGCCTGAGTTCGGTTCGACGATGCTGTCGGGTATCGGCGGCATCGTGGCCTCCGCGCCGATGAAGTTCAAATCTTCGAATGAATGCTCGGCCTTCTGTGCAGGATCTGGCACGCCCGTTGTCTCGGCTGCGTTCTGCGCACGACCCAATATTCCTTGAAGCGCAAGCAGCGCAATAAGAGTGGCTCTTTTCAATTGACTGTCCACCCTTCTCACTTAGTCCTCCAACGCCTCAGACTTTGGTCCAACGACGCTACTCTAAACCGGTATTGCTCTCAGCCTCCGTGGGGATAAGTTGACCTCCAACTCCTGAGTCGACCATAGTTTGCGGAGGACGGTTCCAAACCTCAACTCACACAGCCTGCGGTTCAGCCTCAGGGGGTTGACTGTTTTTGGCGCGAGCGGGCTCGTCGTACTGCTCCTTGATATCCAAGATTTCGGGCAACACCTCGTGAAAAACAGGTACAAGTTGGGGATCGAAGTGGATTCCTTGCAGCCGATTGATCTCCGCGATCGCATCTGCGACGCTCCATGCTTTTTTGTACGGTCGAGCAGTTGTCAAAGCGTCGAAGACATCGGCGATGGCAGCAATGCGGCCGGAAATGGGCGTCGCCTCACAGCAAAGCCGGTATGGATACCCGGTGCCATCCCATTTCTCGTGGTGCGACAGCGCAATTTCCTTCGCCATCTTCATCAACTCAGAACTGTGGTCACCGATAATTCCCGCGCCCATCTCCGGGTGTGTCCGCATAACTGCAAATTCCTCTTCAGTAAGCTTCCCTGGCTTAAGAAGAATGCTGTCCGGTATGCCGATCTTGCCAATGTCGTGCATCGGGGCTGCGTTCAGGATTAATTCCGACCAGCTGTCGTCCTGGGTATATGCCTGCGCAATCAGTCGCGAATAATAACTCATGCGAATGACGTGCAGGCCTGTTTCGTTGTCTCTGAATTCTGCGGCGCGGCCAAGTTGTTGGATCACCGCTAGTCGCGTTTGGTTCAGTTCCTGAGTTCGCTCAATGACCTTTTGCTCCAATTCGCGCTGCTGATCTGCAAGAGCCAGGTGGGTACGCAAGCGAGCTAAAACGATTGGCGGGCTAATGGGCTTTGTGATGTAATCGACCGCTCCCAGTTCCAAACCTCGCTTTTCGTCCTCGACCTGGTCCCGCGAGGTAAGAAAGATAATGGGTATTCGTTTTGTGATCGGATTCGCTTTCAATTGCTGACATACCTGGTAGCCGTTCATCGCAGGCATGTCGACATCGAGCAAGATCAGGTCCGGGGCCGGATCATCTGCCGCGATTCTAAAGGCGCGTTCGCCCGTGCGCGTTGCCTTGACCCTGAATTCCGGCCGCAGCACCTCAGAAAGAACATCGAGCATTTCCGGGGTGTCATCTACAACCAAAACCGTTCGTTTCTCCGCCATGATGTTTGTCATGCCTCCATTACCGCTTGGCTATCTCCCACAGTCGAGAGGGAGCGAAGAGAAGCTGGATAAAAGGCCCAGCCCAGAAAACGCAGAGCGTAGCAGGGCAGTTCATGTCTGCCGCAACAACGAGTCGAGTTCATGCCACTGCTTCAGCGCTCGATCGAACTCGTAGCCGTCTAATGCCTTTGAAAGCTTCTCAAGAATGTCAGCATGAGGTTGCATGGTTAGAGCGGCTCGCAGTTGATTGGCGACTTCAATCGCACTTGTATCGTCTTGTTCCAGCAGTTCACGCAGATGCTCAAGTAGCGACCTCGCGTCCGCGTCGCTTAACTGGTTTGCCGGAGTCGCGGCTTGCTCTTCCAGGTCCTGGCATTGCGACAACCCTTTCAACACGATCTCTAAAGCCGCAACCGTTTCTTTCAGCAATGTGTCGATTTCCTCAACGGCCAATTGCTTGATGCAACCCTGCTCCAGGGCTTTGGCGGCGGTGTAGACCCCCATCGCACCGAGATTTCCAGCGACTCCCGCCAAGGTGTGCGCAAGGCGTGCTGCCGCGTGAGGATCCGTTTCGTTCTGAGCCCTCCGAAAAGTCTCTTCAAACTGGATCTGAGTGCTCCTGAATGTCAAGAGCAATTTTCGATACAGTTTCGCATTACCTTGAACTGTTCTCATGCCGGTTTTGGCGTCTATTCCGGGCAATTTGCAATCCAGTGAAAAAGCGCTTTGGTCAGCCTCAACTTCCGGCGTTGCGGTGGTGGCTCCCGGTTGCAGTTTAACGAAAGCGGCCAATGTCTGGAGTAATACTGCGGGGTTGATCGGTTTGGTAATGTGAGCGTCCATTCCCGCTGCCAGGCTTTTCCTCTCGTCTTCTGCCATAGCATTCGCCGTCATGGCGATGATAGGAACTCTCGTGTTTGAGGGCTCCGCTGCGCGAATACGCCGCGTTGCCTCGTAGCCATCCATTATGGGCATTTGCACGTCCATGACAATGGCATCGTATTTGGTCCGCTGGACGGCCTCCACCGCCTTGATTCCGTTTCCGGCAATGTCCACGATCAATCCAGCTTGTTGCAGAATGTCAGCGGCAATTTGCTGGTTGATCTCGTTGTCTTCGACGAGCAAAATCCTTACTCCTTTTCCGGAGAAATCAGGCAGCCTGTCCGCGATCGCAGTGCGGGTTCTCTGACTTCTCACCGACCCTCCAAGCACCTGCGTGACTGTGTCAAAGAGTATGGATGCGTTCACCGGCTTGACCAGCGTGACTCCTATATCTGCCTTCTCCACTTCGTGCAAGATCTCCGCGCGCCCGTATGCCGTGATCACCACGAAGTGCGGGTGGAGCTTCAGGTCTGACGCGCGTATCCTGAGCGCCGTCTCTACGCCGTTGATGCCGGGCGGCATGTGCCAGTCAAGGAACACGATTTGGTAGGGATCGCCGGTGGAATCCGCCTTTATAACTGCCTGCACGGCCTGTTCTCCCGAAGCCGCGGTATCGGCGCGGAAAGTCATCCTTTCCAGCATGTCGGAAACGACGGTCCGGGCGGTCTCATTGTCATCGACCACCAGGACGCGCTGGTTGCGCAGCTTGGTTTGCGGCATGAATTGCTGAACGTCTTCAGTTCCTCGCGCCAGACGTGCAGTGAACCAAAACTTGCTGCCCTCGCCCAATTTGCTCTCCACGCCCACCGCGCCGCCCATCATCTCAGCCAGCTTCTTTGAGATAGCCAGGCCCAGCCCCGTGCCTCCGTACTTTCGTGCCGTTGACATATCCGCCTGCTGAAACGACTGGAACAATCCAGCCTGCTGCTCTTCCGTTAATCCGATGCCAGTGTCTCGCACTTCGAAGCGCAGCAAAACGTCAGAGGTCGATTCCTCCACGACTCGGGCGCGGATGACAATCTCTCCGGTCTCGGTGAACTTCACTGCGTTGGTTACGTAATTGAGCACCACCTGGCCGATGCGCAGTGGGTCGCCTCTCAGGGCGCGCGGAACGTCAGCGCCGATATCGAAGACAACTTCAAGGCCTTTCTCGGCGGCGCGCTCCGCGATCAGCGAACCGATGTTGTCGAGAACGCCATCCAACTGAAAGTCAACTGTCTCCAGGCGCAACTTGCCGGCTTCGACTTTTGAGAAATCCAGAATGTCGTTGATGATCCCCAGCAGATGATCACCGGCATTCTTTATCTTCTGCACGTAGTCCTGTTGCCTCCGATCCAGGTTGGTGCGAAGCGCAAGGTGAGCCATTCCGATAATCGCGTTCATCGGAGTGCGGATTTCGTGGCTCATGTTGGCGAGGAAATCCGACTTTGCCTGCGCCGCTGCCTCAGCAGCACGAACCTGCAGCGCCTGTGATTCCAGCCGTTTTCGCTCGGTGATATCGCTCAGATACCCGTGCCAGAGTTGCTCTCCATCTCGCTGTTGCACAGGCAAGGAGTTTCCCGCGACCCAAATGACTCCTTTCTCCGGATGGTTCACTCGGAATTCATGAGACCAGGGTGCATGGTGCTCGTATACATCCGCGAGCGACGCTTCAAGGCCCGGCAGGTCATCTGGATGAACCAACCGAAGTGCAGGCGCAGAATCGTCCTTCACCATTTCAGGCTCGACGCCGTGAATGTCCCGGAAGCGGGGGCTGGCGTAAGGAAATGCTGAAGTGCCATCCGGGCGCATCGAGAATGAATAGATCGCACCGGGAACCGAAGTGACGATGCCGCCTAACTGCTCCTGCAAGGCGACCTTATCGCGCTGCGTTTCTTCTGCTCGCTTCCTCGTTCGCAAGGTTTCGATTCCGAACGACAGGTCGGCGGCAAACTGCTCCAGCAATTTGACTCCGTCCACGCTGAACGCACTTGCGGAAGCAGTGTAGACGCACAGCGTCCCGAAAATCTTTGAGCCTGTCGCGAGGGGGATTGCCATCGCGGAACCAGGTCCACCGCCTGATTGGCCATCCCGCCACGGCACATATGATGGCGTTTCCGGAAGATTCTTAACCATTGCAGGGCGGCCGGTCCGAATCGCAAATCCCACGGGCCCCCTCCCTTCTTCGACGTCAGCCCAGCTTACTCGCGACTTCCGAAAATTCTCTTCTCCCAACCCGGCGTATACAATCGGGCGCACCGTCTTGCTCTCGTCGTCCTCGGCGTAACCTACCCACGCGGCGCGATATCCACCAATCTCAACAAGATTTGTGCAGATCGCTTTCAATAGTTCTTCTTCGCCGGTGGCTTTTGCCAGCGCCTGATTGCACGCAATAATGGTTCGGAGTGTTCTGTTGAAAGCTTCCAGATTTTCTTCGGCCTGTTTGCGCTCCGTAATGTCCTGAAGCGTGCCATAGAGCCGGACTACGCGGCCTGATTCATCTCGCGCAGCGGCGCCCCGGGCGTGAGTCTGGCGCCGCGTTCCGTCCGGACGGACTACTTCGAGTTCCAAGTCGTAGGGCTCGCCAGTTTGCAGTGCGCGGCTAGCGGCCTCCCCAAGGCGTGCCCAACTTTCAGGCGAATACACCGCGGCACGTTCCGCGCGATTCGGCGGTGGCAGATTGGGGTCCCGGCCGACGATGCGGCTAAGCTCGTCCGACCAGATGGTGGTGTCTGTTGCCAAGTCCAGGCTGGAGCTTCCGAAATGCGCGATTTCCTCAGCTTCCCTTAAGCGAGCCACTTTCTCGCGAATCGACTCCTCCGCCTTTTTGCGTTCGGTGATGTCGCGCGCAAAGGCAAAAAGGTATTCTTTTCCCCCGTATTCGACATAGTTGCTGGTCACCTCGACGGGGTAAACCCTGCCGTCTTTCGTCCGGTGGCAGCTTTCAAAGGTTGCCCAGCCTTCTGTCTTGATCTTTTCCCATACAGGTCTCCAGGTTTCAACGGACATATTTGGATCGATGTCAGGGATCGTCAACGATTGCAGTTCCTCCCGGGAGTGGCCCAAGGTCTGGCAAGCCGCCTCATTGGCGTAAACAATCCTGCCCTGGGAGTCCAACCAAAACACCGGGTCCGAAGCATGATCCAGCGAGAATTGCGTCAGGCGTAACTGTTCCTCCGCCCGCTTGCGGCTGGTTACGTCAACGGCGTTTCCGATGACTGCGGGCCGGCCAAGTAGATCGACTGCCTTGGCCATCGCCTCGACATAGACCGTTCCTCCATCCTTTCGCAAGGCACGAAATTCGTACTGAATAAGCTCCATCTCGCCAGAGGCCCGTTGGCTCATTTTCTGCGCTACCGATTCCCGATCGTCTGGACGGACAAATGCGAGCGGATCCATACCTACGGCCTCATCCGGTTCGTAGCCGAGCATCCTTGCCATGGCCGGATTCACTTCTGTTATGCGGCCGTCCTGAATAATGTAGATCGCTGTCAACGAGTTTTCGAACAGGGCGCGGAAACGACGTTCATTCGCCCGGTTCAACTCGGCAGTCATTTCGGCAATCGACGCGCCCGTCTCCTGCAAGCGGCCGATCATGGAGTCGTGCAGCCGTGACAACTCTCCGATCTCGTCTTTCCGCGTCGAACGTATTGGCGATGCGCTGACCGTAAACGAGCTGCTCAGATCGCCCTGAGCCACCTGTTTCGTAACGGCCGCAAGGTTATCGATGTCGGCGGCTACCATGCGTGTTCGTTGTTGTAGATCGGACACGGGCAACAACACTCGCTTGCGCACCAGGGGATATGAGAGCACCACGAGCCCCGCGAAAACACCTAGAAAAGATTCGAGGACTTTGAACTGAAACGCGGTTTCTCTGTTGAACTGCTGCAAATCGGAAGCGGAACGGTCCTCGACGATTCCCATGAACTCATCGATGGGCTGCATGATGAGCGCCTTCTGATGGTTGTAGGCAGCGTCGTTCATCAGGCGAATGGCCATTGCCTGGTCCGGAGGACCTGTCTTGGTGAATCCGCCTGCTTTGTCCAGGTACTGACCCTTCATGGCGTGAATCGCAATCTCTTCGGTCTGAACTAACGCATTCGATCTGTCCTCCGCCACTCGCAGCTTTGCCAACTCCTGATCGGTAAACCCCGCCTTCTGCATCAGGCTTAACAACGATACGGGCGTCGTCGCGGGCCGGGGCGGATGCCCCAGGTCGATGTAAAGATCCCAATAGATGCGCTCGTAGTGCTCGGGGCGCGGCTTCAGCCCGTTTCGGATGGCAATCACGTCTCGATAGTCTTGCTCGTATTGGGGATCGCCTGTGACCACATAGAGGCGCGCAAAACGGGTGAGATCGTCTGAGCTCTGGCGGAGCTCCTCGGCCAATTGATATGAAAGGAGCTGCCTTTGCTGGGTTTCGACGAGGACGCGGCGCTTGTTCGCGGCGAACATAATGAGTAGCGCCGTTATCGCCGCCATTAAAAGCAATGCGCCGAACAGCAATTTAGCAAAACGTCTGATGGTCATCGCGGACTTTCTCCGAAAATCGGCCGTTACCCATATCTGCCAAAAGAGAAGATCGCGTCCGGAGATTGTGTCAGCGGTCTGTTAACCCAATGGCCGAAACGCGGACAGCGGAAGAATTCTCGTTACCCCGCTGAACGAAATCCCAGCGCAATTCGGCGGTGTAGTCAGAATTGTAGCGGCCAAAGCCGCCAGAAACTACAGACATCAACAAGAATCGCAGTCATGCGGTAAACATTTCAATCAAAAGTACTTATTCTTAATGAATTTCAACAGGTTTCAATAAACGATCTTATCTGCTTTGGGAGCAGAGGGCCGGGGGTTCGAATCGCTCCACTGCGACGGGCAGATATCTAACTCTCCCGCTGCGCTACACTAACTCTCGCGCTGGTACAAATTACCGGGCAGGCCAATTGCGACCCTGATCGTCTTCGGATCGATGCGCGTTGGGGAAGCCCTTGCGCTTCGGTGGAATGACATTCTCGAAGATTGCATCGTGATTGACGAACGGCTCTACGATGGCGACCTCGACGATCCCAAGACGCTCCATGGGAATCGTGAGGTGCCCTTCGACGGGCAGGGAGTCATGAAGTCGGCAATCGGCCGGATCTGGCAAGAGTCGAAGCATCGCAAGCCAGATGACTTTGTCTTTGCGACTCGGTCCGGCACGCCGACAGAGCGCAGGAATGTGCTGCGGCACCTTAAGGTCGCAGCGAAGGAACTGAACATTCCCAAGGGCATCGACTTTCGCAGGTTCCGTACCATGCATGCCAGCCTGATGCGTCGTTCAGGTGCTCGACCTGAAGTGGCGCGCGACAACATGGGTCATTCTGAAATTCCCATGACCCTCGAAGGCTACAGCAGGACATGGTGGGATGAGCGCCAGTCGGCTGTGTCTGCAGTGGTGGATATGGTGATGAATTCAGATCCAAACGATGACAACCAACAGCAGATAGAAGCTGGTAAACGCCGACTGCTGTTTCAACCGGAACCAGAAGAGGACGCAATTGGCACCCCAATTGGCACCCTTGCACCAAAAGTGGTGCATGCTCAACCTGCCGAATCGACTGTAAATTATTGATTCTAATGGTCGGGGAGAGAGGATTTGAACCTCCGACCCCCTGGTCCCGAACCAGGTGCTCTACCAGGCTGAGCCACTCCCCGAACACGGTTGACGGCGCATCGAAAGGGCGCGGCCTGGCGCGTTCGTTCCCCTCGTCACGCTCACTCAAGTGTAACAGAGTCCGGGCGCTGAAGACGCCTGTTGCCCATGCCCTGCGAGAGACTTGCGGGGCGAGAAATGAGAGCTGCGGCCATGGCGCGCAAGTAAAACAGCCTTCGCTCCTGCTTCCCTCAAAATTCACAAAAACAGCAGCGAAACCATCCTTGCGCGGATTCGATCAGCGTAAGATCGGTGGCCAGATTCCCGATTCTCCTCATCAAAGAAAAGCTGCAACGGTTGGCTCATCGCCCCGGTCGCTATTGACTCCACAACTGAAACGAAGTGAATTCGATCAGCCGCTGGCCCCGGGAGAGCGCGATGCTCTCCGCTACTTCGTGGATGATGCCTGAAAGGACGAAGGCCGATCCTCCGCGATTGACTTTCAAACCTTGTGCTATGATTCCGGTGCTCTTCAGGTCAACCCAGGAGTATCGACTTATGAAACGAGTTCGTCTAATTGCCCTATCCATCCTCTTGCCGGTGATTTCAACTGCGGCCGCCCGGGCCCAAAGCACGCTGTCTCCAAAGTGGGAGGAACTGACGGGACCGGATTTCATTCAGGCGATTCACCAGGCGCAGGGCGTCTGCGTTCTGCCCTTCGGCATCCTCGAGAAGCACGGTCCGCATCTGCCCATCGGAACCGACCTCCTCGACGTGCGCTTTGCGGTATTGAACGCGGTGAAGCAGGAGTACGCTGTGGTTTTTCCCGAATACTACTTCGGCCAGATTTTCGAGGCGAAGCAGCAACCGGGAACGGTAGCCTACAGCGTTTCGACGCAGCTGACGCTGCTGCAGGAGACGGCCGACGAGATGGCGCGCAACGGCTGCAAGAAGGTGGCGATCGTAAACGGCCACGGCGGCAACAACCATCTGCTACCGCTGTTTGCGCAGGCACAGATGGCCTCGCCGCACGACTACGTTGTCTACGTAATAGGCCTGATCGATTTCGCGGGCTCCGATCGTCCCAAACTAAAGACGCATGTTGACGGGCACGCCGGCGAAGCTGAGACCTCATTGATGCTGGTGGCCCGCCCCGACCTAGTGGACATGGATCGCGCCCAGGAGGAGTCGGGCGCGGATCTCAACCGCCAGTCGCTGCCCGGCACCGTCTACACCGGAATCTGGTGGTATGCGCGCTTCCCCAATCACTACGCAGGCCAGGGTGAAGCGGGCAACAAGGAACTGGGCGAGTACGACCAAAAGCAGTGGGCGCAAAAAATCGCCGAGGCTCTCAAGGCCATCAAGGCAGACGACGTGAGCCTCAAGCTGCAGAACCAGTTTTACGAGGACTCAAAGCACCCGCTCGATACTAAACAGTAGCCTAGTGTGGTGAATCCGAAGTTCGTAGAGAAACAAATGCAGATCCTTCGACTGCGATTGGCGCAAAGAACGCGCCAATCTCCGCTCAGGATGACAGCCTTGTTTTGATGCGAACTTTAGAGACAGGACACTAGATGCCGAACGGCCCTCCGGCACCGACAATTTGCCGAGTGCCGGAGATACCGGTCCGCAATGGGCACTGATAGATGCCTGTGAGAGTTCCCTCGGTTCAGCCGTTATGGGGCTACCGCCCGCCAATTTTCCCCGTCAGCACCGTCATCGACGCCTTCGGCAGCAGCACTTCCTGGCCTTGTTTCCAATCCACGACGTTGCGAGTGGGCGGCCCATCGGGGTCCGCATGACTCGTAGCTCCGGACGAGTGCCACACATACTCCGATGGGCCAAACGTCACCGTCTTCACCTGCCCCAGAAACCGCGCCGTAGTTTGCTTTCCCCCATCCTCAAACGAAATCTTTACCGTGTGTGGATTGCTGGGATCTTTGTTGATCATCAGCAGCGACCATTGCCCGTCAGGCCGTTTTACGGCGAACGCCGCAATCAGGTCGCGTTTTGCATCGTCGTGCAAATCCACCGTCGCCGGGTAAATAAAATGTACTCCGGCGCCGTGCTCCACCCAGTCCAGATTCAGGAGCTGGCTGGCGAAATACTGCGCCGTGTACTGCTTGATATCAAGGTGCTCGCCGGCAACGAAGTTTCCGTAGGTGCTCCAGGAGTGGCATCCCGGCCGCAATGGTTCCGGCTGCACCGGCGAATGGTAGTACACGGCGTTCGCTCCGGCGTGCGTCAAGAACGTACCCACGCTGTCTCCAAGCCACAATGCTGAAAACACATCCTGCATGGGATCAGTCAGCGACCACGATACGTTGCTCTCCGTAATCATCAACGGCACATCTTTCGGCACTCCGTCTTCGCGCCAGGCGGCCAGAACGTCATCCACAAACTTCGGCTCGCGGTATAAATCCGACCAATTCACCTGGCATGGATCCAGCGGATAATGCTCGTAAGACACAAATGCCAGGTCGCCCAACTTTCCGTGCGCCTTCAGGTAGTCGATAAACCGGCCCAACCACGACGTGCGCCCCTCCGCATCGGGCCACGTCTTGATGTCGGCGTTTTCGCCGGTGAACACCGGGCCTCCCAGCTTCAACCCCGGATCAACCTTGCGCAGTGCCGCTGCCCATTGCACATACAGTGCCGCGTAGTCTTCCGGCAGCATATAGGCTCCGTCCGGTTCCTCACCCATCTCGACATAGGAAATCGCATAACGCCGCTTTTCGATGTACGCGATTTCTGCCGCGCTGTCCTCAGGAGTTGAATAGATCATGGCAATCGGAATCATTGCCGGCAGGTGGTTGGTGTAGCCGCTGGTGAAGAAGAGATCGAATCCTGTTTGAATGCGAGAAGACACCATGCCATCATCGGTGTGCCATGGATCGACCGACGATGCCTGGGTGATGGTCTGCGCCTGTCCCGGCTCGTGCTTCACGATGTCGACAAACTGGCCGAGCGAATTGAAGTTACCAGCCGAGATCTCCGAGATGGCATACCCCACGCAATTCCGCGGGTCGCCGGCTCCATGCGTATCGCAGGTATTAGAAGACTCTGTCATCCATATACGCAGGAACCGCGTCTGAACGGGCTGATCCGCGAGCCGGAGTACCTTGTCTCCGCCTGCGCCTCCGGTCACTTCACCATGGGGAAACTCCACCCATAAGCCATCCGCCGGCTTGTCCAGCGCATCTTCCTTTCCCGTCCAGTACTGCACCACGTACCTGGTTGCATAGGGGTTTGCCCACGCGATCTGTATCGCATCGATCTCCTGGGGCAGCGGAAATTCAATCACCACCCACTGCGGATGCGCGGAATCCGGCTCCCCCGTAAATCGACTGGTGAGGTAAGGATTGCTCTTCCAGTAAGTCGCCAGGTCCCCATCCGTCATGCGCGAATATTCATCCTGTCCGGAGTCCGAGCGCGTGGTTCCCCGATGCGGAAGCCGGTATCCGTAAGACCTGCTCAAAAACGCCTGCGGCTCCGAGCTGCCAGCGAAATATCCTCTTTTGTGCTCATCATCGCTCCACTTTCCGTTCGGGTTCCAATGCCACGCGTCATAGGTCAACTCAGTGTTTTGCCGGTACGAGATGGGGCCCCAGCCCGCTGAAAGCCCTGCTTTCACAATTGGCTCGGAGTACACCTTGTCCAGGTCCGTCGCCGGAAGAATGTCGATGGTCGTTCCCATCGCCTTATCCGGGTCGAATGCGATCGCTCGTCCCTCGGTCATATCCACATGTACGGTTTGTGCTATCGCCGCCGGGCGAAAACCCATCGCGCAACAGAAAATGGCGGCTGAGATAACCCGCTCTTGCAAAGCTGAAAGGCGCATATTCTATCCCTCGAAACAATCTTGAGTAAAAGAGCCCGGCCCTAAAGCGGCGGGCGAATTAAGTTGAACAGCGAGCGACGTTGAAACAATAGAGCAAACTACAGACCATCGAAGACGCGGAGGTCCCCTGCTTCAGAACCGATATGAAGATTCTAAGGAGTCTGCATGCTGATGCACTCGCCCTGTGACTCAGCGTTGCCGGCAATCCTCTCCAACGGCCTGGGCGTCCTCAGCCCCGCGGACCTCCAGATATGGCTAAAAGGTCACCTTGACGCCCAACTGCACCTGGCGCGGCGAGTTGGATGTGTAGCTGATGATCCCGAAGTTCGGATCGTCGACCGACGTGTCCGGTGTGCCGAAGACCGGGTGATTGAGCGCATTCTCCGCCTCCAGCCGCAGTTCCAGCGTCATCCCTTCGCGCACTCTCGCCAGTGAGAGATCCTTGTTTACCGACATGCTGGTGTTGAATGACAAAGGCGAACGAATCGCCCCGGTCGCTCGGGGCGCATCGCCCAGCGTATAGACAGGCGGCAATTGAACCACATCCGGATTCGAGATGTAGTTGTTGATCCAGACTGAGTCCTTCCCATGAGTGCGTTGCGGCTTCCCGGTAAGGTTCGGCCGTTGGGCTCCATAGGTCGGCAGCGAAGTGCCGTCATATGTCGAAAAAGCGAGAGGTCTGCCGGAGTTAATCCGCCACACGCCGTTGGTCTTCCATCCGCCAACTACTGCATCCAGGGCAGCCGGAATATTGCCTAACAAGGCCTTGCCGCGCCCCCAGGGCAGGTCGTAGGTGTAGCTGAATTGAACAACATTGGGAATGTCGAACGTGGACAGGCTGCGCTCGAGCCACGGCTTGTTCGGATCCTGGAGGCTCGTGAAGCTGCCCAGCCAGGTCGTGTTGTCGTCCGGAACCGAGGAATCGTCGATCGACTTCGACCATACCCAACTGGCCAGGAATTGCAGACCGTTGGAGTAGCGCTTTTCCGCCACCAACTGCAACGAGTGATATGTCGAATTTGCAATCGGCCATGCATCCGTCGTAACGCCTCCCGGGAATTGAGGGTACGGAAGCTGCAGGTACAGCTCCTGCACCTGCTGAGCCGAAAGGTAACTCTGGGGATCCGTAATGATCCCGTAGAACGGATTGTTCACCATGTTGGTGAGGTTATTGATCTGATCCAGGGAGTAACCCTCCACTTGCGGCCCCAGGTGGTTGATGTAGTTGGCGCCGGAGAAGTAGAGATGCGTTCCCTTCTTGCCGGCATAAATGGCGCTGACGACTACATTCCAGGGAAACTGGTGCTCCACGCCGAAACTCCAGCTCTGTTCATAAGGAGTATGCGTCATGTTACGCAGCGGCCCGTTGGCGCCATAACCAACATCGTTCATCAGGCCAAGCGTGTTGCCCGGAGGCTGGATCAAGCCATTCGGATAGGGATTGTTCAAGTGCAGGTAGGGGGTCGCGCCGTCGTTGTTATATGTGATGACCGCGGAAGTGTACTGGTTGAATCCCTGCGATCCGTACGGCGCCACCCCGGTCGCGCCCGACCTCGGCTGCGAATAGTAGATGCCGTATCCGCCGCGAACCACGGTGCGCTTCCAGACCTGCCAGGCAAAGCCAAAACGCGGCTGGATATCTTTCCAGTCGTCATTTACGATCGTGCGTTCGCCGGAACTGGCAAAGACTTCACCCCCGTATAGCGTTGGCAGCCCCGAAACCTGGAGCGGCGATTTGACGGCCGGGTCAAACCAATTCTGCCGGTTGTGGCGGTCGGTTCTGGGCATGGATACGTCGTAGCGCAGCCCGATGTTCAGAGTCAATTGCTTGTCCACCTTCCAGTTTTCCTGCGCATACCACGCATACTGATGGTCCTCGGTGGCCGGCTGATCCTGGATTTCGTAGTAGGTGCCGCTGTTCATCTGGCCCATCATAAAGCTGGCCATTCCGTCTCCGCCGCAGTCTGCAAAATCGTATGGACACGCTGATGAACCAGATCGATCGAAGCCGAAAATCCCGTTCGGCGCATTGGTCTGGATGTAGTTCATCTGGTGGAGGCGGCCCTCGAATCCGAACTTCAGATCGTGATTGCCGATTACTTTGCTCAGCGCAATCGTGAGCTGACCTGTATCCTGCCCCTGTTTGTAGTTGCCGTAGGGATCGCCGCCAATGCTCGTGTAGCCGGCAGAATAGTACGTGGACTGGTCGATGAACATTGCGGGAACGCCCTTGAAGCCATTCGAGTTCAGATACTCTGGGAGTCCGAGTTTTTGGAGCGGATCGGTGACTCCGCCGGCGCCGTTGTAGGCGCTGATGCGTTCGGCTCCTCGCGTAAAGCCCAGAATGGCCGTCAGCAACAGCGTCTTAGAAAACGTATGCGTATCGTTCAGCGTAAACAGATGCGCCGAGCCTTTGTTCGGGCCACCGGCGCATGGATCGGCGAAATTGCCAAAGCAGTTGAATGAAACGGCGCTGTTCCATTCGTGGCTGTACTTGGCGCTCAGTTGATTCTTATCGTTGAAGCTATGGTCGATCTTCAGGTCCCATTGGTCGTTCGGATAATGCCCCGCTCCTGACGCGATCCAGTTGTCGTAGATCGTCGGGTTCGTCATGTTCTGCGAGGGCTGTGGGAACAGGTTCATCAGTTCCTTGGCGACGGGGTCAATCAGGTTTCCCGGCCCACCCGGCAACTGGTACGTCGTCCCCGCCAGGTTCGGATTTCCAGGGCTCGTGTAGGCCCCAATGTTGTTATAAGGGATGAAGGCGCTGCGCACCGCGCCCGCTCCCTGATCGTTGGCAACATACACTCCCGTATACGGGTCCCAGACCTGTCCAGCAGAAACGCTGCACATTCCGGTGTTGTCAAATGTCCCACCCTGCGCCGTGCACACTTCGCCAAAGTCGCCGTTCGTGCGCTCGGCCGAGGTGGGCACACCAGCCTGGTACGTTCCGGCCGCGCTTTGCCGCGTACCGTCGTAGTCGAAGAAGAAGAACGTCTTGTTCTTGATGATGGGTCCGCCGATTGTTCCGCCGAAGTTGTTGCGATGGACGGGTGGCAGCGGGATTCCATTCAGATTGTTGAACCAGTTGTTGGCGTCGGTAAGCGTATTGCGGATAAAGTCGTACGTACTGCCATGAAAGGCGTTCGTTCCCGAGCGAGTGATCATGTTGACCACTGACGCGCCCGAAAAACCGTACTCAGCGCTGAAATTCGACTGCTCTACCCTGAACTCTTCCACCGCCTCGGGAGAAGGAGTGTAAGTGACCTGGGTTACGCCGCCATTGGGCTCGTAATTTGTCACCGTGGCGCCGTCCATCAACACATCGGCAGTAGAGTTCCGGCTGCCGTTGGAAACAAAATTTGTTCCGGTGCAGCCGGTAGAACACTGGTCGTCTGTTTCGGTCACTCCCGGCGTCAGCATCACGAGATCCATCACGTAGCGATCGACCAGGGGCAGATCATTGATGAACTTCCTGTTCACCACCAGACCGGTCGTGGCATCTTCCGAGTCGAGCGCCTCGGCCTGCGACTTCACCTCCACTGTCTCGGTCGAAGTGGCAACCTTCAGAGTGAGGTCGGAGGTCGGGTTTTCGCCCACATTCACCCTGACATTGGTCCGCTCGGTCTTCTCAAAACCCTGCATCTCGGCAATCACCGTATAGAGACCCGGAGAGACGGACCGGAACAGATAGCGGCCTGAGCTGTCCGATGTGGTAGTGCGCCTGTACCCCTTTTCCTGGTCCAGGAGGGTAATCTTCGTCCCTGGAATCAGGGCTCCGCTGCTGTCTGTCAACAAACCGCTCACAGTTCCGAAATAGCCCTGGCCGGACGCGACCGCCGACATGACAAGCAGGACTGCAATCAGACTTAAGCCCCAGAATGCCCACACACGATTCTCTTCGATGCCTGAACAAGACTTGCTCACCAGATATCCTCCAAATCCGCAAGGGTGTATCGCCGTTTATTGCCGGCAGCCTGGAACGGCGCGAGCCGCCTCGACCCGATTCCTATCTGAGCTGAGGCATGGTTCGCAGGGAACTCCCTTAAGCTTCCAATAATTACTGGAGAATTAACGCTCGCATGAATTCTGCTTGTCAAGTAATAACCGGTGGGGTTCCCGATCGCAGCTGGGCGCTGCTTCTTTAGGTGATGAATAATCTATATATAAATCAACGATTTACGGCACACTTCGAGCTTCGAGATATTAGAGCCTTCCAGCGTAGCCAGCGCGCTGCGGCGGCCCCTGGCCAGGGCCTGATCGGAGACCAGGCCAAGGACCTTATTTCGCAGGTTTGCCTTTCCTGAGTGGGTTCGTTCAGCTCCGATCAGGCGCAGGCTTCGCAATCAGAACGCCCAGAGCGCAACTTGCCATTCGCGCCAGTTCCCCATCGGCACGGCTGGTCAAAACGACCGGAACCCTGGCTCCGACTACCACGCCCGCAGCCAACGCTCCGGCCAGGTACTGAAGTTCCTTGAAGAGAATATTCCCGGCTTCGAGATTGGGCACCATCAGAAGATCCACATCTCCCGCGACGCGCGAATTGATCTTCTTGATCTTCGCGGCTTCACTTGAAATCGCATTGTCGAATGCCAGCGGGCCGTCGACGATAGCTCCGGTAATCTGTCCGCGATCAACCATCTTGCAAAGGGCCGCGGCATCGAGCGTGGAAGGAATGGAAGGGTTTACTGACTCAACCGCCGACAGAATCGCCACCTTGGGGTTCACCACCCCAATCGCCAGCATCATGTCGATGGCATTCTGCAGGATGTCGATCTTGGTCTCCAGGTCCGGCTGAATGTTCACGGCCGCATCGGTGACGAAGAGAGTTTTGTGATAGGAGGGTACATCCAAAGCGAATACATGGCTGATGCGCCGGCCAATGCGCATCCCTCCGTCGCGCGACACAACTGCACTCATCAGTTCGTCAGTGTGCAACGACCCCTTCATCAGCATCTGCACCTCGCCTCTCCTTGCCAGATCTACGGCTTTGATGGCAGCGGAGCGGCTATCTCCAACTTCAACGATCGGAGTTGTCCCAAGATCGAGTTGCATCGTTTCCGCGAGCTCGCGGATTTTTGCCTCGGGGCCCACCAGAACCGGTGCGATCAAATGATCTTTAAATGCCTGAATGGCTCCGCCCAGAGAAACTTCGTCGCAGGGCCAAACGATTCCAGTCCTGACCGGCGGCTTCGAGGTGGCGCGCGCGATCATGCCCAGATAGTGGCGATACTGATTGTTCACAATCAGTTGCGGCAAGGGCAGCGTGGAGTATCGCGTTTTTTCGGCAGGCGCGAGAAGCTCCGCAGTGCCGGAAAAGATGGCCACACCGGCGCCGTTACATCCCTCGCAGTCGAAGATGATCTTCTTGGTGGAGTCGTCTTTGGCTGCCACTCGAACCTTGACGAGAAGGCGATCTCCGACTCGGATGCGATGGAAGAAGTTGAGGCAGACGTTCGTTAATGTGCAACCAGGACCGGGCGTATTCATGCTGAACAGACCCGAGATCAGCGATGCGCACCACATGTTCGGCCCGGTCGGAGGTATGCCTCCGGCGCGCTGCGTCAGTTCGTCGGCATTCAGCACAGCGCGAAATCCTGAGATCGAAGCAAAGGCCATCGCATCATCGGTCGTCAGCACGTGTTCTGTCGTTGCTATGTCGCCAATTGAAATCTCGTCGTAGGTCTTGCTTTCAATGAAACCCAGATCCATAAAATGCCTTCTCCGGCGCAGGCGCGAATGTTCTCCTGCCTGCGCGTAATCGTACGATCTGCAGACCCAACTCAAAGTGACTGCGGTCACTCCGCCAGAGACCGGCGATCCGCGCCATTGCGCGGTCTCCCGGCTTCTCGAAGGCTCCATTGATTACACGATAGTCGCGCGCATTATGGGACGGTCACCGGCATCGGCGATTGGCATGGCGGAGCGTCACCGCCACAATAGGCAGAAGGTGTTGCGGAATGCTATCGATGTGCAATGCAGTGGCGCAATTGGGCCGGATCCTTCAAAAGTCCCCCAGGTTGCAGGAACATCAAAATGCCCGGAGTTCTTACTCCACCCAGAGGGACCGCATTCGGTTTTCGTGGAAATACTTATTTTCAACTAGGTCTTGGCAGTCACAGCGACAGGGCGAGTATCACCTATCAGGACTATCCAAACCCGCATCCCGAGTTCAAGGCACTCGAGTGGGCCTACCCCGAGTCCTGGCCGCCACAGCAGGCCATCGTCGCGCTGGCGTTAAAACACTACGGGTTTCCTGAAATGGCGCGCAAAGTTAACCGACGCTACATTGAAAACGTGGTGACGACCTGGGAGAAGACGGGAACCACGTGGGAGCGATATAACGCCGCACAGGGGGGATACTGGCGCCCTGTTGAAAGAACCGAGGTTGCCGCCGTTGTTGCTGCTGCTGATGATGACGATCATGATCTTGACGGCGGCGCCAAAGGCGAGCAAGCTTCGCGACACGATCTCAAGCCGGACTATCTGCACTTTAGCTTGGCGATTTCGGGAGGCTTGCGGCCTTGGCACCGCTTGATTGCAGGACAACCCGGCAGGACAGCTTGCCGTTTACGATTTGAATCAGGGCAGGTTAACCTGACGCAACGTCCGCTGCACGGCGCGGAACACCTCATCGAACTCCGGTAGGGTCGCCATCTGAAGTCCAAGGCGCTTCTCCCACAGTGTCCTCAGCCGTGCCTCTTTGGCGCGGATCGCATCGGCCAGGCCTTCGAAGGGCTTCCCACGAAATTCAAGCTTTTGCCGCATGCCATCGGCGAGCGAGCCGAGCTCGATGCCTTCGTTCGACGTGAGATACCAGAGATCGTAGAGGTCTCGTGGTTCGTTGCGTGCCTTGTCCGCGAGCGCCAGGGCTTTCTCCGCAGCGATTTCTTCCAGCGAATAGACGCTCACAAGGCGTTCTTCCGGCAGGTCCGTGAATTCGTCGTAGCCACGCAGCACCGGGCGGCTCTGAAGCGGATAGACGAGCTGCTCGCGCAGTGTGATGTCCACCTTAACATCGTTGCCTTTGGGCAACGGCCCCTCGTAGCGAAGATAGAACGTGTAGCTATTCTCGTGCTTCTGGCGGTCTTCGCGATCGAAGGCAAAGACGATGCCTGAGGCGTCGAGCACGGCAATATAGATCGGCTCCAGCCGCGCCTTCAATTCGTCGAGCGTCATGGACGCAGTGAGCGTAAAATCGAGATCTTCTGAAAACCGATAGTTGCCAAAATAGCAGCGCTTCAGCGCCGTTCCGCCCTAGAACCCGAGCATTGCCTTGAGCTCCGATTCCGCGAGTGCGGCTAAGAACCAGGCGAGGCAATAGTCGCGTTCAAGGACGTTTTCGGGAATGCGGCGTCCGCCTTCTTTGTAAAGCCTGTTGGCAAGTAGCGATAGGTTCCGCTGTGGAATCATTCAAGTCGTCCGGATCGATTCAAGTTCTTGGGGTGTGATGTTTAATTGAAGCCGCCAGCGACGCAGATGCGGACCTTCCTTGGGTAGCAGGGTGTCGAGCGGAGCATAAGTGTCACTCAGCGTGTCCCTCAGCCGTGAGAGCTCGCTCTCAGGTGCGATCGCGTAAAGCTCCAGCAGATATCCGAGGCGGCGTATGACGGCTCCGGTACCCATCCGCAGCGCATATTCCACGAGCTTAGTTGTCTTCATTTCCTGATGGCGCATCCACAGGCCCTTGGCCACTTCCGTGACGCCGCCGCAGTATTCCGGCTGGCGGAGACCGTCAATGACGGTGCGTTCGAGGTCGCTGATGTCCACAGACTCCTGTTTGGTGACCCAATGCTTCGCGGTACCGAAATAATGTTCAGGCTTGACGAGGACGAAGTGAAATTCCGTGCCGTGGAGACTCCGGCCTTGCAGGCGCTTGGCGCTGGAAGCGAAAACGGCGAGTTGGGGCTGCGTCACCATCCGGTGAATCTCCATGGCGGATGCATGCGATATGAAGCATGGTGCGCTCCCGGCCAGCCGTTTAGCCGTCAGATAGGGATTGCCGCTGTACTCGGAAGTGGTGCCCAGTTCCTGGGGAACGATGACGAACACTCCCGGTTTCAGTCGACAGACAAGGCCACGCTGCACCGCTTTGTGCAGCAGACTGCTTGCCAGTTGTGAGTTCAATCCCGTTATCTCCTGAGCATCGGCGAGCGTGAACGTCGATTGCGAGCGGTCATAGAGACGGGCCAGCAGGCCGGCCATCTTGGGCCCAACGGTTTTGCTTGAGGTGTTATGTTCTGTGTGCATCAGATTGCCTATCAAGCAATTTGCAACACATAAACCATAACAATTATGATGTTTTATGTCAACAAGATCGTCTTTCAAGCAATTTCGGGCACATAAAACACAACAAGCCAAGTTAAACTGTTGTCCTACCCTGCCTCCGCCAAAGCTCCGGCATTCCTCCGCCTCATCATCATGACGATCACCGTCATCACGGTTGCTGCAGCAGTCACCAACACCGGCGCCGCCGTCAAGATCATGATCGTCATCATCAGCAGCAGCAGCAACAACGGCGACAACGGGCACCATTGCGTCTCGAATGTGGCCGAGCGGGGTTCTCGGTTTAATTCAGGCACTGTGAGGGTCGATGGTGTTTATAAAGGTACATCTTCGGAAACATCCTCGGCCGTCCCAGCGTCTGCGTTAATCCTACAAATCGTTCGACCGCGCGATGGACGCCGAATCGCCGATGTACTCCTTCATGCCGACGGCTATCGAGAGGCCGGCAGCGAAGCAAAACGCAGCACCTCGGCGCCGGAGGCGCAGTTCTTAGCGCGTCTCGCGTGGGCCGCCCCCTGCCATACAATGGGTTGCGGTTGGAGACACGATTGCCATGTTCCGCTTTCATCTCATCGTTTGTACTCAACAGAAGCCCGAGGGCGTTTCTTCCTGTTTCGCCGCCGGATCGCTCGCGGTTCTGGAACGCCTCGATCAGGAACTGCAAGCGCGCGGCCTGGCCAGGGAGGTTCAACTCACGACCAGTGGTTGTTTGGGCCTTTGTGAAGAGGGCCCCATCCTGGTGGTTTACCCGGATGGGGTCTGGTACCGGCGCGTCCAGATCGCCGATGTGGCCGAAATCGTCGAATCGCATTTGGGTGGCGGCCGTCCCGTAGAACGCCTCATTTGGACCGACGCCGACGCCCGGCAGGCGATGTCTCTCGAACACGCTGAGAGGTTCCGCGCCGCTGCGGCCGCGCGGGATAAGGCCGGCACTCTGCCCGACCGTCTGAATCAGATGATCCGCGGCTATATGCCCAGCCGCTCGATTTTTACTGCGCTCGAACTCGACCTTTTCAGCGCCGTGGGTAATGGCGCTACGGCCGAGGAAGCCGCCGTTGCCATTCATGCTGACGCCCGCGCCACGGCCATGCTGCTGAATGCACTCGTCGCTCTGGGCCTGCTGGAGAAGGATGGGAATATCTTCCGCGACACTCTGGAGACAGCCCGGTATTTTACGCGCGGCTCCAGGGACAACCACCGCGATGGCCTGCTCCACATCGCCAATATCTGGCACCGCTGGAGCGGCCTCACCGAGGCTGTCCGCACCGGCGCCAGCATTCCAATCGAGCGCGCTTCCTCTCCCGAGTGGACCGAGCAATTCATCGCCAGCATGCAATACAACGCCAGTGAACGCGCCCCGGCGGTCGTCGAGGCCATCGGCACTGCGGGCGTGCGTCGCATCCTCGATCTTGGCGGCGGCTCGGGCATCTACTCCATCGCCTTTGCCAAGGCGTCGTCGGGCCTGCGCTGCGAGATTTTCGATCTGCCTGAGGTTGTGCCGCTCACCGCCGGATACATCGAACGAGCCGGCGTCGCCTCGCAAGTGGCCATTCGCGCCGGCGACATGCTCCAGGACGATCTCGGCTCCGGCTTCGACCTCGCCCTGCTCAACGCCATCTGTCACATGTTCTCGGCTGAGCAGAACCTCCAGCTCTTTCGCCGCATTCGCCGGGCCCTGGTTTCCGGCGGCCGTCTCGTCGTTCAGGACTTTATTCTGAATCCCGACAAGAGCGGCCCACTCCATGCGGCGTTATTCACGCTCAATATGCTGGTCGGCACCGCCGCAGGCGCCTGCTACAGCGAGCCGGAATTCACTTCCTGGATGACTTCCGCCGGATTTACACATGTGCGCCGCATCAACCTCCCCGGCCCGAGCGACCTCATCGTCGGCCATGCACCCTAGTTTGGCCGTGAGCCCGATTGAGGAAGCTCTCGTACCTGGGCTATGAGGGCCGCGGTCATCCGATGGCCCTGAGAACTCAACGACGCTGACCAAATCAGATTGTCTTTGCGCGAAAGTGTGACCCAGTTTATCTCTAACCAAGATCGGTATCGGGAAGCGCCCTTTGCGACGGGAGCCGTCAGCCCAGTGGAGGACCCGATATCCCAGCCGCCAAGGCGAGTTCTGCCAGGATCAGGATGGGATTCAACCTATTGTTCTGCACCCCGGGAACATGCAATGCTGCGGTTGATTCGGGGCCTGGATTTCCCTTGCCGCAAATCTGGCTCTGCGCCCCTTTATCGTTGTCGGAGCCTTGCCAATGTCACATAGTCTTCCTTGATATGTTCATATAACTTACCGTATAGCTGGTAATACTCCATATAGCGCTCGTGGTTTTCCGAAATCGGATCCATGCGATCGATATAGTCAGCCTTCTCCCTGGCGATGGAAAAATTCTTGAAGACTCCGGTTGCCACGCCGGCCAGAATGGCATCGCCCAACGGGGCGCCTGTTCGGCTCCGCGCAAAGACGGTCGGCACGTTGAACACATCCGTGATGATCCGGCGCCATAGCCGGTTCTTCGCTCCGCCCTCATTCAGGACAATGGGCAGGTGAATCGTGGGACAGCGTTGTTCGATGATGCGAAAGGAGTCATACAGTGCATAGGTAACGCCTTCCATCATGGACCTGACCAGGTGGGCCTTGGTGTGGCGCAGTGACAAGCCAAACACAACACCGCGCGCATTCACGTCCCAAAGCGGAGTTCGTTCTCCCATCAGATAGGGCAGGGATAACAATCCATCGCAGCCAAGCGGAATCGACTCCGCCTCTCTTTCCAGGGCATCGTACGCGCTGAACCCCGGCACCAGCTTCTCGGTTGCCAACTCGAGTGGGGAGAACTGATCGCGAAGGTACCGGAGCGACTGTCCACCGCAGGTCGTAGCACCGACCAAAGCGAAGACATTGCGCGAATCCGTGGTGTAGGAGCAATTGATCATGGTATCCACGACCAGTCCTGGATTGTCGTGAACAACGCCAATCACACCGCAAGTGCCCAGATTGATCTGAATATCCCCCGCGTCGACCGCACCTCCACCAACCCAGCCCGCGTTGCAATCGATGGAACCCGCTGCAACCGGTATGCCGGCCGCCAGGCCGGTTTCTTCGGCAGCCGCGTCGGTGGTATAGCCCACAATCTCTTCGCAGGAGAAGAAGTCGGGCATGATATCCATGCTGAGGCCAATTTCGTCCACCAGCTTTTCGTCGAATTTGTTGCGGTGGATGTCATAGGCGACGCCATAGAGTGCGCCGGAAGAATAATTGGCCGTTGCCTTCCCGGTCAGTTTCAACCGAACATAGCCATCGATGGTCAGGGCTTTATAGACCCGCGCGTAGTCCTCTGAACGGTTCTTCTTTTCCCACATCAGGTTCACCAGCGTGGGATGGTCTTCAAGACGGTTCGAACTCAAATCGAACAGCCTCTTTTCACCGATGTTGTCTCGCAGCCACTGGACCTCTTCGGTCGCCCTGCGATCCATCAGATTGTAAGCGAGGTTGATCGGCTGATGGTGCTTATCCACCATGACCAGAGACGGCAAAGCGGAAGAGTTCGCAATTCCTTTGATCTGAACAGGACGGATGCCAGAGATCGCAAGACACTCCTTGAGAACCTCGCATGTGGTCTGCCAGTACAGATGCGGATCGTGTTCGGACCAACCCGGTCTATTCACATAGATCGGATATTCCTTGTAGGCATAAGCCAGCACGTTTGCTGCTTCATCGAGGATGCACGCTTTTGCTCCGCCTGTCCCGTGGTCCAGGCCGAGCAGATAACTCGCCATGACTTTGTCACCCTGGATCTGCTGCCGAAGTGCGCACTGCGAAATTCTGCTGCTGCCAGGAAACGCCATTTACAGCGCTTACCCGGGCAGAAAATGAGCGGTACCCGCGGTTTTCAGACAGATTCTCTTGATTTTCAAGTGAAGGCGTCTACCTTCGGGTTGGGCTGCCATAAATTGTGGCAGGCGTTGAAGTGGACCTGATCGGGAATGTTCACCTTCAGGCGGGAATGGAGTCTCATGAAATTGTAGTCAATCGCCTTGGCGGTCACCAAAATCCGGCCACTTGTGGTCCACAGGCAGAGCGCACAAATCTATTGCAGAGTAGAGATCGCGAGATTCCCGATAAGTGGTAAGAACGCCGATGGCGTCTAAAACGCGGTCGAGCGATGTTTCGGGTGAACGTAGGCGCTTGGTTATCCGGGACGCGGTGATGCGGCTCAAACCGGATTGTGGCGAGACACCTTTCAAGCGGGGTCATCTCTTCAGACATGGTCACTACCCTCATTTCATCGCCGCTTGAGAGATTAGCAAACTACCTCCATCAGATCATTCCCCCCGACGCAGAGGCTTCTTCCAAACCAACTCGCACGCCGACTGTCCATTTCATCCAGGACTCCGTCGATGCAAACAAGGTCGTCTTCCTGTCGCGATTTCGCCGATGGCAGCTACAGGCCTTTGGCGGTTAATGCTTTCCCAAGTCCGTGGCCATTTCAGCACCCTCTTCGACTATCGCCAAATCCCATGGCGCCAGCGTAAGAACATCCCCTTTGCTCACGGGCTTTCCATCGAGCAGATTGGCGCCCGCGCCATAAGCATAGGGCACTTTCACTTCAGCGCCTGAATAGTTGAAGTAGTAATGCAGCTGCTTCCCCATTCGATTGACGCCGTGCTGGACGTGAACGTCGGCGGGCAACTGCTGGTCGGGGCCGGCCAAGCCGAGTGTCTCGATCTTCCTGCGCAATACTGCTGTTTGAAGAGCATCCGACAAATAGGTTCCCTCATAGAGCAGGCTTCCGGCGCCAAGGTCGTTTTCGGTAATGGCCGGCCACTGACCGAAGAAGGGGTGATCGTAGAATGCGAGGGGCTTGGCGTGCTCAGGCATGATGAATTCAGCCCAATACATCACTTGGTTGTCGGCGCCTGCGTGGAATGGATCGCCTTTAAGAGACAGAGGGTGTTCCAGATTTGAGAACTCCTGATAGCTGAACCCGGCTGCTTCGCTCAGGGGACCGGGAGCACGCACCCAGCGCACCGCCGAGTTCTCATTGGCGAATCCGCTCTTGAAGGTCATGACGACGTGGCCGCCTGCCTTCACGTAATCCGATATTCTTTCGAGCAGGGCGTCGTCTGAAATGTAGAGTGCCGGCACAATCAGCAGCTTGTAAGCGGAGAAGTCCGTGGCGCCCGGAAAGACGAAATCGGATCCCACATTGATCTCATAGAGGGAATGGTGTATCTGCTGGACCAGCGAGTCGTAGTCCGCCGTGGGCGCAGCCCCGCTCCATTCTCTACCTGCGGAGGTGAATGGCATGAAGCCGATTGCGTTAGCTGAATCGCGACTCCACAGAATCGCAACCTGGTTGTGAATCTGCAGGCCGACAAGATGCGGACCGATCTTCTGCAACTCATGCGCCGTGCGGCCCACCTCTGCATAGGCGCGGTTCGGCTCGAGGTCGTGCGACAGCACACCCTTCCAGTAGGTTTCCTGGTTGGCGGCGATCGAGGCCCAGTGCCAGTACTCGACCATGTCGGCGCCGTTGGAGAGATGGGTATAGACATCTTCGCGGAGCTGACCGTCATAGGGCGGGAACTGGAAGGCCGAGCTCCATCCCGTGGTTTGCGCGTTGGTTTCTGTTACGAGGAAGTTTGAGTGCTTGAGCGATCGCGTAAAGTCTTCCTGAATCGATTGCGTGGACCCGTCAAAGTGGTCCTGCGTTCCGTGATAGACGTTCACGGCGGGAATGTCGAGGAACGAGGCGATGGACTCCTCATTCACGTCGTGGCGCATCATGCCGCCGAAGTCGGTAGTGACAAACTGACTCGGTCCGGCACACTCACGCACCAACCCGGCCTGCCAACTGAGAAAATCTGTCACCCGCATCTGGCTCCAGCGCGTCCATTCCAGCTTGTAGCCGGTGCTTTGCGCGCCATCGCGGGTGGGAAGGTCCTCCCAGGTGTGGATGTTCTCGCCCCAGTAATTGAGGAACCATGCCTTGCTCAGCGCTTCGGGCGTGACGAACTTCTTCTCGAGATAATGTTGGAAGCCGATAAACACGTCGGTATTGGCCGCGCCGTAGCTCGAGGTCTCGTTGTCGATCTGCCAGCCGATGACAGTGGGGTTGTCTTTGTAGTGGGCAACGATGTGGCGAATGAGGCGCTCGGCGTAGAAGCGGTAGGCCGGTGAATCAGTGTCCATGTTCTGGCGCATGCCGTAGCTGGCCTTGCTCCCACCGAGATAGTCGGCCATGATCTCGGGATGTCTGCGCGCCATCCAGGCAGGGATAGAATACGTGGGCGTGCCCAGAATGACCTTGATGCCGGCCTTGCCCATCGCACTCACTACACGGTCCATCCACGCATAATCGAATTGGCCGGCCTCGGGTTCCCAAAGGCTCCAGGTGGACTCACCCATGCGTACAACGTTGAGCCCAGCGGCCTTCATCAGAGCTACGTCCTTGTCCAGCCGGACATTCTGGTCTCCGGGCATGTACTCGTTGTAGTAGGCCGCGCCGTAGAGGACCGTCTGGAAGGGAGGTATCTCGATTGGACTTGAAGCGGCCGGGGACACAGATGCCTGCTTCAAATCGACAACCTGCGCTGGCGTTGTAAGACTCAGGGTTGTAGCCAGAGCAACTATGCAACACGCGAATTTGGATCTTAACTCCAGCATCTCGGCACTCCTTTCCATCTTTCAATACAATGCCAAGTATTACCTAAAACTCCATTCGAATTGCCGCATTGGCCGTCACACTAAGGGCTTTTCGCCTCTTTGCGGAACGGGACTATGGCAACGTAACCAGAACTGCCTGCGGGTATTCCAGTCCGATCCACAACGTGTGACTGGCCTGGTCAATGCCATAGGATGGATCACCATCGACCTTCCAGCCAGAAGCGGTCCAATGAACACGCTGCACGTGCAGGTCTTCGATAGAAGGCCATACCAGTTCTGGCTTCTGCAAGGAGACATCAACGTCGTAACCAACGATGAGGAGCTGCTTCTCTGAGGGGTGAATCACAATGGCCTGGCCGTCGCTGGATCCGGTTAAATGGAGCGGCAACCCATTGACTGTATCCGTTACCGAGAACTGCTCTCCCTGCGCGGGAGCCTGAAACACCTTTAGTTTGTCGGTCCCGGCGTAGAGGAGAATCATCGGTAGAGCCGTCTCCAGGGATTGGTAGGCGTCGCGCAGCTGAAAAGCGCCATTCGCAAGGCGGCCATCGTGCGAGAGATACGGCTGGTTCGACTCGGGATAGGACATGGTGAGCGACCATGGCGCGAAGATCGGCACTCCAAATTCTCCCAGCGCAACATAGGCAAACCGCGGCGCAACCAGTGAGGCTCCGCTGTTGGTTTCAGTCACGGCCGGTATATTCCGCGAGATTGCATATCGTTTCAATGTCGCCCTAAGCTCTGTGGTTGCCGCTTGCGATGGCGTTCCACAGCTATCGCCATGCCACTCAGCGCAGAAGTAAGCGTTGATAGCGATGAAGGACAGGTGGGGACAGTTTTCAAGATATGTCTGGACGTCCTCTCCCGGGGAACCTCCAACCAAGCCGTCCACTACTGAGCCGCCAACGTAGTTATGAAAGACCGGGATCGGATAAACGGCATGCGCGATCTCCGTGAGCGGCTTGATCCAGGCCGTGCTCATGTCCCAGGCGCTGTACTTCAAATCATCCGTGAATCCCTGCGCTGCAAACTTGCGGTTTGATTCCGGAGAGTGATCGCGGAAGAGCTTCGGGTTGTGGCGATCGGACCCGAATACGGAGATTTCATTTTCCAATTGGATTCCCACAACCACGTGCCGAGGATCGGCGCCTTTCAAATGGAACATGAATCCACGAAATGCTTTGAGCTCGCGATCGATAACCGCCGGTGAGTCGTAGGAAATCGCATTGTGGTGGGGGATGAGGTCTCCATCGATCGCGCGCGGATAGGTCTTCTCATCTTTCACAATGTAGAGCGGGGCATAGAGTTCTCCGCTGAGGTTACCGTAGATGTTGCCGTCGCCGCTGGCGTAGTGTCCGAACCAATCCAGCACCAGATGAAGATGGCTCTCACTGGCCATCTTGATGGCGTGGTCGACGTACGAGAAATCGTACCGATCTTTTTCAGGCTCAATCATGGACCATTTGACGGGAACCTTAAGCGTATTGACTCCGAGTTCCTTCGCCTTGGCGTAAAGGCCGTCATAGACCGTTTCATCTTCCCGGTAATGACCTGAACGGAGGTCCCACCAAGGGATCTCCACCGCCAGCATCGAATACGGCTCATTATCGACATACAGGACCTGATGGCCATTCACAGTCTGGAAATGCGGGATCGCTTCCGTGCTTCCTGGTACTTGCCACACACCCGTTGAAGCTGTGTCCTGCGCCAAACAAAACGAAGTCAGAAATAGAGCGAACGCGATGCCAACTACATAGGTACGATGGCTATTGCGCGTAAAACAAGAGACTTGTTCTATTGGTCTGCTTATAGCTGACATGCGGTACCCCTTTTCTCAGCGATGCCGTCGAGTAAACCCAGCGGGCCTCTGCTTACGGCTGTGCTCGTTGCTCATTCATTGCTTTCTTGCAGCTGTAATCACAAGCATCACAACTCGATGCGATGGAATTGCGGATGTTCGCCAGGAGGCGCGATTCCGGCTGCCGGCCGCGGGCTCCAATGGTGGTACCAGAGATATGTTTGAGTTTGAGATAGTCTGCATTGCATTCGGCTGTGCATACTCGCCGACGTCCTTCCTGGGAGAAACGGCACGGGCCGTAAGGGCCGAGGCCAAGCTGATTGCGAGCAGAATCGAGAGGAATCGGAATCTACAGCTAACCGCGGCATCCATGCGCCTCTCCCGGATCTGGTTGGAAGTCTTTTTAGGCGGGTGAGCAGAATCAGAAAAAGCGGGAGCACCGACGGAGCGGTGCTCCCTGTTCAACAGGCGGGTTACGCCTCAAAATGCGAGGTGCGCGCCGAGTTGCACCACGCGTCCGCCGTTGCGTGTGCCCAATATTTGGCCAAACTGCGAGCTTGCGGTACCCACCGGCGGCGAGAACTCCGCGTGGTTCAGAGCGTTGAATCCATCGAGTTGAATTCGAAGGCGGCCCTGTTCGCCAAGGTATGGCAGGCTGAACTCCTTCTGGATCGATGCGTCCAAATTGTCGATGTCCGGAGCCCGCACAGCGCTTAAGTACCGCGGAGTGTTTCCGAAGGAATAGGCCGGGTTACCCGAATATGGATTCCCGGAATCATAGAGGTTGCTGTAGTATGCGCAGGTTCCTTTCCAGTCAAAGGCATTGGTGTTAAACCACTCGCCAATGCCGTGCTTGAATCCCGTCTCCGGATTGGCGATCTCCACGGGCCGGGTCGCAATCGCCATGGAGGGGTTGCAGTAGAGGTATCCGCCGTCGTTGATGCCGACCGGATCGCCTTTGCTGAGCGTGTAAATGGCACTTGCTTGCCAGCCTCCAACCACCTGGCCGGCAACCCCGTGGTTCATCAACTTGTGACCGGGACCGAGGGGCAGAGTGTAAATCGGCGTCAGCACAAACCGCAATGGGATATCGCCTGCACTCACCGAGCGGTCGACGGAGCGGTGATAGAAGTCAGTGGGATAAACATCGAGCGAGCCGAAGCCGCTCCAGTCGGAGGAGGAGTCATCAAGCAGCTTGCTCCAGGTAAAACTGGTCAGAAGCGACAGGTCGTGGGAATAGTGCCTGTCATAAGTGACCTGCAGCGCATGGTAGACCGAACTGGAAAGACCCCACCATCCGGGGTAGACGTAGTCGCCATAGAAACCTCCCAGCGCGGAGATGTTTCCGGGTGCGCAATAGGGGCTGTCGACAGTGCTGTTGTAGATCGTGTTGCCGTACTGAGCGATATTGGCCGCGGACTGCTGGCACAAGTTATACGAGTAGTTGACCGGCAGATGCACCCCATGGCTTCCGCTATAGGCCAAAGTCAATGCCGCCTTCGGCCCAAGTTGTTGCTCGACCGAGAGGTTCCACATTTCCGAGTACGAAGCCCCCTGATGGTAAGGAGTGTAGGTGTTATATTCACCCTGCCAGAGCGCGAGCGGGGCGGTGCCGTTCGGCAGGACAACTGCTGGCAAATTGGAGATATAGGTGCCCGGGTTGATCTGAGTCGAGGCTAATATATCCGGAGAGACATTGCCGTCTCCACCGCGCCCGTGACCGAGAAGGCCTGGGAAGGAGATGCCATAACCTCCGCGCACGACCAGCCCGCTGCGCACATTCCATTCGAATCCGATGCGCGGCGCGAACTCCTTCCAATGCGTCTCGATTGATCCCTCCGGAGCCCCATTCAATCCATTTTGCGTCCATGTCAGCGTGTAGGGATTGAAGCTGGCCAAATCGTGGTTAGGAGAGGTCCAGGACGGGTCAAACTGCCAGCGTACCCCCAAATTGAGGGTAAGGTTCCGCTTGAATTTCCAATCATCCTGGGCGTAGAGCGCATCTGCCCAGGTGTGGACTTTGAGGTAGTCGCTTTGTACCTCAATGGAGCTCTTGTAAAGATATCCGAGCAGGAAATCCGCAAAGGCATTTCCGGTGCCGGAGCCGTTAAACGCAAAACTCCCAGCCACCTGATTGGGTTGGATGTTGTTGATATGGGCGTGACGAATCTCGCCTCCGAATTTGAAGCTGTGAGCGCCCCGGACCAGCGTCACGGAGTCGAGGAACTCGTTGTAGCCGGCAGGCTCGATCAACATGCCGCCCCCCGCTCCAAACCCGGAAAAGCCGGTAACCCCCACTGACGGCGGTCCGCATTTGCCGTTGGCGCCAGGATAGTTGCAAGCGGGTATGCCCGTAATGCCGAAATCGCTGACGCCGGCCTCACCGTATCCGTTGGTGGTCCGTATTGGATCACGGTGATCGTAACCGTAGTGGAAGTCATTCAACAGGTTGGAACGGAAGGTGTGCGTCCAGCCCGTCGTGATGGTGGTAACCGGAATATTCTGATAATTCGCTTCGTCAAGCCATCCAACTGTGTTACTGGGGGATTTCGACTTCTCATAGTGGTAGACGCCAAAAATGTGATCGTTTCTTCCCAGGAACCAGTCCACGCGCGGATTCACGCGATTCACTTTCGTTCCGTAGGTTTCAACGCCGTTCCACAATTCGCCGCCCGCCACAGTTGACGCTCCATTGTTTCCTTTTGGCCACAGAGCTTCAAGGGCCTTGGCGATGCTTTCGACGGGCACCTGGTTGTTGGGAATCGGAGTGCCGGCCAGGCTAGAGGTGGGGTAGTTGCCTGGGTAATAAAGTTGGGTTCCGCTGGTACACACCCCGGCGTTGAATCCGGCTAATCCTCCATTGCAGAGCGCTGAAAGGTCGCCGCCCTTGAATGCGTCGGTCGGAACCACGTCGCCGGTCACCGTCGAACTGGAATCGGAATGCACTCCCTGGTAGTCGGTAAAGAAGAATAGTTTATTCTTCAAGATCGGGCCGCCTATTGTGCCGCCATACTCGTCAAAGTGCGAGGGCTGGATAGGAATGCCGTCCAGGTTGCCGAAGTAGCTGTTCGAGTTCAGTTTGGAGGTCTGGTAATACTCATACGCCGTGCCGTGAAACTGGTTGGTGCCACTTTTTGTGCTGATCTCGATGACACCGCCGCTGACCTTGCCGTATTCCGCCGAGAAGCTGTTGGTTTGAACTCGCAGCTCCTGCACTGCGTCCACTGACGGGTTAGCATCCGGACCGCCGAAGGTGGGCTGTTCGGTGCTCGTTCCATCGATAAGATAGTCGTCCATGCGCGGCCGGCCGCCGTTGAGCCGTGCGTTGTCCAGGGCATATCCGCCTTCGCCCGTCTGCTGAGTGACGCCGGCGGAGAGCGAGACAAGACTGTAGGGACTATGACCGCTGCCCGCCGATCCCGATAATGGCAAACTGCCAAGCTGTTGCTCGTCAACTGTCTGGCTGAGCGAGGATTCCTGGGTCTGCATCAGCGGACTTTCGCCGGTTACAGTCACTGTTTCAGCGGACGAGCCGACCTGCAGCTTCAGGTTCACCCTTGGATTGCCGTCGACATTGAGAACAATGTCGTTCTGGACCGCGTTCTTGAATCCCTTCGCGCTGGCTTCAACGCGATAGATTCCAGGGTTCAGGCTGGAAACCGAATAGTCGCCCGATGCGTTGCTTTTGAGCGTGGTCATGACATTCGTGGCGACATTCGTAACGGTGATGGTCGCTCCCGGAATGATCGCCCCAGTGGGATCGGAGACCGATCCGCTGATGGTGCCGAACAGGCCCTGGGCGCCTGCCGGATTGGCGCTAAACACTCCGATCGCCAGGCAGATGGCAACCGCTGCGTAGATTGAGTATCTGAATCTCATCCTGTCCTCCAAATTCTGTTCCAAAGTTGAGGGATAGTATCCTGGTTACCTTGAATTCCAATCTCGGCGCAGGAGTAATCGCTGAGTCAGCTGCGTTCGCCAATTACGTCATCGTTTTGCACTTAGAGGACCACTCGATCAAGAAATCGCCTCTGCGAAATCTGTGAAATGCACAAACGAGGATCATGCGAGAAATCGTTTTCTTGGACGGAGGAATATTGCTCCTGAACCGGCTTGCATGTCAAGTGCAAATAGTGCAAAACCAACTCTCTATTTTTATCGTCACTCTAACTAATTTATAATCATATATATACACGCAATTCATCAGATTCGGCAATGCCAGGCCCGACTCGGTCCGGACGCATCTGAACTCTTGATGACCTTCCGCGCGAGGAACCGAATCAATCAAAAAGTGGGATTTATGCCAGTCAGATTGCCCAGATTGCCTGCAATCGATTTCTCGCTATGGATAAGCAATTGGGTCAATGTTTGGTTCATATTCAAGAGATTCGGCAATCGTTTACCAAGTGATGTAAGATGATCTGCAACGGAGTTGGATGCTTTCTCCTAAGCCAGACTCAACCGGCGTCAAAGGTGAGTTCGGTACTCCGAGGTTGCAAGAGGTGCTCAGTTTCAGGAAGAGCACTCTCACCACATTTTCCGAGCCGGAGGGCCAAGTCGCTGAGAGGCCCCTTCAGCTCGATGGTGATTTCGCTTTGCGGGCAGAGAGCTCATATGACCAGAGAAAGTCACAGTGTGACGAAGAGACGTGGCAGCGGCGGGAACATTCTTGAAGTCGCCAGGCTTGCCGGGGTTTCCACTGCTACAGTGTCGCGCGTCGCGAATGGCCGATCCACGGTGAACAAGAAACTGGCCCACAAGGTTCGGCAGGCCATCGAACAACTCGGGTACGTTCCAAATCCTCAAGCGCGAGCTCTGGTTTCGGGCCGGAGCCGCGTTCTCGGACTTCTGATCTCAGAGATTACGAATCCCTTCTATCCGGAACTGATTGAGGCCTTTGAAAATCTCGCGTGGGAGAACGACTTTGAGGTAATGGTCGGATCAGTAACTTCCAACAAAGAACGTGCAAGAGTGTTCATTCGCCGGCTCATTCAGCGCAAGGTTGAAGGCGTCGCCGTGATGACATTCAGAGTGGAATCAGATTACCTGCATGAGTTGATTGCACGAGACATACCTCTGGTGACGGTAGATGAAGGCTTAAACGCTACCCGTTCGCTGGCCTTGAAAGTCGATTACGACCACGGGATCAACCAGGCCGTACAGCACCTGGCGGTGCTGGGTCATCGCCAAATCGGTTTTATCAGCGGACCAATTCCGCATCCTACAAATGAGCGCCGCAAAGATGCATTCTTGCAATCTGTGCGGAGAATCGGCCTGGCACCCAAAGCCACACCCATCTTTTTGGGCGACCACACATTTGAAGGTGGAATGCGGGCAGCCGATTACTTCCTGCGCCTCAGAGAGCGCCCAACCGCTATCGTCTGCGCAAACGACCTTATGGCCATTGGGGTCTTGCGAGTCCTTGCGGAGCGTGGAATCAGAGTTCCCAGTGATATGTCCGTGGTGGGTTTCGACGATATTCATCTGGCGGAGTTTGCGAATCCTCCTCTCTCCAGCATTCGCATGTCGCGAGAGGATTTGGCGCACGCTGCTTTTGAAGGGTTGATGGCATTGGAAGACCCGGACAAATCGACTTCACCGCATCCGATTCGGATTAGCACGAACCTGGTTGTGCGGCGCTCGACAGCCTCGCCGAAAAGGGCAGTTGATGCCCTCAGACGCGGGCGGCGATCCAGTCAGGACAATGGCGCAATTGCTACGCAGTAGCGGGCGGTCTGCTTTTCTGCATCAGAACCTCCTGACGCGTTACCACCAGAGCATGTTCAGGAATGCACAGAGCAATAACAGGGCAGCGCTCAGTAAAGCCAGTGTCGGCGAAGGACGAATCGCTTCGAGAACACCTGCATCGATCAGGAACCTCTGACCTGCAACCTCCGTTTTCTCTGCGTGCCGTCTCTTGTAGAACATGCAGCCTAGCATCGCCATGGTAAAGCTCAATATGGCCGCATAGAAGTTCGCACTCATCTGGCTGCCAAAATAGACATACGTTCTCCAAAAGCCAATTTGCAGCGCAAATGCAGAACATACTCCGAGCAGGATACCTGCAAATGCGCCACGCTCCGAGGTTCGCTTGCTGATTAGTCCAGCAAGCACTGCGGCAAAGACCGGTGAATAGAAAAGTGCAAGAATGAGCTGCAGAAACTCCATCAGATCGTGGAAGCGAAATGTTGCATAAGCTCCGGATTCGGAAAGCAGCATGCAGACGAATACTGCCACGCCCCCAGAGCGGATGTAATGCTGCTCCGAGCGAGAGGGACGAAGATAGATGCGATATACCTCCTCGACCCATAAAGCAGAAAAGCCGGAGACGTTTCCCGCCAACCCTGCCATCAGGCCTGCGAGCAGTGCTGCGGTTCCCAAAGCAAGCAGGGCTTGTCCAAAAGCATGCGCCATGAGCGCCGGCATGGTCTCATCGAGCGAAGCAAGGCCGGTTCCGGCCAAGAAGGCCGGCGCGGCAGCTCCGGGAAGCACAATCAACAGAGCGATTCCCAGCTTGCCAAAGCCCGCCAGCAGAGGCACTTTTCGGGCAGCGTCAACAGTGCGTGCCGTGAGGGCCCGCTGAATCATCACAAAGTCGGTACACCAATAGGAGAAACCGATGACGAATCCCAATCCCAACGCCACACCGAAACAGTCGAGCGCCGCGTGAGAAGAGATCAAGGGCAGAGGTTTCCAAAGATGCCATCGGTTCGGCCTTAAGGCGAAGCTGGCAAAGGTGAAATGTACCGTCAAGAAAACCAACGGAGCGATGCCGGCGATCATCACAAAGAATTGAAAGACAGAGGTGTAAACGGTCGCCCGAAAGCCACCGAGAACTACATAAACGAACACCACTGACGCGCATACCAGTGCGCCTGTGAGCAGGCTCCATCCCACGATCACGTGCAGCACTCGAGACAGAGCATAGAGAGCGACACCAGCAAAGGCTGCTGTGCTGGCCATGGATACACATGCATTCAACAACCGAACCTTGGGGCCGAAGCGCATGCCGAGATACTCTGGAAGGCTGCGCGCTCCAGTTCTCATATATATCGGCAGAACGACGATTGCCAGGAAGATCATCCCCGGAATCCCGCCGATCCAGTAGAAATGCAACGCCTGAACGCCATACTGCGCGGCCATCGCGCTCATGCCGATTACTTCGATGGAGCCGCAATTGTAAGCGAGAAAGGAGAGGGCTGCGGCCCAGGTTGGGAGTGACCGTGAGGCATTCAGATAATCGTTTGAGCTTTTAGACCGACGGCGAGAAGCGAGACTGATCAGTATGATCGCGCCGAGATACAGCGGAAATATCACCAGCCCCCATGGGCCCAATATGCCAGGTTTCATGCGCTCTCTTACCGACGGATTGAGGACGAATTCACTTGTACACGAAATGAAGCAAGTCGTCCATGCATAGGTCGACCATCAAGCCGCTCAAGGCGCCAAAGTATCCCGGGAGGTAACAATTCGATCCGAGTAGATCTGGGGTGGATCAGGTTCAGGCCAAAATGGAGTCCTGAGCTATTGCTCGATCGGGACCAGCGTGCAAGAGCCGGGCATGGCCCTTGAGGGATGGTTCGACCGCTCCGGCTCGGTCTCCGGGCGCAAGGCCAGCCGCATGCAGGAAGATTACGTCACCGGCGCGGAGGCGGTCACGGCGCTGCAGAACACGCTCTTCCAATACTTTCCGCGGCTGGCAAACGTAACACGGAAGAAGGAATTGACTTCCCCGTTTGCCCCATGAGACACTCCGCATTAGTTACCTCCTTTCCCCAGAACACGCACCGCGCCCAAATTCACAGTTGCCGGGATCACCCGCATATACCACCACTCCCGCTTATTCGCGCCACGGGAGATATGGAAGCCGCATTTCGACCTGGGCAGGTGGCCCGCTTACGGATAGGCTTTGCTTACCTCCTGGGCGAAACGTCGACTTTCGCGCAGGAGAAGGCTGGTTCTTTGCGCGCGACACTTTCAAGAAATGGATTCAGGATTACCAGGCCGCCGCAGACCATGGTGAAGCAAGAACTCTCTCGCGGCGATAGATCAGGCAGGCAAGTCGAGGCTTATCTGCCTGGAAGACGGCAATTGCTTAAATTCTCTGGGGGGATTAGCAATGACTGGCGCGACAGAACTGGCGCTCAATACCGAGTACCCGGCACCGAACGAAGATGAGCTCGCGGAAAAACTGGTTCAACTCATCCGCGAAACAATTGAGCAACGCTTTCTGCAAGGGATGACGTATCGCGGAGTCAACACGAAGTCCCACGCTGCCGTGCGGGCAAATCTCATCGTCAATCCCGATCTTCCTGAATATCTCCGGGTTGGTCTCTTCCGGACACCGCGCACTTATCCTGCCTGGATACGATTCTCCAGTACGCTTCCCGACCCTTTGCCAGACGGCGACCGGGACCTGCGCGGCATGGCAATCAAGTTGATGGACGTGGACGGAGTCACGCTTTTGGAAGCCGATTCCCATGCGCGCACCCATGATTTGATATTCATCACACCGGACACCTTCTTTACCTCGAATCCCCAGGACTTTCTTTCTTTTGTCGAGGCAGGAGGCCTGAACTCAAAAAAGAGCCTCCGCGACCTGTTAAGGCTTTTCATCTTTATGCTCACTCACCCGGCGGTTCTGATTTGCATTCTGAAGTCCCAGAAGAGGATTGGCAGCCTGCTGGAGGTGCCGTGGTACAGTGCTACGCCTTATCTCTTCGGCGACCGCGCTGTCAAATACTCGCTACGCCCCTGGCTACAGCCCACGACACCCGTTCCGCAAAATCCTGCCAACAACTATCTGCGCGAGGGCCTTGTGCGGCAACTTCAAGAGGCTGAAGCAGGGTTCGATCTTCGCATCCAGTTTCAGCTCGACCCCTACAAGCAGCCCATTGAAGATGCATTGGTACCGTGGCGCGAACAGGACTCTCCGTGGCACAAAATCGCGACGGTGGTACTTCCAATACAGAAGATCGATTCCCCCGAGCAGTTCATGTTTTGCGAGAACCTTTCCATGAATCCCTGGCGCTGCTTTCCGGAACATAGGCCCCTTGGTGGCGTGAATCGCGTGAGAAGACTCATCTATTACGAAGGGTCAAAGTTCCGGCATCAAAGAAACGCTGTTCCGGTTGTCGAGCCGAAGCCCTGAGCGAAGCTTGCGTCCGTTTCGCCCAGTAGACCGATCTCGATCGTCAAACCACACATTTTCGAATAAGGTAACGGTCGCGAAATGCACCCGACCGCGCAGGGCAAGAACTCAATTCATAAACCCCGATTTGTATTTGTCAATGTAGGACTGGTCCCACGTCTGCTGAATGAGGGGTGATAACTATGAACCGAATCTGGAATCTCGTGCGCGCCTGGATGCGCCTGCCATCTACGCCGATCGGCTGGCTTGTTTCGATCTTTGCACTGGTTGCCGTGGCCGGTTTGGGTGTGTGGGGCTACATTCTCTACTTCCCGGACCTTCCCTCGTCGGTGAAGGTCTACGACGTCGTCAAGCTCAATAAGAACTGGACGGATGAAGAGCGCCAAAAGTACTATCACACTTCGCAAGGGTCGCAGGTTATGCCCTACGACTGGTTTATCGCGCTTGAGCAGCCGAACAACAAACAGTTGTTTCTGTCCAACGAGTACCTCACCAGGATGCGGATCATTCCAGATCCCAATCCGACCAGTAATCCAGATCTTCTACCAATCGGTTTCGCGAAGGACGATCCGGATCCGATTACCGGTGTGCAGAATGTCGGGTTGACGTGTGCCTTTTGCCACACATCGCAGCTTACCTATCATGGCATGGGCATTCGCATTGATGGCGCACCGGGAATCGTCAACTTCGATACATTCCTGTCGCAACTCGTTGTGGCTGTCGCAGCCACCGTGCAGCCTAAGTTTACGGCCAATCTGTTCGATCGCGGAAAGTTCGATCGCTTTGCACGGCGTGTCTTGAAGGACAAATACAACCAGCAGGCTGCTGAAGATCTTCGCAAACAAGTGATCGCATGGCTCGCCCAAAAAGTGCAGCAGCAGGCAGATCAACTGGCCCTCAAGAACACAACTGCTTCCTTTGGCCGCCTGGATGCTCTCGGCACCGGAGGTAATACCTTGTACCGGCTGCTTGCCACGGATAACCTTCGCGCTCTGGATGCTCCTGTCACGGCCTTCCCGCTCTGGTACGTCACCCAATATGACTGGGTCCAGTCAAACGGTTCCATCCGCCAGCCCATGTCGAGGAACATCATTGAATCGGTCGCCGTCAATGCCAGCGTGGTCCTTCCCGGCAATCCGGCCAATAATGACCGGTACATCTCAAGTGTCCGCATGAAGAACATGTGGGAGATGGAAGATACGGCAGGCAAGCTGGCAGCGCCTGCCTGGCCGGAATGGATTTTTGGCCCCATCAACCGCGACAAGGCTCAAAAGGGCAAGCAACTCTATGCCCAGTATTGTTCGAAATGCCACTCGCCCCAGCTCGAACCAGCCCCCTTATGCGGGGATCAGATTGCCATCCGAAACAAGAAGAGATTTTTCATGCTCAGGTTGTTCCCCATCGATGAGATTGGCACGGACCCCCTCGATGCGACGAACTTTGCAACCCGGACCGCGGATGCGTCAGCAATCGGCCTCGGAAACAATGCCCCGGGGCCGCAGGTGATTCAGACGGTCATCGGTGGCATCCTTCGTCGCGGATTCAAGGACCTGAATCTTCCGCAGGCGACAGAGGATGAGTGGAGCGGATATCGCTCCGATTGCTGGAGAGCTCCGAAAGCCTATCCCGCGCGACCGCTCGACGGCGTTTGGGCCACAGCTCCCTTCTTGCACAATAATTCTGTGCCGAGCCTTTACCAGCTTCTGCTTCCCGCGGATAAGCGGATCAAGAAATTCCATGTCGGCGATCCTGAATTCGATCCAGTCAACGTGGGATATGTGAATGTCAGAATTCCCGGCGGGTTTACGGTGGACACGACCAAACCCGGAAACTCCAATGCCGGTCACGAGTTCCGGAATGCCCCTCCCGGAACCAAGGGCGTCATCGGTCCGGAGCTCTCCGATGAGCAGCGGTGGGACCTGGTCGAATACTTGAAGATCATTGACGAGATGGGACCCGCGCTGGCCGCCGCCAAGAACCAGCCTTCGTCGAATCAATACGGACAATGTTGGACGGACCCGCAATACGGGGCGTGCAACGCAGCATCATCAAGTGCGCAAAACCTTGTACCGTCCAAAACTAGCGGAGTCAATTAGGAAAAAACCGATGGCTCATCTTGCGGATGTTACTTTAAATAGGGCTCGTCCTTAGGATCGGCGCGATTCAATGGGATTGTCCCGGAATACGCCGGGCCTTCGATCTAAACCCCGAATTCTCAACGCGTTTGAATTGTTTTAGGGATGGGTGCCTGGAGATTGAGCGACACGGTTCCAATTACCGTGCCGAGGCGCCGCAATACGGCACGACATGCAGGTGCGGGCCTATTTAATTAACGTTGCCACCCTCTCCCGACGGGAGCATCTCGATCTCGAGCCCCGCAATCCCATTGAGGCTCTTGCCGGCAATGGCTTGCAAGTCGCCATACATGCCGGCGGTGGAATCAATTACTCCACGGATCTGCTGCTCTCGCTTGGCCCATAGCCGAATCATCGTTCTGCGTTCCCTGGCAAGATCGTTCTGCATTTCAGAAAACTTTTCGACGACCGCTCCTATATGTGCACGAAACTTCGGGCCAGTCAGGTACTGGTAGATCATGCCCATCTTGGTGTGTTGGCCTTGATTGGTCTGCCGGACCGTCGCAACCTCGATTAGAGACTGCCGGAGAGCGATAGCTACCGGAACTGCGCAACGCGGCGCAACAACCCAAACGCCGTCAATCAGGTCGAAGGTTGCTACTTCCCTAGGAAGTGCGCGCGACACCAGAACCGAAAAGTCGGCCTTTGCAGATCGTTGGTCATCGCGCAGTTTTGTGAGCCAACTCTCACTCCAGTTCTTGGTTCGCTTCGATTCCCAGAGAAGCATACCGCACTGTTGGCCGGAAGCAGAGCGTACTTTATGGAGAATGTCTCCACCGAACTCACCTTTGGGAACCGGTTCGATGAGGTCTGAAGGGAATTTCGCAGCGAGAAGCGACTCAAGTCCAAGCTCCTGGACTTCGCCTTGGAGTTGTTGGGAACCTTGTTCTGCTTTTTGTTTGAGAACTTCGATCTGTCGCCGCAGCCCGGCGATGGCTTCGTCACGTTCGGCGACCTTCAAAGCAAGTTCATCCTCGACCTCGTGCCTGGCCTTAAGGTGAATCTCGCCGAGCGACCGCTGAACGCGGGTTTCGACGGTGAGTTCAAGCTCGCGCTTTTGGTCGTCGAGTTCCCGTTGCTTGCGCAGGAGTTCCGCCTGCGCATTCTGGGCTTCAGCGAGTTTCTCATCCTTGGCTTTCACGATGGCTTCGAGATCAGCAAGTTCACGCGCCTTCCCAAGTAGTTCGTCTGAGACGGCCATGCGCGCTGTCCTTGCCTCTTCGGCCGCAATTGCCTGCCGCTCGCGCCGAACGCCTGCTTCGATCTCAACGGCAACTTGCTTCCTGGCTGCAGCCACCTCTTGCTCTTGCTCACGAACTGCTGCCATTCGGCCAGCGATCTCGCTATCCTTCTCCGCAAGCTTCCGCTCAAATTCCCGCCTCCTGACTTCAACCAGCGGAGCGGCGAGCGACTCGGTCAGCTTGATTTCCTTCTGACAGTTCGGACATTGAATGACGGGTTCAACCATCAAAGCGCCGCTTTCTTTGAGAATCGTTCTCAATGTTTGCAAATGAATCTTGCCTTCGGAGGCAATACGGGCTCTATGCAGCGTCGTCATTTTCATCTTCGGAGAGAGCAAAACCCGCCTGGTTTTTGGGGGCTGAGCTGCGAATCATGGTCTCACGGAGAACATGTACGCCACGCAGCAGATCTTCAGTACGGATTTCGTCTTTGCGCTCGAACGAGTACTGCGCCGCGAGAATTGTGGCCTCACGGCACATTGCGAATGAGAAGCCTGCAGAGTCGGCAACAGGACGCTCAAGCGCAGCTGGTTCAAGGTTCAGTCTCATCTTCTGAAAGTACTGTCGCCGCAACTTCCTAGTCGGATTCGAAAACTGCACGATTCGGTCGAAGCGCCCTGGACGGCGCAGAATGGCTGAGTCAAGGGCAGCAGGGTCATTGGCCGTCGCTACGATATATAAACCCTCTCCGGAGGCGGCACCGTCCAGGGCGTTCAAAAGGCACTGCAAGCTGACTTGGGTTTTCGATTGGCCGCTTCGTGGGAATGCTCGATCGAGATCTTCGAAGATGACCATGGCCGGACGAGCGGATAACGCTTCGTCAAAAAGACCCTCCAGGTCGAGATCGCTGGCGTTGGGTTCAAACAGGCGTAATGTGTACGCACAGAGCTGACGGCTCGTCATCATGGCCCGAATGGCTGTGGACTTACCATTTCCGGGCGGTCCGAAGAGGAGCGCGCCCCTTCTGAAAGGAAGCTTACGTTCTCGGAAAAATGCTTCTTTGCTCCAGAACCCCAGGAAATCGTTCTTCAGTAAGGAAACGACAGAAGGATCGAGAACCAGGTCGTCCCAGTCACACGGCAGAATCCGACAAGGCTCGCTGCGGTAAACGGTCAGTGTAGGTGTAGAGTCGCGCACGTCAAGGGTTTCAAGAAGTCGGATCACTGGCTCGACAGAGTCTCTGCTCGCAACCAGAACCCGGGTCTCTGTCTCGCCGTCAGAATTCGGGCCGGCCTGATAAAAGAGATTCAGGACGACAACAGGCTTCGGAACGGAGTGGAGGGTCAATGCAACTGGGCAATCTTGCCATTCAACGCGCGATCGTTTCGCTTTCGACTCTCCATCGAAAATCGCAGAATAGCTCAACTGCGGTTTAGACCTGCAAATGTCGAGCAATGGCGGCAGTGCAGGTGGGGTTTCGGCGGAGACGAGGAACGTCTCCAATCTGCGCGCCGCGGAGGTGGCAGCAACTTGATTTGCTCCAACCGCGAGGACACTTTTTTACGCCGATCTGCGCTAGATTCAGGCTCGTCTCGATGATCACGGCCTCGGACAGGCAGACACCGATCTTAGCTTCAATCCACGGACGCCAAGCATCAACTGCACCTCGGATTAAAGTTGGGCGCGTCGCGAAATTGTGGAGTTGGATTGGCGTTTCCACTGTTTTTCTCCAAATACTCTTGGTCCAGGCCAGCCCAGAATCTTCACTCCTTGAAGAGCAGCCACGCATCCGAGGCGTTCCGGCTAACCAGCTTCCCCGAGGCGTCGCGCGTGTTCTCGAAAGCTTTACTGGCTCGTCCCAGCAATTTGCCATCGCGATCCCGAGCCACGACATCCCCGTTTGCGAATCTGCTGGTGATGTTTCCGATGATCTGGTTCTTTCCGTCCCGCAGCCATTCAGTCTTCAACATGGTCGATATTCCTTCCCCGATCTCTAAGCTATATATACGGAGGTGACCGGGAGAGAGTGGAGTGCCAACACGTTTTTTCTTCTTATCGAACTCGGTCTTATCTCTATCGTGTCTTCACCTAAGGAACATACGGCCTGGAGAACGATAAATGGAGCTGTCGTGCTGGCCAAGCATTGAACCGGCGGGGTTTCTGGTTTTCGGGCGGCCGGTCATTCTCACGTTTGACCGTTGGACAGTGCAGGTTCGGATTGCCGATTCAAGCTAAGCTATTGATTCTATTTGGCGTCCCCGACGGGACTTGAACCCGTGTTATCGCCGTGAAAGCCGCAATTTAACCCGCAGCGCTAACAAATCGCTGAGAACCGGAATGCATCGGACCGAATCCCAGCAGCCGGAGCGAACAGCTTATCTGCTCCGCAGATGTCCGCAAGGTCTGAACCCATTCGCGGCTGTCGCGACCTGCTGCGCGCAGAGTGATACGACCCGCCTCCACAGGACGCCTATGACGATTACCTTGTATTTTCAGCCTCTTGCCGCACAACCGCGAAGCGGGAGCCGAGGCCGTTATGTCGAGGTTATTTGCGATAGAACTTGACACTTGAACGCCACTAACAGAGGTATTCGGGCGTTTCTGCCCGCGCTAATAGCCGCGCCCACTATTTTCGATTATGATGAATATCGAAAATAGAGCGCTCGATTATTCTCGAGCCTGAAGAGGAAGATGACAGCAATTGCAAACATTCCCGGCAAAAGGGTTTCCCTGGGCAAGTATTCGGCCTTTGTGCCCGCTCCACTGCCTCCAAAGCTGGACTGGACGCCCCGCCTTATTCGAGTGCTCTCCGACGCAGATCGCTTGATCGGCAGACTGGCTGGCGAGGGCGGACGGCTGGCCAACCCTCATGTGCTGATACGGCCCTTTGTGCGGCGCGAGGCGGTCCTTTCAAGCAGGATCGAAGGCACGCAGGCCACACTTGGTGAATTGCTGGCAGCCGAAGCTGGCGCAGTTGTGGATAGGAGTCCGGAAGACCTCCGTGAGGTTGGAAACTATGTTGTGGCGTTGGAACATGGCATCTCCCTTCTCAAGGAACTCCCACTTTGCGTACGTCTCGTTCGCGAGTTGCACGAAAAGCTCATGGAGGGCGTGAGAGGGCATAACGCCGCTCCAGGAGAGTTCCGCACGACACAGAATTGGATCGGCAAACCCGGCAGCAAACTAGAGACGGCTTCCTTTATTCCCCCACCGCCTGGCGAAGTGGCGCCTTGTCTGGCAGCCTGGGAGAATTTTCTCCACGATTCCGAACTGCCGCCGCTGGTGACCATTGCACTTGCCCACTATCAGTTCGAAGCCATACACCCTTTTCTCGATGGCAATGGCCGCGTGGGACGTTTGCTGGTCACGTTGTTTCTTATCGAAAGGAAGATTCTTCCCGCCCCCTTGCTCTATCTCTCGGCGTTTTTTGAAGCATCGCGACGGGACTACTACGAAGGCTTGCGCGCAGTCAGCGAGCGCGGCGCTTGGCAAGACTGGCTGGAGTATTTTTTGCAGGGAATTGCCCGCATGTCCGAAGATGCGGTGAGCCGGGCAACACGCATCAACGACCTGCTGGCAGAGTGGCGAAGGAAGCTAGCCAGCGAATCGACGAACACGCCGTTGAGGGTGATCGATCTGCTGGCGGCGAATCCATTCATTACTACCACTGGTGTTGCCGATCGATTGGGGCTTGCCTTCACTACGGCTCAGCGTGCGATTGAACGGCTGGAAAGAAACGATATTGTGCAACAGACGACAGACGCAAAACGCAACCGCGTCTACTGTGCGCGAGCGTTGCTTGAGATCCTTGAAGAACCGGCCCACCTTACGCCGGAGGCTTCGCAGTGAAAGCTCGCGGCCTTTCAACCCTCTAGCCCCGCCAAGTCTTGGTCCTTGCGGGAGGACGAGACTGGAGTCTAACTCGGCTTCGTCGTGGGGGTATCGAACTTTCATCGACTATTTCCTGCCAGCTTTTGCTGGCGCACTAAGCGTCAGGCGATTCCCCTCTTGATGAGTGGGAGAGTGGGTATGGTTGGTACTGTCGATTTCTAGGGAACTGCGTTCGACCGGCCCTCAACGTCGCTTGGGGGAAGCCAGCAGCTGCCATTGGCGGAGTCTAAGAGGCTGCCTCTTTCGATCCGACAGATCTTGTCGCCGGCGCAGGTCGACGCGGTTACCTCATCGGTCTCACACCGGATCGCCATCGCGGCTTCAGCAAGATGGGCTCGTAGATAGCCCTTCGCGGTCGAGTTGGGCTGATTCTTCGGCTTGATGCGTATGGTTTTCGGCGCGACATTGAAAAGCTTCAACATAGCCGCCAGCGAGATTTCTGTGATTCCCGTCCCCTCATACGAGCGCCAGGGAGAGGTAGCAATGCCACGAAGCCCCGTCATCAATTCCCCACTCGTGATGCGGTCCCGCGCGCCGATCACGGTCAACGTATCCCGAAGCAGGTGCTCGGCATATTCCAGCTTCTGGGCTCGCTCTTCTTCCTCCCTAAGTTGTTCGAAGCGGCGAACGGGCAGCGTTTTCAGTGTCGCGATATCGATGGCCGACCGTTCCAAGCTTGGAATGCGCTCTGGGGCAAAAAGTTGACATAGTGTGAACAGCGGCTTCCAGATCTCTTTGTCCCGATCGCGGAGGAAATCAAGACTCGCGTACAAGTTGTGGTAATTAAGGTAGGAGTTGCGAATCTCCTCCATGCGTTCGCGGATTGCCGCTACAATTTCAGACGCGATCTTCGCGCCTTCCTCTTTGGCGGTTTGCTGGACATATTCGTTTCGATTTCCAGACATTCTCCTCTGCATCTCCACAATGATGCAACGGTCGCGCAGCGAATCGTACAGGTCCCCAATTTGGGCAAACACCTTGGGACAGAAGAGTGAGAACCGCCGGTTTTGGCCACCGATTTTGCGGATCAGATATTGCCCACGCCGGTACCCGCCGTTCAAGATCGAACGGAATGGCGAGTGAGGGTTTTGCAGGCGCTCAGACTCGTCAAAGAGGATGACCTTCTTTTCTTCAATCTCGGTGTAGACTGCGGCAACCGTGATGCTCCCGTCAACCAACACAGCCTTGTCCTCGCCGGCAAGGAATTTGAGCAGTTCGAGCACGCGGGTCTTTCCCGCACCTTTCACCGCGGCGCTCACTGAGAGATATGGAACCTCGTCGAAGCACTCGTCCCAGCAATGCTGCAATACTGCGAAAAGCGATAGTGGGAAGTAGTACCGGTCATCTGGGAAGCTCAGGTACGAACGGAGATACTGTTCGATGCTGTCAATCGGTGAGTGCTTTGGAGTCGGTGGTTCCCGCTTCACACCTTGACTCACGGCCCGGAAAGCCGTAACCCCGTAACATCCGGTGCCAGTCCTCGACTGCTGTGTCTGGGCTTTGACTTGGGCCTGGACGATCACGTTGTCCTCTGATGGCTCCTTCGGCAGTTCTGTCTCTTTGTCTGCTAACTTGCAGGCCGGCGTTGGCAGAACCTCAACCGGCCGGCAGTATCCCCCGGCCAATTCTTCTCGGTTTTCTTTCTCTGGCATAGTTGATCCGTTCTTGAGCTGTTTGGAAGTGACCGTTGACCCTGGGGACGGCACGCTCGGCGTCAATGCCCTGGTAGCTCATCGCGTTTCAAACGTTCACACAATCTCTCCCCACGAGGTAATACCAACCCGAAAGCAGAGATCAGCGGTAGCGCGCGAAGAAATTCACGGAAATATTGAATTCAAAAAACCTCCATAACCTCCATAACTTACTCAACCTTATTATTGTCTACAGCTTGCGGGCTATGGAGGTTCTCGGTCTTTGCCGGCGTATCCTCCATCAGGTCCACCTTGTACATCGCGGCAAGTTCATCAATCCGGGCGATGGTGGCCTTATCGAAGGTCAGACCATGGCCCGTCTGCGATAACGGGTGCGTGCGCAGCCCGAGCCGCTTCAAGATATGGCCAACCTTTTCCGGGCTGAGGCGCGTCGTCTCACCGCGCGCTTCGAGCAATCGATTGGCTTCGGCGGCGATTTCGCGCGCGTAGGCCTCCTCCCGTCCGTCACGGCTGAGCATCCGAGCCGCTATCAAGACGACAGCGTCGGTGGTATTGGCCATGTCCGAGAGACGCTGCGTGTCCCGGGTTTTCAGCAGGGCCACCAGCTTCCGCCGCAGCTCCGGCGCATTCACAAGGCAACGCCCGATTGCGGTTGCTATGGTCGACGTCTCTGGCCACAAGCCAGAGGGAGTCCACTGCGAGTCTGATACGTGACCTACAAACTTCCCGCGGTATTGGTCGAGGTGAACAGGGAGGTATTCCACCATTTCTTGCAGCCGCCGAGGCGACGCGGTTGGTACCGCATTCGTAGGAGGCAAGTGGAGGTAGACCGCGTTCTGAATCTTGTGTGTTTCGGGATCTTCGCCCGCGTAGATCGCCCTCGACTTGGAGTGGGAGGCCACAGAGCCGCCTTCCACAACCAGGAATTCGCTGTACGTGAGACTGCTCAATAGAGCAGCCGTCCGTTTGTCGAGATACGGTTCCGAAATTAGGACGGTCCAACACCAGCGAAGGGCGTCAAGGTCCCTGCGCCGGAATCCGGCCAGCAGTGCGGCCCGCGGGCAGAGGGCCTTGAGGACTTGCAAAACCCGGTTTGCGTCAATTTCAGAGCCCGTTATGACCAGGCACGGATAGACCGTCAAGGCTTCCCGAAACCAGGTTGAGATGACCCAAAAAGCGATCAGCTCGGCCGCATCGTCTGGTAAGGTCGTCCGCGCCAGGAGGCATTGCTTGATCCAGGTAACGAGCTCGGTAGCCGTGGCCACCCGAGGTGGTGGGAGTGGCGCTTCCACCGGCGCGCCGGCAATCTCGCTTGGCGGTGCCTTTTCAGCATCGCCTGCGCCTGCAGCCGCCGCAGGCCCAGTTTCGGGTGTCGTCTCAATCGGACTGGGGGGGTAGCCCAATTCTCTATAGACTTTGTCAATGACCCCAATGAACGGACTTGGCTTAGGTCTCTGGGCCGGCTTGGGTTCGGTACGCACCTGAGGAATGAAGGGCGCAAACCACCCGCCGTCATCGGCCTCGGCAGGTTGGTTCACCTCTCTTCCGGTAATCGGAAGGGGGGTATTTTGAGAGAAATCGGCCATCTTGGCCTCCCTAGAGTTGAGTTTGAGAGCAGAACGCCGACCAAGAGGCTGTCGAAGTTGCTTCTCTATATATAGGGGGTTGCTAGTCAGTTCTCGTAGGAATGCTCTTCCCCCGAGAGGTATTATGGCAGTGACGGCGATAGAGTGACTCCCGAATCGGGCTCATTTTGCTGTCGGATGGCATTTTGTTTAGGAATGCCGAGCTGACGCACCCCGCGCGCGACCTGCCAGGGTGAGGTAGGCCTCCTGCATCCGGGTGGCCTTGCTCCCGAAAAACACAAAGGGGCATGGAAAAGTGGAAAGCAAAAACCGCTTCCCACTTCTCCATGCCCCGGACTACTGCGGCGGGCAGTTATCCACCTCACCCGCCGCGCTACACTAACACTCACTCTGGTACAGATTACCGGGCAGGCCAACGATCTACGGCCAGCACTGCCGTATGTCGCGCCCTAGTCGACCGTGGTTTCGACGAGAATGGAGGCGGGACTGCCGTCACATCTCGTCCGAGCTTCGGACTTCGCGCAATCGGCGCTCGAGGGCCCGCGCATGTCGCCCTCCATATAGGCCAGCCCCGGACAACGCGTACAGTAAGCAACGTGGGCGCACTGCGAACATGCCGGTAGATCGCGCACCTGGATGGAGCGAAGCTGGGCCAGCGCCGCGGACTCCCGCCAAATCTCGCGGAAGTTCTGCTTTCGCAGGTTGCCGCACGGCAGGGGAAACTGAACGCAAGGATGAACGTCGCCGAACGGAGAAATGTAACACAACGTCGTTCCTGCGCTGCAGCCGCTGCTGTCAAGCACGCTATCGTCCACGGCCGAAACAGGAGCGCAGAACTCGGCCACATTCCCGACGAACTCTTCGGCGTGAAACACCTCTTTAAGATTGTTGCCGGATATTCCAAGGCTCACGATCGACCGGTCGCCGTTCAGCTTGGGCGTAACGGTCGGATCGATGACGAAGGTGGCTCCCAGTTCTTGCGCCAGTAGCTGTACGGCCTTCGCGTCCGAAAAATTCCGCTGCATCAGGATATTGGTGATGGAGACCTTCAGCCCTTGGGCCTTGAGGAGTCGGATGGCTTCGAGCGAGCGGTGCAGCGACCCGGGAAGTTGGGTTATCGCATCGTGTATCTCGGGGCGGTGCGAATAGATGCTGACCTGAATCTGCTCGATGCCGAGTCGCCGTAGCTGCTCCGCTTCTTTGGGCCTGATCAGCACGGCGTTGGTCTTCAGTTTCACATTGAAGCGCAGCGCCCGGGCGTACTCCAGGATCTCAAAGCAATCCCGCCGCACAAGCGGCTCTCCGCCGCTGATACTGAGGAAAAAGGTCCCGCTTTCGGCGAGTTGCCGGATCACATCTTTCATCTCGGCAGTGCTCATCTCGCCCCGGCCATCGTGGTCCAGGTAGCAGTGAGTGCAGTGCTCGTTGCAGCGCCAAGTAATATCCAGATGCGCGCTCAGAGGAACGCCCAGGGCAATAGCTTTTTGGTCGAGCTCTTCGAACAAACTCATGGCGCATCCTTCTGCGGGATCGGCTGATCGGAAACAAGGAGTATGCCGTGTTCCGCCAGCTTGTCAACGAATTCCCTGACGTCCGCCCAGGCCTGCTCGAGGCTGATGTCGAATTCCATGCAAACCTTTTCGACGATGCAGGACAGCGGCGTGCGACCATCGGCGGCTTCCCAAATGACCGTGCCGGTCGGGTTCAGCGTAAAAAGCGTGGAATCCACGGTGGACATGATGATCGCTTCGTCGCCAAGAATGCGCGATGCGATGGCAGAACTCTTGGCCACATACTTATCGGTCGACGGCATATTTCACCCAATCAATTCCCAAACCCGCTGGTCAGGGAAAAACGAAAGCTGAAAAACCGGTACTGCCGCCACGAAAGCGCAGGCCGACTCAAAAACCAGGCGCACCAGTTCCGCATCGTGCGCAAAGAAGAGAATGTTCCGCAACAGCCGCTGGACGGCCTCTGCCGGTTCAATACTCACAATCCGGTTCTCCGCCGCCTTTTCCAGCAGATACAGCGCGGCGATCGGGGCCGAAATGTTCTTCCCCGGCTCGCCCAACTCACCTGCAAACGGAGTGCCATAGGCCAGGTAGAGGGCTCCAACTTTGCGGACGTAGGAAGCTTCATCCGTGAGCAGCGCCGCATCGGAGGGCGCCAGCCGGGCCATCGTAGTCTTTCCCGCTTCGGATACGCCGGAAAACAGGAACGCCTTCCCGTTGCGCACCGCGCTGGAGGCGTGCAACAGAAAGCCTCCACTGCGCGCCAGCAGGAGCGTATGCACGATTCGCAACACCGAGTCGATGGAGTACGGATTCGCCGACTGGCGAATCAGGCCCTGGCGGGTTTCCGGATTCCATATAGCCCGGAAATCTCCGCGTTGCAGCTGCCACTCTCCATCCTGCATCCACACCTCAGCATCGGCGTCGGCGTCAAACGTGCTGGAAGAAGTCATCTCTACACGGAACACGAATTCGGGCGACACACCGGACTTCACAAAATCGCTGTAGCGGCGTCGCAGAAGACCAGCGAACTCGGCGTCGGCCGTTTGCACCGCAATGGGAATGCCACCAATCTCAATGATCACTTCGTGGCTGGAGCCGCTGCAGGTGGGATCCATCAGTAGTGCCATTCTACAACTTCGCTGTCGGTTCGCAGTTGTTCACTGCATTCCAGGCCGCCGGAAACGCTGCAGGCCAAAGCCCTGGTTACAGAGCCAGGACGTCCGGACAGAGGCGGTGACATGGCACAAGTTCCTGAGACGACACTGTTTCCGAAATATGTTGCAGCGCGGCGACAGGACCTGCGAAGCGACGGCTAAGCTAGCTGCCAGAACGTATATTTGTACGCCAAGCGCAATGCCCGGAGCACCGGGTAGAGCGGCGCCAAAATCGCGGGCAGCTTGAACGTTTCAAAGTCAATCAGCGTCGGAGTGAGCGTGATTCCTATCAATAGGCTGAGGCGATCTCGCAAGTCCTCACCCGAAGAGCGATCCCGTAGCCAGCGGAAACTCGTTTGCGTCCGGATCGATATGGGTGATGGCCACCATTCCGTCTGGATGCGATGCGCCAGCCGTCGAACATGCGGATCGGCCGAAATCCTGGCCATCATGTCCTCAGGAATCTGTGCGTGCCAATGCCGGTGCAGAAGAAACAAGCTCACGCAAACGATTCGCGCGGTATTTGAATCGCCCAGATGAGTGCATACAATTTTCCAGTCCAACTGGGGGTGAACCTGAAGCAATTGAGCAAGGTCACAAAAGTGCGACAACTGTGCCCACTGATTTTGGCCGGCATGGAGACAGAGCGCGACCAGCAAGTCCTCCGGGCAGAAGGTCGGCACCTCGCAATCAAACAGATGGGCCATTGTCACTCGCCGCCATATGCCTGCCATATCCAGCGAGCGGGAGATGAATTTCTGCACCACGCGCCAGTGGAGATCTACTTCAGATCCCCCTGCTGAGGTGAACGAATGCTCAACACCAAAACGGAAGGCCGCCGCCAGCTGCGCAACACTAAAGCCGTACTTATCGCTGAAACCAATTTCCCCGAGCGCATCACGCGCGGCCATGAGTTTTGACGGCGGCACGATGATGTCAAGATCTGCGGATGCTCGAAGCGCACAATTGCCGTAATAGACTTCAGCCAGCAATGGGCCTTTGTACGAGATGTGGTCGATCTTTCGCGAGCGTAAATGGGAGGAAATGCCCTGAAGTTTTGAGGCAAGGAGCAGGTTGCGTTGGGCAATCCTGTTGCAATTCTCGCGCAGGATCTGCATGATCTCGGGGGATACAATTCCTGCGGCATGCCGATGGAGATGATGGAATAGCAGCGGCTCGAGGCCGTGCCAGTCGGCCATGGCAAGCAGATAATCCCAATCGAGCGATCCAGCAAGCAGATCGTGGAGCAGATTCTGCTCGCTGGAGTTTAGCTCGACCCTGGCGATGGTAAGCAGCAGAGCCACTTCCGGTCTGCTGCTTGTGGCTAAAGGCAAGGCAACACCTCGTTTACAATTTGCCGTTCCAGCTATCGCGCAATTGGCGCTCAGGGGGCGACATCGCCGGGCCTTAGCAGCTTCTGGATGAGCATTCGCGCGCTGATTGCGGTGATGCCGCGGGACTGGAAGCCATTAGCTTCGGCAGTATTGCCGGCGGAAGCGGCAATACAGAAAGAGCGGTGCAATCATGAGCCTGCAAGCGCCCAAAGCCGCGGGCCTGCAAACCAAAGCCGGCCTGCCATCGATATGGATCACCACTTCCTCGCGGGCAGTGGAGATGAATTCCTCCAGGACGCCTGCATATCCCCGGAACGCCGCAGACGGCGGTTTAATGCCAGCGCGAGGCGCGTGCAGAAATCCGAGCGCCGCAGAATGGACGAGGCGGCGCGCTGCCAAAATGACTGTTCAGGAGAAATGGATCGGCCAGCGCGAGAAATACTTGTCACTTGCCCCACAATTTCGAAAGCTCGCACCGGCGGATCGCAGCAGGACAACGAGTCTCCTCGCGCGACCAGGTGATCGTGCGAAACAAGCATGACCCGATGTGCTGTCAGCTTCCCTTCCCTGCCATACATGACAATCTGCCCCGGCAGCAGCCCGGCAAGGTCACAGCGCCGTATAGTTACCACATCGCCAGGCCAGATGGCTGGTAACATACTGACCCCGGTTACCTTGAGGCACACTTCCCCGGTGCTGCGAGCCACGTCGACCACCAACTCGCAGCACAGCGCGCGGCGTTGTGCCTCTCGATTCATGTGCCGCTGCATTTATGAGTTCTTGCGGTTGTAGCGACACCCTGACTGACGCGCAATCTGTTTGCCGCACGAAAGAGCCATCGTCTCGAAAACACGCTCATGCCGCACTTCAGGTTTCTGGTACGGCTTCTTGACGGTGGCCTTGCGTTCCGGCGCTTGCGTAGCCCGATTCTTCTGTTCCAGCTCCGATTGGGTCATCGTAACCTCGTGATGTACCTCGACTCTGTTCACTTTTGCCCCCTCCACTATGGGTTTGATTGCGATGTCTGTACCGCTTGGATCGTGGGTGAAGTACCAGTGGCGCACGCACTGCTGGTTGCTCCACTCGGACCCCCGGCTGCTGCGCCGTTCAGATCCACGAAGTAAATCTGCGAAGCGCCTGCCGTAGAGGCGTAGTTGTCGATTGCAATCCCACCCGTTGCCCAACATCCAGGCGTATAAGGGGTTGTAACGATCAGGCCGCTGCCTGAAATGGCGACAGCACTCGGATTGCTGACGTTATACGACAGAACGCAGCCGTACCCGCTAGCGGCCTTGCACCCGGTCGTTGCTCCGAGCGAGTCCGTAGTTGCCCCATGGTTCACGCTAAAGAAGACATAGTCGGTGCCGTCAGTCGTTGCCCCCGAGCTAACGTTGGAGCACGTTCCGTTGCAGAACTCGGTGAGAGGCGACGGAAAGGGGTGTGCAACCAAGGAGGTGAGGCCGCTGACGGCCGCTTTGACGACACCGTCAAGGGAACCATTAGAAATGCCTACCTGATACAGCGTCGCTCCAGTCGTGGCTCCGGTGTTCCCTACTACATAAAGGTTCCCGGTGTCGTTTGCGGACTCAAACCAAATATTGTCGAACGTGCCCGCGTAGAGATAGTATCCAGCGCCGCCTGTTCCAATTGTTACAACTTCTTCAAGGGAACTCGAAGAGGTGAATCCGGTTCCGAAGTTATAAATGGCGTTGTCGTCGGAGCTGTTTGTGGTGACAAATGCGTAGACCTGCCCCTTATAACTATCGACCAGGGGGGCATCGGCTATGGCGTCTCCAATTTTCGCGGTGCCATGGGGTGTCCCCGCAGTCGTTCCCGAATTTCCCGAGCCCACGGAATAGAGCGTTCCACCCAGGTCGCCCACAAACACGTACCCGGAGTTGGGGTCATAGACGGGTGACGAGACCTTGTTGCTGCCAAGCACAACCGGCCAGGGGCTGGTGGATTCGACTGGCGTCCCCTCGAAAACCCCTGTGAACTTGTGGAGATTGCCGCTGTCATCTCCCACATAAAGCGCATCATCCTTGGCGAAATCGTAGAACGGCGCTGAGATCGAGTCGTTGCTACCGTTAGCAAAAGCTACGCTGTACATGCACGGGGCAGTGGCGGCTGTGCATGATCCAGCGGTTGCATTCGTAAGTGTCACTGGCGAAGTAATCGAACTCCCGGTGCCCGGCGCCCACTTCAGGACAACCAGGCTCGCCGTGGTGCCATTCGACTGAATGAACGCCACCTGGGTGCCGTCTGCGGAGACGATCGGCGATGTTGTCACCGACTGGCCCGCGCCCGTGTTGTAGGCCCAATAGACTGACGGAACCGTGCCGCTGGTGCACCCGCCCGCATAAAGATTGTTGTAGGCAATGATGTTTGCCGCGCCCGCCGCGCCCGCCTGGCCTGTCGGGTACACAACAAAATCGTCGGAGCAACTGGCGGTGGTGATACTCGGCCCATACATGGCAGGCGTGGCATTCGGCTGCACCCTCGCCGTTTCACCGCCGCTGAGAGTGCCGGTCGCCGGGGTGAAAGCCGAAAAAGCCGCGGCTGCGACGGAATAGCCGTTTCCAGCCGTTCCAAGGGTATTGGCAGCAAAGGTCAAGTCGCCGCTTGCCGGCGAGTTTGCAGTCGCCGTAATGACCGCTTTGACAGCGGTGTTGGAGTTGACTGCCGTGGCAATATTGGTGGCCAACTCCGCAGAGCTGACATAGTCGGCGCCCGACCAGTAAGCGAACGTGGGCGGGATTGTGGTGCCCGAGGTCGTTCCGTCCGAGCCGCCGGTGAGGGTGGTTTTCGCCCACGTGAAGCCGGTTAGGGTTCTCATGAGCGTAATGGTATTTCCCGTCGACCCCGCCGCCGAGGCGGTGACGATTACTTCGGGCCCGCTTGAAGTGGCGGTAATTCCGATACCCCCGACCGCGCTGCCGTTAGTAGTGATTGCGGCGGCGAGGTTTTGAGCAGCGTCTGCCGCGACGCCATCGATGGCAAAGTTGGTGCCCGAGGTCTGTCCGGGAGAGCCGCCGGTCAAGTCAGGGCCACCCCAGGTAAAGGATCCATCCGTCGAAGTGACGGCGATGTCGTTGCCGGGGTCCCACGGTGTGGTGACGGTCATCGTTGCGGTAACCGTCACGCCCCCGGTGGTCCCGCTGGCGGCGGCTTTGACGCCTACAGCGGGATAGCTTTTGTTGCAGCTATTGATCACCGTGATAAGGTTGTTCGCCAGAGTCTTGGTGCTGTTGCTGGTCGCGAAGGTTCCGGCGTTGGAACCCAAGCAGGCGTTGGAGCCGTTGGTGCCCGCGGACAGGGTGCCCGTCGAGTTGGTAAGAGTATTGGTGACAGTTAGAAACGCTCCTGGTAGCACAGCGGTTAGCGTAACCGTCGAGGAGCTGACGGAGGAGGTAACGCCGATGGTAGAGGGGCAAGAGCTGATCGCCGCATAGAAGTTCGATGCCTGTGTGGTGGGGTCGGTGCTGGTCAGGAATGTGCCGCTTGTCGAACTGGAACAGGCGTTTGAGCCTGTAGTGACCGCCTTCATTATTAACGTGTTGGTGGCCGCCCCGCCGGAATACCTGATCGTGATCGACTTGGCGTTGCCCGCAGATCCGGTGAATACGAGGGAATACGATGCGGTTGTTGCGTTAGTGGTCAGCTGAAGGGTATTTCCTGTTGCGCCGTCCGCCACCGTTATTACGCTGCTGGCCGCAGGCGGGCTCGCAAACGTCCCTGTTTGCGATGCTGCTGTCGGGAGGCTGGCCGTCAAAACTTCCGCTCCCCCGATGGTCACGGTCTGGCCGGTCGTGGGGTTGCCCGTGAATGTTCCGGTCTGTTTTGCCGTCGCCGGAGTGCTCGCATCGAAGGTCACGCCGTCGACGGTCAGGGTCGAGCTGCCGCTGATGGAGGATGAATTGAGGGTACCAATGGAGCTGGTCAGGGTCGCCGCGCCGTTGCCGAGGCTCTGGCTCCAATCCTTCTTCATGGCCGTCCCCGCCGTGCTCAGCTTGTCCCAACCCTCCGGAGAATGGACCGTCGTACCCGAAATGGCGTCCGTTCCGGCGGCATGATCCGGACCCGCTATCACCGGCCGGGCGCCGAGGTTCCGCTTGATCTGCTGCATCTGGTAACGCGGGTCATTGGATACTTTCAGCCATTTTTCGAGCATCCCGTTCTTCACCGCGTCATCTTTGGCGCCGGGATTGGAGAAGACGAGGTGATGGAAGGTCCAATCGTCCACCAGCCCCACCTTCGGCGCGGACGACTCTGTGGCTTGCTGTGCCCGCATCGGGAGGCCGCATGCGGCAAGTACTCCCAACGTGACGGTGATTATCGATAGCTTGAAGGAAGAGGGACTTATAGTCAGCATGGCGCAAATTCTCCGATCTTACTTTGGTCGTTCATTTCCGGGTTGCGCTTGACGACCTGCAATGTCGGTCGAGCCGGGTTTTGACGGTTAAGGTGTGATTCTTCCCGGGGGGCAATAGACGAAAAGAACCTGCATCTACACTTTCACGAGAATCTCAGCATTCATAAGGATGTCGCGAGCATATTATGCCTTTTTTCGCGGTACTGCAATTTCAAAAAGTGCGCGAACCAAAACCCCGGCGCCGTGTGCGGCAGGGTCTTCAAGCCCTTCTTCAGCGCTTGCGTGATTGGCATCACATACATGTTTGGCATTTTCAGAAATCGCATGAGCTGCTCAACGAGAACATGTATGGTTCGAGCGCCAGTCGCAGAACCTGAGCCGAGGCCGGCGGACATATTGAGTGGTTGTCGCATCAGGCCCGCGCTCTGGTAATGGCGACAAGTAAGTCGATCTTTCATGGATTCGAATTACGATCAAGTAATACTCCAACACCCATTCGCCTAATTACTTTCGTACCTCGATACATATCAAGGCGATAGCGACGTGTGCCGATATTGAGCGCGAGACAAGGAATGAATGCCCCTTACACACTCCGACTGGGCGCCTTGTCGAAGAGGTCTCACATTGTCCGCATTCATTGATGATCGCCCCTTAGCTAACTCCTCTGTTGCTCTGCACCACAGCTCAATGCAGCCAAGGCTCGATCATGCCTCTCGGAAATCGGCGTTCTTCTTAGCTCTCGGCGTCTTGTTGTGGGTGCTGGCTGCTGGTCCGGCAATTCCTCTGAACGCACAGACGACCGGCACGGATGCTTCAGCAGCCGCGGGCTTGACTTCGACCGCAAACCTCGTTCGCTGGTCAGGGAGCTTGCCGGATGCGGCTGGGAAGACCGTGAACATTTCCTTTGCGCTCTTTCAAGACCCGGCGGGAGGGCTTGCGCTCTGGAACGAGACGCAGCCGGTCAAGGTTGGAACCGACGGCCGTTACACCGTGCTCCTGGGAGCAACGAGCGCGGAGGGATTGCCTCAGTCGTTGTTCCAGGCGGGCGAGGCGCGATGGATCGAGGCAAGGCCGGTAGCGGACCCGAACCCAGATACGGCAACCGAAGCGACCGATGCGGCACCGCCCGCGCGCAGCCTGTTAACTGCTGTTCCTTATGCCTTCAAATCAGTGGATGCCGAGACTTTGGCCGGACGTTCGGCGGACGATTACGTGACTCGTGAAGATCTGCAATCAACTGTCGCCAACCAGGTCCAGGCCATTTCAAATGTCACCAGAGTTCCTTTGCCCGTGGCAGGTGCGCCAAGCGGGCCAGGGACCGCCGGTTATCTACCGGTGTGGACAGCGCCCGCGACACTCGGCAATTCGATCGTCGCCCAAAGCGAAACAAGCGTTGGCATCGGCACATCCTCACCTGCTACCCTTCTGGACGTGAACGGACCGAGCACTCTTCGTGGAACGGTAAGTCTGCTGGCTTCTGCCGCCACTCTCGCGGCAGGCATCAATTCCCCCGCCCTGCAACTCGGAGCCAGCACGTATTCCAGCGGAACCAACGCAGCCGTGCCTCAAAACTTTGTCTGGCAGGCAGCAAGCGCTGGCAACAACACAGCCAGCCCCACGGCCAACCTCTCCTTGCTCTTCGGCTCGGGATCGGAATCGCCCACGCCCACCGGCCTCTCCATAGCACCGAACGGCCAGATCACCTTCGCGCCAGGCCAGACGTTTCCAGGCGCAAGCAACGGCCCGGAGACCGGCTCCGCCACCAGTGCGCTGACCGGCGTGACCGCCGGCCCCGGCCTGACCGGCGGCGGCACAAGCGGTATCGTTACCCTCGCTCTTGCAGGGCCCATCTCGCAAGCCAATGGCGGCACCGGAGCTACCACTCCAGCAGCGGCGCTGGCGAACCTCGGTGCTCCCACTGAAAGCGTTTTGAATGCTGGTGCAAAATGCGACGGTGTGACGGACGATACGACCGCAATTCAGGCCGCAATTACGGCGGCATCGTCCAGTGGCGAGGTTGTCCTGTTTCCACCCGGAACTTGTGCCTATAGTTCAACTCTTACGGTCTTCTCAAACATTGTGCTGGAAGGTTCGGGAATGGGAGCCACGACACTCAAAAACACCGGAACTGGAGTAGGCATTGCAATTGCCAGTGGCTCATCCCAGGTAGTAATTCAAGGTATGACACTTAAGAGCACGGCTAAATCCGGTTCGGCTGACGGCATCACATTCGGCCAAGCTGACAACACCAACGGCGCAAAGGGCGATGTGCGCGATGTCGAAATTACCGGTTACAAAGGAAACTGTATCAACATTATAAACGGTAACACGGGACTAATTGAATATGTGTTGGCGTATGGTTGTGGAGGAAATGGTTTCAATCTGGACAGTAAACAACTTCAGGTCAAAAACGTTAACGCCTGGACACTGACAGGAATCAAGGCAATAGCCAACGGCGGAGACGGCATCCATATTGGCACATCTGGAAGCAACACGATCTCAGGATTCGATTCTGAGGGCAATAAAGGGTGGGGTCTCTACTGCAACTACCCCTACCAGCGTATCAGTGGTCATATAGATGTTAGCAATACGGCTGGCGATGTCTACGTGGGAAATAGCTGCTTTGGAGGTGTCTTCAGCATTACTTCGGTGAACCACGCATACACCCTCAACAACTACAATTGGTGGATAGCGCAGGACGGCCAAGGGCACGCGCCGACCATAAATCCGTTGACTGGTGCGAGCACCTGGGGAGGGCCTATTACGGCACCCGCGTTTATAGGCTCCTTGACCGGCAATGCAAGCGGAACCTCCAGCAATCTGTCGGGAACGCCCGCTTTGCCAAACGGAACCACAGCCACAACACAGTCCTTCGGCGATAACACGCCAAGACTGGCGACTGATGCTTTCGTGATGGCGTCACTACCGACTACCCTGCCACCCAGCGGACCTGCTGCCGGCGATCTCTCCGGCAATTTTGCCGCTCCTAAAGTTGCCCAAGTCAATGGCGCGGCACTTCCTTTGTCAAAGGCTGTTGTAGGCACAAATGCGAGTGGACAAATTGTGGATGCTAGCAACTCTGTCGGCCATATTGTATATTCGGGCATGATTGCAGGAGGACAAACGAAGGCTGTCGGTTCTGTCTTTTACACTCCAGCCTCGCCAGGGTTATATAGAATCACACTGAACGTTAAGACAACGAATGCGGGAAATGCTGGTTGTGTGAGCGTGGCAGCAACTTATGACAAAGGCAACGGCTATGTGGATTCGTATTACCAGAACGCTAGCCTTCCAGGTGCCGGTGGATGCGCCAATCTGAACTCAACTTCAGTAGGCTCCCAGTCGAGCGTGAATACTCTCGTCACCGTCGATTCTAACCTTTATCCATTCGGGTACCAGACAACGATGAGGTCCCCGAACAATGGCGCTGCATACTCGGTATCTGGAGTGGTCGAACGGCTTTATTAACCGAGATGATTCACCGCGACGGCAATTGATCCGCAATGGCTGAGATGTGAGTTTCCGGCAGGGCTGCGTGACGACGCGTGGGCCGGGTTGTTACTTTCAATCAACCGCTGAGGTCGGCGAAATTGAAGGATACGAGTGCCACCCTTGTGGCTGAGCCCATTTTGCAGTTACAACGCCAGTTGGAGCAGTTTCGCAGTTCCCATGCGCATCGAGCCAGGATTCCAGAAGCGCTGTGGCGTGCGGCGGTGGAACTGGCGCGTCGGCATGGCCTGAATGCGGTGGCCCATGACTGGAAATACTATTTCCAATCAGACTTTGCTACAACTGCCATTCCATCTCAATGCTGTATCCCGTCTCCGCGCAAGACCTTTAGCGCAGTCATACAAATTATCTGCAGATCAAATCTGAGTGATCGTCTCCGTAGATACTCATAATCCAACTCTACCTTCACGGGGATAGGCAGTTCATCACGACCATTCACCTGTGCCCATCCGGTCAGGCCTGGAACCAACACGTGAACGCCGCGTTCAGTCCGAAGGGCAACCAGATCGTCCTGATTGAACAGCGCAGGACGCGGCCCGACAAAACTCATTTTACCTGTCAGAATACTCCACAACTGAGGCAGTTCGTCGAGGCTTGTTCGGCGCATAAAACGGCCGATGGGGGTCAAATAAACGGCAGGATCCGAAAAAAGATGTGTAGGAAGCTCGGGGGTGCCTATCCGCATACTGCGAAACTTCGGCATACGGAAGAGCATATTGTCCTTCCCTACACGGTTCGACCAGTAAACAGCTGGCCCCTTGGATGTCGCTTTGATCAGCAACGAAAGCGCAAGAAATAACGGCAGTAACACCAATAAAAGCGGGAAAGTTAGCAATATATCAAACACTCGCTTGGTTCCTTCAACGCCGGTTGAAAATTCCGCATTTCGCTGATCGAGAATCCCCCCAGTTGGCTGGGGATGAAGGGTTATATTTTCAGCCGGTTGGAGTAAAGATGAGACCGGCTGGTGAAGCGGAAGCGGGCCCTGCTGGAGAGCAACCCGCCAAGGAATAACTGGCTGCGACTTATTGCGACGGTGAGAGGATAAGGGCAGAGCGGTAGCCTGCCTCGCCCCCTGCCCTAAGCTATCCTCCGACTGGACGATAGATCGCTCATGCCTTGGAAAACTCATGGAAGTTGGTCCCTCCTGGTACGGCTGCGGTGAGTCACGGTTGTTGGTTCCTCCTGTTGCTGATCGGGTAGAGGGATCAGGCTGGCCTTGCGGCGTTCCTTGAGCCTGTAACTCTTCCCGCTGATGTTGGTGGTGGTGGAGTGCTGCAACAGCCGGTCGAGGATGGCTGTTGCGATGATCGGATCGCCGAAGATCGAACCCGACTCGCCAAAGCTCTTGTTTGAAGCCAAGATGACCGAGCTGCGCTTGTAGCGTGCGCTGACCAGCTGGAAGAAGATGGCTGCGCCGAGATCGTCTAGCGGCAGGTAACCCATCTCGTCGATGATGAGCACCTTGGGGGCGAGGTAGACGCGCATGCAGCGATCGAGCCGTCCTTCGCGGTAAGCGCGGCCCAAGTCGGTGACCAGATCGTGCGCGGTCATGAAGTAGGCGCCATTCCCGGACTGGATGGCGGTCTCGGCCAGGGCGACGGCAAGATGCGTTTTGCCGAGGCCTGGTGGCCCTAGCAGGATGACATTGGAAGCCTCATGGACGAAGCGCAGGGTGCGCAGCCACAACAAACCTAAAAACCATGGGCCAAGCGGTTGGTCAGATTGCCAGGATAATACTTTTCAGCTGGCGCTTTATTGGCCAGGGGAAACCGGCCATTGACTTTGCCTGACGCCTGTGCCTAGTTTTTCAGAAATCAGGCTTTGATACACGCGCACCTGGGCATCAATTACCCTGCTGAGAGTAAACTCACGCAATACCCACTCTTGACCAGACCGCCCCATCTCCTTGCGCTTTGTTGCATCACACAGGAGGCTACTAATCGCATGGGCTAACGCCGACGCATCTCCAACAGGCACCATGAGCCCCGTCTTTCCATCTTGCACAGAGTCAACCGCCCCCGCTACCCGCGTAGTCACTACCGGCTTGGCCGCCACTTGGGCTTGCAGCGGAACATTAGGAAATCCTTCGCGGTAGGTCGGCAATACGAGTAAATCCATGAGGTGGTAATAGGGCGAAGTGTCTGACACGAACCCGGTCCGCACGATGAAGGGATCGCTCTCGATCCGGGCCTGCACGCTCTCCGGCACAGGGTCGCCATCCTCAAAGTCTCCCACCAACAGCAGGCGGAGAGCCGGATGTTCGAGCCGCAACTCGTCGAATGCGTCTATAAGCTCAGGGATTCCCTTATCCCGTGTGAACCGCCCCACAAACCCAATCACTGGAACATTCTCTGGCAAGTCCAAGCCGCTGTATAATTTCCTTGACCGTTCCACATTCTCAGACGTGGGAAGATACTTCTCGACCAGCACTCCGCTGCTGCCGCTTCCCACGACCAGCGCCTTCGTCGCCTCCACTAACCGCAGGTCGATTGCCCGTTGCCGCAGACTCGCACTCACGCAGATGACTCGATGCGCGCACTTGCACGCAATCCACTCCGTCCCCATCAGCACCGTACGCTTCCACCCCTTCGCGGTTTCAAGTCGGAGGCCGCGCAGCGTGTAGACCCTGCACGGCACTCCCGCCAACCAACCGGCCAGCATGCCGAGAAGCCCTGCCTTTGGAGTGCTAAAATCAATTACACTTGGCTGGACCCTGCGAAATAGCAGAAACAGTTGTAGTAATGCGCGGAGATCGTGAATAGGCGAGATTTCACGATCCATTTGAACAGCAAGAGTCTCGATTTTATTCTCGACCCCAAGTTTTGCAAGGTTTGGCCCGGGCGACGAAAGAACAGCCATCCTGCAGCGTTTAGACAATTCAACGCATTGCGCCGACAAAAAGCCAATAGTAATATCCGCTGTGAAGCCAATGACGATCATGGGAAGTTGATTCACAGCGAGCGGCATCTTGATTATTCCTTAGTACGCTTGTGCAGATATGGATAACCCGCAAGGCATTTCCAGCCGGATAACTCAGAGCAATATGGTATCGCTCCGGAAACCTCCGTGCATCTGTCCGTTGCATTCATCGCGCTTCTCTCGCCTGAACTAGCTTTCCGAGATCGCGGAACATCCGGCATCTCTGTTTCTCAATGGTATTTTCCTCCGCGACTGGCAGCCCTGCGAGTTGCATTTGAGCCCGTAATTTGTCATCCTTCAAGAGGCGAGTTATCGTCTGACAAAGTTGCGCGGCATTTGAAGGGGCGACAAGAAGGCCGTTCACACCATCCTTGACAATCTCGGGTATCCCGCCTACGGCAGACGCTATTGGCACCAGACCATTCGCCATCGCCTCAAGCAGGACTAGAGGCAATCCTTCTGATACTGAAGGCAGCACAAGAAGATCGGCATCCTGCATTACACTAAATAGACGCTCACCCCAAGGCACTACCCCAAGGAAATGCACGCTGTCAGCAATTCCAGCCTTTTGAGCCTCCAACTGAATTTTTGGCATTTCGGGACCGCCTCCTGCGATGAAAAGCTCCACCGGAACGTCAAGCTGAGCTATCGCATCTATGAGCGTGGACAATCCCTTCTCTGGATTTAGTCTGCCAGCAAATAGCACTCTAGGAGGACTATGAAGAGGTCTTCTTAACGTCAAAGGCGAGACAATGTTATGTTTCATGAGACGAGAATCGTTGATAATCCAACTAATTCTCTTGGCATTTCCGTAGCTCGCCTTTAGGGCATGCGATACGAAGACATTGATAAGGCATACCCTGTGAAGGCGCTGCATAATCACCGCAGCAAACCAGCGTAGGAACACACTCTTTGGCGAATTCCCAACAAACATCCCCTCCACGCATCCGATCTGCTGGCTCACAGTGAGTCTTGACCGCAGCAGAAAGGGGAATGCCAGACAGAGCCAGCCGGCAACAAATGCCGTGTTAATCCAAAGAACATCATGGCTGCGCAGAGACTGATATAAGAGTCTCAAGTACGATGGCAGGCAGACCAAGTACTTAATAATTCCCACACCGCGAGTTCGTGGACCGACAAATCTAACGTCATGAGACGGACAGTCTATTAGTAAGGCCCCCGGGGGTGGAGGGCAGTAGTCTAACCTGCCAAAGAATGTCCATGTATTAAGTTGCGGTCCGGTAGACTCAAACGCCTTGATAAGATATTCAAGCGGAAATCCTTTGCCTGTATACCACTTTCCCTCCCAACAGTAATACCGAATGTCAGAGACGTATAGCAATCGCGTTCCACTGTTTTTGGAGAAAGGCGCACTGGCATAACTGACACCCTCTGAATTAACCGTGTGTGTCATCTTATCCTGATATCCCTTGTACTAATCTCACACATTATGCAGGCTGTCGCAGCGAGTCCAATGTCACCATACAATAGCAGAACTTAGTTGGAAACGACCCTAATTTCCTTCAATAAGCGTGCTGGAATACCTCCGAAGATTGACTCAGCTGTTACGTCGCGGGTGACTACAGCCCCTGCAGCGACAACGCTGTGCTCTCCGATTGTGACTCCTGACAATATCCTCGCCCCAGCGCCAACCCACACGCCATCGCGAATCGTCACCGACTCGTTTATCACAGGCGCATCCCGGAATGATGCGTGGGGATTTGAGTAGTCATGCGTCGTTGTCATAATAGAAACCGCATGTGCGATTGACACGTCATTGCCGATGGACAGCCCACCTGTCGCGTCCAAATAGCTCATCTCATGAATTGAGACATTACTCCCAATGTTCATTCTGCCTAACCGAAATAAGTGAACTCCCTCGAACACTGCAACGTTTTCTCCACATGAGCTCGCGAGTCTGGAGATGAGAATATAACGCAAGGCGATGCCTATTTTCGTCGGCACATGACGCAAAAGGGCGAGCATTAGTTCGCAAACAGTCGTGGGGAATATCCGACATAAGAATCGGCCGCCGACTAGAAGTGGCTGAAATATCTTGAAAAGATCACGGCCTCTCATATTTGCATCTCTCTGACAATCCCGCAGAAGCTGCGTGTTCGTGCCCGTCATTGTGTGCAATCTGCCGAGTTCGATTGCAGCGCGATCAGAAACCCTTTCTTTACTTCCTCCGCCCATCGCGTGTAGCTATAGGCTTTGGCGGCGTAACTAGCCGCATCCGCAGCCAAAGCCGCTATTCGTGTAGGATTGTTGAAAACTAGATTAAGCTTCTCCGCTAGGTCGCCGGGCACATCGGGATCGAAGACCAGCCCCGCTCGGCCGTGATCAACAACTTCAGGCAATGCTCCACGATTCGAGACAACCACGACTTTACCGAGCGCCATTGCTTCAGCCGCGACCAACCCAAACCCTTCGGGAACCAACGAAGGAACACAGATCACATTTGCGGCCTTCATCACCGAATAGATATCCGGTCGGAATCCGAGAAACTTGACTCGATCCGCGATGCACAGCCGCCACGAAAGAGCCTTTAGCTCCTCCACGTATTCTCGATTAAATCCACTCGCGTCATCTCCGGTAATCCAAAGCACACACGAATCAGGCAGCGTTGCAAGCGCTTCGACGACAAGATGTATGCCCTTAGAGGAATACATCGTGGATGTCGCCACGAGGATCACTAGCCTCCCAGGGTCCGAAGGTGGTTGCTCTTCAGGTCGCCAGGCGTCGGCCTCTTTGATGGAGCAGAGATTGATGGCGTCATAAACCGTAGCGATCTTACGACGATCGATTCCAATCTCCACCAGACGATCTTGCACGGAGTTCGATATTGCATTTATCCTGTGACAGCGATTTGTTAGCTGGCGCAAGAATCTTGGTGGCGCGCCGTCACCCAAACCATGGCAGTGCCAGACAAGGGCGATCGAACTTCGCCGCAGCCAAATGGCTGGGATAGCTAAAACAAGTTCCTTATAATGATGCACAAACAATATATCGTATCGAGTTAGCGCAGCAGACAGTCGCAATACAATCCTTGCGTGCCTGGCCAACTGGAAAAACATATCAATCCAGCGGCGCAATCCTTTATTGGTTGAGATGTAGCCTCGGCCTGGTACCCCAATAGATGAATCAACTTCTATGGTGCCGGGGTCGAAGAGTTCTGACCTTCCGTACAGGTCGGCGACGGTCACTCTAATTTCGTGAAATTGTGACAATGCCGGCATGCCGTCTTGAATGACACGCAGCACACCTCCTCCAAAACTCACAATGTTCGTACAAAGAACTCTCGCCGGACTACTAACACCGAGCGTTTTATCAGGCATGTGAACTCCTGACCAGAACATAAGATTGACGGATATGATCCCGCTGTCGCTCAACCCGCGATCCGGTACATTCTGTGAGATAGCTGTTCGCGGTAATCGCTCCGCTCATTGAGAATATGTTGAAGGCCCGTCATCTTGCGTTCCGTCTGCTTCGCGGTATCTCCTCTTATGATGCAACACGACGAATTGCGCGAGCACGCAAAACCTGGCGCCTTGCCATTACTTCTCTCAATTGACGATCTGCGTGCCCTATCGGATGGAGGCCGACCAGAAGGAAAAAGAACGGCGCTACAGAAACAGCCGCAGGACTGAGAGCCGAAAATCCCATTACCGCAGCAGCCAGGACTCCAGCCTGCAAATACACACCCTGGCTTCCGCTGCCTTTGGTAGAGACAAGCCTCCAAGCCAGCCAGAACGTCAGCAAGATGCAAGACAAGCCCGCGAATCCAGTTTCTAGGAAATAGTCAACGTAGATGCTATCGGTGGCTCCCGTTGCGCCGACCAATCCGAAAATTGAAGCCCTGGAGTATCGGGAGGTAGCAGTTTCCGCATTTACAATGCCAACGCCGAGAGGATTATGAATGCCCGTGGTGATTCCTATCCACTGCATATCCAAGCGGGTAGTGAAGCTCTCATCTGCGCTTTCCCTCGCTACGGCGGACCCCATTCGAGCCTTGAATGATTCCGACAACTGTAACCCCATCCCGATCATCAGCGCTATCACTGCGAATATTGCGACTCGCGCCATGGCGGATGTCTTTGCCTTCACAATCAAGAATACGGCCCCAGCAAAGAACGCCGCCATGGCCCCCCGTGAGCCTGAGCTGACAATCACATATGCTGTTGCCCCGATTGCGGCCACTTTCCAGACCCCTGCCCGGCGTCCAGCAATTCCACCAAGAGCGATCGCAAGCACTAACACCGCAACTGCAGCGAATTCATTTGGATTAAAGATAACTCCACTGTTTCGGATTTCCTCATGATGTCTTCCAGTGTTTATATCTGGCGGTGTAGGAAGATACTGAGCGATAGGTGTCAGCGGGAGCAGTGCTGCCAACAATAGTGCTACGACTGCAGCCTTGGCAAGTAGCGACTTGTCCTTTTCAGTGGAAAGCGAGGCTGCGATGGTTAGAACCGACGGGCCGCCAAATCTCTTGATGCATACAAGAAAGTCTCTTAACAGCGGACTGTGCGGGTCATAGTTGATCGAAGAGAAAATGCACAAGAACGCAGGCATTATAGCAATTAAGCACAACCGAGTGGAGGCGCTCCCCCGCAAGACGAGATCGCGCCTGCTCAACAGTAGAATCAATGTTGTGCATGATACTGCTCCTAGTGCTATATCGTGGACCGTCAGGACACCTGCTCCGGCAGCACTGAATAAAGGCAGGTAGAGAATCATGAAAGGCAGGGTGGCGGCCAGAAGCAAGGCATGAAAAGTTCTGAACCCTTGCAAAGGCTCGCCCCGCGTTTCCTGACGAAGCACAACGGGCCTACCTAGGGTCTGTCCAGGACGAAGCATTTGTACGCCACCTAATGAGACCATGCCTGATATCTACCAAGGTGCTCTTAGACTTACAACCGCAGTCAGTTACTAGAATTGTCTTAGTTCCTGACTAGTCCGCGAGCCGAAAAAGCGGTGCTACGCCATGAAGCCCCGAACAACTCCGGGTGCGTGTCTAGGAGTAGAACTAGTGAGTCAATGCGCTGAAAGTATGTGTTTTCTGCCAGCGTCCGAGTCATGCCGTTCTTGACGTACATCTGGCGGACTTGGGGTTTATCCAAGAAATACTCGAATAGTGCATCGAATTCAGCTTTGGAACGAAAACCGACGACTTCGGTTGGGGAGTAGTATTTGCGCAGCGCCTCAGTCTCGGTCGAGAGCTGAAATACCCCCATAGCGGAGAGTTCATGAACCTTGGCTCCACAGTCCAGAGGGAAGGAAACGTTCGCTGCATTCGCGAGGTTTGGCGATATCCGAACGCGAGAAAAGAACTCTGCAATCCGGCTGAGGGGCACAGGGGCAGTCCCTTTCCCCCAATTGTATCCAGCAATGACGCCATGGTGCTTATCAATAATTCGCGCCATGTACCGTAGCGTTAGCGCTGCGCGTTCGCCCACATCGCCGTTGGCCGTTGCGATGCCCCAGTCATATTCTTTTCTCCTGAGCAAGGGGTAGTGACGACACGGGTTTGCCGCAAACGGAAGCGAGTAATAGTTAAGGCCGGATGCATGCCACGGTCTGCAGAAATGATTCCAAAAAACATCTTCGAAGTAGCCGATAAAGGCATCTGCTAGCTCTCCGTTCCGATGGGATGCGATCCGATTCAGCAATGGTTGGGACGGCGGACTGACCCGCAACGGCGAGGCATAGAACGGGAGGTAAAGCCGAACTAATCCGTGCCGGCCCTTATACTGACGCAGCGCGACTTCGCACGACCGTGGCAGCCCAAATCCAAAAGCCGAGTCGCCCGTAATGAATACCGTTGGGTGAAAGTCGTTCAGCGCCGCTTCAAGGTCATCTGTCGATGCTGTGTAAAGATGAACCTTGATACCGGTATGGCAAAGGCACTGTGCCAGGTCTTGGAAGTAAAAGTACTGGGCGTTACCCTCTTTCGGAGTGTTTATAAGTACCCGGATATCCTCTCGATCCAAATAGAGATTGGAGTATCTTTCCATTAGCGTCGAGATCAGTTGGGTGCCATGTGACACGATGTCCCTTGTCGAAAGCTCCTCTTCGCTCGTGTTCTGAACGGGCTTGCCGTGGCTCCCAAAATATAATCTGCGAATGCGAAAGGTTAAGTAATGCCACCGGATGAGTCTCAGGATATACAAAAGGAGGAATAGTAGCCCATTGTGCCGCATGATCTTGTAGGGGGTGACCAGAAGGCTGCGAATATAAAGAAGGTTGTCCGACAATATCCGATGGCGAAGGTCGGCCATGACCCGCGAGAAGCGCGCGCGGGTGGCAACGACGATACTGTGCAGAAGCGAACTCTCAGACATATGCTCTCCTACGGAGCACCCACTCTCTGACATCCAGGCTGGTCGCAGCCGCTGCGACTGTGGATACGGCCCACACTGCCCCGATCAGTCCCAAGGCGAGAAGCCGGGATGAGGTCGAAGGCAGCAGAAAGCGGCATAGGATGATTCCAGGGAGGGCAGCAAGCAAGGGGCGGCCAACATCGCTGAGTGCCCATGTCCTGAACTCGCCAGGCAGGAACCGGCGATGAATGGCGTACATATATGGAGGCAAAGTACAGACATTCATGATGAGCCACGAGACTCCCGCGCCAACAATACCGTATTTCATGACCAGAAAGAGCAACAGGGGAGTTATCACAACTACCGATGCGATGCCAACCAATATAACCACCTCGACGTTTCCATGCGCAAGGCCGAGATAATAGGGGATAAGCGTTGTCGCCTGCATTAGCTGTCCACAAATGAGAAGGCTCGCAGCCAGTCCAGCGCGATCCGCGGCAACGGCAGAACCCGTCCAGACATAAATACATTCGCCTGCAAATGCCGCGACAGTCAGTCCCGCCGGAATTGTAGCAATCGCCACCAGGGAGCACGCCCGATGGTAAAGACGTGTAAGGGTATCGCAGTCCTCCAATGCGACAAGTCCTGTCATACGCGGAAAGAACGCGGAGCCGATTGGGCCAGCCAGCATAAGGGGAACCCCGGCCACCGCGCCGGCAAGCGAGTAGTATCCGAGCATCGTGAGCGGCAGCAGCTTGCTGACGGCCAATTTGTCGGTCTGAGTCAAAACCGTCGAAATAAGTGCCATGCCGGTGATGCCGATTGAATACCGCCATGTCGTTCGCAGTGATCGCAAGCTGAATCCTGGGCGGTGATGGGCCGGTTCAGGTGGCATACCTCGCCAAAGAATGAAACGAGCGGAAAAGCAGTACAACACATTCGAGATCAGTTGCCAAGCGGCGAAGGCATAGATCGTGGGAGAGTAGAGCCAAAGGATCAGAACCGCTCCCACCCCTCTGCACACACCCCACGCGATCTGGATTGAATTCGCCCCCACCTGACGCTGCATACCCATCAGCCCGCCGATGTATAGCCCGGAAGGCAGCTGAAACACTATCGCAAGGCCCATCAAGCGGATGGCTAAGGCCAGTTCGCGAGGGTGAAGCAGAGTGGAGTGCAGCCAATCGCTGGCAATCAGCGGAGCCAATGCCCACATCGTGGACGCCAATGCCAAGGAGATGCCTAGATAGATCAATTCGTATGTACGTAGAAGATCTCTCATCTCCCCGGCGGAATCCTTGCGCACGGACAGCCTGGCCATTTCCCGATTTAAAGTCGCGGTGAAACCCATGTCGGCAAAAGCGCAAACGGCAAGTAATGTGGAATAGAACCCTACAAGCCCATATGCTTCGATGCCGAGAAACTTGAGATACAGCGGAACAAATAAATAGACTGAGATGACGCCCCAGGCACGTGCAATTACGTTTGCTATGATATTTTTCCTGATCATTTATGTCCACTCGCAATTTGGAAGTTTCGGTAGATGATTTCATCCAACACCGCAACTCTATTCTCACACTCGCCGCAGATGAAGTTTTGTTTGGCTCGCCCCACAAAAAACTGACCACATTCGCTGGATGGCCCGCCTCTCGGTTCAAAATGCGGCGAGGGAGCACGTTTGGAAGGATCCAGTCTCGCCGGTGTTATATATCTTCCTCCCTTCAAGAAGTTTGTCACTTCCACTCGATCCACTTTTCGTAAGGTGTGTTGTCTTCTGCCAATTGGTTTGCGAGGACAGGCCAGCTGGGACATTTGTACGCGATCGCATCGCGCAGCCTGTCGCATTTCATGCTTCGATCTGATACCTCCAGATCGTCAGGCTCGATCTGGACATCCAGTGCGAACGCCTCGCGGAGGAGGCATAGGAGGTTGTATTTGGATATCGGTTCGCTGGCCACCTGATACAGACCATTCAATCCGGGGTGCTTCTGAATAATGGATGCAAGCAGCTCGGCAAGGTGGTTCGTGGTTACACCGGAATAGATGACCTTCCGGTACCCGAGAACTGTCTTGTTATTCTTTGCCAGGAACCAATCCAGAAGCGAGCTGTGTTCAGTGAGTTCCCGGCCAATGATCGAAGTCCGCAGGGTCAGCGTATTGACAGCGGCCACCTCCCCGAGAAACTTAGTCTTCCCATAGAGATCCACAGCATCGGAGATATCTTCTTCGGTGTAGTTCCCGCACTTACCGCTGAATACGCAGTCTGTACTGAAATGGACAACGCGCCCGCCCCAACGGGTAACGACTTGGGCAAGTTTGTGGGGCAGGAGCGAATTGATCGTGATACTGGGAATCGGAGAGAATGCTTCTGGCCGCTGCTTGATCACGCCCACGCAGTTGACCACAAACTCTGGACGGAAGGCTGACAGAATCGCCTCAAGCGCAGGAAAATCTGTCACATCCACCCCTGGAACGACATCCTTGCCCTGGAGAAGTTCGACTTGATCTAAGGGCGCTTTCCCAATCTCCTCACGGATCGTGCAAAACACGCCATCGAACTGTTCACGCAGTATCTGGAACATCTTGTGTCCGAGCATTCCTGCGCCGCCCAGTACCATGACTCTTGCGACACTCATCAGAACACCTCGTCCAGGTCCATAGGATGTACTCGGCCACACCCTTACCCATGGTCGCTGCCGAATAAAGTGAGTCTGTAAAGTCCTGGCCTGCCAGTCCGGGCTTATCCCTAAAATATGTTCAGGCGGTCTTTAAACCCTGTCACGCTGACTGATTTCATCAGAACGCTGGCTCGTCGATACTGGCTATCACACTCACACTCCACTCATCTTTCTATTCAAACAACACAGTGCAGTACTGGAGTTGTTGCAGAGGTTCCTTAGCCCTTCACGGAGCTACTGGGTTCTATCTCGCTTCCAACTTGTGCAAGATTTGACCACCCGAGCCGGAACCCCCACGGCGATTGAATCGGCAGGAATCGAATCATTCACGACAGAGCCCAACCCCACAATTGACCCAGACTCAATCGTGACTCCCTTAAGGATTCTCACATAGGCCCCGATCCATACATGGTTGCCAATTTGCACGTCCCCGGGAGGATTTATGCGGCGATTATTACGGATATCAATGATGGAGTGCGAATCGGTTGTTGCAATGTAGATATCCGAGGACAGCATGCAATCGTTCCCAATCACAATCTGCCGGTTCGGCTCGGCCGCGCCAAAGTGGGCATTTTCTACAGTTGAATCTTCGCCAATGCTCACGATGCACCCGGAATCTTCTACATGAAAACTCGACACTCCCAGGCGGCACCTATTTCCAACAATGACCGTGTGATTGTCGCCGCTGATTCTGATCTTCAGTGAAGCAGCTCGCACATCTCTTCCAAATCTGACTGTGTTCGCATTTCCTCTGATGCGAATTGTTGTGTTCTTTAGTAAAGAATTTGCCAATGCAACACTGTTTCCTTTTCCGCTTATCTGCTTGCGAATATGCCAGAGCTGGTGAAATCGCGCATAGACACTAAGTAGGTGGCGATTCTTTCGCGCCACTGCTAGAAATGCTTTATGCCACGGAATTGGTACAACGTCAGTTTTCATTAATCTCAATCCCATGGGCCGCCTTTGCCGCGGCGTCAGGCCCAAACCATCCATCAGCCTCAAGCATATTTAGAATCTCGCCTTGGGTCAGTTGATGGGTACCATTGGATGCATATTCGGACACTTGAAACTGTTCGGGGGTCTTCTTGTCCTGTGATTTGGCCCAGGAAGGGATAAGGAAGTAGTTCTCCAACTCGGTGGCGCGCCACATTTCTTCTTCCGAAACAAGGACTTCGTGTAGTTTTTCACCGGGCCGCATGCCAACGTCGGCCAGAGGATAGTCTTGCTGTCCAGTCATACCATACGCCAAGGCCTGGCCAAGATCAGGAATGCGCGCGGCCGGCATTTTTTGCACCCACAGATCACCTGACTCCCCGCGTACGGTCGCGGAAAAAACCAGCTGAACAGCTTCCTTTAGCGTAAGTTGGAACCGCGTCATAGCGGGATTAGTAATGGGAAGAGGAAGATTCTTCTGAATATAATCGAAGAACAACGGCACTACGCTGCCGCGGCTACCGAGAACGTTGCCGTACCGGACACAGACAAACCTCGTGTAGCCGTCACCATAGGTGGGGTCTAGCATGATCCTTTCCTGGATCGCTTTCGTCATTCCCATGACATTCACTGGCTTGACTGCTTTGTCCGTGCTGATTGACACAACTGCCTGGACGCCCGCCTCGATGGCAGCCCGCCGGACGTTGTTAGCGCCAATAATGTTAGTCTCGACCGCTTCAAAAGGCGCGTACTCACAATTCGGAACCTGCTTCAGCGCCGCGGCGTTGAAGACTAGATCGATGCCGCGCATCGCGTCCCGCGTTCGCTCCAAATTTCGAACATCGCCAATATCGAACCGTAGCTTCTTGCACTGCCGATATGACATGGCCATATCGTATTGCTTCTTTTCGTCGCGACTGTAAATGTGGACACACGCCGGATTGAGAGGCAAGAGATCTCTAACAATCTGGTGCCCAAAGCTCCCCGTGCCACCTGTTACGAGAATGCGCTTATCCTTGAAGAACTCGTGTACTGTTTGCTCAGTCATAATTGGGATTTCTCTCTACCGCGAATGAACTTACCCCGCCCACTCATGTGCGGGGGCTTGTTCGGTAGGCCTTGAAAGCAAAACAAGTTGTAACGTCTGACGAAATATGGCTCCCGGTTCCGTCAAGAGTATTTGCAGAATCCTGGCCAAATTGGTCTGCCCGATCTCTTGTGGCGGTGGGGTTTTCGGTGTAGCGTAGCGGATATGCGCTCGCATCGAGGTCAACCACTGAAGACTCTTGAGCGTACAGCGCCTTGGCATGGGCGATCAGCCCTAGGGCCAGTGCAAGGTAGATGCGCCAATTCCGCAGATTCACCGCATCGGCCAGCGCGGAGCGGGTCAGCGTGTCGCAATCCCCACGTGAGACATTTTGCCCTGATTGGCCCGCAGAAAGGACGCAATGTCGCAAAGTGACTCACGCCAGGTGAACTGGGCAGATGCCATGACGCGAAACAAGTCGGTGCAGCCCAGCGTGCGCACACCCGCATCACCCACGTGCCGCTCGATGATGCATCCGAAGCCTCTTTACGACACAAACTCCATCACTCGCGTATACAGCGTCTTGTTCACGTTCATGCAGCTCTCTGTGTAGTTCAACCCCGACTGCAGACTTTCGAAAAATGGGGTTCGCGTTGCGCTCGCGTGAGGTCGCGTAGCCCAAAACGCCAAATGTGGACTAGTGGATCGCCGCAGCATAAATGGAAGCTGTTACCGCAGAGGCTAGAATTTCCTGACTTAGGACCATTTTGATCGCGCTTGTCGGAACATACAATACATCCGTAGCGCGCAGTCGCATATCGGCGCTCTTCCCTTGGGTCATTTTCTTGTAGGGTAGTGCGATATCCACTTCAGATCCGTCGGCGTTTTTGCGGAGGAGATAGACGGTGCCCGTAGAGGCCGCGACAGTAGTCCCATCCGCCAGGGATATTGCCTGCAGGACTGTAAGCGTCCCTTCCTCTTGCATTACATACCCGCCAGGCCGCGTCACGGCGCCGAGCACGTAGACGATGCCTGCCCGCTTAACCTGCACGATATCGCCGGGATGGACAATCGCGTCTTCTATTGCCTTTGGATTCGAGGCTCTTGAATAATGGACAAGAACCGGTGCGGCATTCGCGTCGCTCGGTGTGATCTGAACCTCATTGCCGGCTGCAATTGTAGTGCCCCCGGCAAGCGCGAGAACATCCACCAGTTTGCGCGGAGCCAGCAATGGGTACTTGCCGGGGCTAGCCACCTCTCCAAGGATCGTCACCTCCGGCGCCGAGTATTCGATAATCGACAGATCAACTTGGGGGTCCTTGAGAATCTTATTGTCCAAGAGCACCTTACCGATTTGGATTCTGGCTTCGGAAACGGTCTCACCGGCAACGTGCAGTGTGCCTAGAACAGGCAGTGCAATATTGCCCTGTTCATCGATACGAAAGGTCCCAACAAAGTCAGAATCATCGAGAACGTTTAGGCTCAAGAGAAATCCGGGAGCCAACCGTAACTGTGCGAAGTCTGCCGGCACTACCGCCAAGCCGGAACTGCGCATTGCGGCGACTGCATCCTGCCGGCTCCGGCCAGTGACCGCACCGCTCTGTGCAGCAATCCCCTGCTGCATGTCGATTTGAGCGACGCCGGTTTCAGCGAAGGCTACAAGAAGCGCGGCTCCCGTGAGAATTCCAAGAAGAACACTATGCCTCATCGGATTTCGTCTCCTCATGGTAGGAACCATAGTTATCGTATTCGTATCCGTAGCCATACCCATACCCGTATCCTGCGACGCTTCTGGTCATCCGATTCACGACGAAGCCGATCACCGGCATTTCATTGCGCTCGATCAAGTCTGCAGCCCGGACAAGCTGCGGCCTGGTCACTACGCCAGCCAGGGCGACCCAAAGAGTAGCGTCAGACTTCACTGAGATGGAGACCGCATCTGTGACCAGAAGCGCCGGAGGACTGTCGACGAGCACAATGTCATAGCGCGCACGAAGTTGCTGCAACAGCTCGTCGAATGCCGATGAGCCGAGCAACTCAGAAGGCAAGGGCGGATGGGGGCCCGCCGGCAACACATCCAGCGTATCAACCTGCTCTACATGAACAATTGCCTCTTCGCAGGTATGGGACCCGGCCAGGACGTTGCTGAGGCCGACTTTGTTCGCAACATCGAAAGCGTGCCTCATCGTAGGGCGGCGCATGTCCGCTTCAACGACAATCACCCTCTTGTTATGCTGTGCGAAGGCGATGGCCAGGTTAGTCGTTAGCGTTGTCTTGCCTTCTCCTGGAATGCAGCTGGTAACCAGGATGATCTTCGGTCCCCCTCCCGGGCGGGAGAGCATTATTGAGGTGCGAAGGGCCCGAAAGGCCTCTGCAGAGGAGGATTTAGGATGAGTCAGCATCCAGACGGAATTCTGAGCTGAAGGGCTCACAGACGCTGTTTTCTTCCATTTCTTCCATCGTCGAGATTCATAGGGACCAGCCGACTCTTCGAATCTCGGAATAACACCGATGACAGGAATTCCAGTAATCTCTTCCACTTCTACGGGGCCTCTAAGTGTCCGGTCGAAGCTATCGATGGTATACGCGATGGCAAGCCCCAGAAAGAGGCCGAATAGTATGCCCAGTACCACGTTCCTCATCGACCTCGGTCGAACGGGGATGGATTGCGACCGGGCGGGATCCACAATGGTGATGTTCGTCGCTTTGATGCCTGCAGAAACGTTAGCTTCCTGAAGCTTGGTGTAAAGATCCTCATACAATCTCTTGCGCGAGTAGGCTTCCTGACTCAACACGGCGAATTCAACAGCCTTTTCGTTGAGTTTGCTTGCTGCTGTCTGCTGCTCGTCGAACCGCCGATGAATCTCGTCTTCGGTTTGCTTCGCCAACTGAAAATCGACTTGCGCCCGCTTGATTATTTCCTGCAATTCCTGATGAATCTGCTCATCCAGCGCTGCTATCTGGGTTTGCATCTCCTTCAGATGCCGGTTGTTCGACGCGTAAGTTGTCGATGCTTGCGCAAGACTGATTTTCAGTTGGCTTCGCTGCGCCCGAAGCTCCTGCAGGTTTGAAATTCCCCCGCCCTGAGTCAGCACCATCGAGTTGCTTTGTACGGCCAACGGATCGTCTACAAGGCCAAGAACCACATCTTCATTGTTTGTTTCTGCAAGATGGTAGATCGCTTCCTTCTCAATGCGAATTGCCTCGGCCGCGGTCAGCTCAGCATTCAGCGCGTCGAGCTTTTCGATGACGACACTGTGGATTCCGGCGCCACTGGTTGATCCGTCCCCGGAAGCTGTCGGTGTCATTATGTCCAGGCTGAGAATCCCCGTCTCTTTTTCATACTCTGTGAGCTTTTTTTCGGACTCTTCGACGTTCGCCTTCAGTTCTGACAACTGCTTGGTCAACCATTCCGAGGCCTCACTGGTGGCGTCGTAATGGGTTTGAAGGTACTGGCTCTTGTAACTGTCGATGATCGCGTTTGCGATCTTCGCAGCCTGTTTCGGATCATGACTTTCATAGGTGACAAGAATCAATCGGGTTCCGTGAACAGGCTGAACTTTCAATCCGCCTTCGAAAATCCCTAGTAACCGTCCCCTCGTTTCCGGAGCGTCGTCGAGCGGCAATCCCTGTTCCGGGTCCTTTTCGTTCTTGTCCAATTCGGCCGCAAAAGGCGCCTGGGAGGCGAGTCCTAGCCGCTGAATGACGGCCAGGGCCAGCGAATCTCCTTTGAGAATCGTGGTTTCCGTCTGCAAATCAGTCTGCAAACCTTCTTGATCTTCGCCCAATTGCTCGCTCAATGCACCCACTATCCCAAGATCGAGGGAACTGCTACTCTTGTTTAACTCGATCGTTGCCGTCGCCTCATAGGTAGGCTTCGTCAGCAGCGTGACGATAGTGGCCAACAGCGCGCAAATAACAACCGAGCCGATGATCCATTTGAAGCGGCGAGTCAAAATACGGAGGAGGTTGTGCGGCCGATTCATGTTGGCGAACTGCTCATGAACCGAGCTGGCTGCAGGGCCCATCTGCGTCTCATTATTCAAATCAGGAACTTTGTAGTTGCTCAATTGACATCCTTGAATGAGCGGCGATCCAGTTTTCGGGAATTACTTACTTGACTTCCGTTTCGTTGAATCTTCATCGCTTGGCCTGTTTGTGGATTTCTTTCGTTGACGCGGCGGTTTTTGCTTCTCTGGGGGCCGGTACGCAAGGACAGTATCGTGCCCCAAGAGAACCTGCCGATTCCAGCGTATCTCGTGGACTCATCGGTCATGAGCTGAGAGCCAATTTCGACGTGTTCAAGTACGGCTCCATGAAGGTTCTCTTTACCGGTGTATTCGACGGGATAGGCGATTGTCTTCACGCCGCGCTTATGGAGGTCCACAACGGCCTGTTTACCGTAGGAGCGGCCCGGAGAAGATCAATCAAAGTTCTCAGCGAGCCAGAGGCGGAGAGCTTCAGCTGCTTTCTGCCGTTCCTGCCGACTCGCAGCAGTGCGAGCGAGTTTCAGGAGCGATTCCGGCGTGAGCGACTCCGCAAGAGATTCGACCGTGGATTCAGTCAGCTCTCTGCCGCTGTGAAATTGAAGGGTGAAAGTATCGTCGCTGCTCAACATGATTGTCGATCCGTCGTTTGCGCATCCCGTGTATTCCGTATTCATTTTGGATCTCCTATGAGATTGATTCCCTCACTTTTGTTAAGCGAGAATCTGTGGAAGGATCAGAAAAAGGGAGTGAAGGATATAATTCCTCAGTTTTCTGTGATGGCCGTCGTTTTGATTCACTTTGTAAGCTGCGATTCGCGCCTTTGTATTCTGTGCCGATTCAGGCACATGATCAAAAGGCGCAGCAAAGTTTCGTTGAGGAGCGCTTTGTTCTTCAGCCGTGTTCTGTTCTACTGAATTCGCCTCTAAAGCTTCTGCTTGGCGGCGTCCTAATCTGCTTGAGCTGCTTGTATGAACTTGGACTGCAAGGCACTTTGAGACTGTACGCCAAGTTTCGGATTTTGAGCCGATTCGACATGGATTGATTGGTTCGAGAGTGCAGCCCGCAATAGGTTGGAGCCGGGGTTGTAGTCGATGATCAGTTCCTTGAGGAGCAGCAGCAGGCGGCCTACGTCTCGCTCATCGCTGATCTGTTGCAGTTCTTTCAGATACGCTCTTATATTCCTTTGTGTGACGACCGAGGAGGCAACATAGCTCTTGATCTGGGGATGCGATGTTGCAACCAGATGCTCACTCTGCAGGTTCAATTCTTCAAATAGCTTCTCCCCTGGCCGCATCCCCGTGAATTCAATCGCGATGTCCCGCTCGGGCTGAAGTCCGGAGAGCAGAATGAGGTTTCTGGCCAAATCGACAATCTTTACAGGCATGCCCATATCCAGGACAAATACCTCGCCGCCTTTCCCGATTGAAAAGGCCTGCAAGACAAGCTGGGAGGCCTCGGGAATGGTCATGAAATACCTTCTCATTTCCGGGTGCGTGACGGTCACCGGGCCGCCCGCTGCAATCTGTTCCTTGAATATGGGAACAACACTTCCGTTGCTGCCAAGCACATTGCCAAAGCGAACGGCGACAAACTTGGTGTCACTTTCTTTTTGCAGATCGCGGATCACCAACTCTGCCACGCGCTTGCTGGCGCCCATCATGCTTGTGGGGCGAACAGCCTTGTCAGTGGAGATCAGCACAAAGTCTTTGACGCCATGCTGGATTGCCGCTTGAGCGACATTCCATGTTCCGAAGATGTTGTTTTCGACGGCTGCGAAGATGTGCTTTTCCATCATGGGAACATGTTTGTAAGCGGCGGCGTGATAGAGGATTGACGGCCGATACCGCTGCATTACCCGCTGCAGGGTGTCGGGATTCGTGATGCTGCCGATTTCTGCATGAAACGTCAAGTCAGGAAAAGTCTTTTGCAACTCTCTATCAATTTGGAAGAGCGGAGTTTCCGCCTCATCGAAGCCAACCAATGCAAGCGGACCGAAGCGGGCGATCTGCCGGCAAATTTCAGACCCGATCGAGCCCGCGGCGCCCGTCACCATGACTACTTTTCCCTGAATGCGCTTACGAATGCTGTCCTGGTCCAGAGATACTGGTCTTCTGCCCAGCAGATCTTCAACGGCAACATCTTTGAGTTGTTTTCCAAGCCCGGCGTTCTCGATCAGGTCACCAAGACCTGGAACCATCTTGTACTTCACTCCGGCATCGAGGGCCAGTTTGAGGATCCGAACCATTTGCGCTCCGGTCGCCGACGGAATCGCTATGAGCAAGATGTCGATCAAGTGCTTCCTCACCAGTTTTCCGAGATCGTCACCCGTCCCCAAGACCCGCTTTCCAGATATGATCAGATGAGCTTTCGATGGATCGTCATCGATCAACCCGATGACATCGTACTTTAGAGATGTATTTTGATGGAGTTCCCGGAGGAGCGCCAACCCTGCGGCACCCATACCGTAGATGAGTACTTTTGACTTCTCGCCTTTTGCACCCCGCTGCAGACTGAGATCGTTAACGAGCACGTGAACAAACAGCCGGGCCCCCACTGTAAACATGCAGGAAAGCATCCAGTCGAAGATGAAGATTGAATGCGGGATAGCCCAGACACCGAGAAAATGAAATATGGCCAGTCCGCCGAGTAGCGAGCCCGCCGAATTTGCCAGGATAATCCGTACGACATCGTTGCTGGATGTATAGCGCCACCCCCCACGATCCAACTTCGCAGCAATGAAGGCCGCCCACTTTGTGACGATCCATATGCAAAGAGCTAACTTCATCCGCGGGAAGTAGATCGCGGGCACAGCAAAATCGAATCGCAACTCGAGTGCCAGGAGTCCAGCACAAAGAAAGGAGGTTCCGTCCAGGAAATATCCGATCATCTTGTGTCGGATTATTTTCCCGTTCAGGCGCCGTGCAGAAAGCAATCGGCGAATCATATACATCCTCAATCTCTCAGTCCGTACCCGATGGTTGATGATTCGTTGCTTTGGTTCTGCCAAGACGATCTTCTGTCATGCGCAGGAAGGTATGACCAAACCCGAACGCAATCGGGCTCCCCGCCAACAGCTTGCCCTGCACAAAGCCGATCTCCAGCCCGGCCCTCGACGACATGCATTCATGGCCCCAGCGTCTTCTGTCATCTCAAATGGCTTGTCGGGACCGCACTTTCTCTCCGTCTGCATAGTCCTGGAGAGAGCTTTCTCTGGGACCGCCTGTCGTCGAAATCAATTACTGTAAAAGCTGGAGCAAGCCTCGAACAGCGCGTCCGGCCCGCTCTTTTCAATTGAGAACACTCGGTGGAGTGAACTATAGCTGACAACAATTGCGATGAGTGCAAAAATCAGATTTCTGCTGCTCGTGCAGCGGAGTTCTCCATTCCTGATCCAAGGCTCCAAATAGCGAGCGGTCAATTCGACAAACTCGCTGAGATGCTTGCGAGCGAGAGGATCGAAGTCGGTGCTCAATTCAAGCGCGCTGTACTGCAAGAGCCGGAGGATTTCAGGCTTTTCTGTCAGGGTCTTTGTAATCAACCCAAATGTTCGCGCAAGAGCGGTTCGTCCATCGGAGGCTTCCGCAATTCCAGCCAATAACTCGCCCCGCAGATGTACTTGCTGCACGCCCGATTTCATTACCGCCATGTACAGATCGTGCTTACTCGGGAAATGCCGGAAGATTGTGACCTCACTAACTTGCGCCTCAGCAGCGATCTCCCTTGTAGTGATGCCCTTGTATCCAGACCGAGCAAATAGAACTGTCGCAGTGGCCAATATGCGGTCGGCCGCACAAGGCCCAGGGGAACTCTTAGTTTCCGGCATAGAACACTCCGAACCGATCAGTAGACTATGAGGTTCGACCGTTGCAGGCATTGCGGACGTTGGAACCGACTTGCTCCAATTCCGAGCCATCAACTTCAACGGCGATGCTTTTCATGATGAGATCCATCGTGAGGACGACACGGAGGCTGTTCTTCTTGCGCACCACCACGCCCTCCATCCCGCTCAAGGCACCTGATCGGATGCGAACTCGCTGTCCAACGGTCAAGAACGGGTGCGGTTCGGCGCGGCGAGCGTTAAGGCCATCTCTAAGTGCGTCGATCTCATGTTCGGGTAAGGGCGCAGGTTCGCGCGCTGTGCCGCCGACGATGGCCAGCACCCCCGGCACCTCCAGGACTCGCACGCGCTCCGTTCGTTTGATTCGAGCGAATATGTAACCCGGAAAGAGCGGAAGATCCAGCGTGACTTTAGAACCGTCACTCCACTTATGATGGGCCTGGTAGAGGGGAAGGTAATGCTCAATCTCCCTCAATTTCATGTGCAGAGCGACGCGCTTCTCATGACGCGGAGATAGATACACGGCGAACCAATTGGGCGTGAATAAGCCATTTGGCACGCGATCCGGCACGGGTCGGCTCGCCACAGAAACTCCGCCTTGGAAGTCGATTTCGGACATAGCTTCGCTACTCTCACTTGGCTGTGGATTATTTCCACTCTTGATTCGGAGCCAAGTGAACTCGAAAAATCGTTCTCACCGAACAAGTAGGAAAGCAAGCGCTTTCATACTGCTTGGCGACCGATTGTGACTCTCATTAAAAGTGGTCACACTCTAACATGAAAGACACGACAACATGTGAAGAATTTGAATAATTCAGGGCTATTCAGTGTCTCGAAAGTGTTACCGATGGCGGTCTCTCGCGCGTAAGGTGACTAGTTTGACAATAGAGATCGTTGCGGGATTCAGGGGTTTGCTGTTTTTCCGCTATCGTTCCAATCTCCCTGTGAAATAAGGAGTTCGTCAATAGGTGCGGCCCTCTATGGAGCAATCGGGAGAGCACTTGCGTCGAATTCGCGAAGTAATCTGCTGCGTTCTCTGACTTCATTAATGTGTCATTCGTTCTCTCGGATCTTATGTGATGTGCATCACTCGACGAATCCTTCGATCGCCGTGAATAGGCTTGATCCAAACCGGACATACATAACTTTACTGCCCTGCTCACGCCCTTTAAGCTTCACTGCGCCTTCCAGCTGAAACTCGATATTTGCAATACTTTCCTGCATTCCTGTTTCAGGAAATCGACCAAGTCTCAAAATGGCTTCACAGACTTCAATTGTCGAGTGTCAAGCACTCGTTCTGGGTGTAAACTTGCGCAATGGGACTCAAGGCGGGAGCTTCGAGTCCTTTGTCCGAGGATTCCGAATGCGCCTGAATCTCGCTCCAGCGGTATTGCTCCTGTTTGCTGTATTGCCCGCCATCGCACAAGTTCCCCCCGGCGCACAAGAGGGTAGCCTCCCTCTCGCTGTCGGGGCTGGCTTTTCGAATTACTACACAGAAATGTTTCAAAAGCGCATGGACGGCGCCACAGTGTGGGCGGACTGGACGTTCCAACATGTCCCCGCGCGTTTGCGCGGGATCGGGCTTGAAGCGGAGGTCCGCGACTTGGATTTCGGTCAGCCGCATGGTTTTCCCATGAGGCAATTTACTGCAGGCGGCGGTCCAATCTATACTTGGCGGCATTTCCGCAACCTCCATCCCTACGCCAAGTTTCTGGTGGATTACGGCAGCATGAATCATCTTCAAGATTTCGGCTTTCCCGCATGGTATAAATCGGACAAGTGGGCTATCTATGCAGTTGGCGGCGGCGGCGAGTATCGGGTCTGGCGCAACGTCTGGGTGCGCGCAGACTACGAATACCAGTTCTGGAAGGTCGAATTTTACAATCCAAACTCCTACCTCGATCCAAATGGGATTACCATCGGAGCCTCATACCACTTCGGGCGCATCCGTACGCGTTGATTGCTCCGGTGTCTTTTCATGAAGGCGCGAATGGATCCAGGAACTTATTGAAACAGGTGCGATTCTGCGACGGGGCAGTGAGATTGTTTTTTACCCCAAACGGGAGTTCCATTCGTTAAACTCAAGCATTCAGGTTGGTAAACTGTCACTTTGGCCCATCCGGCAGACCCGGAGGCGTTACCGGCTACGGGCGCTTGCAATCAATTGGTTGCTTTTACGCAATTGCCCCAACTAACCACCCGATGCCGGCGCTCATCGCCATCGCCAGACCACCCCAGAATGTCACGCGAATTGCGCCAATAATCACTCTTGCGCCACCGGCGCGTGCAGCCAGGCCGCCCATAAGTGCGCGAACGGCCAGCGACGATAGAGAGCTGCCTAAAGGAGTGATTGACTTTCCCTGTCCTAGATCCATTTCATCCTCAGCAGCCAAACCTTGACCCCTTGCGTAAGGCCTGTATAGGCAAGGAGCGTCATCAGGAGGATCGGCCAATACATCGCGGGCAGGTGGGTGAGGCCCAGCGAAGAGGCCAACGGAGAGTACGGCAGCCACGCGCCGAAGGCCATGATGGTCAATGTCGTGATCAGCAACGGCCAGCTTGCACGGCTCTGGAAGAAAGGAATCTTATTGGTGCGAATGATATGAATAACGAGCGTCTGCGTCATGATGGACTCAACGAACCAGCCCGTCTGAAACAGCGGGGCGCGGGATGGATCCCAGCATTTGAATAGATAGAGCATGACAAAGAAAGTCGTGTAGTCGAAGATCGAGCTGATGGGTCCGATACAGAGGATGAACCGCCTGATCTCTCCAATATTCCAGGGCCGCGGATGCGCGACCAGTTCGTCGTCCACCGCATCGTTGGGGATCGGGACCTGAGAGAAGTCGTAGAGCATGTTGTTTGTCAGAATCTGGATCGGGGCCATGGGAAGGAATGGCAGAAAGGCACTTGCCCCCAACACGCTGAACATGTTCCCGAAATTGGAGCTGGCTCCCATGCGGATGTACTTGATGATGTTGGCGAAAACCTTCCGTCCCTCGATGACGCCCCCTTCGAGCACCATCAGGTCCTTCTGCAACAGAATCAGATCGGCCGATTCCTTTGCGATGTCGGCCGCGGTATCCACCGAGATGCCAATGTCCGCGGCACGCAGTGCGGGAGAATCGTTGATTCCGTCGCCCAGGAATCCCACAACGTGACCTTTGCCGCGCAGAACACGAACGATTCGCTGCTTGTGCGCGGGAGAGAGGCGGGCGAAGAGTGTCGTTTTCTCTGCCGCCTCGGCCAAATCGGGGTCCGACATCTTTTCGACTTCATCGCCCAACAGCATCGGATCGGCGAGAAGTCCGACGTCGCGGCACACTTTGCGGCTAATCAGGTCGTTGTCGCCGGTAAGGATCTTTACAGCAACTCCATGTTTGTGCAGCGCCTCGATTGCGGTTGCAGCAGTGGGCTTGGGGGGGTCGAGAAATGCGACATATCCCTTCAGCACAAGATCGCGTTCATCTTCTCTTGCGCAGGACTTCTTTCCGGGCAACTCCTTTACCGCAACGGCCAAAACCCGGAATCCATCGTTGCTCAGACTTGCATATTGGTCCTTCAAGCCTTTCATCAATGTGGGGTCCATGGGTGACAACTTGCCGTCCAACTCGAATTGAGAGCACTCGTGGAAGATCTCTTCCGGGGCGCCCTTGGTCAGGAGGATGGCCTTGCCCTCAGGACTCTCGACAAGTACGGACATCATCCGTCGCGTGAAGTCGAAGGGGATCTCGTCGAGTTTCTTGTACTTTTCAATCAGGGCTTGCTCGTGAAAGTCGGAGCTATTCAGAATTGCCGTGTCGAGCAGGTTTTTCAGGCCAGTCTGAAAATGGCTGATGAGGTAGCCATCGCGGAGCACTTCATCGGTTTCTCGCCCTGCGACGTTACAGTGCCGTTGCAGCACGACCCGATCTTCGGTGAGTGTGCCGGTCTTATCGGTGCAGAGCACGTCCATTCCGCCGAAGTTCTGGATGGCGTTGAGGCGCTTCACGATTACCTTCTTGCGGCTCATGGCAAGCGCGCCCTTGGCCAGGCAGACGGAGACAATCATGGGCAGCATCTCAGGGGTCAGGCCAACGGCCACTGCCATCGCGAAGAAGAATGCTCCCTTCCAATCGTGCTTGGTAAACCCGTTGATGAAGAAAACCAGTGGCACCATGACTGCCATGAGCTGAATCATGAGCCAAGTAAAACGGCTGAGGCCCTGATCGAAGCTTGTCGGCGTACCCTCCTGCGTAATGGCGCCGGCCATTGTCCCGAGATAGGTGTGAACTCCGGTTACGACAACGACCGCGGTCGCCGTCCCGCTTTGAACGCTCGTACCCATGAAGCACGTGTTTTTGAGTTCGACCGGGGAGTTTGCGGCGTTTGGGTCGGCATCGTGAAACTTCTCGACAGGGAGCGACTCTCCGGTCAGCGTGCCCTGGCTCACGAACAGATCCTTCGCGGACAGAATCCGCACGTCGCCTGGGATCATGTCTCCCGCGGATAGATTGATGATGTCTCCGGGAACGAGGTCGCGCAGCGGAATCTCACGAGCCGTGCCATCGCGAACGACCGTGGCAGTTACGTGGATCATCGCCTTGAGCTTCGCCGCAGCGGCGCCCGCACGGGTTTCCTGCAGGAATCGGAGCGTGACGCTGAGCACGATCATGCCCACCATGACGCTTCCAGCGCGAGCATCGCCTGTGGCAAAGGAGATCGACGAGAGAACTGCAAGCAAGATCACCAGCGGATTGCGGAGGATGATCAAGAGTCGAATAAACCAGCCGCGCTGCCGCTCTTGCGCAACCTCATTCGGTCCTGCCGTGCGCGCTCGCAGTTCTACCTCGCTCTGTGTGAGGCCAGCTGAGGCCGTCCGCAAAGAGCGAAGCAGCTCATCCCCGTCTTTCCCCGCCGCATCGAGGACAGCAGGGGAGACGCGAATGTTATGCTGCTTTGCCTGAGCGGGGATTTGAGATTTATCCGGAACGGGAAGATTGGCTGTAGCACCGAAAGCGCCGGCGTTCACCTTTGCGGGGGGTTTCTCGGCCGCTTGATTCGAATCAGGTGTTGTCATCTTTCTATAGGTTCCTTCCCGGACCAGGCTCTACGCTCGAACAACGGATACATGGGAGCGCCGACGAAGACCAAAATGACTGTTATCGCGTTTTCACGAGTCGAATGGCTGGTTCATTCGAATACGGTGCAGGATTGGTGTGCATGGCGTGGCGGACAGACGCCGTCAATCGGGGCTGCCGCATCTCTCTCTTTACCCGGGAGATAATCTCCCTTGCAAGTTGTATCCGGCCGGACTTTTTCACTATGTAATCCCTTCTTGATCGGTTTGTAAATCAGTTTCTTGTCAGATTGGAAGCATCGAACCGTTCCAACTTCGGCGCAAACAGCGACTCCGGCTTTGCAGCCAAGTTGCTCGTGGTTTTCCAGGCGAGAGAAATGGTGTTGAATTGGCAGATGCTGTTCGCAGGAGGCATCGAGAGCTGCAATGACTTTGCGGTGCCGTTTTGTCTGCTTGAGAGCCTGATTGGGAGCACGAAATGTGCAACTCATATTCTGCGATTGTTGCAGGAATCCAGACCGGCCTTTGCAATGTCCGCGGCAAAGGTCTTCCACACGCTTCATCCTAGAAGCGCTTCATGCGGGCGTATGGTCACAACGGATCGCTGTCGCTCTTTCACATGGAATTGGACGGACGGATTTGCGCGATGAGGCGTTGAATCTCAATCACCACTTCAAAGAAAGGCCCCTGCACCGCGGGTCCTCCATCTTAACTGCAATGCTATTGCACCGGCTGTCTTCTACTTCGATATCTACTCGACAGCGCAGGCTCCTGTATCTGGGGTCTTCCGCCTCGATTATTGCCTCGTCGAAGCGGTTCTTGCAACGACAATCGTCCGCCACAACCGCTACTATTCTGCATCGATGCTCTTCCATGCCGTTGTCCTCCTCTTTACGCTGAATGCTGCGTCTAATCGCATCTCAAGCGAACTGAAATAAAGTTGACGCCGTCTGAGGGAATCGATCTGCTCAATTGTGGACACTTCGCCGGTCTTGGCTTCAAATGCGAAACTGGTCAACGTCAATAGGGGAACGCGATTCCTTCTGATCCTTTAGGCGTGAGGACACTTCCTCAAGCACAAAGCTTGGCAATGGACGGGCCCGGAGCGGCTTTCGGTTTGGGTACAAGGCGCGGCTGCTGAGATTCGTGCTCGGGAAGGCGATCGAGGAGGACTGCTTTAAGGAGCGATTTATGAACCCGGATGCGGCCGTTGTAGTCAATGAACCCAAGTTTGCGAAAGCGGTTCATGAAGAAGCTGACACGGGAGCGCGTAGTGCCGACCAGCTCTGCCAGGGTCTCCTGTGTGATGGGAGGAATGAACTTCGTCGGTTCTCCAGGCTCACCATATTCGGCCATCAGAAGGAGGAGTCTTGCCAGGCGCTTTTCGCTGGAGTTGAAGAGTTGATCGACAAGATCTGCCTGGGTTCGCATGCTGCGAGCCAGGAGGTGCGAAAGGAACAGATCGGAGAATGCGTGCTCGTCGTGCATCACTCGGATCATCTCACTTCGAGTGATCTTCATCGCACTCGACGACGTGATTGCAGTGACAGTGGCCGATCGGTGTTCAGCGGGTCCGGTAAGCGAATCCTCCCCAATAAAGTCGCCGGCGGAGAGGAGCGTAATCGTAGCTTCCTTGCCGTTCGCCGAAACGACGGTCACTTTTACCCGGCCGCTCTGGAGATAGAAAACAGAATCGGCTGAGTCACCCTGGGAGAACAAGGCGTCCTTGGGATCGCAGTGAACAATTCTTCTGCCCGCCCCGGCGCATGCAAGAAAGTGAGCAAGGTCGAATCTCGGTTCTCCGTCGATCGAGTGAACCCCGGTGTGAGCCATGAGGATCGCCCCTTTCTGGACTGCGCATATGCCCTTGGGTAGAGCAAGGGCGTCTGCCGCTGAGTGAGGGTGGGGTGAAAACATGAACACCAAGTGTGGATTAGAAATGTCAACCGCCGGCGTGATTACCCACTATTGCCTTTATCCTGAGCGGTGTCTGACCGACTTGTTGGCGGACAGTGCATGTCCCCACATCTCTCGTGGACGCACCACGATCACCCCAAGCCCGGGAGGGTAAGAGCGTGTCTGTCATTGAGAGCCCTGCACCTGTAAATGAGGACTCCAGCGACACGAATGCTCTCTGTCGGGGCATCCTACGACTTGCGGTTGCAGTATCCCGGACTTGCAAAGGGGGTGTCTGTTCCGAATTGCTCACATTTTGAGCATTGCGCGAGGATTTGCATCCTGGAATCGCTCAGGCATTCACGACACGCTGTTCGGTGTCCCTTGCGCTAGCCTGGACGGCGAACCTCACGTGAACCGGTTTCGCGCAATAGGCGCGAGCCCGCAGGAAAGCGGCCATATAGGACTGCGCTACCCGCTTCCAGACCATAGGCCGAGCATAATGGTAGGCACGTTCGCGCATCGCCTGGCGTGCCTCATCGTTGGCCAGGAGCGCGATTGTCGCTGTTGCGATGGCGGCTGGGTTCTCAAACGGCACCAGCATTCCGCGTCCATGGTCCAGCACTTCCGCGGCGTACCAGTATGGAGTCGCGATGATGGCCTTCCCGGAGCCCATGGCATATGCCAGGGTTCCCGATACAGCCTGCGCCTCGTGACAGTAGGGCGTTATGTAAATGTCGGCCGAGCCGACCAGCGAAGCCATCTCTTCAGGACTGACAAACCGGTTGAGGAACAGGACCTGACGTTCCACGCCAAGTTTCTCCGCCAGGGCCTGCAACTCAAGCCGGTAACGATCCCCTTCACGAGCCCGGACGTGCGGGTGAGTGGCGCCCGCAATCATGTAGACAACATTGCTGTGGCTGGCCAGGATGCTAGGCATGGCTCGAATCGCGCTTTCGAACCCTTTGTTAGGAGAAAGCAGCCCAAACGTGAGAAGCACACTCTTGCCCTGGCAAGAGAAACGCTCCTTATAGATGTCCGGCTGCTCAAACGGCAGGTCGGGGATGCCATGAGGAATCAGATCGATCCTCTCGGCCGGGACCCTGAATATCTCCTGCAGGACACGCGAGGAGTATTGACTCATCACGATAAGGCGCTCGGAGCGTGCGGCAATCTTGTGCATTACAACCCGTTGGTCCAGATTCGGCTCACGAAGCACCGTATGGAGGGTTGTCACCACCGGCATTTTAAGGCGCTTCAACAACTCCATGATGTGGTTCCCGGATTTGCCTCCGAAGATTCCGTATTCATGCTGTAAGCACACCAGATCGACATTGCTGGCATTCAAATAGTCGGCGGCGGATCTGTAGGACGCGAGATCGCCTTCGCCGATCTCGAATCGTACCCGCTCCGGGTACGAGTAGGTTGAATGCCCGTCGTTGACGGCCACCACCGATAGTTGGGCCGCTCCGTATTCGTGAGCGATCGCGTCACACAAATCTGTCGTGAAGGTTGCAATTCCACACTGCCTCGGAAGGTGGTTCCCAATCACCGCTATCCTGACCGGGCGTTGCGGACGAGGCGCCAGTTGAAGGGAGGATGTTGAACCGGCTCCAAATACCGGGCGCCGCGCTTCGGGACGGGTGAGACGGTTTGATTGCGAATTCAAGGTGGTATTTGGAGCGGCCATTCAACGTGTCTCCAATCATCGTAAGGTTTTGATTGAAGGCGATTTAAGCCCTCATAGGAACGTGAATTTGCTTGGCGAGCTCAAGTGTCCTCTCAGAGGCCGCCATCGAGTAGTCCTGAGTCCTTGAGCTCAGCTCTTCCGCGGCTCCGTGATCGCCTCGGTGGTGTGCGGCAGCGGCAGCAGTGTGGGTGTGGGCTGCGTAGATATGCAGGTCCGCTGCGGTGTCATCTTTGCTCTGGGACATTGTGTCCTCCATTTTCCAGGCACCAATCTGGATGTTGCACATGCAGTCTTCCACGGGTCATTTGAAGACGCTGTGCAATCCTGTACATCACCACAGGATTGCTTCAAGACAGAGCTCAGCGCCTTGTTGGAAAAGAGTCAAGCCACCATTCTTTTCTAAATGGCAACCAGTCTGGATTCTGTTCAAAATTGACCGGAATCCCCTATGCCTTTTCTTGGATAGTACCCATAGCGGCTCCGCGAAAAACGGCCAAGTCTGGGCATCCTGAGGAGCAGATCATGCACGCAACCGCCGTTGAAACAATCGCTTCGCCGGAAAGTACGCCCTCCAGTCGCGTACGACGGGTCATTCCACCATCCATCGGCGGCGCGGGATCAGGCTGAGGCACAACTTGCAGAAACGCAGAAAGCAATCAACGCGCTCAAGCAGTTGCTGACAAATCCGCCGCAATAGCTTTACAAGCTGAAATGCCCTTGATCGGACAGACTCAGCTATCCGGAACTGGAACAGGAAGCAAGCAGGCCCAAATGAATTTGCAATTGCTCAAAGACACCGCGAAAGTGCTCTTCGCCGATCACAAGGGGCTGCTTGCAATGGATGAGAGCAACGGGACCTTTACTCTCAAGCGATGGAGAAGAAATGACCGGAAGCAAGCACAATCAGGAAGGAAATAGTAGCGACAAGGGCGAGCCCGATCCTGGTCCTTACTGGAGACGAATGCATCGTGACTGGCTCTTCTGGATAGGCGCAATCTTCATGGCCTCGGCGCTCGCTATCTATGTTCTGAGCGGCGATCTGGCGTGGGTTCCATGGGGCCACCGGCTTCCCTGAGTCACAGGCCATCGCCAATAAGCCGCTGGCATAAGCAATCGCTGCTGCGGCTGTTGATATCGATCAAGCGCCAACTGCCGACGATGAGAGCTGGGTGACAAACAATGAGCTCGATTCCCTTATATCCCCTGCGCCTCGAGCCGATCTATCAGTATCGATTGTGGGGCGGCCGCCGCCTGGCAAGCTTGCTCTCCGCGCCGCTTCCGGGCGATGGACCTATAGGCGAAGCGTGGGTGCTGAGCGACCGTTCTGACTACCAAAGTCTGGTTACGAATGGACCGCTTAAGGGCCAGACGCTTGGACAAGTGATGGAGCAGTTCCGGGAACAGCTGATGGGCAAGCTGTCTTCGCGCTTCACCCGCTTTCCGCTGCTCCTCAAGTTTCTGGACGCACACGAGATGCTCTCCGTGCAGGTGCATCCCAGCGATGCGCACCCAGAGCTGATTCCTGCGGGCGATACGGCAAAGACCGAAGCATGGGTTGTAGTCGATGCTGAGGAAGGAAGCCATATTTATGCTGGCCTGAGATCAGGCACAACCTCCGGCAGTCTGCGGCAGTCTCTTGACGACGGCACCATTGCGGACCACCTCGTGTGTATTGCCCCGAAGGCCGGCGATGCCGTATTCATCCCCGCGGGAACGGTTCACACTTTGGGCGATGATGTTGTTGTCTTCGAGGTCCAACAGAACAGCGATGTGACATTCCGCCTTTACGACTGGGGCCACGTCGACGCAAAGACCGGCCGGCCGCGGCCCCTCCAGGTCGATCAGGCGCTTGCCTGCATTGATTTTGCAGACAACAGTGGTGGCCTCGTGACTCCCATTGTGGTGAGCACCACTCCCGTGGAGCGCGAAAGACTCTTTGATTCTCATCCATTCCTGCTGTGGCGTCTGCACGGAATATCCCCGTTTAGCGTTGGCGCCGCGGGAGTGCCGCGGGTGCTCGTTTTGATTGAGGGCTCGGGGTGGTTCGAAGGCGGCGGCTCCGAACATGGCATCGAGAAGGGCGAAGTTTGGCTCTTGCCTGCGGTGGTCGGCGCATGTGAATTTCACCCCAACAACGCAGTCACCTTGTTGGAGATCGCACTGCCCGAATCCTCTTAGACCGGTCAATAACGAGAGAGTCAGAGTGGCCGGAAGCTCCAATTGAGACTGCATGACGCTTGAGGTGGATGAATGGTGAAAAAGCTGATTGTCTTTGATCTCGATGGAACGCTCGCCGCAAGCAAATCGTCACTCGATGCCGAGATGTCGAATCTCCTCCATGACCTGCTCGGTGTCGTCAAGGTGGCGATCATCTCCGGAGGTGCTTGGCCGCAGTTTGAAAATCAAGTGCTCTCCCATCTTCCCCAGGATGACCGCCTTACGAAGCTATCCATTCTCCCTACCTGTGGAACACAATTCTTCCAATACACCGGCGCGTGGAAGAGGCTCTATGCAGAAGATTTCACCGCGGACGAAAAAGAGAAGATTATCAGTTCTCTGAACAAAGCCGTCGGAACTGCGGGCTTCTCGGTCGAAAAGACCTGGGGAGAGACAATTGAAGACCGGGGAAGCCAGATAACCTATTCCGCACTCGGTCAGCAGGCCCCCTTGGAGGAGAAGGAGAAATGGGATGCGGATTTCGCCAAGCGGAAGAAAATCAAAGCGATCCTCGACACTCTGATTCCCGAGTTCTCGGTGCGACTCGGTGGCGCGACATCCATTGATATCACCAAGCCAGGAATTGACAAAGCCTACGGGATCAAAAAGCTGCAAGAAATACTCGCCATTTCTGTGAAAGAAATGATTTACGTTGGAGATGCCTTGTTTGTGGGAGGGAACGACTACCCGGCTGAGCAGGCAGGTGTTATTTCAATTCCCGTTCGAGGTCCCAGAGAGACCAAGCGTGTTGTCGAAGCGATCATCGCCTGTTTGGACGACGGTCAACAGGAGCGAACCTTTGAGGTGGCAAGTGCGGCTCTTTGAGGAGTTGAGATGAGCGAATTCAAGCTGCGCCGCCTGGGGATGTTGATGGAGCCAGAGCCCGGGAATCCCCAAGAAGTAGAAGGGGTTCTCAATCCGGGAGTCGTTCGAGGCCCTGATGGCGAACTGTATCTCTTCCCGCGGTTGGTTGCGAAGGGAAATTATTCGCGGATAGGGATTGCAAGAGTGCGCTTTAATGCTGACGGCGATCCTGTAGGCGTGGAACGGCTCGGCATCGCACTGGAGCCGGAAGCAGAGTATGAGTTGCGGCCGGGGGGCGGTGGGTGTGAGGACCCTCGCGTCACGTTTGTGGGGCCTCTTCAACGATACCTATTGACTTACACGGCATGGTCGTCTCATGGCCCGCGGATTGCCCTGGCGGTATCGGAAGATATCTTCCACTGGAGACGCCTTGGACTCGCCACTTTTGCCTCGGCAGACGGCATTGAATTCGGGGACGTAGACGACAAGGATGCCAGCCTCTTCCCGGCCGTTATTCCCGATCCATCCGGTCAGCCGGAGCTGGCCTTGCTCCACCGGCCGCTCTTTCCGGGTACCCGTCCTGAGGAAACCGTCTGTAGCCCTGCGACCCGTGAAGTGGATATCGATCGAGAGAGCATCTGGATTTCTTACTGCCAGATGACGCTTGACCGTATGCCCTTTCACGCCGGCAAGTTCACCTTTCATCATCGTCTGGCATCTCCAGTCGCGCCTTGGGAACGGCTCAAGATCGGCGGCGGCACCCCGCCCATCTTGACTCGGCACGGCTGGCTGATCGTTTACCACGGTGTCAGCGAAATCGAGCAGCCTGACTCAAACAGGCATATGCTGCGCTATTCGGCGGGGGTAATGATCTTTTCCAAAGAGCATCCGCTCGTAATTAGCTACCGCTCGCCGGAGCCTGTGTTAACGCCTATGCTTCCACAGGAACGCGATGGCACCGTTGACAATGTTGTTTTCCCCACAGGCATCGACCGGCGCGACGATCTTGGAACCCCAGATCGCTTCGACGTTTACTACGGGATGGCGGATAACCGGATTGGTGTGGCGCGCCTTGACTTGCCGGAGCAGATACCCGCAGAGGCAGTCGCCGACGCGCCTGAGGCAAAGGTATGAGTCGCTTGTTATCGCGTAATTAAGAACTCGAAGGATAACTCAACCAGCGCATCAACTCCATCAACCTTAAACCAATCAGCTGGCGCCTTAGGTGTGGGTTTACGCATAAGATGAAACTTTGAGGTGGCTCCGGTGGTAGTGTTGCAAGTTTCAAATGCAACAACTTTGTCGCCGAGCGTCTGTCGTGCGTTCTCAGGCCGCCAGATCGAAAAGGCTCTCGATCAACTGAATCTGACGAAGAAGATCATTTCGTGCGCCCCATCGACTTTGCCCCTTACGGATCATGTGGACTGCCTCGTATCCTTGAATCGTTCGTCGAGCCGCCTGGAATTCCCGGAAGCCCTGCTTGGCGTTCACTCGACCTTTGATAGCCCGATGATCCTGTTCGAGAATGTTGTTCAAGTACTGTACAGGTCGGTGTCGACAGCGGTTGCGCAGTGTCCCCACAACCGTCCCACCAATTTCGCGCGGCCTTCCGGATCGACGTAGACGAGAGATTCCCTGTCCATTACTCGTTCTTCTTTCTGTTCGTCCGCGCGCGAATCCGTTGCGGCAGTCGTTCTTCTTCAAGCTGCAGGCCAACACTGTCATTCCGCGGGTTGGCGAGATCCCCGATCCTGTCCGCCATTCCCATGACGAACAGCACGGTTGCGTAGAGTCCCATGGCCACGCCGGGATCGCCCTTCTCAATCATCACCAACGTCGTGCGGCTGATCGACGCGCGCTCGGCAGCAATGGCCGCGGGGATGCGACGACGGCGATGCGCATCGCGGATATCGTGTCCCAGCTTTCGCAGCGCACGCCGCACGGGATAGGCAGTATGGTTGCCGGCTTACTTGTTCTCATATGTAACGTCCATAATCACGAACACTAAGATCATTAATGTACATTATTATGAACACTAAAGCACGTCTCATCTGAGCACGCCGGGATAATGACTCACTGGGCATTGCGCAACTATGTGATCTTCATCTCACAGCGCCTTGAGCGTCAGGTTCTGGGCAGCGGGCGAGCGTTGGCTGCGCTGAAAATCATGGATCTGCGCCTCTTCGCGATGAGCCGGTCGCGCGGCTCACGGTCCCATTGCGCCTTTGAGGTCTGAGCTCAGTGATCCGACCTCCTGAGCACCACAGTCATGCTGCCCATGCCGGAGAAATCTACGCCGTCGTCGGAAGGATCGGAGCCGTTCGATGCGGGGCCGATCACCGGTCCATTAAGATCCTGCTGTTTCTGCTTGGGCGAACTCAACGGGATGTTGACGGAGCGCTGCAGTTCCAGCTCCCCGCCCTTAATTTTGCCGTCGAAGACATTGATACCCGATTTGAAGGAGACATGATCGCCTTCGACAACACCGTCACGAACCGGTACTGGCGCTTCGTCGCCGCTAAACCATCCGCCTGAACCTTCCACGGTACCGGTGAGTTTGCCTCCCTCCTGCCTGAGCGTGAAGATACGCGGCCAGCCCAGCGCCGCGACCGCCAGCCCGCTGACCGGCTCAGATACCGTCACCCATAGCCCCGTGATGCCCTCGCCCTGAGGGATGGGCCGCTGAAAGATGCCCACTTGCGGCCGCAGGTCGACCTGCTTGCTCCAGACCTTGGCCACGGCGGCAGTGAGCCCGGGCGCTGCCGCCTCCACAGTGATGGCGCCGGGTGTTTTGTCGGTTTGGACCAGCGCCATGCAATACCCCGAGAAGGCCTTGCGCGACTCACCTTTGTCGGTCGATTGGTCGGTGGGGTCTCCGTTGCCCACACCGATAAGCTTGGCCGGCCCGTTGACCGTGAACGTCACCAGGTTATCGGTGATGGGCACCACGCGTCCGTTTGTGTCCTGCACCTCGACAGCAAACATAGCCACATCTTCCCCATCGGCAAACAGTGAATCGCGGTCCGGCCGCAGCACCAGTCTTGCCGCAGGCCCTGTGGTGTCGCGGCGCTCGGTCATCACCTGCTTGCCGTCTTTCCATCCCCGCGCTTCAATGGACCCGGGGGCGTATTCCACGTTCCAGGCCACGTGCGCGTCCTTTTTTACGTCCTTGGCGCCCAGGCTCTGTCCGTTGTGAAACAGCTCCACCTCGTCCAGGTTGCTGAAGACCCAGACGGCGATTTTCTTGCCTTCGTAGCCAGGCCAGTTCCAGTGCGGGAACAAGTGAAGCACGGGCTTGTCTGTCCACCACGACTGGTAGTAGAAGTAAGTGTCCTTGGGAAACCCGCAAGTGTCCATGATTCCGTATTGCGAACTGATGTTGGGCCATCCGTTGGGCGAGGGCTCGCCGCGATAATCGAAGCCTGTCCACACGTAACCTCCGCCAAGCCACGGGCGTGCGTTGCAGAAGCTCCACCAGCCTTCGGCGGAGGCGCGGCCTGACGTGTTCCAGGGATCGTAGGAGCTCACGAAGCCCTTGGTTTGGTCGGTAATGTAGATGCCCCGCGTGCCCACGGCGCTCACCGTCTCGGTGCCCAGCACAAGCCTCCCAGGGTGCGCCTTGTGGAAGGCTTCCGCCTGCGGGTCGGCATAGTGATAGCCAATCACGTCGCAAACCGCGAGACCGCCGGTGCCGCTGCCCTCCGCCTCACCGTTGATCGTGCCGTCAATGGTGGTGGGGCGCGAACCGTCGTAGCGTGTGGCAACTTCCTTCATGGCGGTCACAATGCTGGCGCCTTTGGAGTTGGTAGCTGTGGGCTCCTCATTGCCCAGCGACCATAGAAAAACGCTGGGATGATTGCGGTCGCGCCGGACCATATTCTCAAACTGGCTCAGTCCTTCCGGGTTCGACGACATCATGCGTGTTTCGTCCATCACCAGCATGCCTAACTGGTCGCAGGCATCCAGAAGTTCGGGCGTGGGTGGATTGTGCGAGGTTCGCAACGAGTTGCAGCCCATCTCCTGCAACTTGCGCACACGGTAGTACTGCACGGCGTCGGGCAATGCCACGCCAACACCGGCGTGGTCCTGATGGTTGCAGGTGCCCTTCAGCTTCACTGGTACGCCGTTTAGCAAAAAACCACGATCCGCATCGAATTGGGCGGAGCGGATGCCGAACGCCGTTTCGTAGCGATCCACCGCTTTGCCGTCGACCTGCACTTCGGTGAGCAGCTTGTAGAGATTGCGCTCCCCGAGGGACCACAACGCGGGGCGGCTCACAACCATGTCCTGTTTGAAGTCGTGTTGATCGCGTGTCCCGATCGTGGCGGCGGCCGATACATCCTTCGCAACTGCTGAGCCCGAGGGATCCACGATGGTGGAGATCACCCGAACATTGCGCGACCCATTGCTTTGATTCTCAACCTCGCTCAGAATCGAAAGCCCGGCTGCATTGGGGCGAATTTCCGAGCGAACCAGGGTGCCCCATTTCTTGACGTGTACCGGGTGCGTCTTGACCAGCCACACGTGCCGATAGATGCCCGCGCCTTCATAAAACCACCCATCGCTCCCGGTGGCGTCCACGCGCACCAGCAGAACGTTGGGCTGGCCGGGATTCGCGAAGTCCGAGAGGTCAAAGCTGAACGAATCGTAACCACCGCTGTGCTGGCCGATATAGAACCCGTTGAAGACCACCGTGGTTTCGCGGTATGCACCATCGAATTCGATCGTGATGTGCTTCCCCGCATCTTCGGCGGGCAGGTCGAAGACCCGACGATACCACCCGATACTGGTCTCCGGATACTTGCGGCCAAGTGGATAGAAGCCCTTGTCGTGCAGGTCGGGATCATTTTTGAATGGCAGTTCCACCGTCCAGTCATGAGGCAGGTCGATGCGGCTCCAGTCCGCATCGCTGAAAGAGATCGAGCCTGCCGGCATGAAGTTTCCTGTCTTTTGAAAATTCCCCGCGCCTGCAGTTCCGTAATCGAAGTCCTTGGCGGGATCGTCGGCGTTGCCGAAGTGGAAGCTCCATCCGAAATCGAGCAGCAGTCGTTCGCGGCCGGCTCCCGGTGTGGGAGAGGCGGGACCGGCGGGCGCGGTCAGCGGACCGGAGACTTCTCCGGCGGCGTGTACGGCCGGTTCGATCGGACTGATGGCGTGGGCCGTGGCAACTACGGCAGGGGCAAGCAGGCTGGTCTTCAGTACATCGCGTCTTGAAAAGGTTTTCATATTGTTTCCTTTCGTGAATCTCGGTGGCCGCTGCCGTCAATTTATCAGGAATGAGTCCATTGCCTTTATACACTCATCTGTCACGGCACATCCCGCAAAACGAGCGCTCTGCTGCGACGATGCCCTCGGCAATCTGCAATACATCGGGCTGACGCGAGAACAACTCCAGCATGAAAGGATAGTCCGCGTTCGCGGGCTTCTGGAAGCGATAGAATTGCTTTTCACCGGCCTACTTCTCTTGAACCTCGTAACCGCCCGCGCGCACAAACTCCCAGAATGAGCGGACAAAGGCGCCATCCAACGCCTCGACAAAGAGAACGATGTCCAGGTCCTTGGTGGCCCTGAATGGGAGGCCGGCGCCGGTCATGGCAAAGTCGCACGCGGCGCCGCCGATGCGCACGTAGCGATCGGCAAAATTCCGGAAGTGCTCGCGAAAGACCTCCAACCCTTTTACCATTTGAATATCTCCATCATCTCTTCCAACGCGGTTTCGGTGCGCTCGTCGCGGTCTTCCTTCAGAGAAAGATAGAGCGATAACGGATCGACGATGCCATCTTCGGCGAAGAGCGCCGGCGGATACCACCAGACCTCAATCTCGCTGGCATCCGGGTCTTGAGCTGGAACCTCAATGGTCTTATGCCGTTGCCGAAGGGCTTTCCAATCCTCACGGCTCAGCGCGTAGGTTGTGCACGCCGGCGGTGTCAACATACTGTAGTGCGCTAACGCCGTGAGCCCCGCGCGAATTGCGCCTTCCGCTTCTCTTGTGCGGCGGATAAAGAGCCGCTTGCTTACCGGGCTGCGCAGGAAGGGTAGAGCATTTCCCCAGATCTCTTTTCGGCCTCCGATGAAACGCAGGCAACGCTCCCGGCCGCGGACCGTGACTTCGGCTAGGTTCGCCGTCTCCAACTCGTCAAAGGCGCGGGTCATCGTCATGGCCGAGTATCCCAACCGCGGAGCCATTTCGGCGGGGATCAGCACCTGCTTTGCATCGCGGAGCAACGCATAGAGGACGACAACCTGAGTGGACGGGCTGAAGGTGGGAGACTCCTCGCGGGTTCTGCGGAAATGTTCGCGCAAATCAATTGCCAGCATGGGCAGGTACATCTGGTTGCCTGGAACAATAAACGGAACCTTCTGTTCGATCAACCGCTTCCTGTTGTACGCCGTCACCTGCGCGCGGACATAAATCAGGTCCTCTTGCTGCCTGGCCTGGAGCATGTCCATGTGCTTGCGTACCGTTGCCGGCGGTTGCTCCTCGGGGTTGGTGTCGATGACGAGAAGGGCGCGTAGTCCTAGCAACTCCGCCTGCGCGAATTTGTACCTTTCCCTGAGGACGGGCGGCAAATTGCCGGCTCCTCGCCAGGGCGCAGTCTTCACCGTGGCGCCCAGGGCGTCGTGAACATAGCGTTCGAGTTCCTGGAGTTCGGGTTGCACCTGTGGCTCCGTCACAATTATTATGCACAATAACATATCAAATGTTATCGTGCAATACAAGTGTTATATCGATGGACGATGCAATGCTGCATGATCAGTCCTTTATCGCCCGCGATAGGATGGTCATTGAAATGAGGACCACTAACCCGAGGCGGCGATGAGCAGCGGCAAACTCGATCTGCAACGAATTCGCAGGGCGATCCGCGGGAGTGGCAACGAGACCATTTTCTTTCTGCTCGATGACGCCCTGTCGCTTCTTCCTCCAGCCAAACTTCGCCAGTTGATGGCGCAATATCTGAAACTGGAGCAGTTCGTCTCCGATGTTGCAGTGAAGCGTGACCTCCTTGCAGAGGTTCAGGCATTTCAGAAGGCCTGCCTGGCGGGTGAATACTACGAAGCTTTTGGCGTCAACTCGAAGAATTGCACGCAGAGTTCCCTGGGAACGCTGGCCTGGATTGCCGATTTTCGCCGGCTGCTTCTCAGTTGCGTGGAGCAATCGAAGAAGCGCAATGTGGCCAATGTGCGCCGCGCCTTCGATATTCTGTTCGAGCTTCTGGACCGCTTCGACGATGGGGACGACAGGATGGTCTTCTTTGCCGACGAGGGAGGGTCTTGGATGGTTGGCATCGACTGGAAGCAAGTGCAGCCTGCATGGTTTCGCGTTCTAGCGGCTACGGCGGATCCGGCCGAATATGCGCGGCGCTGCGAAACATTTGTCGGCCGCTACCGCAATTACCAGCGTGCGGAATTGCTTGCGGAAGCACGCCAGGTCGCGACTCCTTCTCAACGGAAGGAGCTTGCGGAACTGTAATGCCGCGAGAATCATGCGGTCAGCCGTCTGGAATGACTTCCTGTTTTCCGGCCCGCGGCAAGTTTAAGAGATCATGCCTGTTTCTGATTCGTTCACAGCTCCATGCCTCCAACGCAGGGACACGGAAAGCGAGCAACCGGTAACGTAAGCCATCCGATTAGTGCTCAGGCACTGGCCGACAGATTTGTCTCAACGTTGATCAAAACGCGGTCAGCAGTCTGTTCTTGTCCGGTATAGCTGGTGATGGCATAACCATCGGGATTTGCCGAGAGTTATCGGCTTTGATCTTCAGATAAGCCTCTTCGCGGCGGCGCGTTCGCCATGTTCGAAGGCGTCTGTGAATGGCTCAAGCTCTTCGTCACTCATGCCAATACTCCGTCCAGTCTTGCGCCAACCATTCACGGCATGCGTAACGTCGCTCAATATCTCCCTGGCCCGCGTAGCCGTGATGCGGAAATAAGCAATCACGGACATGAGGGCATCGATGGTCATGTCAGGGCCTGCATCCTCGGATATCCACGTCTTCAATTCACGCACGCGCTCGGGTGACGGGTTGATGTCGAAGGCGGGCGACAACCGCCAGAATTCCCGATCTACGTGCAGAAAGCCGTGGTTGCGCAGGTGGTCGTCCGAATTCGTGATCAAAATCGAGAAAGCAATACGCCGCCACAACTCTTCGATATCGGCTTGCGCGTCGGCCCCGTGTACGCGGATTGCGTCCACGATCTCGGTGTAGGTATGTTCCTCGGGTTCCGTCACCTCGACCCCCAGCATCGTCGCGGCGGAAACATACATTACGCGATGCCCGTTGTTTTGCCGGTCAAAACGGCGGACGAGTGCGACCGGCAAATCTTCGCACTGGACGATACGCGCCGTGGCTGCATCGATCCCAGCCTTTCTGGCAAGCGTCAGAGCGAGCACTTCTCCCTTGGTAATGGCGCGCTCGTCTGCGATGCTCGGAAACTTGCCGATGCTGAGCGAGCCGTCTTCGTCGATGACCGTGCATTTCGGGCGCATACCGCCAAGCGACGTACCTCGGCCGCGCAAATATGCCAGGTCCGCCGCCGTTTCTTTGTTCGCTTCGAAAGCACGTGACGCGCTGAGCAAATGTCCAAGCTCGATGAGTGGCGGCGCGGTCCGGCATCCTTCTTCCTGCGCGCGCTGAAACACGCCCTCTTCGTCGCGAAAACGAAGCGCGCCGACACGGCTGAAATCATCCACGGCCAGTAAATAATCAAGCGCGTTGAGCGGCTGCGCTTCTTCTTTTCCTTCACGGCGCAATTCCTGTCTGCGCTTGATGTGGTCGCGCATGATGACACGCCTTGCCCACCCATCGGGCTCGGTGTCGGCAATCGCGGCATGAAATAGAGAACCGTCTTTTGACTTGCGATGAAACAGTGGTCCTGCATGTAGCGGAAGCGTCGGCCCCAGAGTGAAATGCGCGGGGTCGCCGAGCCAGCCCGCGCCATACTCGAAAGCGGCGCTTTCGCGACGCCCATGCAGGTCGTAACGCAGTGTGCCGACCTCGACCCCATCGCCCAACATCACGTCAATATTTCGTTTCATGATTGCGGTACCCGTGCTTTCTTCATGCGCACGCGCTTGGGCAAACGTTCTTCATCTAGCAGAAGGCCGGTATCATCGCGGCTCACGTCGATAAGAGTGCCAAGAGGATCGCCAAAGCCCAAGACGAAAAGCGCCATCGCATACACGCCAAGGCCAACTTTGGGGTCGCCCTTCTCGGCGCGGAGGTAAGTATTCTTGGCAACACCCATGCGCTCGGCGACGGCAAGAATTGTGAGCCCACGCTTTCGCCGCGCGGTTGCGAGGTCGCTGCCGAATTTGGTCAGCGACCGCTTGACGGCGGGGGGCAGAACATCTGACACATTCGATCTCATTTATAAAGATCCATATATAAAGCCTTATGGCCTTATATGGTCTAATATATAGGACTTTGTTGAAAATGTCCAGATCGAATGAATTCAAGGAGCAAGGTCTTGTGTGCCGATGCAGCGCCACGGACTCGCAGCTCGGAGACTTGGCGGCATCTGTTCCCAGCCCTGTCGAGCTGGTCTCCCAGGTGACTTGCGCAATCAGATCAAGCAGGCACGCACCAAACGGGGCTGGGGCCAAAGGCAGCTTGGGGCTGCTGTTGGGTTGCCGCAGCCGCACATCTCGGCTATCGAATCCGGCGAGGTTGTTCCGCGCTTTGACTACTAATAAGCGCCATGCAAATCCATAATGACGATTCGCCTGACCTCTTCGTTCTGAGGCAGCTTATGAGATTCTCATTTTGGTCTCGCGGATGCCTTGCCATACCTTTCTTCAGGAGCAGGGAATACCAGTTCTTTGTTCTCCCATTTGATCTGCCACGCTACGAATTCGCTCGGGCGAATCTGAAGACGTGCAAAATTTCCCTCGTGCAGACTGAGAAGATCGGACTCGGCCATTTCCCTGAACCTTTCGCGTTCATCCGTTGTGACATTCTGCTTCACCCACTCTGCGATATACGCAGCTGCCTCTTTCCTATCCATGTTTCCCCGCACCACGTCGCCCACAAGCTGACGCAGCGCCTCTCGATTCCGTTGTCTGAAAGGATCGGGATCGCCCAGAGATTGCCTCACAGCTGCGTAACGCTGGGCCGACCGCTTATAGGCCCAGACGAACACATCCTTTAGCAAGTCCACTTTGTTCAACTCATAAATGCCGAGGATGGCGTCCGTGTAGGTCGAGCGCGGCACGTCGGTAAACGACAGCGGCGACAAGTTTCTCTTGATGAAGGGAATGTTCGCCGCGAGACGCGAGACGCGCTTGTTTACATCGTCGAAGGGCTGAAGGTACGGCAGTTGCACCATCACGAAGAGCGATTGCTCGAATGGGTCCTGGATTGCCTCCGCCGTCGCCAGGACTTGATTGAAGCACTCCTCTATCAACTGCGGAACTTCGAGAGGATGGAATGCGGAACCTTCGATGCCAACGGCAATGTGACGCAAGCGTCCGGCCGCCGCCTCATCTGGCAGGAGGTTCTGCGCTAGAATGCCGTGGAGATTCAAAATCGTATAGCGGTTGAAGCCGATCTCGTCCGCCGCGCTCACAAGAAACGCAATGGCGTCCTTGTGATTGAGGATCATCTGGGCCTCCAGCTTGTTCCCGCCCTGCGCCTCCTCGCCGAATTCAATCAGACGGCGAGTATCAAGCAATGAATAGGTATTTCCCTCCAAGCGGCTTGAGTTCCAGGACAGGTCGATGAGCAAGCGGTTGAGGATCTGCTTCGCATAGGTTCCGGCCGCCTCAATCCCGGCCTTTGTCCTGCCCACCTCCGCCAAGTGCGCCCGCTCTTTCGGTGACAGATAGAAACTCGTGTTGGGTCGATAGCCGTCGAGAAACTGACGGTTATACCCCACGGCCTTTCTTGATCCGGAAGGCTGCCGCAGATAGTCGCGTATCTTCTCGCTTTCGGCGGAGAAGGGCACCACGGCCTCTTCCGGCTTCTCTTCTCCTGGCGCGGCTTTCCGCACAGCCGTTTCTTTCTGGTCGTCTACCGCGGTCGGAAGCCGGTATCGTGCGCCTCCCCTCTCGCCTTCTTTTACGAGCCGCCCCTCCTCCACAAGGCTTTTCAGCCAATACTGAAGGGTTCGGCGAGGGGTCTTGTCTCTTAGCGCCTCGACAATTTCGCTCACGCGGGCACCGTCAGCGCTTTGGCGGACGACATTCACAACTGAGTTCAGGTCTTCCTCTTTTAGCCGTTTGGGCATAGTCTCCGTCCTTGTTGTTGCGCAATAACCATTTGCGCAATTAAAACATCGAGTTGCGCAATTATCAAGAGCGATGCGCAATATAAAATTGCGCAATTCAAGTAATGTTGCGCATCACGCTTCTATATTGCGCATCTCGAAGCTTCCAGCCCTCGGAGCCGGTCTCGCTCCCCACCCTGATCATTACAGTATCTATCCTCATAGTGATCTGTTTCACTATATTTATTATGTATAAGATATGTGATAGCATATAGAAGTGATTGATACTCAGAAACACCTCAGGCCGATGCGGTTCAAAGGACTCCCAAGCGATTTGCGCGATCAGATCAGGCAGGCACGGGCCAAACGGGGCTGGGGCCAAAGGCAGCTTGGGGCTGCTGTTGGGTTGCCGCAGCCGCACATCTCGGCTATCGAATCCGGCGAGGTTGTTCCGCGCTTTGACACCCTGCTCGATCTGGTGCGTGTTCTTGACTTGGATCTTCTGCTTGTGCCGCGCACCCTCGTGCCAGCCGTCCAGTCCCTCATCCGAGCACAAAAGGAGCCGGAGTCAGAAGAGAAGTCGCTCTATGCAGTAGACGAAGATGAGTCCGAGTCCGGTAAAGAAGGCGGCGATGAGTTTTGATCTGAAAACCCTGAACGCTCTTGCGGTCAGCTTGCACGGGCGCCGCATCGGCGTGATCAACCGCATCAGCGGTGACCGCTACTTATTCTCCTTCGATCAGGACTACATCGAAGATGCGAGCCGTCCGACCCTGAGCCTTTCATTCAAGGGGCAAGCAGGCGGACTGGTCATCCCTACGCGCGCCGTGGCTGCACGCCTGCCGGTATTCTTTTCAAATCTTCTACCCGAAGGGCACTTGCGCGAATACCTCGCTGCCCGCGCCGGCATCCAACAGCATCGCGAATTCTTTCTCCTCGCTGTGCTCGGCGCCGATCTTCCTGGCGCACTCACGGTCGCTCCGATGGAGCAACCCGTTGATTCAAGACCGGAGCATGCTGCCGATCGTGATTCTCACGAACGTATCGCAGATACGGCTTTTCGGTTCTCGCTCGCTGGCATCCAGCTCAAGTTCTCGGCCATTATGGAAGCCTCTGGTGGTCTCACGATTCCTGCTGCGGGTATCGGCGGTTCGTGGATCGTTAAGCTGTCGTCAAGCCGCTTTCCTTCCGTGCCGGAGAACGAATACGTAATGATGGCTCTCGCGCGTGCCGTGGGCATTGACGTGCCGCGGACAGAGCTGATCGACGTTGGCGCGATTCGCGGACTGCCTACTGACGCCGGCGCCCTGGAAGGTAAGGCTCTTGCTGTACGGCGCTTCGACCGAGGCGAGAAGGGCGAAACCATCCACATGGAAGATTTCGCGCAGGTGTTCGGCCTTTATCCCCAGGACAAATATCATCACCGAAGTTACGCCAATATCGCCTCTGTGCTGCGAGCCGAAACCGGCGAAGCTGGCACCTACGAGTTCTTTCGGCGACTCGTTTTCTCCGTTCTCATCGGTAACGGTGACATGCACCTGAAAAACTGGTCGCTTCTCTATCCGGATGAACGCACGCCGGTTCTGTCGCCGGCATACGATTTTGTCGCTACGTTTCCCTATATTCCGAACGACAGCCTTGCGCTCACATTCGGCGGCAGCCGCAGCCTGAGTGAAATAGACGCCGAACAAGTGCGGCGATTCGCGGACTCCGCACGCCTACCAGCGAGTCCGCTGTGGAGGCATGTCATCGACGTTGCAGACCGAACTGTTGCTGCGTGGGAACAGCTCGCCGAGAAAGACCTGCTGCCCGAGAAAATGCAAGCCGCAATCGGTAACCAGATTCTCACGGTCGCGAAGAGCGTTCTACCTTCTACGGTGCTTGAGTAGCTGCCCGCTACTACTGGCTGCTGTTGGCGGAGAGCCACCTCACGAAGAGCCTGTTGGCTGGGATGGCGCGGCGGATGGAGGCTTTACCGCTGCCAGCCGGGTAGGTTTAGCAAGCAGGCGAGATGAATTTGGACGACGGAGGAGGCTGAGGGTGAAGTATCCGAGAAATCGCCGCGGAATGGGGCAAATCATGGCTTTTTCTCCCGGCAACTGCCTAGCCGGCACGCCCCGGTTCTGGCATTGGACGAAATGCGAAGAATGATCGCATATGCGGCACTCGGGGGTGTATTCTTGCGTCGCTGGACAAGCAAAATGGAAATCCCGGCTGACATCAGAAACAGAGATTTGTTTTTATGAGGAATCTGAGCTGGGGAAGTTTTCCGACGAGCGAAAGGACGATTCTGCTCGGTGCCGTCGGGATGTTTGTATCCTACTTCTTGCCGTGGTACTCGAAAGGGATGGGGACTGCGGGAGCGCGAACAACAGGTATTTTAATGCCACTCGCTGCTTCAATTCTTTCCTGTTTTCTTTTCTATAAAAGCCAAGGAGAGACTGCGGCAAAGTGAGCCCGTATGACGATATGGCAGATCGTGATCGGGATATGGGGAACTATAACTTCGTTGTTCGGGCTTCTTGCTTTGAGCAATAACGGTGTAACCCCCTTGATCGGTACATACCTATGTGCCATCGGGTCGATTGCCCTCCTAATCGGAGCATTCAATTTACGAAATGATCTGAAAAAGGAACCAGAGAAGAAGGATACGGTCTTAGGCCAATAATATGCGCAGTCGGCGGTCACAAGTAGGCAAATTGTCTGGCAACCCACTAACGACGCCGTCGTTGTGTTCGGCAGCAACGCGCTTACCAGCCCTAATTGAAAGCACCCCGGACCTGATCGGGTCAGTCGACATCAATTATCATCTGGTTGCATTCAACCACGCAGTTGTCAGTGTCTTGAAACGCAACGTTGGCGTTCCTGTTCTTGCGTTTTGGCTTGCGCTTTCTGGAGCGACAAGTGCCCAGCAATACGCTTTTCGCGCGCTCAGACAAGCGGATGGCCTAAGCAACCTCTCAATCAACGACCTCGCCATGGATCGCGAAGGATTCCTTTGGGTTGGAACGGAGAATGGAGTCTATCGATTCCTTGGGTCAAGCTTTGAAAGGTACGGACTTGAAGGCGGACTTGGGGATGTCGACGTACGAGACGTTGTTGCGGACCCTGAGGGCACAGTCTGGGTCGGCACGGAAAAGGACCTCTACCGTTGGGACGGGCGGCGATTCGTTCCCGCCGGGCAGCATCCGATTCAGATCGTCGGGGCTCGCCACATTGCGCTCGAAGACGCACGTCATCTTTTGATCGTCGACAAAGGAAAGCTCTACCGCCTTGAGCATAGTTCCGATGGGCAGATGATCTCGTATTCGCCGGTCGTTCCAGAGAGCCTGTTCGCAACGTATCCTGGTCTTCAGCGGATCGTGAGCGTGAGTGTCTTGCGAACCCCATTCCGGGACGGAGAAATCTGGATCGGAAGCGACGAAAGACTTTATTCGCTTTCAAGGAAGCTGATCGAAGGACGCATTCCAGCCGAACGCGGCGGACTCTCGGAGTGGGGCAAGTCCAAAGGTATTCCCGAAGAAGAATGGGAGAGTGTCGTTCTCGATAAACAGGGCACACTCTGGGCTGCGGGTCTGAAGCACATTGCTATCTTGCGTCCAGATACTGAGCATTTTGCCGACCGGAGTATTCCCGGCTCGGATCATGGAAGCACCTTTGGCCACGCTCCGATTCTCGAAGATCCGCAGGGTCGAATTTTAGCCTCTGCCGGCCAGGGGGTCGCGCGCTGGAATGGGAAGGAGTGGCAATTCATCGGCAGAGAAAATGGACTGACGAGAATCAATTCCATCTCGGGCCTGATATTCGACAATTCCGGCGATCTGTTTCTCGCCGGACGCGGCGACGGCGTGTACGAATGGCTTGGTTACGCCGATTGGCAGGCATGGGGAAGTGAACAGAGTCTGCCATCCACCTCCATTTGGTCCATACTTCTCTCGCGATCGAATCGGGTTTTCCTCGGAACTGAAAACGGACCTGCTTGGATCGATGTTAACAATGGACGATCGGCTCCCTTGCCGTTGCAGGGGAAATGGACCTGGGGGCGTGTGGCCGCTCTTGGTGAAAATGGCGATGGTACATTGTGGGCGGCCGTTTTTCCGGGCGCATTCCTCCGCATCGATTTGAAGAGCGGAAAAGTGACTCAGATTGCCAAGCTTCCCGGTCCCGTATTGACGGGATTCCAGAGCCCCAACGGACAGGTATTCATTTTTACGCGCCAGGGTGTGTATATCCGCCAAGCCTGGAATGCAAAAGCGGTTCCGCAACGTTTGGCGAGCGCGGAAAAGGCTCTTGGCGAACCCTCGGCTATCCAGTCGGTTCAATCGGGTTGCAGCACACCGGATGGTTCGGTGTGGCTGGTCGGCAATAACCGAATCGTTCGGTCCATAAACGGGGAATGGACGGCTCCGCCTATATCTGGTTTGCCATCAATCACGGGGACGCTGCTTGGCTTGGCGTGCACCAGGGATGGCTCCGTTTGGGTAACCGGCGATGAGACAGGTACCTGGCATCTTCGGCCGCAAGGTAATGGCCTGCAGGCTTCGCAACTCGTGCTTCCCCCAGAATTCAGTACTTTGTCAGGATTGACCATTCACGAAGATCAGCGCGGATGGATTTGGATCGGGACCGATGTAGGGTATGTTGCCTGGAACGGTAAGAACTGGCGTCATATCACTGAAGAGTCGGGCCTGATCTGGAACGACACAAACCAGGGTGTGCTCCAGGAAGCGCCGGATGGAAGCCTCTGGATGGGAACCAGCGCTGGCGTCTCCCATCTGCTGAATCCGGAGGATGTATTCGACCCCGTTCCAATGTCTATCAATTTCACTGGGATGAAACGCGGGACAGATGACCTTCTTGGAGCCACTCACGTCACAATGCAAGAGAATGGCTCGCCGCTGCGCCTGCAGGTTTCCTCCCCAACCATGCGCAATCGCAGTGAACTTATATTTAAGGAAAGGCTCATTGGCTTGCGGCCTGTGTGGGAAGATACAAAGGAAGGGGGAGCAATACTCACCACCCTGCGCGCGGGATCGTATTCCTTCGCTGCCATGGCATGCAATCCAGGCCTGAGTGCTTGCTCGGCTCCAGTTTCGATCGATATCAAGGTCCTGCCCCCCTGGTATAGAACCTTCTGGTTCCTAGCTCCGTGTTTTCTGGTCGTCGTTGTCCTGGGTTGGTTCGTGATTCGGTTTTATGTGCGCCACTTGCGAAGGCGAGGCGAGGTTCTTGAGGGCCTGGTGACCGAACGAACACGCGAACTGGAGACCAGCCGTGAACTGCTGAAGATTCAAGCCACGCATGATGGCCTTACCGGCTTCCTCAATCGGAGCGCGGTATTAAGCGCTCTTGCCGATGAGATGGAGCGAGCACGCCGCAAGGGAATCAGCCTTGTTCTGGCCCTGATTGACCTGGATCATTTCAAGAGAGTGAATGATGAGCGAGGTCATCTGGTGGGCGACGAGGCATTACGAAGATTTGCCGCTGCCGTCAACTCTTCCGTTCGTCCGTACGATCGATGCGGACGTTACGGAGGTGAGGAATTCCTGATCGTGCTACCCGATATGCCCCCCGAATTGGCGGAACATCGGCTGGAGAGCCTCCACGCCGCAATAACGAATGTGAATGTCGACGACGGTGCCAGTGGCTTCAAGATCACATGCAGCATCGGCGCGGTGGTTGCACCTCCCTCCCCCAAAGCAATGGTCGCGGAACAATTGCTTGCGATTGCTGACGAGGCTCTCTACGAGGCAAAGTCCGCGGGGCGGAACCGGGTGAAGCTCAGAGTGTTCAATGAGAATCCTCTAACGATCAGTTGACGGACAACTATCGAGGTTTGATCGGCCCCTGCTATTTTGAAGCACTTGTAAAGTTGGTTCTCGGCTGGTTTAGGTTGCAGCACTCGGCTAGCCGCGTATGGCTGGCGAATTCGCTTTGCGTCGGGTCTCAGCTGCGGCCTGTCGAGACTGTTTTTTATGTTTGTAGATACCCTCCCCGTTCTCTTCCCCGTCGCTCCTCATACGGGGTAAGATTTGAAACACAAAAGAAGTTGCTACTTTAATGTGTTTATAGCTCATATGCTCCCGTTCGGGAGACTGCTTCAGATCATCGGTATTAAACTGAGGATTGTGACGCGATCTAGGTATTGATCTGATGTCGACAATTCCTTTGATGCCATGCGCTTGCAATAACTCCAAAAATTCATCAATCGACCCCGTGGAATGACCGACGGTAAAGATGCAGGGTCTTTTCATATTTACACCAAAGTTGTCATCGAATCAGGGAATCGAATATTTTGCGTTATGTTCAATGCATTCTGGCGGAGTGCTCGAGGACTTGTTGAATATGCACGTCCACCTGCCGAAGCACGGCAGGCGCAACGGCGCAGGCATCGGTCTCGTAGGTGAGAAGGGGCATGCCTTGCTGAATGCTGAGCGGCTTGAGGATCGCCTCAGAAACCCTGAAGGGCAGACAGTTGAATGGCCCGATCAGGATGATGCCGTCGTAGCCCTCGTATTCGGCATTCAGGCTCCTGCCGACTGTGGGAGTGATCTCGCCGAAGATCTGCGGCGAGACGTGTTCCGAGCTCTTCTCGAACACGGCCTCAAGATCGTTGGGCCTCGAGACCAGGAGCCCGGTCCTCGAAAAGATCTCGCGGTAGTGTTGCTCGCTCTTTCGTCCCGACTGATATCCCCACCACTGCTGCAGATACTGTTGTCCGTCGGGTTCGAGGATCCTGGTGCATGCCTTGGCCAGGGCGAAGCCTCCGGGCTTCAGGCCCCAGTTGTTCGCCGTACCCCTCATGCCGTCGTACGTGACATAAAGAAAGAGGTCAGTCAGATCGACGGGCTTGAGGATGATTCCACGCGTCGCATAAAGATCGCGGACGCCATCCATGAAGAACGGGCTGAAGCGAGCGAAGAAGTCACCCGTAACAACAACCCTCGGGCAGTCCATGGGATCCCGGGTTCGCGGCAGCGCGGCCAGACTGTCGACGAGCACTGGAAGTCCCGCCGAGAACTCCTCGAGTGTTCTGGCCGCGGCCCTGAATCGCTTCCACTGCTGTTGGAATTGATCGATACTGCTTGGGCTGCCGGGGCTGCCGGGGGCGCCCACCACGCGCAAAACATGATCGATTTCGACGAGGATGTCCGCCAGCAAAACTGCCGGCGAGAGGTTCTTCATCAAGACATAGGGCTCAAATCCGAGGTAGTCGTTTTCTTTTGCGGGACTGACCATGAACACATCGGCCAGCCGATGCTCGGCGATAAACCGCTCGAAGTAGCCCATGTAGGCTTCGCTGACGCAGGGAGCGCCGCCGCGCAGCATGTGGAAGCCGACAATCTCGCCCGGCCTGCGGTCGCGATGGATTTGGATGAGTTGTCCGATCGACAGGGGCAGCGGAAGGCACTCGCGGCCGGAGGTGGACTGCAGACCCAGATCGAGCTGGCTGCGATCGATGGGAACCACCCGGCCGGCGTGCAAACCCAGCCAGCCGAGGGCCATTGCGGCGGACTGCGCGTGATACTCGGAAAAGTTGAGTAAATGAAGCTTGACCCGTGGGTCGGTGAGCGCGACCCGCTCGCCATTGGAGGAGATCACCGCGCCGCCCTTTACCAGCCGGCAAGGCGTGAAGGGCTTGTCGACGCCGGGCTGAGCCGCGTGGTAATTCTCGACGATATCGAGAAAAGCCTCAAGGCGCGTCTGCACGCCGGCGTCGGCGGTGTGGGCGTCGATTTCGAGGATCAGGTACGGCTTCGATCCCAGCTCGGAGGCTAACAATGCGTGAGTGAACGCATCGATAGTGCAACTGAAGTTGCTGATGCTGAGGAGAAACAAGTTAGGGTGCTTCTTCGCGAGCGCTGCAGCATTCAGTATCTGATTGGCGAAATGCCAAGCCGTGGGACCGGCGCTGGCTGGCACAAGGCAATCGGCGGGAATGGCAAACACGCCCATGCTGGAGAGCTTTTTGCCGACCGACTGCGAAGCTTCAGGTGTGTATGCGTTATAGCTGTGTCCAGCCAAAAGGATCGCCGGCTTGCCGGCGGCCAATGCTTGCGCAAGGGCTTGCCGGCCCATCTCGGTCAACGCATATTCGGCTTCAGTTTGAGCGGCTACGGCCACAGCCCAGGCCTGGCTGGCCAGCTCACGCGAGACTCCCAACTCGCGCACGGCGATGTCGGTCATCGCCGCACTGGCCGCGTATCCATCCGTGAAGTCCAGAACCGGTGAAAGGAAGTGCGTAACGGGGAATGCCTTGGCCAGAAAATAAGGGCCGGCTTGCGTGATCGGACAAAGGAATGAATCCTTGCAGGAGTCGTTTTGCGGCATGCGCGCCACCTGCGGCAGAAAGACCAGGTGCACGCCGTGTTGCGCCAGATCCATCACGGCGCCATGTGCGATCTGCGCGGGCAGACAGAAACCGGAGTGCGACTTGAGGTCGCCTCGAGGGTCTACGCCCGACAATACAACCTCCATCCCGAGCACCGTGAAGAAAGTCGAATAGAGCGGGAACAGGGAGTGCGTCGTAAGCGCGCGAGGAATGCCGATGCGGGTCTCGGCAATCTGGGCCTTTCCATTGGAGTAACCGAAGGACTCCTCCAAAAACGACCGGGCGGCTTCAAGCACCGGCCCGACGTCCCAATAAGCACTCGTCTTCGGCTCCTGCCTTGGCGCCGCATCGAGATGTCTGGGAACGCCGTAGATGACCGCCGCCCGTTGCTCCACCAGGTCGGGGGCAGGCGCGACCCGGGCTCTTCTCTTCCACACACTTTCGAACAGGCTACAGCGGCCCCCGAAAGGAAACCGCCGTCCATCCACTTCAAAGCGCTCAATGCTGCAATGCATCTTGCACGCCTGGCATGTGAATCGGCCCACGAGATTCATCTCTGCCGACGCGAGAGTCTCGAGATCCGTGGCAACGCTCATTACTCCGGCTTTGCGATCCAGGGCGAGCAACCCTACGCCAAGAGCGCCGAGCAATTCCGGATTGGCAGGGATCACGATCGGGCGTCCGACGCGCTGGGCAAATGCGTTAGCGACCGCACGATTCAGGGCTACTCCGCCTTGCAGCAGCACCTTCTTCCCCACCGGACGCTGCCCTTTGACTTTCGTGAGGTAGTTCTCGGCAATGGCGTACACCAGCCCGGCGAGAATATCTTCGCGCCCCTGGCCCTGCTGCTGGGCGATGCGGATGTCGGAGTTAATGAACGCCGCGCAGGTTGTCTTGAATTTCACCGGCGAGTCTGCTGCCAGCGCGACGTCGGCGATCCCGGAGACGCTGATACCGAGATCGCTCTGCGCGCTCTCTTCGAGAAAGGATCCAGTGCCCGCCGAGCAGGCGTTGTTCATGGCATAGCCGATGGGCACGCCATTGCGCAGGTAGATATACTTGGCGTCCTGGCCGCCAATTTCGAAGATCGTGTCCACGTCCGCGGCAAAATGCGTTGCGCCGGCGGCATGAGCCGAAATCTCGTTGTACACCTGCTCGGTTCCCAGGCAGGCGCCAACCAGTTCGCGGGCCGAGCCTGTGGCGCCAACGAGACCCACAGGGCGATTGCCAACCTGACCGATCAGCGCCCTGACGCACTCGCGAACCGCGGCGACGGGATCATCGCGAGTGCGCGTGTAATGCGAGGCCACCAGGTCACGCGACGCAGGATCGAGCAGGACCGCCTTGGTGGTCGTCGAGCCTGCATCCACGCCCAAGACCATCGGCCCGTCGGGCGGCGGCCGCGTGTGCGGGACGGCCATGACTTGCACCTGGTCCTGAAAGCGATGCAAAGGCGGGAGCGTTTCGAAGACCGGTAGCTGGGAGATATGCGGGGACCTGTGGAGTGGATGGTCGCGCGTGAGCAGCGCGCTGCCCCACGCTTCGAACCATTCGCTCTCCTCAAGCACGATCAGCTCGATGGCCGGTAGCTTTTCGCGTAGCGCCGCAACCAGCGCGCCGTTGCGCGTTGCACCGCCGATTAACAACACTCGCCGCAGCGAGGTCTGCCCTCTCTCGAGCAGCGCAACTACTTTGCCGGCCATGCTGTCGTGCAGGGTCTTCAAGATGTCCGCAGGAGTGGCTTCGTGGCGATTGAGTTTGTGGATCACATCGGATTTGCAGTGCACCGTGCAGCGCGAAGCAAGCGGGATAACCTTACCGGAAGACGAGAGGCGGATCGCCTCATTGATGTCGAGACCCATGCGGCCGATCAGCTGGACGAAGAACTCGCCACTGCCCGCCGCGCACTTGTTGTGCGACAAGACATTGGTGACCCTGCCATCGGTGAGTGTATAGACCAGGAAGGACTCGCCGCCCAGTGACGCCACTGCGTCAAAGCCGCCATTGCCACGTTCGCGCACTACTTCTTGCAATGCCCGTTGGATAGCGGCAAACTCGGAGATGTGACCAAGATGACCGGATACGCCGAAATATTCTGAGCCCGCGAATTCGGGCTGCGCGATCAGATGCGCAAACACTTCCAGCGGACGTCCCTGATGGGGCATGACCCTGGCGGTTATTCTGTCGCCGGATTGGACCGCAACCACTTTGACCGTAAGTGCGCCGATGTTGATGCCAACGTAGGACACGGCGCCTCGGTTCTGCGGAAAAACGGTTGAGAAAACCCCGCGTACAGGCGCGACCCTGAGATCGGATCGACTCAAGTCTGCATGTGAACGACCTTACGCGCAAATGAAGGAGAAAGATAGCTGGATTGGAGATTTGCCGGGCAATCGTATTCATGGTGCTTCAATACTCGGGATTGCAAGGGTGATCCCTTGGCGAATTGACGACGCTTCGGAAGGGCGGCGCAGGTAACGACCAGGAAAGCGGGAAATCGAACAACGTCAAAACGACGATAGAACTTGAGAAACTTGAAAGCCGGAATCTTTTCGCGTCACGGGCTATCGAGACATAGTTGTGTGTTGTCAAAGACTTGCCCTAACTCGAGCGAGGATTCGCTGGAGACCGCAAACGACTTCGGAATTGAAACAGAATTCTGTAATTCAGTAGGTTGCGTATGCCGCCCCGGGGACTACTCCTCTGAAGTCGGCAAGCGTTCGCCGATCTGCCTGTGGATAATCCAATGTCAAATCCTTGTTCATTGGGTCGGAGCACCCTTTGATCGTGGCGTGGAGTTATGATGGCTCTTCCCGGAAGTTTCCGAATTTCCTGCATCGGTGATCTGTTTCTCTAGGCTTTAGCTGAGCAACATGACAATTTCTCTGGAAATCGGAGTTTTCTCCGAAGAAAGGTTCCAGGACTATCACCATGGTCAGTCTGCGTTCGCTCTCCCTTTGTGCACTGGCCAGTGCCCTGCTCTACGCTCCCGCATTGATGGCCCAACAGGTGATGGCGCAAAAGGCCGCCGCGCCCGCCGTCCGCATTGTCAGTCCTATCGAAGAAAGCCAACTGGTCACCCTCTACGGAACCGTCCATCCGCTGGCCAACGCAGCCCACGACCGCGGTGCGGCGCCCGACGAGATGCAGCTGGAGAGGCTGCACCTGGTGCTCAAGCGCAGTCCCGAGCAGGAATCTGCCCTCCGCCGGTTCATCGCCGACGCGCACACTGCCAACTCGCCCAACTATCACAAGTGGCTCACCCCTGAGGCTTTCGGCGCCCAGTTCGGGCCAGCCGATCAAGACATCGCCGCCGTCGAAAGCTGGCTCCAAAGCCACGGCTTCTCGGTCGCGCAGATCAACCCGGGCAAACAGACCCTCGAATTCTCCGGCACGGTCGCACAGTTCCGCTCCGCATTCCATGCCCAGATTCACCGCTACGAGGTTAACGGCGAAACCCACTACGCCAACGCCAGCGACCCATCGATTCCCGCCGCTTTGGCTCCTGTGCTCGGCGGCTTCGTTTCGCTCAACAACTTCCGGGTAAAGAGCTATGCCCGGAGGCTCGGTGAGGCGTCCTACAATCCATCGACTGGCCGCGCGAAACCATCCTGGACCATCGGCGGCGGCACTTTCGATTATCAAAACTACAACTTCGTCCTTTCACCCGCCGACTTTGCCGTTCAATACGACCTGAACAAGCTTTACAACGCCACCGGTACGGTTAACAACACTGCGGGCCCGATAAACGGCGCCGGCGAAACCATCGCCATCATCAACGATTCGAACATCAATATTTACCTGGTCAATCAGTTCCGGAAGCTCTTCGGTCTGCCCGCCAATCCGCCGCAGGTGATCATCGACGGCAATGATCCCGGCATCGACGGCATCAATAGCCCAAACGGGCCCAATGGCGACTCCGTCGAAGCGTATCTCGACGTGGAGTGGTCGGGCGCCGTGGCTCCCAACGCCACAATCGACCTGGTGATCGGCGCCGACACGCAGCTTCAAAGCGGCTTATTCCTGGCCATGGAGCACGCCGTCTACGCCAACGTCGCACCCATTCTCAGCGTCAGCTTCGGCAACTGCGAGAAGTTTCTAAGCTCCTCCAACCAGTTCATCAACCAACTGTGGGAGCAGGCGGCCGCGCAGGGCCAGACGGTTATGGTCTCCACCGGCGACAGCGGATCGGCCGGCTGCGACGACGCCGACTCCGAGTCCGCCGCAGGTTTCGGCCAGGCCGTGAACGGTTTTGCCTCTACGCCCTTCAACGTCGCAGTCGGCGGCACCGACTTCTACTACAGCAGCTACAACGGTGGCGACTCCGCCATCAATACACAGCTCGAGTCTTACTGGAACACCTCGGCCAGCAACACCACGCCTGCCGTCAGCATCAAGGGTGTCATTCCCGAGCAGCCATGGAATGACAGCCAGTTCGGCGACAATCTCTTCAACTTCTATAAAGAACACGGGTATACGACCATTGCCGCCGGCTCCGGCGGCGCTAGCAGCTGTGCCGATGAGACCTTTACGCAAAATTGCGGCGGGAGCGTGAGCGGCTATTACAACGGAGGCTACCCCAAGCCCTCGTGGCAGTCGCCAACCACTATCACCGGCGTGCCCAGCGATGGCGTTCGCGATCTGCCCGACGTCTCGCTCTTCGCCTCGAATGGCCAGAATGACAGCTACTATCCAATCTGCGCCACCGATGGAGACTGCACCGAGATCAATGACGGCTATATACAGATCTTCGGCGTTGGCGGTACCTCGGCGTCAGCGCCCTCCTTCGCGGGAATGATGGCGCTGGTTGACCAGAGCATGGCCACGAGCGCCAACCCCGACGGACGCCAGGGCCAGGCCGATTACATCCTCTATCCGCTTTTCGCCCAGTTCCAGTCCGGCGCCACGCCGCCCTATAACGACGTCACCGTGGGCACCAACTCCGTGCCCTGCCTCTATCAGGGCAGCGGGGGCGACTGCATCCAGATCGCGGCGAATGAGTCCCTGTATTACCCTCTCGGCACATACGACGTTGAGGGCCAGATCGGGAACACCAACACCAACGATGTCGAGTACAACGCCGGGGCCGGTTACGATCTGGCCACCGGCCTCGGCACGATCGATGCCTTCAATCTGGTCACCAACTGGGGAAACGTTTCGCTGACCACTTCGAAAACCACCGGAACTCTCACCTGCGGCGGCAGCTCTTGTCCCAGCAGCATCAGCCTCGACACGCCGGTTACCTTCAGCGGATCGGTCAGCGGCAATACCACCTATCCACCGACAGGCACCGTGGCCCTGATGACCGACAGCACCGAGCCGCTGAAAGCAGGCCAGACTTCGACGACGCTGACGAGCGGGAGCAGCCCGAGCTACACGATGACCTATTCGGATCTTCCCGGCGGCACATACAACATCTGGGCCAACTACAGCGGCGACTCGAATAACGCGCCTTCGAACTCCACGCCAATCTCGGTTACGGTCGACAAGGCCGCCAGCACCATCATTTTCAACGCATTTTCCCAGACTGGAACCTACTACGCGGCCGGCGCCAACATCGGCAGCGTCGATTACGGAACGAGGCTTGAGCTCAGCGCCATCGTCTCTCCCACCAGCGAGGTGAGCGCGCTTGAGAACTGCATGTTCAACCTTATCAACTGCTCGAGCGTGGACTTCCCCAAGCCCACTGGCACGATCACCTTCACCGATAACGGAAATGCCATCGACACCGCAATTCTGGGCGCCGGAGGCGAGGATGTTTCCAGCACCACTGCGCTTTTGAACCTCGGGGATGACGCGGAATTCAACGCACCCTTCGCCGTCGGCTCGCATTCGGTCACGGCCAGCTACCCGGGCGACCAGAGCTACAACGCGCCCTCTCCGCCCTCGGCCATTACCTTCAACGTGGTGCAGGACACGCCCGATATCTGCCCGTTTACTCCTACATATTCTCCATTGAATATCAACAACACTTGCGACGGCGCGAACGCGAACCCTCCCTCGGTGCTGATCGGCACCAACCTGGCGTCGCTCCTGACCATTAACGTCTACAACCACGTGGTGCACAACCCCGACAACGCTTACGCCATCTTTCCGGTGCCCGTCGCCCCGCCCACCGGGACGGTCACCATCTCGGGCAGCGGAATCTCGAGCCTCAACACCACAGTGACCCTCAGTCCGGGCGTGGACCCCTACACCCGTGCTGTCATGGGCACAGCCACCTTCAGTGTCCCGGCCAGCACGGCATCCGGCACGTACAACTACAACATCGCCTACAGCGGAGACACGAATTACGCTGCGGAGTCGGAACCCGGGGAAGTCGTGGTCACGAACGTCAATTCCAACGGGCTTCTGGCCTCCGCCACCGCGGCCACTCTCTCCGCTACGGCCACGTCGCCCGCCTCGGGCATCTTCGTATCGGGGACAGTCACCGGCCAGACCGGTCACCCTGCGCCCACGGGTGGTTCCTGCAGTTGCGTTTATGTTTACTCGTCGGGGTACTTCGCTACCGTCGGACTTTCCGCACCAAGCTCGGGCGACGTGTCCAGCTTCAGTGCCGAGTTCAATAGCCGGAGCTTAATCCAGGGCGCGAACTTCATTACCGTACAGTACCCTGGCGACTCCAATTACAACGCGTCTGCCGCTGTCCTCAGCACGGCGGTATCGAACCCGCTTTCGGACTTTACGCTGGTGCCGAGCACCCCGCTGATCGCCATCGATGCGGCCAGTTCCAGCAGCAGCAGCGAGAGCCTTTATCTCAGCTCGGTGAACGGAATGTCGGGCGCCGTAAACCTGACCTGCGCGTCCGCATCCGGGCTTCAATGTTCGTTCCAGAGCAAGAGCGAGACTCTGGCGAGCGCGGGCAACGCCAGCGATACGCTGACCATCGATCTGAACGGCGCCGCCAATGGAACCTATAACGTGCTGGTGACCGCAACCTGGGGAAACTATATCCACACCGCTGCCATTCAGGTCGTGGTTAGCGGCGTGGTGGGCTTTGTGGTTACGAACAGCGGAGCCATCACCATCTCCCCGAGCGCGACCACCGGTAACACCTCGACAATCGCCGTCTCGCCAACCGGCGGGTTCACAGGGACGGTGAACCTGAGCTGCGCGGTCACAGGCAGCCCCTCCGGCGCAACCAGCCCGGTCACTTGCAGCATTCCATTGTCGGTGGACATCACGGACACGAACGCGCAAACCGCAGCGCTAACGGTCGCCTCAACCTCGTCGACCACGACTGGCCGCTACGACGTCACGGTCACCGCGCAGAGCGGCGGCATTATACAGACTACTGTGGTGAAAGTGACCGTGACCGGGCCTGCGACTCTGTCGCTCACGCCTGGCACTCCCTCACCAACTTCCGTAAATCCCGGCGGCTCCTCCACCGTGTCCATCACATTCGGATCAGTTCCCGGCTTCTCGGGCACCGTTACACTCGCCTGCTCGGTCTCTCCCGGCAACGAAACAGATACGCCCAGCTGTAGCCTCTCGCCGAATCAGGTTACTTACACAAACGGAACGCCAAGCCCAACCACGGTCACAGCTACCGTCACCACCACAGCAGCGTCGAGCGCCAATCTCGTTTATCCGAAACCGGTCAAGGGCAAAGGCTGGATGGGTGCAGGCGGCGGAGCCGTTCTGGCCGTACTCGTCTTCCTCAGGATTCCGACGCGGAGGCGTAACTGGCGCTCTCTGCTCGGTCTCCTCATCGTTTTGACCGCCCTCGGCAGCCTATCAGCCTGCGGCGGCGGAGGAGGAGGAGGCGGTGGTGGTGGTGGCGGCGGTGGTGGTGGCGGCGGTGGAAATTCGGGCACATCTGCCGGAACCTACACCTTCACCGTGACAGCCTCCGGCACTAATGTCTCCTCTTCATCGACAACGACATTCACTCTCACCGTGAATTAGGAGTTCCAGACACGCAACGGCCCTCCCCCCGGAGAGACCTTTTGGGATTGCTGACAATGAGCAATTTTGTTGTGAATGAGCTCATCGTAGAGAGGCTCTTGGTTGCAAGCTCCGTGTCAGGGCACTATGTGCGGGCTTGCTGAAATGCTCAACTAAGAGCGGCCGTTGACGGGCAGCCTTTCGTGGGAATTGCCCCGCGAAGTCGCCATGCCGACTGGAGTTCTCAGCCCTGCCGTCCGGTCCGGAGTCCGAGGAGGCTCCCAGCGCAATCGGCGTTCTTCGTTACCGAGCTTCGGAACGGCTGAACGCTCTTTGATTCTGACCTCACGAAACGAACGACTTTTCATGATCGGCCAGGCGCTCGGATGAGTATTTTTGCTCTTCGATGCTTATTTATATATTGGTTATTAACGCATGTGTAATTGACGGGTGGGCGACAACACAGGCGGAACTCCAATCCGCTTGATGAAGTATCGGCGACCATACAGACAGAACGCGGCTTTCGGGTGTGCTTGCTGGTGTCGTTAAAAAAGGGTCCGACAAACACGCCGCATAAACCCAAACGAGTCAAGGTCCGGATCTCACCAATCCGGCTGCTCCAAAACCTTTAGATTAAGAAACGGGGCTTCGCCTCGGATATCGGTTTTATGATCGAGCACAGGCTCGGCCGTGATGAATAGCTAGTTGACTCTGTTGCGTGCCTTACAGCTGCTACCAGCTGTGAGGGCAGGCACGTCGGCTACGTGAATGAACCGCGCCCCGCTTCAGGCCCAAGTTCGTGACGAATGCTAACCTGCAATGTTCCCGAAGGACTTACAAACGCCCGCAGGAGGCCAATGACATTACCGTCTGCGGCGAAGGTTGGATGTCTCGAGCACGAGGCTCACCAAGGCTAACGGCAACAAGAAGCCAACGATCGGAAGGAAAGGCATCAGGCAATCTCCAATCGCATTTGCCCGACGCTACAAAGGAGATTGTAAAGGATGCATAAATGTCCTGACAGCTCCGCCGAGTTCGGGATGAATTAATGCGGATATCGCTTCGTCTACAGCCGTGCACTACATCTCGTCTCTCGGCTCTCTTGGTCTTCGATCTGCAACCGAAGAGCGACGCAAATACTGAACATGCCTGCGCTTTGAACTGGCGACCGAACGGGCAAGACCGATTTTGTGCGCCATTCATGCTTTCCTTATGCAGAAGACTACATCCTAGCTCAGTCCACTGATATCGCACTTTCCCGCGCTTGATGAAAAGCACTTGGTGCTCCGAGGTGAGTTGTGCCTAACAGCAATCTCACCAATGGTGGCAGTGCACCAGGAATCTAGAGTGCAAGTCAGCTGCACCTGCGCGCAATGGTGTCGCAAATCTGCTTGCGTTCACAGTTTCATCAGTATCAAGCACCGTGATTGAATAGCGCAGCCTTCTTACGAAGATTCTACGTCGGCTTTATGTCTCGCTTATGACAGTCGTCGTGCAATAAGTAGTACGAGCGACTTCGAGCGAGATCAACCTTGTAACTCCGTGTCGCGACAATTGTGCGAGTCAGGTGTCTCCAATTCTTCGCCAATCGCGAATCGAGCATTCAAGGTGAAAGTGGCAATACTCGGGTGCTGCAGCGAATCTAGCCGTTTGACAAAGGCATGCAATTAATTTCTGGAGTTCCAGCAAAAAGCGAGAGGTGAAGATGAGGAAGCTACTTCCAATTGCCGTGACGTTTTCATTCATACTTGGGGCCAGTTGTGCGAGCTTCGCACAGTCGGCGTCGACTAACACGACCTCGCCGCCGCTGATCGCCAGCGCTGAACCTGGCCCCAGCGCGGCCCCCGATACAAAGGCTTCCGGGAAAACGGCGCAGCCGGAGTTGCAGCCGACAACGGCGCAGCAGATTGAGGTGCTAACGAAGCGGATTGAGCAGCTCGAGAATGAGGTGAAGGAAGAGAAAGCGCGGGCCCTAGCCGACAGCGAGGACACGGCTGCGCTCAAGACCGCAGAGCACGAATTGATTGCCGGCAGCGTCTCCGCCACATCGCTGCCCGCGACGGGGGCTGCAGGAGCTTCACCGTCGTTACAGGCAGCGAGCGCTGCCGCTGCCCCGGCCGAGCCGGGAGCCCCGGAGATTAGCGCTCAAACCACTACCAAGGGTGAACCTTTCCCCGGCGACTGGACCTGGCTCAACAGCAACGGGCACGCCTCAGACAGCCCCATGTCGACCAAATACTTCACGCCCGAGTTTCGCGCCGATGCGAACTACACGATCGATTACAACCATCCCGAGGACGACTCCCTGGGAGGTTCGACGGAGACTTTTCGCTCCAACGAGTGGCAACTCGAACAGATTAGCATCGGCGGCGATATCCGAATCAACAATGTTCGCGGCCGTATTCTGACCATGGATGGTTTGTTCGCCACAACCACGGTTCGTAATGACGCCAGCCCCAGTCGAGGCCAATGGGATCTAGACGGCGCTTACAAATACGTTTCTGAGGCTTGGGGTGGTTATCACTGGGACTATGCTCATGGCGTAAATGTGGATGCCGGTATATTCGTCTCTTATATTGGCCTGTTCAGCTACTACAACTTCGATAACTGGACTTATCAGCCCTCGTTTGTATCTTCAAATACGCCGTGGTTCTTCAACGGGATACGCATCCAGTATTTCCCTACGTCCAAACTGAAGATCGAGCCGTGGATCATTAATGGCTGGCAGACCTACGCACGGCCCAACGGCAAGCCTGGGCTGGGCGGACAGATTCTGTGGCGTCCAACGTCATACTTGGACTTTGTCTTCAACAACTATGGCTTGGGTGAAGACGATATCGGCTATCCCGGCCGCTCGCGCATCCACGCCGACTACAGTGCACAGGTCAAGTACTACGACAAGCCTTCCAAGTTCATCGACAAGGCAGCATTTACCGTCACCGGCGACGCTGGTTGCGAATACGGCGGCGGCCCTGCTGTCGGCCATTACGACCCTAAGGGGCTCTCACCGGAGATGGGTACCGCCGACACATATGCCGGCGGTGTGAATTGCCATAACAGCAAGAATGGCAGGCCAAAACAGTCGTTCCTGGGCTATATGATCTATAACCGCTACTGGTTCAAGCACGATCTTTATGCAGTTACCCTTGGCGGCGGAGTCATGAGCAATCCCGGCCGTTACCTGACTCTTCTTCCGCCC
>Ga0326727_10000792_pt1 | contig 126215 bp, 100 predicted proteins | sample MB2enrmetagenome_FD_207643 | JGI IMG/M metagenome (GOLD analysis project Ga0326727, IMG submission 207643) | Lab enriched peat soil microbial communities from McLean, Ithaca, NY, United States - MB29MY | ecosystem: Environmental > Terrestrial > Soil > Wetlands > Peat | place: USA: New York...
GCAGTACAACGACCGAATTCCAGAACCAGATCCTTGCATCCAACTGGATCTGTTCAACTTATGATGGGACAGTACTGGTTCTGACTCCTGAATCCTGAATCCTGCCCGGTCAACTGACCGCTACGGCTTCAATTTCCACCAGCATCTCGGGGTCAACAAAGCGTGAGACTTCAACCAACGTCGTCGCCGGATGGATAGTGCCAAAGGACTCCGAGTGCGCCCGCGCCACTTCCTCCCAGAGTTCGACGTTGGTAACGTAGATCCGGGTGCGCACCACGTATTCAAGACCAAGGCCCAGGCGTTTGAGGGCGTTCTCGATATTCCGAATTGCCTGCACCGTCTGCGCATACATGTCGCCCGGGGCCAGAACTTTTCCGGAAGGGTCTGTCCCAGTGGTTCCGGAGACGTAGACCATGTCCCCGACCTTGATTGCGCGTGAATAACCCAGCTTCGGTTCCCAGGGTGTCCCTGAGAATATCTTCTCGCGTTTATTCTTCATGTGGCTCTCCATCTGGCAGGGGCGGGTCTTTGACCGGCCTCCCGGAATCCCACTAGCTGAATCTATTCTTCCTTTTCGAAGTATCGACGATGGGCGCGGGCCGCCAGCGCCAGCCGGCGGTGGCGTCGCTCCAGCGCCTCCCGGAAACGGCGTTTCTCTTCCGCCGTAACGGGGACTATAGGGGGGACCTTCGTCGGACGACCGTCTCGGTCAACCGCAACGTAAGTGATGAAGGCTGAACTGGTCTGACGGCGCTCGCCGGTAAGGCCATCTTCCAAAAAGACATTGACTTCAACTTCCAATGAGGTGTTAAAGGTGCGGGTGACAAAAGCTCGCAGGACAATCAATTGCCCGACCTTAATCGGATGAACGAAGTCCAGATTATCCACGGACGCGGTCACTAAAACACTGCGGCAGTGTCGGCGGGCGGAGATCGCTCCCGTGATGTCCATCAAATGCATAACTTTTCCCCCCAGGATGTTTCCCAGAGGATTGGCATCGTTCGGAAGAACTATCTCCACCGTTTCCGTAACGGAATCAGCTACAGTTCTCGCCTTCTGGTTCCTCATGCTTGGCTTACTCTTCGGTGACTTAATGGCGATATAAAATCGCCTCTACATCGAAACGCTTGGCTCGTTCTTCGGTAGCCAAATGGCGATATAGAATTGCCTCTACTTCGCTCGGGCGCCCCACCCAGCCCTTCCAGGCAGGTTTGGTTACGTCCCTGTGCCCGCGTGTCAAAGGTCTGGAAGGCTTTGTCTAAGTCTAATTAGGCTACGTTGGATATACTATTCGACCCTTCGGGCGGATGCAACACCAATTCGCAGATCAGGTTTCTCATTTAACTCAGCCGTTCTATAATGCTTCCAGAGCAATGGCGGTCCTCGAGGCAAACACGGGTCAGAGTATTCCTACTCGGGAAAAACAGGCTGTGGCCTTGAGTTCGGCGGTGGCTGCGCTCCTGTTGATCGCAATGAAGCTGACCGTGGGCCTCTTGACGGGCAGCTTGGGAATCCTCTCGGAAGCCATGCACTCCGGATTGGACCTGGTGGCGGCGGTGGTGACGTATATTTCCGTCCGGGTGTCCGACAAGCCTGCCGACCCGGCCCACCCGTTCGGCCACGGGAAAGTCGAATCCCTCTCCGCCTTCGTAGAGACGACCCTTTTGTTCGTGACCTGCGCCTGGATCATTTGGGAAGCCATCCGCCGGCTCTTCTATCATGATGTTCATGTGGAGCCGAGCCTTGCGGCCTTCGGCGTAATGTTCTTTGCCATCACCATCGACACTTTTCGATCCCGGGCGCTATTCCGGGTGGCGCGAAAATACAATAGCCAAGCCCTGGAAGCCGACGCGCTGCACTTCTCCACGGATGTCTATAGCTCGAGCGTGGTGATTTTGGGTCTCATCCTGGTTTACGTTTCCAACCAGAACAACCTTCCCTGGCTGCGCAAGGCTGACCCCCTTGCCGCGCTCGTGGTGGCTGGAATCGTTGTGTACATCACGCTGAAGCTGGGAAAAAGGACCGTCCTGGCATTGGTGGACACTTCGCCGGAAGGCAGTTCGAGCCTGATTGCGGAAGCTGTTTCACGGGTTCCCGGAGTTTCGAGGCTGGACCGCATCCGGACCCGGCAAAGCGGGCCACGCCTTTTCGTGGACTTGCGGCTGGCGCTTCCCAGCAACACTTCACTCGAGCACGCAAAAGCGGTGGCGGATTTGGTGGAGTCTTCTGTCCACGAACTCTTTCCCGACGCCGACGTGGTCATTCATACTACTCCCAGCGAACCACCCACGGGAGATCTGGTGGAGAAAATCCGTTCCATCGCCAACCGAAGAAACTTCCAGGTTCACGAGGTGACCGCCTACGAAGTGAAGGGGTGCATCAACGTAATCCTGGATCTCGAGGTGGACCCCAGTCTGCGGCTCGACACCGCCCACGACCAGGCCACCGCGCTCGAGCAGGAGATCAAACAAGGACTTCCCGAAGTCTGCGAGGTGAACATCCACCTCGAGCCTTTCACCAAAGACGTGGAGGCGGTGGACGCCGTCCAGCTCAAGCCGGCCGAGCTGGAATCGAAGCTAACGGAGATCGCCAAAGAGATTCCAGGCGTCCTAGACTGTCACGACATCGAAGCGCACCAAGCAGCGGCAAACGTGTTCGTCCGATGCCATTGCACGCTCCTTCCCGCCCTACCCATCGCTCGGGTGCATGACATTACAGAAGAGCTCGAGTTTAGGATTCGAAAAGCCTTCCCCCAGGTCCTCCGGGTCAACATCCACGCAGAACCAAAGGGACAAAGCTAGAGGGTATGTGGTAGGCCGTATGTGGTATGTCGGGGGCTGGAGGGCTTGTGGTAGGCGGGCGCTGCTCGTTTCCCCACCTACCACCTGCCATCTACCACCTACGGCTGTGGGCACACCCCTCCCCCGCTGCGGATCGGGGCGGGCAGGGGGCGAAGGTATCCCCTCAACCATACCTTCTCAGGGCTTTGGCTTGGCGGGCTTGGCGGCGGAAGGCGCAACGGTTCGCGTCGCAGCAGGTGTCGCTGGCCCACCTGAAACCGGGGCGTCAGCGGGGTTCGCTGCGTCATAGAGCTTGACGATTTGATCCGTCAGATCCACTTCCTTGGCCGCGTAATAGATCGGCACCTGGTCGCTTCCAATAATCAGGGAGAAACCGTTCTGCCGCGCATAATCGTCAATTTGTTTCACCATCTTCTGACCGATGCGGCGGAACATTTCGTCTCGATCGGCTGCAAAGTCGGCCTGTGCATCCTCAGTAGAGCGCTTCAAAAGCTTCTGCTTTTCCTCCAGGTCCCGGTTCAGGCGCCGCTGCTCGTCGTCGCTGAGCGTGGCAGCCTGTTTCTGCAATTGGTCGTTGATGGCCTGTATATCCCCGTTGAGCTTTTGAATCTCTTGCTGGCGAGGCTGATACTTCTTCTGAAGCTCAGCCATCGCTTTCTTTCCCTCCGCCGTGGTCAGGATAGCTTCTTGGATACTGACGAGCCCGATCTTACCTGGGGTTCCCGAACTCTGAGCCAGCAGGCCCGTGGGGCCAGCTCCCAGGCAGAGCAGAAGAGTAATCGTGAGAACTCGAGTCTTCATTCAATCTCCTTCAACGAATTAAGGTCCTAACTGCGCGAACACATTCTAACTCATTTCGCCTCTAAAAGGTGCGGGCCACTGTAAACCCTACTCTCCCCTTTCGCTCCCTCAGGGAAAAACCGCGGAAGAGGTTCACCGCATCTTGATAGGTGTACTGATTTGGAAACATACTCTCGGGTGGCAGGACTTGGGGAGGGACTACGGTGACGTTGTCCTCGCGCAGCCAGTTATAGCCATAAAAGAGGTGAAAGGGCGCATTGATCACCGGCAGGATGACCTGCAAGTCGAGTCCCGTCGAGCTGCGGGGACGGTAATTGGTGCTGGCGATGATTTTAAGTCTTGTGGGCAGGCTGAAGTACGGGTACTCGGTAGCCAACTGCTGGAGGGAAGGAATACTGGTGTCAATTTGGAGCTGGTTGGTTCGCATGACAAAAGTGCTTCCACCGTCGACAAAAGCTGCGATGCTGACCGGACCTGGGAGCGGCACGCGGTATTCAAAATTGCTAATGAGCTCGGTGTCGCCGCCGGGGTAGATCGGCGTGTAGTAGGGGAATGAGGTGAACGACCCGCACGTTGTTCCCTTCAGCCCATTGGAACCGGTAGCCAAAATGGGATTGCCGAAGTTGTCGCGGTTACACACTTGCCCGGTCGTGGGAAAGAAAGCCAAGGGGCTGATCGAACGGATATCAAAACCACGGATGTCATATTCGCCGCCAATGTAGAAGCGCGAAAAAGGCGGGGGAACACGCCCACCGTATCCTTGGATGGAGGCAGCCAGGATGCGCATGCCGAAGGATTGCGGCTTCTCGGAATGGACATTGCGGACGGGATGAAAGTACTTGAACTCGATGGACGGGGTAATGGTAAAGACGTTGCCCCCCAACCCGGACAATCCCAGCGTCATAGCCAAGTACCTTCCCCGAGTGGGGCTCCAGGCATCATTGATGGTGTTGTAAGTATAAGTAGGCATGATCGAACTGGAGATGATGCCGCTCAGAGCCGAAGGACCGGCCAACCCGCGAAAATTCAAAGCCTGAAAGAAGGCCTCGGAGGCCGCATTGAAGGCTTGCATGTTGCTATAGGAGTAGCTGTAAGTCAATCCGAGTCGGGCGAAAGTGCGGCGCAAAGGGTAGCTGCCAAACAGCGTGAAGCCAGAGGAATTCTGCTGAAAATTTTGCGCGTAGTATTGGCCATAGGCGGAGCTCGAGAGCGCGGAGGCACTGACGCCATAGGCAGCGGCTAAGTACCGCAGTTGGTCGTAGCGGTAATCGCTGCGATAAACTGTAAACCCCACCGTCATGGGGCGATCAAGAATGTACGGCTCCGTGAACCCAAACGAATACATCTTTTGATAAGTCCCCCACTCCGTTTGGATGCTCAGGGTTTCACCCAGCCCCAGGAAGTTGTTGGTGGCGTAATTGATCCCCACGAAGTTTCCCGCCAAGCCACTGACCCCGCCCGAAAATCCTATGGAGTTCTTGCCTTTTTCCTTAACTTTCAAAGTAATATCAACCGTGCCGTTGGAGGCGTTCTGGGTGATGTCGTAGTCTTCCTTCTTTACCGTGTCAAAGAACCCCAGTTGATTTATGCGGAGGACACTCAAGTCCCAAAACGAAGAGTTGAACATGTCTCCTTCGCTCAGCAGCAATTCCCGCCGAATCACCTTGTCGCGAGTCTTGGTATTGCCGGAAAACTCGATGCGATGAACTATAAACTGCTTATCTTCCTCGAAGTCCAGGGCCAGGTTGATGAGTCGGCGCTTGTTATCAGGCTCGATGTCCGGAGAGGCGGTGAAGTTAATGTAACCGAACTGGCCATAGAGCTTGGTGTAATTCTCGATGGCCTTGCGAACCTTTGAAAGCGCGAAGAGGTCTCCCTGCTTGAGCCGCAGGACAGGCGCCAACTGTTTTTGCGTGAAGAGCTTGTTTCCGCGGATGACGAACTTGCCCAGGCGATACTGCAACCCCTCCTCCACCGGGATGGTCAGATCCACTCGCTTGCCCCGGCCCCAACTGAAAAAGAAGAACGGATAGCGCCGCCCGGTGTCCACCATCTTCGTTTCCGGTTCTTTCGCCAAAGCGTAAAAGTAACCGTGGTCCCTGTAGAGGTCGCGGATGTTTTCAAGGTCGGCTTCGATCCTGTCCTTGTCGTAAGTCTTATGGAACCAGTAGAACCAGGGTGGGGCGCCGACCGAGCGGGAGTATTTCATGGCGCGGGCAAGTTGGAAAGAAGAGAAAACATGGTTTCCCGTGAAACGGACGGTCCCTACCTTGACCTTGGGGCCTTCCACCACAATAAACGTCAGGGCCACGGAGTTGGGCGGAATATTCCGCGTGCGGTGCCGGACGGTGGCAAACATCTTCCCATGCGCCGAGAGCATATCCTGAAGAACCACCTCAGCTCGTCGAATGACCACGGGATCGTACTGAGACTGGATGGAGAGGCCTACCTTTTCCTTCTTGAATTCATCCAGCACGTCCGATTGCTGAACGCTGCTCAATCCTTTGTAATCAATGCTGCGGACCAGCTTCTTTTCCCGCACGACGAAGACAACGATCTTCCCGCCCTTTTCGGAATCCGTCACTTCCAAGCGAATGTCGTCGAAGAAGCCGGTATTCCAGAGTGCCATGAAGTCCCGGTCCAGAGCGCTCTCGTTATAAACGTCGCCAGCATGCGAGAAAATGCGGGCGCGCAAGACCGTGCTGGTAATGCGGTGGTTTCCTCGAAAAGTAATCGACTGGATGGTTGCCTGGGCGGCGGGCTGGGCTTGCGGCTGCCCAGGCGCGACGGGAGTTGTAAGCTCAGGAGCTTTCTGGGGAGCAGGCGCTTCCTTGGGTGTTTCAAGTCGGAGTTTCTGTGAGGGAGCCGCGGGCGGTGTCTGCGGGTTCTGCTGAGTCTGCGGGGTGGGTGGCGCTGCCGATGGAGTGGCGGGCGCAGGATTGTCCAGGCGCAATGGCTGGGCGCCGCCGGTTTTCGGCTCCGCCCCCTTTTCGGAGGGCTGGGCAGGCGTCTTTTGCGTGGAGGATTGAGCGCCGGAGGAAGGGGGAGGGGACTGCTCCGCCGGCGGATTCTGTGCCCGAAGCGCCACGCCCGAAAGCAAGCTCCATAGCAAGGCGACGAACCCCAACCCAAACAGTGTCCTCTTTGGTTTACACTTGGCAGAGCTTCTCTTCAAGAAACGGTCTTCCCCCTCGCTTTGGTTCGAGTTCAGAGAATCCGATGCCGGGAACTCGTCAGAAGTTGGCCCAAGGACTCGAAATCGCAGAATCTATCTCTCTATCCCTCTCGGGACCAAACTCCGGAAGGTACAGACGGCGTGGAATTTCTGCTTCCTGCTTGGCCAAGGACGGGCCGCACTAACGGGAGAGTGGCGTGGCCGCGACGAGCTTGTCATTCATCGACCGATAGCAGAGGCCAAGGTTCTCGACCACCACTTCCAGAACTGAGGGGGGGTGAATCTCCCCTTGGATCAACGCTTCTGAAAGTGGGTCTTCAACATACTTCTGGAGCGCCCGGCGAAGCGGACGAGCGCCATAGGAACGGTCCTCGCAAGTCTTTTCCAGAATCCACTGGCTCGCCTCACGGGACAGGGCCAGCGAGATATTTTTGTGCTCCAGGTTCTGATTCATCTGCGCCACCAGGAGGTCCAGGATCTGTACCAGATCATTATCATTGAGCGCATTGAACACGATAACTTCATCCAGCCGGTTGAGGAACTCCGGATTGAACAGCCGCTTGACCTCGGCCATCACCATGTCTTCAGCCTTCTTCTCACTCGCGCCCTCCGCCGCCGACTGGAACCCCAGGTGCGAGCGGCGTTGCAGATATCGAGCCCCGATATTCGAGGTCATGATGAGGATGGTGTTCTTGAAATCCACCGTGTTCCCCAGCCCGTCGGTCAGGTGCCCGTCTTCGAAGACTTGAAGCAAAATGTTGAAGAGGTCCGGGTGGGCTTTCTCAATCTCGTCCAGGAGAATCACCGAATAGGGCGCGCGCCGCACCCGCTCCGTCAGTTGTCCCCCCTCTTCGTAGCCCACGTAGCCGGGAGGCGACCCGATCAGTTTGGAGACGGAGTGCTTCTCCATGAATTCCGACATGTCGAAACGAATCAGCGCCCGCTCGCTCCCGAAAAGAAAGGCCGCCAGAGAGCGGGCCATTTCGGTCTTGCCGACGCCGGTGGGCCCCAGGAACAGGAAAGAACCCACCGGTCGGCCGGGAGGTTTCAGGCCGGCGCGGGAACGGCGGATGGCCCTGGCCAGGGCCGAGATGGCGCGATCCTGGCTGATAATCCGCTTGTGCAGCTCTTCTTCCGTCCTCAGCAGTTTCGAACTTTCCTCTTCCTTAATCGAGGTCACCGGCACGCCTGTCCAGCGGGAAACCACATCCTCAATGTCTTCGCGGGTCACGCTGCCCATGGCCGTTTCATCGATATTGTATTTTTCCCGCAGCAGCCGGAGGTTGTCGCGTTCCTTTCGTTCCTCGTCCGAATAGAACCGTGCCTTGTCGAATTCGTGGTTGGCGATGGCATTTTCCATCCGGTGAACGACGAATTTGATGCGCTTTTGCACGTCGATCATCTCTTCGGGCAAGGAACTCTGCCGCAGCTTCACCCGAGCTCCCGCCTCATCAATCAGGTCCACCGCCTTGTCCGGCAGGAAACGGTCCGGAATATAGCGGCTGGAGTGGTACACCGCAGAGCTCAGGGCCTCATCGGTATAAATCACCGCGTGGAACTTCTCGTACCGGTCTTTGATTCCGAAAAGAATCTTGATGCCTTCGGCTTCCGTTGGGGGCGCCACCTTCACGGCTTGGAAGCGCCGTTCCAGAGACCGGTCCTTCTCGATCGACTTGCGGAATTCCCCCGGGGTGGTGGCGCCGATGCACTGGATCTCACCTCGGGACAACGCCGGCTTGAGGATATTCGCGGCGTCCAGCGAGCCTTCCGCCGATCCCGCTCCCACCAGGGTATGAAGCTCGTCGATGAAGATGATCGCGTTCTGCGACTCCATCAACTCTTTCATGATGGTTTTCAGGCGTTCCTCGAATTGGCCGCGGTACTTCGTGCCCGCGACAATCAAAGAAAGGTCCAGCGCCAGGATTCGCTTGTCGGCGAGAAAGGAAGGCACATCGCCATCCGCAATGCGTTGCGCCAAGCCTTCCACGATGGCGGTCTTGCCCACCCCCGGTTCCCCAATGAGGACGGGGTTATTCTTGGTGCGGCGGCAGAGGATCTGGATCGCCCGCTCCAGTTCGGCTTCGCGACCGATCAGGGGGTCGAGTTGGTTCTCCATCGCGCACTGGGTGAGGTCGCGGCTGAATTCGGAGAGCAGGGAAGCCTCCTTAGGGCGCGCGCTGGAAGCCTTTTCGTTCTGCGCCCGGCTCATCTCCTCGCGCAGCGCGGAGAGGCGAAGCCCGCGTTCATGCAACATCTCCGCCGCGAAGGATTTGTCCTCGCGCAGCAAACCCAACAGCAGGTGCTCCGTCCCGATATGTTTGTGCGCCAGGCGCTCCGCCTCTTCCGCCGCGAAGGCCAGCACCCGCTTGCACTCCTGGCTCAAGGGCAAGTCCACGGAAGTCGAGACTTTCTCGCGGGCCGGGGTTCGTCCCTCAATTTGTTTACGAATGGACTCAATGGCGTGAGAGCGCAGAAAACGATTTGTCAGCGCCTTATCTTCGCGCAGCAATCCCAGCAGCAGATGCTCGGTTTCGATATAGGGGCAGCCGAACTGGCTGGCTTCGTAGCGGGCGAAGAAGATCACGCGCCGCGCCTTTTCCGTATACCTCTCAAACATAGCTCCCCAGTCCTCTCGGGAACCCTCGCCCCAGTCCCTAACGTCCCCGGGGTTAGCAGGTCATTGAACTATTGGAACTACCGTTTCCGTCAGCTTTCCATTCGCCAAGCGCAAAATCCGCTGAGCACGCCGCGCCAGTTCTGGATTGTGGGTTGCCAGCACCGAGGTCAAATGATGACCCCGGTGCAGACTCTCCAACAACTCAATTACCCGCTGGGCGGTTCGCTGGTCCAAGCTGCCGGTCGGCTCATCAGCCAGCAGCACAGCCGGGTGGTTGGCTAACGCCCGGGCCAAAGCCACTCGCTGTTGCTCACCCCCCGAAAGCTCACCCACTCGGCGCGCGCAGGCCTTCGCCAGCCCCACTTCACCCAGCAGTTCCCTGGCGCGCTCCTTGGCCAACGAAAAGTCACGCCCGCTGATCAACTGCGGAATCACTACGTTTTCGAGCGCGCTGAATTCCAGAAGGAGGTAATGCATCTGCCACACAAAACCGACACGCACATTGCGATAGGCGGCGCGTTCCTCCAGGCAGAATGCACTCAACCTCTGCCCCCTGAAGTATACCTCACCCCTCGTCGGAGTGTCCAGAGCAGCCAGGAGATGGAGCAGCGTTGTTTTGCCCGTTCCCGATTCACCCACCAGGGCGACGAATTCTCCCTCGCCAACTTCCAGATTCAGATCGTCGAGGACTACGATCTCCTCGTCGCCGGAACGGAAGATCTTCGTGAGCTTCTCGGTCCGCAGGAGCGGGCCAGCAAGAGATTGAGCCATCGGGTCATCGGGCCATCGGGTCATTGGGTCATCCGGTCATCGGGCCATTGGGTCATCCGGTCATCGGGCCATTGGGTCATCCGGTCATCGGGCCATTGGGTCATCCGGTCATCGGGCCATTGAGTCATCGGGCCATCGGGTCATTGAAGAGATCGGGCCATTGAGTCATCGGGCCATCGGGTCGTTGAAGAGATCGGGCCATTGAGTCATCTTGTCATCTGGCCATTGAAAACCTGCGCTGGTCGGCTTTGGCTCTTCAATGGCTCGATGGCCAGATCACCCGATGACCCGATTGTTCAATGGCCCGATGACTCAATCTCTTCATTCATACCGCAAGATTTCCACCGGGTCCAGCCTGGCCGCCGACAGTGACGGATAAAGGGTCGCCAGAAAACTGATGCTGAGCGCCGCCAAGCTAATCCAAACTCCGTCCCAGGGACGAGCATGAAACGGTACGGAGGCTAGCGCGTAAACGTCCGCCTGGAGGGGGATGAGCTTGTAGCGGCCCGCAAGCCAGGAAGTCCCATATCCCAAAATGAGTCCCAGCAAAGTCCCTAGGGCGCCGATGAGCAGCCCGTGAAGAGTGAAAACCGCCCACACTTGCCTCTTCCTGGCGCCCATGGACATCAGCACGGCAATATCCCGGTTCTTCTCCATCACCATCATGGCCAGAGTAATGAAAATGTTGAGGGCGGCGACCACCACGATAAGGCCGATGGTCAGGATAGTCACAAGGCGTTCCAGGCGCAGAGCGCTTAGCAGGGAGCGGTTCTGCTCCATCCAGGTGGTGGTCTCATAACCCTTGCCGGCGGCGGCCCGAATTTGCTCGGCCACGGAGGAAGCCCGGTAGATGTTATCAATTCTGAACTCAATCACGGAAACCACATCGGCCAAATCAAACAAGCGTTGCGCCGCAGCAAGGTTGGTAAAGGCCCAGGTGGCATCGAAGTCATAGAAGCCGGAGTCGAATACACCCACTACCCGGAAGTGGCGGAATTTGGGGACTACCTCCAGGGGAGTCAAATAACCCTGGGGACTGGTGATGAGGATGGTGTCGCCCACGTACGCCCCCAGCGACTTTGCCGACTCTTTGCCAAGAATAATGGGATCAGCATCCGCGAAGCTCTGCGAAAGGCCCTCGAGTGCCCCCTCCCGCAGTCTCAGAAGAAGGTCTCCGACGTGGATTTCACGCTGCGGATCAACACCTTTCAGAACCAGACCTTGAGCGCGGGAGTGAAAAGAACCCAGGACTTCTCCGTAGAGTGCGGGGGCACAGGCCGCCACATGCGGCAGGCGGTCGAGTCGTGCGGTCAGAGCTTCGTAGTCTCTGATGCCGTCGTTCTTGGAGCGCAGAAGGTTGACGTTGGCGGTTGCACCCAGCAGGCTCTTTTCCAATTCCTCAGTGAAACCGTTGTTAATCGCCAGAGCTACAACCAACGCGCATACGCCAGCCATGACTCCTATAATCGAGATCACCGTAACCACGGAGATGACCGATTGTTTCCGCTTCGCCTTCAGGTACCGCAGCGCCACGAAAAGCTCAAAACGCATATCACATCAACATTACCAACATTCGTGGCTGGCATGGAAGTAGATTCATGGACGGGCGCTGGCCTCATTTGGAATGGGGATCCACTCAAGCCGCCGGTCATTCCCGTCCCGCCATGGCGGGAGGAATCCAGTCCAACCTCATACAAAAGCCCGATCGTGGCAGGCTTGTTCGGCGAGGGAGAGCTTGAACCCGTGAAAGCCTGCACCAGGCAGGTGGCCCCCGGCACCTATCGACCATCGCCTCCGGACACCTCGTCCGGGGTTGTGGCCGAATCCCGCGCCGTCGTCGCTATTCCTGCCAGGACTGCAAACCATGCCGCATTGGCGGGGATGTGCAAGTTGAAATCCGACAAGCTGTGTACCAACATACCACAGCATCCCAGGGCGGCGCCCAGCCGAATCCAGCCAGCGCGAGACCGAAAGCGGCTACCCCAATCTCGAAAGGCCAGGTGCAGAAAAAGCGCCAGAGCCGAAAGGATGAGCAGCGCGCCCACCAGCCCGGTCTCAGCGAAGGCCTCCGCATAATCGTTATGCGCATGATCGATCCACAGGTCGCTGGGAAAACTCTGATAACGCGGGTAAGCGGTCTCAAAATCTCCCAAGCCCACACCCAGGATGGGATGGGCACGCCGCATGCGGAGCGCATCGAGTGACATGCTCTTACGCATACCGGCCCAGTCTGCCCAAGTCCTGTCGACGGAGGCTATCGACCCCAGCCGTTTGGCGACCCAGCCCGGGTCGACATAGGCAAACAGCGTGAGGCCCGCCAGGAGGGTGATGGCGGCAGCCAGGCCCAAGCGCCGTCTCTGCGTGGCACGAGCACCCGCCCGGCGGAGGGCAATCGCGGCGATGGCGATCTCGGCTGACAGCGCCAGCAAGCCTCCCCGCGAACCTGAAAGCAGCAGAGAGGCCAACGCGAGTGCAACCGCAGAACCACGCCATACCCAGCCCTCCAGCGAAAACCTTCTACGCTGCCCCGCCATGGAGAGGACTGCAACCGGGATGAGCATTTCCAGGAGTCCGGCGAAGTGGTCGGGGTCGACGTAGGGACCGAAGTGCCCGCCGCCCGGGGTTTCGACGATGCCATAAATCCTTTGCGCCCCCGAAGCAAACTGTAGAATAGCAAACAGTCCCATGGAACCCGCAAAGAGCAGAACCGCAAGGCCGAAGCCGCGCAAAGCCCCGCCGCCGGCGCCGGCGAATAGCTGAACGGCGAGGAAAAAAAACGCCAAATCCGTCGCGAGCAGGACCAGCGCTTGGCGGGTTTCCGACCTATCGAGCGTGAGCCGGGCCGCATACTGAGCCACTCCCAACACGAAGAACATGGCCAAGGGTATGTAGAGCGGCGACCAGATCAGTTTCACCGCCCCCTGCCGAACGCATCCCAGGGCCCACAAGAAAAGCCCCAGGCTGGCGGCCAGGGCCAGGCCCGTGTAGGCCCAGGGAACTACAGCCCCAATGGCCAGTGGCGCGCCGAGCAAGGCAGCGACGAGCAGGATGCGAGCCAGGTGTAAAGTGTAAGGTGTAAAGGGCAAAGGATAAGCTTCGCTTCCGGCTTCTGGTTGTGTTTCTGCCTTCATCAGTTGTCCTTCCTGCTTCAACCTCTATGCTTTACAACTCTTGCTTCTGCGTTCTTCATGCTCGCTCTTCTTCCTTCACCTTGTACCCTGTATCCTCCACCTTTTACCCTTTACCCTTTGAAGATTTTGCTCCTGGCTCCTCAGGAGCCGGGCACTTCAGCGAGACTGCGTCCAACCAGGAAGTCCCGGAGATTTCAGTAGGGAAAACTCGACTGCGAGGCCGCCAGAACGAAAGCCGCACTGCCTGGGTTTGCGGTCCCGTCGAGAAAGACAGCCGTACCCGATGCCAGGGCGTCGTTCCCACCGTCGTCTCGCTGATGGCATCCGGGAAGCCGCCGGATTGGGTGTCACTCACGCGCAAGCAGGGGCCGCTGTCGGAGGTGATGTCTTGTGAGCGGACGAAGGCCTCGAGCACATAGGCACGGTTGGGAAGGACCGGCACGATTTGATAGACGGGCTCATACTCATCGTTGCGGCTGACCGTAAAGTCTACACGAAGGCAGCGGGCGCCATGGTAAGCTCCAGGGGCGGAAAAATCGATTGCAAGATAAGTTGTGGGGACCGCCCTCCAGTCAAACCCGGCGTTCAAAGGCAATTGTTCGAAATCGCCGTTGAAAACCAAATTGTCTTTTTCGTTCGTCCCGGGCCTTTTGACAATGCCCAGTCGTTCAAGATCCTGCCAGACATTCACGGCCTCTTCGATTCTGCCCAGACCGATCAGACGATCGAGGTAAGGCGCGGCGGAAGAGAAGGGAAAGGGATGGGAGTCTGCGGCCACAAGCCGCCAAATTCGAAAGGCGTCGTTGTCGTCCCCTTCTGTGCTCAAGAAATATACATAGCCAACTTTGAGCGAGGCATCCGGATTATCAGCTAACACCCTTTGGAAGACAGTCTCGGGCTTCTCCACCGGTTGAAGAGAACTCCAGGTGTCCGGCGCATAGGTTGGATCAAGCTCCAACAAGCGTCGAAATTGCGCCAGAGCTGCATCAAGTTGATTCGCCCGAAGACAGGATTGAGCGGCCAGCCAGTGGTAGAAAGGCACCATGGGGCAAAGCTGTAGCAGGCGCTCCCCGGCCTGATCGACACACTGAACATCCCCCCACGATTCACAGGCTAACTCGAGGTCTGACCAGTAGGTTCGGCTGGCGGGGCATAGCTGGGTGGCGCGACGAAGGTGGTAGAGGCTTTCGGTGGGATTGGTGTCTTTGTAAATCTGGCCTAGTTGGTCATGGAGCTGAGGATCGTCTCCGTCCAACACCAGCAGCCGACGGCCCACCGCAGGTGTCTGGAATGAGGAAACGATCCCCACTAGTGAAGCTTCGACGGCCAAAAACAAACTTCCGCTGCCAATTGCCAGCACGAAGAAGAGTGCTCGGAACTGAGGCCGCAGCGAGATTTCGCGCCGGGAGACCTCCAACTGCGGCCAATTCATGTGACTCCGCGGCCCATCCGGGTACCGCTTTCTGCGAGCTGGACAACCCTCGCCATGCGGCTCGGACGGGTTATACTGCTACGCAACCAGTGCTTGGGGACGGTTTGCTCGTGTAGCACTTGCCGGCGCAGCAATACTTATAGGTCGGCGAGCAGGCGGTGGTCCCGCAGCACGTATAGGTTGACGGGAAGCAAGTGGTCCCGCAGCACTTCGGGGAGCTTGACGTGCAACACTTGTTGTTGCAGCAGGATATGCCGGAGCCGCAACATACGGTGCCGCAGCAGACGCGAGGAGATGCGCAGCACGTCGTATTGGAGCAGCAGCCTGAACTCTTAGCGCAGCAAGTCGACCCACAGCACGCATTGCTCACGGTTTGGCAAAGTTGGCTGCCGGCGCAGCACGTCCAGGCTGAGCTATTGAGGGGATAGCAAGTGCCACCGCAGCACGCCTCGCCGGTGGGGCAGCATGACCCGCCGCACGCTACTTGGCCGTTGGAGCATTGCTGTGGCGCCCCCAGGCCATGGGTAGCCCTTCCTAAGTAAGCTAACACGCCCCCACCCACGACTCCGCCGAGCAGCCGCATAGCCTGGCGACGTGGGATCGGGCTGGCAATGATTCGCGATATGTCGTCTATCAACGAGCCCATTTCACTCCTCCTTTTGACTACCCCGGCCGTCTCGAAGGAGCGCGACTATAGCGTCTCTCCCAAAGGCCGGATCCCTGACAATTACGCCGTCTTCCCCAATCAGAAAAGCCACCGGGGTGGCGAGAGTTCCGTACTCTTTTGCGACCTTCCACTTCCTGTCCTGAAGCAGCACCGGAAACTCGAAGCCGTGCTGCTCTGCCTTGCGGTGGTTCTCCTCCGCCTTGCCTCGCCCCACGAGGATCACGCTCATGCCGTCATGCGCGAATTCTCGGTGCAGGCGGACCAAATGGGGGGCCAGCTCATCGCAAGGTCCGCATTGGGGATCACTGAACACTATGAGCACGCGGCGGCCCCGGTATTCCTCGAGCGAGACCGTGCGGCCTTCGAGGTCGGGTAATTGAAAAACCGGCGCGGGAGTGCCGGCTTTGAGCCCGCTCCCCCCCACACCGGAAAAAACCATCCAGCGGTTAAGCACGGCAGCGCGCCGCTCGCATCCAACGCAGGGCCGGATTCCCACGGCGGAAGTCAAACGTTTGATGACGTCCCCGAGCCCGATTTCCCGTTTCAGAAAAAACCGGGGGAGGCTCACCCGGTGAGGCTGGGATGTGCCGGCGGGTGGAGGCTCGCCGGGAAGCCCGCGGCGCTCCGCCGTACTTGCGCCGGGTGCGGGAGTTTCCGGCTCAGGGCCGGCCACCTCCAGGGCGAGCGCCAGCACCCGATCCGCTCCCCGCGCCACGGGCGCAGCCACCCGTCCTTCCCCATCGAGTAAGTAGGCTACCGGAGTGCCCTCGTGCTCGAAAGGCCCTGTTTTCTCCTGCTCCTTGGTCAGCAGGATGGGACACTTCAGGCCGTGCTCGGCGGCCTGTTCCTGGTTGGTTTTGGCCTCACCCGCAGCCAAGAGCAGCAACTGAACGCTCTGCTTCTCGAAACTGGTTTCGAGACGGGCCAACTCCCCCGCAATTGAATTGCAAAACCCGCACTCGAAATTCCAATTCACCAGCAAAACGCGCTTGCCGCGAAACTCCTCGAGTGCGACAGCCCTTCCCGCAAGGTCGGGGAGTCTAAAGCCGGGGAAGTCGCTTTGAAGTGGTAGCCCGTCCGGTTCAGCTTGCTCCTCAGGTTTTTCCAGGCCAGCTCCCGCCGCTTGCCCATGCTGCTCGAGGTGGTCCATGCGCAGCAGGATTCGCCCCTGCTGCTTGAATACCTGGTAAAAGCCGAACCAGAGGCTGACCAGAATCAACAAGAGGAGCACTGTGATCGTCATTTGGTAAACAGCCCCTCCCCCTTTGAGTACACCGCCTTGGGGGTCAAAACGTGAAGTCTTTTCTTGCCGGGTCGCGAAGCTCCCTGCAACCCAGGCGCCCCGGGGGTCAACGGCTCATTGCTCGGCGGGTTAGCGCCCGTGCGCGGCTAACACCACCTCATGAACTGTCCTCTCCCCTGAGAATCAACCAAGTCTACCCAGCAAATCGGTTCCGCCGTCCTAAGCGGAATCCGGCAAGCTCCTTTACGCGGTCAATTGAGCTTGGGAGCAGCAGCGAGCGGCTGCTGAACAACTGGCCTCCTAATCTTTAGCTTAAAGCTTCCGCCCGTTCATGTAAAACCTTTCTCTGGGTTGTGTCAAGTGATTTCTTGGCCTGTTATTTGGATGGTCGCCCCTAGGTGTCAATAACTGTATAGATATATACTTACGGAACATATTATCCGTATTGACTTGACACCCCGCCACCACTGTGGTACGCTCCGCTCGTTGGTTGGAGTGCCGTAAGCAATAGGACGGAAAAGGACGCTGGCTTACCTGCCGACGGTGACTTTCAGGGAAAAGGCGCGCGTTTGTGAGGGCGGCTTTACGGCAGGCGACGGACGCGCGGGTGACCCCCATGCTTTGCCCGACGGGGATCTGCCACTCCCTTCTACGAACTCCGGGAAGATGGCGCGTAAACGACTCCGGTTAAGATCGTTGGATCCCGCGGGCGCCCGCGGCAAAACAGGGACAAGATTTTCTCCCTCTGGCGCACTCGGTTTCGAGTCTTCCCTTCGGTGCCTCAGGCGCCACTTTTTCAAGGCGAGGTCATAGAGAAGGCGTGGGCCTTTGCGACTGGAACGTTCAGCGCATGGGTATCATCCTGAAAAGCCAGTCTGGCCAACTCTAATGCGCTCCCGGCCTAACCCGCACCGCCGGAGGGGACCTTGCGCAGTCGGGTAGCGGGGGTTTCGGACGCGGGAGGGTCATCATGCCACGATGCGCATTCCCCTCTGCGAAGTGCGGCCGGCGCGTGAGGGGCGGTCGAAGCTGTGATCCTTTCGCGGCGCGGGGGACTCTCCAGCCTGCGACCTCGACGGGTTCGGACAGAGTGAAGAACGAACGCCTTGTACCGGCGGGTAAGGGCGGCAACGGTTGGCGTTTATAGGAGTGCAAGGCGTTCTCCTGTAAGTCACAGGGCGGAGCGGTACCTTGCCAGCGAGCCAGGAGCGCCGTGCCGGGCTTCCCGGCGAGCAGGGGTCACGAGTGAAACCTTCCACTCTCGTTCATCGGCAGGAAGGCCTCAGGACTTTACCCGAAAGCTGCTAGCTGATGGCTTCCTGCTCGCTTTGAAGGGCGAATTAATGGGTCGAAAGCGTTCCTCTTGCCGGGGGTGGAGGGAGGATGAATTCAGGAGCCCGAGGGGCGGAGTCAGCTTCGAGAGAGTCGTGGTGTGCCCTCTACACTCGACATCAGCACGAGAAGGCCATTGCGCAGATTCTCTCCGCCAAGGGGCTCGAGGTTTTTCTTCCCCTTTACAACTCCACCCGCCGTTGGAAGGACCGCACCGTGCACCTCTCACTTCCCTTGTTTCCCTGCTATCTGTTTCTGCGGGGAATGAAGGAGCGGCGGCTCGACGTGGTGACGACGCCGGGGATTGTTTCCGTTTTGAGTATCAATGGTGAACCGGCGGCCATTCCTGAATCCGAGATTGAGTCTGTTCGCAAGGCGATCGAATGGGGAAATCGAGTCGAGCCTCACCCCTTTCTGCGCACTGGCGACAGGGTGCGCGTGATATCCGGACCTTTGCAGGGGCTGGAGGGAATTCTGGTTCGCCGGAAAAACTTGTACCGGCTGGTGCTATCGGTGGAAATACTGGAGCGATCCGCCGCCGTGGAAGTGGACATTGCTGCGGTAGAGCGGGTGGCGAGCGCTCCTCACAGGTCGCCCTGGGGGCGGCACCTTGGAATCAACAGGGGATTATAGGAGAGGCACGCCGCTCGCGGGCAGCAAGCGGAGTTCAATATTGCCCCAGCGGCTTCGAGGAAGTCCCTAGAGGAGGGATGAGGATGGCATCGGGTGTAAGAGGGTCATTGTTGCGCGTCACAGGGCTTGGGCGCGCCGGCGGCAGGGCGCTTGGCCGTTTCCATTTCAGGATGGCGGCGTTGCTATTGATAGGCTTGGCTGGTTTCCTCTGCGCTCTCGGCGCTTCCCGCGCCGCTTCGCAACAGGAGAACGTGCGCGACAGCAAGGCCGACACCAAGGGCGGGGTTGAGCAGCCGGTTGCGGCAGCCGAGGAGACGCTCATCTACCCCAACGATTTGTTATTCATTCAGGTGTTCGATGTGGAGCAGATGACGCGTGAATACCGGGTGAGCGCGGAAGGAACCCTGCTCTTCCCGCTTCTGCCGGAGCCGGTTCGGGTGGCGGGTATGACGCCCGAGCAATCGGCTCAGGTGATTTCGCAGAAGTGCATAGAAGCGGGGGTGCTCAGCCATCCTCAGATCAACGTTACCATTCGCGAGTCGCGGCTTCACGCCGTGGCCATCGCGGGGGCCGTCAAGAACCCGCAGATTTTTCCGGTCTTTGGCCGGATCTCGCTGCTGGACCTTATCACCCAAGCCGGGGGAGTAGCTGACGATGCGGGGTCCTCGGTAACCATAATGCGCGGCGAAATGGCCCGCCGGGTATTGGCCTCGGAGCCGGGAGGCGCGGTGGAAGCAGGGCAATCACCGCCCGTTTCGACCACCGTGAACATCGATCTTCGCCGGCTCCTGGAGACGGGCGATCCGAGTTTGAACGTTGCGGTGTACCCGGGCGACCGCGTGACGGTGCAGCGCGCCGGGATCGTTTACATCCTGGGGGCGGTCATGAGGGCGGGCGGCTACGTGTTGACCGATGCGCGGCAGGATATGACGGTCCTGAAAGGTCTTGCCTTGGCGGGGTATCTCAGCCCCTACGCCAAGGGGAAGAAAGCCCTGCTCCTTCGTCCCAACTCTTCGGCGCCCAGTGGCCGGGAAGAGATCCCGGTTGACCTTCACGCCATGCTCCAGGGCCACGCTCCGGACAGGCCCTTACAGAGCAACGATATTCTGTTTGTGCCGGACAGCACCGCCTTGAAGGCCCTTCACAAGTCAGCCGACGTGGCGTTGAACACCGCTGGATTGGCAGTGCTTTATAGGTAATCCTCTTTTGGGTCAAGCGCACGATGGGTTATCGGCGCATTGGCTCCGAAGGTGTGGAAAAATCGGATTGGAGATTTGTAGCGGCGCTCTGTGAGCGTCGGCGGCGGTCATAGACCGCCGCTACAAGGGTGTAGTTTTGTTGATTTTGGCAAAGGCGGTTCAACCACATGCCTGAACACGAAGAGTTGGCTCCTCCTGAACGCATGTCCCTGGAGCGGGTCACCCATCGGCCGGATTCCGTCGTCGAATTAGGGGCGGATGCCCCCGACGCCTATTCTCATATACGGACCTACTGGCTGATTCTACTGAAGCGCCGGTGGACGATCCTGACGGTTACCCTGGTGGCGGCAACGCTGGCAGCGGTTATTTCCTTCAGGACGAAGCCGGTTTATGAGGCTAAAGCTCGCCTCGAGGTTGAGGCCGAAACGCCGCAAATCCAGTCCCTCAACGCGCTCTACCGGGACACAGCCGGCTGGACTGATGAGGCTTTCCTGCAAACGCAGGTCAATGTGCTGGAAAGTGAAAACATGGCTTGGCGAACCGTTCAGCAGCTCGGCCTGGGCGAAAAAGCGGAATTTGGCGGAGGCGGCGCGAGCCCCCAGGCGGATTCTCCCGCTGTGGTGCAGAACCGGCTCATCATGGCATTTCGAGGACATTTACGCGTTCAACTGATGCGAGACAGCCGCGTGATAGAAGTCACTTTTGAGAGCACCGACCCCCAGCTCGCAACGCAGGCCGCCAACGTCCTGGTGAACAACTACATCGAATACAATTTTCATCAGAAATATGACGCGACCCGGCAAGCTTCGGGGTGGATGGAGGAGCAGCTCGACGAGTTGAAAGCCAAGGTGGAGAAGTCGCAGCAGGCCATGGTCGATTACGAGCGCCAGAATCTGATCGTGGATATCGGCGACAAACAATCGGTGGTCGAGCAGAGGCTGTCGGGTTTGAGCCAGGACCTGACCACCGCCCAAAGCGAGCGCATGCAAAAGCAAGCGCTTTACGAGTTGGTGACCTCCAACCCTTCCCAGGCCGCCCTCCCTACCCAGAACGAATTGCTGGGGCGCTTGGACGAGAAGTACGCCGACTTAAGAGAAGAGTACGTGGACGCCTTAGGGCAGTACGGGCCCAATTTTCCCAAAGTCAAAAGGCTCCGGGACCAAATGGACGAAGTGCAGTCGATCATGGAGCGCGAGCGCAAGCGTGTAATAGCGGGAATTCGCTCCGACTACATGGCGGCCCTGGGGCGGGAAAGGCTATTGTCGGCGGCGGTGGCCCAGGAGAAGGCGGAGGTGGGAAAGCTCAGTCAACTCTCGATCCAGCACAACCTGTTGAAACGTGAATTTGAGACCAACCAGCAGCTCTATGAGAGCCTGCTCCAGCACCTGAAAGACGCCACCGTGTCAGCGGGTTTGAGAGCGACCAACATCCACCTGGTGGATGCGGCGTTGGTCCCCGTGGCCCCGGTGCGCCCAAGAAGAATGAATGACATTGCGATGGGTTTGCTGGTGGGGCTGGTCCTTGGGGTTACGCTGGCCTTCGTCCAGGAGAGTCTGGATACTTCCGTCAAGAGCGCCGAGGACGTCGAGCGGCTCATCTCCGCACCCGCCCTGGCCGTGATCCCGCTGGTGGCGCGCCCGTCCTGGCGGAGGATGGGTGGGGACACGAGCCAACCCCAGAATGGGGCGGTGGGGTTGATGGTTTTGAACCACCCCAGCTCATCCCTGGCAGAGTCTTACTTCACCCTGCGCACTTCCGTTCTGCTCTCGACTCCTCTGCGCCCTCCCCAGGCTTTGCTGGTGACCAGCGCCCAACCGCGCGAGGGCAAGACTTCCACCTCGCTCAACCTGGCCCTGGGGCTGGCCCAGCGCGGCGTGCCCGTGGTGGTGGTGGACGCCGACCTGCGCCGGCCGGGGATCTCGAAGACGTTGGGTCTCGCGGAGAATGGCATGGGGCTCTCGAGCGTTCTTTCCGGCGCGCACCACCTGGAGCAGGCCCTGCACCAATTTGAAGGGCTGTCCAACCTCTGGGTGCTTCCGGCGGGTCCCCAACCTCCCAACCCTGCCACCTTGCTCGCCTCACCCGGCATGGAAGATCTTTTGCGCCAGTTGCGCGGCCGCTTCGCGCACGTGGTGTTGGACACTGCCCCTTTGCTCCTGGTGACGGACGCGACGATTCTCTCCAGGCTTGTGGACGGAGTGGTGCTGGTGGTGGAAAGCGGAGTGACGGCGCGCCGCGCCCTGGTCCGCGCCCATAAGATTCTGCAAAGCGCCGGGGGAATTATTCTGGGCGCGGTCCTGAATAAGTGGGATGAGCGGAACGAGGGCTACTACGGCGGCTATGGCTCGTACTATCAGAGTTACGGTCGCTCTTACTACGGCAGCAAACATTGATAGCGGCAAAGGCGGTTCCACAACGTGCCTGAACACGAAGAGCTAGCTCCTCCTGGACGCATGTCCCTGGAGCGGGTCACCCATCGGCCGGATTCTGTTATCGAATTAGGGGCGGATGCCCCCGACGCCTATTCCCATATACGGACCTACTGGCAGATTCTATTGAAGCGCCGGTGGACGATCCTGACGGTGACCCTGGTGGCGGCAACGCTGGCAGCGATTGCTTCCTTCAAGACGAAGCCGGTTTATGAGGCTACAGCTCGCGTCGAGGTTGAGGCCGAAACGCCACAAATCCAGTCCCTCAACGCGCTCTACCGGGACACAGCCGGCTGGACTGACGAGGCTTTCCTGCAAACGCAGGTCAATGTGCTGAAAAGTGAGAACCTGGCCTGGCGAACCGTTCAGCAGCTCGGCCTGGGGGGAAAGACGGAATTTGTCGGAGGCGGCGCGGGCCCCCAGGCGGATTCTCAGATGGAAGAGCAAAACGACCTCATCCAGGCATTTCTAAGAGGTTTACGCGTTCAACTGATGAGAGACAGCCGCATGGTAGAAGTCACTTTTTCGAGCACCGACCCTCGGCTCGCCGCCCGCTCGGCCAATGCCCTGGTGAAGAACTACATCGAATACAATTTTCATCAGAAATATGACGCGACCCGGCAAGCTTCGGGATGGATGGAGGAGCAGCTCGACGAGTTGAAAGCCAAGGTGGAGAAGTCGCAGCAGGCCATGGTCAGTTACGAGCGTGAGAATGTGATTGTCAATATCGGCGACAAAGAAACCGTGGTCGAGCAGAGGCTGGCGGGTTTGAGCCAGGACCTGACCTCCGCCCAAAGCGAGCGCATGCAGAAGGAATCGCTCTACGAGTTGGCGAGCTCCAACCAATCCCCGGCCGCCCTGCCTGCCCAGAACGAATTGCTGGGGCGCTTGGACGAGAAGTACGCCGATTTAAGAGAAGAGTACGTTGACGCCCTAGGGCAGTACGGGCCCAATTTTCCCAAAGTCAAAAGGCTCCGGGACCAAATGGACGAAGTGCAGTCGATCATGGAGCGCGAGCGCAAGCGCGTTGTAGCTCGAATTCGCAACGACTACATGGCGGCCCTGGGGCGGGAAAGGCTTTTATCCGCGGCGGTGGCCCAGGAGAAGGCGGAGGTGGGAAAGCTCAATCAACTCTCCATCCAGCACAACCTGTTGAAACGTGAATTTGAGACCAACCAGCAGCTCTATGAGAACCTGCTCCAGCACCTGAAAGACGCCACCGTCTCGGCGGGTTTGAGAGCGACCAACATCCACCTGGTGGATCCGGCGTTAGTCCCCAAAGCTCCGGTGCGGCCAAGAACAATTCATGACATTGCGACGGGTTTGCTGGTGGGGCTCGTCCTTGGGGTCATGCTGGCCTTCGTCCAGGAGAGTCTGGACACTTCGGTTAAGAGCGCCGAGGAACTGGAACGGTTGATCGCCGCGCCCGCCCTGGCCGTGATCCCGCTGGCGCGCTCGTCCTGGCGGACGAGGGGCGGGAACGGGCGCCAGCCGCTGGATGGGGCGGTCGAGTCGATGGTTTTGAACCACCCCAGCTCATCCCTGGCGGAGTCTTACTTCACCCTGCGCACTTCCATTCTGCTCTCGACTCCTCTGCGTCCTCCCCAGGCTTTGCTGGTGACCAGCGCCCAACCGCGCGAGGGCAAGACTTCCACCTCGCTCAACCTGGCCGTGGGGCTCGCCCAGCGCGGCGTGCCCGTGGTGGTGGTGGACGCCGACCTGCGCCGCCCCGGCATCTCCAGGGCGCTGGGTCTCGCGGAGAATGGCATGGGGCTCTCCAGCGTTCTTTCCGGCGCGCACCGACTGGAGGAGGTCCTGCACCAATTTGAAGCGCTGCCTAACCTCTGGGTGTTTCCGGCGGGCCCCCAGCCTCCCAACCCTGCCACCTTGCTCGCCTCACCCGGCATGGAAGATCTTTTGCGCCAGTTGCGCGGCCGCTTCGCGCACGTGGTGTTGGACACTGCCCCTTTGCTCCTGGTGACGGACGCGACCGTTCTCTCCAGGCTTGTGGACGGAGTGGTGCTGGTGGTGGAAAGCGGAGTGACGGCGCGCCGCGCCCTGGTCCGCGCCCATAAGATTCTGGAAAGCGCCGGGGGAATTATTCTGGGCGCGGTCCTGAATAAGTGGGATGTGCGGAACGAGGGCTACTACAGCGGCTATGGCTCATACTATTACGGTTACGACCGCTCCTATTACGGCAGCAAGCATTGATAGAACGCTCTTCCTGAATCCTGAATCCTGAATCCTGCTTTGGTTGGCAAAGGCGGTTCAACAGCATGCCTGAACACGAAGAGCTAGGTCCTCCGGAACGCACGTCCCTGGAGCGCGTCGCCCCTCGGCCGGATTCTGCTATCGAATTAGGGGCGGATGCCCCCGACGCCTATTCCCATATACGGACCTACTGGCAGATTCTATTGAAGCGCCGGTGGACGATCCTGACGGTGACCCTGGTGGTGTCAACGCTGGCAGCGATCGCTTCCTTCAAGACGAAGCCGGTTTATGAGGCTAAAGCTCGCGTCGAGGTTGAGGCCGAAACGCCGGCACTCCAGTCCCTCAACGATCTCTTCCGGGGCATGACCGGCAACACTGACGATGAATTCCTGCAAACCCAGGTCAATGTGCTGAAAAGTGAGAACCTGGCCTGGCGAACCGTTCAGCAGCTCGGCCTGGGGAAGAAAGCGGGATTGGGCGGAGGCGGCGCGAGCCCCAAGGCGGATTCTCAGAAAGAGGATCAAAACGACCTCATCCTGGGATTTCTAGGAGGTTTACGCGTTCAACTGATGAGAGACAGCCGCATGATAGAAGTCACTTTTTCGAGCACCGACCCTCGGCTCGCCGCCCGCTCGGCCAACGCCCTGGTTAACAACTACGTCGAATACAATTTTCATCAGAAATATGACGCGACCCGGCAGGCTTCGGGATGGATGGAGGGGCAGCTCGACGAGTTGAAAGCCAAGGTGGAGAAGTCGCAGCAGGCCATGGTCGATTACGAGCGCCAGAATCTGATCGTGGATATCGGCGACAAACAATCGGTGGTCGAGCAGAGGCTGGCGGGTTTGAGCCAGGACCTGACCAACGCCCAAAGCGAGCGCATGCAAAAGCAAGCGCTTTACGAGTTGGTGACCTCCAACCCTTCCCAGGCTGCCCTCCCTACCCAGAACGAATTGCTGGGGCGCTTGGACGAGAAGTACGCCGATTTAAGAGAAGAGTACGTGGACGCCTTAGGGCAGTACGGCCCCAATTTTCCCAAAGTCAAAAGGCTCCGGGACCAAATGGACGAGGTCCAGTCCATCATGGAGCGCGAGCGGAAGCGTGTAATAACGGGAATTCGCTCCGACTACATGGCGGCGCTGGGGCGGGAAAGGCTATTGTCCGCGGCGGTGGCCCAGGAGAAGGCGGAGGTGGGAAAGCTCAATCAACTCTCCATCCAGCACAACCTGTTGAAACGTGAATTTGAGACCAACCAGCAGCTCTATGAGAGCCTGCTCCAGCACCTGAAAGACGCCACCGTCTCGGCGGGTTTGAGAGCGACCAACATTCACCTGGTGGATCCGGCGTTAGTCCCCAAATCTCCGGTGCGGCCAAATACCATGCATGACATTGCGATGGGTTTGCTGGTGGGGCTGGTCCTTGGGGTTACGCTGGCCTTCATCCTGGAGAGTCTGGATACTTCCATTAAGAGCGCCGAGGAGCTGGAACGGTTGATCGCCGCCCCCGCCCTGGCCGTAATCCCGCTGGCGCGCCCGTCCTGGCGGACGAGGAGCGGGAACGGGCGCCCGCCCATGGATGGGGCGGTCGAATCGATCGTATTGAACCACCCCAGCTCATCCCTGGCGGAGTCTCACCGCAGCCTGCGCACCGCGATTCTCCTCTCCACCGCTCCGCGCCCTCCCCAGGCTTTGCTGGTGACCAGCGCCCAACCGCGCGAGGGCAAGACTTCCACCTCGCTCAACCTGGCCCTGGGGCTGGCCCAGCGCGGCGTGCCCGTGGTGGTGGTGGACGCCGACATGCGCCGCCCCACCATCGCTAGGGCGCTGGATCTCGCCAGGGATGGCGCGGGACTCTCGAGCGTTCTCTCCGGCGAGCATCGCTTGGAGGAGGTCCTGCGCCAATTTGGACCCGTGCCTAATCTCTGGGTGCTTCCGGCGGGCCCCAAGCCTCCCAGCCCCGCCGACTTGCTCGCCTCACCCGGCATGGCAGATGTCTTGCGCCAGTTGCGCGGCCGCTTCGTGCACGTGGTGTTGGACACCGCCCCTTTGCTCCTGGTGACGGACGCAACCATTCTATCCAGGCTTGTGGACGGAGTGGTGCTGGTGGTGGAAAGCGGCGTGACGGCCCGCCGCGCCCTGCTCCGCGCCCATAAAATCCTGGAAAGCTCCGGGGGAATTATTCTGGGCACGGTCCTCAATAAGTGGGATGTGCGCAACGAGGGCTACTACAGCGGCTATGGCTCATACTATTACGGTTACGACCGTTCTTATTATAGCACCTATGATGGCTACGGGAGCGGTCCCAAGCGTTGACGGAGAAAGCAGAAAGTAGAAACTAGAAACTGAAAGCCTTGCCTTGTGGTTCCTTTCCCAGCGTCCCGGTGCGTCAGTGTTGAAGGGGCCATGGCTCCGGACTCGGATATTATCGCGCAATGTACCCTAGCGTATCTCAAGAAGCGCAGTCGATGGCTTCTGGCCCATGCCTTTGATGTGACATCTCAGGCGGGGGAGGACGGGATTATCTCGAAGGCTCTGAGCGCGATCGCCGACCGCAATTTCTGGTGCGTGGAGTTTGGCGCGTGGGACGGTAAGCACCTCAGTAACACTTATAATCTAATCGAGAATTACTCCTACCACGGGGTATTAATTGAGGCTGACCCAAAGAAATACTCGAAACTACTGGCGACTTACCAGCACCCGGACCGGATCATTCCCATTAACGCTTCCGTTGGCTTTTCTTCCGATGACACACTCGACGCCATCCTGGCTCCTTGCGGCATTCCGAAAGATTTCGATTTGCTCTCGATCGATATTGACGGAAACGATTATCACGTGTGGAATGCTATTAGTTCATTCAGGCCCAAGATTGTCCTCGTCGAGTACAATCCAACCATTTCCAACTCCGTGACGTTTGTTCAGAGGAGAGCCCCGGATTGTTCCCAAGGGAGCAGCGCGGCAGCGCTCGTGGCGTTAGGCAAGGCGAAGGCATATGAGTTGATCGCAGTTACCCACCTCAACTTGATCTTTGTTGCGCAGGAGTACTTTCACCTTTTCGATATACCCGACAACTCCCTTGAGGTTATGCGAGATGATTCCGCAACACCGCAAGTGTTCGTTGGCTACGATGGCCGCATTTTCGTGGGGGAGCGCAACAGCTTGGGACAGATCCATCTTCCTTGGCATGATATCGTCATTTCTGAAGTTGATTTGCAGGCCCTCCCAAAGTGCCTACAAAAATACCCGTACAATTACACGGGGCTGGAGAGGTTGGCATTCGCATTCTTCTGCTTGTTCAACCATCCACAAACACTAGTGAGATACATCAGGCGAAGATTGAGCACGACGCGAAGCGAAAAATAAGGTCTTACGAATAGCGTTGGCGGGAGACCTGCAAGTGCTGGTTCGCGTCCCCCCGGCTTTTGACGTCCCCCATGAAAAGTGGTCCAGCGAGAAGGTGAGATTTCCGGCAAAATCAAGTACCTTCGAGGAGGGCCTTGCCGATGAAGAAGAGCCCGGGCAGAGAGGAGCAGATCGGCTGGGCCCTGCGGCAAGCCGAGCTGGGCGCCCACGTCGCGGGAGTGATCCCGAAGATGGGCGTCCCCGAGGAGACGTTCTACCGTTGCAATACTACAGGGCCGCAAAGTCGTAGAGTGAGAAACGGAATTGGGGGAGGGTAGGCGATTGTTGGACATGAAGTTGGACGGAAATTAGGGCCCGGCCATGATTTACAACATTCGGGAATTGGTCCGCAAGGTGCTTCCCTGGGGCGTGGAGAACGCCATAATCGACATCCGCGATCCAATTGTGGCTTTTGCGTACCACAGAAGGCCGCAGATCCCCCCCCCCCACGCCATCAAAGCTCGCGCCGTCATTGACCTGGCGCGGAGCCACAACGCGCGCGTTCTGGTGGAGACGGGCACCTGGCTTGGCGACATGGCGAGGAAGTGCAGTAAGCACTTCAAGCAGATTTGGACAGTCGAGCTTAGTGAGACATTGGCTGCGGAGGCAGCGAGGCGGCTCAGGAGACACGGCAACGTCCGTGTGGTGTGCGGTGATAGTAGTGAAGTACTCCCGCAGATCCTGGCAGCCGTCCACGAATCGGTGGTCTTTTGGCTTGATGCTCATTACTCCGGTGGCGTCACGGCGAAGGGAGCCACCGAGTGCCCCTTGGAGCGTGAGTTACAGATGATTGCCGACCATCGCTGCCCGGGGGACGTCATTTTGATCGATGACGTGCGAATGATGGGGAGCGGCGACTACCCCTCACTGGAGAGGATTTGCGAACTGGCGCGCGGCATTAACCCACGGTATCGGATCGAGGTGCGCGACGATATCCTCCGTTGTGAACCACGCGAAAATGGTATCGCAAAGACAAGCGCTGGCGCGACCCCAGCGGATCAGCGCTTGCTTTGAAAAGGGATGATATCCCAAACTTACGTCTATCCGAGGTTTTCCAAACCCGACTTTGGATTGCTTCGCCTTGGTAATCGTGGGCTTGGAAACCTGCTGTTCCCTTGGGCGCGTGCCGTCATTTTGGGTCACCGCTACCGCCTTAAACTAATTTCTCCTACATGGAGGACCGTCACGGCCGGCCCGATTCTACGGGCCGAACGAGATAAACGCTGGTACTGGGACTTGTTCCTAAGCCGTTCGAATTACGTACGGGGATTCGAGAAACTTAAGGTGTTGAGCACCTGGCCCAGGATAACGGAAAAGGAGTTTGTGGATAGGTCAATGAACGATCTCATGGAGCGTCAGGTCGTTATATGTGAAGGAATGGGTAATCTGTTCCGACCGTTGCTGCCCTACGCTGAGGTTGTGAAGGACGAGCTTCGGCAAATCACTCCAGAACGGTACAAGCCGCGTTTTGTGGAGAATCTTCGCCGGACGGTTGTAGTTCACGTTCGCCGTGGAGACTTCCGGCCGGCGACGATGGACCAGATTGAGCGAGGGGAAGGCAATTCCCAAGTCCCAATGAAATGGTACCTAAGTGTAGTGGAGAAGCTACGCTTCGCCTTGAACGAAACCGTCTCGACGCTGATCGTTTCGGACGGATCTGATAGCGAATTGTCGGAGATTCTGTCGTTGGGACCGAGTCAGCGACTGCACCCAGGGGCGGCGATACAGGACCTGTTAGTTCTCGCGTCGGCTGGTGTGCTGATCGCCAGCGGGTCTACATTCAGTATGTGGGGATCTTTTGTAGGGCGTATGCCGGTGATTTGGCCGAGAGGCCAACTCCTCCAGAATTTGTACGGTGACCAGCGAGAGCTGGAGATCGAAATGGGACTTTCAGACGAGCTCCCACCGGCATTCGTGGCAGCCGCCAGGCAGCGCCTTACCGGTTAGCAACTTCCAGGAACGCGGTGCTCCTGTCAGGCTCCAACCGACTTGGTCAAGGCAGCATTCCGGCTCGCCAACACAAGCCGGTGACTTTTACGGCTGCCAGTCGCTGATGAGACAACTTCTATTGAGATCGCTCAGGCAAAGGGGCCTCGAGAATATCCGTGGCCGAGGTTATAAGTCAACTCTCCAAGGGCAAGTCGCCCTTCTCTTGCTCAACGTGTTCACAGGCGTAGTCTCGGCACGGATCCTCGGACCTCAAGGGCGACTTAAAGGCGGATGAGTTCGTTGAAGGAACCGGCTTGGCCATTGATTCGCTGCCTTGGTGGTCCGTAATTTTCGGCCACTCTTATCATCGGTGGATGTACGACTCAGAGGGTATTGTAGAGGTACTTACGCAAACCGGCTATCTGAACATAGAGATATGCTCCCTCGGTGTCAGTCGCCTGGCGCCGTTGGGCGCGCTGGACATCGAGGCGAGACGACAACAGTCGCTGTACGTCGAGGGAACCAGGTAGCACGCGTCAGCAGTGTTGTGAGCTAGCTGTGACAATAAGAACGATCGGGCATGTTTCGAAAAGTAGGGATGAAATCGCGGCCACCTTCGAGAAAAATCGCCTCGAGGACTTACTCCATTTGCAGGGCGAATACATCATTGTCATCGAGGGCGAAAACCGGACAGCGATCGTATCTTCGTATTATGGGATGTGTCAATACTTCTATGCCCATATCGGACCGAACTTCTATCATGGGGAAACGGTTTTCGAGGTCCTTCAGAAGTCGGGCTTGAAATGGAGATACAACTTCTCGGCCTTGGCGGATTTGGCTTGCCTCCAGCATGTTCTTGAAGACGACACGCTGCACCCCGACACTCGACGGGTGCCCCCGGCCACAATTCTTATCCACTCGAATGGAACTCTGACGCGCAAGTCTCTCTCTTGGGCCGAAATTCATACGCGGGGAAAATCAACCCCCCAGGAAGCTTTGGAGAGGTTTAACTCGAGTTGCCGGCGCGCCCTTGAAAATGTGAATGCGCTGTCGATGTCAGGGGGATTTGATTCCAGGGTGATACTGAGCGCGCTGCTCCGTCTGGGAGTTAAACCCCTGTTGCTCTCCATGGGCTTTGAGGACACCACGGACGTGGTCATTTCCAGGAGGATTGCGGAGTTCTTTGGCCTGCCCCTGGAAACAGTTTCTGTGAACCTGGATGATTACTTCGCAAATGGTTTCGAAATCGTCAAGCTTACCGGCGGGACAAAAACCGCCGAGAATTGGCACACCTACATCTACCCCCGCAAGTCGCACCTCCCCCTTGGCTGCAATTTCTTTCTCGGGTCAAACGGTGAGTTCGCCCGTTCCATCCAAACGGACTACGGCGCCATCGCCAGGGTCGCGGACCTGTTCCCTTCTGTTTCAGTTCCGTCGTGGTGGAGAGTCAAGCTCAGGACCGTCGTCCGCAAAGAGCAGCGCATGTTTCGAGAGGCGGAACTGGCGGGCATGTCCGAAGAGCTCAGGAACGAACTTGATGCCTCGGGCTACCAGAGGCGCGTCGCGAAGCTGACCGCGCTTTGCCATAACACCTTCCTGGAAGGTTTTGACAGGTTTTTCCTCGAGCAGACGGTCCGTGGCTTCATATCCAACGGCCTGAAACTACTCTCAGGACGCTTGAGTTGGCGCGCGCCGTTTATTGACCGGGATTGGGTCGAGAGCGTAATGAATCTGCCCCAGAAGTTCAAATTCAACTCCCACTGGCACCGTTTCGCCATGGCGCAGAACGAGCCCAAGTTGCTGGATTTTCCTTTCGAGAAGGACATCGCGAATCGCGTCCATTACGCGCGTTACCCGGAGTGGTTTGCGGATCAGCGCACCGTTGACTTCCTCTACTCCAACGCCCCCCTCCTCGAGGACCTGCTGACCGCCAAGCTGCTTCGATCGATTGTCGAAGAACATGTGAAGCTTCGAAATCGTACCAGGACCCTGTCCTTCCTGGTCAGTCAGGTTTTCTGGAGGATGGCGGTCAACGCTCTGCCGCTCTCCACCCAGAACTGAGGCAGGGCGCCCTCGAATAATGAGAAGTGCAACGGATAGATTCACCAGCATGTCACCCGGGCGCGCTCATGGCCCTCACATAGCGATAGCCGCGGGGCTGGCCCTGTTCGGCGCGCTTAGCGTGTTGCCGGTGAGGATCCCCACGCTCGACACGCACGCCTACGTCAGTATGGCGCAGGGCAACTACTCTGCCGTCGGCACCCCATTTCGCTATCGGGTTGTTGTTCCGGCCCTGGCCGGCATGCTCCCCACGTCGCCCCTGCTTGGACTCCGGCTCATCACTTACGTTTCGATGGCAGGTGTCTATTTCCTGGGGTTGACCGAGTGTGCCTCTCTCGGCATCGTGGGTTGGCCCGCGTTGTGCGCATTGATGGTTATCTTCTGTTCACGCGCAAACCTGTTCAACTTCTACAATCCCTATCTTACCGATGCGACGGGGCTGGCCGTTCTCTTCTTGCTCTCGTGGTGTTTTATCGCAGACTTGTACTGGCCGTTCCTCGGGGCCGCCTGTCTGGGCATTTTTGTGCGCGAGTCGGCATTGTTCGCCGTTCCTGTCTGGCTTTTCTCCCCCAAGTGGCGAAAGGGTATTTGGATTATCCTGCTTGGCGTGGCCATTTTCATTCTGCCGACGTTACTTTTTCCGTCGCCGACGACGTACCGCGATTACGCGGCCCTCGCGATAAAAGCAAAAGCCAACGGGAAAGAGCTATTCAGGTTAGCCAAAGACGTATCGCTAAGCTGGCATTGCGTGTGGATACTCTGTTTTTGCGGTCTCCTGAGGCTGCCTCGCCGCGTTCAGGTCCTGGCGGGGTTGCTCGTCCTCGGGGCCGGGGCTTCCTCGCTTGTTGCCGACGATTACGAGCGAATGGTGAGCGTGCTTTGCCCGGTCGTTCTTTCAGGCGTTGCGAAGACGTTGGAGACAGCCTGGGTAAAGAACCAAGCGATGGTAATCGCTTTTCTTTGCACACTCCCCCTCCAGTTCCTGTTTTCCAGTCCGTACGTCCTGCAAGGCATGCCGATTCGGATTCACCACGTCACTCTGGTGGCGACTCTGGCGATTAGTTCGCTGTGCGCGGCTGGTGTCGTGGTTGATTAGGAATTCTCGTGTTTATCAAAGAAGCTGAGAAGGGCGACCATGGGGAGCAAGACGGCCGGCCCCACGTATCGTTATCGGGGATCGGTTTGCCCAGGCCCCTGTTCCGAGTAATCAGGCGGTGCGTTCCGACACGGATCAGGCCCCCGCTCAGAGCACTCTGGCGCAAGGGGCTTTTCCCCCGGTCCAGCCGTCTCGTGCAAATAATGGGCCAGATCGAGGGATGGCTCACCGACTCGGAAGCTATCGCGCTCTACCGGACCTTACGAGCCTGCCAGGCCCCCGTCGTGGCTGTGGAAATAGGGAGCTGGTATGGAAAATCTTCGGTAATGATCGCGGGGGGTATCCGCGATGCTGGAGGCGGGATTCTTTACGCGCTTGATCCTTTCGAGGGCGCGGATGGTTGCTCCGCGCTCAATGTGGGGCCTCAACGCGCCACCGGGTATCTAGATCGTTTCCAACAGAATATCAACGCCGCGGGTCTCACGGAGATTGTTCGGCCCGTCCGGGGATACTCGTACCACGTCGTTAAGAGTTGGACCACTCCTATCGACCTCCTTTTCATCGATGGCGACCATGAGTACGGGGCCGTAAAACGGGATTTCGAAGATTGGTCGCCCCATCTCAGATGGGGCGGCATCATTATCTTCCACGACACGAACGGCGACTGGCCAGGCCCGACGCGATTAGCCAAAGAAGAAATCCGCCCACCTAATTGGGAGAAGGTGCGTTGCGTCGACTCGATGACCATAGCCCGTAAGGCTGCCTCCATCTCGGCCAAACCCATGTCGGCCCCTAGTCATTGAAACCTGCATCAAATCAGATTCGGCGGAGGCGCCTTAGGATGATCAAGCCGTTCGATAAGCCGATCTACGTTACGAAGCCTTGGCTCCCCCCGCTGGAGGAGTTCCAGAGGGGACTGGCGGAAATCTGGGGCCGGGCCTGGCTGACCAACAACGGCCCGGTGGTGCAGAGATTTCGGGCGGAGTTAGCCGAGTATTGCGAGACGGAGAACCTCTGTCTTTTCGCCAACGGGACCTTGGCGCTCCAGATTGCGCTTCAGGGAATGGGCATCACGGGGGACGTGATTACCACGCCCTATACTTTTGTGGCGACGGCGCACTCGCTCTTCTGGAACAAGGTGAGACCCCTGTTTGTGGACATCGAGCCGGAACACTATACCCTGGACCCGGAGCAGGTGGAGGCGGCGATCACTCCCTGGACAAGCGCCATTCTGGGCGTGCACGTGTACGGCCACCCCTGCCGGTTGCAAGAACTGGAGCGGATCGCGCGGGAGCACAATCTCAAGTTGCTCTACGACGCGGCGCACGCTTTCGGAGTGCGGGTGAACGGGCGGCCGATCGGGCAGTTCGGGGACTTGAGCATGTTCAGCTTCCACGCCACGAAGCTTTTCCATTCCGCGGAAGGCGGGATGCTGACCTTCAGTGACGCCAGGCTACTGCGCCGCTTCGACTACCTGAAGAATTTCGGATTCGAGAACGAAGTTGAAGTATTGATGCCGGGGACGAACGCCAAGATGAACGAGCTTCAGGCGCTGATGGGGCGGCTGGTGCTCAAAGGAATGGGTGAAATTGTGGAGAAAAGACGCCGGCTTGCGGAGACTTACCGGCGTGAACTGATGACCATTCCGGGTATCCGTGCGGCGGCGCTGCCGGCCCCGGGCGTCGAATATAACCACGCCTTCTTTCCTATTGAGGTGGAGGAGAGGGAGTTCGGGGCAAGCCGCGACGACCTGTACAATGGGCTGAAGGAATGGAACGTCTTCGCCCGGCGGTACTTTTTTCCCCTGGTGACGGATTTCGCTTGCTATCGCGGGATTGTGCGGGAGGGCGAGCTGCCCGTGGCGCGAAGCGTGGCGAGCCGCATCATTACCCTACCCATTTTCAGCGACCTTGGGCTTGATGACGTGGTGCGGATCTGCAACATCATTCGTCTAATCCACGAGCGGCGGAGGCCGCTTCCAGCCGGGAGCGGAAGGGGCGTACCGAACATTGCCGCAGGCGCCGCGTGATTAGCGAGACGGAAAACAGGTCATCTGGGCTGCGCGAACGGTCGCTCAAGGCCGTGGTCTGGAGCTCGGCGGACACATTTGGCCGCCAAGGCATTCAATTCATTACCTCCATCCTGCTGGCGCGCTTATTGACTCCCAAAGAGTTTGGCTTGGTGGGGATGATCCTGGTGTTTCTGGGGGTAGCGGGGTCGTTTGTCGACAGCGGCTTCTCCGCGGCGCTCATCCAGCGGGAAAAACTCACGGAGGAGGACAAGACATCGGTTTTTCTTTTCAACATCAGCGCGGGGCTGGGGATGGCCGCAGTGATGTATGGGGCGGCGCCATGGATAGCGCGTTTCTACGCGCAGCCGATTCTAACCGGCCTAACAAGGCTGCTGGCGCTCAACCTTTTCATCAGCGCCTGCGGCTCGGTGCAATTCGGTCTGCTGAGCCGGCAACTGAACTTCAAGACGCAGTGGAAGGTCGGAATGGCGGCGTCCGCCATCTCCGGCGCGGTGGCCGTGGCGCTCGCCTGGCGCGGTTGGGGCGTGTGGAGCCTGGCCATCCAGGCGAACATCTCGGCGCTGATTACGACCCTGCTGGTTTGGTCCCTGGTATCCTGGCGGCCCAGCGCGAAAGCGAGCATCGAATCACTGCGCTCGATGTTCCGCTTCGGATCACGCGTGCTCACCGCAGTATTGATCAACGCGGTGTTCGAGCGCGCGCAATTGCTGCTGATCGGGAAGGTGTTCGGCCCGGCCGATCTTGGCTATTACACCAGGGCGTACGGGACGCAGCAAATGCCTGCCAGCGTTTTCCAGACCGTCGTGTCAAAGGTGACGTTCCCGATGTTCTCGACCATCGCGCATGACCGGGAGCGCCTGAAGGTGGCGATGAGGAAGTGCATGACGACGATCGGGGCGGTGGTGATTCCCATGATGGTGGGGCTGGCATTGATGGCGAAACCCATTGTCATCGTGCTCTTCGGGGCAAAGTGGCTGCCCTGCGTGCCTTACCTGAGAATTCTGGCCCTGGCGGGGGCGCTCTGGCCGCTGCACGTGGCCAACCTGGACGTGCTGATGGCGGCAGGGCGGTCCGACCTTTTTCTGCGCGCGGAAGTGGTCAAGAAGGTGCTGATTGCCGCCGCTTTGGCGGTCACCGTGCCCATCAGCGTGATGGCGATGGTGTGGGCCGTGCTGGCCGTTAATATTGTGTGCTATGGCGTGAATGTTGCTTATGCACAAAAAGTGATCGACTACAACGTTGCCGCGCAAATCAAGGATCTGCTTAAGCCTCTCCTGAGTGCAACCGTAATGGCCTTGATCGTTGGAGCCCTTGCCTTGGCTGCCAAGCTAACAGCCCCGGTCCTCCTCTTGGCGGGCGTAACCACGGGGGTGGTGGTTTACATCGCGATGGCCTTTTTGCTTCGGGTAGAAGCCGTCACCCACACGTCATATGAACTGCTCGGTACACTGACTGGACGGTCGGCACATTCCTAAACTCACACCGAAAGCACTCGCCGAACGCGCCATGCGCGGCGCCATCCACCCGCTCCGCTCTGCAAAGAGGCTCGGCCGTTTTCTGGGGGGTTCAAAATCCTGTTACATCTGTAGAAGGACCTTTCGCTCCTTCAGACCGTACCGTGGAGGATACGCATCGGTTCCTCCATTTGTCCGCGAACTGGATGTGATTGGCAGCGACGTCGAAAACTTCAGCTGTCCCTACTGTGACTGCCATGACAGGGAGCGTCATTTGTCGATGTATTTCGATAAACTAAACCTGTGGGCTCGCGTGACGGGTTCCTCCGTTATCCATTTCGCTCCAGAAGATAAACTAGCTCAACGCATCATGAGTCAGAAGCCAGCGCTATATGTGAAAGCCGATCTCTTTCCAAATTCTCCCGGCGTCGAAAGAATCGACATCACTGCTATTCCGCGCCCCGGTGAATCTTTTGACCTCTTGATTTGCAACCACGTTCTTGAACATGTGCACGATGACCGGCGGGCGCTTAGTGAAATCTTTCGTGTCCTTAAACCGGGAGGAAACGCGATCCTGCAAACCCCATTTTCTTTTTTCTTGTCGAACACGTTCTGTGACCCGTCAATCAACACCGATGCCTTGAGAAATCGATACTACGCGCAAGAAGATCACGTTCGGTTGTACGGGCGCGACCTATTTACCCGGATCGAAGGATCAGGGCTTAGCCTACGCCTGCGTACTCACGCGCAATGCCTATCCGACTTCGACGCTTCGATCTATGGCGTGAATGCAAGGGAGGATCTCATTTTAGCGGTGAAGCCGTAGACCGGCGATTTCGGGTATAATCATGCAAAAGGGTACAGATCGGTGAGCGGAGAAATAAGTGAAAAGCATATTAGTTACCGGCGTAGGCGGTGGCGTTGGGCAAAGCGTCGTCAAAGCTCTAGCAGACACCGAGTATCGGGTCGTGGGTGTGGACTCTGAGGAGCTCGCCGCAGGATTGCATGCTGTGCCCATGGCATACAAGGGCTACTACGCTTCGGACGAGCGATTTGTAGACCGGCTTCTGGAGATATGCAAATTGGAGGACTGCGGACTGATCTTCCCGGGACATGACATAGAGTTGATCCCGCTATCCGGATATGCTACGCGCTTCATTTCCGAGGGCATTATCCCGGTTGTGAGTTCCCCGGATGTGATCCAGATTTGTGACGATAAACTAGCCACATACGCGTTCTTGAAGGAGCATGGATTCCCCGTGCCGGAAACTCGTAGCCTGAGCGAAAGTACCGCTTTTAGCGGCCCCGTGGTGCTGAAACCGCGGCGAGGCGGTGCGCGGTCGAAAAACACTTATGTAGTGCGCTCATCAAAGGATCTAAAACTTTATACGGAGCTTGTCGACCGGAACAATTGTATCGTCCAGCAGTATATCGAAGGCGAGGAATACACTTGTGGTTCCGTGACGCTTGATAACGACTGCGTGGGCGTCATCGTCATGCGGAGGACCCTCCGCGATGGAGACACTTATAAGGCCTTTGTTGAACGCAACCCAGTTGTGGAGTCCGCCGTACGGGCGATTATCAAAGCGCTGAGGCCGTTCGGGGCCTGCAACGTTCAACTGCGCGTTCGAAATGGTGAGCCGTTTGTCTTTGAGATCAACGCGCGCTGCTCCGGGACAACAGCTGCCCGCGCATTAGCGGGTTTTAACGAACCTAAAACCCTCGCCGACTATCTCCTCAAAGGCATCAAACCGACTTACCAGATCCGCGAAATAAGTATTCTTCGATACTGGCAGGAGCTAGTAGTTACAAATGACAGGGTCGAACGACTGCGGGAAAAGGGTGTTTTGGTCGGCGATGGAACACGGCTTTAGCCTATGACTGCGCGAACTAGGACCTCTGTGCTGGTGACCGGAGCGGGTGGTTTTGTTGGGAGGCATGTGGTGATTGCGCTACTGGACCACGGCTACCCGGTCGTTGTCCTTCTGCGTCAGAGCACGTTACCGCAGCAAGTCCTGGCCAAATGCAAGGGTGTTGTGTTAGGCGATATCCGCGATCCGCGCATTCAAGAGGAAACACTTCGGCAGGTGGAGGTAGTTTGTCACTTGGCGGCTCACATTCCATCCGTAGTCGATGATCTGCAGGAGGCAGCGTTGTGTTACCAGGTTAACGCCAAAGCGACTTTGGAGCTTGCGATAAAGGCCGCTTACCAAGGCATTCGCCGGTTCGTCCATTTGTCTGCGGGAAACATGTACGCACCATCCAAGAGGCCATGTCGAGAGTCTGACAGCTTGTACCCAACGGGGCAGTCCACAGGCTACCTCGCTAGCAAACTGGCCGCCGAGCTTTATTTGACCGCGGTTAGCCAACGCACCGCGCTAGAAGGGATAATTCTGCGCGTAGGCACGCCCTACGGTCCAGGCGAGCCCAGTCGCAAGGTAATTCCGACCTTCCTTCGGCTTGCGGCCCAGGGACGGGCGCTTCGGGTCGCCAACGGAGGAGTCGCCAAGCTCAACTTTGTTCACGTCGCCGACGTCGCGGATTGTGTCGTTAAAGCCATCAAAGGGGGACAGCCTGGTATTTACAACGTGGCCTCGGGTCAGCACACGAGTCTGCGACAGTTGGCCGATAGGGTCGTGGAGTTGTCCGGCGAGCCCGAAGTGCAGGTAGAGGTCGAACCAGCGGCATCGCGATGCTCTCTAGGATTTCCAGCGCTGTCGATCAATAAAGCTAAGCGGACCTGGCGGTTTGCGCCCCGGCCCCTCGATGTGGGTCTGAGGAATTACCGGACCAGCCTCACGAAAGCTGGTATCTAACCGTGAGGGTGGCGATATTCAGTGATATTCATGGGAACCTAATCGCGCTTGAAAAGTTCGTGCAGTCAACGCGAGGTGCTGTGGATACGTACCTGTGTCTCGGTGATGTGGTCAACTATGGTCCGTGGAACGACGAATGTCTGGAGATTATCTGTCAGTTACCTGCTATCACTGTTCTCGAAGGCAATCACGAGCGCCTCTTCAATGGTATGGATGACGTAAGCAACGAAATCCCCTTAGTGCAAGATTTCTTCCGCTGCTCGCGGCCGCTTTTTTCACGTTTGGATTTGATTGCAGACCTCATCCAGCGCACCAACGTTGGCGCCTTTGAATGTACCCATACGATCGAGGGGCGGGCTATCTATCGGGATACGACAATCGAAATCGGGCATGACTATATCATCGGACATACGCATCATCAGTTTCAGATTGATCGGTGCGGGTTCACGATTGTCAATCCCGGAAGCGTCGGCCAGAATCGGCAATACATCGATATGGTTGACTATTCGATTCTCGACACGGTCAAAGGAAGGATGTATATGCACTCCCTCCCATATGACGTCGATCTATTTCTCTCCGAATTGCACTCAAAGGGCTACCCGAAACATTGCGTCGCGTACTATGCAAACAAATCCCGCAAGCTTCCGTGAGATGGCCTCTGGCTATCACCGGTGAGTCAAGGCAAAGTCTGACCATGCAGGAAGCTTACATCGAACGCTCGGATTCACAGCGGTTAGTGAAGGACCCGCTGGTGAGCGTGGTGATGATCACCTACAACCACGAGCCGTACATCGCCCAAGCGATTGAAGGGGTGTTGTCGCAGGAGACGGACTTTCCGGTGGAGTTGATTATCGGGGAGGATTGCTCGACCGACCGGACGCGGGAGATCGTGCTGGAATATCAGCGGCGCTATCCGGAGATCATTCGGGTATTGTTCTCGGAAAAGAACGTCGGGATGCATGAGAACTTCCGGCGGACGCCGCTGGCGGCGAGGGGCAAGTATATAGCCTTTTGCGATGGCGATGATTGGTGGCACAGAAGAGATAAGCTCAAGATCCAGATTCCTTTTTTCCGGGCGGATAACTCACTGGTGTATCTCAGCGGGGGAATTCAGCATATTTCTGCTCAGGGGCAAGTCATAGAGTCGGAAAATCAGAGCAAATGTGCTCAGCAGCGGCTTCGCATCGAGTATCAGGATCTTATCTTCGGGACAGCTAGTCACTATCCCTGCACGGTAGTCGCAAGGACTGACGCGGTGCGCCGGGCGCTCCTGGGCGACACCCTTTGTTGCGATCATTCGCAACTGATGGGAGACGCGCCTCTTTGCTTAGAGTTAAGCCAACTCGGCCACGTGGCGCATCTCAGGGAGATACTGGCCAGCCACCGTCGGACCCCCAATTCAGCGTCAAATCGAAGCGACCCACTGTGGGCTTTGCGCTTTTGGATCAGTGCTTTAGATATCCGATATCGGGCGCTCGAACGCTACCCACTCCCGGGTGATGCAGGCAGGACGTCCAGCGCAAAAGGCGACTTCATCCGGCGAATCATCCTTATGGCCGCGTGGGTCGGGGATGTAACTGTGGCGAGAAACCAATTGAGACGATTGAGAAGTCTTGGCGGGAAAGTCGGCTGGAAGGAAATCGCTTGCGTGGTTGTGGCATTTATCCCCTTGCCCCGCAGATCGCTCACGGTGGTGTACAGGAAAATTACTCTTCATTTAGCGAGAAGGGGGCTCAGCCTGGGGAAGTATTTCGCACGCGCAGGATTTGGCGAGCCTCGCGTCAAACAGTAGCATGTTAACGAAGAACTGCTTGCCGCTCGGACTGTGCGGGGAGGACACGCAGTCTCGACTCATTGACCGGAGCACACGGGTATGGTGGCGGCTCCGCCACAGCCGCCTGGAGGACAACATAGTGCCGCTTCACGTGGTGTATTTTGCGGACTTCCTGGTGGCCGCGGTGAGCTTCAGCCCCTTCTAGCTTTACCAGGGGCTGGGGGAACTCCGCTTTTCCTGCCGCGTCGCTTTGGCGGCCAGGGTGGGCTATGTGCGGGCATCGTGTCTTACCGCATCTGAGTGCCACGATAAAGAGGGTATGCTATGCCGAACATAGGCGTCATTGGCTGTGGATACTGGGGACCAAATCTTATCCGCAACTTCCACTCCTTAGGCCGCTGCAAGCTCTTGATGTGCAGCGACACGATTGGGGACCGGCTGGAATTCTTACGCAGCCAATTCCCGACCGTTCAGGTGACTCAAGACACTGAGGAGATTCTTCGCAGTCCTCGAATTGATGCCGTAGCCATCGCCACGCCGGTGGCTACGCACTTTGGGCTGGCCAAGGAAGCCCTTCTCCACGACAAGGACGTGCTGGTTGAGAAGCCCATGACGACTTCCACCCGGCAGGCCGAGGAACTGGTGGAATTGGCACAGCTCCGTCGCCGGGTCCTTATGGTGGACCACACGTTTGTTTACACGGGCGCCGTGCGCAAGCTGAAAGAGCTCCTTCTGAAGCGAGACCTGGGTGAGCTGTACTACATCGATTCGGTGCGAGCCAACCTGGGCCTTTTCCAGCGCGATACAAACGTGCTTTGGGATCTCGCCGTCCACGACGTATCCATCATCGATTTCCTGTGTGAGTCTCTTCCGGTTAGCGTATCGGCGGTGGGAGCCTGCCACATCAACGACGGGATCGAGAATGTGGTTTACCTGACGGCCTTCTATGAGAATAATTTTCTAGCCCACGTTCACGTGAATTGGCTGGCCCCCGCCAAGGTTCGCAGAATGCTACTTTGCGGCAGCAAGAAGATGGCCGTGTACGACGATGTAGAGCCTAGCGACAAGGTCAAGGTTTACGACAAGGGGGTGGAGGTCCCGCCTGACCCCGAGGCTATCCGGCAGGCCCGTGTCCAGTACCGAGTAGGGGATATGTACGCGCCGTGCCTGGATAGCGCCGAAGCTCTCAAGCGAGTGACCTCGCACTTCTTAGATTGCATCGAGACGCACGCCAAGCCTCTCACTGACGGTGAAATGGGTTTGCGGGTTGTTAGGGTCCTGGAGGCTGCGGATATATCGATCCACAACGGCAACCGGAAGGTTTTCCTTCCTAAGATGGGGTCCGTCGCGCGGACTAGAGCGGTGCAGCAGGCTGGCTAGATCCTGGTTCTCCTGCCATTGCAGAAGGTTGCTGTCGGTAGCCGCGTACCGTGCGCCGGAACGGCTGTCAAGGCGCGCGAATGATGCGTACCATGCCTGTTGAGGGTTGCGGGAAGCCGTGAGCAGGTGGGGGGGCTGTCCATGCGTTACGTAACTAGCAAAGGTACCCCCGTTGGTATCTTCGCCGTTGAATATTACCTACCGGAGAAGGTCCTGACGAGCGAGGATATTGCCGCGGTGTCTGGGCTGGATCGGAGCACCATGGAGACCAAGCTCGGAATTAAGTCCCTTCACGTCTGCGCCGAGGGAGAATGCGCGTCAGATCTCGCCGTTGCAGCGTCTGAGAGGCTCTTTGCTTCCACCGGATTCCCTCGCCAGAAAGTCGATGGCGTGGTTCTCTGTACGCAGAACCCAGATTACAAATTGCCCGCTACCGCCTGTCTGGTTCAGGACCGCTTGCGCCTGTCGAAGGGTTGCATGGCATTGGACATCAACCAGGGCTGCTCGGGCTACCCTTACGGCCTGGCGGTCGGCTCGAGCTTACTCAGCAGTGGGATTTGTCAAAATGTTCTCCTGATCATGTCGGAAACATATTCGAAGGTGGTCTCGTACCAAGATAAGACGGTGTGTGGCCTCTTTGGGGATGGAGCAGCCTCCACCCTTCTCCGCCCAGCCTCGAAGGCCGGGTTAATCAGCTTCCACTTCGGAACAGATGGCTCGGGGTTCGACCGTCTGATTGTGCCCGCCGGTGGTTCGCGTATCCCCAGCAATCAAGAAACGCAGGTGTTGACAGAAGATTGCAATGGCAACTACCGTTCACTTCACCATATCCGGATGCACGGCCGAGATATCTTCGAGTTCATGGACCGGGTGGTCCCGGCATCGGTGGCGTCTGCGCTGGAAACTGGCGGCCTGACAATGGACGACGTCAAGCTGTTCGTATTTCATCAAGCCAACAAGTACATGCTGGAATTCCTTTTCCGGAAAATGAAGATACCTTCCGATAGAACGATCGTGCATATGGAGGATATTGGTAACACTGTCTCCGCGTCGATTCCCATTGCCCTCAAACGTGCCCTGTTGCAAGAGAGGGTCCAACCCGGCGACGTGGTGGTTCTCTGCGGATTTGGCGTCGGCCTTTCTTGGGCGACTACGGTGTTGAGGTGGTGCGACAGAGACGACTGGGCCGTTCTTTGAGAGAGGAGGAGGGACACATCATGGAGTCGGAAATCGATATCTTCAGGAAACTACAGGTCATCGGTAGAGATATTGAGCTGACTTACAGGATCAGGGACGACGAACTTAACTCCGAGGAGCCCATGAACATCGATTCACTCGAGTTCATGTCGCTCCTTATCGAAGTGCAATCACGGTTCGGGGTGAAGATCTCGGATGAGGATGTTCAGCACAAGAGATTGACAGTGATGAGGAACCTTGTTGCTTACCTTTTCAAGTCCCAGGCGACGACTGGCCACCCGCCGGAAACATAGGAGCGCACATGTCAGGGGAAACCTACGCCTTTTGCCATATTGATCGGTCGGCCCGGATCGCGGAATCGGTGAAGATGGGGTTTCACGCCGTGATTATGGCGGACGTTTCCGTGCGGGAGAACAGCACGATCGGTAACAACGTCGTGGTTTACCCTGGCACTGAGATCGGTGAGAACGTTACGGTCTATGACAACGCCGTACTGGGCCGGAGACCACAAACCACTGGCAACTCCACCCGACCCCTCAAGACGGACTTGAGCTCACTCGTGATCGGCGAGGGTTCCGTCATTGGGGCTTGTGCAGTACTGTACGCAGGAACGCGTATTGGGAGCCGAGTCCTGGTTTCCGATCTGGTCTCCATCCGAGAGGAATGCGTCGTAGAAGATCTGGCCGTTCTCGGTCGGGGAGTCATCCTGAACTACAACGTCTGCGTCGGAAAGCGCACGAAAATAATGGACCAGTCCCATATCACAGGTAACTGCGTCATCGGCGATGACTGCTTTATCTCGGTGCTTGTGGGAACGACCAATGAAAACAGCATGGGATTTGCCGAAGAGATGGAAATCGTTGGTCCCGCTATTGGCGATCGCGTGCGAATTGGTGTTGGCGCTATCATTCTACCGGGGAAGAAGATCGGGAGTGATTCGACCATCTCTGCCGGCTCGGTGGTATCTATCAACATCCCCGCAGGCGTGCTGGCGGGTGGGCACCCCGCAAGAGTCATTCGCGATAACCCGTTCTTGAGGAGGCGATGCTGAGGTGTTTACTGTCTCCTCGCGCCCAGTAACATCATGAAGGAGAATCCGGGATCGTGCCATTTCTTGACCTTAAGCCGGTCTATTTCGAGCTGAAGGAGCAACTGGATGGTGCATACCGCCATGCCATGCGAAAGGAATAGTGCTCTGTAGGCCTGGGCGGACGACACCGTAAGGAGTGAAATGAAAGCATTGGTTACAGGCGGGGCGGGCCTTATCGGCTCTCATATTGTCGATTTGCTGCTTGCAAAAGGCTGCGAGGTTCGGATTCTCGACAATCTGGAACCTTGCACGCACATGGAGGGAAAGCCGCCCTGGGTTCCTGCGGACGCCGAGTTTAGGCTGGGCGACCTGCGCAACATGGACGACGTCGAAAGGGCTGTTGCGGGCGTGGACGTCATCTTTCATCAGGCTGCCTACGGAGGCTTCGCGCCCGAGTTGACGAAGATGGCGGATGTCAACGCTTGTGGGACGGCGCGCATCTTCGAGGTCATTCGCACGAAGCGGCTGGACATCAAGAAGGTCGTCACTGCCTCTTCGCAAGCGGTGTACGGGGAGGGCAAGTATCTCTGCCCGATGTGTGGGCCGTGCTACCCGGAGCCGCGTCCGGTGTCACAACTGGAGCGGGGGGAATGGGAAGTCAAGTGCCCGCAGTGTGGGGCCTCTACCAGGGGCGTCCCGATCTCCGAGGAAGCACCGCTCCGCCTCAACGCGATTTATGCGATCTCGAAGTACTTCGAGGAGAGGCTGACCATCGGCTTGGGTCGTGAATGGGGGATCCCCACGGTCGCCCTGCGGTACTCCCTGACTTATGGCCCGCGTCAATCCATCTTCAACCCTTACTCGGGCATCTGCTCCATCTTCTCGACAGCACTCCTGAATGGCTTGTCCCCCGTCATCTACGAAGACGGCCAACAGATGCGCGATTTCGTCTTCGTTGAAGACGTGGCGCGGGCCAACCTCCTGGCAATGGAGAAAGACGAAGCCAATTATCGGGTCTTCAATGTAGGCACCGGGCAAGCCACCACGGTGCTGGAATTTGCTTGCCTGCTTCGGGATGCCTATCAAGCGGGCGTGAACCCCGAACTTGCCGGTGAGTTCCGGCCTGCGGATTTCCGGCACTTGCTCGCGGACGCCGGTAAGATCGAGTCCCTCGGCTGGAAGCCGACGGTCCCGGTGGCAGAAGGAGTGCGCCGATACGCACAATGGATCCTTTCCAAGCCGCGGCCCGCCGAGTACTTTTCAAGAGCGCAGGAAGCTCTGAAGCAGATGCGCATTGTGCGGAAGGTCGGACAGTGAGACGTTGGGGCCTCCGTGCAGCATTCCGTTAGATGCCGAGCGTAAGGCGGAGAGAAAGGTGAGCGAAAACAGGATAGCGCGACTGCTCTCGGGGTTTACCGCCAGCTACCTGAACACCGCCGTCTCAACGGTCTGCTCTCTCATTGCGGTACGCCTATACGTTCATTACCTTGGAAAGGAGGAGTACGGTCTTTGGTTGGTGGTGCTTTCGCTCTTGGGTCCTTTGGCGATGACCGGTGTGGGATTTCCCACCGTCACGCAAAACACGCTGGCAGAGGCGAAGGCGCAAGGTGACTGGGATCAAGTGAACCGCGTGTTGACGACGGGGCTGGTCCTCCTCACTCTCTCAACCGTACTTTCGAAAGGAGGGACAACACTATGAGCCCACCCCAAACCGACACCCACCCCTCAGTCTCAGTAGTGCTAGCAACTTATAACAGGGACATCTCCCTGTGCGAGGCCATGGAGAGCGTTTTCTCTCAGGATTATCCGGGTAAGATCAAACTGATCGTTGTAGACCAGTCAAAAGACCATAATGAGGAGGTAAGAAAGTTCTTCCGGGATCACCAAGATGATTTCCATTACATTTTTCAGCCTCAGCCAAATTTGCCAAAGGCGGAAAACACAGGGCTGTCGGCAGCAAAGGGCGAACTGATCTTCTTCTGCGCTGACGATTGGATCCTGCCTTCCCATGCGGTTAGCAGCTTGGCGAGGCATTTCCGCCCTTTTCGGCGACAAGTCGTTGCCGGCGTTGCTGTTTCGGAAGGGGACCCCGAACGGTCGCTACAGGACTATGCCAAGGGCCATGGCACTGACGTGATCCGGCAGACTGGGCTCAAGAAGGTGCGCGGGTTTTTCTTCCCTGTAATGCTTCTTCCCACCGAGGTGGTGCGCGCCGTGGGGGGCTATGACGACCTCATGGGGGACTTAACGCCCACTGCGGCCGGAGAGGATCACGATTTCCAGTATCGGCTTCGGCTTGCAAAGATACCCATCTTTATCGATCCCAGCGTCCACATTGTTCACAAGGACCACCTTGCCGGAGGCTGCGCGACGAGGTGCACGGATCCCCAGGTCGCCCGCAAGTACCAGATCAGGAGCATCGCTTATATGAGCGCCAAATACCACGGACGGGTCGGACTACGCGGCTGGATCCGAGTAGTCCGTGGCTACGTCTTGAATCGGCTGACACTCTCAAAAGGTCTGCCGTACGTGCGAAGCTGTTTTCAGGCGGCTCGCAGCGCAGTAAGAGAAGCAGAGGCCTTCATCGCCGCGAATAAAAAGCAGGAATTCCCACCCACAAGGCCTTAAACGCCGCGGAATTCAAGAACATGCACGACAAACTCGTCCCGGGAGATGAGACGAGCCCGGGCGGGTGAGGCGAGAAAGGGAAGCTGATGCGAATTGTCGTTGTTGGCAGTCAGTATGCCGATTCCTTTGCAAAGCATATTGCTGATGGACTCGAAGGGGGGGGGCACGCGGTTTCTCGGGTGGAATCCACCCGCCGCTACCGCTACATCAGCGTGGCTTGGGTGAAGACTTGGAATATTCTGGAAGGAGGCTTCCCTATATTTCTTAGAAGGTATCATAGGGCGGCGGTTGGGCGCATTGGGGCCTTCCGGCCGGACTTAGTGATAATCACGGACGGCGGCGTTCCGCCAAAAATAATCAAGGAAATAAGGCAGGTTTCCAAGGCAAAGCTGGTGGCGTGGTTCCCGGACGCCCTATCAAATCTGGGGCGACAATATCTCTTGGCCAGCGACCTGGACGCCTGGTTCTTCCATGACCGCTACATGGTGCGGACGTTTCGAGCCAACTTGGGATTGAATGCGCATTATTTGCCCCAAGCCTGCGTGCCGCAATGGCATCGACGCCTGGAGTTGAGCGAAGCTGACCGGCGGAAATACGGCTGCGACTTGTGTACCGCCTCAAACATGTACTATTACCGAGCGCGCATGCTCGAGATATTTAATGACTACGACCTGAGGATTTGGGGCATCGGCTACCCGCGCTGGCTGGTTTCTCCCCTTCGCGCCCACTATCCCGGCATCTATGTGGCGGAGGGCGAGAAGGCGAAAGCCTTCAACGCCTCTAAGATCGTTCTGAACACCATGCACTACGCGGAGATCGAGGGCGTGAACCAGCGCCTGTTCGAGGCAACGGGGTGCGGGGCTTTCGTCATCACGGACTGGAATCCCGCCTTGCCGGAGCTCTTTGAGCCCGAGCGCGAAGTGGTGACCTTCCGCTCGCGTCAGGAACTCAAGGAAAAAGTTGATTACTATCTGGCGCATCCTGACGAGCGGCAGGAGATTGCCGGCCGTGGCTACGCCCGCGCTCATCGCGACCACACCATCGAAAAGCGGCTCGGTCGTATGATGGAAATTGTCTTTCCATGAAGAAAGTTTTGGGGCTCGGTCCACAATTAGGCGACTTCCACCCGCGGAATCAGGTTTGGCCGGAGACCCCGTGAGACTTGCAGCGCTGGTAACGCATCCGATTCAGTACTTCGCGCCGCTGTTTCGCGCCCTGGCGGCGCAACCTGGCTTGGAGCTGACGGTGTATTACGGCTCGCGCCGGGGCACCGTCCCGCTGGTCGATCCCGAATTTGGAAAAGCCTACACCTGGGATGTGCCGCTTCTCGAGGGCTACCGTTATGAATTCCTGCCTGGGCTGTTTCCTGACACGGATAGCACGCCCCTCACGCGGCAACTCAATCCCTCGATCGTGAAAGAGATTACCCCTAGGCGCTACGATGCTTTATGGGTTCACGGGTACTTGCATAACACTTCCTGGCTCGCCATTTTGACTGCGCTTGTGAAAGGTGTGCCCGTCCTCATGCGTCTGGAGACGCACCTGCGCGTGGACCCGCCTTCCGCAGCGAAGAAATACGCAAAGGAGCTGGCCTTGCGGGCCCTGTTCAGCCGGATGGCGGGTTTTCTCTGTATCGGCACGCTGAACAAAGCCTATTACCAGCACTTCGGGGCGCCCGAGAGCCGCTTGTTTTGGTGCCCTTACACGGTGGATAACGCGTTCTTCCGCCGTTACGCTGAGTCCCTGGCGCCGCAGCGCCACCAGCTTCGAGCCGCGTGGGGCATTGAGGACGGCCGCCCGGTGATCCTGTTCGCCGGGAAGCTATTGGGGCGGAAGCAGCCGCTACTACTCCTTGAGGCCTACCGCCGGGTGCGCCGGAGACGCCCTTGCGCTCTCTTGCTGGCTGGGGAGGGGCCGCTGCGCGGCGAAGTGGAGGCTGAAATCCGCAGAAGTTCCATACCGGACGTTCGCATCACCGGCTTCCTTAACCAGACCGAGATCCCGAGGGCCTACGCCGCCGCAGACTTGCTGCTGCTGCCCTCTCGCGCCGAAACCTGGGGCTTGGTGGTGAACGAGGCGATGAATTTTTCGCTTCCTATCCTCGCGAGCGACCGCGTCGGGTGCGGTCCTGACCTTGTCCAATCAGGGGTCAACGGCGAAATATTCGAGCACAATTCCGCCGATGCGCTCGAAACAGTCCTGGAGGGTTTTGTCTCGCGGCCAGACCGGCTCCTCCAGCTCGGCGGGGCATCGCTCGAGCGCATTCAGCAGTGGGGGCTGCCTGAGACCGTCAGGGGCATCACCCAGGCGCTCGAGGCGGTGGTGAGCAAACCCCTTTGACCTGTAAGCAGCCAAGAAGGAATGCTACGAAGGAGAGCTTCGTAGTCCCAAGGAGGGAGCAGTGAGCGTAATTCCCAGCCAGCCCTACAGCGGCACGATCAACCGGCCCAGCAGCGCTCGCCCCAACATAGGGCCGTTGCATCTCATATTGCTTGTTACTTTCGCCGTTTCGGTCACGATTTGGGGCGCCACACTCGTGGGCGGCGCAAGCGGCTACGAATTGCCAAGGTTTATCAGTCTGGCAGGGTTCTTCGGGGTTGCTTGCGCTTTCTTTGTAGTTTCAAGGCTGAGCAGCGCGGGTTATCAAAGCTTGTTTGAAATCCCGGTCTTCATGACGGCAGTTGCCCTTGTCGAGTTTGGGGCAGCACCCCTCGCTTGCTTTCTTGACCCCAACGCATTGGCCCCTCAGTTGCGCGGCGATATCTCTCTCTTTTATCCAGCGCTTCTAATCGTGATTGCAGGGATCGTGGCATTATGGCTGGGCGTGGGACTCGCGCGGTCCAGAAAGCAGGCGACGGCCGTCCCGGACCCGCGAGCGCTGCGGGACTCGGACTCCCGTGGCATGATCTTGTTTTATGGCTCCGCCCTTTACCTCGCCGGAGTCGCGGCCAAGGTTTACATGCTTCGGTCTGGAATGTACTTTTTACTGGCGTCGCCGGACGTTGTTTCCGCCCACCTCGCGCAGCAGCAGGTCTTGTTTGTTATTTCGACCTTTGGATTCTGCGCCCTTGTGTTCTTCAGCGTCGAGGCCTGCTTCCACCCCGGCGACAAAATCAGGGTTGCGCTGTTTTGGGCCGTCCTCGTTTCAGAGTGCTTTTTTGGGCTTATCTCCGGTTACAAGGCTATGGTACTTATCAATTTGGCGGCGGTGGCCGTGGTTTCCTCGCTCGCAGGGCGCAAACTACGGATTCGCTGGTTTGCATTTGCAGTCCTGGGCCTCATCGCCATTTACCCCTTGGTGAACCAATACCGCTCAACTGCGCTTGGGAGGGGCGGCGATATTGGGGCGAGCGCCGCGACCGAGGCGGTGCGAGGGGCGGCGGCTCAGACCGCTGGGCAGCAGGGGACTGTCGGTGGCTGGGTACAGTCCGGATGGCTGAGCTCCGTGAGCCGGGTCAACATGCTCCAGGGCATCGCTTTGCTGCTGGCCTACCAGGACCGCGCTTACATGCTCGAGGGCGACGAACGCCTCTGGATGATTCCTTTCTACCCTTTCGTTCCGCGCTTTTTGTGGACTAGCAAACCCATCGACGACATCGGAATCCGCTTCACGGAAATGACTACCGGATTGGGGAGCAGTTGCACCTCTCCTACGATTCCGGGCGACCTTTACATTCGCCACCATGGCATCGCGGGAGTCCTGCTGGGAATGTTCCTTGTAGGGCTCGCCATCCAATGGCTCACCAACCCTGTCAGACTGCGCCCCTCGAAGCGCAACCTTTTCATCTACGCTTGCGTGTTCCTTGCGGCAGCGAATTGGGAATACGACTTCTTCGGTTACGCCTGCAGTGTGATTCGGATTTACGCCCTCGCCCAGATCCTTGCCTTGGTACTCTACGGACACGCTCGGGCCCCCACACGTTCGCGGGTGAGGACGGGGAATCGAAAATAGAAAATGGAAAATCGAAACTCGAAAACCGAAAACCGAGAATAGGAACTCGACAACGCTTTCCCAAATCATGAGCAAGCTTGACCTCCGCCTTTCGCGCCAGATGGCCCGCCTGGGACGAATTGCTGCCCATCCGAAGCGATACATACGCCTTATCCCCAAGATCGCGCTTCAAAAGGCCACACCGCTGCTCGCGGACACGTCGTTTCGGCTGGAGCCGCAGATGGACATCCACCCCTCGAGCCTATGGCACGATTCCGCGTTTACGCGCCAGTTCGGTGGTTTTCAGCTACCAAACGAGGCGCCGCGGACGATAGCCAACCTTGAGCCGTGGGACACTGTCCGCCGGGACATGCTGGTGTTGTTACTGCGGGACGTTATCGAGCGACGCGTGCCTGGGGACATAGCGGAACTGGGTGTGTACAAGGGCCTGACGGCCAAGCTGATCCACCACTACGCACCCGAAAGGACCTTGCATCTGTACGACACGTTCCAAGGCTTCGATCCTCGAGACGTGCAGCGGGAGGCGACTGCGGCGGGGCGACGGCCAGCGCAAGATAGTTTTGCGGATACGAGCCCCGAAGCCGTATTGCGTTACATCGCTCCAAAGAGCTGCCGCGTCCATCTGCACCCTGGTTTTTTCCCCGAAAGCGTCCCCGAATCTGAACGCCATGCTCGTTATTGCTTTGTCCACCTGGATGTAGACCTCTATGCGCCCACTATGGCTGGACTGGAGTATTTCTACCCCCGTGTGGAAGCGGCTGGTCTCATCGTTGTTCACGATTTCAATGCGTGGCCGGGGGTACGGCGCGCTGTTATGGAATTCTTCGCCGGCAAACCTGAGATTCCCGTTCCTATGCCGGATCATAGCGGCTCCGCGCTGATTCGCAGGATTTAATCGTGTGTTGCAGGCTAGGTTGGTAGTTACCATCTTTTTCTCGTTTCCAGTTTTCGTCTCCTTGTTTCGATTTTCCATTTTCCATTTTCGCTTTTCGATTTTCCATTTTCGCTTTTCGATTTTCCATTTTCGATTTTCCATGCAGGAGAGAGTTCTAGTCTACCGAATCGGTCAGTTGGGTGACTCGCTGGTAGCATTGCCAGCCTTGTGGGCCATCCGCGAGCACTTTGCAAAGGCGCACCTGACCCTCCTGACAAATCGCTACACCTCAAAGAGCTATGTCTCGGTGAGCGACCTCCTGCCGGAGGGAGCGCTGTTCGACCAAGTGATGTTCTACGAGGCGGGCTCGACTGGGACCGGCGCAGGGAGCGCGCTCGAGCTTCTTCCCAAGCTGCGCCGGGCTCGCTTCGATACGCTCGTCTACCTCGCCCCAAGAAGGCGCACACGCCGGGAGGTTTGGAGAGATCTGGCATTCTTCCGCCTTGCCGGGGTCACCCGGTTCTACGCTCATCGCGGCTTTGCGCCGTTTCCGCCGCGCACCTCAGGAAGTCCGCTGCCCCTGGTCGAATACGAGGCCGATCACCTCCTTTCACGGCTCGCCCTGAGCGGCATTTCGATCCCGCCCCCTAACGAGCGGCGGATTGACCTGAAGCTCAGCCAAGCCGAGCTGGACCAGGCGCGGGCTTGGCTCGCATCAAACGCCGCGGGACTCTCTGGACGCGGGCTCCTTGCGCTCGGTCCCGGCTCGAACAGCCCGTCGAGGATCTGGCCGCAGGCGCGCTTCGAAGAGCTTGGACGGCGGTTGCTAAGTGAGTTCGGCCTGTTTCCCGTCGTGGTGGGGGGCCGGGAACTCAGCGTCCTCGGGGACGCCCTGGTCGCTGCCTGGGGCTGCGGCGCGAATGCGGCGGCTAAACTGAGCCTGCGCGAGTCTGCCGCACTCCTGGCGCTCTGTACGCTTTACGTTGGAAATGAAACCGGCACCACGCACCTCGCCGCCGCCGTCGGAGCCCGCTGCGTTGCGATCTTCTCCGCCGTGGAATGGCCTGGCCGATGGCACCCTTACGGCGGCCGCACCACAGTCCTGCGCCGCGCCGTCCCCTGCGAGGGCTGCCGCCTCGACGTGTGCGTTGACCATGACATGGCTTGCCTCAAAGCGATTTCGGTGGAAGACGCGCTTGCGGCATGCCGCGCAACCTTAACGCGAGGCGGCACCTGATGACAGGCGGTTGCGATCGAGCACGCTGACTTGGGAGTTCCCGATGAAGATTTGTTATTGCACACTGGGGTTTCCGCCTGCCACGGGGCTGGGTGGCCCCACGCTCAACGCCTTCTACCTTACGAAGGCACTCGTTGCCAGGGGTCATGGGGTCACCGTGGTATGCACGAACCTCGCCAGCAAGCATAAGAAACTGTTTCCCGAGACACGGCGAGTTCTCTACGAAGGTGTAGACGTTGTCTACCTCAAAACGTGCCAGTTGATGCCGTTGGGACTCCATTCTTTCGGCCTACATATTCAGCCCGGCATCGTCGGTTTCTGTAAGCGGGAGCTGAAGAATTATGACCTTGTCCACTTGGACGGCTACCGTGCTTCGGACGTTATAGCGGCGGGTTACTTTTGTCGTAAATATGACGTTCCCTATGCCATCCAGGGGCGCGGCACCATGGGGCGGAACTATTCCAGCCTGCTGGCCAAGCACACCTACGACTGGTTATTTGGCAGGCGGATTCTGGCGGGATGCGGCTTGTTCATCGCGTCGTCGGCCCGCGAGGTTTCGGATTATAAGCATGTTATGAGGCCCGGCCAGCAGGCTGTGATTATCCCTAACGGGATCAACGTCGCCGAGTACGCGAAGCTGCCGGATAAGGGCGGTTTCAGACGGCGACACGGGATTGCTGAGCGCAAGGTCGTCACCTACCTTGGCCGCGTACACCGCTCGAAGGGCATCGATCATTTGCTCCGGGCCTTTGCCGGCAGCCGCTTTCTCCGGGAGAGCCGTCTGGTGATTATTGGGCCCGACGAGGGCTACAGGACGAAACTGGCGAGCTTGGCGCAAGAGCTTGGCCTTGTGGACTCCGTAACATTCATTGACACCTTGGGCGGGCAACAGAAGCTCGAGGCGTACGTCGACTCGGATGTCGTGGTCTACGCGGGGAGATTAGAGGGAGAGTCTTTTGGGATGGTCCCGTTTGAAGCAGCGATGTGCGGCGTGCCGACCATCACCTCGGAGGGCAGCGCGTGTGACCAGCTTATGAGTGGGTTTGGGGCGGCGTTCGTGGCTCCTTATGGAGACGTGCCGAAGCTGGCGCAGGCCATCGATGGCATCCTCGAGAACGGGCAGGACGCCGCCCAAAAGGTCAGAGCCGCCCGCGAGAAAATCAAAGAACAACTGCGCTGGGAAAAAGTCGCGCAGCAATATGAAGAGGCATATAGCTCCGTGCTTCGCGCGCCTGCCTCCAGATAGATATACATGCCGAAAATGGCACTCATTGTCGGAGCCGGGCCGGCGGGGCTGACCGCGGCGCTCGAACTCGCGCGCCGTTCCGACATCCAGCCGATTGTTTTAGAAGCGGACGACATCGTGGGCGGGATCTCGCGCACAGTCCAGTACAAGGGCAATCGCATGGATATGGGAGGTCACCGCTTTTTCTCCAAGTCGGACCGGGTGATGCAGTGGTGGTTAGATCTGATGCCCCTCGAGAAAGGTGCTGCCGGGGCGGTGATCTCCTACCAGAATAAGCAACGGACTGTGGCCCCCTCTCCTCTCGATAGCTGCGTTGATCCCTCCCAGAACGATTTGGTGATGCTGCTTCGCTCCCGCAAGAGCCGAATTTACTTCCAGCGCAAATTCTTCGACTATCCCGTGCAGCTTACTCCGGACACGCTGCGGAAGCTCGGCCTGGCGCGCAGCCTGAGGATCGGCGTCAGTTACTTGAACTCACGGATTAACCCGCGGCGGCCGGAAAGGAGCCTCGAGGATTTCCTTATCAACCGCTTTGGTGATTACCTCTACAGGACGTTCTTCCAGTCATACACAGAAAAGGTGTGGGGTGTCCCTTGTAGCGCCATCGGCGCCGAGTGGGGGGCCCAGCGCATCAAGGGACTCTCCCTGACGCGTGCCCTCGCACACTTCATAAGGAAGGCTTGGCAAAGCGGGACCAACGACCTCCGTCAGAAGCAGACGGAGACCTCCCTGATTGAGCAGTTTCTCTATCCAAAGCTGGGTCCGGGACAGCTTTGGGAGCATGTTGCCGCCATCATCTCGAGGCAGGGCGGCCAGGTGCTGCTGGGCTGGCGCGCTGTCCGAATCAACGTCAGGGGCTGGCGCGTGGTCAGCGTCGAGGCCGAGAATGCGGCTGAGGGGCGGCGTACCTTTAACCTGGACTACGTCTTCTCGACGATGCCCGTGCGCGACCTGATCCGAGCGCTGAGCACCGACGTTCCGAGTGAGGTGCGAGCTGTCAGCGAGGGTCTTCAATACCGCGACTTCATCGCTGTCGGTCTGCTGGTGAATCGCCTGGCTGTGTACGACAAAAATGGCGGGCCGCTGAAGGACAATTGGGTCTACATTCAGGAGCCGGATGTTATGCTGGGGCGTCTGCAATTCTTCCACAATTGGAGCCCGTACATGGTTCGAGATCCACGCAAGAACTGGATCGGGCTCGAGTACTTTTGCAACGACACGGACGACCTTTGGAAGATGCAGGACGCGGAGATGATGGAATTCGCCGTGGGCGAACTGGTGAAGATCGGCATCGTGCGCCGCGACGAGGTGCTCGACGGCTGCGTAGTCCATATCCCGAAGGCTTATCCCGCCTACTTCGGCAGCTACAACCGTTTTGGCCTGATTTGTAATTACACTGACCGCTTCGAGAATCTGTTTCTGGTGGGACGAAACGGCATGCACAAATACAACAACCAGGACCACTCGATGTTGACCGCCATGGCCGCTGTGGACAACATCCTTGGCGGTGTAACGACCAAGGCTAACCTCTGGGATATTAACACGGAGCAGGAGTACCACGAGATCCGGAAGGACGGGTAGAGCGCGGTGCGGATTCTGGTCGTTACGCCCTTTTATTCCCCCGATCTGGGGCCCAGCGCGGCGCTCTACAAGATGCTGTGTGAAGAGCTGGTCCGCCTGGGGTGCGAGGTCTCTGTGATCTCGGCCGTTCCCCACTACCCGACAGGGAGGGTTGCCAAGGAGTTTCGCGGCCGACTGGTGCAACGCGAGTGGCGCGGGGGCGTCAATGTTACGCGCGTGTGGGTGCCCAGCGTGGACAGGGCGCGGCTGGGCCGGAGGACGTTGGGCTTCTTCTGCTTCCAGCTTTTGGCAGCGGCCGCGGGACTCGCCCGCCGGTACGATGTGTTACTCGCCAGCAGCCCCGCCCTCGAAGTGTTGCTGCCGGTGCTGGCCTTAGCGGTGTTGCGGCGCAAGCCCATGATTTACTCGGTCCATGAAATCTACCCTGACGTAGGGGTGAAACTGGGTGTGTTTCGCCATCGTCCGGTGATCAAGGCAGTCGCCTGGATGGAACGCCTGTGCTGCCGGCGAGCCGGCTCCGTGCGCGTGCTGTCAGAGGGTTACAAGAGGGTGCTGGAGTCCAAGGGCACGCCGGAGTCCAAGCTGGCGGTCATTTGGGACTGGGTTGACACCGATTTTATTCGCCCCCTCCCGCGCCGCAACGCTTTCTCCGCCCAGTGGGGGCTGGAAGATCGCTTCGTAGCGATGTACGCCGGCAACCTGGGATTGACTCAAGGGCTCGAACAGGTTGTGGAAGCCGCGCGGCTGCTTCAGGAGGAGCCTGCCATTCGCATCGTTCTAGTGGGGGACGGGGCGGGTAAAGCCAGCTTGGAGCAGTCGGTGGAACGAGCCGGCCTTAAGAATGTCCAATTCACCCCTTTCCAGGAGCGCGAATTGCTCCCCTGGGTCTTGGCGTCGGCCGATGTTTCACTGCTCACGCTGAAACGCGGTATGGGCGGGGATTCGGTCCCCTCGAAGTGCTACTCGATCATGGCCAGTGGCCGTCCCATTATCGCGTCCGTGGACCGGGGTTCCGACACCTGGAAGGTGATCCAGCGGGCGGGCTGCGGCTTGTGCCTGGAGGCGGAAGATCCTCGCGCCTTGGCCGGCGCCATTCTCGACTTGTTCCGGAATGACGCGTGTCGCGCGCGCCTTGGCGCCCAGGGCAGGGCATACGTGGTTGAGCACCATTCCAAACTGGTGGCGGCTCAGGAGTTTTACAGTCTCTTGCGCTCCCTGGTGGGCGAAGAAAGGACCCCATCCGCCGAGACGGTTCCGTCCTCATGTCATGAGGATCCGTCAGGTGACAGATCGGAATGACGAACTTGTTTTCAGCGCCCGCTATAACATGATTCCGCGCTGCGATCGTGATTACGCACTTTCAGATGTATTCCGCGCCCTGGGCGGGCTGCGTGGCGGTTCTACTGAGCCCCCGGACACACTTCGAGAACGGTTTCCGGAAAGCCGTTTCTTCTTCCTGCGCAGCGGGCGGGAATGCTTGTACCTGCTGCTGCGCGCCATGGGGTTGCCCGCTGGTTCCACAGTGGGGATTCCACTTTATTGCTGCCGGGTTGTTTTCGAGGCGATCGCGGCCGCCGGCTGCACGCCGCTTTTCCTCGATGTGGATCCGCAAACCTACGGGATCGATTTCTCGTCGCTGGCGCGCAATAAAGATAAGCTGGATGCCCTGGTGGTCGTTCACACGTTCGGCTACCCCGGGGACCTTGATGCCATTCGAGCCTGCCTCGGGGGGAGCGCGCTGCCGATTGTTGAAGACTGCGCGACTTCCCTCTTGAGTGAGTATAAAGGCCGACTGACAGGCAGCTTGACCCAGGCGTCGTTTTTCAGTTTCGGGATGGATAAACCCGCGTCGGTGGGCGGGGGTGGAATTCTCGCTGTTAATCAGCCCGAGCTTGCGCGGAGGGTGGAGCGCGAGTATGGGAAGCTGGGGGCTGGGTCTGTGGGGGCCGAGATTTGGCATGCGCTGAAGTCGTGGCTGAGAGCCCTGGCTTACTGGAAACTGCCCTACCGTATCATCATGGCTTCTCCCCTGGGCAAAAAGCGCGAAGAGGTTGGGGTTGACCTCGAGGCCGAAGCCCGTTTCGCGCTCTCTGGAAAATGGCGGGCGGGGAGAATGAGGCGTGTGGAGAGCGTGCTACTGGAGGGGCGCCTTCAGGCTTTCGCGGCAAGAATGCCCCGCTTGGCCGAGAGCTCGCGCATCATCCGTAGCTTCGTGAAAGGCATGCCTCTCGCCGTCCCGGACGAGCCGCGATGGGGCAAGTGGAATCATTTTACATTCCCGGTTTGTTTTCCGAGCCCTCGGCAGCGTGAAGCCGGGCGGAGGTTTTTGCGTGCGCGGGGGGTTGATACCCACAGGCTGTACATGGACTGCGTCCTGAGTGCCCGGACCTTCGGCTACGATTCGGGATGTCCTCAGGCAGAGCGGATTGCGGCAACGGTCTGCACGGTCCCGAACTATGCGTGGCTGTCGCACCGCATGCTCGAGCATATCGGGCGGTCTCTGCGGGAGAGTCTGGGCTAGGCCTATGACAGAAGGCCAATTTGCCGAGTTCTTTCTGAGGCAGGGCCAGAAGGTCATCGAGACCAAAGCTTGCTTTTGGTACTCGCATCGGCCCCTCCTCTATATGAGCCTGCCTTACTATCGGGCGGTCTCACCGTCAGCCTCGGAGCTGGCTCGCGTGCTCCTAGGTGGGCCGGCCGCGGCGCTCCGCTTCCCGACGAATCTGGACACGGGCAACCGCAAGGTGGGAATCTTCCTTTGCTCGGACCGGAATTATGGATTCTCTTCACTTCAGCAAAGAATGCGCAACTATACGCGGAGGGGATTGGAGAACTGTACCGTCGAAACGGTTGAGTTCGGCTACCTCGCCCAGCACGGTCACCAACTCAACCTCGAATCGTTCGAACGTCAAGCCAGAGACGCCGCGACCATGACGGAATCACAATGGCATCGTTATTGTGAGGCTGCTGCCGCTACCCCGGGTTTCGAGGCTTGGGGCGCCTGGGTCCGTGGGCATCTGGCCGCGTTCGTGGTGGCAGCTCTGGTGGAGGACTGCTGCTACATGCATCACCAGAGTGCCGCGACTGAGCACTTGCCACTCTTCCCCAACCATGCCCTCAACTTCAGCGTGACTCGACTGGTGCTGGCCAGGCCCGAGGTAAACAGTGTTTGTTACGGTGCCGATTCGCTCCTGACGCCGGGCATCGACACATATAAGTCACGCATGGGGTTTGAGCGGCTGCTCTTTGGGGAGCGCATCGCGCTGAACCCGCTGTTGCAGCCGATGCTCTCTCTCGGTGGGCGGCGGATTATTCGTTGGGCGACGCGGACGTATCCAGAGAGCCAAATGTGGCAGAGAGCATCTTCGTTCCTGACGCGGAACGCAATCTAGTGACCTCCCAATGACTCCCGATGTCTTCGCGGAATGGTTGCGCTGCCAGGGGCAGCAAGTGGTGCGCACGGCCAGCACCTATTGGCACAATCAGGGGCCACGCGTTTTTCAGGCGTTTCCCTACCATTGGATTGTCCGCCCCAGTGAAGAAGAGCTAACGAGTCTCTTGCGCGCGCGTGGCATCATCGCCGTGCGATATTCGACCGCCCCGGACGCGCCGCTGGGTTGCCTGAGCTACCACGTCGTTTACGAAAAGCCCACCTATGACGTCGAGGATCTGGGCAAACGGACCCGCAAGAACGTTCGGCGAGGGTTGCGGAATTGCGTCGTGGAACAGGTCCCCTTCGAGCTGCTGGCTCGGGAGGGCTGGGCCCTTCAGCAGGATACGCTGAACCGCCAAGGAAGGCAGGTGCCCGTTTCGCGGGAGGATTGGCGAAGGCGCTGGGAGTGCGCCGGCACGTTGCCCGGATTTGAGGCTTGGGGAGCGTTGGTCGAGGGCGCCTTGGCCGCCTCGCTCATAACGTTTCAGATGGGTGATTGCTGCTATTTGCTCCATCAACAGTGCCGCCGGAAGTTTCTCACCGTAAACGTGAACAACGCCCTGAGCTTCGTGGTAACCAAGGCCCTGCGAGGTCGCCCCGGCGTTCGTACGATTTTCTACGGCTTGCATTCTCTCGATGCTCCCCCCAACGTGGACGAGTTCAAGATCCACATGGGGTACATGGCAAGCCCCGTGCGCCAGCGCGTGGTTTTTCATCCTCGGCTGGCGCCCCTTTTCAATCCAGTTACTCACGCCCTTCTAGGGTTCGTGAAGCGGTTGCGCCCCGGCAACCCCACGCTCTCCAAGGCCGAAGGGATGGTGCGTTTCTATATTGAGGGGAAGCGTCCAGTCGAGCAGCAGAGGATGCCAGAGCCATTGCGAGGCTTGGCTCCCGAGGGATTCGACCCGGAGCTGCGCGCGCGGTCGCTCAACGGGGATTGAAGTAGGAGGGAATAGAAATGTCGAACATCGGGCAAGCACAGGATTGCGAAACGAGCGAGGCGTTCCGATTTACCAGAATAACTAAGAAGAAGTACGTCCTTGCCGCAATCATGGGCGCGGTCTTGCTTTCCGGATTGGCATTGGCGGTTGCGCCCCGAAAGATACCCTCAATTGATACAGTTGGCTACGTCTATATGGTTGAAGGGAGACTTGATCTCGCGGCAGTTCCGCAACGATATCGGGTGGTGGTCCCATTCCTCGCTCACCTGCTGCCCCTCCCACCTTTGAGTGCCTTACGGCTGATTACGTGGGCAAGCCTTCTCCTGGTGTATCTCACGTGCTTTGCGGAGTGTTCACTGCTAAATATCGGAGTCGCTTCAGCCACCATCAGCGTACTTGCGATGTTTTGCTCCCGGCCAAATCTCTGCAACTACTTCAACCCATTCCTCACGGACGGTCCAGGCCTCCTAATTCTCTTTGTGCTTTCGGTTCTCTTCCTCTCCGATAGGTTCGGGGCGTTTGCCGCACTTCTTGTAGTGGGGGTCTTTGTCCGGGAGTCGGCCGTATTCGTCTTGCCGGCTTGGGGGCTCACCGCGCGCTGGAGAAGGGCGCTATTCCTGGGCCTACTTGTCACCGGGCTGTTCATGGCGCCTCGAATCGCCTTTCCTTCTCATCACCACTACGGCATGTTTTTGGCTGATGGCTTGCGATCAAAGCTCAGCCTCCAATGGCTACTCCCATTTGCAATGGCACTTGTTCTCAGTTGGCAGGGGATCTGGCTACTTGCTGGCTATGGCTTATTGCACTCGTCCCGCCGTTTCAGGCTGTTGGCGGCGGCTTTCGGATTGGGCTGCTTCGCTTCCATTCTACAGGCTTCGTGCGACTGGGAAAGGATGTTAGCCATTCTGGCTCCCGTGTTGGTGCCCTCGGCAGCCGTTGCCATCGAGCATGCAATGAGAGTCAATAGATGGGCGGTCGCTTTGTTTGTAGCTACGCTTCCACTACAGTTCCTCTTTGGAAATAATTACGTTCTTCAGAGCTTGGCGCCACAATACCACCGGATGCTGCTTACACTGATGGTCACATTGTCGGTAGTTGCCTCGGCCCTCGTTGTGTGGGAGGCCATGCGTTGGATGGCGGGGAAGCATCCCGACAGCCTCCTCTGGCGGAGGGTGTCCGGGGCCCCTCACGCGAGTAAGCAGTAGGCAGAAAGCAGTAGGCAGTGAGAACGAACAACTGACAACGGACGACTGACAACCGACGATCGAGATGCGAAACAGTTTTCTGCCATTCTCTCCACCCTGCATTGGCGAGGAAGAGATCGCCGAAGTGGTGGACACCCTGCGCTCCGGCTGGCTCACGACCGGTCCCAAGGTGAAGCAGTTCGAGCGGGAGTTCGCCGCCTGGGTGGGCGCGCCGGCAGCTCTGGCGGTGAACTCTTGTACCTCGGCGCTGCACTTGTCGCTGGTAACCCTGGGGATCGGCCCCGGCGACGCGGTCATCACCACGCCCATGACTTTCTGCTCCGGCGTGAACGTGATCGAGCACGTAGGCGCGCGCCCGATCCTGGTTGACGTCGAGCCGGACACTCTCAATATAGATGGCGCGCGGGTCGAGGAGGCCTTGAAGACACTGTCGAAGCAGCGCGAGGGCGTTCGGGTGAAGGCCCTTCTGCCCGTGCACCTTTATGGGCATCCCTGCAATATGGACGGTTTCCTTCAGATCGCCGAGAAACACGGACTCGAGGTGATCGAGGATGCCGCCCATGCGCTGCCTGCCAAGTACAAGGGACGCATGATTGGCGCCCCGGTGGCGGCATCGACTGTGCGCGTCTTGAGTTGCTACTCCTTCTACGCCACTAAGAATCTGACGACGGGCGAAGGTGGCATGCTGACGGGCCCATCTGAGGTTGTCGAGGAAGCGCGCATTTGGGGGCTGCACGGGATGAGCCGCGATGCCTGGAAACGTTACAGTTCCGAAGGCTCGTGGTACTACGAGGTGGTTCGTGCCGGCTTCAAGTGCAACATGACGGACCTGCAGGCGGCCATCGGCCTGCACCAGTTGAACAAGCTCGGGGGTTTCCACGCGCGGCGGCGCGAGATCGTGCGGCGTTACAATGCGGCCTTCTCGGCGCTCGAGGAGTTTCAAACGCCGGTCGAGCGCTCCGAGGTCGAGCATGCCTGCCATCTCTATGTGCTGCGCTTGAATCCTGAGCGCTTCAGCCTCTCACGGAACCGATTTATTGAGGAGCTGAAGGCCCGCAACATCGGGACTTCCGTGCATTTCATTCCCATCCACCTGCATCCGTATTATCGGGATAAATACGGCTACCAGCCTGAGGACTTTCCGGTGGCCTACCGGGAGTACCGGCGCTTGGTCTCGTTGCCGCTCTCCCCCCAGATGGCCGATGGGGATGTGGCCGATGTAATCGAGGCCGTCTACGACATCGTTGAAAAACACAAAGGACAAGCCGCCAGCCCTGCGTAGAGGTTTGCATGCGACGTAGCTTTGATATAATCTGTGCGACCGTGGCGCTCATTCTCCTCTGCCCAATGCTTGCCCTCATCGCTCTGGCCATCAAACTCGAGGGCGGCGGGCCCGTGCTCTTCTCCCAAATTCGTGTCGGAAGGAATTTTCAGAAATTCCGCCTGTACAAGTTCCGCAGCATGATTCCTGATGCGGATCGTCGGGGAAGTCCTATAACGGAACCCGGGGACGCGCGCATCACCCGTGTGGGAGCGTTCCTGCGCAAATACAAGCTTGATGAACTGCCCCAATTGATCAATGTCCTGACCGGCGACATGCGGCTGGTGGGAGCCCGGCCCGAACTCGAGCCCTACGTGGAGATGTTTCGTCCACAGTATGCGCAGCTCCTTCGCGAACGGCCGGGCCTCACTGACCCTGCCACACTTGCCTACCGTCACGAAGAGCACATTCTTAAGCCGGGTGACGTGGAGGCGCAATACGTGAACCAAGTCCTCCCCCGCAAGCTGGAGATCTCACTCGAGTATTCACGGCGCCGGACATTCCTCTCCGACTTGCGAGTGATCGTACTGACGCTTTTCGGCGCGCGTCCCGCTCACCACAATTCAGAATCCATAGAGGCTGTTCTGCCTTCCGGGGCTCCAACCTCTAACCGGGACGGAGAACGACTATAACGTTTGCCATCGCCCGTTTGAGGGACCCTGCTCGCCAGGGCATGCGCGAGAACGGGAGTTCATATGAAAGAGAAGAAGATCCACTACCGATTCCTTTCGGCGACAAATCAGCGGATCGTTGACGCGGTGATTGCGGGCGTGGCTTTCTACGTCGCCTACCAGTTACGGTTTGAGGGCGTGGTACCCCCTCGCGCTCGCTATCAGTTCTGGCTTCTGGTGGGGGCAGTGATGTTGGGCCGCGTGCTCGGCAATTCCTTGTTTCATGTGTACCGCCTGATCTGGCGCTACCTCAGCCTGCGTGATGCTTTCTACATCGCGAAGAGGTATCTCGCCTTTTCCGCAATTCTCCTCATCTTGCGCCTGGGGCTGCCAAATCGTTGGGACCTGCTTCAGGTTCCTCTAAGCATAATTGTCATTGAATATGTCTTTTCCCTGGGCGGAGCTCTAGGCGCCCGATCTTTGTGGAGGTTGCTTAACGAGGCTACGCTGAGAGGCAAGCATGCCGGAGGGGCAGCGCGGAGAGCCGTCCTGATTGGGGCCGGACTTGCCGGCGTGACGGTCGCAAAAGACCTCGCCTCGCGGGCTGACATCAGAGCAATAGGCTTCCTGGACGACGATCCCAGGAAGGCCGGAGCGCTCATCAACGGCCTTCCGGTTCTGGGCCCGTTGAGCTTGCTGCCTTCCGTAGTGAGCGAGCATGATGTCCAGGAAGTGATCATCTGCATTGCGAAAATACCACGCGCCACCCTGAAACGCCTGTGGGCGTATTGCGAAATGCTCCCCGCGCGAGTTTGGATCGTTCCCTCCCTCGAGGAGATCCTGCAAGAGAAAATCGACATTTCCCACTTTCGCGAAGTCCTCATGGCGGACCTGCTTGGACGCGACCCTGTCAGCATGTCTGTGGAGCACGCCGAAGTGGTCGCCGCCTTCCGGGACAAACGCATCCTGATCACGGGGGCGGGAGGATCAATCGGCTCCGAACTTGCATGTCAACTCTATAATCTGAAGCCTGCCCAGCTCGTTCTTTTGGACAAGGATGAAAATGGCCTCAACGACACCTATCTGCGCATTCAGTCGCAATCGGCAGGTGCGAGAGTGTACCCTGTGGTTGCTGACATTCGCTTTCCTGCCCGGGTAGAGTCGGTTTTCTCGCGTTTTCGCCCGGAAGTGGTTTTCCACGCCGCCGCGCATAAACACGTCCACTTGATGGAAATGAATCCTTGCGAAGCCGTTCTCAATAATGTAAGCGGCACCAGGAGTCTAGTGGAGCTATCGCGGGCGTCAGGCGTCACAAGGTTCGTGTTCATTTCAACGGATAAGGCTGTAAAGCCGACGTCGGTCATGGGGGCCACCAAGCGGCTGTGCGAAATGATTGTGCAGGCGAACGGCTGCAGCGGACATACCGGTACCGCGTTTTCCTGTGTGCGCTTTGGGAACGTTGTGGGCAGCCGCGGGAGCGTAGTGCCGCTATTTCTCAAGCAGATCGCCAACGGCGGAGCCGTAACCATTACCCATGCGGAGGCTGAGCGCTATCTGATGACCATCCCTGAAGCTGTTCGCCTCGTGATTCAGGCCGCCATCCTGGGTCCCGCCGGCGAAATCTACGTATTGCAGATGGGAGATCCGGTAAGTATCCAGAGTCTCGCGCGGAATGTCATCGAGCTTTCCGGCTTGCGGCCTGGGAAAGACGTTGAGATCAAGGTCACTCAATTACGTAATGGAGAGAAGATTCGTGAGGCCCTGGTGGACGAACCGAGGGAGAGCCTTTTCCCCACCCGCTTCGAAGGAATCGACGTGATCAGGGGGCAGGGTTTTGACCCCGCGCTGTTCATGCAGAAACTGAGCGCCTTGGAGGAAGCAGCCCGCCGAGAGGCCGTCACGGAGGTCTACCATCTGTTGCAGGGCTTCGACATCGACTTTCATCCGGACTTCAGTCTGTTGGCGCAATCAACCCGGGCAGGCGCCGAGAAACCGCGCGTCAAGGATTCTGAACCCATCGCAGAGACAAGCCTGAACCGGGGACCCTAGCCTGCCGTGACACTCACCATTATGGCGACGCTGCCATGATTCGCAGGCTTGAGTTTGCCCCTTGGCGAAAGAACTCTCCCTCCAACTGAACGCGTCGCGGCGAGCGCCGGCGAACAGGAAAGGCCTAGTACTTGCTTAGGAACTCCTCGACTAGCGTTTGGGCCAGGTCGTCCGGACCGGAGCCCTCTCCGCCCGGGCCGCGAAGGAAATATTTGCCGGTACGATAGCCGAAGGCGACCTGCAAAGGTACAACCCTTCCCACAACCTCGATCCTAATCTCGTATTCAGCCTGTTGGTAAGTTCCCTTCACGGATCCCTTGATGCCCTTCCCGTGCAGCCCGAAGGAATTAGCGTCACCCGCTTCCCAGGTGAGGATTTCCTCTCCGACTGCGGCGTTAAAAAGTCGCGCCTTGGCCTTGAAGGCCTGCTTGACCTCTGCCCAGAGTTGAGAAGCAGCTTCCCTCCTATCCTTCTCCTCTTCCTGCCGCCTGCCATCCTCTTCGCTTTTTCGCGCCTTTGCAGCCTCGAACTCGCGAGCCATTCTCTTAGCCCATTCTGATTCCGGCATCGAAATCCTCCGCTCAATAGTGTGTGTCAGGGGCGATGCGCTATCGCAGTCCGGGTCTGCCCTCCGCGCGAAGAGCCCCGCCACACCTGACTTCTCTCGAACAAACCGGGCGGCAAGCGGTGAAGAGAGTTTTGAGCTGTGAACTACGCACTGCTTTGCTCCCTCACCACCTTGTCTTGCCTCCCCAATCCTGAATTCTCAATCTTCCATCCTGAATTCCTCCATACGAAGGTAGCCTATCTTTTCCCATGGGTCGAGCTGAGTTCGCGCCGCCTACACGATCTCACCGCCAGGAGGAAAACCTTCCGCCCTCGGGCTCATCTGCCCCCAGTGTCCAGCCGAAGATATAGTTAACCGTCCGACAGCGCGATGTGGTCGGGGTGCAAGAGCTTTCGCGGGAGTATCGGGTGGACGGGGATGGGATGATAACTCTGCCCATGCTGTCGCGGCCGGTGATGGCGGCAGGCCTGACGCTGGCCCAGCTTTCCGAAGCCCTTCGCCAGGACCTTCTGGGGGACGGCCTGCTGACTGCTCCCCAAGTCACCGTTACGGTGAAATCTTCGCTCTGGAATGCCGTGGTGCTCTCCGGGGCCGCCAAAAAGCCGGGCGTTTACCCGCGATCTGACCGCCGCCCAGGTTGACCGCGCCAGCAAGCAATCGGTGTACGATTCGGTGCGGAGCAGCAAAGGCGAGGCGGCCATCATTGCCGACGACCCCCTGCTGGCGCAGAGTGAAGGGAAGACCTTCGCGTCGGTGAACCTCGCTGTGGCGTTAGCCCAGCGTGGTAGCCGGGTGCTGCTGGTTGATGCGGATCTGCGCAAGCCGAGCGTGGTGAGGTCCCTCGGCCTGCCGGATGGGGAGGGAAGCGGGCTGAGCAGCTTTCTCACCGGCAGGCACGACATCGACCGGGCACTCCGGCCCTTCACCGCCATTCCCAACCTCTCGGTGCTTCCCTCTGGGCCGATTCCCCCCAACCCCGCCGAACTGGTGTCGTCACCCGTTATGGAGGAACTGGTGCGGGAGTTCCGTCGGCGCTTCGAGCACATCGTGCTCGACTCGCCGCCCTTGTTGCTGGTGACGGACGGAATCCTCCTGTCCACCTTGGCGGATGGCGTGGTTCTGGTGGTGGAAAGCGGGGCCACGACGCGCGGCGCCTTGAATCGGGCCCGGCGCATCCTGGATCGGGCCGGGGCAAATACCCTGGGTGCAGTCCTCAACAAGCACCCACCCACGGCTTGACATTCCCCCCTCCACAGTCTAGTGTGAGGCTTATGGATTACCAAAAACATATCACGATCGAGCCGGGGAAGCGCGGGGGGAAACCCTGTATTCGCGGCATGCGCATTACGGTTTACGAAGTCCTCGACTATCTGGCTTCGGGCATGACCGAAGCGGAAATTCTGGCCGATTTTCCGGACCTTACGGCGGAAGACCTTAAGGCCTGTCTGGCCTTCGCGGCCGACCGTGAACGCAAACTGGTCACCATTCCTTTGTGAAGCTTCTACTTGATCAGAACCTATCGCCGCGCTTGTTGCGAATGCTTGACGCTGTCTACCCCGGTTCTTCTCATGTGCGGCTACTTGGCCTGCGGGACGGCGGGTGGCGCATGCATTGCCTTTTATGTATGCGCCCCATGAACACGGGCAACGTCTCCGTCACCGCGTCCAATCCGTGGCCTGCTCTGGCTTCTTAACCGTGGCACAGGCACTCCTGCCTGTGTTCTATGCATGGAATGGATCAGCCTTGGACACAGGCAAGAGTGCCTGTGCCACCCGCGATGTTGCTCTTGTTTCAAGGAGGACGTAGCGCCACGGCGTGAAGATTCACACCGCGTCCCAAGGGTTGAGAAGAACGACGCCGAGACCGGCAAAGTCCTTCACGTTCCGCGTCACGAGGGTAAGACCGTGTTCAAGGGCCGTGGCGGCGATGATGGCGTCCACAACCCTCACCGCGATGCCCCGTTGTTTTGCGGTCGCGGCCAAATGCCCCCACCGCTCGGCTATGGATTCGGTGACAGGGAGAATCCGGCCGGCGTACCAGGAACGCACATCGACCTCGAGCCGGATTTGCAGGGCGTTCCGCATCTGGCTGACCGGAAGCATGTCGATGCCCTTGCAGATTTCGCCGAGGGTCATGACGCTCAGGAAGAGGCTCTCTTTCCCGGCGCTCCGGAGAAAAGTCGTCACGCGCGCATCCGGGGTTTCGCGGGTCAGCTCAGACGGGACGTTGGTATCAATCAGGTATCCCTTCACAGGTTGATATCCCGGCCGGTATCCCTGTCGCGCTCAAAATCCAGATTCAGGCCGCGCAGCGGAGCGAAGAGTTCAACCATATCCTTGGCGGGCGGCGTCGGATGCGCGGCCGGAAGATGGAGAGCCTCTTCGAGCAGGCTGGCGGCATAGGACTCGACCGCACGGCCCTGCGCGGCAGCCTCGCGTGCGAGCGCAGCCTTAACCTCGGGTGTGATATCAACGGTGATCGTCATGGGTGTTCCTTTCAGGCCATCCCCAACGTACCGCGCCGCACGCCCCTCCGTCAAGCGGGTAGATACAAGCCGCGTCAGCGCCGTCCTGACGGCGCATGCATTTGCATGTATGCGCGGATTGATCCCGGGTACGCGGGACTGCGCCCTGGATACCGGGGAGGCCTTTGGGCGGGCCAGGTGGCGCCGACATAAAATGCAATGTCGGCGCCCCCCGCGACGTTGTCTAGGTTCTTGTTTCCAGCAGGACGCCTACCGCGAACGGCTGGCGCGTTCCTGTTGTCGAAGCTTGGCGACGAGTTGGGCGAAGGGGCCTGTTTGCGCGTGGTGGCGGAAGTATTCGATCTGCTGTTCGGGGGTCTGGTCTTTGATTTCCTGGTAGATTTCGGCCTGGACCTTCCACTTAAAGGCCACGCAGTCAAAAGATTTTTCAGTTGTCTGACTCATCCAACCTTACCTCTTTGGGCGTAATGATGGCCAGGGAGCCATACCCCAGCGATTCATTTACCTGGGTCGGTGTAAACGCGGAGCAATCTCACACTATGGCCTCGAAACCTGATTGTACGTCATTCTTGCCAAGCGCCGCGCCGTGTTACCACGCGGGCTCATGCCTGATGCCCTTGGCATCTCACGATTTGTTCGTGAGGGCTTTTTCTACCGCTTCCGGGTTTCTATCGATCACCGTCAAGTAGGCGCGCACGGCGCTTTCCGGACGCCTGCGCCCTTGCTCCCATTCCTGTTCTTAAGGTCACACCGATAACCTCCGATAATACGAAATGAACGTTCATGTCAGGCCGTAGAGGTGGAAAGCGTGCTCTGCGGCCTGGATTCGAGTCGGTGTGTAGACAGGCGGATGGGATCCCGTTCGCGATGCGATGAGGCGCAAAAGCGGATATGCCGGTGGCCAAATGGCTCAGACTCTTTTCGATTCTGAGAAAAGCATGTCTCTTCTCTCTCACCTTCACTTCCTTCTGGAGGACCTCGGCCCAAGCCCTCGACCCGAGCAAAGCCCTGACGCAGTACGTTCATGAAGTCTGGCAGGAGGAGCAGGGGCTGCCCGAAAACGATGTGACAGCGATCGTCCAGACACGGGACGGTTATCTTTGGCTGGGAACGGAGGAAGGGCTGGCGCGCTTCGATGGCATCCACTTTACCCTGTTCGACAAAAGCAACACGCCTGAGCTCACCAGGGTTTATATTCGCGCGTTGCGCGAAGGCCATGATGGCAGCCTATGGATTGGCACCGATGGAGGCGGCGTCTATCGGCTGAAAGATGGAAAGATCAGCGCTATCCCGACCGAGGATGGTCTTTCCAATGACGACGTCCGGTCATTCTATGAAAGCGATGACGGAAGTCTATGGATCGGGACTGATGGACACGGACTCGGGCGTTTGAAAGATGGCAAATTCTCACGCTACACCACAAAGAATGGTTTGGCTGACGACTTCGTATGGTCCTTAATGGGAACAGAGGACGGAAGCCTATGGATCGGTACGAACCATGGACTAAACCGGCTCAAGGAGGGGAAGTTTGCTCTCTATACCACTAGGGAAGGGCTCCCCAATAATGTCGTGTGGTCCCTGGGTTTGGGCCGCGCGCAGACCTTGTGGGTGGGAACAGGCGGCGGCCTGTGTCGAATGCAGGACGGCAAGTTACATGAGTACGCGGGGAAGGATGGTCCATACAGGCACCCTGTGGAATCCGTCTACGAGGACCAGCAGGGCACATTATGGATCGGCACGGACGGACACGGGCTGGAGCGCATCGAGAACGGAATCGTCTCAGCCTATACCACCAAGGAGGGTTTATCGAACGATACCGTGTCGGCAATTATGGAAGATGCTGAGGGAAGCCTCTGGCTGGGCACGTTCGGCGGCGGTTTGGTCCGATTGAAGGACGCTAGTTTCGTTACTTATGGCAACGAGCCAGGACTGAGCATGGAGGACGTGAATGCTGTTTACGAAAGCCACGATGGGAGCATCTGGCTCGGAACTTCCGGCGCCGGCTTAAGCCGGCTCAAGGATGGAAAGGTCACCCACTACACCAGCGAACAGGGGCTGCCCAGCGACGAAGTGTGGAGCGTGCTCGAGGGCAGTGACGGAAGTATCTGGGTGGGAACCAAAGGCGGCGGATTGGCGCGGATCCACAAGGGCAGGATCACCGCCTACAGCACGAAGAACGGCCTCTCCAATGATTCCATAAGAGCCCTGCTCGAGGACCGGCAAGGAAACCTCTGGATTGGCACGCGAAGCGGTGGACTCAATCGCTTCAGGGACGGGAAATTCACCCTCTACTCAACCCGCAATGGGTTGCCTTCCGATGTGATCAGGGCCCTTTACCAGGACCCTGGCGGCACGCTATGGATTGCCACTGAGAAGGGGCTCGTCGCGATGGACGGCGGCAAAGCCGCAGACCTCACAAGCGGAGGTCTGCGCTACAACTTCCGAACCTATACCACCAAAGACGGGTTGGCGAACGACGAAACATGCTCCATTTATCAGGACCGAGAGGGAACGTTTTGGGTTGGATCATGCTCCGGAGGACTGAGCCGGTTCAAGGACGGAAAGTTCACCGCCTATACGACCCGGCAAGGGTTGTTTGACGACATTGTATTCCAGATCCTGGAAGACGATCAGGGTAATCTTTGGATGAGTTGTAACAGGGGTGTCTACAGCGTCAGCAAAAAAGAACTGAACGAGTTCGCTGAAGGAACGATCAAGTGGATCCATTGTGGTTCCTACGGAGTGTCTGACGGAATGGGCAGCCGAGAGTGCAATGGCGGCTTCCAGCCGGCAGGCTGGAAGACCAAAGACGGCAGATTGTGGTTCCCTACTCTCAAGGGAGTTGCAGTGGTCGACCCGGCCCACCTCAAGAGAGACGATCAGCCGCCCCGCGTCATGATCGAGCAGGTCTTGATTGATGGCAAGCCCGTGCCCGAGCTGGGGAACATCAGGGTGCCGCCGGGTCACAGCAAACTGGAATTCTGCTACACCGGCCTCAGTTTCTCGGCGCCGCGCAAGGTGCAATTTAAGTTCAAGTTGGGAGGCTTCGACCGGAGCTGGGTCGATGCCGGATCACAACGCATCGCGTATTACATGAACGTTCCTGCCGGAAGGTACCGCTTTCGGGTGATCGCCTGCAACGGGGAAGGGATTTGGAACCAGGGAGGGGCCTTCGTTGACCTTGATCTCGAGCCGCATCTCTACCAGACGTTCTCGTTTTACACTTTGTGCGCCTTATTGTTGCTGGCCGCAGCCATTGGGGGGTATCGGCTTCGCATCCGGCAGATCAGCAAGCACGAAAAAGAGCTGGAATGGCGCGTGAAGGAACGGACCGAGGAGTTGCAGATGGAGATCGTCGAGCGCAAGCGCGCGGAAGAGGCCGCCGAGGCCGCCAGCCAAGCCAAGAGCGAGTTCCTGGCCAACATGAGCCACGAGATTCGCACCCCCATCAACGGCGTGCTGGGGATGACGGAGTTGACCCTGGAGACGGAGTTGACGCCCGAGCAGCGAGATTACCTGGGGATGGTCAAGGCTTCAGCCGACGCTTTACTCACCGTCCTCAACGATGTCTTGGACTTGTCCAAGATCGAAGCCGGCAGGCTCGATCTGGATCCTATCCCCTTCAAGGTGCGCGACAGCCTGGCGGATACCCTGAAGCTGCTCGCCTTGCGGGCCGACCAGAAAGGCATCGAGCTGACTTGCGATATCCGCCCCGAGGTGCCGGAAGTGGTCGTTGCCGACCCTACGCGCCTCCGGCAAATCATCATCAATGTGATCGGCAACGCCATCAAGTTCACGGCGCGAGGCGAAGTGGGGCTCAAGGTCGCCGTGGAATCCAGAAGCCGGGATCAGGCGCAGTTGCATTTCACCGTCCGCGACACTGGCATCGGCATCGCCCCGGAAAAACAGAAAATCATCTTCGAAGCTTTTTCCCAGGCGGACGGCTCCACGGCGCGCAACTTCGGGGGCACCGGGCTGGGACTGACCATCTCCTCGCGGCTGGTGAGTATGATGGGCGGCCGCATGTGGGTGGAGAGTGAGTTGGGGAAGGGCAGTCGCTTCCACTTCACGGCGCAAGTGGGGACCGCCAGGGGCGCAGCTTCGATCGAACCTCCCGAGCGGAGCCAAATAGCCGGGCTTTCGGTGCTTATCGTGGATGACAATCTGACCAACCGCCGCATCTTGGGAGAGATGCTGCGCCGGTGGGGAATGCAGCCGGAGTTGGCAGCCAATGGAGCCGAGGCCATAACGATGCTTCAGCAAGCCGATCGATCCGGGGCCGGGTTTGGCCTGTTGCTCGTGGACGCGCAGATGCCCGACATGGACGGTTTTACCCTCGTCGAACGCGTCCGTCAGCAAGCCGACATGCGCAAGATCACCATCATGATGCTCACTTCCTCGGGGCAACGGGGCGACGCGGCGCGCTGCCGGGAGCTGGGCATCGCCGCCTACCTGGTCAAACCCATCGTCCAGTCGCAGCTCCTTGACGCCATTTTGAATGTTCTGGGAACGAGGGGTGACAAGGCTCACCCCGCTCCTCTGGTTACCCGCCACTCTTTGCGCGAAGGGCACCGAAGCCTGCGGGTGCTGCTGGCCGAGGATAATGCGGTCAACCAGGTTCTGGCGTCCCGGCTTCTGGAGAGGCATGGTCACACCGTGGTAGTGGCCGGCGACGGGCGCAAGGCCCTGGAGGCGCTGGAAAAGCAAAAGTTCGATTTGGTTGTGATGGATGTGTCCATGCCGGAGATGGATGGGTTTGAGGCCGCCGCGGCCATACGCGCGAGGGAGGAAGGGACGGGAGCCCATATTCCCATCATCGCCATGACGGCCCATGCCATGAAAGGTGATCGCGAACGGTGCCTCGCCGCCGGAATGGACGCCTACGTTTCCAAGCCTATTCAAGCCAGCGAGCTCATCCAGGCCATCAAGACGCTGCCCCTCGTCCCTGCCTAGGTCACAGGACGGTCTTATCGATGGCCAGGGCGTGGGAATCAACAGGCGCCTTCACACTGGCGGAAGGTGGCGGGCAACGGATTGTCAGTGAGCGCCCAGATCATTTGGTCCGGAACGCACGGATCCCGGTGTGGTCAACCAAACGATTGATATTCTTGAAGGTGAAAACCTTACCGCGAGTCGCGATAAGCATCTTCCGCATGTCTTCGCGTCGCACGCCGAACCCCCTTCCAGCAATGCATGCTATCACCTCAAACTTGGGCTGGCCGGGAGGCTGTCCTGCCAGGCTTAGTTCACCAAGATGCTGAATCCGGGTCACCTTATCCCGTGCCGTACCGTCATCTTCGGTTACCTTCGCCTCGATAATCGCTCTGGGGTTGAACTCGCTCGGAATGATAAAGTCCGGGGCTTGGTCAAAGCCTGGAATGCGTTCGGCACGCTTCGTCTTGCGATAACTGACTCCCGCGCTCGTGAGTGCATCTTCAATTACCGATTCCAGATTGTCGCCAACTAATTCGCTGACCGAATCTCGGTGGCCGGCGAATGGCCTCCCGAGGAAGCGCTCGTAGAGCAGCATGGCGTAGGGAACACCCAAGCCCGAAAGGCTTCGCAACGACGTGATACCACTTTGCGTGTCAGCCTTGGCGAGCCGATGAAGCCTGGTGGCATCGGTTGCCGGGGCACCTTCACTTAAGAGATGGCAGGCGGCCTCGACCAGCACCTTAAGCCTCTCATAGGTCAAGCCCTGTTCCTTTAGGGGCTCGGTGGGCCGCATCCTCACCCTGCGGTCCAAGGAGCGCGCAAAACCCTGGGTGATTTCAACACCCGACCGCTGGCTGGCTACATAAGCCCATTCCGACGGCGAAAATCCGAGTATGGAACGCAAAACAATAATCGTGATGGGGTGGTTAACAGCCATAGGAAGTATCTCAGCGACTGTCATGCGCCGAAAGGCGGAGGTGGCCTGCTTGAGCCTCTCGTACCCAGCCTCGAAGGTTTCATAGTCGATAAACCCTTCGCCTTTGGGCATTATCAGAAACTCAGAAACCAAGCTGGAAAACACGGCAGTCACATAAGCTTCCGGGTGGGCCATGACTTCAGAGAATGGGACCTCAAAAGGTTGTTTGAGCATGTCTATCCCAGATAGATTTCTCACGCCAAGGCGGGAGTGTAACGCGAAACTTCCGTAACAGGTGGTTGGCCGCCGCCGACCAAGCCTTCGAGCCTCCCAAATTCCCCGATGTCATGAATGAAGCGGGCCACCTTTGACACTTTTTCCGATGTGGGGAGTTTCTCGTCCCACATCTTCCGGAGGTTCCATACTGCCAATCTGACGAGGTGGCCAAACATGACACACCGCGCGTCACCACGTGTAGACTTCAAGCCGCCAGCAGCAAGCTTCGCCAAGTCTTCCCTAACCAGCGCCGCTACCTGTTCCAAGTCGTTGGCAATGAGGTGGCGCTTCGTCGTGCCCGTCTTCCTACAGACGAACACAGTATCAACAACCGATGAGCCCGTGCCGCTGATGTGAATTGACGCCCCCATCTCTGCTGGACACGGAATGGAGGCAGAGCATGTCAGACCGGCGTCCAGAATGGCAATTGCGACGGGATAGTACGCCTCGATTCTGTTGTGGTGGTAGGTGAACACGAGCGGACGCCCTGGCTTCAAAGCAAGCCCCACTTTCCGGAAAACAGCCGAAAGTCCCTCTGTGAACTGTGCCAACCCTCGATTCATGTTTTCGTTTCGGGTAAGCTCACCCGCGTTCCGGGTTGTGACCTCGCGAGAGGAAGGCAGAGCGTCCCCTGCAAGGCGGCGCAGCCAGACGTAACAAAAATCCATCAGCTCGGCGTACTGTACGTTGCCGAGGTACGGTGGGTCTGTAAAAACCGCGTCCAGCCCCTCGTCAGGAAGATCGGCGCTCGCCGCATCTCCGCACCGCAGATCGATAGTCTTGGGATTGGTTTCTGCCAGTGGTCCATTACCGGTTTCACCAATCCGTTCGTCGGGGATCCGCACTACGGCCTTACGGCCGTCATTGTGGCGAACCTCGAAGGGATGGTCACAGTATGCCTTCGCCTTTGCGTACTTCTCGATGATGTTCGACCAACCGCCGCTGCCCACATTGGCTTCTTGCTGTCCATTGGGAATGCCGAGGAGATTCGACTCGCACTGCACGAGCCCCACGGGAAATCCATGGACGGAGAATATGTCGAGGGATTTCAACGCCATCGTGTCGTATCGGCAGAGCATGTTTTGATAGCGTAGAAGGTCAGAGAGGTTTGTCGCGAGCGCTCGTCGAATGCGATCGCTTGGCTCCTGGCTGACCAGCCTCGCACTGCTCCCCAGGCCCACGAGCTGTCTGCTATTGAACATCTCGGAGTATTTCCGGTAACCCCACCGATGGAGCCTGTTGGTTTCATCGCCGTCTGGAATGCAATCACTGGGAATGAACTTAGGGTCCAGTTTGCCTCTCAAATCCTCAGCTTCTGCTACCGCCGCGAGGTCCCTTTCATCGGGCTTCTTGAAGTATCTGCCTGTATGTTTGGGTCTGCACTTGGGGCAGTGGTATTCGATTGCGAACATCCGATGGTGCGGGGGGCCTACGCTCGCGTCCGGGTACCTCAGCATTGTATTGCAACGAGGGCAGCGGCATTGGTTGCTTTTGGCGGGCCCCGAATCCGATAAGGGCACTTGGCATGAGTTACACCTGCCGGGCTTGCGACGGTCAGTGCACTCCGTTAGCTCACCACAGGCCGCGCAAACAAAAACATTTTTCGGATGCCTTCGATCCTCTGCGAGCAGATAGCCTGGGAAAAGATCCGCGTCGTTCTTACAGTTTCCGCACTGCTGAACCTTTACCCATAGGAAGTACTTGACATGGGCATTCGCCGATCCGCAGCAGAGGCATGTGGTTCGATATAAGTGCCCCAGTTTTCCCTCAAGAGTCGAGCGTAGCTCTTGGGCAGATTTCCGATAGGCCCTTAGGTCGATATGCTCCATCTCCTCACGCACAATCCAGTAGGACATCGGGTTAATGTCATAGCCGATGACGTCACACCCGACCCGATTGGCCTCCAAAAGAGGGGTGCCGCCCCCCATGAAAGGATCGCCTATCCTGAGGCCCTTGAGGTTGTGGGATTTGTAAAATGAATCACGAAGCGAGCCAGAGCCGAATTCTGATAATAAGAGGCCTCGAAAGAGAGTGCCCGGGCGGCGCGCAAACCATTTGTGTACAGCGATGACAGGGCGGTAATTCTGCTGGATCTGCTTTTCGCGCAGAGCCAAGTTCGCAATGAATGGAATGTCAAAGTTCTCTTCAATCACAATTCCTGTCCTTGAGGAGCGCTTGCCAAGAGTTGCATTCTCGCCACAAAGGATTGTATCACCATTGCTTCACGAAAAAGCCATCCAGGAAACTTCGCGGTGTGGCGCATACATTGGTCGTGCCAGGATAGGTTTAGCCTGACCTTGTAAGCCGAAAGGAGCTTATCCGCGGGTGCCGCCGATAGGCCGCGGCGGACCCTTCATGCCGGCGACCATTAAGGACGCAGAACAGGCCATGGATAAGACGCGGTGACAGAGATGTGGCGTGTGTTTGTGGGGCGCATACATAAAAGGCAATGTATGCGCCACCCGCGATGTGCGCGAAGGCCTCCTGGCCAATGCACATTGCCGTGGTGACTTCCGCTCCGTTCGCGCGAAGCCCCGCGGCGAGATCGTCTTGTGGTTTAGGAACTAGCCCTGACAAAAAGTCTACTCCGAGCCTTCTCCCTACGCAATCCTAAAACCCTCCTAAAACTCGCATTCTTGTTCGCGTTTTTGCTTGACACGGCTGAGCCCGGCGATATAATACGCGGCTCGTACAAATTGTGCGGCAGAGGGAGTGCCCGTGCTTCGCAAGCCCTCCCCACAACCCAAAATAGCCAACTCTGAGACGGCGCGCGATATCAATCGCAGTCTGGTTCTCAACGCCATTAGGACCAACCAGCCCGTCTCACGCGCGGACCTTGCCCGGCAGACAGGACTCCAGCGGAGTACCGTTTCACTCATTGTCGAGCAGTTGATGGAACAGCAATGGGTTGTGGAACGCGGAGTGGGCCAGTTACCCCGCGGCCGCAAGCCCTGGCTTCTAACCCTGAACACCGAGAAGGCCGTAATTATTGGCATCAATGTCTTGCCACACGTCACCAAGATGGTCCTGGCCGATCTTAACATCAGCTTTCACTCGGAAGAGTCCTTTGCCACGACCAAAAGCCCCCAGGAGATGATCACGGTCCTGGCCAACCGCATACGCCGGATGATGGAGACGCATCCCGGGATGGCCTTTGAAGCCATCGGAGTGAGCTTGCCGGGGCGCGTGGACCGGTTTACCCAGAAACTGGTGTTCGCGCCCAATTTGGGTTGGCGCGACGTGGATTTGAGGACCCCGCTCGAGTCGGCAACCGGCCTTCCCGTGTTCGTGGAAAACGCCGCCAACGCCTGCGCGCTCTCCGAGGTGTGGTCGGGGCCCTTTGCGGGCGTGCAGGACCTGGTCGCGGTGACCGTTTCAGAAGGGATTGGGACCGGCATTATCGCCAATGGCCAATTGGTTCGAGGGCCATCGGGAGCGGCGGGCGAGTTTGGGCATTTGTGCCTGGACCCCGACGGACCGGTGTGCAGGTGCGGAAACCGGGGATGTTGGGAAGTCTATGCGTCCAATGCCGCGGCGGTTCGCGCTTACAATCACGGGATGCAGGCGCATTCGGAATCTCCCAACCGCAGAAGAAAACCCCAGGCCTTCGCCTCGGTAAGAGACTTCAGCGATCTTCTGCCCCTGGCTGAGCGGGGCGATGTCACGGCGGTCAAAGTCCTGGAACGGATGGGACAGTATCTGGGCGTGGGATTGGCCATGCTGGTTATCGGACTGGCGCCTTCGGTGATCACCATTGTTGGGGAGGTCACCCGGGTGTGGGACCGAATCGGTCCGATCGTGCAAGACGTGGTTCGAGAGAGGGCTCGGACGCACGCCGCGACGCGCATCGCGCCCACGGATAATTCGTTGGACCCTCGAGTGCGTGGCACCGTAGCCCTCGTACTGCAAAAGCACTTTCAGCCCCGCATGCTCTCCTGAGTTGTAAGGGGTGGGGCCGTCGCCCACCCGAGGGAATGGGATGTGGATATTGTTGTGGAGTCAAACTAAGCTGTGGTTTTCTTTTAATCGCTCTCCTTGCGTCGGGCGGACAAGTCGGCGGCTTCCTATCCCGGAGTTGGGGACCAGGAAGTCGGTGGTTAAGGACATTCCAGAACTCGCAGGATGGACATCTGCAAGCTGGGCAACCAAGGAACGGACTTTATAAAGGAGGATTCCATGTTAGAAAACAGAGCAAGGAGAAGAATGGGTGTCCTGGTGATGGGCACCGTCTCGCTTTTGCTCGTACTTTGCAGCGCGCCGCCAGCGGCGGCGCAGATGCTCTACGGGTCGCTGACGGGAAACGTCACCGACCCGTCGGGGGCTGTCGTGCCTGGCGCGCGTGTGGAGACGCTCAACGTCAACACAGGTGCGGCACGCCAAGCCACGGCTGATGACAAGGGTTTTTTTCTGTTTCCGGAGCTCCTGCCGGGCACGTATAAGGTAACAATTTCGGCGCCGGGCTTCACCACGGTGGTGACTGAAAATGTGCGCGTCGATGCCAACACGGTGCGCCGGGTAAACGTACAACTCACGGTGGCCAAGCAGGTCCAGGAGATAGAGGTCACCGCGGCTCCGCCGGCGCTCCAGACAGACCGGGCCGACACGCACAGCGATGTGCAAGCCTCAACGCTTACAAACATACCGCTAACCTCTTCTGCCGGGCGAAGCTTTCAGTCGATCTACCGGATCATTCCGGGGGCTGGTATCGCGGTGGAGCCCAACTCGGCGGGCGGAAATCCCCAACGCTCCACGACCACCAACGTTAACGGGGGATCGACCCAAGACAACGCCACGCGGATTGATGGCGCCTTGGACACCTATATCTGGTTGCCGGCGAACGTTGCTTACGTGCCCCCGGTGGACTCGATTCAAGAGGTCAACGTGGTCACGAATTCGTACGACGCCGAGCAGGGTGCGACGGCCGGCTCGGCGGCCATCAATGTGGTGACCAAGTCAGGCACCAACCAGTTTCACGGGGAAGCTTACGAGTTCCACGACGACAACGGGCTGCGGGCTCGGAACTTCTTCAACCCCGTGGGCTACCACAAACCCAAGGACATCATGAATCAATTCGGCGGAAACGTCGGCGGGCCGATCAAGAAGAACAAGCTCTTTTTCTTTGGAGACTTCGAGCGAACCGTGCGGCGGCAGTTCGCCTCTCGGACTGAAAGTATTCCGAATCCCGCTGCCATCTTTGATTCCAGCGGCAACGCCAACTTTTCCGAGGTGATTCCGGCAGGGACGAATTGCAACACCACACCCACAGTAGGCTGCATCTACGACCCGAACACGGGCAACGCCAACGGCACGGGCCGCACGGCTTTTGCGGGCAACATCATTCCCGCCGGCCGGATCGATCCCGCTGCCGCAAAGATGCTTTCGCTCATCGACACGTCGGGCTTTATCGCCAGCGGACTCACCACACCAGGGGGCTATGGCCAGCTTGCGAACAACTACTATGGCAGTCACCCGGCCGCATTCAACCGAAACACCATCGACACGAAGATCAACTATATCCCCAGCCAGAAGGCCGCGCTCTTCGGACGCTACAGCATCTCGCAAGCCGCTATCTTTGATACGATGATGCTCGGCCCGGCGGGCGGCGACTCGACCGGGGGAGGGCAGCCGGGTGAGGCCCCCTCGAGAATCCAGGCCACTGGGTTAGGGGGAACCTACTCGATATCCTCCAACACGCTGATTGATGTGAACGCCGGGTACACCCGCCAGCGGCTCGGCGCCCAAGGCACGGATATTGTCCTGGGTCAGTTCGGGATCAACACGCTGCACATTCCCGGCACGAACGGCTCCGACCCGGAGCAGGCAGGCATCCCAGCCTTCCAGTTCGGAAGCTTCTGGGGCAATCTTGGAAATGCCAACACCGGCAGCCCATTTCTATTTAGAGACAATACCTACGTGGCTAACACCAACCTCAGCAGCATCCACGGGAGGCATGATCTGCGGTTTGGCTTCGAATACACCCGCGACGACCTGAACCACTTCCAGCCCCAGGGCGGCGCCTTCCAGACCGCACGTGGCACTTTTAGGTTCCAGGGGCAGGTGACCGCTCTCAGTGCCACCGGCGCCCCAGCCGCCAACTACGTGAACAGCCTGGCTCAATTCCTGCTGGGCTTTCCCGATGAGGTGGGCAAAGCCGTTCAGAACACTGATCCCATCGGCATTCGCTGGAGGACGTTTGGGCTGTATGCGCGTGACCGCTGGCAGGCAACCCCCAAGCTGACGGTGAGTTACGGCTTGCGGTGGGAATTCTATCCGTTCGGCACCGCCGACCACGGAGGGCTGAAGTGGTTTGATCCCACGACCGGCAATATTTACATTGGCGGACACGGCAGCGTGCCCATCAACGACGGCGTTGACACCGGCCATGGGCAGTTTCTCCCGCGCCTGGGACTTGTCTACCGGCTGACCTCGAAGACGGTGGTACGCGCTGGCTATGGGATGAGCGCGGACAACAACAACTGGCGCTTCTTCCGCAACGATTACCCGAACACTACCAACTCCGATGTGCTTGGTCCCTCGCTGTACTACCCCGCGGCCAACCTTACGGGTGCGTCGTTTGAGACGCTGGCTCCCTATCCGAGCCTCACGGCGGGAATACCTGCCGTTGCGGTACCCAGCCTTAGTTCGGGAGTTGTGGAACTACCTAACAACGTGGGCTTGGGTGGTGATACGGTACCGAAGGACTTCCACCGCGGCTATTTCCACTCCTACAACCTGACGGTGCAGCACGACTTCGCGGGCTTTGTGGCGGAGGCGGCCTACGTCGGCACCCGCGGTATACGCGCCCTCACGAACCAAAACATCAACGCGGCGCCGGCGGGGGGTGGTACTGCCGGCCGTTACTTGAATGCCCTGGTGGGCGCCACCCTGAGCCCTAAGGTGACGTGGGCAGACATCAACAGCGCAATGCCTGATCAAAACACTTACTATGACGCGCTGCAAACCCGGATTACGCGCCGCTTGGGTAGCGGCAACACGGTCGGGTTCGTTTACACGTGGTCCAAGGCCATAGACGGCGAAGACAACGAGGAGTTGAATTCCCTGTTATGGCCGTACCCCACCTATTTAGGTCGAAACAAGGCGCTCGCCGGCTTTGACCGCACCTCCAATACGGAACTCTTTGGAGTGTACGATTTGCCCTTCGGCAAAACCAAGCGCTGGGCAACGTCCGGCATCGCGAACAAACTGGCGGGCGGCTGGGAATTTAACTGGCTGATGACCCGGGCGAGTGGCACGCCGCTCACGCTGACGGGCGGAGGGAGTTCGCTCAACGCTCCGGGAAATACCGAAACGGTCGATCAGGTTGGCGAGTCAAGCATCATGGGCGGCATCGGCCCCGCAACCGGACAAGCGGCGTGTGCTGCCACGAACCTGGCGTGTCACTATTTCGATCCCAGAGCGTTCACCGGGGTTCCAACGGGGCAGGTGCGTTTCGGCACGACCGGCCGCGACATCCTCCGGGGGCCGGGCATGTTCAACTTGGATGCCAGCCTCTTTCGCGACTTCAGGCTCACTGAGCGCTTCAAGTTGCAGATAAGGGCGGAAGCGTTCAGCCTGACGAACACGCCGCATTTTGCGAATCCGGGAACTTCCTGGTCGAGCGGCAGCACGTCTTTTGGGGTTATCACCTCGACGCTGAACCTTTCCGGTCAAATGGCGGGCAGCGGCGGCGAACGGTGGTTATGGCTCGCCGCGAAGGTGATCTTCTGATCGACGGTCGGGAATAGGTTCCGCGTCCGCACCAGCGCGGCGAGTGGGCTCTTCGCCCGGCAGAGACGCCAAACACTCTGCCGGGCGCGAGCCTGCTGCTGAGGTTTCTCCTTGTGGGGTCGAACGAAAACGGACGGGCTGACCGGCCAGTCCGTGGCGGCTTGGATGGAGGGTGGAGGTGTTTCTGGGCGCCGGTGGGGAAGCAGAGGTGGATTTGTGTTTAGGCGCTTCTGACCACGGAGCACACAGAGGGATCTTCGCAGCGCGCCAGGAAGATGGGAACCAGCGGTGCAGAGCGCAAGCCACGGCCGCAGTTCTAGGCTTCAGCACGATGGGCAACTCGGCCGTGTCCAATCCCTTTGTCTTTCGGGGCAATGAGTATACTTTTGCCGCGAACCGCAGTTGGATTAAAGGCTCCCACAACTTCCGTTTCAGGGAAACCCACTTTGCATTCAAGCCCTTGTTCTTAGCGAGGATAGCCGACGACCGCTATCCGTGATGTCAGAAAGGCAGCGCCGGGCGTAAGACCGAAGGGTGGGTTTGTTGTGCCCTGCAAGGGCACAAGATGGTAGTCCGTCGGCTGACGGGCAACGCCCCCGGAAAGCGCCACGCCGTTTACCGTTACTACCTCGGGCGCGTCGCTCAATGCCCCCGGCAACACGCAAACCGTCGACCAATTCAAGATCCACGTTGCCATTCGGGTGGGGCACCGGCATAATCTTCCGCTGGGATCCAACCGGCGGCTCAGGGGAGGGTACCTGCCGTGAAAACAGTTCAAAGCATCCTCAAGGGAATCTGCTGTCTAGCCCGGCGTGGGCCACGTCTCTGCCTTGCACTGGCTTTTGCGCTGGTAGGGCTTGCCACGCCAAGCCCAACTCAGATAGAGGCTCAGACTCGGGCCCAGGCTCAGGCCCCACTGGGTACGATCTCGGTCGAGGCAAAGCGGCTGGGCCGCCAGATTCCCAAGGATTTTGTCGGTCTGAGCCTCGAAGTCTCGACGGGAGGTCAAGGTGTGCCCGCCTTCAAAAAGGCTGAAGCCATGACGGGATCATCCCCGGCCCAGCCCATGGAGACACAATACGCGCTGGGACACGCGGGCGCTCCCAACGCAGCATTCTTCCAGTTCATGCGGAATCTGGGACCCGGGGTTCTCCGTCTGGGAGGAAATAGCCAGGATAATACCTGCTGGAATAAGCAGAAGGCTCCGCACCCCGAATGGTGCCAGGGAACCCTCAACGCCGGAGATCTTCAGCTTTTCTCTGAAGCTGCGGAATCAAGTGGATGGCATCTGATCCTGGGGTTGAATCTGAAGCAGAACGTTCCGGAGTGGGCTCTCGAGGAGGTCGTCCAGGGCATCGGGCGCGATATCAAGCCAGGCCAAATCTCAGAACTGGAGATCGGCAACGAGCCTGACCTTTTCAGCCGCGGGCCAGCCCGGCCCAGGGACTACTCGCCCGCGGGTCAGGTGGACGAGTTTCTCGGTTACGTCCATGCCTTCGCCCAAAACCCTATCGCCAAGCAGTACGCGGTGGCCGGCCCGGCGACCTGTTGCGGATGGCGTGATCCTAAGGATCTGGGCACGTTCATGGACGGCGTGAAGCCTTCGGGTCTGGCGCTGGTCACCGTGCACGAATATCCGACCACCACTTGCGGGGGCCGGACGGTGACCGTGGGTGAGCTCCTGGCGCCCGACTTGATGGCCCGGTTCCATAGCCAGGCAGAGCCACTGATCGCGGCAGCTCACCAGCGAAACCTGCCCATTGCTTTGGCGGAGACGAACTCCGCCTCTTGCGGAGGAATGCCAGGGGTCAGCGATGCATTCGCCTCGGCCCTGTGGGGGCTGGATTGGATGTTTTCCAACGCCGAGGACGGCTTCAGCGGCATCAATTTCCACATGAGCTATCGGCCCGGCGGGAGCTCCTACAATCCCCTCGATACCGCAGGATCTGAGGATGGCTCGCATCGCTGGCGCTACCACAACACCGCTGAGCCGCTCTACTACGCGATGTACATGTTCGCCAGAAATGCCGCGGGCGACTACCTGCTGCCGGCCTCGATCGAGACCAGCGCTAACATCCGTGCCTACGCCGTGACCCCCTGCTCGGGCTGCGCGATGAAGGTTTTTGTGATAAACAAGGACCTGAAGGCCAGCGGCAAGGTCCGCGTCCATATTGCGGGAAGAGTGAACACGGCCTCGCTGCTGTTTCTCGAGGCCGCGAGTCTGACTTCCCTGGCTTCGGAAGTGAAATATGGCGGGGTACAATTCGGCGCGGATGGTCGCCTGCCCGCCCCCGAGTCAACAAAGATCCGGCCGGAGGCGGGTGGGGATTACGTCTTCACTCTCCCGACCGCGGGCGTGGCAATGCTGACGATGGCCCCGCCAAAGTAGGGAGCCAAATGGAGAATAAACTATGAGGAATGAAATGATCCGCCTCTGCCTTTGCGTCACCAGGATCGTCGTGAAAGGACTGCTGGTCGGGGCGCTGGCTGTAGGATGCGGGGCTGCGGTCTTGGTTGCCGCTGCTTCTCAAGGGGGGAGGAAGACTCACGATGACTCGGTCATCCTCGATTCGACGGTTACACTCCTGCTGGGCCCCGAGGAGCCTTTGCCAATTGCGCAAGCGGCTGAAGATCTCGCAGGTGATTTTGAAAAAGTGCTGGGGAAGAAGCCAAGAATCGTACATCGCAGAGAGGACGCTGCACGTGTAACGATCCTGATTGGCTGTCGATCCAAGCTCCTGGAGGGAATGCCACCCACAAGTTTGAATCAGCCGGAGTCATTTTCGATTTCAGCGGCCACCGCTAACTGGAATTCCCAACAACCCACCAAGATCCTGTTGCTAGCCGGCGCTGACATGCGGGGGACGATCTTTGCCGTGTTCGAGTTTGCGGAAGAATATCTTGGCATCGATCCCTTGTATTACTGGACGGATCATCAGCCTGTCCGACGAACCCAGATTGTGCTTCCGGCGTCCTTGAACGAGAAGTTTCCGGCGCCTGTTTTCAAATACCGCGGCTTCTTCATCAACGACGAGGATTTACTGACCGGCTGGGCGCCTGGGGAAAAGGACAGCACGGGAGTTTCCCTCGAGGTCTGGAACAAGATTTTCGAGACTATCCTACGGCTCAAAGGGAACATGGTGGCGCCGGGCACATGGATTTTTTCCGACGAGCCGCAGATCAAGCTGGCCGGCCAGCGCGGTCTGATGGTGACCCAGCACCACGCCATCCCTTTGGGACTGAATGTGGCGCGCTGGCCGAAGGACGTTCCCTACAACTACACCACGCATCCGGAGATTCTCGAGCGGGCGTGGAAGAACGCCGTGCGGGAATACCCGCCCGGCTCGGAGGTGCTTTGGACCGTGGGCCTGCGCGGCCTCTCCGACATCACTTATGCCTCAATGGATTCGAGCGTTCAGGGCAACAATAAGGCGCTCGGCCAACTCATCAGCAAGGCGATCGCGGACCAGATGCAGATCGTCCGTTCCACCCACCCCGACGCCCAGTTCATCACCAGTCTCTGGATGGAAGGGGCAAGACTCGTGCAACAAGGGGATCTTACTATCCCCTCCGAAGTGAGCACCGTTTGGGCGGATGATGGTTACGGTTACCTTCAGGACAAGGGCGAGGCAACAAAAGGGCAGGGCGCTTATTATCATGTGGCGGTGATGAATGGACGCGCCAATCAGCTCACCGAGATGGTTCCGGTCGAGCGTGTTTTTTCCGAGTTGGGCCGATACATCAAGGCCGGGGCTACGCAATACCTGCTTCTCAATACCAGCGACATACGTCCGGTCCCGTTGACCATTCGAGCCGTGATGGACACCGCATGGAAGGGTCAGCCCTCCGGCGGACCGGAAGCCGCTGACGACTATATCCGAGGCTTTGCGCGCGCCGAGTTTGGCGCGCCGGCGGCTCTTAAGGTTGCGGAAGTGTACAAGGATTACTTCCAGGCGCCCGCCCATTTTGGTGAACCCGCGCGCGAGTACGGCGACCAGCTTTATCATACGGAAGCCCGGCGAATGATGCTAACCTATATGATCGCTCCCCCACTCTATGGCCTGCCCAGTCAGTCGCCAAAGTGGGTTCCACCCCACATCTTCGGGTATGGCGCGTACGAGAGACTGACGGACAGCGGGTGGCTGGGGGAAACCGTCCAGCAGGAGATTCGGCAATGCGGTGATGCCCAACCTCGATGGGATGCGGTGTGGAAAAGGGCCCTCGAGGCGGAGCCGCTCGTCGAGCCCCAACGCCGGCTGTTCTACCACGCCCACGTGCTGGCGATGATCGCGATCAACCGGGAAAGCAATCGCATGCTCCTCGAGGTCGCCAAGGGCATCCAGGAGGCGCAAGGTGGCGAGATGAGCCAAGCGCGCCAGTCCGTCGCGGCGGCCCTGAAAGCGTTCGACGGGATCGAGGCGGCGGAGACCGCTGCCGAATACGGCAAATGGAAAAACTGGTACCGGGGAGACTGGCTAACGGGCATTTACCGGACGCGCCAAATGGTGGAGGTGTTTTCGGAATTCCTCCGTGACCCACTCACCCACCTGCCGCCCCCGGTTTTCTGGGACGGCTGGGAAGCCTATTACCATATCATGCATTACGAGGGTAACCGCTCGGCAGAGGTGAACTGAGCGAAAGGAGAAGCACCCCATGAGTGCACAGTTGGATGCAGGGATGGAAAAGATGGTCTTCCGGAATACTAATGGGCGCCCGGGCCGTCATATTTCGGTCACGCCGGGCAACAGCACGAACCGGCACCTTTCCTACGGGCGCATCATCTTGGACCGCTCCACTCCGTCGGTGTCGTTTAGCAACGTCGGGCAAGAGACCGGTCTGATCTGCCTGGCCGGGAGCGGCACGGTTCAGGTGGATGGTGAGAGCTTTAAGTTTGCTCGATATGATTCCATTTACATACCCCGTGACAGCAAGATCGAGGTGCGCGCCGAAGCAGAAGCGGACCTCGCCGAATTCTCCGCCGACGTGGAAAGCCGTTACCCCCTTCGCTTCGTGCCTTATGAGGATGTCGCGAAGGATCCCGCGCTGAAGTTCACTGCCGGCGGCGCCGAGAACCTACGTCAGGTGAGTGTCTGTCTCGGGAAAAACGTCGAGGCAGGCCGCTTGCTGCTAGGCTTCACCACCTCCGAGCCGGGCAACTGGACGAGTTGGCCGCCGCACGAGCATGCAGCAATGCTCGAGGAAATGTACGTCTACTTCGACATGCCGCACCCGGCTTACGGTGTTCAACTCGTTTACGACAATGCCGAGTGCCCCGAACTGGTCACGGTGGTGCGGGAGGGCGATGCCGTCCTGATGCCGGCAGGGTATCACCCGAACGTTTCCGTGCCGGGGCATCGCATCAAGTATCTCTGGGCCATGGCTGCCCAGCGCGAGAAAGAGGACCGGCGTTACGGAGTGGCCAATATCGAGCCGGATTTCGGCGTGAGGAAAAACTGAGGCTCTCGAATGCGTATCGAACAATGGGAGCTTTTCAAGAAAGCCGCAAGATTGCAGCCCGTCGATCGCGTGCCCGTTTCCCTCATCATCGACAGCCCCTGGATGCCGGGGCACCTGGGCATCAAGCACGTTGAATATTACTTCGATCCTGAGGTGTGGTTCCAATCAAACCTCGGAATCATGAGGGAGTTTCCCGAAGTCATTGTGTTTCCGTCGTGGTGGGTGGAATATGGGATGGCGATAGAACCTTCCGCATTAGGCTGCAGGATACGCTTTTTCCAGGACCAAACACCCGTACAGATTCCCACTTTGCTCCGCCTGGAGGACCTGGATCAGTTTCCGGTTGTAGAACCCCAGCAGGATGGCCTCATGTGCGCCGCCCTCCACCGATACCGAACGCAGAGGGCGCGCATTCTCGAGGCAGGCTACATCATCCCCGTGGTGGCGGCGCGCGGTCCGCTCTGCTCGGCGGCATTCATGCGTGGGCTGACGCAACTCATGCTGGATATGACCGACAACCCAAGCGGGGTGCACAAGCTGATGTCCTTCACAACCGACGCCACGATCCGATGGCTTCGAGCCCAGGCGGAAGTCATCGGCAGCACCGTCGAAGGGGTTTTCATCCTCGATGATATCCCTGGTTTTCTGTCGCGCCCGCATTACTTGGAGTTCGCGCATCCCTACCTCAAGCAGGTTTTCGGTAGCTTTCCTCGAGCTTGGGTGAAGGTATACCATAACGATGCGAATATCGAACCGTTCCTGGAGGATCTGCCCGACGTCGGCTTCGATGTCCTGAATTTGACCTACAAGCTCGAACTTGAACATGTCAGGAAAAGGACGGGAGGGAAGATTTGCCTGATGGGGAACATCGCTCCGGTGGAAATCGCAACGCGCGGCGCCCCCCAAGAGGTCAAGAGCGCGGCGCTAAATCTGCTTCGGAAGGCGGGCCGCCAGGGGATCATTCTTTCTCTGGGGGGTGGGGTCAGCCCGGGAATGCCGGCGGCCAATATCATCGCTATGGCCGAGGCGGCAGGGGAGATCGGTTCGGGGTGAGGGATTCCGTTCAGATTCAGAGCAGTCGCTCATGCCCGGCGGCTGAAGGGCACCCAGAAACCATGAAATATCCGGGAGCGCGGGCATCCTGCCCGCACCCTGCGTGGAATTGCGGCGCGAAGTGCGGGCAGGATGCCCGCGCTCCCGGGTATTTTCAAAGCAGTCGGCAGGGGATTTGGCCGTATTATTACCAGCAAATGCCGCTATGGAGGCTGTATGCACGAACCATTTTCCAATATTAGCCGGCTGGGCCGGCGCGGGTTTCTTGGACTTGCCGGCGCCGCCGCCCTTCCCGCTTCGCTACGCCGCCGCAAGCGGGCGGGGAAAGCATTGTTCGCGCAGGATGTGCCGGCGGAGAGCGGCGGGTCGAGCGGCGGCTCAGGCGCCGGTTCCTCCCGGGGACTGCCACCCCTGAAAATCACCGAGGTTCGCGTGATCGTCACCTGCCCGGACCGCAATTACGTTCTGGTGAAAGTTGTCACCAGCGAGCCCGGCCTGTACGGCGTTGGCGATGCCACGCTCAACGGCAGGGAATTGGCGGTCGCGGAGGATCTCGAGAAACACATCGCCCCGCTGCTGGCCGGCCGGGATCCGGAGCAGATCGAGGACATCTGGCAATATCTTTACCGCGGGCCTTACTGGCGCGGTGGTCCCGTCCAAATGACCGCCCTCGCCGGCATTGACTTGGCGCTGTGGGACATCAAGGGCAAGCGCGCCAATATGCCGGTGTACCAGTTGCTGGGCGGCCGCACCAGGATCGGGGCCCTGGCTTATACTCACGCCAGTGGACGAGATTTCCAGGAAGTCGAAGACGTCGCCCGCCAGGCGCTGAAGCGGGGCTTCAAGTGCATTCGTGCCCAGGTGGCCATCCCCGGCCTGGAAGGAACCTACGGGACACCGGGAGACAAGACGCCTGAGGCGGCAGCCGGGCGCGTTGCGAATATGGCGGCACTTCCGCAGACCGAACTCTTCGAGCCTGGCCCCTACCTCCGCGTGGTGCCCCGACTTTTTGAGCATCTGCGCGCCAAGCTCGGCCCGGAGGTCGAACTCCTGCACGACTGCCACGAAAAACTCGACCCCATTCAGGCCGCGCGTCTTGCCCACGACCTCGAGCCCTACCACCTCTTCTTTCTTGAAGACTGCTTGCGCCCCGAATACAAGGAGAGCTTCCGTCTCATTCGCGAGCACTCCACCACTCCCCTCGCCATGGGAGAACTCTTCAACTCGCTTTGGGACTGCGTACCCCTCATCAAGGAGCAATTGATCGACTACATCCGCTGCGACCTGGGGCATATCGGGGGCATCACGGCGGGGCGCAAGGTGGCCGCCTTGGCCGAACCTTTTCAGGTCCGCACGGCCTGGCACGGCCCGGGCGATATCGGCCCGCCCACCCACGCCGCCAACGTACACGTCGACGTTTCGATTCCTAACTTCGGCATTCAGGAAATGGTTTTCTTCCCCGACGTAACCCGGGAAGTGATTTCGGGCGGCCCTGAGTTCAAGGATGGCTACATGAACGTCTCAGACGCGCCGGGGCTCGGCTGCGATGTGAACGAAGAGGCGGCGAAGAAGTACCCCTACCGCCGCTCCTATCTGCCCACGGCTCGCAGGAAGGACGGCAGCGTGCAGGACTGGTAGACGGCTCAATGAGATCCATGATGCGAGGCTTGTGGGTGGCGTTCGCGGTGCTGGCGTGCCTGGTTTGGGAATCCCAGGCGGTCGGGGCCAACCTGAAACTCTTCCTGAAGGATGGGACTTACCAGCTCGTTTCCAGCTACGAGGTGCACGGGGACAGGGTGCGTTATCGCAGCGTGGAGCGGGGAGAGTGGGAGGAGATCCCTCTATCGCTGGTGGACCTCGAGGCGACCAAACGAGCCCAGGAGGAAGAAAAGGCCATCCAGAAGAAAGAGCTCGAGGAGGGCCACGAGCTCGATCAGCAACGCTTCGATAAACCCGCCGAGAACGGATTCGAGATTGCCCCCGGCGTTCACCTGCCTCAGGAAGAAGGCGCTTATGCCTACGATGGAGAGCGCGTAATTCGCCTGATTCAATCTCCCGCTGAGGTCGTCACCGACAAGAAGCGGGTGGCGGGGGCCATTCCCGCGCCCTTGTTGAAAAGCTACGCGCTCGTCGAGTTGCCGGGCGCGGAAGCTGCGGTGCGGATTCAGCAGGCGCAGCCGACCTTCTACGTTCAGTCTTCACAAGGGCTGGGCGCCAAGCTGGAGGTGATTTCCCTGAAGGTGGTGAAAGAGTCGCGGGTAGTGGAAAGGGTCGAGGCCGGCCGGGGCGGCACGGGGAAGCCCTCCGAGCTTCATGCCGCAGTGCAGTTGGAGCGCACACAACTCGCGCCGGGGCTTTACCGCTTGAAGCCTCTCCACCCCCTCGACCCCGGAGAATACGCCCTGGGTGAGCTGGTCCAGCAGAAACTCGAATTGCAGCTTTGGGATTTCGGCCTCTTTGAGACCCCGAGCAAGAAGAAGACCGCCCCCTCCCCGCCCCCGTCGGATGAACCCGCCGGCCCGCTGTCGAATTGACCTGCCCCTGTCATTCTGAGCGAGGCAGAACTGAATCAATAGCCCTCTCCCCTGGGGAGAGGGCAGGCCCACGTTTCGGGAGAGGCAGGCCCACTTAAGGCGGACTCCTCCGGATGACAGCGCGGGGCAAGCCAGCCCTAGACAATATCCTCGCGCCCCTCATCCCACTGCACGGCGCGGCCGCGGCGGTACGAAGTGATGGCCATCTGGCAAGTGATGGCGGAGCGGAATCCGATATCGAAAGGGCAATTAGGTTCTTTGCGGCTGCGCACGCAGTCGAAGAAGTTCTGCATGTGAGCTTGGGTCATGTGTGTGTCCCCGACGCCCACAATGTCGGGAGCGGCAGCGGAAGATTGGCCCGCGCTTTCGGAACTTCGGTAACCCTGGGGAACGTAGCGAACTTCGTCTAATTCCTTACAAAGAATGGTGCCCTTGTTGCCGAGCAGCAGGTCATCACCCTCGCCATAGAAATTGTTGCCAAACATCGAATTCCAGGTGAAGAAGATCTTCTCGGGTTGCTCCATGCTGGCGTCCATGGTATCCGGGACCTGCATCAAGGGTGAGAGATAGTTGGCGCCCGTCATGGTTACGCGGCGGGGGATTCTCAAGTCCAGCACTTTGTACCAAAATCCCACCTGATGGACCATGTTCTCGAAAACGTTCCCGCCGGAGTAGTCCCAATAGAAGCGCCAGTTCATGTAACGCTGGGGATCGAAGGGATACGGCTCCGCCTCGCCCTCGAAGGCTTTCCAATCGAGGTGCCGGGTGTCGCAGTCGGGAGGAATCTGGCGCAGCCAGCCGCCGTAGGGGGCATTGCGATAGTGGTGCGTGTGAAGAGCGGTGATGACGCCCATACGCTCGGGCGTCGCCAACTCGCGCGCCTTCGTGAACGCCGGGCCGCTGGTGGATTGAATCCCTATCTGCACCACGCGCCCCGAGCCCTCGAACGCCTTGCGCATGCGCCGGGCGTGGTCGGGATTAAAGGCCATGGTCTTTTCCTGGTAGACGTCCTTGCCGGCCTGGAGGGCGGGAACGAAATTGAGCGCGTGCTGGTGCTGGGGCGTGGCGATGAGGACAGCGTCGATACTCTTGTCGTCGAGAAGCTTCCGGAAGTCCTGATAGGTTTTGACACCGGGAGCGATTTGGAGCGCTTGGTCCAGGCGGCGCGTGTAGAGGTCGCCGACCGCGACGGCTTCGACGTTCGTGCAGGCCAGCGCGGCCTTGAAGATTTCCTGCCCGCGGCCTCCGGCCCCGATGAGGCCGAAGCGGACGCGGTCGTTCGCCCCCAGCACGCGGCCGGCGGGCGCAAGAGTGTAAGCGGCGTAAGCCGCTGTTCCGGCGGTGACCTGCTTCACAAAGGTGCGGCGAGTGAGCATTATTCTTCTCCTTAGAATTACACAGTGGAGTATTGCTTGTTTAGTGCCTTAATCCTGGCGAGAAGCTTGAGCACGCCCGTCTTGGGGTCTTCCTCGCCTTCGTACTCGGCGGAGGTGAACCCCTTGTATCCGCCCTGCGCGAACAGTTTCCAAACCCGCTCGAGGTCGAGAGGCTTTCTGGCTTCGCCGTAGAAATCGCGGATATGCGTGTGAGTGGCGTAGGGAATGCAGGCCTCGATCTGGGTGTAAGGATCCTCCTGGAAATTGCTGATGTCCAGGTTGCATCCGGCGTAGGGCGAATCCACGCGGCGCAGGATTTCGAGGATGTTGGCCGCCTTGGAAGTAATCCCGCCGTGGCTTTCGATGCCCAGGGTGATCCCTTTCGCCGCCGCGTAATCGCAGGCGGGCTTCATGGTCTCCACCACCCACTGGATGCCCTGTTCGTCGCTCGCGCCTTTGGGAACTTCGCCGCCAAACACGCGCAAGTGGGATGCCCCGAGCAGCTCAGTGGCCTCGAGCCATTTCTTGATTTTGTCGATTTCCGCGTCGCGCTTGCCTGGGTCAGGCTGGCACATGTTGGTGCCGATCGCCGCGCCCGAAAACGGGACGCCGTTGCGGAAGGCCAGACGCCGCAATCCCAGAAGGTATGACGGCTCGGTGGATTTCAAGTAGTAGGTGGTCATGTCCACGCCGTCGATCTCGAGCTCGACGGCCTCGCGGATGAAGTCTTCCATGGTCATGGGGCCATTCTGGAGATACTTGCGGTAGGAGTAGGCGCAGCAGCCTGAGAGCAGCCTGGGGTGGCCGGGAGAATTCCTGATGAGCTCCGGGGGTCGGCCCTGGAGCGCGGCTGCGCCAAAAGATAATGACGCCGCGGTGAGGCCCGCGGTCTTCAGAAAATCTCGACGATCAATGGGGTTGCTCATGGTGTCTCCTGGGGATACAGCGGGGATTTGCATGTTGTGCTCCCGTGCAGTTGGGAGTATACGCCAAGCCACTTCGCTTTGCACGGCGAGAGCTTGGTGCTCGGTCCAATTGCCGATTTTCGATTGTCGATTGCAGATTGCTGACCGACATTGGAAGGAATTGCCATACGACTTTTTTCAATCATCAATCGTCAATCATCAATTGTCAATCAGCCCGCCGCGGCGGGGCAATGCCCCCCCGGTCTTTGGTTGCCGCGAAGGGCCGCGCTGTACCACTAGTGTTCATCTTCTTCTCGCGCCGCGAAGATTCTTCCTGCTGTGCGTCCTGTCTCCGTGTCCTCCGTGGTCAGAAGAGCTTCAACACGGAGGTCACTGAGAGGCTCAGTGTGCTCTGTGTCAAAACTTGAGAGGCACGGAGGATTTCACCACAGAGGTCACGGAGAAGAGCGGATGCGGTACACCACCGGGCAACCTGCCTGAGGAAATGCGCCGTCGACTTACTTCCTAAATGGCGGCGGCTTCGATCGGCTGCACGTCGCGCGCGATCCTGTCCGCCAGCTCGTCTTCCGCGACTTCCAGGTCATAGCGAACCTGGAGATTCATCCAGAAAACCGCCGTGGTGTTGAAATAGCGCCCCATGCGCAGGGCCGTATCGGTGGTGATGGCACGGCGCTCGTGCACAATCTCCGCGATGCGGGTGACGGGCACGCGCAAGTCCAACGCCAACTTGTTCATGCTGAGGCCGAGCGGCTTCATGAATTCCTCGCGGAGAATCTCGCCGGGGTGTACGGGCTTCAGTTTCTTGGCCATCCTGTCCTCCTAATGGTAGTCCGTGATTTCGACGTCGTAGGCGTCGCCCTCGCGCCAGTTAAAACAGATCCGCCACTGGTCGTTGATCCGAATGCTATATTGTCCTTCGCGGTCCCCGCGCAGCCGCTCCAGCCTGCTGCCGGGAAGCACCCCGAGAACTCGTAGATCATTCGCCGCGTCGAGCATATCCAGCTTCCGAAGCGCGGAGCGGTCGATGGTCCGAAACTCCGGGCTGGGCTCGCGATGAAAGTGCCGCTCAGTGTCGTCGCACCGGAAGGACTTGATCACGTCAGCAGTCTATAACGTCTGGCGTTAAATGTCAACAAGTATAGAAGCGCGAACAAGGGAAGCTGGCATGTAAAACCGCCTCTATATCATGACGTGCTAAAACTGGGACGGATCGCCCGTCAGCGTTGATCTCGAACCGCAGCGATGCTGGGATTGGTCTGATACCCAAGTGCTGAGAAGCTGGAAGGCAGGTCCTGCCCCCCCCCACTTTGCTCAATCAGTGGGAGAGGCTGTTGCAGCCACAACCGGGGCCTCCCCCAGCCCTAGGCGCTTTTGTAGGGCCGGGGCTTGCCGCGGCCTCGCCAGGTCCGCCTAAATCGAGCGGTCCATGACACTGGCTTGCCCAGCGACGGGCGCCCCAACCACCCCCTGGCCCCCTGCTTAACGAAAGAGCGGGACGCCCCAAAACAGAAGGAGACGGGTGGCCAAAATCGACCAGCAGTGGTTGATTCCAGCCAGGGGCAGGCAATCCTCGCGACAAGACAAACAAACCAAGTCCCCTTTTTTCAAAGAGGTAGCGGATGCACGGAGTTTGGAAAGGAAGATGCCTTAGCATGGGGTGAAACATGAGGGGGGAATTTGACGATGAGAAGAATACCAACCAAGCCGCTTCGGACTATCGCTTACGGCGCCATGCTGAGTTTGCTGGCCGCCTCGGTCGCTGCGTTTGCGCAAGAGCCGGCCAGTAATCCGCCGCCGAGTTCAGCGCCTAGCCCTGGATGGCACAGTTTCTCCAACCCGCCCAACCCGCAGGCTAACTACCCGCAGGCCAACTACCCGCCGGCTAACGATCCCTCGGCCAATAACTACCCACCTGGCCAAACGGTTCCGTCGCGTTTGAAGCTTCCGGCAGGCACGTTTGTGACGGTGCGAATAGACCAGATGCTTTCTTCGGACAAGAATCAGGCCGGCGATGGGTTCTCCGCGACTTTGACGCGGCCGCTGGTGGCCGACGGCGTGGTGGTAGCGCAGCGGGGCCAAATTCTCGGCGGCCACGTGGCCGAAGCGGAGAAAGCCGGCCGGGTCAAGGGCGTTTCTCGGCTGGCAGTCCAATTAACCGATTTGACCCTGGTAGATGGCCAACAGGTGCCCATTGAAACAGAGCTGACTAACCTGACCGGCCCCACCTCGAAAGCTCGCGACGCTGGCGCCATTGTGGGAACTACCGCCACAGGCGCGGCGGTGGGCGCTGCCGCGGACTTGGGTGTGGGCGCCGCCATTGGCGCTGGGGCGGGTGTAATTGTGGGAACTGTGGGCGTGCTCTTGACGCGCGGCCGTCCGACCGTAATCTATCCGGAGTCGGTGTTAACATTCCGGCTCGCGGAGCCGGTCACCATTTTCACCGACCACGCGCCACAGGCCTTCCAATTTGCCGGCGCCAACGTATACAACCGCGCTCCTAACGCGCAGGGCCCGCCGCCTTCTTCCGGCTGGACTTGCAAAGGGTACGGGTACGGCTGGCCCCTTCTGGCTGCACCACCCTACAATTATTATCCTTACGCTTACCCCTACGCTTACCCTTATCCTTGGGCAGTAGGCGTCGGGTTGTGGTACGGGCCGGGTTTCTATTATGGGCGTGGATTCTACGGCCGGGGCTTCGGGTATCGCCGGTAATGAAGTCGAGAAGTCGAGGAGTTGAGAAGTCGAGAAGTCGAGAGTCAAAAGTCAAGAGTCGAGGGATCACGGTGTTAGCTTGTGGGTCGCGGAGATTCCTATTCACAAGGTGGCCAACGAGCAGGAGTCGAAGGGCCAGTCACAAGGTCAAACCTTCCGACTCTTGACTTTCGACTCTCGACTTCTCGACTTCTCGACTGCCCTTCAAAGCCCCAAATGCAGCGCCAGGCCTAACGCCAGTGCGCCCGCCACGCTGGTGCCCGCAAAGTTCACCATGCCATTTGTGACGAGACCTCGCCGCTGAATCGTGGCGCCCAGGAAGCTATCGAACAGGTTGCCCGCGGCGGCGGCGCCAAGCGCGATGGCGGGGCCTGCGAACTTGTACGGCCCACACAACCCTAATCCAAGACCCAGCCCCATTATGATGGCTGAGGCCGCAAATCCGGCCGCCGTGCCGGCGAGAGAAATTCCCCCATTTTCACCGGCCGGAACAAGCTTGAAGGTCGTAATCAGGTAAGCGCGGTCGGAAGCCCACTGGCCGATTTCGCTCGAGACCGTGTCGCCGGCAGCCTCTCCCAGCGCTGCCACCAAGGCAATGAGGAAAGCAGCTTCGTGATGGGTTGTAATCACCAGGAGGGCGAAAAACGCTGCCGCGAGAAGATTGGCCAGCGCCTCGCGCCAGCTTCGTGCCCCTCCCCGGCGCTCGGCTACGCCACGGGCCGATTTCTTTGCAAAGCCGAGGCGCGTCGCAAACGAACCCAGCAGAACAAACGCGAAAAGGAGAAGGAAGCTCTTGTAACCGTAGCCGAGATAGATCGCGGTTCCGAGCAAAAAGCCGCAGACTGCGCCGGAGCGCGATGCTGCTTTGAGCGCGCCGGCCAACAATGCGAATCCCAAATTCACGGCAATCGCCAGGAGCAGGCGGCGGCCGAGATAAGGCAGATTACTATCGAGCGCGGAACGCTCCACCAGAAACGCGCAAAACATGAAAGCGCTTGTGACCAGCGGCACCGTGATGTTGTCGTCCAAAGCGATAGGAAGACTTTCAGTCACCGCCCCAAGTAAGGCGGCGGCAGTGCAGACTATTAGGGTCTTCTGCGGGGGAATATCCGGGGCGATCCAGCGGGTGAGGAGGTACGCGCCCACCGTTCCCGCAACCACGAAGCTGAGAGAACCAGCCCAAGTCTTCTCTCTGTTCCAGGGGAGTGTAGCGGCGAGTTTACCTCGCCACCAAGAAGGAGCGGCGATTTTGCATCGCCACGACTGAGGCCAGGTCACCTGCTGGCTTGAGGGAAGTGTAGCGGCGATTTTATATCGCCACTCTCCGACCACACTCGCCATGCCGTCGCCCAGCGCCATGATGGCCCAGGCTGCGGCCGCAATGTGCAGGTATTTACGGTAAAGGACAACGAGCGCCAATACGGAAATGGGATACAAGATAACCCCAGTCCGCCACGGGGCAGGGGACGCCGCGTATGGATGTCCCGCCGGAATGGGAGTTCCCCCTCCTTCGTTAAGGAGGGGGCCGGGGAGTGGTTGAGGGAGCCCCGGGGTAGCCGCGCCCATGCCTTGAGCGCCGCCTGAGCGTTTGCTGACGTCAATATCCAGCCAGGGCAGGATGAGAGCGTCGAACAGCAGGAGCAGGAGGGCGCAGCCTGCGGCTTGTTTCCAAGTGACAAGAGGGAACAGAAAAGCGAACAGAAGCGACGCCATAAACAACCGCTTCCGCGCGGAGAAGAGCGGCTGGCGCGCTCTCGAATCATCGTGCGTTTGCGTCGCCGCATTCACAACCACGCCGCTCAAAGTCGCCGTCCTTCATTCACCATTTCACGCACGCTCATGGTGTCGGGCTTCACGCGCTTGCGCAGTGCCCGCATGCCCTGGACAATCTCTTCGTGCGTCAGCTTCGCGCCCGCTTCCCCCCACAGGCACCAGCATCGCCGCCGGAACGCCGTGCCTTGTAATCGTGATCCTTTCGCCTCTCGCCACCCGGTCGAGCAGAGCCGAAAGGTGTGTCTTCGCGTCAAACGCGCCGATCGTTTTCATGTGTCACCATAAAACCGGTTTCAACTAGTTGGTTCTAACCTGAACCCGCCTTTTCGTCAAGATTTCTGTCCGTCCGGTGCTGTCCTAATATGGCATGCAGGGCCGGGGCTTGCCCCAGAGCTGTCCAGATTAGCAGCACACTTCGGTGCCCAGAGCGGCTCTGCCGCCCCGACTTGCGGAAAGCCTCTGGCTTTCCGGAAGTCGGGGCGGCGGAGCCGCTCGCCGTCGCCGACAAGATGGAGCGTAATTTGGACAAGCGTGGGGCTTGCCCCGGCCAGGCCGTTCCGCCACCGCGGGAGGCGGCCCTACAGTCGTCCTGAATAGTCGTACTGAATAGTCGTACTGGACTCAGAGCTGTTTCTCGCATAGAATCCGCGCCACAGACTTTGCTGGGAGGCACTCATATGGCAGACGAAGCAATCACCCGCAGGAGATTCATGGGGAGCACGGCGGCGGTAGGCCTGGGCGTGCTCGCGCATCCCACCTTCAGAGCCAGAGTGTTCGGGGCCAACGACCGTCTGGTGATGGGCATCATCGGCGCGGGCGGCATGGGTCGCGGTCACATGGAGAATTTCAAGGACCAAGGCGTGGAGTGGGGCGCGGTCTGCGACGTGTACGGTGTGAATCTGGACGCCGGGCTCGAGATCGCCGGGGCGCAAGCCACGGGCTACGCCGACCATCGCAAGCTGCTGGAACGCAAAGATATTGATGCCGTGCTCATTGCCACGCCGGAGCACTGGCATCACGACCACCTGGTGGACACGCTGCGCGCCGGCAAAGACGCCTATTGCGAGAAACCTATGTCCTGGTCCATCGAGCAAGGGGCCAGCATGGTGGCCGAGGTGCGCAAGACCGATCGCATCGTGCAAATCGGAATGCAGAGGCGGAGTTCGCCGATCGTGCACGAGTGCAAGCGACTCATCGACGATGGGGCGCTGGGTGAAATCAACTTGGTGCGCGCCGAGTGGTATTGGAACGTCAGCCTGCGGCCGAAGTCCGTGCTCGAGAGCAAACTCGACTGGGAGCGCTTCGAAGGGCCGGCGCCCAAGCACCCTTTTGATGTTTACCGGTTTCGCTACTGGCGCTATTTTTGGGACTACTCCGGCGGGAACATGACCGATCAAGGAACACACTTGATCGACGTGATCCAGTGGTTCACGGATTCCTCGCGGCCCACGGCCGCGCAATGTTACGGTGAAGTCTATAAGTTGAAGCCCTCGGAAACGCCGGACACTTTCTGCGCCATCTTCGAATATCCGAAGTTCACCTGCACCTGGACCCTGACCTATACCAATTCTTTCCAGAATGGCTGGGGCATCGTTTTCCAAGGGCAAAAGGGAACTTTGGAGCTTTGCGAGGACGGCTACAGGCTGTATCAGGAGCCCTGGGCAGGGACGCGCTGGGTGCGGCCCGAGCCGGTGAAAGAAAGACTGCCCGGCGGAGTGACCCGGACCATTCCCCACATCCAGAACTTCCTGGAATGCGTGCGGTCGCGCAAACAGCCTAACGCCCCCGTCGAGATCGGATATCAGGCAGTGCGCACGCTGCATCTCGCCAACATCGCCCAGCGCAGAAGGGCAGTGACGAGTGACGAGTGACGAGCGAGAAGAAGCTGTCAGCTATCAGCCGTCAGCTATCAGCCCCTGGAATCATTCCGTTCGCTTTTTGCTGATTGCTGAAGGCTGAAAGCTGAGGGCTGAAGTGCAGGAGACAGAAGAGCAGGGGAGAGGTTACAATCCAAGTGTCACGCGATTCGCATACAATATGAAGGGCGCTCGTATGCTCCATGGGAAGTTTCAGGTGTTAGGGAGACCGTGGAGAGATGAGGAGGTAATTATATGGCCGGATTCTGCACAAAGTGTGGTTCAGCGTTAGGAGACGACATTCGGTTTTGCTTGCAGTGCGGCACGCCTGTTGCCTCGCCGCCCGCGGCCGCGCAAGCGCCTGCGCCCGGAGCGCCTGCCGGGGTCCAGGCAGCAGGGGCCGTGCCTGTCACTGCGCCCGCCAAATCGGGAAATACCGCACTGAAAATCATTGTCGGGTTGCTGGCGTTCTTTGCTCTGGTCACGGTTCTGGTAATTGGGAGTTGTGTCTATGGAGTTTACCGGGTGCGGAAGAAAACCAGGGAACTGTCCCAAACCTACCATTACGACATGGCGCAGAGCGCGACTTCGGGGCGTGCAGCTAACGCGCGCGACGTGTGTTCACTGGTTACCAAAGAAGAGGTGGGCGAAGCGCTGGGAACAACGATCTCCGAGGTCAGCGGGGGGACCTCGAACTGTCGATATACGTCCTCCGCGGGTAATAACCAGGCCCTGGACGTTTCCGTGACGTGGCAGGGTGCCGCGTTGGCCATGAAGTTCGCGGGGGCGGCCTTGAAGGGCACGGCGGGAGGCCAGGAATTCTTCCAGCCGGTTGCGGGACTCGGTGATGAAGCCTACATCGCACCCATGGGCACGACGTTGATGTTCCGGAAGGGCGACGTGTTGGTCAACCTCCAGTTGCACATGGTTGGAGACAACGTGGAGGCGGTCAAGGCCATCGCCCAGAAGATCGTTGCGAGGTTGTAGTGAATCTGCTTTTACGCTGGGTGGTGAGCAGCCTCTCGTTGTTCGTGGCCGCCTGGCTGGTGCCGGGCATCCACGCGGAGAAGAATAGCTGGACCTTATTCGCGGTGATGGCGATCATTTTGGGCTTGGTGAACGCGATTGTGCGGCCGCTGCTGAAACTGTTGTCGTGCCCGCTGGTGATCCTCACCCTGGGCCTGTTCGTCCTGGTGATCAACGGAATTACCTTGTGGCTGGCTTCCTATATGGCGGTCAACTGGTTTCACGTGGGGTTTTACGTGGACGGTTTCTGGGCGGCATTCTTGGGCGCCTTGGTGGTCAGCATCGTCTCTATGGTCCTCACGGCGATGCTCAGGGACGAGCGGCAAAGACAGTAACAAGCGACGAGTGACGAGTACAACATCGAAAAGAAGGGAGTTAATTGCTATGACAGGACCCGTGAAGCGGTTGTTGTTCTGGTCACCGAGGGTGCTGTGCATCGCGTTTGCTTTATTCGTGAGCTTGTTTGCCCTCGATGTCTTTAACGAAGGCCTCGGCTTATGGAAGACCATCCTTGCGCTCTCCATACATCTCATTCCGACTGCCTTCATTGTGGTCGTGCTTGCCGTTTCCTGGCGTTGGGAGTGGGTTGGGGGAATCCTCTTTATTGCTGTGGGGATACTCTATCTGATGAATAAACGGGTCTGGCATCATCCCGACTGGATCGTTGTGATATCCGGGCCCTTATTCCTTGTGGGCGCGCTCTTCCTCCTTGGTTGGCTGAAGAGGGCGGAGATTCGAGCCTAACGGCAGTGACCCGCCGAGGCGGGACGAGTGACGAGTGAGGAGCAAGAGCTGGAGGAGACTGGCCATGGAGACTTACTATCATCCCGGAGATCTGCCTAAATTTGCCGAGGTTGGGGCAGGGAACAAAGAACTCTGGGAGAAGTTCCAGAGCTATTACGCCGCTGTCTTTGCGGAAGGCGCTCTGACCGAACGAGAAAAAGCCCTCATCGCTCTGGGAGTGGCGCATGCCGTGCAATGTCCTTATTGCATTGACGCTTACTCGCAAGCCTGCTTGGAAAAGGGCTCCAACATTGAGGAAATGACGGAGGCAGTACACGTCGCCTGCGCTATACGGGGCGGCGCCTCACTGGTGCACGGGGTTCAGATGCGCAACGTGGTGGGAAAGCTCTCAATGTAAACAGCAAACATGGGACTCAGTTTGAAATCACGCGCCAGCCCTTTGGCTGAGACTTCCGAGCAGTTGCGCATTCTCGGCCAGGCGAATGGCATTCCACCGTTTGGGGAAAAGATGCGCGCGGCGGGGCTCGATCCGCTTCGCGCCATGGGCATAACGGTCTTTCAGATTAACGTCGGGAAGCTATGCAACCAGACCTGTCATCACTGCCACGTGGACGCGGGGCCTGACCGCAAAGAAGTGATGACGCGCGAGACTGCTGAGCTTTGCATTCGCGCCCTGGCGATGACGGGAATTCCGAATGTGGACCTCACCGGCGGGGCGCCGGAGTTGAACCCGAACTTCCGCTGGCTTGTGGAGCAGGCGGTGGCGCTGGGTCGCCATGTGATCGACCGCTGCAACTTGAGCGTGCTTCTCCTGGCGGGCCAAGCTGACTTGGCCAATTTCCTGGCTCAGAACAGAGTGGAGGTAATCGCTTCACTCCCCCATTTTCGAGAAGCTCAGACGGACGCTCAGCGGGGCAATGGTGTGTTCGCCAAATCCATCTCCGCGCTGCGCAAGCTGAACGAATTGGGTTACGGTCAGCCAGGGTCCGGTTTGGTTCTCAACCTGGTCCATAACCCCGTGGGAGCTTTTCTCCCGCCCAAGCAACAGGGAATGGAGGCGCAGTTCCGTCGCGAACTCGAGCGGCGTCACGGTGTGGTGTTCAACAACCTTTACACTATCACCAACATGCCCATCGGCCGCTTTCTGGAGTTTCTCCAGGCAAGCGGGAACTACGAAGGTTATATGCAGAGGTTGGTTAGTGCCTTTAATCCCGTCGCGGCCGCCGGAGTGATGTGCCGGTACACCCTCTCGGTTGGCTGGGACGGCACTCTTTACGACTGCGACTTCAACCAGATGCTCGCTCTGCCCTTGGGTTTCGACTCGCCCCACCACGTGGGGAACTTTGATGCGGTGCTCCTTTATGAACGGCGTATTACCACTCGCAACCATTGCTACGGCTGTACTGCCGGCCCTGGCTCTTCATGCGCTGGAAGCATAACTTAATCTTCGGGCCAATCCGGAGAAACTACGAGGCTTGGTGGTGGTGTCATTGGCGAGACGGGGGCGCTCGATGTCGCAGTCATTCCCGCGAAAGCGGGAATCTACTCGAAGAACTTTCAGAAATGTGCGGTCGACGGAGTGGATTCCCGCTTTCGCGGGAATGACGGGCGTTTCGCAAGGGGTCCTGCCGAAATGACACCGTCATGGGAGGCTTTCATGAGATCTTGGTCACGAGGATTTCACGCTATTCTATTCAGTTTGGGCACAATTCTAGTTCTGGGTTTATCTTCCTCAGGAGCGGAAAAGAAAGTGACGACGCAAAAGGAAGCGGAAGAAGCAAAGAAATTCATAGAGTCGGCGGAGGCAAAGCTGCTCGAGGTCAACGTGGAGGCCGGCCGCGCGGACTGGGTAAAGGATACTTACATCACTGAGGATACGGAGATTCTCGCGGCTAAAGCCGATGAGCGCGCTATCAACGCCACGGTAGAGCTGGCCAAGCAAGCGACGCGCTTCGACCACATGAAACTGCCCGAGGATGTGGCTCGCAAGATGAAACTGCTGAAGCTCTCGCTGACGCTGGCGACACCCTCGGACCCCAAAGAAAGCGCGGAGTTGACGCAGATTGTCTCCTCCTTGGAAGGGACCTACGGCAAGGGCAAGTGGTGCCCGCCCGGCAAAGACAAGTGCCTGGACATCGAGGATATAACCCGCGTGATGGCCAGCAGCCGCGACCCGAACGAACTGCGGGATGCCTGGGTTGGCTGGCACGCCATTTCCCGTCCCATGCGGCCGAACTTCGTCCGCTACGTCGAGCTCGCCAACAAGGGGGCGCGAGAACTAGGCTTCAAAGATGATGGAGCCATGTGGCGCTCGAAATACGACATGCCGTCGGACGAGTTCGCGCAGGAACTCGACCGGCTTTGGGAACAGGTCCACCCCCTCTACGTAGCCCTGCATGCCTACGTCAGAAACAAGCTGAGGGAGAAGTACGGCGACGCGGTAGTTCCGGCCCACGGCCCCATTCCCGCCCACCTGCTGGGCAACTTGTGGGCCCAGGAGTGGGGGAGTATCTACCCGCTGGTGGCTCCGCAAAACGCCGACCCGGGCTACGATCTCACCGCCATCCTGAAAAGCCGCAACATGGACGCCAAGCAAATGGTGCGCTACGGGGAACGCTTTTTCACTTCCTTGGGTTTTGCGCCCTTGCCTGAAACTTTCTGGCAGCGGTCGCTTTTCCTCAAGCCCCAGGACCGCGACGTGGTCTGCCACCCCAGCGCCTGGGATGTGGATTTCGTCACCGACTTGCGCGTGAAGATGTGCATTGACATCACGGGCGAATACTTCGCCACCATCCACCACGAGCTGGGCCACAACTTCTACCAGCGCGCTTATAACCACCAGCCCTTCCTGTTCCGCGACAGCGCCAACGACGGCTTCCACGAGGCGGTGGGTGACACCATTGCGCTTTCCGTAACCCCCGAATACCTAGTCCAAATCGGCCTGCTCGACAAGGCGCCGGACTCCTCGAAAGACATCGGCTTCCTGCTCAACAAAGCGCTGGAGAAAATCGCCTTCCTACCCTTTGGCCTGCTGATCGATCAGTGGCGTTGGAAGGTCTTCTCCGGCGAAATACCGCCGGAGAAGTACAACCAGACATGGTGGGAACTGAAGCTGAAATACCAGGGCGTGGCTCCTCCAGTAGAAAGAAGCGAGGAGGATTTCGATCCCGGCGCCAAGTATCACGTGGCCGCCAACGTTCCTTACATGCGCTACTTCCTCGCCGACATTCTGCAATTCCAATTTCATCGCGCGCTGGCCCAGGCGGCGGGGTGCAAAGGGCCGCTGCACCGGTGCTCGATTTACGGTAACAAGGAAGCCGGCAAGCGCCTGAACGCGATGCTCGAGATGGGATTGAGCCGCCCGTGGCCCGACGCCCTCGAGGCCATCACGGGCCAGCGGCAAATGGACGCTACCGCCATTCGCGATTACTTTGCCCCGCTCGAGAAATGGCTCAACGAGCAGAACCAGGGGAAGCCGGTAGGCTGGTAGCGGGCCGCCTGTCATTCTGAGCGAGGACAGCCCAAGACCGCTATCCGTGATGCCAGAAACGGACCGCATCGCAAAGTGGGTCCGCCCCCTCCCCGCAGAGAGGGTATGCCCTCTCCCCAAGGGAGAGGGGTATATTTCCGAATGACAGTATTGACGGCTGACTAAATGAAGTGCTTTATGCGCGGCCAGACTTGCTGCAAGGTCACTTTGGGTCGGCGGCACAGGAACACCGGCAAGTCTGTCTCGAAAGGTCTGGCGTATTCGCTGACCACGGTGGCTGCCTGCTGCACCTCATTGTACATCTTCTGATAACCCTCTATGTTGCCCCCCACAACGATCAACACCTCCCCGGGCTTATCTCCCGGCCCCCAAATCCAATAGTTATTGTGGCTGCTGATGGCGTGGGGGAGGCCGTACTTCTTACCGAAGAAGTCGATGGCGCCGGCTTCGCCATAGTTGCTGGCACCAATCACGCACTTCTGCTTCTCTTCAGGCGAAAGGCTGTCGTAAACCTTGGCCACGGTGGCCACCATGTTCTCCCAACCGAACATGTCCGCGTACTGCTGCGGCAATTTTCCTTGTTTACCTTTCTCTTCCGTGGCCGGTTTAGTTCCCATGAAATCCTGGTACTTGAGGTAGGTTTCAACGGGGAGGACGGGGAGAACATAGGGAGCCGTTGCGGTCCCGCCCGCCACCAAGAGAACAAAACTCACGGGCCTAATCCAGTTCCAATTCCGCAGCCGGATGAAGGCCTCAATCGCCACAGCCCCTCCGGCGAAAAGAAAAAGGTAGGCGGGAGAGAGGTAATAGGGTTTGGCCCTGGTCAGCAGGAAAAGCGCGAGGATGGAAACGTAAACCCAGCCGAACAGGCGGAAGGGCTTACCCGCTTTGGCCAGAAAGAAGAAGGCCAGCCCGGCAAGCCAGATCGGCACAGTGAAAGGATGCATTCCCACTATGCTACCGGCCATGAACTCGAGAGGAGTCTGGGGAAGGTTTTTCATCACAGTGGCATTGTGGATGAACTCGAGGGTGGGGAAGCCATAATGAATCTCCCAGAGGATGTGCGGCAGGAAAATGACGAAGGCGATGGCGCCTCCAAGCCATAGCCACTTGCTTAAGAGGTGCCTGCGGGCCGGGGTCAGTATTAGGCCCACAACAATCCCCAGGCCCAGGAAGCCGATCGAGTACTTATTCATGAGGCCAATGCCCGCCACCAGGCCAAAGAGAACCCACAACTTGGGGTCGCCCCCCTTGAGAATCCGGATGACGATGTAGCCTGCGAGCGCCCAGAAGACCTGGTCGAAGCAGTTCATGGAAAAGAAATTATCGATGGCAAGATAAACGGGGGCCACCATAACCGCCACAGCCGCAAGACATTGAGCGTACCGCCCGCCTCCCAACTCGCGTACCATGAGGCCGGTGAGCAGAACGATGAGCCCTCCACAAATCGCCGGAAAGAAGCGCAGCGCAAAGAGCGAATCACCCAGCAGGCGGCGCGTTACGAAGGCCATGAGGGCTACGAAGGGTGGCTGGTCAACATATCCCCACGCCAGATGTTCACCGCATGCCAGGTAATAGAATTCGTCGCGGAAGTACCCGTAGCCGCCGTTGGTGAGGAAGTGGATGAGAATGGTGAGCAGCCCGAGATAAAGGAGAATTGCCAGGTCGCTAAGGAGGAACTGGCGTGAGATAAGCTTCTGCATCGGAATGCCTCCCTGGTTCAAGACCCAATTCGGGCGAGAGAGTTGGACCTGTGATTGTACCACCCGTGGGCGCGCTACTACCCCTTTCTCGAGGACAAAGGAAGAGAATCGGGTCTTTGCCCTCTCCCTGGGGGAGAGGGTGGACCGCGACGGCGCTTTCACCAGCCGTCGCGGGCCGGGTGAGGGGTCATTCGGCGGCTTGAAGACGTGTGGGCTCCCAACAATCTGGCCCAATGCTGGAGATGAGAGGTCTAAGGCGGCAGCTCCGCAGGCCCGCTGCCGCACTCCAAAGGCGTCCTGGAACGGGGAACGCGGTCACCAGACAAGAGCCGCGAACTTCAAAAGCGGAGGTCCGGGCTACTCGCTCGCTGACTGCGACCGCTGGTAGCTTCGCCAATCGGCAATCGACAATCGAAGATCGACAATCACTCATACCGCAGCGCCACCATGGGATCGACCTTGGTGGCGCGGCGGGCGGGGATGTAGCCGGCCAGGATGGCGACCGCCGCCAGCAGCAGCGTGGCCAGCGTGAGGGTGAGGGCGTCATTGGGTTTCAGGCCGTAAAGCTGGCTGGATATGAGGCGAGTCGCGCCCAGTGCCACGGGAATCCCCAGCGCCAGACCGCACAAAACCAACCCCAGCGCTTCGATGAGAACCCAGCGCAGAATTCCAGCCCGCTGGGCGCCGAGGGCCATACGAATCCCGATTTCGTTGGTCTTACGCGCCACCGAGTAAGACATGAGTCCGTAGAGTCCTAAACAAGCCAGCAGCAAGGCGAGCACACCGAACAGACTGGTCAGCCGGGCGAAGATTCGCTCCTTGAAAACCGCTTCGTCGATCTCCTCGGTTTGAGTTTTGGCATCGAAGATCGGTACTTCCTTATCGAGGCTGCGGACAACATCGCTGACGGAAGCGAGCCAATTCTTCGGATCCCCTGCCGTTCTCACTTCGAAATACATTCCCCCCAGGTGGTCCGGGTACTGGGTGTAGGGAACGTAGAACGTCGGTGGCGGATCGCCGCGCAACTGCCCATAGCGAGTGTCCTTTACGACCCCCACTATTTCCATCTTGCTGCGCGCTTCCCCTTCCCATCCGGCGCGGTGCCCCACGGGCGCCTGACCCTCGAGATACTTGTGCGCAAACGCCTCGTTGACGACCCCCACCATGGGACTTGTTGCGGTGTCTCCAGGTTGAATCGTCCTGCCCAGAAGCAAGGGAATCCCCATGGTCGCGAAAAAGTCTGGCCCCACTTCGTTGACGCGCACATCGATCGTGTTGTCGTTGCGCCCAGTGGGTGTTTTGGGCACATAACCATCAAGCACCAAGCCCCAGACACTCATCTCCCCCTTGAGTAGCGGGTGCATGGACAGGCTCACGGAGCGGGCGCCCGGAATGGCCGTCAGGCGTCCTTGCAGTTCCTCATAAAAGCGCGTGAGGCGCTCGCCCTTGTACCCCTGCTGCGTGGGATCAATACCAAACAGGAGCAGGTTCCTTCGGTCGAATCCGATATTTTCATTCTGGAGATTAGCCAGCGTGCGGACGAACAATCCGGCGCCAACCAGCAATACCAGCGAGATTGCAACTTGCGCCACCACCAGGCCCTTGGCGAGTCCGAAACGAACCCCCGCGAAGCGCCGGGGCATGCCTATGGCGCCACCGGGACCTGCTTTAAGCACTGGAGTCAGGTCCAGACGCGTGCCCCGCAAAGCCGGCGCCAGCCCGACGAGCAGAGCTGTGAGAATGGAAAGCGAAGCGGTGAAGACCAACACGTACAGGTCCGGACTAACGCGCAGGTCGATACGGTCCCTCCCGCTTGACATCATGACCACGAGGAGATTGCTGGCCCAGTAAGCCAGCAGCAGGCCCGCTACTCCGCCCGCGGCGGAGAGCGCGGCGCTCTCTGTCAACAATTGCCGGACCAGTCGCCCGCGGCCGGCCCCCAGAGCCAGGCGCACCGCAATTTCCTTGCGTCGCGAGGTGGCGCGCTCGAGAAGCAGATTCGCCACATTCGCGCACGCAATCAGCAGCACCAGCCCCACCACAGTCATCAGGATAAAAAGCGGCTGCGAAAATTCCGAGCGCAGAAAGTCCAGCCCCTTGCTTCCGGGCTCGAGTTCGAGATGGGGAATCTCCGCTTCCTTGGGAAGAGACCGCACACCCGCGGTGACGCTTTGGCGGAAAATAACTCGCAGGTTTGCCAGCGCCTGAGATTGGCTGACGCCCGGCTTCAGCCTCCCCATCACGAGTAGCCACCAATTCGTCCTGCTCCACTCGAGGTCCGGGAGGACTTGCGATGCGGCGTGGAGAGGCAGCCAGATGTCCACGGAGCGGCCGGGTTGAACGCCAAAGAATTCCGGCGGACTCACTCCCACGATGGTGAAGGGAACGTCGTTCAGCGTGACGTTCTTGCCCGCCACGGAGGCATCGCCTCCGAATCGCCGCATCCAGTAACCATAACTAATCACGGCGGCGCGCGGCGCTTCCGGTCTGTCGTCGGCGGGAGTGAGCGGGCGGCCTAGAATCGGTTCCACACCCAGGGTCGAGAAGTAGTCGCCTGAAACAAGGTCGGCCTCGGCCAAGCCTGCGTGGCCGCCGGTAACGAGATTCAGGCGCCCGGCGCCGGAAAAGGCACAAATTCCCGAGAGCACCTGGTTGCTGGCGCGCGTCTCCTCAAAAGCAGGGTAGCTGAAGGAAGTGCTGGTGAATCGCCCGGACTTGTCCGTGCCGCCGGTTCCGCTCAGCGAGGGCACCATTTCGGGCCATCCTTGCGACGCCCATTGGAACAGCACCAGCCGCTCGGGTTGCCTGACCGGCAGCGACTTGAGCATCACCGCGTTGATGAGGCTGAAAATCGCGGTGTTGACGCCAATGCCCAGCGCCAAAGTTAACACCGTCACCGTGGCGAAGGCAGGATTCCTGGCGAGTGTACGCAAGCTGTAACGGAGATCCTGAATCATTGTCTCGATGAAGCGCACGCCACGAGCGTCGCGGCACTCCTCTTTTACTTGGTCAACTCCGCCGAATTCCAGCTTGGCTCGCCGTCTCGCTTCTTCGACCGGCAGGCCCGATTGGACGTACTTCTCCACTTGGTGCTCGAGGTGCGCGCGCAGTTCCTCCTCCAGCTCCGCTTCCATGGACTCGCGCCGGAACATAGCTCGCAACCTATACAGAACATCACTCAGCACAGGCACCTCCAATTAGCTATCAGCCATCAGCTATCAGCATTCAGCTTCCAGGCACTCTCACAACTGAGGAGACCATAACCCTCTCCCCGGCGGGGAGCGTTGCCCTCTTCCTTGGGGAGAGGACCGCGACGGCGCTTTCACCAGCCGTCGCGGGCCGGGTGAGGGGTCATTTGGCGACTTGACGACGGGTGCGCTCCACACAATCCGACCAGATCCTCGGGCAGGCGAGCTCCAAGGCGGCAGCTTCGCAAGCTGCGCTGCCGCACTCCAAGGATTCCCCTGTCACTTCTACAGGAAGAATCCTACACGTTCTCATGTCGAAGCGCAAGGGGAAAATGGATTGCCGAGGGTCGATTCCGAACAACCCGAGGGAACCTGGAGGTTTTCCGCGAAAGGGATCAGCTACACACCAGGCAACGCGGCTGAGCGCGCTATGATCGGCTGGGGGACGGGCGCGCACATGTCGTCATGGCTTATGAATCCCGAATCCTACTTATTTTGGTAAAGCGCCAGGAACTGCTTGAGCGCCGCCGCGTTCATCTTCAGTTCCCCGGATCGGATGAGCTGGAGCTTCAGATTCTGGCGGTACAGTTCGAAGCCCAAGCTGCGCTTGCGGTCCAGAAGTTCCTCGGTGATTTGATCCTGCTGCCGCGCGAAGTCGGCCGCATTCGCCGGCGTGCGCGAGACCACACGGAATACCATGCTCCTCCCCGCCAAGGCGATGAGGTCGCTGGTCTGGCCTACCTGCAAGGTGAAGGCCGAGGGAAGCAGCGAAGCTGTTCCCACACCCTCGATGGAATCCTGCTGGGTAAAATCCTTGCTCTCTTTCACCGTCAGGCCATCGGCCTTCGCGATCTTGGCGAAATCACCGGTTTTGGCCTGAGCCGCAAATTGCTTGGCTTTGTCTGTTGCCAGCACCGTCGACTGCACCGCGCGGTAATCGTCTTCCACGCGCGCGCGCACCTCTTCCAGAGCCGGCACATGCTCCGGAACGATGTCTACCATTTGAATGATGGCCTGGCCCTTCGGGACGCTGATGGGTGTGCCGACCTCGCCTTTGTGAAGCTGAAAGGCCAGGTTTTCGAACGTGTCGCTGCTTCCCAGGTCGGCAACGGCCTGACCATACCGGAACAGGGGAGACATCCGGGGCTCCAGGCCCGCTTGGCGCACCACATCTTCAAATGCGTCCGGCTTGAGCTTAAGCCGGCTCGAGAGATCGTCAACCAGCTTCTGCTGGGCGTCGGCGATTCTGTCCTTTTCGAGGTCGGCAAGGATGCTGCCCTTCACCTCGTCAAAGGATTGAAGGTGCGCCGTTTGTTTGTCCTCGAGCTTGATGATATGGATTCCGTAAACGGTCTTGACCAGGTCGCTGACCTGCCCCGGCTTCATCGCGAAGGCGGTGTCCTCAAATGCCGGAACGGTCTGCTTCCGCACGACCCAACCGAGTTCCCCTCCGTTTGAGGCCGTGGTGTCTTCCGAGTACTTCTTGGCCAACTCTGCAAAATCCGCGCCACCCCTAATCTGGTTAAGAACGTCGCGGGCCTTTTGTTCGGCGGCCGCAGCCTCGGCCGGAGTTTTGTCTGCCGTTTTGAAGAGAATATGCGCCACTTTTACCCGGTCGGGAATCCTGTAATCAGAAAGGTGTTGGGTATAGTACTGGCGAGCTTCCTCGTCCGTCACTTTAACCCGACCCCGGACGTCATCCGGGCTGATCAGTACGTAGCGGACTTTCCGTTGCTCCGAGACCTTATAACGGTTGGGGTCCTGTTTGAAGTAGGCTTCCAGCGCTCCTGAGGAAACCTGAACGGCTTCGATGAACTGGCTGGGATCAAACAGGACATATTCGATCTTGGACTTGGCATTGCGGTGCTGGAACTCCGCGAACACCTCCTGGGGAGAGACCTGGACTCCATCCGTCACCACGCTGCGGATCTTGTCCTGCAAGAGTCTGTACCGCAGTTCTGTTTCAAACTCCACCACAGACATCCCCGTCTGCTGGTAAATCACGTCCTGGTAGCGGTCCATCCCAATGAAAGACCCGTTCTGCATAAGCCAGGGGATGGATTGCAGGGCCAGTCCAAGTTCCTGGTCAGAGACTTCGATCCCCATTTTTTTAGCCTGACTGATAAGGGCCCGCTGAAAGACCATCTCATCCAGCATGTTGCCCGCGACCACAGGGATTATCTTCGATGTGTCGGTCTGCTGAGAATTCCGAAACCGCGCTTGGATGGTCCGCTGCAAGTCCGTCGTGGTGATGTTGGACCCATCCAGGGACGCCAAAACGTTCGATTCCGCCCGACTCGTATCGCCCTGGGGGATGGGCGCCAGCGTAATCACCATGCCAATGGACACGATGCTGAGAAAGATAACCAGCAGGTACTTCTTCACCGCCTCGCGATTTCTCTTGAAAAACCTATACATGAAAGCTCCTTGACGTCAGCCACAATCTTCTTATTATACTTGACCCCAGGGCAGGATTGGTCAAGAATAAACAGGCGCGAATGAGGCCTCAATATTTTAAGCCAAAGTTAAAGAGGCGGGCTGAAATCAATCTATGAATGTACGTTCTTTGTTCAGTGTTTTCTCTTCCGACCTGGCGATTGACCTCGGAACCGCCAATACCCTTGTCTTCGCGCGGGGCAAGGGCATTGTGGTCAACGAACCCTCCATTGTCGCCATCAACAAGCTGAACGGAGAAATCGAGGCGGTGGGACGCGACGCCAAGGACATGCTGGGACGCACGCCAGGAAACATCGTCGCCATTCGCCCTTTGAAAGACGGCGTCATCGCCGACTTCAAAGTCACCGAAAAGATGCTCAACTACTTCATCCAGAAGGCCCACAATCGCAAGATGTTCGTTCACCCCCGGATTGTGATCGGAGTGCCTTCGGAAATCACGCAAGTGGAAAAGCGCGCCGTGCAGGACTCCGCCATGCGCGCCCGAGCCAGCGAAGTGTTTCTGGTGGAGCAGGCGATGATGGCGGCCATCGGCGCCGGCCTGCCCATTACCGAGCCCTCCGGCAGCATGATTGTGGATATTGGCGGGGGCACCACCGACATTGCCGTCATATCCCTCTCCGGCATTGTCTATGCTCGCTCCGTGCGGGTGGCGGGAAATGAGATGGACGAGGCGATTACAGCCTACCTCAAGCGCAAGTACAACCTGCTGATCGGAGAACGGACGGCCGAGCAAATCAAAATCGAGATTGGCTCGGCTTATCCGCTGGAAAAACCCCTCAGCATGGAAATCAAGGGACGCCATTTGCTGGAGGGAATTCCCAAGACGATCACCGTGGACGACTCCGAAATCCGCGACTCGCTTTCCGAGTGCGTGGCGACTATCCTGAACGCCATCCGTGTGGCCCTGGAGCGCACGCCCCCTGAGCTCTCTGCGGATATTTCCGACCGCGGCATCGTTTTGACGGGGGGAGGGGCGTTGCTGAAGAACCTCGATAAGAGGATTCGAGAGGAAACCGGTTTGCCCGTTTCCATCGCCGAGGATCCCCTGGCTTCGGTGGTGCTTGGAACCGGCAGAATGCTGATCGATTTTAACCTTTTGCGCCGAGTTGCGATTGAGTGAGATCCTTTGATCCCAACTCTCCGGAGTCGGGAGCGCCGACTCAGCCCGTCACGCGGGAAGGCCCGGACATGCAGGCCTTCGTCGCGCACCACCGCGCGTTTTTTATCCTGGTGGCGGTCTTGTTGGCGCAACTTTTACTCCTCTCGTTTCAAATCACCCGCAACCGTGACGTCCGCCTCATTCGGGTCTGGGCTGTCGCCCTGATCGATCCCTTCCAACGTTCGTTGCGCGGGATAACGGATATCTCCGTGGGGGCTTGGCGGACATACCGCAACCTGCTGGGCGCTCAGCAGGAGAATCAGGAACTCCGCACGCAACTTGTATCGGCGCAATCCCAGATCCAGCAGCTTTCCCAACAGGCGGCGGAATCCTGGCGACTGCGCGCCATGCTGGAGTTCAAGAACCAGTTCCCGTTCCAGACCGTGGCGGCCGAAGTCATTGCCTCCAGCCCGGGTGAGAACTCGAACGCCATTTTCATCGGCAAGGGGGCAGATGCGGGTCTGACAACGGACCTCGCGGTGATTGCCCCGGAAGGCGTGGTGGGGAAAACTATTGCCGTTTTCCCCCACTCTTCCCAGGTCCTTCTGCTCACCGATCCCTCCAGCGGAGTGGGCGTCATGCTGGAAACAACCCACGTCCAGGGCGTCCTCAAGGGCGACAGCCAAAACCTTTGCCTGGTTCGCTATATCATGAATGAAGAGCCCGTGGGCTCCGGCGAGGCCGTTTTGACCTCGGGCCTCGACCAGGTTTACCCCAAGGGCCTTCGTGTGGGAACGGTGGTAGGGACCAGCGCGGGCAACATTTATAAGAACGTTGAGGTTAAGCCGGCCGTGGACCTGAGCCGTCTGGAAACCGTGCTGGTGGTTTTGAAGCCTAATTCGATGCAGCAACAAGCCTTAAACGTTAACCCTCATTCTTAACCCTTCGGATATTCAAAGAGCGCCATGCCAGTTGCTCCGTCGCGAGAAGTCGAGGTTTTTCGAGTGCATGCAGCGACCCTCTGGGTGACTATCCTGGTGGCGCTCTTGCTCCAGACCTTCCTGCCACTCAAGGTCCCTCTGGCGGGACTTATGGACCTCCCGTTGCTGGCGACCGTGTATTTCACCCTGATTCGCCAGAATAAGATTTTCGGCATCGCCTTGGGCACGGGTTTAGGCCTTACGCAGGACGCGCTCTCGCACGGTTACATCGGCATGTTCGGAATAGCGAAAGCGCTGGTCGGCTATCTGGCTGCTTCCGCCGCTGTCCGGTTCAACGTTGAATCGCTTTTCGCTCGTGCCGTGGTGACCGCTTCCCTCATCCTATTTCATAACCTCTGCATGGCGGGGCTTCAGCACGCCTTGCTGGACTCCCCACCCGCCTTCCTTCCCATCGACTTGGCGAGCGCGGTTCTGGTGAACGTGGCGCTCAGCCTGGTGCTCTTCCCGGTGCTGGACCGCTTTCGGTAAATACCGTGACGAGTGAAGACTGAATAGTAAATAGTGAATGGTAAATAGTGAATTATGAGTTGAGGGAAGCGTGCCTCTAGCGGCGTCCGAAGTAAGCCCAGCGGCCACAATTCACCATTCACTATTCACTATTCATACTCCCTTTCCGTGCTAAAATCTCGCTCTGGCCCGAGTTCATGGAAAGACTTTACGGGCCACCTCAAGGAGGTTTTCTTATGGCAACTACTTTAGGTGTCATTATCGGTAATCGTGGTTTCTTTCCCGCTATCCTGGCTCGCGACGGGCGGGAGGAAGTCTTGCGCACGCTCGAGCAGCAAGGCTACAAGAGCATCTGCCTGACTCCGCAAGAAACCAAACACGGCGCGGTTGAAACCCTTCAGGATGCGCGTAAGTGCGCGGCCCTGTTCAAACAGCATGGCGAAGAGATTGACGGCATCCTGGTCAGCCTTCCGAACTTCGGTGACGAGCGCGGCGTGGCCAACTCCATCCGCATGTCGGGGTTGGAAGTGCCCGTCCTCGTCCATGCCTTCCCGGACGATCCTGGCAAGATGCTGGTGAGCGCGCGCCGTGACAGCTTTTGCGGGAAGATGTCGGCCTGCAACAATCTCTGGCAATACGGCATCCGCTACTCCCTCACCTCGCTGCATACGGAAGCGCCTTCCTCTCCGGTCTTTGCCGAGGACTTGAAGGCCTTTGCCGCCACCTGCCGGATTGTGAAGGGGCTCAAGAACGTCCGGGTGGGTGTGGTGGGGGCGCGCCCGGCGGCCTTCAACACCGTGCGCTTCAGCGAGAAGCTGATGGAGAACCAGGGCATCAGCGTGGAAACGCTCGACCTCTCAGAAGTCCTGGGCCGCATTCAGCGGCTGAAGGATGATGACGAAAACGTGCAGGCGAAAATCGCCTCCCTTCGAGCCTATGCTCCCACGCAGGGTGTTCCTCCAACTTCCCTATTGAAGATGGCCAAGTTCGGCCTGGTGGTGGACGAGTGGCTCAAGGTTAACGAACTCGTCGGCTCCTCCGTTCAGTGCTGGACCGCCATGGAGGAGTTCTTCGGGGTCGTCCCCTGCACGCTGATGAGCATGATGTCCAACAACCTCATGCCCAGCGCGTGTGAGACGGATATGATCGGCATGATCTCGATGTACATCCTCCAGCTTGCCGCCGGCGAGCCCAGCGCCATCGTCGACTGGAACAATAACTACGGCGAAGACCCCGACAAGGCCGTGATTTTCCATTGCTCGAATCTTCCCAAACACTTCTTCGAAGATTTCAAGATGGATTTCCAGGAAATCATCGCTGGCTCGGTCGGCAAGGAGAATACCTTCGGAACCGTGGTCGGCAAACTGAAGAGCGGCCCGCTCACCTATTGCCGCGTCTCCACCGATGACCTGAACGGCAAGCTGCGCGCCTACGTCGGCGAGGGCGAAATCACCAGCGATCGGCCGCAGAGTTTCGGTGGCTACGGCGTGGTCAGGATCCCGCAAATGCAGAAATTGCTGAAATACATCTGCAACCACGGCTACGAGCATCATGTCGCCGTCAACCGCAGCCATTACGGGCGTGCCGTGGCCGAGGCCCTGAGCAATTACAAAGGCTGGGAGACGTACCACCACGAGCCTGACACCTGCTGAGAAGAGCCTATGAGGAGGCAAAAATGGAAGCGCAAAGACGGTCGGCGGATGAAATGCTGAGGATCGTCGCGGCGAATCCCCAGCGATTGGAGGCACTAAAGGCAAACCCCCTTCCAGAGCTCCTAAGGCTGAGCGACGAGGCGAAGGCCCTCACACCATGGAGCGGCGATGCCTTACTTTACCGCATCGCAGTTATTGTCCTCGGCTCACTTGCTCTAATAGCTGCCATTGGCTCCATCGTACTCGTGATTGCAGGCAAACAGACTCCCGAGGTACTCGTCGCTCTTGGGTCGGCTGGAGTGGGCGCCTTAGTTGGCCTATTCGCTCCATCTCCCACGGGCAAATAAGGGGTCGAGCCAAAAGGCAGTACGGCCGCTTACGAATCTCCGGTCATTCCCGCGAAAGCGGGAATCCAGTCTGTAGACAGCGCATCTCCAGAGGTTTACGGGGTGGATTCCCGCTTTCGCGGGAATGACTGCGACATGTAGCCCCCGCGTCTGCCAAGCGACACCAGCACCCCCGCGCCTCTCGCTTGACTCGCGCGCGCAAAGGTCACTATAATGTGACCATGGGCAGGAGGAGGTGGCCATGCAGACGATGCCCGCGGGGGAGTTCAAGGCGCGGTGCTTGAAAGTAATGGACAGGGTTCGAGCTACGCGCGAGCCCGTGATCATCACCAAGCGAGGAAGACCAGTGGCCAAGCTGGTTCCCGTTGACAGGCGCGGCGACGATATCTTTGGCTGTCTTAAAGGCGTGATGGAAATCGTCGGGGATATTGAATCGCCCGCCGTGCCCCCTGAGGAATGGGAGGCGAACCGGTGATCCTTCTTGACACGCACGTGCTGGCCTGGCTGCTGCTGGAACCTCAGAACCTCTCGCCAGGCGCGGCTTCAGCCATCCGCATGGCGAGGAGAAACCAAGGAATTGCTTTGGCCGCCATCAGTCTCTGGGAACTCGCGAGGCTATTTTCGCAAGGACTTGTGAAGGGACGAGGTACTGTCGAGGCATCCGTACGGACGCTTGTCGAGGAGTCCGGCGCAGAAGTCAGGCCCATTACGCCGGAGATTGCAGCGCTGGCCTGGCAGTTTCCAGACGACTTCCCGCGCGATCCCGCCGATCGCCTCATCGCGGCCACGGCGCGAGCTGAGGGGATGACCTTGATAACCCGCGACCAGCGAATTCGCCAAAGCCCTCTCCTCAAGACGCTCTGGTAGCGCCCTGAAGTGGACAGGGTCGCGTCAAAGCCGCTTCGGGAGGAACAGATGCAACCAAGAATCATGTTTGCGGCGGCTTTCGCGCTAGTGCTTGCCATGTCGACCTCGGCGGCTTGGGCGAAAGGACAAGCGGCGGCAACGGCAGCGCCACCGGCACAAACGGGCGCGATTGCTGCGGTGCCCACTGCCGAGCACTTTGACCCCGCGGCGGCAACCAATGCCTATCTGGCGAGTGTGCCGCCGGATAAGAAGGCCAAGTCAGATGCCTACTTCGAGGGCGGATACTGGCTTATCCTATGGGATTTCCTGCTTTCCTCAGTTGTCTTCTTGCTCTTGCTGGTGACAGGCTGGTCGGCGCGTATGCGCGACCTGGCAGAGAGAATCACCCGTTTCAGGCCGATTCATACTTTCCTTTACTGGACCCAGTTCGTGGTGCTCACATCGCTTCTGACCTTCCCTCTCGATGTTTACGAAGGATTCATCCGCGAGCACAAGTACGGTCTGGCAACACAAACCTTCGGCCCTTGGATGAGCGATCAATTAAAGGGATTGGGGATAGGTGTGGTTTTTGGTGGGCTGCTGATGATGGCGCTTTACGGCATCGTGCGACGACTGCCGCGCACCTGGTGGATTTGGGGGGCGATTACGAGCCTCGGCTTCCTCGCTTTCTTCTCCCTGATCGAACCGGTGTTCATCGCCCCGCTGTTCAACAAGTACACGAAGCTCGAAGACCCCGCCATCCGCGACCCCATTCTCAGCATGGCGCGCGCCAACGGCATCTCGGCAAAGGACGTCTACGTTCAGGACGCTTCGCGGCAGTCCACACGCATTAGCGCGTTCGTCACCGGGTTCCTTGGTACCGAGCGCATTGTCCTTAATGATAACCTGCTGAAGCGTTGCTCTGTCGCCGAAATCGAATCGGTGATGGGCCATGAAATGGGTCACTACGTCATGCACCACGCTTACAAGGATTTGATGTTCTTCGGCATCGTCATTGTTCTGGGTTTTGCCTTTCTGCGTAAAACCTCCGAATGGGCCTTGGGGCGCTGGGGGGATAAGTGGAGAGCCCACGCGGCCGGAGACTTGGCCGCGCTGCCGCTTTTTGCATTCCTGATTTCGACCTACTTCTTCGTGCTTACCCCATTAAATAACACTTACTCCCGAGTGCAGGAATACGAAGCGGATATCTTCGGGCTGAATGCGGCTCGCCAGCCCGATGCCGAGGCCGAGGTTGATCTGAAGCTTGCTGATTACCGCAAGCTCGATCCCGGGCCTGTTGAGGAGTTCCTCTTTTACGACCACCCGGGCGGCCGGACGCGCATCTACGCTGCCATGCGATGGAAGGCGGAGCACTTGCACGAGGGAGGGAACAGGGAATAGGGGTAAAGGGTGAAGGTTAAAGGTTAAAGGCTAAGGTCTAAAGGCTGGAGCTAAAGCCTAAGTGGCGTTGACCTTTATCCTACCCATTGTCCTTTACCCTTTATCCTTTAACCTTTCCCTGTTCCCTACTGAATTAATTGCCTTGAGTTGCAGCAGTTCGTGTGATACTTTGTCTGACTTGGTAGAGGAATAGGTCGCCGAGGCGTACTGTTGGAGGTGCGTCAGCCGAGGGATAAAATCACCGCTGCGCCGCCAGGATAGGTTTTTTTGGCACGCTGCTGGGCCGAACTCGCGCGGTCTAAGTGTATTCTCGGCCCGGGTGGTTTCATGTAAATGGAAGTTCGATTTCCGGAACAGGAGCGCCTTCCCGCCTGGAAGATTGTTTTCTTCCAATATGCCATCGCTTTGGCCTTGCTTGGGCTGTTGATCGGATACTGGCGAATACAAGTCGGCCAGCATCGTTTTTACGTCGAGCAAGCCGAGCGTAACCGGGTTCGCAACCTGCCCGTTATCGCTCCACGCGGGAAGATTCTGGACCGCGAAGGGCGCGTGCTGGCGGACAATTTCCCCGCCTTTAGTGTGCTGCTGACGCGCGAAAACGCTTCCATCCTGGCGCCCGAGCGCGTGGAGGGAATAGCGCGGGGCCTGGGCATTGACCCCATCGAACTGCAACGCCTGATGGAGCATTCGGCCCGGCTGCCGCGGTTCCAACCCATCCTTCTGAAGCAGTCAGCGACTCTCGATGATATCGCCTTCGTGGAATCCCACCGGCTCGAGTATCCCGAATTGGCACTCATCCCGGCTCAACAGCGCCTCTACCCCAAGCACGAAGTCGCCGCCGCAACCCTGGGCTACGTGGGTGAGGTGTCGGAGGATATGATTGCCAAGCCCGGCTCGCCTTATCGCCCGGGTGACGTAGTGGGCAAGTTCGGAATCGAGCGTGAGTACGACCAGGTCCTTTCCGGACGCGACGGCATGAGGCGGGTGGTTGTGAATAGCCGCGGTGAGGAAGTGGGTTCGCTCACCACTATCAACGCTTCGCCGGGAAACGATCTGAGACTGACGCTTGACCTCGATTTGCAGATGGTGGCCGAAGCCGCCTTGGGCGACCAACCCGGCGCCGTCGTGGCTCTTGACCCCCGCACCGGCGAGGTGCTGGCCATGGTCAGCCACCCCTCCTTTGATCCCAACGATTTCGCCAAGCGCATTGACCGCGGGGAGTGGGAGAAACTCACCGACGATCCCATGAAACCCATGATGAACAAAGCCATCCAGGCGCAACTGGCGCCGGGTTCGGTCTTCAAAATCGTCACCGCTACCGCCGCTCTGGAAACGGGGACCATCCAACCCGACTTCACGTTGCATTGCGCCGGCGCGGTTGATATTTACGGGCACACCTACCACGACTGGGTGTGGGAGAAGCATAAGGGACATGGAAGTGTTGACCTACACCGCGCTATCATCGTCTCCTGCGACGTGTACTTCTACACGCTGGGCAAGCTCCTGGGAATCGAGAAGATCGACTATTTCGCGAACCGCTTGGGGTTAGGCGCGCGCACCGGAATCGATTTGCCGGCGGAGGCGCCAGGGCTGATCCCCTCTCCCGAATGGGCGCAAAAAACTCTAAAGCGAAAATGGTGGGCGGGCGAGACTATGCCTGTTGCCATCGGCCAGGGAGCCGTGGTGGTTACGCCTTTGCAGTTAGCTCGCATGATAGGCGCCATCGCCTGGGGCGGAACCTTCGTCCGGCCCCATCTGGCTTTCAAGGACCAATTGTTGGCCCTCGGTGTGGATCCCCCTGACGATAGCGCCCGGAACTTTCCTTTGAGCGAGAGCACGCTGGAGGCCTTGACCCGCGGCATGTGGGGTGTGGTCAACGAAGGTGAAGGGACGGGCGCCGGCGCTCGCTGCCCCGGAATTGATATTGCCGGTAAGACCGGAACCGCCCAGGTGGTCAGCGTTGACTTGATGAAATCGCAGCACAACGCGAATTTCAAGAACAATGCTTGGTTTGTCGGGTTTGCTCCCAGCCTTAAACCTGAGATCGTTGTGGCCGCCCTTGTCATGCAGGGCGAACACTCCACCGTGGCGGTCCCCATCGCGCGCGAGGTGATTAAAGCTTACTTCGACAAAAAGACAGCGGCGAAGCCTCCTGGAGAGCAAACCCAGGAGGAAGCGCGGATGCTGAGCAAAGCCCGCGCGGCGCAACCCCCAAGGCCGGCTGCACTCGCGGATTTTCGCTAGGAGGAGTTCGCCTAAGGATGAGCCTGCGGTTTCGGTTTCGCGATATAGATTGGGTGCTGCTGGGACTGGCTGTTGCTATTGCCTTGATTGGAGTTGTGGAAATCTACAGCACGACGGAGCATTCTGCCCTCCAAGGCCAGTTCAAAAGACAGATTTATTGGTTAATCCTCAGCATCATCCTGGCGTTGGTGATCAGCCACTTCGACTACCACTTCCTGCTCGAGCAAAGCCCCTGGCTCTATGTCTTGTCCGTGCTCGTTTTGGGGGAGTTGCTGGTGGCTGGGCATGCCGTCGCCAGGACCAAGCGATGGTTACATTTTGGCGGATTTACTTTCCAAGTGTCAGAGTTGGTCAAATTAGTTATAATATTATGTGTAGCGGCTTATTTTGCTGAAAGGCGAAGCAAGTGCGCTACCTGGGGCGACTTGGTGAAGCTGGGTTTGTTGGCGGGAGTGCCGACAATCCTGGTAGCCTTAGAACCTGACCTCGGCACGGCGTTGACTTTCTTGGCGATTGTGTGTGCGGGCATTTTGCTCGCCGGCATTCGCTGGCAGCAGATCGCGGTGCTTTTCTTATTGGGGGCGCTGACCCTGCCGGTAGGATGGCACTTCCTCCGGCCCTATCAGCGCGACAGGTTGATGACCTACATTCATCCGTCGCAGGACACTCAAGGCACCAGCTACCAGGTAACCCAAACAAAGATTGCTATCGGCTCGGGCGGCCTTCGGGGAAAAGGCATTGGAAACGGCACCCAAAGCCGCCTGGGCTTCATCCCTGTCTCCTATGCGGATTCCATTTTTGCCGCCTTTGCAGAGGAACAGGGGTTCGTCGGAACTTTGTCTGTTTTGCTACTTTACTTCGTGTTGCTGCTCCGCCTATTGGATGGGGCGCAAATGGCGCCGGACCGTGCCGGAGCGTTTCTGCTGGTTGGGCTTGCGTCAGTGTTGTTTTTTCAGGTTGCCATCAACACGGGAATGATGATCGGGCTCTTCCCGGTGACGGGCATTCCGCTGCCGCTCATGAGCCAGGGAGGATCTTCACTACTGTTCACCTTTCTGGGCTTGGGCGTGGCTATGAATGTCCGGGCAAGGCGATTCGTCAATTAGGTGTAATCCGTGTGACTGCGGACGTAGCGCCGGTCCCGCAGGGGCGGGGCCGGCACACGCTCCGACGAGTGGGGGCGCTACGCCACTTGAAAGTTGGGAGTTTTACCTAGGGAACTGGCTGCCTAAGCGCCAGTTGATCGCGGACAGGGTGGGTCCGCAATGCTTCGCGCTTGTAGGCGCGACATCAACGCCACCTGAGATCGATGTAGCCCGGTTTGACGGTGATGCGCTTCCTCGTTCCATGAAGCGACCGGGCCAGGGAAGCTGAGGGTTGATCTCCGCGTAGCGCCCCGACTGGTCGGGGCACGACGGATGCCGACCCCGCCGTCGCGGGGCCGGCGCTACGACAAACGGATGGATCCCCCGGTGAACCCTGAAAAGGAGTTTCCATGTCAAAGGAGATGTTCATCTCTTCGTCTCCTCACGAGACGAAGTTGGCCGTAGCGGAAGACGACCAGTTGGTGGAAGTGTATTTCGAGCGCGATACGGACGTAGGGTTGGTGGGCGGGATCTATAAAGGACGCGTCAGCCGGGTGCTTCCCGGGATGCAATCTGCTTTCGTGGACATCGGGTTGGAGAGAGACGCCTTCCTCTACGTTTCGGATTTCTTTTTCGAGGACCAGGATGACTATGACAAGATCCTCGAAGAAGCGGAAGCGTGCGCGGTCGACTTTAATGCCGAACCGGCGCAGGCAGCGCTGCCGGCTACTCCACCGGCCGAGGCGGCGAACCAGGAAGGAGCGGCCCCGGTGGCCGCTGTTGTTTCCCCAGTCTCACAGATACCCAGCGGGGCCGCCCCGGTCCAAGCGCCAATCGAAAGCCAACCTGTCGAAACAATCACCCCTGAAACGGCCGCCACCCCCGCGCCAGGAGTGACTCCTGCCGCTTCCGCTCCATCCGTACCCACGGGAGAAGCGCGCGAGCAGAGTCGATTCGAGCCGCGCGGCCGCCGCTGGCGGCACCGGGGGCGAAAGTTTGGCGAGCATCGCCAGGGAGAGCGCAAGTTCGTCCCGCGGCAGGAGAGTTCTGCTCCTCCCCCGTTCGAGATTCTGCCGGGTGAATCCCTGGCGAAATATAGACATGCGGTACGGGAGTCGCAAGGGGTTGCACCCCAGCCGGGCAACCCTGCCGAGCAGGAGGCAGCGGAGGCTGAAGTCTTGGAGCAAGCTGAAGGCGGAGCGGCCGCGGAGATTGCTGCCGCAGAACCTGAAAGCCCGGAGGCGTCGTCTGCGGAGGTTTTTTCTTCCGTGACTGACCAGCCGGAATCGGAGGTCCGGCCCGTCGTCGTTCCTACAGAACCGGAGACACCTTCGGCCGAAGCGGAGGGGGAGTCCGCGACGGTCAACTCTTATGCCGAGGCTTTGAGCGAAACCGCGCGTCTGCCGGAGGAGCGAAAGGCGGGCGGGACCACAGAACCTGCTACGGTCGATAAGCGCACGGAAGAACCCCCCGCCGAACTTGCTCCGCAAACAGCCCAACCCGCCGAGCCGGTTCCTGAACCTGCCTCACCTCCGCCCAGCCGGGAAATCCAGGTTCCACAGGAGGCGCCGCCGGTTCAGGCAGAAGCAGCCGAGACTCCTGGCGCGCCCAGTGAGGGGACGTACACTTTGCGGGAGCCTCACCAACGCCCCCGCTTCGCGCCGCGGCGCGGCCGAAGAGGGCGGCGAGGCGCGAGCTATCAGGGCCGCACCGAGCCCCGGTGGGAGTCGCGGCCCGGCAACAATCAGCCGGTCCAGATCGCGAAGCTGCTCAAAGAGGGCCAGGAAATCCTGGTGCAGATCTCCAAGGAGCCGCTGGGCACGAAGGGCGCCCGCATTACTTCTCACATCGCACTGCCCGGCCGCTACTTGGTGTACATGCCCACCGTCGAGCACATCGGTGTGTCGCGGAAGATCTCCTCGGAAGAGGAGCGCCTGCGTTTGAGGAACATCATCCTCGAGCACAAAGGCTCCTTGACCGGCGGGTTCATCGTGCGCACTGCCGGCCAGGGCCGAGACGAGGAAGAGTTGAAAGCGGACCTGAAATTCCTTTCCACCCTCTGGAATGAAATACGGAGCAGGGCGGAACGCCTGAAGGCTCCTGCGCTGATCCACCGCGACCTCGATCTGGTCCAGCGGGTGCTGCGCGATACGCTTACACCGGATTTCAAAAGTGTGCGGGTGGACAATGAAATTCAATACGAGCGGGTGCTGGATTTTGTGAATCGCAGCCAGCCCTCCTTGGTCGGCAAGGTCAAACTCTACACCCGTGACACGCCGCTGTTCGAGGAGTTTGGTCTCCAATCGGAAATCGAAAAGGCGCTCAAGCCCAAGGTGTGGCTCAAGTCCGGGGGCTATATCGTCATCAACCAGACTGAGGCCCTGGTGGCCATTGACGTCAACACGGGCAAATACGTGGGCAAGACCAACCGCTTGGAAGACACCATCCTGAAAACCAACTTCGATGCCGTAAACGAGATCGTCCGCCAGATTCGCTTGCGGGACTTGGGCGGCATCATCGTCATCGATTTCATTGACATGGACGAGCGCAAGAACCGCGCCAAGGTGACTCAGACGCTGGAGGAGGCCCTGCGTAAAGACCGGGCGCCCACCAAGGTCATCGCCTTCCACGATTTTGGTCTGGTGGCCATCACCAGGAAGCGAGTCAAACAATCCCTGGAAAGGACGCTGTGCGAGCGTTGTAGCTACTGCTCCGGCTCCGGCTGGGTGAAGTCCCCTACGACGGTGTGTTTTGAGATTTTGGCGGAAGCGCGGAAGATGGCCAGCCAGCTCGAAAACAAGGTCATGACCCTGCGCGTGAACCCCGAAGTGGCCAAGGCTCTCAAGTCGCGCGAAGGAGCGTTGGTTTCGGAGCTCGAATCACTCACCCACAAAGAAGTCGTCATCAAGAGCGATCCGGCCGTGGATCAGGAAAGGTTCGAGATTTTCTAAAAGCAGGATTCAGGAGTCAGGATTCAGGATCCAGGAAGAACACCGTAAGTTCTTCCTCTGAATCCCGAATCTCGAATCTTGAACCCCGAATCTCGAATCTTGAATCCTGAATCTTGAATCCCGAGTCAGTACTGTCCCAATGTTGAATTCGGAAATCCATGTAAGTGCAAGTACGGCTGTGAGTTACGTGTGAAAATGAGCAAAATCGATTTGAATTCGGATGTACCATTCGGCCATCTTGAGAGCTGGCGC